>BNJS01001397.1_pt1 | contig 223070 bp, 325 predicted proteins | sample 8540461 | NCBI WGS metagenome assembly BNJS01 (sample SAMD00202454, study PRJDB9452) | human saliva metagenome | isolation source: human saliva | place: Japan | reverse complement strand
CCTATTGAAAAAGCTGTCCTTTATTTGATACCATGATACAAACTTAAAGTATTGATTGAACAAATTTTTAATCTCAACGACAGATAAAAATTATTTTTCAATCAACTTTTGGAAAAGTTCTTATTCTTTATAAATATACTTTAAATTATAGCAAAAAGAAACAGATTTGTCAAGACTTTTTGAAAAAGATTATGTCTATTTTTATACTACCTCTGTTTTTCAAATTGATCTTGATGTATCCAATAAATCGAATAATTGTTGTAAACTCCTTATTTTTTTAAGCCTTACATAAGTTTCTGTCAACGAATTTTGCAAGTTGTGAATATAATTTCAGTTGTGCGAGAAGAATTGTGGTGAAGTAAATTATAATCTACTTTTATATTCTTTCAACATTTTTGAATTGGCGTTCCGTTAATTTTTAAAAATGTATTGATTGCCATATATTCCTTTCTGTTGAATCTCCGAAAAAGAAAAACCCGCCGAAAATTCAACGGGTTTGCATAGCTATATTATAGCAGAATTACAGATTTTTAGCAAAATATGACCTATTATTACTTCTCTTTTGATTCCTTAACTTCTTCTTTTGCCTTATTTTCTTTTGTTTTATTGTTAAATAAACCACTAATGAAAAGCACAAATAATAAGGGCGACCGAAGCAATAACCAATAAATAAAGCCCAAAAGTCAATATGTGCTGATGAAGTTGCCAATTGGCTAAAAGGATTATTTCCCATAGCTTTTGACGCGCTTTCTATTTTTCATTAAAAATTTGAAAATCATATAAAATCCCATTACTGCAACAAAAGCTCCAATTAATCCAGAAGCAACTTTTGACTTTTTTTATCAAGAGCTTTTGTTTTATCTCCCAAAAAAATGCAATCAAGATAGGCACTAATAGTATTCCAGCATAAATCCAACCATCACCTTTTGCTCCACTGATACTTCCAACAATAGGCAATGACGCCCATGGTAGAAAGCAAGCCAAAATACCTACACCAGAAGCTATTCCAATAGCCACTCGCTGTGCATCAATCTTTGATTCTTTTTCGACATTTCATTTCTCCTATCCCGACCAAATAAAAACGAGTCGGTATTAAATTGTTAGCGTGTTCAAGACTACAATTAAAGGTTTCACCTTTTGAAATACCGACTCGTATTTACGGTGAAACACGCCAAAAACGGCGTCCTTAATTGTAATCTTGAACAATTCTATTATGCTCTTTTTTTCAAAAATCAAGAAAAATCGCCCAAAACGGGCGAAATTCCTAAATATCAATCACGTTACCATTTTGCAAAAACGAATTTTGATTAATCCCATCAACCAACTTGTCAATCAATCTATCTTCTCAATCTTCACAATAATTTATTGTGGCTTCGAAAGCTGGTTTCATCTGTATCGAATTCGATACCTTTGGACTTACTTGTTTTTGGTTTAAATTTCGAATAGTCTCAACTAATTTATCGTTATTTACTTTTGTGTTAGCTTCACCTTGTTTCATACCAATGTAAAAGGCTAAACCTGTAATTATAGCAGTGTAAATTACAATTGTTTTTAGTTGTTTCGATTAATTTTTTTCCAGTTAAATTTCTTAATATTTTTTTCATTTTATTTTCTCCTTGTTTTTGTTTTGTTGGTTTTGAGTTCAATTTTAGAGTTCTTGATTTTTCGAACTCTTTTTCGAACTCGGTTTTCATTAGTGTTTTGCATAAAATTCTTTCTTCATTAGCTAGCTTTAGGCCGATAGTAAGGGTGGGCGACCTATCAGCCCGACTGAGCTAATGAAAATTTATTTCACTATTCATTAAACTATTGGCTTGCAATCTTTAATCTTTACTATTTTTTTACAGTTTTCGTTCGTTGAAAGTGAAAATTTATATCTTATATTCATACTTTTTACCAAATTGTTAAGTTTCACATTTAAAGGTTTTGCTAATCCTCAGAGGTGATTTACATGGAATCGCCTCAATTGGAACAACAAAAAGACCCACGACTGTCGCTAAAACCATGGGTCTATTCTTTAAATAAAAAAAGAATGACTGTTCGTTGCTCAGTCATTCTTCTGTGGTACCGCGAGCCGGACTTGAACCGGCACGAGCGTAGTGCTCACCAGATTTTGAGTCTGCGTGTCTACCAATTCCACCATCGCGGCAAACGATTGTGCTTTTGGCTATTTACATAGCTCACTATCTATTGTATACTAAGAATAAGGAAAAAAATCAAGAGAAATGAACGATAATAATAAAAAAGCCAAAATAACGGATTAACCATTCCTCAAAGACAATCGCAAAACACCCCTTCAAACGACAGAAATAGGGCGGCAATTGATTTTCGAAGGCAAAAAAATTCAGCAAATCTACCAAAAAACCAATACTGAGCAAATTGCAGAAATTCAAAAAAATCAAGAAAAAGTTCATCCTGAAAAAGTCAATTTAGCGGAACTTTTTCAAAAATCAAAAGTACACATGACAAAAATCACCGCGAAGAAATCATAAAATCATCGATTAGTGAGATTTCGAAACCAGTTCAAATTCAGCCAAGAGCAGATTTTAATTCTGGCGTTGGTCAGAAATTAACGATTTTTAAGACACATCAGAAAGCTATTCAGCCACTTCAAAACAAGCAAAATATTGTGCGTAGAGTCGAAAATCAATCCGGTGCAGTGAGTTATCGACCTCAACAATCCGTTCGAAATTCACATACTCCACAAAACGATCAACCAAGTGAGCAATGGAAACGCTATCATGCAGCATGGCAGAATTATTACCAGAAATATTATGAAACATATTATTCCGCAGCAATTGAGCAGCAAAAAGCAAATAACCAATATTCAGCCCGAAGTTATTGAAGAATTAACCGAGGAGCAAAAAGATCGAGCCTTGGCAAAATTGCGAAAAGATATTGCTACAAAAGCACATGAGCAAACTCAAAAATTCGAAAGTCACGACATTTTATGCCAATTTTATCAACAATTGTTGTTGTATCCCTGTTCTTGTTTTTACAATATAATCGTTTAATTTTTGCATCAGTCGAAGCTTATGTTGCCCCAGGAAATTCAAACGCAAACCAAACTATTTACAGTCCGAATTCTTCAAACTCCGTAGGTCAAGAACCAAAGCTAATCATCCCAAAAATTAATGTTGACGCTCCTGTGGTTTATGGAGTTGGGAACGACAATACTTCGCAATTAAAAGCGATGGCAAAGGGTGTTGCGCATTTTTTTCAATTCAGGCGCAAATGCCGTTCCTGGCCAAAATGGAAATACAGTTTTAAGTGGACATTCGAGTAATGATTTGTTTGATACGGGCGATTATAAATTCATTTTTGCACAACTTGACAAACTTAAACAAGGCGACGTAATCTATGCAAACTATAATGGAACTCGCTATACTTATAATGTAACCCGAACTGAAGTTGTGATGCCAAATCAAGTTAATCGAGTTCAGATCGGCACAGATAAGCCGATGCTTACTTTAATTACTTGCGTTCCTCTTGGAACAGCAGAAAAGCGACTTCTCGTTTTTGCCGAACAGATTTCACCAGATCCAGCAAAAGCTGAACCCCCCTCAAAAGAAGAAACTCCAAGCAAAGATGCAGTTCTTCCACGAAATTCACTAACATTTTTTGAAAGACTTTTTAGTTGGAAGTGGGACTAAATTAAGTTAGACAAAAATAAACATTAACTTATTAGATAGTAGTATTATCTAATTCATTAAGCACTCGTTCCGGGCTTTATTGTACAGATTTAGTCACTTTTATTCCATAGCTCACTATTCTTTTTTTGGCGTATATTTCAAAGATTCATCACCGGCGTGCATCAATTTCACAAAGTCTTTTGGTGGCGTATCTGTATCTAATACGGTTTCAGCGAATTTGCGGGTTTTTGGTCTGTTTCAGCTAAATCACCTTTAGAATCTTGAGCAATCTTATAAGCTGGGCTTTCGTTATACACTGGTATATTTTGCTTGTAATCCTGTGCGAATTTCCCAGTCTCAATCTCAGCATAGAACTTCTTTAGTTCATTTGTCGCTCCAAATACGCTTTTAATTGCTTCCAATCATTCTGTCGTAGTAGGAAAGGATTTTTGGTGGAATTCCTAATTTAGCCCCTAATCTGGTACTTTCTTCACCATTAAGTCTTCCTTGGTAGTAGTCACTAAAGCCGTCGGCTAATTTTTTTCTTCAGCCAAAAAGATTTAGATCATTACCATAATCTTTGCTATATTGCTGGATTAAAAGCTTCATCACCAAAGGTCTTGCGAACTTCGTCAATTAAATCTGCTTTCTGTTCCAGTGGTACGCGTGAAAAATCTTGTGTCCAATTTCATGGTTCAAGGTTTCAAAAAGTTAAATCATTCAAGTTAATTTGGTTAGTTTTTGGATCGAAATAGCCCAGAGCATTCTTTTGAAGTTCATCTTTAAAAATATTAAACACCAAATCTTCATCACCTGTCAGGTTTTGGTGGCGAGCTTTAAGGTCTTCCAGTTTGGCGGTAAGGGCTTGTTTTTTTGTTGGTTCGCCAACTTATATCTTTCAATCAGGATATTTCTATCTACTTTTTCAGGGTTCAAAACTACCAATTCATCTTCGCCATTATTTTTCAAGAAAACTGCATCCACACCTTGTTTGCGAAGTTGTTCTGTAACTTCATTTAGATCTTCAGCATATATTTCAGCATCTGTTTCAACTACGCGAGCATCTGGAAGCAGCCGAGCTTCAATTAAAGCTCCCGAACCCTTGCCATTATCTCGCCCATTAATTGCAAAAGTTTTCTGAGACATTCCGGTTTGTTGAAAAGCTTACGCTATCTTGATCGCTAACATCATGTCCACCACCAAAATATGCATTTTCATCTAATTCGTTGCCACGTTTAAAGCCATTCTTGCGAATTTCTTCTGCGACTTTACCGTTCGTACCGTGGTATAGTCTGGTATTTTCGTTAATTGAAGATGGCTGAAAATTAAATTCTGACAAATTTGTTTCGTTATTTTGTTTATTCTCTTGATCTAAACTCCATCCTGGCATAGATCCTGGTTCTTCTAAGAACATTTTTGCACGGCGAATAAAACTATTTTTATATGGTTCAATTTCTTGTTCTGTAGCCCCTTCTCGTTTTAGCCTTGTTTCGAAATCTGTAAGGGTTTCACCGGTATTATCTCGTACATATAAAAGTCTTTCATCCAAGTTTTGATCTATTTTATTGCGAATTTCATCTGAATATTGATAGCCGTTATTGACTTTTTGGGTGTTTTGTGCTAAACTATCCATAGATACATCAGCATAGGACTTGGTGGATGGGTTATCCCTTAAGCCAGGAGTGCTGATGTTTTCTTTTGTTGTAGCTCCATATAAAGTATTTCTATTAATAGTGTCATTTTTAGCTACATTAAAGGTGGTGTTAAAATCTTTTCCACCATATTTAAAAATTAACATCTCGGTAGTCAAAGCCATCTGGTGCAATACCGTGATTTTTAGTATCTGGTGAAGAGTGGCTATATTCTGAGTTTTGTATTAATTCATTTATCCTTGGTGTTGAACGCATTTTTGCAATAAATTCTGCATCTGTTCCAGCTTGTGTATTTACAAACTTTTTATTACCTTTTCCACTCAAATACACCTCTTGCCCATCACCCGTAGCATACGGATTATTCGCCCGTAAATCTTGAAGCATATTAAAACTACGCTCACTCATTCGTTTGCGAGTATCGCCCGTAAATTTACCAACTAACTCATCTTTAGTAAAACCTAATTGATCACTATCCAAACGGTTAATATTTGTTTCTCTTCTTGGGGTATACTGCAAGTCTCCGCCTCGGTTTTGCCTCTCTGCTTCTGCGAGGGTAATTTTTTCACGCATTGGAGCTGTTGCTTTTATTTCTGCCTCATATAATGCTTTTGGATCATAGCTGGTATTGCTTTTATATGGATTTTTAACCGATTCCATTCCACCAAAGGCCATCTTGCCAACTCCGCCCATAATTCCACCCATTAAAGCACTTTCAGCGACACCTTCGTGGATATCTTGCTTGTTGTCGAAAAGCTTTTTAGTGAAGTTTTCAGCATATTGTTGTGCACCTTCTTCACCAGCTTCACCCAACGCACCCGTGATAGCTCGCCCAACCATATTTTTTGCAAATTTACCACCAATTTTACCGGTAAGGTTATCAATTCCAAGCTTTTCAATTGCAGCTAGCGCTCCAGCATTTGCGGTTGAGGCTAAATAGCGAGAAGTGAAGCTACTTGGTGTATATGTTTCACCTTTTGCTACTGCTTCAGCCTTTTTCCGAGCTTCGATGTTGTCTAAGTGGTCCATCATTTCTGAATGTGCTTCCACACCATGTACTCAAAGCCGGCGCAAGACCACCAGTTGCAGGTGTCATTGCTGCATCAATCGCCATTCTTGTTCCGGAACTACCCAAGCCATATGCCATTTTATTATCTTGATCAGATTAAACCGGTTTGCATCATTGAGTGTTTTTCGCACAATGTTCTTTTTCACGGTCTGCTCGCACCCGCTTAATTAAATTGTTCGCAAACTGGTTATCTTCATCAAACAATTTAATTGTATTAGCTCAAGTTCTGTAATAGCTCCAGAAACTTTCGGCATAGTTTCCACCACGCTATTCGCTGCTCCTTTTACTGCTGAAGCCGGTGCAGAAACTGTCTGCTGAACATTATTATTGTAATTTTTAGTGAAATCACTTACTGCTGAAGCGTTTTTATTGATGTTCTGACTAGTCTGCGCGATATTTTGCTTCACTTGCTGGTCATCTGGACCATACTTTCGGAGCATTTCAGCATTCACCCGGTTTTGAATATTCTGGTTGATCGTATTCTCTCGCATTTGTGCTGTTTTGCCACCACTAAAAATATCATTCAAGAAGTTTGCCGCATGGTCTGAACCTTGGTTATAGCGGTCTGTTTCTTCTTGCCGATATTTATTTGCCAATTGCTGGCGTTCTTGGTCTCGGTTCATTTGCAGTTGTGGTTGAACGGGTTGCACCGGTTTTACAGGGTTTAAGTCTACTGAACTCTTTGCAAATTCTTTTTGGCTGCTGTGGCTGGGTTGGGTTGCTTGAATTATTCGCAAAATTATCTCCCAGTTTTGATGTACTATTAAAACTCACCGCAGATTGTTGTTGCTGTGGTTGTTGTTCATCTTCTCGCCTTTTCTTTTGACCAAAAAGCCCACCAAAAAAGTCGCCAATACCTTTGAAAATATCCATCTCTTCTCCTTATCTTGTCGCTGCAAAATAAAAAACTGAGCGACGCAAATATTAATATTTTTGCTAATCGCTCAGCGCTCTGAGTGGATTATTTTATAGTTTTTATTATAACAGAATTATCTATAAAATAAAAAGAAACCCGAGCAGGGCTTCTTTTACAGAAAACATTCATTAAAAAAACTTTAGTATAAATATTATAGCACTAATCAGACTCGAAAAACAATAGTCTTTTTGAACTTTTTATTTTGCCTATCTATTTCATTAAATGAAAAACCTAAAAGCATATTGATCGTCATGTTTATTGATAAGTTTTGTTCTTTTGCTAGGTCTTCTATTCTTTTATATAGCTCTGGGTGCATAATCCTTAGAGCAATAGCTTTCATACTAAACCCTTCCCCGCTTATTTTGATATTTACAAGCTTGCTGGCCGTTAGGCAGAAAAATTCACTGACAGACTACGCGTGTTAATAATCTGTTATAGCAACCTTGACGCGTCCGTAGGGTGCTACTTTCCCATATATTTGTTTTGCGAGTTTCTGTATTAGTGTAGAATCTTCATCGCTGATTATTATACCAAGATGAAGGAAATTTTTCGGTTTGAGCGGTTATTTCAAAATTGAAATAACGCTCGACTGTCGCAAGAATTATCTTCCAGTTTTCAGACTGCTCTGAATGGATGAAGAATTCTGCTAATCTAAAATTTGTTAATTTCATGTCTCCTTAAACGACCAACTTTTTAAAGCCTGCCAGCAGAATGTTCTCCTTGAATCTCTCTGCCTATTTATATTTTATCAAAAACAATATCATAATGTCAAGCATTTTTGATATTATTTTTGATATTAAAAAGAAAAGCCCTTTCGAGCTTCCCTTTCTCTACGCCTGTAAATCCTTTTTCTTCTTATTCGGATCAAGCAATGCAGCAAGTCGTGGATCAAGCTGGTCTTGTAGTCCTGCCTGGTCCGGATTTCCACTGTCCACTTTCACACCTTGTACATTTTCGCTATAATCGCTAAGCTTTGGTGCTTTAAATTCCACTTTTTCAAGCGCTTTCGGCGTTTCTTTACTCAAATCTAAAATCTTATTCTGGCTGTTGCTAATCTGGTTAGATAGATCCCTAGTTTGGTCGATCGCACTCTGCAACCCTTGGCCACTGGCAGTCTTTTGTTTCTGCCTTGCATCCATAATACGGTTATTCAAGTCAATTCGGCTACTTTCAATTTGTGAATCCACGTTATTTAGTGCATCTTGGCGGTTCGTTTCCCAGTCTTTCTTGTTCTTGTTATATGCGTTAGTTACACTGGCAAACTCCAAGTCTTGGTTTCGGCGATCTCGGGCGAAAGCATCTTGTGCACTTCCAGCGTTTCGGCTCGCCTCCAAGCCAACTGCCCAAGGAGCAACAATTTGTGCTGCGCTTGAGTCTCCTGCTCCACCTGCTGCAAACATTTGGCGCAAAGAGTTAGTTTGGTTGTTTGCGTCTTCCATGATTTGTGAACGCACTGCACGGTTTTGTGCTTCCGAGTCTCGTTTGTTCATCTCATACGCGCCCTTGCTTTGGGTGTAACTGTTTTCAAGGTCGTTTAGCTGGTTAGCATAGTTATTTTCAACATTACCACGCCAGATATCTCTTTGGCGATCCAATCTGCCCAAGCCTTCAGTTGCAACCCGTTCTTGTTCACGGTATTTCGCAATTTCATCTGCTCTTGCTTTTGCTTCTGCTGCTGCCCGAGGGTCGTATGATCCGCCTTGGCGTGGGTCTGAGTATTGCCTATTCATGTTAGCATTATTTTTACTCCACCAATCATGCAACTCTTGCATTCCTCCACCTAAGTTTGCTTGAGTCTGGTTAGCATATTCTGGGTTTTGCGCCATTCTTCGAAAATCACCCTTACCATCATTACCCACATATGGCAAGAATTTTTCATAGCCGTTTGCCGCCAAAAAACCACGGAAGTCGTTACTGCCGTTATATTTGTTCGCATCCAAACCATTATAGTTTGCAATATAGCTCATATCTTCTCCTTATTTTTATTTGGGAGATGATCTAAGGCTTAAAAAGGTTCACAAAAATGAAGAGCTGTAACAAACCTGTTTTCAGTTCTCCAACCCAATGCTAATCCTGCATATTTAAATCAGGGGGTTTAAAAAATAGCTTCACGGTGTCCATCGGTGCTTTCCATCCATTCTTTAACATGATCCTCGGCTGGATGGTCTTCAGGTCTTGTAGTCCAATACTCATCTTGGTTGATATTCTCACCATACTCCTTACAATGATTGTCCACATAAGTTTGGTCAATTAACCCTCGTCCGGTTTTTGGGTTCCTGTGAGCGTAGTAATCATTCTTGATCATATCTTCAACTTTAAGTCTTGCAACGTTATCAATCTCAGGCACACGCACCAAAGGAGCAATCCCTCTTTGGGTTCGTTCTTTGTTCACAAGTTCAAATATCTTGTCAGCAGTTGGTTTTTCAGGAATTGTAGTCACTTTTGGCTCGTGATATTCAACTGACTTATTCAACAGTTTGTCGTGTCCTGTTATTTTAGCCACTTTATCCGGAAAAGCAAGAGTGTATCCTAAAGCTCCAACTAGCCCCAACACGACCAGCCCAAGCATACCACACACAATTATCTTCCGCATATCTTTCATATCTTGATATTACTCCAATACACCTTAAAAATCAAGTCCTACAGCCATTGCGCAACTCCACCATGGTGCGAACATGTCCCACGCCCACTCGAATATGAGTATGTTCCATCTCTACACAAAGCAGAAGGTCCATAATTGCTATATGCTGGGGTATATGGAATATATGGCTTAGATGGTGTGTATTTATATGTATATACCTTATAAGTTGTAGGTGTAGGCTCTTTTGTCACCGCTTCAGAAACCACTTTGTCAGCCTTTTTACATACCCGTTTTTACCATCACTACCCTCAGAGTCCAATTCTCTTGTTTTCTTGCCATTATCACCTTCAAAAAAAGTAGTCTTTTTCTCCGGAATCTATTTCTTTTTCGGGTAAAGTTTTATATGAGATGCTTTCATCTGAACATTTTTCGACAAAAAGTAGTTATAGCCCATATAAATCGGAACCCATCCACCAAAATATAGTATACAAAATATTAACAAAAAAATATATTAGAGGCTTTTTCTTTAAATTCTTCCATGGTCAAATTATACTACCAAATAACAGTGTATTCAACATTCAACAAAAACCAAACATCATCTCCCAAATTGTTAATTTACTATTATTCAAAAATTAGAGCGGAGTTTTTCATCCGCTCCGCATATTATGCTGCTGATTTCAAAAGCAAACACAGCTGATTTCTTCTTGTCAAAGACAAAGGCATCGTGGACCACGCGACCATTTACATAGTAGCCACTTCCAGATTCTTTGAATTCACCTTGTTTGTAGTCTTCAAGGAATTTAGGAGCTGCTGCTGCCATTTCGTGAGTCAAGATTAGATCAACCTTTTTCTGGCAAATAGCTATCTGGCACTTCGATGATTAAAAAAATTCTCAAACAGGTCTTTAAAAGAATTATATATTATTCATGAAGATAGTGTATCATTTTTACTTAACTCTAAAACTTTTTATATAGTCTAAATCTAATTCCTCCCTTCCATAAATTCCTTCTTATGGATTGTATTTTTGAGGTATAAAATACTACCATCTAATATATTCCGTTATTCCTTAAATAATATCTTTATTTTGTTTTTATTAACTACACCTACTCTTTAATATTGTATCCGGTAATAATAATTCAGGTTATTCAATATCTCTACATTGAGGGTTTAAAATCTATTCGTCAGTTTTTCTTAATTCTTTACTATTTAAACCACTTTCGAAATCTTAGATTGATTTGATATAATTGCCGGATTTTTAAAGTATTAGTTTGATAATAGAGTTTTTCTTATCTCTATGAAGCCTACCGAACAGATACACCTCAATTGAAATAATAAAAGAGCCGACACCACTGCTTATATGTCAGCTCTTTTATATTTTTCCAAGAAAGAAATTATGAAAAACACGAGTTAGTCTGAAACAACTCGTGTCCTTAATTTGGCTGGGATGGAGGGATTCGAACCCCCAGAATGGCGGGACCAGAACCCTGCCTTACCACTTGGCGACATCCCAATACTCTTTTAATTATATCAAAAATCTTACCTTTCAAGAGTTTTTCGAAAGCTTTTTATTGACAAAACTTACTATTTCTGATATAATTAAGTTATTCAAGCTTTTTGCTTAGAACTTTTCAGGAGGATTAAAATGAATCAAGATTTATTCTTACAAGAAGCGATACTTCGGGCAATAAAAACCGGAGAACCAATCAGACTTGAAGCTAACGGAAATAAAGCGATTTATCTTTCACCAAATGCAGCTTATGATTTGGATAAAGAAATTGTTGAAATTCACGGCTCAGCAAAAATTGTTTTTCTTGGAGGTGTCGCAACAAAAAGATTCATAACACGGCGAGAAATTAAAAAATTTGCTGTATGGGTTGATGAGAATTTCAAAGTTGTAAAAATGCTGAATGACAAAGAAATTCCACATCGGATTGAAGAAGATCTTTCAACCCCAGAAGAATTTTTCAGCGATAAAATTAGTAAAAAACCTTTTGGAAGAGACTTCTTAAAAAGATAAACTCGAAACTCCCCCGTTTTTAAAGAATAAAAATTCTCTAAACCTTAAAGTCGCAAAAACGCGGCTTTTTATTATTCTTATGCTTGCATTTTGAAAAACTTATTATAAAATCTTATTAATAAGCTTCTCGGTTCGCTCGAAATTTTGTAGCTTATGGAGCTCATATGAGTAGCATTTTTGTGAAAGTGGTCGATAAAACCGTAAGTGACAAACAACTTTCGGTTGAACTCACCAAAAATTCAACCCGTTAAGATTGAAGGTAAATCTGCGGAGCAAATCGTGAAAAAAATCTCGAAACCCTCCTTGACAGAAAAAGATTCCCTTAAAAATAACGGCTGGCGGTAGAATTTTTAGTAACGAAATGGTGTTGATGGAAGAAATTTTTCGATGCTTTTCGAAACGCAAAACATCAACGATATGGCATGTACTATCAAATTCAGAACTCACCAGAGCAAAAAGATTTTCGAAAATTTTTGCCGCAGCGGCGAAAGCACAGAAGTCAAAAACTCTGATCACCTTAACCTTGCGAATTCTCGCGAGGTTTTCTTTACTATTGATTTTTATTAGAAAAGTTGTATAATATTAAAGCGCTCGTTTGAGTAGCACATTAGAAAGAAGGGCTTTTTATGGCTTTTATAATTTTGTTTTTGTACTTCTGCTGGCGATGAACTTCTTTATGAAGGCGACAGCGACAAACTTATGCGAGATTTGAAATTCGCAATCGATGGACCAAATCGCACGAGAACAGTTTTGGTTGAGGATGAAAAATTGCCAATTCGAAAAGAAGTTTTTGAAGAATTATCACAAATTAAAAATCTTTCGGCAAGGAAAAATTACCGGTTTTGATATTTTCGATGGTTTTCAGTATTCGAAAAAAGCAAAAATTTAGCGTTGAATTTCTTGAAGAAAATACAATTGAAGTAATTCGCATCAAAGAGGAATAAAAGCTCAACTTTCAAAAGAACAAACCCTCAGATTGAGGGTTTTTAATTTTACACTATTCGATAAGGTCGAGACAATAAACACCGCCAGTTTCGAGGCCGAATTCTAATGATTTCACCAGTTCCAGATTTATTTCGTTCCTCTGTTCCGAGGCGATTCATAATCACAGGCCATACGGTCGTTGAAAGTTATAACACCAGTTCCAGGTTCATCTCCTCGTACAAAATTCCATAACCCCGCCTGTAGGAGTAATCTTCACCAGAGGGATCCTGAAAATCTCGCCATCTTTTTCGAAGATATTCGTTTAAAAATTCTCCCAGTTTGGGAGTTTTTGCCATAAATTCTCCATTATAGACACTTCGAGCCTTCTCCCTTATTATTCGCTCGATACTGCTGATAAGCTGCTTTTAACCGCGCCATATCATTCTTTCGCTGCGTATCTCTTTGTGATCGTTGGAGTGCTGGTAGTGCTAAGAATACCATTAAAAGATTAGCCCAGCAATAGCTAATACTAATACGACTTCAATGATCGTAAATCCTTTATAGAGTTTATGCTTTTTCATATTTTTTATTATACCCTCCCTGAATGTTCTGTCAAGGTAAAAATAAACACCCTTTTTGTAGAGTGTTTTATTTATTAATGGTTAACTTCTTCTGTAGATTCAACTTTTCCCGCGACCCGTGCCATGCCGTATTCTTTAGAAACAGCGTTTTTTAAGCGGTCATAAGTTACTGATCCAGCGCTTGGGTTTCCAATTCCGAAAGTATTTTTAATTTTAGTTGAAACTGTTCCTTTTATAATAGCTTCGATAATTTGGCCTTTGTTTCGGCATTGTCGGAATAGATATTATGTGCATCTACTGCCATAAGATCCCTTTCTTTTCTTATTTCTATGAAATTTTGCTATATGGGCAACGCCTCAATTGAAATAACAAAAGGGACACCCCTTGCAGTAGGTGCCCTTAAAACAAAAGAAAAAAACTACTGCAAGGTAGTACTTACAGTAGTATAATTAATAATTTCTGGTGCGGGTTAGGAGACTCTAACTCCTGGCCTCTTCCATGGCAAGGAAGCGCTCTAACCTGCAATATTATTAACGAACTAAAGTTCGTACTTGGTTTATGATTTTTTTATGTACTATTCAATTATATTTACATTATATCACACATTTTTAAAAAGTCAATATCTAAACATAAGTTTTATATATTTGCTTTCTCATCAAAACTCTCTAAGTTTATTATTAGAATAGTGAGTGTATATTTTTGTAGTATCTAAACTTTGATGACCCATAAAATCCTGAATATATACAATATCAACGCCCCGATCAAGCATGCTGGTTGCAAAGCAATGTCGTAAAGTGTGTGGATGAACCTTTTCAAATTTACCGTTCGAATTTTCGCAAACTCTCTGAAAAAAATCCTTTGAATATTAGACTCAGTTATTCTCTTTCCGTTTTGATTAGAGATAAAAAGTGCAGGTTCAATATCGTTTCGAGCGTTTAAATACTCATGGATAGCAAATTCAGTATCTCTATTAATAAAGCACAGTCTCGGCTCTAAACTTTTTCCAACAATTGTCATTTGTCTATTTTTAATAGAATTTTTATTTAATTTACAAACTTCCCCAACTCTTAATCCAGAGCAATAAATCAGCTTAGCTATTGCGATATTCCTGAGACGATTAACTTCACTATATCCACGCCTCTTTTCACTAATGGCGTTTATAAATTCGATAACTTCCTCATTTGTTAAAATGTCAATTTTTCTTTTTTCTCTCCTTGGAACTTTTTATATTTTTCGGCGGAAATTTCTATATCAAATCTTCGTTCACAATATCTGATAAATTTCCTAAGACAAATCACATACCCTCTAACCGTATCTGGCGATTGATATTTAGCAAGATACTCTCCATTCCCTAACTTTTTTCTCATCCAGCCTTGATATTTCTATATTGCCGAAAAATTTAGTGATTAATCTCGAAAAACTATATATCTTTCTTCTGTTTTTCTACTATACCCCCATAGAAATTATTTCATCATATAAAAACTATCAAATATTTCTAAAAACATATACTCCTCACTCCGCTCTATATAAAAATTAAACAGAATTAAACAGATTCTATATATAGAACTAAACTTCATTATTTTTCTAAAAATCGTCCTTCCATTTTAATCTTCTATTGATAAAACTTGCGTTTAATATTCTAATATTTTACATATTACACATTTATGTTCCTATATTTTACAAATATTGAATAATATTATATAATAATTCAGCTATAACGCAACAAACAACAGTTTTAGAAACTGTTTTTTTATAGTTTTGTCAAATTGTTATAAATTAACTTAAATTAAAAATTATGTTTCATTGCCTTAAATTTTAAATAGCCAGAGTTATTAAAGCTTTTCGAAATTATTTCATCACGTTCATTTTTGTTTCTTCCGCTCGAGTTTTTTTCAGCTAATTTTGAAATTTGTCTATTTAAAAAAATTCTCGCATTATTTTTAAAGTTTTTTTCAAGGTTTTTCTTACTCCAAATTTTTCGCAAAATAACCTTTTTATTTTTAATTTTACCCGCAAAAGTCGCATTTTTCATCATTTTTCACGCTTGCTTCAAACTCTTTACTAAAAATTCTTCTGGCGGTTTCGAAACATCGGCAAAAAAATTATTGCCGTCTATAAATTTAGCTGCATCACCAAGTGCTTCACGCATTTTTGAATTTCGCGAATTATCACGAATAATTGTTATTTCTTTCATCTATTATTCTCCTCTATCTATTAGAGGGGTTTTATTTTTATGCGCTTCAAGTATAAAAGTAAAAACGCCCCAAAATTCCAGAAATTCTGGAATGAGGGCGTTTTAATTATACCTGTTCGGTATTTATATATTATTACATTTTTATCAAAAAGTCAACCTTGTTCTATCAAATCGAATAAATTAATCTTCAATTTTCATACCAATAATCTGGATGTTTGGTCGATGGCTACCAAGCCCAAGAGAAGCGGAACTACCTAAGCCCTCAATTCTCCAAGTTCGAATAACCAAGCCGTCTACATGGGTGCTGACGATCTTATGCATTACTTGCCAATTACTATCCGAGGCAACAAAACCACATATATTTACGCGCGTCTGGAACATAGTCGCCAGTTTTCACAACCGATACATATTGGTCTTTTGCTATACCGTTGAACGAAGAAAATGATTCTTCTGAAAATGGTTTGAGTTGAGTCGGAATTTTGACGATTTTCATAGGAATACCTTTCAATTTCGACGGTTCAATCGAACCGTCGTCAATATTTTTCCACTCGCCAAGCCATTAGTAAAATCAGCTACCGCTTTTGTGTTGGCAACCATTTCATCAAGATCTTGTGCTGTTAGCGGAGATAATGGCACGAAGTCTTTATTTGGATGTGGTAAAGTTAATCAGCCATTATTTTTAGCTCCTAACTTAAAAATCGGTTTCAATCCGGCAAATGCCGTAGCCACTGCGCCACTAATTGCCAAAAATTTCTTTTTGTTGCGTTTGGAATTAAAAATTACACAAATCGTTGCAATTAACATATTTGTTAAGATTCCTAAGTCAGCAATAAAAATATACTGTAGTTTTAGCTTTTTCGCTAATCCTTGGCTCATATTCCGTGTTTGCGATGTTCTCAACTGTATTTTTGTAGATCTTCCAACATTTTCAACTCCTCTTTTTGTTAATGGTCTTGCGTTAATTTGAATTAACTGTTTTTCTCTACTTTTTAGAATTTTCAGCATTTCCGCTATTTTCTAAATTGTGCGACATATCTTTTTCTCCTCTTCTTGAACTGTCAACTCTTGGTTGTCAGTTGATTTTTCTTCCGGTTTAGGTTCATCTTCGACCATTTTTGCTGACATCAGCAATATGGTTTTCCACAGGGTTTTTCCACAACTGGCTCAGTTGGTTTTGGTTCTTCAACTGGTGCTGGTTGTGGTCGATAATCAGTAATAGTTCCTGGATCTCCTGCTTGAATTTCAGATACCGGGGTTAGTTCCATCCAAATTGATACGCCATTTCGTTCAACTTTCGCAAACCACATTCCGTCGTTTTGGACAACTTCTTGCGCCACGAAAGCTCCTTGAATTTTCACCCAATCACCAGCATTGATTTCGCCATCAACTTTATAACCGTCGTTATCAACCTTAACTACCCATTCAGCTGGAATACCGTTTTCAGCCCAAGTAAATCCACGAGGACATAAAGCGTCGATTTTTAGCTTCCTGCTACCATCATTAATATTTGCTTCCGCCACTTGAAGTGCTGGGTTTATTTTAAAGTGCGAACCGATATTGATAACATCATCGATTGCTTCTGGTTGTGGTACTGGTGCTGGTGCGTTCTGTGGCTTTCCAGTATAACGAAAAATCGTTAGATATTGAACATTATTGAGACCAGCTAACCAGTCGTGATTGTCGGTATGAATACCGTTATATGCGTAATTACAGTGGATAATATCATTGGGGTTGAGGAAAATTCCTGTATGTCCATTAGCTCCACTCGTATAACCTTGTTTACCCCAAATAAAGATGTCGCCTCTTTGCGTTGGGATAAAACCATTGCCGTCAGCCTCAATTCGTTGAAAGCCGAACTTTGGTAAATCTATAAACATTGTTTCAGTATTTCCGATACGGAAACTTTGCGGTAAAATTCCTGCATAAATTAAAGCGTGATAAATAGCGGAGCTACAATCGTATGAACCTGCTCCGTTCCGATTAGCCATTGAGTAGCTAACTCTACCTTGTCGCTCTTGGAACCATTGAATTGCTTTTATCCATTATTTTTCTCCTTTCTTTTTAATTCTCGCTTTAATTAAATCTTTTTCATACTCTTCACGCCAAGTCTTGATTAAACTATCTACATAGCCATTACCTCCTAATGCTTTGTATTCTTCAAACGACCGCTCGATTTCGTCAACTTTTTCAGGTTGAGTATTTATCATAAGAAGAATTTCATTGCGCTTTCCATTCTTGGCATTATTCTTACCAATTTCACGAACTTCTTTCACATCTTCTTTAATCTCTGCTATCTGGTTATTTACTCCTTCGAACTCTCCTTTGAGCATTTCTTTTAGTCCATTTTTAGCGTGTCGAAAGAGTGTCAAAACTCCTCCGATCAGCCCAACCAGAAAAGCAACAAAAGTTCCTATTTCACCAACTGTTATTTGCATCTTAGTTTTAGCTTCTCCTCTAAATTGTATTTTTTTCTATCTACCCATATTTTAAAAATAAATAGTCGAGTGATAAAACTACATCACCAATCATTCTTAATAAAGTTTAGTCTGATTTTCACATCCACCTTCTGCGCGGAGATCTTTTTGATTATATTGACTTCCCTCTCCGTTTGTGAATTCTGTATACTCAGCTGTAACAATAATCTCATCATCATGTCTAATTATCTCAAAATATATCACATTCTCCGTTGAGCCATTAGAGCTAATTTTATACTCGTTTCTCGATCCCCATTGCCTATTAAAAACAGTAGTGGTCAATAATTAAACCTTTACGATTCCTACCAGGAAAAACCCTTTTAGTCTTATATCCGTTATCAAAATCTCCAGCCGGTAAACTAAAAATCCAAAACAACACTTTCACCATCAAGTGACATCTGCCAAAAATCAGAATTTTTAACAAAACTATTAATTTTCATCTATTGCATCTCCAAAAATAGCATAATATCCTTTTCCGTCACCTCTTCCAGATATATGAACTTCGTTGTTATTGATACTATTAACAGGGCTACTTGGTCTCAAGCATTTCTCTAAGTCACGAACAGATGAACTATTTTCCCTAAATATAACTGTTTCTTCCCAAAAATAAACCATCGGCAAATAGCCCAAATTATGCTCAACAATGCTATCATTCCTAAATGCACCAAAGTTTAAAATCTTCAAGCTTCTATTTCTCGCATCATTTAATATTCTTCGCTTTAATGGTATTAATTCTCCTGCATAATCAGGCGGAGCAATACCAATTAAGCGCACATAAACTCTTCGCGGTGGATTCACCCCTCGAATAGCAAATCGAATAGTTCTTTCTAATGCACCCACAAGAAAGTTTTCATCTCCACTTGTCCAAAAACGAAAATCTCGAGCATTAGAAAAATCACTATTAAAGCTATACTCACCTATAATCAATGGCACAAACGGCAGATTATGGGCAATATCAAAAGTTTTAATATTACTCATAAAGCTACCGTTATATTCAAAAACTATAACAGGCTTAATAAATTCACTTCGATCAATAAATTTATTAGGTTTCATTCTGTAGAACCTCAATTACATCTTCACCAACAACACTAACCCATTCCCCCACGGCACCAGTTTTAGGATGTCTTCCAATTAAAATTCGTCGAGTACCATTTTCCTCCGAATAAACAAAGCCGTCCTTATTAATTTTAGTCAAAATCACCCCATTTTTCGACACGATCAGTTCACCCGTAGTCTGGTTTTAATTTTATATTTCCACCCAACGAATTCACTACTCTGTCGCCCTGAAACTCAATATTTTTTTCAATCGCCATTATGCCAATAGATCCTTTCCATCCAAAATAGACTTATCCAAAATAAACGATTTCGAAACGACATGCGGCTTTCCAGTTATAGTTGTTTCATAACCACTATCACTTAGTTGTATCTTAATACCCGTTACTAAATAGTCGCCTTTATTTTTATAATTCACACTAATAACATCTCCCAATTGTAAAAGCCGGATTACCTTTAACTTTCATTGAAATTGTTGCGAAAAACTAAGCATATTTCTTTAAAATATCCGTCGCGAACAAATCACAATTTCGATAATTGCCAAAATATGGATTATCGGTAATCTCAAGTGCTTTTTTGCCGTAGCGTTCCATACTTTCGCGATCAAAAGCCTCATATTTAATAGTATCCACCACTTTTGCACTTTCGCCCCATAGTTCAATTTTTGATATTTTCGAAGGGCTTGTTCCTTGGTTATTAACTGTCAATTTGTAGGCATCAGCAAAAAGCTCACCTTTCAATTGAATGCCTGAATTGTCAATTTTCTCACCTTTCTTAAACTCAATCCAACTTTCACCAGTTTTTTTGGCCAACTGAGACAGGGCGAACACTCCATGCAGGGTCATCAAGAGTTAGCCATATAGACAAACTGGCTCTAGGCTGAATAACCCACTCATTTTTACCTTCCGCACTAAAAATTGGCTGCAAAGGTTGAACTTCTCGCACATCGCTTTTAATACTGACATAATTAACCACATCATTAGCTTTTTCTGTCTCAATATCAATAATATTACTTGCGTTAAATGACATTACTGGTGTTTTGTCCAAACCGCCACTGCGATTTTCAAAACGAATTATCCCTTGCTCATCAAGCCACAATAAACCATTCTCGGCCTGAACCAGATTCTTTAATATCGTGCTAACATTATCATCATTTTTAAAATAAACAAATGGAATTATATTTTGTCCCCTACCTATATGGTACTGGTTTTCATCCATTCCATACTGTTTAAAAATCTCTTTTAATAGTGAATCAGTTGAAACATCTCTCAACATAACAGTTCGATTGATTTTTGTTTCAGCAATATCACTCAAAAAATCTAGCGCACTCCAAGTAATCGTTTTATCATTGTTGTAAGTCGGTATTTTTTCAGTATTCCCAACGAAAACTGGCACCGTTCCTACATTTTTTGCGCCCAAATAAAGCCTCAAAGGTCGTTTTGGTAGAATATATTCAGCAATCGGGCTCTTTTTTGTTGTTTCGAAAAATGAGAAATAATCATCATAATTATTTAGCTTTTATGTCCGCTATCCCAGACTGCACATTGTACGGAAATTTAACCGAACGCTCCACGCTCATTTCCAATAAGCGATCAGAAATATCATCATATTGAAAAGCATCCCAAACTTGCGCCGGGTTTCCTTCCGGAGTGGCTAACACATCAGTTTCATTTAATTTAGATTGACCAAGAATGAACCAATTAGTTGATTCATTCTTTTTGCGAGTAAAAGCTCATCTTAGCTCGCCAATCCAAAACTACAATACTGCTTGCAAATGCCTTATTAAACCTTTCACTAACAATCTGCATTTAAATCTCCGTAAAGCTTACTTCTGCTTGTTTTACCATTCCATCAAAACTTACCACTTCTCGCTTACCAATCTCCATATAAACTGGCACTTCTACCACATTTTCCATTCCTTCAATAGTCAATTTAACTGGCTCTTGGTTTTGAATTTGCCGGTCATAAAAACCTTTAATCTCATCAAATTCTTCCTTGGTCGGGTAACTCCAAGTATGCTCCCAAGTCCGCTTTCTCGCACCAACAACATAAGTAGTTAGTGAGTTATCAAGCGTTTTAACTTTCTTAACATTATCCACCGTCGTTTCTGGTAGCGGCACTTCAACGATCGACCATTCAACAGTCTTAGTAGAATCGCTCAATATTATCTTCATTACGCAAACCTCCTCTTATCGTTTAGCTCTAACTGCTCACGAATCAATTCAGCCACCTTTCGTTGTTCGGCAGGGCTTGTTGCAAAAGTTCCGCTCACGTTAATCGTATAGTTATTACCACCAGTTCCGCCAGTTTGACTATTAATTTTGTCAATCAGGCTCGCCATCTTGCTTTCAGGCACGATCCACTCATTCTCGCCACCATCACCAGCCCAAATCAAGCTTCCACCACCTTGAGGGCCGACAATACCACCAGTTTCAAAGCGCGGCACATTTAGTTTTTCCAATTTTCCAATATGCACTCCAGGTATTGCGTTAATAATACCAATAGCAATATTAATCATATCAATAAAGCCATTAATCATACCAACAGCAAAGCCCAATACACCATTGATAGCCCATTTAACCGCACCGCTAATTGCACCACCGATTGCATCCCCAACACCTTTAAATATACCAACTATTCCATTCCAAACGCCAGCAAAAAAGCCGAACACGCCTGAAAAGACATTTTTTATACCATTCCAGGCTGTAGTGAATACACCAATAAAGAATCCAGCTACAACACCAAATACTGCCTTAATTCCATTCCAAATAGTCGTATAATACTTAAACTACACCGTTCCAAATCGCCATAATCCCATCTCCATGCCGATTGAAATATTGCACAAAAAAATTGTATCACTGGTGTAAATATCGCCACAATTCCGTTCCAAACTAAACCAAAAAAGGCTGTTACTCCATTCCAAATCGCCTACTATTCCGTTCCATGCCGACTGGAAGAACCCAATAATCTGATCTTTAAAGGTAAAGAATAAACCAACTCATGAGGATATAGGCCAAAAAAATAACCGCAAGAATAGTTAAGCCCCATTGTTTTTAAAGATTTCACAATCCCGCTAAATAAATGAGTTATGCCGTTCCATATTCCAATGAAAAAGTCACCAATACCTTTAAAGAAAGCGCTAATATTTCTACCAACTTCACCTAACCAGTTACCAATATTTTTAAAGACTTCACCTATAAAATTACAGAAGTCTTGCCAAATCTTCTTTTCCCATTTCCGTTTGAGTAAAGAAATATACTAATCCCGCCACCAAAGCAGCAATAGCCATTACTATCAAGACAATAGGATTAGCTGCCATTACAAAATTAGCAGAGCTTGAGCTGCAGCCGCTATCTTCATAACTACACCTAATGTTGTTAGTGCGGCGGTTAAAGTTCCTACTACAACAACTAAAGATTTAATAATATCACCACCAGGCATATCTTTAAAAGCATCATCAAAAAGCTTTAAAAAGCCACTTTAGCAATACTCTCAAATGCTTTTTTAGCCACAGGTACCAAATTTCCCAGCCAAATCTTAACCGACTCGACTAAATTATTGAAAGTTGTTTCCAAATCACCACCACCAGCTAGCGCAGTAATAAAATTCTCCCAAGCTCCCTTCATCGAATTAAAAAGAGCCTTCAATTGTTGAGTAGACTTTCTTTTGCAGTCGTTCCAGTAATGCCGAGCCTATCTTGAGTAACGCTAATCGCTTCAATAATCTTATCAAATGAAACTTCGTTGATATTCTTAGCCGTTGCTTTAAAACTCTTACCCATTACACCAGAGTCGTTAATCAGCCGAGCCATTTCACTCGCCGTTCCGCCATAGCCAAGCTTCAAGTTGTCAAGCATCGTATAGTTCTGCTTAGCGAATCCTTGATAGGCATATTGAATTAATTCAATCGATGTTCCCATCTTGTTTGCGTTATCACTCATCGCCACCACGGCTTTGTCTGCATATTTAGCTGCTTTTTCCGTGTTGCCACCCAAGCCTTGAAGAAGACTTGCCGAAAAACTAGTCACGGTTTCCATATATTTATTCGCACTCATTCCAGCAGTCTTATAGGCTTGGTTAGCATAATTCATTACTGTATTTGAAGAACTTTTAAAAAGCGTTTCCACACCACCAGTTAGCTGTTCATAGCTTGAGTATGCTCCAACTGCAGCAGCACCAAGGGCACCAACAGCAGCACTAGCTACTGCCGCACCTTTAATCGCAAAATCGCCTATCGAAGACCAACTGTCACGATAAGCGATTTTCTGTTCCTCGGCTTTCTTTTTGACTTCCTTCTCAGACTTGGTTAGTTTTTCGTCTAAATCTTTAGTATCAGCAGTGAAATCATAATTAATTGTTCCAACTGTAGTCATCAGCTACACCTCCATTTTTGCTCGTTTGCGCCAATCTTCAGTTCCAGTATTAAAAGATTTTTGAGCCTCGAACCCGTTTTTGCTATAGAAGATGTCTCGCCACAAAGTTCCTCTCGTATTCTCACAAAGCTGAGAATAATATACCTTTTCTGCGCCTTCAATCAATGCAAACATCATCTCAAGGCTAATTTTGTCATTTAAAACATCTCGCACTGCTTCCCACCCAAAATAAATTCCAAACTTGGCTATTAAATATATCTCTGGCGTTATTTTAGGCTTAGAAGAAATTTTTGACGTCGTTTTTATGCGTTCTTGATATCGAGTTTTAATCTCTTTCTTCTCTTCATCTGTCAATAGATCTAAAACATTTGTCATTCACTTATTCCTCGCCAAATAGCCGCTTAGTCAATAATTTAATTCCATCTTCACCATATTTAGACACAAATTCTTTACCACCAAGATTCTCTGGTGTTCCATCACTTACTAATTTTGCAGAGTGATTTATTAAGCGTTCTGTCAAATTATCTATTTCAGTTAATATTTCTTCAACTTTCGTTTCATCAAGGTTTTCTTCACTCATGTTTTTGCATCTTAACCATCTCATTTTGTAACCGCACAATTTTTGACATAATTTGGCTTTTTCCAGCTCATGTCCAGCCATTGGCTTCGTAAAAAGTAAAGACCTTTCCCTCAATTTCAAAGTCACGTTTTTACACCTAAATCTTCAATTGTAATACTAATCGCTAGTCATATAATCCTCCATTCAGCATTTTAATCTTGTGAAATTATATTAATTCTAAATAGTCAGAGCTAATACAGTTGATTTTAGGAGTTAAAAGATATAAAATCTAAATATAAGAAAGGTATTTGTATTATGAATTTTATAGATAAACTAAGAATTAAAAAAATCTAAATATGCTAGTATGTTTTTGAGTAGCTACGATGGCGACTTCGAAGGAATAGAAGAAATAGTCGCTAAAGCTCGCCTCAAAATTACTTATAATGGTGGCGTAGAGCTTCAATTTTTCATATGGTTCAGCTTTTTAAATATGAAACTGTGCAAACTTTTTCTTGGGACGAGATTAAAGGCTTCGACTATCGCCAAATTAAAGATTCTGCGGGTAAAAAGATTAAATATATTTTCGAAAATATGCTTTACACCACAAAAGGAACCCTAGTATTAAGGGGTGAATACACTAAAGGCGGTAAAATGGGTTCAAATGCTTACACTTATGATGGTTTACTGATGGCTGCTACTAGCGCTAAGAATCGAATTAACGCTTGCTTGAAATTACATAAAAAATACGCCGATTAAACTATTTTTCTATATAATTCTAATGAAAGGATCTACATGTTAGAAAAACTCACAGGTCAAAAAACTTTTAAGGAAGCTTTTAAAAATGTTGCATGGTTCAAATTCACAGTCATTGCCTTGGTTGGAATATTTCTAATCGCTAGTGTTATACAAGCTATCAATAACCCAATAAAGCCAATCACTCCAACAAATACTAGCACTCCATCAAAACCCGATAAACCACAAACAGACAAAATTCCAAAACTGGTAGAAAAAGCAACCTATAATACAACCTCCGGTATATCTTTTACGGTTAAAAAATCAACCGATTTAGCAAACCAGCCATATTATAATCTCCGAGCGAATATTTCAAAAAATGATCCAGCTTGGCATGATAAAGCAAAAGAAATAATCAAATTTATCAGTGAAAAAACCCAGCAAAAAGACTTCTCAGTTTCTATATCAGATCAATCAACCGGAACAGACTTACTCAACTGGAATACTGGCAAGAATAAAACAATCTTCTACACCTACCCAGTAGAAGCTAATGAATCTGAAGCCTTCGAGCTATAATCAAAAAACAGACCTTCAAAGGTCTGTTTTAATTTTATTCGCAAGCAATTTTTATTCCAAGCTCTCCTGCATATATCTATACACTATTCTAATGACCTCTTGTACGTCATCATTAGTATTTTTTTATATTGGATATTTTTCATATGCTATTTCTCCGTATCTTCTAATAGCTTCACTAATAAGAGCGTGAACGAAAGATTGAGTCGCTCCGTCAACTTTATTAAAATCTAATGTAATTTTTCACCTTTAGCCAATGTCGGTAAAATTTTTTCTTCCGTATTTTTAGCTAACTCTTTATTCTCGGCAAAACTGCCAACTTCTTTATACATAACAATCATAGAAATTTAGGCTCCTTATATTTAGTTCTTTTTACGATCTCGGATGGCATCATCATATACTGCACTTATAAGTTTTAATATGGCTTGAAACTCAGGTGTATTCTTAAGGGACATATCTATAGCAACTAAAGTACCTTTAAAATCTCCCTCTATGAGAGTGCATCTATGAGGATCATCAAATGGATCTATTTTTAACTTAAATATATTATTTCTTTTATCTCCTTTCAAAAGAGTATATTCTGCTTTACCAGAAAATATAGTGAAATAACTCCTCGTAATTCGTGCTATAGATTTAGTAAAAATAGCCCAGCTCCAGCATTATCTCTTGTTCCACCTTCTTTATGAGTAGTACCCGTAATTCCTGGTGTGAGACTAAGCCTAATAGCCGAAATGTCGTCTTTAGGGCGCCAATATTCATTCATGCTTTTCCATATACCAATTCCCGTATCACATATACCTATGCTAATCTTATTATTTTTAGGATAATAATTAGCCGCAACTACCGCCCCTATATCAGATAGAGAATGTTCAAGAACATTTCTAACTAACTCTCCTATTATATACTTGATAATTCTACTTTCTTTCTCGGGTAGGTGCAGTAATGGCACCATTTCAGCGATAAATTTAGATTGATCGTCGGCAGTTTTTATAACCTGTAAAGGTATATATCTCCCAGATGACTCTTTCTTATTATATTTAAAAGGTGATTCTGTCTTTTAGAAAAATTAAAAAGCCCCATAGAATCAAGATGTTTCCCGTTATCTGGCAGTGCAGCTCAATAGAACTATTATCCTTGCCGGATTTTTATAGCTAAAAGCAGCAGTAAAAGCTAATATGGCTGGATGCACAGTTATCCATTTCTTATGAGTTTCCACTTTCAATATATCAGGGTTAGAAAAATCAATAGATTTAATAAACCTTGAAAAATTTCTTAGGGTGAGCTTGATTAGATAAAAATATTCTCATATCTATTATTATACCCGTAGGTCGTATTTTTGTCAATATACGATCTGCGGGTATTTTAATATATTCTTCACCCCTGCAAATAGTCTATAAATCCTACCCAGCTACTGCTTTCGTCGCCTGAGTAGCAACATCGTAAATCGACTTCTTAGTTAAGTCGCCAGTTCCAAGTCGCACATAGCCCTTGTCAGTTGGTTGTGCATTCAATGTAATTTCCACGCTTGGATCATCACTCGTTGTCTGAGATAGCTCAAAATCAACATTGACTGTTGCTTTAAAGAAATGCACATCATTTTCATCAGTTTCAGCGCCTTTTTTGATGCATATTCACTGGCATTTCAGCCACTTTTTACATTTTTACCGCCAAAAGTTACAGCTCCACCGCCAGCAGTGCTTCTTGTGTAATATTCAGGGAATATTTTGACCCAAGAAATCCAAATTTGGAACATAAAGCGTAAAAAGTTGCCTCCGCAGTATCCACTACATTAGTTCGGCGTTTCGAAGTTCCCGCTTGAGTGTCTTTTTCAACTGTTTTAAGAGCGATTTTAGTTTTAATATCGCCCAAAAGATCCGCTGGAATTAGCATATCACCAAGAGCCATTTCCCAAAGACCTGCTTGTAATGTTTTTCATATGTCGTTGCCATATTTTTTTCCTTTTCTTAATAAATTACTTCTCCACTTATTGAATAAACCACTCTTCCTTGGCTATTTTCTCCTACATTCGAAATCGTAGAGGGTGGCATAATCGCCACATTTCGAACTTTTTCACAAACTCCATCCACGGCTGGTAATTCATTAACTGCGTAGTTTTCTCGCAAGAATTCAGCGACAGATTCAAGTTTTTTTAAACCCTCAACATCGTTTTCACCAATACTGAAAATCTCATAATGCTGAACTTTTCGCTTACCGCGTTCTCCATTCACCGATATATTCGAGATATATAAGCCAGTTTTGCCAAGACCGAGCTTTTGCCAGAAAAATGTTTTTATCAATCTTACCAAATCCGTTATTCTCAAGGAGTTTTAGCAAATTTAGCGTAATCATTTTATCTCCTTTCATAATTATAAAGCCTTCTTTCTTGGTTTGATTACCAGCTCGCTCCAAATAGTGTATCGTTGCCGGATTTTTACTATTTTCAAAGTGTCGTCGCCGAGCATATGGTATTCGACTGTCACCAAACACCACAGAAACCCCATTTGGTATTTTTCAACTCGACCATTCATTTTTAGATCACCAGATAGAACAGGAGCGAGCATTCGAGCTCGGCCAAGTGTTTTTTCCGCCTTAGCCTCAAGCTCTTTTTGCATATTCAATCGCTGAACTTGCAAATAAGCTTTCATTTTGCTATTAAATGTCACCTTAACTTTCGCCATAGCTCGCCCTTTCTAGGGTCAATTTCAAATGCTCCACTTCGTTAGTGTCGAAATTCTTACCTTCGTGCATCGCAATAATATTGTAGGTTTTATGATTTATTCGAATACCATTACCTACGGCATCTATTGGAATATCTTCAGGTTTTGCGAACAGTGTTGAATTTTCTGCAAACTCTTCACCGTTTGTACCTCGTTTCATTCCAGATTTTTCACGGAATACACCTTTTCGGTTCGTTAATTCTTCTTCAATTGTGTTACCGTAGACATTCCCTCGATTAACTCGCAAAAATGAATATTCCGTTTCAGAAAAAGTGTCGAATATCCTCATAAATAGTCTTTCCGTGCCGAATACCGCCACCACTAATTCTGTATCGAGCAATTAAGTCCGCATTCTCTTCGCAAAATCGAGCGAAATAGTTAATATTCTCGCTAAAACTAACACTATAGCCATCAACAGATTTACTCGAAATACCTGCATCGTGGGTTCGTTCCAACTCACTAACATTGAACAATCGCGCATATAATATCTTCAGCCCCGATGTCCAGTCAGCCGCAGAATCGAACCCGCCATTTAACAGTTTATTCAAGCGCTCCGAAGTTAACTCATTTAAAATCGTAAAGTTCTGTTCTTCATAAGAAGAGAGAGGGCGCCCGATTAACGCCGCAATCTCATCTTTTGAAATCGGTTGTTTCATCTTAGCCCTCTCCTTTCAATTAAGCCGCATTCTTGATAACTACACCAGATTTAACTTTAGTCAAAGCACCACCAGCATAAATTTCTTGTAGATACTCTTGTTTATTCTGGCTTAGTGAGAAGTTTGTGTAAGCTTCAATTGAATTATCACCAACTGTTTCATAAGCATCACCAACAAACATTACAGCCTGAACACCTTCTGGCGCAAACCAGCTTGGGTAAAGATTTCTTTAACTTCTAAAGTGCCAGCAATATCACCACCAAGTGGGAATACTATCGCACCACTCTTAGTTTCAGAAAGCTTCAAATCAGCTTTTGCAGATTTACTCATTACAAGGTATACATCACCTTCTGCCACGATATTTGCAGCCGCTTTAACGATTGATTTATAAAGTGGCTCGCCTGTTGTTGGAGTATATTCAGTAGCAAAAACACTATTTTTAGCGTCATCCAAGATTGAAACAAAGCTATTAATTTTATCATCACCATCACCGCTTCGACCATCGCCAATCACTACTGCTCGTTCAATTTCAGTAATAATTCGTTTTGGCAAAGTTTCAAGCACGAATTTCACCAAAGCACCAGTATCACGGTTTTCTACAATATCTTCTTTGTTCAATTTTAGATAATCATAGATAAATCCAGCGCGAATCACACGATCAGTAAATGTTAGTGTTGCTTCTTTTTTATTAGTTCCGCGTTTATGTCCTTGTGCTCGATTACCAGCCGTTTCGGCATCGATTCTACGAACTGTTAAACCAGTTTTATTAAGAATATTCCAGATAGTTCCAGATTTCTCAATTCCATCACTAATTGCTGAAACCATTGCTCCTGGCAGTAGAGATTCAACATTACTAATACCTTTTTGTGCTACATGATCAGTCCAAGCTTTTTAATTTCATTAGCATTAGCACCAGCGAATTTCTCAAGAATTTTCGCATAATCATTCATCGCCTCACGAGTTTCAAGGTAATTACTTGAAGACTTCATAGTTTGGCTTGGTGCTGCTTTTGAAATAGCATCTTTTGCTAATTCTTTATCCATTTCTTCCTCTTTCTCTTCGTTATAATTATTATTTTCGATTGAATTTTTAGCCTGCTCAACCTCAGGTTCATCGTCTGCTACAATCTCAGGGTAAACTGTAGTTGTAGCCTCTTTTTTCAAAACTTCTGGAGTTTCTTTTTCTTGGCTCATTTCATCGCCTTTCAGAGATTTTACGGCCAAAAGCCTTGCTTCTCTGTTGGCTCCGCGGAAAACCAAGCTCACCTCAATAATCTCAGCGTTACTAATCGTTTCGCTTTCAAAATTGTAGTCAAAATCTGACATTGTAATCGAGAACGCATTTGAAAGGTGTCCTTCTTCAAGAAGTAGCAGCATTTCTTGTGCTATTTCTCGTTTTGAGATACCTGCTTCAAAAATCAGCTCACCATTTTTCATAGAAAGCATTCCGCACTGAGCCAATTGTGTCCCGAACATCACCGGAATGGTTTAGAATCAGCGGAATATCCACCAAATCATTTACTCCTTCTGTTGGGATTGCTCCAGCTCGAATCTCACCACCTTGCTTTAAAGGTAGGCGAAGGCTCGCAACGTCCACTTTCTCGTAATGGCGGTCTTCGTTCACACTCGATGCTACAAACCTAATCCTTCGCTCCTCATTTTCTCCCACGGACTTCGAAATTTCAGTTTTCAGCTCCAGCGCTGTTTTCTTAACTTTTTCTGCCATATTTCCTCTTTAAATTTACTATTACAAATTAATATTACTATGCAAATAGTCGAGCTATACAAAAATAATTAGGGTAATATTGACTTTTTAGCCGTTTTGTAGTATTATTGAAGTATGAAAGAACGGTAATGCGCCCGATTTTGGTTCGGGCATCGCTGCCGTTCTTTTACTTTTTATTTAATTTTATGGAATTTATCACCATCAACAACAATTAAACTATCTATTTTTATCGTTATTCTTCTTTTATTGAGATATGTTTTTTTAGCTTTTTCAATAACATCCTTCACATCAATATCTTGATTATACACATCAAGGAAAATATTTCGCTTGCCTTTATCTGTAGCATGATATATCTCATTTCGAATAGTCATAGGCTTAACCTTACCTAAAATACTCTTAAGTTCCCACGCTTCACCATTGATAGTGAAATCATTTGAAGGTTCCGTTTTATGTTTAGGCACTCTCTCAACATTATTAAAATTCTTAACTAGCCTTTCATAGAAATCTTGCTCATGTGGATGCATATATTCAGGGTCATTTTGGTTAAACTTTGAATAATCAAGAATCTTATCTTTCTCTTCTTCAATCCCAAACTTCTCCATACAAGAACAGTTCGGATGAGCACCGGCCGTGTCAATATCGGCATAATCGTTAACCCGGATTTTCGATTTACCAATCAAAATTCCGCCCTTTTTAACATAACTTTCAGTTATATTAACTCTCCGGCCATTCATTCCACGGCAATATTTGCACGGGTTAGCACTCACTACCACCCACTCTTTATAAATCTGTACGCCAGATTCATTTTGGATTTGCACACCAACCTCAACACCAGCCAAACCATGTGCTCGGTGTGTTTCAGTGCGGGCTATTCGCTGAATTCGCCACTCTTCAGTTTTTGTTATATCTCGCAAGCTACGAGCTTAGTTGTTCTTTATTCCAATCTTCTGTTTCGCTTGTGCAACTCTATTCGCAATCGATCTCGCCGTATCTTCACTAAAACTCTTAGTAAAATCAGTTATCATTTTGTCATAATGCTTTTTCAGCTTATCAGAAAGCTTAAATTCGGTCAGATTATCAGTTGATATGTTGTTCTGTTTTAATATTGAGGCAAAATCATTCCAAGCCACCACACCACGTGTTACTAGCACACTCAGCAATATCAGCTTTATTCTTTGTTTAAACTTCTCACGATCTTTATCACCAAGGTCAAAATCTTCAAAATCACTATCAATAGCTCGCTCAATTTGCTCATTGGTCATATCACGGAAGACAGTTTCTAATGCATTTTTGGTCTTTATCTTTTTGCTTTTCGTTTTTTGTTTTCGTATCAGCTTTTAAACAGTGATGATCCCCACACTCATTGCAGATATGCACGCTTTTTGCGTTTAAATCTTCTGGCGATTCTTCAACCTCGCCACCATCATCAACTTCAGGCTTATCATTCTCAATTTTTAGTGGAGTTTCACCTATTTTAAGCGTTTTGTAGCCATTAGACAGTTCAAATGCATCAACTATACTGTCTAATGAATAGCCCATTTCTAGGCCACTTTTAATTAAAGCCAATTCAGCTACTTTGCGTTCAGCTTCGATATTTTCTTCTTCAGCAATACCAGGAATATCAAGGTCGAAAGTTATCGCAAAACCCAGACCACCTGTAATTCGGTTCAGTTGATGCGTAAATTCACTCCAAATTCGTGTTGCGAAAGGCTTTAATCGTATATTTTATAAAAATCTGCTCATCCACTCGAACGCTAGTATAAGTGTTGTTATCATTTACACCTCGAACGCTTGCTGGCACACCATAGATACTGTCAATTTTCTTATTAGCTTGATCAAACAAACTCTTCAAATCAAGATTCTTATTACTTTCAGCAAACGGCACCCACTCAATCTGAGCATTAACTGGCTTACCTGTCGCACTCTCAATTGGGCGATGAACGTAAACCACATTGTTATTACTGCCACTACCACGATGTCGTGCTTGCAGATTATCGACAATATTATCATATTCTTCAACACTTCCAGCAGTAATAATAAACTGTCCAGCTGGTACAGCACCATTTTCAAAGTAGCCAGCTTGATAACTTGCGATATAATCATCAATTGATGCCCATTTTCGAGCAGCATCAGTCGGGCTATAACCTCCGCTTAAATCATATGGATTAACGCCACTTCGAAGTTCAATAATCTCATAATCAAAATATTCATTAGATCCAACCCGATAACGCTTTTCATCTCCAATATAATATTCAGAAACTCCCTCAAGAATAGTAAATCCTGCCAGATTTTCAGGAGTAATTTTTTGTCCAGTCGTTGGCGTAGCGCGTTCATCATAACTCCAAACTAAAACATAAACCTTAGGAAAAACCAAGCTTAGGAGTGCTAAGGCTTCACGAAAAGTTGCACCACTCATCTGTTGATTTGGATGATATATCTTATTCATTACCACCGAATCTTGAATAGTTTTACCGTTATTATCTATCGCATACGGTCTAATTGTCATAAATTCATTCACGATTCGTGAAATAGACGGGTATGAGTTGTCATATGATAGTCCTTTATAGAATGTATGCGCACCTAACATTGATTTTGGCCGATTAAAAGCGTAGTGCGAGGCGCTCTTCTTTTTCATATTACCGCCAACCAAACGGCTAAAAAAATCTCTAAACATATTTAAACTATAAGTTCAAATAGTCGAGTAAAAACAATTAAATTAATGATATACTATAGATATGAACGACACACCAAAACCAACACCAGAATTCAACCGACTCATAGGAGAAGCCGACTATCTTATGAGCATAATCTTATTAGAGGTTCAAACCAGAATAAATTCATTCAATCCAATAGCTGGTAATATAGAAGCTTTTTAATCGCTTCTCTAATATAAAAATGATATATTAGAGAACCTAAAATATACCCACGGAAACTATGAGTTTATAAAGAAGTTTGAGAAGACTCTGCTGGGGAAGAGATTTTTATGCGGCGGATACGATCATGATAAAGTTGAGATTATTTTGAGAGAATATAAAAAGATAGTTAAAATGCGTAACTCTATTGCACACAGTCTCCCGCATAATATTAATGGCAAATATGTAAAAATACATCGCAGTATAGATAAAAATAAGATAGTTAAGGATACAGTAGTCGATGAAGCTTTTTTACATGATTTTATACAACAATGCAAAGAACTCATAGATATTTTACACAATCCAGACTTCGATTCGATCATTCAAGAATTTATGATAGTCATAAACAAACATCTAGACATCAGCTCTATCGTATCAAACATTCGCTCAGATATATCAAAATTTAATTTAGCTTCATATATAGAGCCCGATGTAAGTGGTTTGACTAAAATAATGGATTTAACCAAAAAAATATCAGAAGAACCTACCTCACGCCAGCATAAACAATAGGTTTAGGTTTAGGCGGAGTATAATAGCACAAAATGCACGCATCAGCCAAGTCAGGGCTTCGATTCCCCCGCTTCTTGTATTCTCCTTTGCTTTCCACCGCACGCTTACCTTTTTTATCCATACTCCAAGTTCTGGTCGTTAATTCTTGGAGCAAATCGGTATTATTCGGTAGTTGTATTTCATCAATCACGCTTTTGCAAATGAAACCACGCCTCGCTAATCCAGTTCGGTATTTATCATCATTCACCGCCTTCTGCGCAAAGTTAATACCTTGAACATTGTAATTTTTAGCTAATAACTGATCAGTTACACCACCACCAACGCCAGTATCGTCATATTGATTAACACTTCTTTATCTAATTGAGCGAACTGCTCTATTTTCTCCACAAGTTCGTTAGTCCTGAGTTTTTCATAAACCTTAAAGTCGATTGTCTTCAACCCCTTGCGCTTCCATAACACAGAGCGGTCATCACCAAGTCGTGCAACGTCGACACCTACTTGAATTTCGCCGTCATCTTCTATCTCTCGATCCATAGCATTTAGCACTCTATCACGACTTAAAATAGCGTTTTCAATCTGTGAAAGTGGCTCACCAAGCCAAGTATGAGCGAACTCTTGAGGGTTGTTTTTCTTGTCATTTTCCATCTCAATTCGCATCACATCCGGAAAAAGCCCGTTCTTTTCTAACACATCATAGTTTACCTTAATTGCGTAAGTCTTTTCTGGCTTTTTAATTACATACTCAACATAGACTGGGTCACGCTCCGTGTCACAGTTAAAAGTAAAAATAAGCCGTGAGTTATCTTTACGCACAGTGTTTTTCAGCAAGGTAATAGAGCGTTTAGTAACCGTGCTCGCTTCTTCGACCCATGCTTCATCAATGTTTGGTATAGATTTAAGGCTTTCGACATTATCGTGTAGACCTTTTGAAGATCCACTCACTTTCAGTTCTTTTATGTTTTATAGAATCATTAGTAATTATAAATTCAGCCTCAAAGCCGTAATCGAAAATAATCGCTTTGACTAAAGCGTGTGTTGAATCTTTAATTGAGTTTTGAAATTCTCTACAGTTTAGGAACTTTAAACGCTTCTCCCTTGAACGTAACACTTGAGATAGTGCGACATCGTGGCTTTTTCCACTTGAACGCCCACCATAAAACAAGGTTTCGCCATTTATTCTCTTCGAATAGGGGCTTAAACTCAATCGGAACTTTAACTTTCTTTTCGGATTATCTCCATTTACAAACTCCAATGTAGCAACAGTTAGGGTTTCACCGTTCGACACTATATCTTGCTTTTCGCTAAATTCGGTCGTAGTCTTTGCAATGAATTTAGCCGTATCTTGTGCTATCTTTTCATCTTCACTGTCTAAACTCTTATCTAACACTCTTTTAGCTTTACGAACGAGTTTATCTTTTCGAAACCCCTTTTCCACCAATTTCCACCACAATGTCTTCTGGCCATTCCAGATTCTTAACTGTAATATTTTTAGCATATTTTTCAGAGAAACCAGCACGAATTGCACTTTGTAAAGCATTACCAAAAGTTGGAGAATCCGGTAAATAATAATACATACCAAATTTAATCTGCTTTGGTGAAAAATCCGTTCTTTACCTTTTTGTTCTTTTTAGTCGCTATAACCAATCTTTCTAAGTATATCTTGCTTTTTCCTTTTCTGAATAATAGTCCATCGTAAGTCTTCTTGTCCAAGCCCCTTTCTCTGAAATAAAATTTATTTCTTGACTATCAGATTTTGGCTTTGGTATTTTAGTACCCATAGCGTAGCTTACGCCATATTTTAGCCCAGCATCTAACAAGCGTTTAGCTGTTAGATGTTTCTTGCGCTTAGCTATTTCAGAAAATGGTTTGAAGTTTTTTAGTGTAATACCCTTTTTGGAGCGAACCAGCGATGAAAAACTAAGATTCCCATTCGACTCTTAACATAAATTGAGTGCTTATCGTAAAAACAACTATTGAATTATCCTCTAATTTCTACGAATTAGTATTTTGAACTAAAATTAGGATTAGCCATTTCTCGCCTTTCTGCCTCTAGAAATAAAATGAGCACACTAAACAATCTTTTCGACTGATAGTGTGCCCATTATTCCCTTATCTATATTATAGCATATATAGAGACTAAAGTAAATCTATTCTTTAGGGAAAAAGCTTTAAAAAGTTCACCAAAACCAGTTAAGTCTGATACTTTCAAAAGAGATTCTAGTTTAGGTGATAGATTAATATCACCGTTAATAACTAGTCCAGCCTGTTTGATATTTTCAGCATCACCCTAATTAACCCTTCTGGAATAGTCAATACCTTTAGCGGTAAGAGAAATTCCAATAAATATAATACTGCCATCTAAAGTTTTAGAAAAAATCTTGGCAAGATATATAACCGCTTTCGAATAAATATTTTAAGCAAGCTAACAACATAGCTTCACTACCCGAAATGTCTTTTAAAACATCTATCAAGTTTTCATTATCGTCGTCATCAAGACTAAGGCCATCTTGAGCCGAAAAATATACTTGTTGTAATACTGTATTGGGTGTTTTCTATATATTGAGCGTATAGAACCGCCAAGATTTGTTTTGCAATTTCTGTTAATTTTTGCATTAATTTATTATCCTTTCATTTTTATTTAACAACTCACCCTGTACTTACATTATATCATATTACACAACTTTGGTTAGTTATTTTTGCCCTTTACCTTAGTTATTTTTCATCTTAGTACATTTCCTTTAATTACTGAGGTATTCAGTAGAAACATTTATAGCTTTGACCATTTTTGCACAATATCTTATTCGACTTTGCTGTAAGGTGCTTGTTTCTGCTTAATTCCTCAAATCTGAACTATAACCTTGCGTATACGGACGCTAATACGCTAAACCTATTATTATAACTACAAATTCTATTAAATATTATTTATAATTTTAGTTATGCTCAGGTTCGAGGGGCGAAATCACTTTCGCCACTATTATAAATTTATGACACATTAAATTTTATAGACATTGCCCAGTTTAAACGCCATGGGCAAGGGCAACTACCCAGTTTACCGCCATATGGCAGGGCGATAGGACTATGAGGCTTTTTTATTTTGCCCCTTATATCTAAAATTTTTACCCATTGTTTTAACAAATGTTTTAGCTAAATTCTTTGTCGGAAACTCATACTTGGTTTTGACGATACCATTTTCGTATTCTACTACGATGTAAGCATGATCAGGATTAAGGCATTCTTTATTGCTCATAGGTCAAATAAGTATTCCATTCTTTATAGTGCTTTTCAAAGCTGTCTTTAATATCTTCCTCAGATTGAAAATAAATTGTTGTGGTTTTATTCATTCGTTCACGACCAAATTTATTTTCCTTAGCTACAATACCAAATTCAATCTTCTCAAAGTGCAAATATCCAAAGTATTTAATCTCGCTGTTATCATTCCAATTAGGGCTTAAAAACCTTTGGCATCTTCTTTAATAATTGTCTTGGCTTTTAGATACGCAAGATATTTTTCAGCTTCTTCTCGGGTTTCAAAATAGTTGCGATTGCTTTCAAATTTTCTATAAGTGTTGGGAAGTTGGTAAGTTCTAATTTTGACACCCAACCGCCAAGGCTATCGATATAATAAGTTTGTTTTGGTTCTTCAACTTCTTCAAACCATAGTGGGAACATTCGTATATCTTTTTATTAAACCGTGGAAGATTAGGGATGATTTGTAAAAGCCATAATCCCATCACTCCACATTTCCACCGTATCACCAGCTTTTTGCAAAAGGAATATCTTTAAGTAGTCTATATTGTTTCATTTCTTACCTCGACACTTATTTATCTTCTTCTGTGTTAATTGTGTAAACTTTTACAATGTTCTTGACTGCTTTAAGGTTATTGAACACTTTTTCTGTTAAGGCTATCTCTATCAGAATCTCTTCTATCTTCATCTTTTTCCAATGATTTTTAATCTTTTCAAGGACTTTGTTTAGATTGTCATCTTTATAACCTTTTTAAAAAAATCTTATCCTGAATATCACCATCTTCATCATAAGTGTAGTCATAATTCTTATTATTTTCGATAAGGTTCTCTATTTCATTTGTTGTTTGAATATAATTTAGATAAAAACTATCTGGGATAACCTTTACGATTTCTGTTTAATGTTGTTGCAAAAATTTCTAATTCTTTATTCATTTTCATTCCTTTTCACATTTTCTGGAATTATATTACTAATGTTGGTAATATAATTGTAGGCAGAAGAATTAAGCTGTCACTAAAGTCTTAGCTTTTGCCACGCCTTGATATTAAACCACCTTTGCGACCTGCAATTTTCGTAAGTTTAGGGTTTGCAGCAAATCCGCCAGTATTGCCAGCTTTTTCCACCTTTACGGCCTACTTCTTTTGTAAAAATCCTTACCGTGTCTTTCTATGTTTGTAGCGGCAGCTTTAATCCACCAGCTTTTTGTTCCCTGCCATATCTTCCTCTTTTTTAAAAATCATTTTTCTAAATATTAATGGTACTCGGCGCAGGATTCGAACCCGCATCGTAGAACATTGAGAAGAGTCCCTACCGACAGTTAGAAGCTGCCTGCCTAATCCATTCAGCCAGCCGAGCATATGCGTTAAATTTCTATATAACGCTTTCATAGAGCAGGAACTATCTCAACTAATATCTTCTGCTCATGGGTAGATTTATCGATAACTTCGATCTTCATCTTAAAGTCCAATCATCCACATTATCATTCGAAATAGTCCAATTATTATCGCCAGGGAAATCAATATTCCGATAATCGTTCCAATAGTTTCTGGCAAATCTTTCTTCATATATCCTCCTTATTTATTAATAAATATTTCGACTTGTTTCGCACCTTTTTGAGCAACCAGTTGCGAGCATAGGTTGCATCATTTATGGTCTTGTAGTTTTTGGTGCGTTCAATGCCTTTTTCGTCTATCCATTTAACTGTAAAATCATTCATTAATTAACTTCTTTCGTTTTCTTCGTTGTTTTCTGCGTAGTGATTTCTTGCTCATTAAAATTCAACTTTCTTATGTTTTTGGCTCGCCGAGATAATCTGTAATAATTTGAATTGCTTGATCACAACCGACGGCAAAATCAGCCGCATATCTATTTGAACGTAACTTTTTAACATTTCTGCTTGTTCTCGATAATGCTTATTTGCCACTATTTTCGCCATTTTTCTTATAAAGTTTCGTACCTTCTGCCTTCAGCTCAAGAAATAATCCGCCATAAAATTTGTAATATTTTTCGCCGTTGTAGCTATCTCGAAAAACGTCTTGTTCTGGCTTAGCAATAAACAGATCTGGCCAAGCTCGTGATTTCTGGAATTTCTTATGTTTCGCAGCTTGGCCTGGGCTCATTTTTCATGCCTGAACTAAAAATCTGTAGCGAAATAACACATCGGGGTAGTTTTTTATGAAGGTAATCACAAACTTTAAGGTGTAAAAGTTCTTCTTTTAATCATTTAATCTCCTTAAAAGGGAATGTCACTTAGGTCAACTGGTTCATTAAAGTTTTCGGGTGTTTCAGGTTCTTGATTTTCAGATTTAGCTTCAGCCTGAGCTTTTGAAGTGTCAGATTTTGGCTCATAACCGTAAATCCGGCGGTTGATCGATTTCTTAACCTTGCTGTCCTTTTCATAAGTTCGGTCTTCATCTTCGCTAACCTTGAACCAAGCTGTGCAGCCAACTGTTTTTCGAGTAAAACTGCAAAAATCTGCCAAGTTTTTTTAATTTGCTGAATTTTCTCACGAATCTTTTGCTTGATATTTTCATCTTCTTGATTATGAACTAAAATTCTGCGCACAGTATCAATTGAAATTCGACGCGTATCTGGAGTATGCAACCAAAGCCTCGCGCGATCTTCGGCTGAATCGTTTTCAACAAAGATTTCAGCGTATGGTTTGTCGTCGTCTTATCAATCTTAGTTTTAACAATCTTTACTTCATGGACACCAAATTCGAAATAGCCGCTTTCTTTAGTTTCTTCTGGCGTAATTACGATATTTTTAAGTTCTTCTTGAGTCATAAAAACTCTTTCATTAAAATAATAGTTTTTTTCTACTTCTTGTTCAACTAATGCGAGAGCAGATTGTTCAAAATAAATTGCTCGCTGGATCTCTTTTTCGAAATCCTTACGGTTAAGTTCGAAAATTAAGAGTTCGAGCTGTGGTGCAAGAGCGAATGAGTCTGAATACATTGCAAAATAGAGTTTTTCAAGTTTCTCGTTAACTGCAAAAATATTGATAATCTGTTGTCTGTATTCAATTGGTGGTTGTTGTTCGTAGAATGCACGGACTTGCTTCCAGTTGTCTAAACATTTGATTTCAACCGCTTCAGTGATTTCGCCATTTTCGTTAGCGATTTCACCATCTGGTGAACAAATAATGTTTTCGTTAATATCAGATTGCCAAACGCGACCTTCGATAATATTTTTATGAGTTTTTGGGCGACCTTTTTCACGCGCTTCTTCTTCAAGGATTTCACCACGAAGGGCAGCGGAATATTTGCGACCATTTAAACGATCTGCATAATCATTCTCGTTGATCGGTTTTGCAATTCGTTCGGCGATCAGTTTGTAGATCGCATCACCAAGTTCAACTTCACACTCTTTTTTCTCAACTTCAGCTTCACCAATTAATTCTTTAAGTTCTTGAATCGTTAAGTTTTTAGGTTGGCCTTTTTGGTTGAGCGGAATCTCGATTTTAACTTTTTCTGCAAGCCTTAACCATTCAGATTTTAAAACAGTGCGTGGTGTGCCGAATTCTTTAGCCTTACTTCCGGAGATTTTACCCTCACGGAAGTGTAACCATTCATCAGAGCGTTGTTCAAGGTTTAAGATTTTCATTATTTTAATTTACCTTTCAGATCGTCTTTAATTTGAATTAGTTCTGCTATAACTTCATTATTACCTTTAAATTGATTAACTCCTTTTACGAAATTATCTTGAAGTTCTTTAAGGGTTTTTGAAGATTTAAGTTTGTTGATAAGTTCTTTTGATTGACCTTCAACTTTTTGCTTTTTAAAATCTTCGAACTCTTCCATTTCTTCAGATGAGGCAATCTCACCATTGTTTAAATAGCCAAGAAGTGAAAGTGCACGACCAACACTGATTGTTTCAAGTTTTTCAAAGGCTTTTTCACTCTTCATTTTATTAGCTGGATAATACGCAGTTCCAGTCTGCTTTCAGCTGATGATGAATCTTTGATAATTTCTGCGTAAAAAGATCATTCCACCATCTGGTTGTGGTTCTGGACGAGTAGTAATTTTTGCTCGCGGATTTTCTTTACGAAATTCGACAAGTCGTGCCGAAACTTTAGCGTAATTCGAGCCTGAAATTTTAACCGTTTCTATCTTTTTCATCTTAAAAATCCCTTTCGTGATATTCGTGCCAAGCTTCAACACTTGGTGATTCTTCCCAGAAACCGATACTATCTAAATATTCATTAAAAATCTTCATCAAATATATCACCAGCGATTGTAGCGTAATTTTTTTACCGTCACAGTCGACATCTTCAATATATGCTTTTTTTCTTTCAAGACAAGCTCGAAGAATAATCTTTTGATTTGTTGGTCTGTTAATTCGTTGTTATTGTTCATATAATTCTCCTTGTGTTGGTTAGTTCATGAATTTCAAGTAAGATCCGTTATTGTATGCTGCCCATGCTCGGTATCCCTGTGATTGCCAGATTTTGAAAGCAATCTCTGTATTCTTGGCTGGATTCGCTAAAATATTTCGGCTATAGCCATGAACACTGTTTATTTGGAATAACCCGTAGTCGTAAGTTCCATTTGTGTTCAATCCGGAGTTATCCGACCTTGGATTACAATTGCTCTCCGCTCGAGCAATCGCCAGCATAACTTTTGAGTTCCACGGGTATTTTTCAACTATCTCTCGAAACTCTTCGCACCGACCAACAACCTGTGAACTCGCAATTTTAGGGCGAGGGCTGAACTCGAACCTCCACAGTTCGAGCTGAGCTTGGTTGTTTGGTCGCAGCTTCGAGAGTTGGTTTTAATTGTGAAACTTTAAGTTTTTCTAACCTTACTTGTTTTGACTTAAATTTCGAACTGTCTCGACAATCTTTTCGTTTTGAACTTTGGCGTTATTCTCGCCAATTTTAGTTCCAGCGTAGAATGCAATACCTGCAACTACGGCTGTATAAATTACCATTGTTTTGATAGTTTCGATTAATTTTTCCAGTTAAATTTCTTAATATTTTTCATTTTTATTTTCTCCTTTTTTGTTTTTGGTTTGAGTTCAATTTTCGAGTTCTTGATTTTTTTCGAACTCTTTTTCGAACTTGGTTTCATTAATTTTATTCATAATTCCCTTCTCAGGCTGTCTCGTTGATAACGGCAGTTGCGGATTCATCATCCCACAAACCGCTCGGGTGGACATCGCTATCAGCTCAAATAGCCTGAGAAATTATTAAATCTTCGAAATCTATTCGTTGGTTTTTTTCTTAATTCTTTACTATTTAAACCACTTTCGAAATCTTAGATTGATTTGATATAATTGCCAAATTTTTAAGGTGTTAATTTGATAATAGAGTTTTTCTTATCTCTATGAAGCCTCACCGAACAGATACGCCTCAATTGAAATAACAAAAGGGACACCCCTTGCAGTAGGTGCCCCTTAAAACAAAGAAAAACTACTGCAAGGTAGTACTTACAGTAGTATAATTAATAATTTCTGGTGCGGGTTAGGAGACTCTAACTCCTGGCCTCTTCCATGGCAAGGAAGCGCTCTAACAACTGAGCTAAACCCGCGTATGTTATTATTCTATCAAAAACAATAACCGAGTCAAGAGTTTTCTTAAGTTTTCTTCAAAAATTCAATAATCCAGTTTTTTTATATTTTGAAAGTTTTTTTCCTTATAGATAAATTCGTTCTGATGATGTGCTTCACTCCATTCACCTGGTCCAAAAACAACAAATTGAGCATTTTTCAAACCATTCACAAACTCACCCTGATCTGTAGCCCCAGGACTAACTACGACTGCATTCTTCGAAAGATTTGAAAGATTCGAAATATTCAAAATATCTTCAACAATTTTTGAACTTTCAGATACAAAAACTCGAAGGCACTGGATCACTGTGATACCCCCAAGAAAAATTATACTCACTCGCTAAATTATCAAATTCTTTTTCGAAATTAAGATCAAGCTCGGGCGTTGTTCGAACATCCAAGATTAATTCAGCAGATGACGCCGTTTTATTCGGACTCTTATCATCACCAGATTTCAAAGCAGTTGGAACTAAACTTGGACGTCCTAAAAAATTGTTCGAATATTTCAACCCCCAGTCAGTAAAAATTCTGTCGATATTATTCACAAAATTAAAACTTCTCGAAAGAGCCGACTTTACAAAATTACTCTGCTGTGAAGCATGACCGCTTTCGCCAGCAAATTTCAAACGCACGAAACGATTTCCGCGATGACCAATCTCAATATTTTCACAATTTGTCGGTTCCGCAATAATTCCTAATACTTCTTCATATTCAAAAATCAACACGAGAATTTAGCCATTTTACAAAAATTTTCGACTACCACGCCCATCAACTTCCTCATTCGAAACCGCCACAATCCAAAGATCAAAATCACTTTCAAAATTGTCGCCTCGCACAAATTCTAACCCAGCAACAATTTGTGCACCAATTCCGCCTTTCATATCGCTCGCTCCCCAAACCGATAATTTTATCATTTTAGTTTCAATAGCTCGCCAAGGTGAGTCTTTCCAGCTCTTTAAATCCCCCAGCCGAAACCGTGTCGATATGACCCAGTCAAAAATTACCGCGCGCCGAGTTTTCGAAACACTTTTCGATTTTCGAACACGAAATAGCCCTGCAGTAAAAATCCTCGTTTTGCCAAACTTCTGCCGAATTCTCACGCAAAAAAATCCGCCAAAAAAATTTCAAAAATTTCCAACTCATTTCCTGAAACACTTTTCAATTTCAATTAATCTTTTCGTCAATTCAATTTCGTTCATTCTACCTCTATAAAAATCTCAATTTTTATCACTCAATTTAGCTTCAATTATTTCAACTTTCTTAATTTTACAAACTTCACCTTCAACCTGAATTGTAATGTTTTGCGGTTTTTGAAAAAAATAATTTTTTTGCCGATTTTTGCACGTTTTAACGGAATTTTTACCAAAAGCGCCTTTTAATCAAAAAAATGGTGAATTTCGAAAAGTCTCGCCGAATCCAGAACACCAAAAACCAAAAATTTTTCGCTATCTTTCTTATTGATTGAACTTCGCATAATTCGCGCCATTCGCGGCCCATTCATAAAAAACTACATCTGTAATCCCTATTAGGTTTTTGAAAAATTCTTTTTATCTGTGCTAATTTCAGAAATCTTCAAAATATGTTTTTCGACAATTTTTAAAATAAAATCTTGTTGCAGCCAAAAGCGAAAAGATTAAACGAATATTTCTATTATGCACCTTTTTTTCAAAAACTTTTCGGATTCGCCGCCCTTCAAAAAATCTCAGCCATTTCCGCAGTTAAACCAATTGTCGCATAAAGTGGCGCGTATCGAAAAACTTACCATTGATTTTCAGCTCAATTGGACGAATTTCCGCTTGAACTTTTAGCGTTTTCGAAAGCCTCAATCGCTGCTTTTTCCGCTATTTTTCGAAAAACTGTGCGCATAATCATTAAAAATTTCCAAAGCCCGTAAATTTAATTTTTAGCTTTTTTTCGTCCAGATATAGCCGCAGCATTCGCTGCAATATGAGCTGTTCCATCTCCGCCTGCAACCAAAAATAATATCACCATTTTTAAGGCCCCTTGCTAACTCTTCTGCATTCTCCATTGGTGAAGTTGGCTGAATTTCAAAAGTTTTAAAACTGCCTTTTTCGAAATGGGCTTTTATCCAAAAAAAGGTAAAAATCTTTTCTCGAATCAACTCAAAACCACTCGATCGAGGATTAATAACAAGAATAAGATTTTTCATATTAATATTTATTTTACCATAACTTTATTTTTTTGGCAAATTTCAAACCTACTTTTTCTTTAATTCAAGCATGCGAGGAGCGACAAAATTAATTAAGGTTATCGCCATCAAAACCGCAAAACCACACATTATAGAAGGGATTCCCTCAATAGTTGCAGGGTTCAATATATTCACAACTGTTGTTGGCAAAATAAAAGCAATATATCCGCACATCAACCACTTTAAGGCCGAGATTTTTCGTAAATTTTCCTGATTTAATATTCCGTTAAGTTTTTTCGAACGAGACAAAATTGTGCGCAAAATTCCGCGATGATTTTCTTTCAGCATCTTTAAAATCCAATTCCAGCATAAAAACACAGCAATAAAAAGCCAGCCATAATAATACAGCGTATACAAAAATGTTGCAATTCCATTCGGAGTATTGAAGACCGAATAATTTGCTCGACAAGTGTTTTCGCCCGCAAAAACACTTCCACTCACAAACACGAAATATGTCGAAAAAACCACACAAGTCGCATATGATAATTTAACTAAAAATACCGGATTTTTTTACCAGAAATTTCGTGTACTAAATGAAGACCAAGTGGCGGCAAAAAGTGTTATTGCTAAATAACCAAATCGAGCCCAATCAACACCAGAGAAATGCTCTGTTCCACACACCATAAATTCCGCAGCTTGAAAACCCGCCAAACTAATTAAAAAGCAAAATGATTAAAGTTCGAATTTTGCTTGATTTATATTTAAAAATTGCAAAAAGCTGCCGAAACACTTTCAAAAAAATAAAAGTAATCAGCATCACAGTTGGTGAAAAACAATAAAGTCGAGATGATTTTTTTATTCATAATACTTACGATTTTACCAATATTTTCACAAAAATACAAGAAAAAAACGCCCAGTTACGGGCATTTCTAAGGAGCGTTATTAATATTCACCCATAGATTCAATATAACTATTATCAAAAAGATTATCATACCGGCCACTCACAGAAATATAGTGACCATCGATCGAAGTCCAGCCAGAAAATCTACAATATCCATCAAACTTCTCTATAAAAATTCGGGACAATATTAATTGACTGAAGATTTTCTAATTGAATCTGAACGAAGAAATACTCACCGCTGCTCGGCTTTCCTTTGCTAGTCCTGTGCATATTATTATCAGCCTTCCGACAAAATGAATCGTAATTTTCACCACCAATAATCTTCTTCATCTCTGAATCTGTCATTTTCGACACCTCCTAAAAAGAACTATAATATCTATATTCTACCATATAATTCTTATTTTTCAAGCTTTTGAAAAAGTGTAATTTTAATTTTCAGTTGTCATATTTAGACGATTTATCGAAAATCCGCCAAATTCATTTTTGATAAAAGCTGTAAATGTATTTATTATCACTCGAAAGTGTGAAAGGAAGACCAAAAATTCCACTCGATAGGATATGTTTATTCATTCCATCAAAATCATAAATTGCAAGCTTTTTCACCTTCAAAATCACCAAGCACAAAATCATCGAGCCAGTTAATCTCCCATCACTCGAAGCCAAAAAAATCGTAGTTGTTCCGAGTTTCAATATCATAAGAATAGATATTCTTACCACTTTTTCGCAACCAAAATTCGTGATTCACCGTTAAGCTTTTAACTGATCTGGTGAAAATTTTAAATCCAATATTTTTGAAAGTCGCATCTTCTCTGTCCAGCTTAGCAGATTTATAAATGTTAATTTTTGAACCCTCTCCAACATAAACATAACTCTCGCGATAATATCGTCCAATCGCAATTTTTGGCTGCGTTTTTTTAAATTTTTGCTAATTTCAATATTTTTTTGTCACCTTTTTAGAATTCCAACTAAAAAAATCCCCATTCACTATTTTCTTTTGAATATAAGCAATATTCTCTTTATCGTAAAGCTCAAAATCAACAATATCGCTCAAAATTGCCGCCGATATTGTATTGTTTGAAAGATTAATTTCTCGCAAATCCGTTCCAGAAATTCCGACAAGTTTTGTCAAATCATCATTTGAGGGTGTAATTTTAGAAAAAGTCAATGTGAATTTTTGCATTAAATTTAAAGATTCAGATGGACTTTCAAAGTTTAAAACCAACCATTCAGTTTTATCGCCATTTTTAAAACTTACAAATGCTTTTTGTTATCGTTTGAAATTTTTGAAATCTTGAGATTTTCAGCAATTTTATAAAAATTACTTTTTCCCCGCAAAATTTGCATTTTCTGAATTTCGCACAAAAATGTTTGAGCTAAAATCGACTTTTCGAAATTTTTGGCTCAGAAGAAGAGATGTCGATCAGCCAAAAAAATAGCCTCGCCGGAAGCATCTTCAGTAATCGTGAAAAATCTTCTTTTATCTGGTGAGATATGCGCATTTTTTTAAATTCGAAATATTTAAAAAGCTTTTTTTCTGTTATTTTTGGAACTAACTGCGCATAATTGAGCCACAAAAATTTCACCAACTTTAACATTCTGCTTGGCGCCACCAAGTTTGATAACCTTCTTTCCAAATTGAAAAATTTATGGATTCCTGGTTTTGCAAGAATTTTTGTAGGCGTTCCTTCTGGAAGCCGCTTTTTATCAATTTCCGCAATCGAGTTTGAAATCGAAGAATTAAACTGTACCAAACCAGTTTGCTCGACTTCAAATTTTTCGTCAAGCCGCCAACCTTGAGTTAAAAACACTAAAACCGAAACTACACCAACAACTGTTAGTGTCATTGCAAGATTTTTTTAAAGAAAAACTAGTAAATTTTTCTTTCCTTCTTGAAATCTTCATATCAACTATATTATAGCATAAGCAAACAATTCTTGGCAAATTATATTTTCAAAAAAGCCCTTGCGAAAGATTTTTTTATGGTGCTAAAATGGAATTATGGAATATATAATTAAAGATATCAAAGGACGACAAATTTTAGACTCTCGCGGCAACCCAACAGTTGAAGCGGATGTAATTTTAGAAAAATGGAACTCTTGGTCGAGCAGCAGTTCCAAGTGGAGCTTCAACAGGGTCAGGCGAAGCACTTGAGCTTCGAGATGGCGATTCAGCTTTTGGTGGAAAAAGCTGTAACTAAAGCGGTTTCATATGTTAACAACCAAATTAAAGAAGCCTTGACTGGAAAAAAATGCTGAAAATCAAGAAGAAATTGACCAAATCATGCTTGAACTTGACGGCACAGAGAATAAATCAAATCTTGGTGCAAACGCAATTTTGGCAGTTTCGCTTGCAGTCGCAAAAGCCGTAGCTAATGCAAAGGGCATTGAACTTTGGCAATATATAGCCAAAAAAACAAACTCAACTCCAAATCTCCCACTTCCAATGATGAATGTTATGAATGGTGGTGCTCACGCTGGTTGGGCAACTGATATTCAAGAATATATGATCATGCCAGTTGGTGCGAAAACTATTTTTCGAAGCCGTTCAAATGGGCGCTGAAACTTTCCACGCGCTTGCGAAAGTTCTTAAATCAAAAAATTACCCAACAACTGTTGGTGATGAAGGTGGTTATGCTCCAAAAGTTCAAAACGGAAACGAAGAGCCACTTCAATTAATTTCACAGGGCCATTCAAGATGCTGGATACGAACTTGGTAAAGATATTGCTTTCGCCTCAGACCCAGCTTCAAGTGAATTTTTATAAAGAAGAAAAAAATACGATCTAAAAAGCAAATGATGCAATTCTTTTCAAGTGAAGAAATGATCGAATTTTACGAAAAATCTAACTTCAAAATATCCATTTGTTTCAATCGAAGACGGCTTGGCTGAAAACGACTGGGAAGGCTGGAAGGTTCTAACCGAGAGACTTGGAGGAAAAAATTCAACTTGTCGGTGATGACTTAATGGTAACAAACTCGAAACTTCTTCAAAAAAATCAATTAATTTGGGCGTTGCGAATGCAATTTTAATTAAACCAAATCAGATTGGATCTTTAACAGAAACTATCAACGCTGTGAAAATTAGCTCAAAACAATGGTTATAATACAGTAATGAGTCACCGCTCAGGCGAAACTGAAGATGTAACAATTGCACACTTGGCTGTTGGCTTGGGTTGCGGACAAATCAAGACCGGTTCGCTTTTCTCGAACAGATCGAGTTGCCAAAATATAACGAATTAATGCGAATCGCAGAAGCTCATCCAGAGCTTAAGCTCGCTCATCCATTCGAAAAAATAGTTTTCGAAACCTAAAAATCTCCAGTTAATCGCTGGAGATTTTTATTTTTACTAATCTTTCAGAACCACACATTCTTCACTGAGCAAACCAACTAATTCTTTTTGGAAGATCAGAATTAGAATCAACCTTAAATGGCATTCGAATTGCAGATTTTTTTCAGTGTCACCCAGAACTAAAATTATCTCACTCATTCCAGGGAAATTTTCCACAAATCCTCTTCACCGAAAGAAGAGATTCATGATCGCTTGGATTTTTTAATATGTACAAAAAACTCGCTGGAGCTTCTCTGCTTTGATAATTTTTCAGCAGACATCGTAGGGTTTTGAAAGACGGTCTTTTTAGGCTCATTTGAAACCATAGAGCTATTATTTTTTTGCAAAAATGCACGCTTTTGACCATTCGAAACTTTTTGTGAAACAGTTTTCGTTTGCGGAACCTTTTCTTGCCTTTAAACCTTCAGCTCTCCTTCCAGTAGATTCGTAACTTTCAAGTTCTTCATCTGTAATAATCGAGACTGTCTCTGCAATAACTTGCATCAGACTTTCAAATTTCCTCCCGATCTCGTGCAGAAATTTTTCCCTCAATCTTCAAAACAGTATCAATTTTCAACATTTCATTAATTTCTGAAAAAAGATTCGGGAAAATGATCACTTCACCTTCGGAAGTTTTATCTTCCATTTTTTTACAAAATGCCATTTTTGTGCCAGATTTTTGTAAGAATCGTTCGAACATCTATCACAATTCCACCAATCGTAACTTTTTTGCCCATCAGTATTTGGTTGAACCTGTGAAAGTGGTTGAGTTTGCTCTTCGAAATATTTTAACATATTTATCCAGCGGATGTGCAGAAACATAAAGCCCTAAAAGCTCACGTTCCCAAGTTAGACCGCTCTTTATCTGTATGTTGTTTTGGTGCATTCATGAGCTCAATTGTCGATTCAACCCGCATATCATCAGCACCAGCAAAACCCAAAAAGATCAGTCTGCCCAGAAAGTGCCTCTTTTTGAGATTTCGAACCATATTCCTGAATGCGTTCAAGATTAAAATAGTAAAGTCAGAACGAGTGCCAAACTGGTCAAAAGCCCCTCGTCATAATTAGTGAATCCCAAGCTTTTTTTATTAAATTGCCGAGCGTTAACGCGTTTTGCAAAAATCTAAAATTGTAGTAAAATTTTCCACCAGATTTTCGTGCATTTAAAACTGCATCAACAGCACCAGAACCAACCGCCTTAACCGCCAAAAAGACCAAAAGCGAATTTTCTTCTCGTGGGAACGATAGCAAAATCTTTAAATGATTCATTTACATCTGGCCCAAGAACCTGAATCCCCATCGAACGACATTCAGCAATCTCAATTGCTAAACGGTCAGTATCGTCAGAGTCCGCCGTCATTAAAGCAGCCATAAAAAGCATCTGGGTAATGCGCCTTAATATACGCCGTCCAATAAGCAATCAAAGCATAACACGCGGCATGCGACTTATTAAAACAATAGTTAGCGAATTCTTCCAGATGATCCCAGAAAGCTTCAACTTTTCCACGATCTGCATTCGAATGTTTAACAGCCCCCTCAATAAATTCACCCTTCATTTTCTTCATCAAGTCGATTTTTTTTCTTACCCACAGCCTTTCGAAGCGTATCCGCCTGACCTCCGGTGAAATCCGCAAACTCTTTCGAAATCTGCATGAATTGCTCCTGATAAACCAAAATTCCATATGTGTTTTTGAGTGCATTCTCCATATGATCTTCGTAATAAGTCACAGGCTCTTCGCCATGTTTTTCGAGCGATAAATTTTGAATTTCACTCATTGGCCCCGGTCGATAAAGTGCCACCATAGCAATAATATCCTCAAACTTTGAAGGTTTAAGCTCTCGCAAATACCGCTTCATACCCGCAGATTCAAGCTGAAAAACACCAGTCGAATCACCGCGTGCCAACAATTCATAGGCCTTTTTATCATCCAGACCAAGCTTTGAAAGATCGACATCAACACCGTAAGTTCGTTTAATAATTTTTTTGTGCGGTAGAAATAATCGAAAGGTTTTTTAGACCTAAAAAGTCCATTTTCAAAAGGCCAAGATCCTCAACCTGCCCCATTGGAACTTGTGTCGCAACGACACCTTTTTGTGCCATTTCAAGTGGGAGGTATTTTACCAAATCATCTGGCGCAATCACAACCCCGCAAGCATGAACACCATGGTTTCGAATAGTCCCTTCAAGTTGCATAGCAAAATCATAAACCGTTTTAGCAGTCGGATTAGTTTCATACTCATGCTTCAAATCCTGATCGTTTTCTAATGAAATTCGAAGTGGTGTGTGTCGTCCTTGGTTTGGATCTGGTACTAATTTAGCCAAACGATCTGCCTCAGAATATGGAACCTCCAAAACTCGCGCTACGTCACGCACGGCGTTTTTTGCCATCATTTTACCAAAAGTTGCAATATTGGCAACACGATCCATTCCATATTTATCGGTACAATATTGAATCACCTCATTTCGACGAGTATCTTGAATATCAACATCAATATCTGGCATCGAGATACGATCAGGATTCAAAAACCTTTCGAAAAGCAGATCATATTCAAGCGGATCAAGATCTGTGATATGTAGAGCATAAGCAATAATTGAACCAGCCGCAGAACCTCGTCCAGGACCAAAAACAATCCCCTGAGACTTACCCCAGTTAATGAAATCTTGAACAATCAAAAATAACCATTATAGCCCATCCCGTCAAGAACACCAAGCTCCATATCAACTCGATCCAAAAACTTCTTTCGAAAGCTTTTTCACGAATCTCAGGAAATTGTCATATTCTTAACTTCTTCAACGGTAATTTCAGCATATCGCTCGCCCAAACCTCGAAAAACCAGCTTATCCAAAAAAACCTTTTTCACTATCTTCACCATCTGGAAGCGGAAATTTTGGAATCAGAATCTTACCAAATTCAAACTCAAAAATTAACCTTTTTCAGCAACACGTTTTGTATTTAAAATAATTTCTGGGTCAATTTTTCCCCAACGCTCAATAATATCTTTTAGGATCAGTCACGAAAAAGATCAAATTCTTTTCAAGCTCATTCGTTTCTCATCATTTCAAATACGAACCCGTACCAACACAAAGTAAAAATCTCATGAGCATCTTGATTTTCATGTGTTAAATAGTGTGAATCACAAGTAACAACCATCGGGATATCCAGCTCTTCATGAAGCTTAAATAGACCATCGTTAATTTCTTTTTGAACTTCCCAATGATTTGGGCAATCTGGATGACCATGATCTTGAAGCTCCAAATAAAAAAATCTTCACCATAAACCGACTTATACCAGCTTGCAAGCTCTTTTTGCCTTTTTCGAAATCACCCGCACGAATTGCTTCTGAAATCTCTGAACCAGCACAACCACTCAAACAAACAACCCCTCTGAATGTTCTGCCATAATATCATGATCTATCCGTGGCTTATAATATTGCCCCTCAACCCAAGCCTTAGTTGTGAGCGAGCATAAATTCTGCCAACCAATCTGATTCTTAGCTAATAAAATTAAGTGATAACGAGGCTTATCATGTGCCGGATCTCTATCGAATCGGGTTCGTGCTGCAACATAAGCTTCAATCCCTAAAAATAGGCTTAACTCCTTTCGAAGTTGCCTCTTTAAAAATTCAATCGCACCAGACATCGTCCCATGATCAGTTATTGCAACCGCTTCCATACCACTAGCTTTAACATTATCAACCAGCGCATCAATCTTCGTTAATCCATCTAACAATGAATGATATGTGTGCGTATGAAGATGAACAAAATCACTCGGCAAAAGCTCTTCGAATTTTTTTGGTTGTTTTTATTTTTTTCCTCCTGTTCCATATATTATATTATATCATAGCTAACCTTTAATTTTCAAGATTCCCAAACTACGAAAAAACTCCACCGGTTAGGAGGAGTTTTTTATAATTCGGCACCGTGCTATTTTCCCACTTTCGTAGTATGCTCGCCGCTACTGGGCTTAACTTCTGTGTTCGGAATGAGAACAGGTGTTTCCCCCAGCGCCATGGGCACCGAAAAAAGGTTTTGCGCTTCAACTCGCCACAAATTCCTAAGCGGTGAGCCAAAACCTCGTTTCGATGTCCTTGGTATTATTTAGTAATGCCAAGATTTCAGATTGACTAGCGATTATCCTTGATAATCACCAAACACTAGTTAAGTCTACCATATTCACGCCAATAATACAAGATTATTTTAGTGAATATGGACATAAAAAGGCGATTGGACTATTAGTACGCTTTGGCTAGCCTGTTACCAGGTTTACACCTTGCGCCTATCAAACAGATCATCTTTCTGTGTCCTCATGGGATTCCTAATCTTGGAGTCAGTTTCGCGCTTAATATGCTTTCAGCGCTTATCTTAACCGAACATAGCTACTCGACACTGCGGCAGGGTGGCCACAATCGATACACCAGAGGTTCGTTCATCTCGGTCCTCTCGTACTAGAGACAAATCTCCTCAAGAATCCTTACGTCCATGCCGGATATAAACCGAACTGTCTCACGACGTTCTGAACCCAGCTCGCGTACCACTTTAATCGGCGAACAGCCGAACCCTTGGAAGGTGCTCCCCCTCCAGGATGTGATGAGCCGACATCGAGGTGCCAAACCGCGCCGTCTATGTGAACTATTGGGCGCGATAAGCCTGTTATCCCCAGGGTAACTTTTATCCGTGTGCGCTGTCGATCCCACATTCAATGAACAATGTTCTTACAGCGGGTCACTTGCTCCGTGTTTCCACTCTGGTCGAATTGTAATTCTCGCAGTCAAGCTGGCTTTTGCGCATGCACTATCACTTCGATTTCCATCCGAAGCTAGCCAACCTTTGAACGCCTCCGCTACTCTTTAGGAGGCAACCGCCCCAGTTAAACTACCCACCATACACGGTCCCATTACCGGATAACGGCAATGGTAAGACAAAGACTACATCAAGGGTGGTATTTCACCTGTGGCTCCGCAAATACTGGCGTATCTGTTTCAAAGCCTCCCACCTATGCTACACATGATGTAACCCGTGTCAATGTAAAGCTGTAGTAAAGCTCCATGGGGTCTTCTCGTCCTGGCATGGACAGACGGCATCTTTACCGCCAATGCACTTTCACCGAGTCCTTCGCCGAGACAGTGCCCACATGATTACTCCATTCGTGCGGGTCAGAACTTACCTGACAAGGAATTTCGCTACCTTAGGACGGTTATAGTTACCGCCGCCGTTCACTGGGGCTTCAGTTCGCACCGTAAAGCACTCCCCTTAACCTTCCAGCACTGGGCAGGAGTCAGCCCCTATACATCCACTTTCGTGTTCGCAGAGACCTGTGTTTTTGGTAAACAGTTCCGTGGGCTCTTTTGCTGCGGCCTCCGCATCGTTTGATACGAGTTTGCCACGTTCCAAGCTAAGCCATTTGACTTGTTCTATCTCGGTAAAGAAGTTTAAGATACTCATATATACCATTAATCTTAACCTAATTGCTTGAAACACGACTCGCATCGAATGATGCGGAGGCAGACCTTATCCCGAAGTTACGGTCGCTGTTTTGCCGAGTTCCTTAGCGAAGGGTCTCTCGTAAGCCTGAGTCTACTCGACTCGAGCACCTGTGTTGGTTTTGCGGTACGGGCGGCTATAACCACGCGTATATCTGCTTTTTCTAGCCAGTACTTTCATCAAAAATCGTTAATCCGTAGATTAACTTTCACTCCTTTTGCGTTCCCGCTAAGTTGGACGGATATATACCAATAATCCGCTTCGACTAATTTACCGTACACAGTATACAAATTATAACCGGTTCAGGAATATTAACCTGATGTCCATCGCCTACGCTGCTACGCCTCGGCTTAGGCCCGACTAACCCAGGGATTATTACAGTAGCCCTGGAAACCTCGCTCTTACGGCCGAAAGGATTCTCACCTTTCTTATGGTTACTCATTCCAGCATTCTCACTTCCTAACGCTCCACCCAACCTTACGATTGAGCTTCACCGCCGATAGGAACGCTCCTCTACCACTCCGTTAAACCCGTAGGAATAACGAAATCCATATCTTCGGTATAACACTTTAGCCCCGTTACATTTTCCACGCAAAATCTCTTGACGAGTGAGCTGTTACGCACTCTTTAAATGAATGGCTGCTTCTAAGCCAACATCCTCGCTGTTTAAGAAATTTCACCTTGTTTCCCACTTAGTGTTAATTTAGGGACCTTAGATGATGGTCTGGGCTGTTTCCCTTTTGAGCACCGAGCTTAGCCCCGATGTTCTAACTGCCATGGTACCACCAACGGTATTCGTAGTTTGTTAACGGTGGGTACAGTTGCCCGCCCCAGTCGTTTACAGAGCTCTACCCCCGTTGGCTATATTACATGACGCTAGCCCTAAAGCTATTTCGAGGAGAACCAGCTATCTCCGAGTTCGATTGGCATTTCACCGCTAACCACAAGTCATCCAAATGCTTTACTGCGCAAACTGGTTCGGTCCTTCACTGCGTGTTACCGCAGCTTCAACCTGCTCATGGTTAGGTCACCCGGTTTCGGGTCTAATCCCATACACTTATCGCCCTATTCAGGCTCGCTTTCACTGTGGCTCCGTCACTTGACTTAACCTGGCGCATGAAATTAACTCGCTGGATCGTTCTACAAAAAGCACGCCGTCACAGTGCAAGCACTGCTCCGACTCCTTGTAGGCACACAATTTCAGGTTCTATTTCACTCCCCTCCCGGGGTTCTTTTCACCTTTCCATCGCTGTACTAGTTCACTATCGATCGTATATTATATTTAGCCTTGGCTGGTGGTCCAGCCGGATTCAATCAGGGTTTCTCGTGCCCCGACCTACTCGAAATGACATATATAAGGTCTGCGTTGTTTTCGCGTACACGGCTTTCACGCTCTTTGGCTAGTCATTCAAACTATTCTGCTAACCACGCAATTTTCTTACCTTACTAAAAGTTGATAGCCTTTTATCGCAAGTCAGACTACTCAATAAAATTAAGTATTCTGACTTGGTCTTATGTTATTTCACAACCCCTTATTAAGTATTCGCCTATCAGCTTATCTACAAAGTAGAAACTTAAAAGGTTTGGGCTCTTCCAGTTTCGCTCGCCACTACTCCCAGAATCATTATTTATTTTCTCTTCCTCACCCTACTAAGATGTTTCAGTTCAGGTGGTTCCCACTACACAACCTATGTATTCAGTTGAGAGCAACACGACATGACTCGTGCTGGGTTTCCCCATTCGGAAATCTCCGGATCAAAGCTTGTTGACAGCTACCCGAAGCTTATCGCAGTCTTCCACGTCCTTCATCGGTAATATACGTCTAGGCATCCATTGTGTGCCCTTGAGTACCTTTTTATGCATTGACTTAACTAGTAATTGGTAATAACCAATACTTGCCGTCAATCTTAAAATTCTTATCTTCTTTTACATCACCAAATTGTTAAATTTCTCGCTCCCATTTTAAGAGCAAAATTATAAATTCAATCTTTCAAAGATTCGAACTTATCATCCTGATCTCAAACGCTTTACTATTATATTTTTTTGAATATTTTTTTGTCAATAGTTTTTTTCGCAATTTTATTTATTTTCCTATAAAATACTTTTTCTACTGATTCTTAACATTCTCGTCGCCAGAGGTTCAGGATGAACGTTCGCAAGTGATTACCATTATATATCATTTTTAAAATGAATGCAAGAGGTTTTTAAACTTTTTTTGAAAATAAAATACTCCCCTTTGGGAGTTCTATGGTGGGCGATGAGGGACTTGAACCTCCGACCTCGTCATTATCAGTGACGCGCTCTAACCAGCTGAGCTAATCGCCCATTTTGACTTATAGCCAAAGGAAGATTTCAAAAGATTCAAAAGCTTTCTTTGGTGGAGATACAGGGACTCGAACCCTGGACCCCCTGCTTGCAAAGCAGGTGCTCTAGCCAACTGAGCTATATCCCCAGAACTGTTCAAATAAAGAACAGTTATTATTATACACGAGTTTTTTCTTAAAATTCAAGAGTATTTTTTAAAATTATTTATCAGTGACTCTCTCCATCATGATATCTAAGCAGGTCTGAATAAGCCTTAGCCTGATTCTTGGACGCTCTACTCAATTTTTCCATATCATCCCGTGGAATATTATCAAGATACACATTTATATCCTCAAACCCTGGTTCAATCCTGCCATCATGGTATACCCTTAAGCGAGTATTGTCATAACCTTCAGCTTCTGCGGATCGCTCTAAATCATACACTTCTGCTCCTCCGATATCGTCAATAAACCCAGATAAATTATAAGGTCCATAAAACTCATCAATTAAATTCTGCGCAACAATATTGCCATCCGCATCAAACATATTATGCGAGAGAAAATGCTCAGCTTTACTATATAGACCCATAGGACTTATGCCTTCTTCTTTTAATTGAAGACCTTCTCTGTATTCTTTTTGGAGTCTAGTATCTATAAAATCGCGAAGATCTTTTGATATATCTATCTTGGATTTATCTAATTTCAATATCAGAAAAAAAGTAGCAGTATCATTCTCCACGGTTAAACCACCTACCTTATCATCAATTATACCAGCTAATTTATGTTCGATATTATGAGACTCAAAAACCCTGCCGACTTACCTTATCGACTTCATTTTTGAACTCATCGGAAGCAAATTTATTTGCAAAAGCCGCCACATTAGCCAACTTTTCGATAATTCTAGTTCGTCTTGCCTTTATGCTTTCGCTGCTTATCAGCAAATTCAGAATACATCTCCCCATCTCGTTTTTTTCTATTATTTCACTGTAAGATCTCTGTCTTTTTTTCCATAAGAAAAATCCTTTCATTATTATTGTTAATAATAGAAAGTATTTTTTTCACTAAGCAAGCGCCCCTTCTATATTTATATTATAGCATTAATCCATGTCTTTGTCAACAATACAGGTACCTTGCGTAAAATAAAACAAGCTCGATTTCTCGAACTTGCTATTTTAACAATTTAATTGTGCAATTTATCTCACTCTGTGGTAAATTTTAGTCTTGCCTTTAGAAGGCTAAATTCGAAAGTAAAAATTTACAGAAAGCTTTCGAAAAAGACCGACCTAGCTTCAAAGGTTGATTTCTCGAACCTTTGGCATAACTCTCCCCTAGAAAGGAGGTAATCCATCCGCACCTTCCGGTACGGATACCTTGTTACGACTTAACCCCAATCATCCCTCCCACCTTAGGCCGACGAATCGGACTTCGGGTGTTAGTGACTTTCATGGTTTGACGGGCGGTGTGTACAAGACCCGGGAACGTATTCACCGCAGCATGCTGATCTGCGATTACTAGCGATTCCGACTTCATGCAGGCGAGTTTCAGCCTACAATCCGAACTGGGACTAGCTTTTGATGCGATTTGCTTCACCTCGCGGCTTCGCTGCGCATTGTACTAGCCATTGTATCACGTTTCTAGCCCAGGACGTAAGGGAAATACTGACCTGACGTCATCCCCTCCTTCCTCCCCGTTACCGGGGCAGTCTCAGTAGAAAAATACAACTACTGACAAGGGTTGCGCTCGTTGATGGACTTAACCAAACATCTCACGACACGAGCTGACGACGGCCATGCATCACCTGTCACTTGGCTCTTAAAAAAAGCACTCTCTCATTTCTGAAAGATTCCAAGGATGTCAAGACCTGGTAAGGTTTATCGGTTATCATCGAATTAAAGAACATGATCCACCGCTTGTGCGGGTCCCCGTCAATTCCTTTATGTTTTAATCTTGCGATCGTACTCCACAGGCGGGATACTTAACGCGTTAGCTTCGCTACTCAGGGGGTCGATACCCCAAACAGCTAGTATCCATCGTTTACGGCGTGGACTACCCGGGTATCTAATCCGGTTCGCTCCCCACGCTTTCGTGCCTCAGTGTCAGAAACAGCCCAGTAGCCTGCCTACGCCATCGGTGTTCCTTCTAATATCTACGGATTTCACTCCTACACTAGAAATTCCAGCTACCTCTTCTGCTCTCGAGTTTAACAGTTCGAATAATAGTCTGAATGGTTGAGCCACCAGATTTCACTATTCGCTTATTAAACCACCTACGCAACTCTTTACGCCCAGTCACTCCGGATAACGCTCGGATCCTACGTATGACCGCGGCTGCTGGCACGTAGTTAGCCGATCCTTATTCATAAGTTACTGTCATATTCCTCACTTATAAAAGCAGTTTACAACCCGAAGGCCTTCATCCTGCACGCGGCGTTGCTCCATCAGGCTTTCGCCCATTGTGGAAGATTCCTCACTGCTGCCTCCCGTAGGAGTCTGGACCGTGTCTCAGTTCCAGTCTGACTGATCATCCTCTCAAACCAGTTAAAGATCGTTGACTTGGTAGGCCATTACCCCACCAACTATCTAATCTTACGCAGGCCGTTCCCAAAGCGCCCGAAGGCTTTAATCCGAAGACCATATGCGGTATTAGCACACCTTTCGATGCGTTATCCCTCACTTTGGGGTACGTTCCCACGCGTTACTCAGCCGTCCGCCGCTCGCCGACATTTTACACAAAATTCTTGAATAGTATCTTCTCTTTCAAACCAGAAGCTTCCAGAATTCAGTGTAAAAACTCGCTGCCGCTCGACTTGCATGTGTTAGGCACGCCGCCAGCGTTAATCCTGAGCCAGGATCAAACTCTCCATAAAAAGAATTATCAAATTGATAATCTATAAAAATAGACTGACGATAAATTTGCACAATTAAATTGTTAAAGTGTTCAGCTAAACTCTGTTTTTTACTCCATTTGTTTAACGCTATACTATTTTACCTAATTTTTTTCACAATGTCAACACTTTTTAAAGTTTTTCAAAAATAAAACCCCGCATTTTTACGAGGTTTAAGGATTTTTCGAAAGGCTAAAAATTTTATCCAAAAAATGAAAAATCCACGACAGCCAATGATTCGGCCGTTTTCATCTCGGACAGTATCAACAGTGAGAAGTAAGTCGCTGGTATCACGACCAACAGCTTTTGCAGCTTCAGCAGTTACACGACTAACAATCAGACCATTTCCCAAGTTTGAAAATCTGGTAGATTTGTTGGTCTGCCAAAATCAATTTTCTTGATTGGAATTCCCTGCAAGATCTCCATTTTGAATGATCCTTGATTCTGCACGAGCAACGCCAGATGAAGCAATCTTGCAAAATAACTTTCATCAGCTTTCATTAAAAACTATAAATTTTCGTGCGGAGTCAAATTTATAATTTCTGCACCATTTTTATTTCCATTTCAACTTCAATAAATTTATCTAGAGTCATTTTTCTTCCTCTTTTTCTATTTTTTTGCTTTTCAGCACTGAATCCATAATTTTTTTATAGACTTAGCGCCAAAAAAAGCAAATTTTAAAAAGAGTTTTTAGCTTTCGAAAAATAAAATGTACGAATTAGAACTTTTAAAAGCTCAATTTGTACATTATTTTAACATATTTCTTGAAAAAAAGTCAATATACTAGAGATTTAACTCTGGGTAAATATCTTTCGTAATTTCTGAGATTTCATGCTTTTAATTGTGGGAAAGGTACACCTTCGCGTGCAGTAACACCTTCGAAAAAATCCAGAAAAGACACGCTCTGAATATCCCATTCCCACAAGCTGGTGGCATTCCGTATTCAAGCATCTCAACATAATCAATATCAAGCATCATCGCTTCATCATCACCGTTATCTCGCATTTTTTTGTTGCTCAACAAAACGATTTAACTGATCAATCGGGTCATTCAACTCACTAAATAAATTACACAACTCTGAACCCCGCAATCACAACTTGCGCTCGCTGCGTCATTTCTGGTGAATCTGGATGAGTCTTTTGCGAGTGGTGAAATAAATGTCGGCGTATTAACCAACCAAATTGGCCCTACAACATCTTTTTCGAATATTTTTTTCCATAAAGTTTATCAATTCCACGGGCCTTATTTTCAGTCTGTTCAACCTCTAAATTATTAGCCTTTTCAAAGCCGCTTTTAACCTCTTCAAGCGAACAAGTGTAAGGATTCAAACCATATCGCTTTCTCGATAGTTTCAGCATAATCCCATTCTTCCCACTTTTTCGAAAGGTCAACATCAAAGTTACCAAGTTTAAATTGTAAAGTTCCAAAAGTTTGCTCCAGAACATATTTAAACATTTCTTCTTGAAATTTCAAACCATCTCGCCAATCCCAATAAGCTGCATACCATTCCATTGCACATGCTCAGGCAAATGCTCATCTGAATAATTCTCGTTTCGAAAACGTGGGCCAAGATCATACACTTTTTCAAAGCCAGCACCAAGTAAACGCTTTAACGGCAACTCATGGCTAATTCGAAGATAAAATTGAGCATTATCAAGCGCATCCATATGTGTTACAAATGGATTAGCATCCGCTCCACCGTGTATGTGCTCGAGCACTGGAATATTAATTTCGAAAAATCCACGATTATTCAAAAAGTCGCGTGTAGCTTTGCCAAAATTTCGAACGACGCACGAAACGATCACGTACATCTAAATTCACATTCATATCAACATAGCGCCGGCGAAAACGTTCTTCCTTATTTGTAAAGCCGTCTTGCTCAGTTGGCATTGGTCGAAGAGATTTCGAAAGCAATTTCAGTTCATTAGTCTCAATCGATATTTCGCCAGTTTTCGAACGAATCACTTTTCCATTTCGCCTGGACGAAAATCGCCAGCATCAAGTAGATTCAGATCTTTTTAAACCAATTAAATTCTGCTCTTTCGAGAGTTTCAGCTAGATTTTGAGCCGTAATAAAAAGCTGAATCTTACCTGAAAAAAATCACGTAAAACAATAAATGCTAACTTGCCAAATTTTCGAATACCGGCAATTCGACCAGCAATTTTTACTTCACTACCCTCCATTGAGTCAAAATTGTTCACAATCTCACCCGCCATTGCAGTGCGTTCAGTTTTAGCCGGATACGGATTTAAGCCGAGATTTTTAATTTCTTCTAATTTCCTTAATCGCTCTTCGCGTAGTTCTTTCATTGTAGCCATAATTAACTATTATTTTAGCACATTTTTCGAAACTTTTGCCAATTTTTCATAAAAATCTATTGACTTTTTCAAAAAACAATGATATTATATAAAAATCAGTCCACGGACTTAAAAAAAGGAGGAACATTGTATGGCAGAAAATACAATGCGCACATTAACTGGCGACCAAATAAGAGTTTGGCCACAACAATCGCAGCAAAAATAACTTTCATCTTCCTTAAATAGAGTTCCGCATTGGGACTCGGCTGAAGAGAGATAGAAACTGCTGCTCTTTACCCTCGAAAAATTTTTCGAGGGCTTTTAATTTGACTTTTTATATCTTTTATGTTATTATAGTAAAAATCCTATAGCCGAAAGGCTTTTAAATTGGAGGCACATTGTAATGTTTCATAAGAATCAATTAGTCGTGATTACACGGCCCGAATATGTTGATCCGCAATATGCAAGTATCGACGGAATCCTAATTGGCAGAATCACTGGCTTTCGAAGTCATCATCGAGTGGCTTTCAATAAGCTAATCTTTCTAAAAAAAGGAGATGAAACAAAATCGTCAAATTTGGCTAAAAATTCCACGATGATGAATTTAATTTGAAGAATCTACAGCCGGATATTAAGCATAAGGAGCATCGAATTTTTGATTCCAAAAGAATTAGTTCGACATTTATCGCAAAAAAGAAACAAGCCTTTTATACAGAAAGATTTAGTTCCGCAGAAAAAAACACGCAAAAGAATTTAAACGCAAAAAGGCTACAAAAATCATTGGCGGCTTATATTCTGCACGATAAATTAGAAAGGTTGATCTATGAAATTTAAGAAAAAAACGAAATTATTCAAGTTTTTGTATAGTAAAAAAATCAAATGGAAACGCTTGTATAACTATCGCTGAAATTAAAGAAATTTTTGCCAGAAAACCGTATTATAATTACTAAGCCTATTGGTTTTTCTGGAAAACACCCGCTGAAATCTTCAGATCTTGCAACTCGAGTGGAAGATAATTCAGAAATTTCAACTGAAAGAATTTTTGCGCGTTAGCAAAAACGATCCACTCTTTCTGAATTATATTTTTACTTAGAAGTACATACAAGGAATGATTATCGTTAAAAAACCCGCCAAGTTGCGGGTTTTAAAAATTACTATTTTCCAAAAAAATCAGTCGTAAATAATCTTTCATCATTCGGGAACCTGAAACTACTGTAATATATCCTTGAAGCTGTTTTTGAACTTGTTTTTCTAAAAGATAATCATCTTTAAAAATCTGCCCAGCACGATTCATTTGAAGATATAAAGACCTTAATTCATCGCTATAGTTTACGCCGCTAACCTCTAAACAAGGTGTAGGCGAAATATCCGCAACACCACCATCATTCGTAGAAATCAAAAGTTTTAAATTTGCCAGATCCTTCATAAACGAAGTTCCACAAGCTTCAAGCCCAACAATCGGCACATTTATCGAAACATCTGAACCAACAGCTAAAGCTAAGCCTAATTCTTCATCATAATCTTGAATAAAATGAACTCGCTCACGCAAAAATCATCAGATTCAATTTTTCGAAAGCACCGAATTTAAAGTTGCACGCATTTCAACATCGCCTTGATGAACTTTTCCCGCCAAAATATAATGCGCATTGTTTTCACGCAAAAATTCGGCGAAGCTCTTCCATATTTTTCGAAAAGGCATCCAAGGGCGCTTTATACGAGACAAATCGTCGTTTAAAAATCAAAAAAGCATTGCATTTTCCGGGATCTGAACAATCTTGCCATATTGATCTTTTTCTGCGCTTCAAGATCTCATTCAATTTTCTTCGACCAATCTTTTCGAAAATCTCGAATATCTTTTTGCACTAATTTTTGTTAAATTTTCTTTATAGTTTCTCCGTCGGCAAGTCAAATTTATCAAAAAAATATCTTTTATTTCGAAAAATCTTCTAAAATATCAGGCAAAACCCAAGTTGGCAAATCAATTCCATTTGTTACAGCTTTAAATTTAACCTTATCGCCATTGATGTCTCGATAATCTGCAACATTTGCATGAAGTCGAGAAACACCATTTTTTTGCTTCCGCAAGCTCAATTGTTAAAGTTGAAAGCTTCAATCGCCCTTCTCTAAATAATCCTGAAATCCAAGTTTTTAGAGCCGAAGATTCAATATTTGGCATTACAATTCGATTAAATTGGTCGAAAGAAAATTCACTTTCTGCCGCTTGAACTAAAGTGTGATTTGTGTAGAGTGTATGTTTTCGAACATAGACAATAGCCTCATAAAGGTTCATTCCGTTTCGAACAAGCTCATCAAGCCGAGCAACAGCCGCAAAAATCGTGGCGGTTTCATTCAACTGAATAACTGAAGGCTTTAATCCAACCATTTTCAGTGCTTTATAACCACCAAAACCAAGCGAAACTTCTTGATAAAGCCGATGATCACCAGATCCTTCGCCAGCATAGAGCTCACCAAAATTACTTTCTCCCATTGTCAAAAATCGTGTTGAGCCAAGAATTTTTTGAAAAATGTTCAAGCGTGCTGGCGGCATGTTTTCTGTGTAAATTTCAACATCGTCAAGATACTCAAAGCCAAAATCTTCTGGATTAACCGAAATAAATTCTTCTCGTTGGTCAAGATTATGGATTGATTGATGAAGTTCTCTTCGGTAAAACGGCGTTACACAAACAAATGGAATTTCAAGCTTTTCAGCCACCCTTCGCGTATCTGCTGCCAAAACACCAAGCCCACCGCCACCTTTAATACCGTTGCTTTTTGTCATAAACCTCCATCGTAAAAATAAACATAAGGGCGTTCAGGAGATAATTTTTTTAGTTAAATTCGCACGCTCAATTGCCTCATAGAATTCACTTACATCTTCAATATTTTGACCAACTCGCCTTCGGTTAATTTTTTCGAAATAATTTTCCACCACTTTTCCTTTTAAATTATTCTTATGTTTATATTTTATCAAATTTTCAAATTTTTTTATCAAATAATTGACAAGACAAATTTTAAAAAGTGTTATATATTTTATATATTCTATATTTGGAGGTACATTTTATGCAAAGCAACTACAAGACAGTAAACCATCACTATTATTTATATTGCCTAATGCTTATTATCTTCTATATTTTCTATATCTATAAAGAGCTTTAGTAACTAGATTCAAGAAAGTCACATTAATGAGCAGTACTCTAAAAGATGAAATTATAAAAAGGGTGATTCATTTGCTGTAATACTAACTAACTAAAGGAGTATATTGATATTCTTGATGACTTAGAAATAAATTATACACTCAAGAAAAAAATGGTGACAGCACTAATATCAATGTCAACAGAGTAGTTTTTACAAAGTCAGTCATATGAATGGCTTTTTTTCTTTTTATTAAAAAACAAAATCACCTTTCGAAAATGAAAAAGTGATTTTTAGTTTTAAGCTTCTTCTGAAACTTCTTCTTTTGGTTGGTTACGGCGAAGCTTTTCAACATTTTTAATCGCACGAGTTTTTTGCGCAGGTTTTTTAACCCATTTTGGCATTTCAATTCCTGCTTCTTCCAAAAGTTTTACAACTCGTGGAGTTGGCTGTGCGCCGTTATAAAGATATTTTTTTCAGCCAATTCTTTTTCGATCTTTGGCTTCTTTCGTATGTGGGTTATATGAACCAACATAGCTAACTACGCGCCCACTCGACGGATGCCGATGCGCTTCCTGAACCGCTACGCGATAAACAGGATAACCTTTGCGACCTAATCGCTGTAATCTGATTGCTAGCATTTAGATTATTTCCCTTTTTATTAACTTTTATAGCTTTCACCATTTTAACAAAATTTTATAAAAAAATCAAGAGTTATTTTACAACATTGACTTTTTATTAAAAATAATGGTATAATTTATGAAAAGTCTTAGTACATTTATTTGGAGGTAACTAATATGGTTTCGAAAAGAAAAATGGGCAGAAATCAAAAAGCTTAGCTGGCAGCGTTATGGCAGTGAATACATTGGCATAATAGCTTATAATTGCTCTAATTGGTTTCATTATTTTGGTTTTTATCATTACCCCTATTGTAGAATTATGTTTCATGAAAATGAAATAAATTCACTAAAAACCGAACTCCTTCGAAAGATTGAAAATAATTCTGCGACTTTAGAGTTTTCGAACGAGAATGAAGCCAAAAAAACTAGAACTAAATCTTGAGGAAATATCCGCAAAAGGATAATATTGATTTCAAAAAGTGTTAAAATCCACAAAAATGGTGAGAATTTCGAAATAAAAATCAACTTTAAAAGCGCAAACTAAATTGCGCTTTTTTAATTTTTATGCTCCAATTTTATCTTTTTTATTGCCGCGTTTTGCATTTCTCTCAATATAATCAATGATTTTCCCCAGCAACATCTCGATAAGTAACTTTTTCAATCCCGAATCCTGGACTCGCATTTACCTCCAAAACCAACGGACCACGCGCCGAACGCATTAGATCGACACCAGCAATTGTTAAGCCCATCGCCTTTGCCGCCCGAACCGCCATTCGCTTTTCTTCTGGCGTAAGTTTAATCGGCTCACCTAATCCACCTTTATGTAAATTTGAACGAAAATCATCATCCAAACTTTGACGCTTTCATACTTGCTACTACTTGAGAACCAACCACAAAAAGCACGAATATCCGTTCCCTGCCGATTCTTTAATAAATTCTTGAAGAAGTACGTTAGTTCCATCAGAATTCGTCAAATAAAACGCTTGAAGCACTGATTTTTGCAGCCTTTTTAGTTTCAGCTAAAACAACCCCATTGCCGTGCGTTCCTCGAGCGAGCTTAATAATCGCAGGTGTTCCACCAATTTCTTCCAGCAAATCATCAATATCATTTGAATTTCGAGAAAAAAACTGTTTTAGGAATCGAAACCCCATATTTTGCCATAATTTGGGTTGAGACGTAACTTATCTCGCGCACGCATAATTGCAATCGAACGATTCATAAAAAATGCTCGCGGATACGCTGCCTCAAGTTGGCGAACAACAGACGTTCCATATTCGGTCATATGGCTTGCAATTCGCGGAATAAATGCATCAAATTTGCCAATATTTTCGCCATCATACATCACTTTTGGATTTTTTTCATCAATCGAAACATAACATTTTCCATAAGCAATAACCTCAACTTCATGACCCGCGACTTTCTGCCTCTTCTCGCAAGCGTTTTTTGTTGAATAATTTCCTGGACCGTTTGATAAAATTGCAATTCTCATTATTGTTTTTCTCCCATCTGTTTCCATTCTTCATCGAGATTAATTTTTCGGCACGAATCAACCAAGACATCATTTTTAATCAAAAACGCGCGACCAATCAGCATTTCAAATTTCATTTTTGAACGATTATCTAGCCCAAATAATGCTTCAAATCTTTTACCTTCAATCAAAATTCCAAATTTCACCAAAAAACGCTTTTTCACACCACCGTGAGTGTTTCGAACATTTCGAAACCTAAAATATCGCGTTTCAAAATGAAGTTTTTCATCACCAAATAAATCAAAACCTAAAATACCATCTTTTTCGAAAATATTTTCAGCATGAATGACTCCTGAAAAAGCTCCTGTATCAATTTTAGCGATAGTTTTAACTTCCGAGATTTTTTTCTCCTGAAACATCAGTAAAAGTCACATCTTCAAAAAGTTCCAAAAATCACTCTTTTCTTCCATAAAAGAATCACTCCTCGCTGAATTTATTATTTAAAATTATCTAAATTTTACCACGTTATCTAATTTTTGTCAAATTATTTCTTTTCCAACCTTAAGTTCATAGATCTGCCTTTGCTGGTCTAAATTATATAGATTATTCTTCCCACCAAGCAAAAAAATCATCAATCAATGTCGGTGAATTAATATTCTCTTCAATATATTTCCAAATTTCTTGACTGCCGTTAAAAATAACTTAAATCTTTAAACCAAGGCAATTCATTAGTTCCACGAAAAATCCTCTGCGTATTTTCGATAGGCAATTTGACGTTTTTAGAAATATTCTCTTCCAAAAAATTATTTTTCCATCTAAAATGCCCATTCTCCAATTAGCTTCGAAAGCTTTTACGAAAAGCTCATATTATTAAAAATAAGCAAAACCTGCCGTTAAATAATACTGAACACCCGCTTCTTGATAATCACCTTTTACAGCCATCTCCATAGCACGAGCAATTCCTTCTTCAGTATTCATATATCCATCAAGCCCAGTTCTCAAAGGCTTGATTGTCATAAAGCCCTCACCCATTTGAGCACGCATATAGTGTGTTCCAATTTCATGAACAACCAAACCTTCAAGCTCTTTTTTTGAAACTGGCTTTCGATTTTTCAGGGAATAAAAATTTTCTTGTCTTTTGCTGAAACTGCAATAGCACCAGAATCTTTCCATTCAATATCAAATTTCGAAAAATCCATCATTTTTCAAAATCTTTCAAAATATTTTTCAAAAGCATCAAAAATTTCATCCGCTGAATATCTATCATCATCTTTTTCGGAATAAGTTCTAATTGTTTTTGAATATAAGTCTTTGATAATCTCACCAAAAATTGTAAAAAACTTCATCGCTCGGCTTAAATCTTTTTTTATGTCTTGACTCAAATTTTCATCCTTCTCAATTAGTTCATAAAACTCTGAACGGATTTTTTTCACCTTTTTCATCAAGTTTTAAAGCATCAATTTTTACAATTTTATCTGAAAGTAGAGAATTAAATGTTTCAAAGGTCTGGCTCACCATAAACTTCAATATTGTTTTTTTCATAAATTCTTCTTGAGCTTTTTGCTTATCTATTAAACTTTCAGTTTTCCGAAAATCATAAGCCACTTCAAGCATTTTAACAGTTTTTAATTCTCGTTTCAAGTTGAGTATTATACATCTCTCGTTCAATATCACCAAGTGAATTATCGTTTTCAACTGCTAAAATTGCATTCGAAATATTTTTGGTAAAGATTTTTAATTTCACCACTATTTAATTTTTCATATTCATTATTTGGGATGAGAAAGATTATTATTTTCAAGGAATTCAAGCTTTGCTTCATTTGCATTTTCTGGAGTAAATGTTGAAATAACTTTTGGCTCGATTCTTTGAATATCTCCCTTGTATCAAGAAATTCATTTTTACCGAAAATTACTTTCGAAAGTTATTCATAAATCATATCTTTTCGTTATTTTTTTATATTTTCGAATTGCCTCACGAGCAGCTTCTTGTTGGGCAATTTGTTTGCTTGGACCTTCACCTTCACCCATTTTTATCACCAACAAAAACACCTAATGTGAAAAATTTTATCGTGATCCGGACCGTCTTCATTCAAAAACCTTATAGATTGGCGTAAATCCATCTTGGAGCTTGTGAAATTTCCTGCAAATAGCTCTTTGGATCACGCCAAGATTCTTCCTCTAAAATTTGAGGGCAAAGTACTTAAAATATTATCTGTGATATGTATTTTTGCAGCTTCATAGCCCTTATCAAGGTAAATCGCCCCAGTCGTAGCTTCGAAGGCATTAGCCAAAATTTGCTGACGAGCGCGCGCCGAACCTTGTTTCTCACCACGACTCATTCGAATTAATTTTTCATAGCCAAGCCGCTCACCAGCTGCACCAATACTTTCCGTTCGCACAAGCGCCGAACGCCAAGCTGTCAAAATTCCTTCTGGCTTATCATAATTCGAAAAAAGAAAATCAGTTGTAACAAGCTCTAAAACCGCATCACCCAAAAATTCAAGCCGTTCATTATGTTCATTAGCCGATTTTTTATGTTCATTCAAATAACTGCGGTGAGTTAAAGCTGTAACCAACAGATCAATATTATCAAAATCATAACCGAGCTTTTCTTTTGCCCACTCGTGATATGGTGTTAGTAAAATTCCGCTCATTATAAATTCTCCTGTCTAATTTTTTTCATTGCAAGCAAAATGAGCTTCCCTATATCTTCATATTCGATTTCGTCCAAAGCGTCCGCAAAACTAAACCACCGAATTCCATTCATCCAATCTTCTTTTTGAATAGCATTGGTGTCGCCAAGCGCTTTAACTAAAAAAACTTGCGTTGTCATTAAAACAAGCTTATCGATTCGGCGATAGCGAAAATTAATCTTTCCAAGCCAGCCAATAATTTTAACATCGTGCAATCCAGCTTCTTCACCAATTTCACGACGAGCTGTTTCTTGCGCCGTTTCACCCTCTTCAATATGACCTTTCGGAATTGTCCAGCGATCTTTTGAATCTTGAATCAGCAAAATTTCAACTTCATTTTTGTTGCGTCGAAAAAAATCACCCCACCAGCGGTTGGCTCTCGAACAATCTCCTGAATTGAAGCTCGGCGAGTTCTATGAAAAATATTTTCGAAAATTCTCAACCTTCTTGTTCGCCATCTTGTTCCTCCACAAAAAGCTTATATGCCGTTCCTAAAACGCCATTTATAAACTTACTTGAATTATCGGAACCAAACGATTTTGCAAGCTCAACCGATTCATTAATTGCAACCTTTGGCGGAACTGTTTTTTGAGAATACAACAATTCATAAAGTCCTATTCTCAAAACATTTCGGTCGATTCGTGAAATCTGCGAAATTGGCCATTCTGGTGCCATTGGTTTGAAGCTTTTTGTATCGAGTTCAACCTGTTTTTCAATAATCCCGTTTAATAAATCTTGAACGAATTGCTTATCACCAATCACTTCTTCATATTGTTTCATATTTCGAAAAAATGATTTCCGCTAAATCAACAGATCGATCTTGTGCCTGCGAGCGAAATTCATATTCGTAAAGTGTTTGAAGAACAACAATCCTTCCCTAAATGTCTATTTGATGCCATTTTTCGTAAGGTTCTTTCCCTATTATTAAATATTATTAGTTTTTGTCAAATAAAAAAATTAAAACGCCAGCAAATTAAGCAGCTAGCGTTTTTATTTTCTTCGAGTTGCTTATTTAAAGCTTTACCAGATTGTTTTTTTAGTTGTATAAACTTTTACTGGTGATTTTTATTAACTCGACGAGCTAAATCCAATCGCAAGTGGCTGCGTCGCAAACCAGTCTTTCGAGGACTACTCTGTTTCTTTGGCTGTGCCATCTAAAGTTTCTCCTTAGGGTTTATTATTTTCCTTCAGATTCAATTATACCTTAAAAATCAAGATAAAGCAAGCATTTTTATGCATAATATATTGACTTTTTATTCCTTTTTATGCTATAATAAAGCTGTTATGGAAAAATATCAAAAACAAAAAAATTATCAAAATCAAGATAAAGAAATAATAAAAATTAGTAGAAAAAACTAAAACAGTTCGGTGCTTTAGCAATGACCGCTGGAGCACTTGGTGGTTGGTTTGGTCACGATGCTCTATAAAAAAATTATCAAGAAAACCACCCGCAAGAAATCTTCCAGAAAAGTAGCGAAAATGGCTTGGATAACTCTGAAATGGATTTTTCGAACCTTAAAAATCTCCGAGAAATGGTGGCGTAATCCATCTTCAGCAGGCGATGCCATTCGAAGTTCAATAAATGAATACTTTCCAAACACCAGAGAGTTATAGTTCTGAAAAAACAACCACTCATCAATCGGTGTAATGCAAAAGAGGTGGATTTCAATATTCAAGGAGATGTTTTATCTTCAAAAATAGCGATAATCCAAAAATTAATTACCCGAATTGAGAATTTCAAAAAAACCTCAACTGGCGAAAATACTAAAAATTGATGTGAATGTAGACAAAGACGGCTGGGTTGCAGTTGATGCAAACCAAATTGATTTTAGGCAAAAATAATAATAAAATGGAAGCTTGAAACTTCCATTTTATTATTGCTATTTAATCACGAAATTAATCAATTTATTTGGCACAAAAAAATTTCTTTAACGATTTCTTTATCTTGTAAAAATTTCGAAACATTATCTTCATTTTTTTGGCAAGCGCGAGAATTTCATCTTTTTCAGCATCAACCGCAAACTTTAATTTTTTTCCGCGCAATTTTCCGTTTACTTGAACGATAAATTGAATTTCATCCGATTTCAAAAATTCCTCATTCCATTTTGGCCAACCAGATTTTTCGATAAAATCTTTCATTTCCAAGCTGCATCCAAAGTTCACTAGAAATATGCGGTGCAAATGGTGTAAGCATTTTTAATAAATCCTCCAAAACAAATCGCCAATCATTCGAAAAACCTTCAAGTTTGAGCTTATAAAGTTCATTGACAAACTCCATCAAAGCTGCAACTGCAGTATTCAAACTCTCGCGATGAAAATCTTCGGTGATTTTTTTAATAGCTTTGATGCTGTGATTTTTGAATTTCTGGAAAATTCGAAAGATTTTGTTCCATTTTTTCGCTTTCTATAAATTCTTGAACCAAAACCCATACACGATTCAAGAAACGATATACACCGGCGATTCCGCGTGGGTCCCAAGAGGCATCAATCTCATATGGCGCAATGAACATTTCGTAAGTTCGAAGCGAGTCGGCGCCATAACCCTGGTCAATAACTTCAAGCGGATCAATCGTATTCCCTTTTGATTTGCTCATCTTTGAACCATCTTCAGCATTAATATATCCGTGATAAAGTAGTTTTTTGACAGGTTCAGCAAAATTTGTCAAACCTAAATCTTTAAAGACATGAGTCCAGAAGCGAACATAAAGTAAATGCGCAACCGCATGATCGCCACCCACATAATAATCAACAGGCGCCCAGTAATTCACAAGCTCAGGATTCCAAGCCATTTCAGAATTTTTTTGGATCAGCATAACGTAATAAATACCAACTGGAACAAGCATAACCATCCATCGTGTCGGTTTCACGAATCATTTTTTCGCCGCCAAGTTCGACCGTAATAAACTCTTCACTTTTTGCTAAAGCAGATTTTCCTGAATCGTCAGGCTTAAAATCATTAATTTTTGGCAGTAATACCGGTAGTTGGTCTTCTGGAATTAAATGCTCTTTTCCGTCTTTATCATAAGCAATTGGAATTGGACATCCCCAATATCGCTGGCGAGAAATCAACCAATCGCGCATTTTATATGTAGTTTTCGCACTAACCAATTCCGCTCTGTTCAAGCCAATCAGTAATCTGCTCGCGAACATTCGCAGAATCTTGGCCATTAAATTCTCCTGAATTAACCATAACTCCCTCTCCATGATAGTAAGGGTTATCATCAATTACATCTGCAGGCTTTTCAATTACCTTGACGATATCAAGATTAAATTTCTTAGCGAATTCATAATCTCGCTCATCGTGAGCTGGCACTGCCATAACTGCACCTTCGCCATATCCACCAAGAACATAATCGCTAACCCAGATTGGAATCTTTTGCCATTTGCAGGATTAATCGCATGACTTCCAGTAAAAATTCCCTGTTTTCTCTTTGTTTTCTTGACGTTCAATTTCAGATTTTTCAACGACTCTTTTTTTATATTTATCAATTTCTTCGTTAGTTAAATTATTTCGAAAGCTTTTCAAGCAAAGAGTGTTCTGGTGCAATTGTCAAAAAGTTACTCCAAAAAAATAGTATCTGGTCGAGTTGTGAAAACTTTAATTTTTTTCACCTTTTGCATTTCCATCAGCAAATTTCAAATTCAATCTCAGCACCCATCAGATTTTTCCAATCCAATTTCGCTGCATTGTTTTTAATCTTTTCTGGCCAATCTAATTCATCAATATCTGCTAAAAGTTCATCAGCATATGCAGTAATCTTAAAGAACCATTGTGTCATTTGTTTTTTCGAAACCTCTTCACCACAACGCCAACAGCGACCATTTTCAACCTGTTCATTCGCAAGAACAGTTTTATCGTTATTACACCACCATTGGTAGCTTTCTTTGCGATAAGCTAAACCTTTTTATACAGTTTCACGAAAAAAATCCACTGCGTCCATTTATAATATTCTGGACTTGAAGTATTAATTTCACGCGACCAATCAATTGAAATTCCAAGTCGCTTAAACTGTTTTTTGAAATTTTCGATATTGGTTTTTGTGGCTTCTTGAGGCGAAATTCCAGTTTTAATTGCATAATTCTCAGCCGGCAAGCCAAAAGTGTCCCAACCGATTGGGTTTAAAACATTCTTTCCTTGCTGTCGATAAAAACGAGCAATCGAATCAACAATCGTATAACTTCGCGCATGCCCAGTGTGAAGTCCTGCACCACTTGGATATGGAAACATTCCCGAGATATACATTTTTTGTTTCGAAGAATCCGCCTTCACTTCATAAAGCTTTGACTCGTCCCATTTCTTTTGCCATTTTTCTTCAATTTCAATCGGATTATATCTTTTCATACTATCTAAATTATATCAAAAAAATAGTATAAAAAATCAAAAAAATCACCATAGATCAACCTTATCACAAATATATTCATTTTCATTAGTTAAATAAACCTCAACCAACTCATTATTTTTGTAAAATTCAATTCTGTTTTTTTCGAAGACTACAAATTTCTGGCTCAATAACATTATTCCACCAACTTTCACCGGAGCGATATATAACGCGACTTTTTATAATCCTGCATCACTCTTTTTATTAAGAGCATTTGGCAAAATAAGTATAAAACTAATCTTTTTGAAAGTAGTCGCCTCAAAATCTCATCATCCTCACTAATAAATATAATTTCGAAAATTACCCGAATAATATTCTTCTTCAATTTTTCTGTACACAAAAATCAAAAATGAGATCTTTTCAACTTCACTCATCATTTTAGTTTTTACTGCTTTCATTAAATTCCATATCTAAAAATCGATTTTTTTAGATACTTTTTGAAAAGAGTAGTTTTACCCAAACAAGGATAAGCCGAAATAATTCTAGTTTGCATTTATTTCTTTCAAAAAAATTATCTTCACTCATAACTTTTACACCAAGTTTTTTTCAGCCTTCGAAAATCTTTGTTTTACCAACTTTTTCACCAATCACTAAAAAAATCTGTATTTTTGAAATTGTTTTTTTGAAATTTTTCCACCTAAAAGCTTCAATTTTTCAATAGCCTGTTCGCGTGTCATTGTTTTTAGTGTTCCAGTAATTACAAAGCTCTTACCAACTAAAACACCCTTCTATTTTTTTCGAAATTTTTACTTTCACACCAAGATCAAACATTTTTCAAAAATTCGTAAATTTTCGTCATCATTAAAATACGCCAAAATACTTTCCGCGATTTTTTACCAATTCCGTCAATTTCAAGCAATTCTTCAAGATTCGAATCGCACAAATTTTCAAATTTTTCAAACCTTTCCGCCAAAAAGATTTGCCGTTTCACTGCCAATATGTCGAATTCCCTAAAGCAGAAATAAATTTCGAAAGTTCTGGATTTTTTTCGAAAGTTCAATCGCTTTGCAAAAGATTATTCGCCGATATTTCAGCAAAACGCTCAAGCTTTTAACAAATCCTCTTTTTTAAGTGAATAAATATCCGCCAAATCTCGAATCAAACCTTTTTCAACCAGTAAATTAACATTTTTTTCACCGAGGTTTTCTATATCCAATCCTGCTTTAGAAGCATAAAATGCCACCATTTTTTTAAAATTAAGTCAGAATTCAAACCTTTTTGCACGATACGCAACTTCGCCGTTTGGTCGATAAAATTCGATATCAGGAAATTGTTTTCGAAAGTTTATCTTCAAAGTCAAACGATTTAGTATTTTTTGGGCGAAGTTCGGGTAAAACTCGCAAAATTTTTGGAATAATGTCACCAGATTTAAAAACCACAACAGTATCACCAATCCGAACATCAAGACGCTGAATCTCATCAGCATTATGAAGGCTAGCGTGTCGAACAGTAGTTCCAGCAAGTTGAACGGGTGGAAAAACCGCAACAGGAGTTGCAACGCCAGTTCGCCCAACTGAAATAACAATATCTGAAATAACTGCCGTAACCTCCTCTGGCGAATATTTAAAAGCAATAGCTGCACGAGGCTGTTTACCAACAATTCCAAGATTAAAAAATTGTTCACGATTATTAAGTTTTACAACTAGGCCATCAGTGTTGAAGGGAAGGTCTTTTCGCTTCTCCTCCCAGAATTCAATAAATTCAATAACTTTTTTAATGCTTTTAACCCGCGAAGCCTGTTCATTTACTGAAAAACCAAGATTTTTTAGTGCCTCATAAGCAAACTTATTTGTCGGGATCTCTTGTAAATCCTCACGAATAATATCATAAGCACGAAAAATTCAGCGGTCTTGAAGCCACCACCGACGGATCGAGCTGACGAATTGTTCCTGCAGCTAAATTCCGAGGATTAGCAAACTCCTGTTCACCTTGCTCTTTTCGAGCCTGATTTATTTTTTTCGAAATCATCCTTCAAAACAACAATTTCACCACGAATCTCAGTTCTACCTTTTTTTCGAAAAAACTAAACTCTTCATCGCTTGAACCTAAAAAAAGCGGGATATTTTTTTAATTGTTCGAACATTACTTGAAACATCTTCACCAATAAATGAATCGCCACGAGTGACTGCACGTACAAATTCACCATCTTCAAAAATCAGCGAACATGCCAACCCATCCATTTTGATGTCCGCAAAAATCCTCTTTAATTTCTGGATTAAGTTTTTTAATTCGATCAAACCAATCAAAAATCTCCTTATGACTAAAAACATCATTCAAACTCAACATCCGAGTAGAATGCTTGACTTTTTCAAAACCACCAATCATTACATTTCCAACTCTTTGTGTTGGTGAATTTTTCGAAAATTAGCTCCGGATTATCTACCTCGATCTTTTTTTAGTTCTAAAAATAGTGAATCATAAACTGCATCTGGAACGCTAGGCGCATCCAATGTGTGATATTCGAAAGAATACTTATTCAAAAGCTGAACTAAATCACTATATCTTTTTATCGCTGGTCGACATCCACTACCCTTCTATACAATAAATATACATAAACGGAACTTAGAATACACGAGAAGCAACTCATTAATAACATCGAAATTGGTATAATTGGAATCTTAACAAAAAACTCATTAATCGAAATCAACCAATTCATCAATATTATTATTGGAATAATTATCACCAACCATAGCAAAACCAGAATAAAAACCAAGAACAAAACTCGTTTCAAAATCGCTAATCGCCTCTGTGAAACCATGTCTCCAGCAATTTTTAAAGCTTTAAACGGATAGGTTCCAGGGATCGTTACAATAATCATCGCAAAAATTGATCCTGTAACCCAAAAAGCCGAGAGCGAAAATAACAGCAACATTGCAGCAAAAAACACCATTTGCTCCACTCCACTTGACAATATCCCTGTTGTTCTAGCAGCAGCTCCAACAATCGTTGCGATAAATACAGGAATCATCTGGAATAATATAACCGCAGAAATAACCATCATTGGAATTATAGGCGTACCACAAGAATATAGCGCATCCCTGAGATTATAGTTTTTATTTCCGTTCAAAATATTTCGGCAAAGCTGAATCGTCGCCAACCAAATAAAAAGTATCAATATCGCAAAAATTAACTGCTGGACTTCATTAGGTGACTGAACCAACCCGCCACTAGTGAATGTCGCAGTCATAATTAATCCGGCTTTCCCAATTTCACCAAAAAAACCTTCAAAATTTCCATCATTTGTCGTATCGACTACCGCCTGAAGACTTGAAATGAAATTCTGATCCATTAATCCAATAAAAAGAATTCCCATAAGTGCAAAAAATAAGAATAAGATTTCGAAAAAAATGGTTTTATTTTTGATACATAAACCTGAAAAACATCACCCATCAAATTCCAATAGCCACCAATTTTTAGCGGTCGAACATAATCTCGTCTTTTTCGAAATTTTTAAAAACTTCTGTATGGTCGACGAGCTTTTAAATTTTTCTAAATCGCTCTATTACATTTTTTTCGAAAACAAATCCGAACTGAGATAATCCAAAAAATATACCAAACTAATCTGTTTTTTTCGTTAGAGCTTAATATTTTTTTCTTAACCACTAAAAACCTCACACTATTTTCTTTTTAATCTTTTAATTCGCTCCTCAAGAGGTGGATGAGTTGAAAAAATCCTCTGAAAGAATCCTACTTTCATTGGATTCGAAATAAATAAACTTGCAGTTGTTGAATTTTGCTTTTTAAGCGGTTGATTATTTTTGAGTTTTTCAAGAGCACGTATAAGTCCATCAGGATATCTTGTTAATGAAACCGCAGTTGCATCAGCCAGGAATTCACGCTCACGAGAAATCGAAAAGCCGAACTATCATCGCTAAAATTGGCGAAATCATAACAAACAATAAACCTAAAATCATCAGAATTGGATTCTGATTATCCTCGTCATCACTCCAAAAAATAACTCTCATTATAATATCTGCCAAAAAACCGATAGCAGCTGTTAGTGCTACTGCCGCCATAGAAACTCTAATATCATAATTTTTTATATGTGAAATTTCATGCGCTACAACACCCTCAATTTCCACTTTGTCCATATTTTCAAGCAACCCAGTTGTAGCGCAAATAATAGAATCTTCAGGACTCGTTCCGGCCGCAAAAGCGTTCATTGAATGATCATTAATTATATATAACTTCGGCATGGGTATTCCAGCGGTTATTGAAATTGACTCAACCGCAGAATAAAACACCGGCGCATCTTTTTTAGAAATAGATCTTGCGCTATTCATTGTTATGACAATTTTTTTAGATATTTTATATTGAAAAAAAGCATAAAACACTGTAAAAATAAATGTCCAATAAAAAAATAGATCTGTCGTTCAATATATACGAAAAATATAGCCCAATCCCTCGATATAATCGCAATAAATAGTGAAAAAATTATCACTGTATTGCGTTTATTTTCAGAAATTGAGCTATACATCCTTAACAAACCCTAATTAAATTAGAATTTTACTTGTGGTGCAGATTCGATAGTTTTTCGATCTTCAACCTCGAAAGAAATCTCGCTTTTCAAAAACCAAGTTTTTAGCAAAAAATATTAGTTGGGAAAGTTTTTAATCTTAATATTAAGATCTCGAACTCCACCATTATAAAAATCGGCGAGCACCTTGAATTTTGTCTTCGATTTCTTGCTGTTGTTGCTGGAATTGAACAAAACCTTCATTCGCCTTTAATTCTGGATAGTTTTCAGCAACCGCAAACAATCGTCCAAGAGCTTGAGACATCTCACCTTCAGCCTGTGCGGCAGCAGCAACATTGTTTCCAGCATTAAGTAAACCAGCTCTCGCATTGCTCACATTTTCGAAAACTTCTTTTTCGTGAGTTGCATATCCTTTAACAGTTTCTACAAGGTTTCGGGATTAAATCAGCTCGATATTTAAGCTGAACAGCAATATCACTCCAAGCCTCTTCAACTCGTTCATTCAAACGAACAAGAGCGTTATATTGACTCCAAACAAAAATCCCGATTAAACTAAGAACGGCAATAATTATAATAATTGCAATTGGCATTTTATTCTCCTACTATTGTTAAAATTTGGTGCGCAAGGCGGGAATCGAACCCGCACGACTGTTTAGGTCAAGGGATTTTAAGTCCCTCGCGTCTACCAATTCCGCCACTCGCGCGTATTTATATTTTAACACGCCTCAACAGCAAAAGTCAAGGCGTATATAACAATTAAGCTTCGTCTTTATCCAAAAGTGGCGAAATAACCATAATAAAAAATGAAAATACACCAAGAACTAAGAATGTAGCCCAAGCTTTACCCATAGTTTCAGCAAGATAATTATCGGACCAGATATTAGCTAAGCTAATGAGCGCACAAACCATCGCAGTAAAAATATTAAACCAAATAATCGTTTGTCGAATAGCCACCACAGTCTTGCTGTACTTTTTCTTTGGTTTTTGGCTGAGCGATAACAACTGAGTGAGTATTTACATTTTTCGTATCTTCTTCACCTTTTCGAATTTCAACAATCTTCTGATTTTCTTCTTGCATTACTTCTTTCCTTTTGTTATATTCTGGAGGCACCTACCGGATTTGAACCGGTGTAAACGGTTTTGCAGACCGCTGCGTAACCACTCCGCCAAAGGCGCCAAAATGGTATAAAATTATTATACCACACTTTTTGAAAAAAATTAAACAATAGCGTTATTTTTTTAATTATTTCATTTAAATTCAGCTTTTCGCCAGTCTCCATATTTTTAAATTCGAACACATTTTTGCTAATTTCTTGCTCACCAATCACTAAAAACATATTTCACACCTCGTTTGTTGGCAAATTTGAAAGCTTTTTTTCATATTAAATTCTTCAAAGCAAAACTTCTACATTTTTGCCAGATTCTCGCAGGTCATTGGCAATTTTGAAAGACTTTTCAAGCTCATTTTTCGCTAAATGGAATAATCAAGAATTCCGCATTCGACCTTTTTGAAAAAAACTCAGCAACCCCAAATCTCGCAAACTCCAAAAATAATCGCGTCAAACCAATCGAAGCACCCACGCCAGGAAGTTTTTCTTTCGAATAGTATTCACTAAGATTTTCGTAGCGACCACCACTCGAAACCGAACCAATCTCTTTAAAATCGTTCAAATTTGTTTCAAAAACAGTTCCCGTGTAATAATCAAGCCCGCGAACAATCAACATATCAAGTTTAAAATATTTCTCTTCAACGCCCATTTTTAAGAATTTCGGCAACTTTCGAAAGTTCATCAATCCCCTTTTCGAACTGATCATTTTTAATATTTTGATCAATTTTTTTCGAAGCTTATTTAAAAACTTCTTCACACGAGCCAGAAATTTCAACAAAATCCTTAATAGACTGCGCACTTTCGCCTAAATCTAAATCTTCAAGCTGTTGATAAAATTCTCCTGGCGTAATTTTCTCTGCGCGATCGATTAGTGCCATAATTTCTGCCTGTTTTTCACTTAAATTCAAACCGTCAATCAACCCGCTCGTAATGTTTCTATTATTAATTCGAAGCGTAAAAATCACCAAAGTTCAACTCTCGAAAAAAATACTATAAATAACTGCAATAACTTCGGCATCATATTTAATATTTAAATTATCTCGCCCGATAACATCAATATCACACTGATAAAACTCACGGAAACGCCCTCTCTGAGCTCGCTCACCACGATAAACTTTTCCAATTTGCGAACGCTTAAATGGAAATTGTAATTGGCCAAAATTTTCAGCAACAAATCGAGCAGTTGGAACAGTCAAATCGAACCGCAAGCTCAAATCATTATCACCTTTTTGAAAAAAACGATAAATCTGTTTTTCAGTCTCGCCACCAGCTTTCGCTAGAAGAGTTTCAGTACGCTCAATAATCGGCGTATCAATCGGAGCAAAGCCAAATTTTTTTCGTAGTTTTTTCGAATCACCTCATAAATTCGGTCAAATTCAAGCTGTTCTTCTGGCAATAATTCCATCATCCCTGGGAGCGGTTTCGTATTAATTTTCATAGTTCCTCAAATTCATTTTTTTAGTTATTTTATTATTTAAATAATACCATATTTTCACTCTTTTTTTCAAATTTCGAAACCGTATTTTGTGGTTTTTATTTTTAAAATGTTATAATATTAAAATGGACAATCAACACAGAATTCCACTTGCAGAAAAAAATGAGACCAACAAAACTCGACGAAGTAATTGGTCAATCCCACCTTATCGGAAAAAAATGGAATTCTGCGAAAAAAATTATTGAAAAATAAAGAACCGATTAGTTTGATTTTTGGGGTCCAGCTGGAACCGGTAAAACTACCCTTTCAAGAATTTTAGCAACAGAAGTTAATGCTGACTTTTATTGAAATTTCAGCAGTTACAAGTGGAAAAAAAGATATCGAAAAAGTTATCGAACATGCTCGACAAAACTGGAATCTTGGAATTCGAACAATTCTATTCGTTGATGAAATTCACCGCTTTCAATAAATCTCAACAAGATGCTTTCTTGCCACATATCGAAAGTGGGCTAATTAACCTTATTGGAGCTACGACCGAAAAATCCAAGTTTTTGAGGTTATCGCACCACTACTTTCAAGAAGTCGAGTTTTATCTCTCCAACCGCTTAAAAACTTCTGAAATTTCGAAAATCATCCAGAACACACTTGAAAAAAACTTCACCAAAAACAAAAAAATTACCCCAGATGCACTTGAACTTCTTTCGAAAAATTAGCAGCGGTGATGCCAGAATGGCGCTAAGCAATCTTGAATTGATTTTGAATTTCGAAAAAGATAAAATTACCACAGAAACTATCCAAAATTCGATCGAAAGTTCTGTATTATTTTATGATAAAAATAGCGATTCACATTATGATACAATCTCGGCTTTCATTAAGAGTATGCGCGGAAGCGACACGGAAGCAGCCTGTTTTTACTTAGCGAAAATGCTCAAATCTGGCGAAGATCCAAAAATTTATCGCTCGCCGAATGATAATTTTTGCATCCGAAGATATTGGGTTAGCTGGGAATGGTGCAATTACTCTTGCGAATTCCACTTTTGATGCAATCGAAAAAAATCGGAATGCCTGAAGCTAAGTATGTTCTTTTTTTCACTGTGCAATAGCTCTTTCAAAAAAAGCAAAAAAATCGCGTGAATCCACTGGAATCATGTATCAATCCTATGAATTGGTTGAAAAAAATTCCCAAATGCACAAGTTCCAATTCACCTTCGAAATTCAACCTCAAAAATCACCAAAGAACTCGGCTACACAGAAGGCTACAGGTGGAGAGCTGGGTTTAAGCATGAAAAAGGTTTTTTTCCCCAGGAAATATTGGATTTTCAAAAAAAGCAAAATCCAGATTTCGAAAAAGCTCAAACAAGCAGAATGGTCTCACAAAATTGTCAAAAAAACTCAAGAATTAGAATCTGGCATAATATTCTCAAGCCAAAGTTTAATTTCTTCAAGAATAAATTCTTCTTTCGAACTCAAATCTTGCCGAGCTACAATTTCTTGAAATTCTTGTATAAATTTCGGCATCATTTTTGAATATTTTTTTCGCACGATATTCTTCCCAGATTTCTTTTTCTTGCGAACTCAAGCTCTTTTGGAAAACTCCGAGCTTTGTAGTGAAGAAGTAACTCACTCAATCTTTCATCGCTAAAGTCCGGATGAAAAATCTGCTAATTCTCGAGCAGAAGAATTTCGAACAGCTTCAATTTTAATATCATCACTTCTCGAAACAAACCCTTCAAAAAAGCCGAGCCTCGGGAGAAAGAGTGTCTTTACTATTTTTTTATCTTGAAAAAAACCTCACTCTTTTTTTCAAAAAGCAGTTCGAAGATTTTTCGGCAAAATGCGGATTTTTCGCAAAAATATCTAAATTTTTCTGAATTTCACCAAGATCAATTTTTAGGCGTTCTTTATTTTTCATCATTTAAGACACCAACCGGTGCAACCGCTGGACATTTGTTATATTGTAGAATTTTTTTGCCGCAATCGGCTTAAAAATCTGCTTGTGAACGAGTTTCAAAATCTGCCGTAATATTCTCTAAAATTTGTTCAGCGCTCCAATCAAGAAAAATCTTTTGGGGAAAAATCGCAAATCCCAAACGATTACATTTTTATTTTTTTAGCCGGCGCAATTGGGAATTCAATTGTAGTTTTTTCAAATTCAACACTAAATCGACCAGATGTATAGACAAATGGTTTAGGGCTTTCAAGATTTATCATTTTTTGAACTTCGTTTTTTGAACGCATTTTTAAAAGATAATTAAAAATCTGCGGCTGTTTCTCTTTTAATAATCGTGCCACATCTATCAATCCATCAACATCACTTAACGCATCGTGGGCATTCTCGTGAGAAATCCCATTTTCCTTAGTTAAAAGTTCGAGCTTGTTTGAAGCGAAATTTCTCACCAGTTTTACTATTCTCAATAAACGGCCAATTAATACCTTCCGGACGAAGAGCGCGGATCATTCGCACAACATCAAGTAAGTCCCAACGCGAGCGACCTTCCTTCCATTGCCAATCATATGGAGGATAAAAATTTCGCCACAAAAGATGCTGAATATGAGTATCGTCAAATCGAACATTATTATATCCAACAATAACTGTATCTGGCGTGAAATATTCTTCAACCAGCATTTTTGAAAACTCCGCCTCAGTATAGCCTTCTTCAACTGTTTTTTGTGGGCTAATTTTTGTCACCATTAGCGCACTCGGGCTTGGCAACACATCATCGTTCAATCTAATTAAAATATTAACAGGCTCACCAGATTCGATTAAAAGTTTTTCATCTGTTCGCTGTCCTGCAAATTGCATAATTCGGTCATTCTGCGGACTAAATCCACTGGTCTCTAAATCATAAAAAAAGAAAGTCTTCATGTTTATATTTTACTCTAAAACTACAAAAATAACAAACACATTTGACTTTTTTTAATTAAAAATATTGTAAAAATAAAAAAATAGTCATGAGATAATACTCTCACTCATTCGCCGGAGAGTGGCGCGCACGTTTATAGGAGAAGAATAAATGGCAACTATAATTGATTATAAGTCAACAAAACTAAGAGATATGGTTGATAAGGGTTATATGTCCTTACATGATGTAAAGCTTTAGCTGAAAAAAAGAAATCAATAGACATTGCAGAAGAATTAGTCAAATCACTTATGGATAGAGGGATATGACCCCTTGAAATAATTGATATTTTTCTCAAATATCTTCGACAAGGACCAGGTGTGTAGATTTATAGGGCTTCATATAGGCATGAAAAAAATTGGAATCCTTAGAAGAATCCGAAAAAAATCCTAAATGTTACCCATCATACATCCAGCACGACTAAGATCGTGCTTTTTTTATTTATATTTTAATCTTCCCAATTCGAGTCGACTAGCTCAAATTGATTGCCCGAAATTGAAATTATACTTGAATTTTCTGCACCCATTCGGCGGAGTTCATGATCAATTCCCATTTTTCGCAAAGATATCACGCAAACGATTTACTCCATGAATATTCATAAAAGTTTGTTCTGCGAGCAAATTTATCAATCTTTTCGCCCGAAACTTTAAAAAAATATTTTTCTTCTTCATTAAATTCAACTTGCCAAGCTTTTACTAATTTCATCTTGCGACAATGAAATTACGGCAATATCTTCCTCAGATTCATTTTCAACACTTTCTTCTTCGATTTTCCTGAATTCTTCAACCTCTTTTCGAAGTGCCCGCAAAACATCCTTAACCCCTAAATGAGCACTTGACGAAATCGCAAAAACCTGTACATCTCCTGCCTTTTCTTGAATTTTCGAAACCTGATATTTAATTATCTCTGAATCCATACCTTCCGTTTTTTTGTGAGTGCGATTATCTCTGGGACGATCCCAATAATTCTGGTTGATATTTTTTTCAATTCTTCACGAATAATCTGATACTTTTCGCCCGGATTTTTCCTCATAAACATCTATCAGATGAAGAAGTACACTCGTTCGCTCAACATGCCGAAGAAAAGCATCACCTAAGCCTTTTCCTTCACTTGCGCCTTCAATAAGCCCTGGAATATCGGCGATCAAGAGATTTGATCCATCAATTTCAGCTACACCAAGATTAGGAGTTAAAGTTGTAAAAGCATAATTCGCAATCTCCGGTTGTGCATTTGAAACAACGCTCAAAAAGTAGATTTTCCAGTATTCGGAAAAGCCAACCAAACCAACGTCAGCAAGTAATTTAAGCTCCAAATCAGCTTCAAAAGTTTCACCGTTTTCGCCAAGCTCAGCAACGCGAGGAGTTTGTCGAACAGAAGATTTAAAGTGAGCATTTCCAAAACCACCATCGCCACCCCGCGCAACAACAGCTTCTTCACCGTCAAATTTTAAGTCAGCTAAAATTTCACCGCTTCGTTTTACCAATGTTCCAACCGGAACTTTAACAATTAATGGCTCGCCAGATTTCCCTGTTTTATTTCTTTTTTTGAACCACTTTCGCCATTTTTTTAGCTTTAAGCTCAGGCTTATATCGAAAAATTCAAAAGTGTATTCAAATCTTTTGTTGCGCGAAAAAAATCACATCTCCACCACGACCGCCATCTCCACCATCTGGTCCACCCTTTTCGATATACAACTCACGCCGAAAAACTAACCGCACCATTTCCTCCGCGGCCAGCTTGGATAAAAAAATTTTTAGCTGTATCTACAAACATATAAATCTATTATAACATATTTTTTTCAAAAAAATATCCAGACTATTAAAAAAATGAGCAGCCCTTGAAAAAGATTGCTCATTTTTAATTTTTAATGAATATAGTTCGATACACTGCTTGCAGGAACAGTTCTTGTTGTCACAACATTCAACCTTCCAGCATAGTTCATATCTGTTACAGTAATTGTTCCATCTGAATTTATAGATTCAACAATTGCAACATGTCCATATCCCCAGATGTAAGAGTTTGCATACGCATTCCACTGCGCAATTGCACCAACAGATGGAGTTTGATCAACTCTATATCCAGCTGCCCGAGCACTCACTGCCCAGGTTGAAGCATTACCCCAGAAACTTCCAATATCTGGACGACGGTTATAGACATACCAAGTACAGTTTCCCCAGGCATAAGCATTTCCAGCCTTCACATTATAGTTTGAAGAAAGTGAAACGGTAACGTTAGACTGACCTACCGGCCTTGATGATGAAGTAATGGAAGGAATTCTTGATTTAGGATTATAATCTGGTCGATCCTCCTCTGGTAAAATACCACCAGGAAGGACTAATTCAGTCCCCTCTTTTAACCCTTCACCATCTTTCAACTTATTATATGAGACTACCCGTTCTAAACTTGCCTGATATTTTTCTACGATAGATTTAAGACTATCTCCAGATTTTACAGTATACACAATCCCATCAACCGGCAATATTCGTAACTCTTTTCCAGCACTAACACTATCACCCTTCAATTTATTAACCCATTTGATAGTTTGTGCAGTAATTCCATACTTATCAGCAATTGATTGAATCAACTCTTCTGATTGTGTAGTATATTTAACAATTTCTCGTTTTTCAGACAATACTTCAAGCACCTTGGGTTTTTCGATAGTCGTATTAACTTGTGGTGAATCTTGTAGGATCGCAGTTGATGTTGAAAGACTTGCTGCAGATGGAGCAATCGCTAAATCTGCAGACTCTGCAAGATTTGCTATAACGCCAGATTCGGTAACTTTATCTGCAACCGAGTAATTTGAATTTAAATCACTGTTTTTTGAACTCTCTGAAACTTTTGACTCAATCTGATTATTCAATTCGACCGTTCGACTCGATTCAGATTGACCTCCACCAAAAACAGCAATCATAATAACAACTGTAAATATAGAAGAATATACAACTGTTGATTTTTTTGGCTTAGAATATTAATAATTTTCGAAATATTAGAATCAGAATTTTCAACCGTTTTTCGATCCTGAATTATTTCTATCTTAGGAGTTGAAACTCCCACTTTTTTGCTACAAATATTTTTTTCTCCCGCAAGCACATTACTGTGATGCACTACCATATTAATACCGCCTCTTTCGAAACTTAGCATAATGTCGACCTTTTTATTAATATTATAGTTAAACGAATGCCTTAAAGTATTTTTCTGGTAGGTGCATTAATGTAAAGAACATTTAGTTATTTCTTACATCAATATACATTTAAATTTTATCAAATATCAATCAAATTGTCAAGCTTAATCACAAAATTGAACACTTTTTCGCACAATATTTTTCGATATTTTTTTGATGATCTACATCTGTTTTTACCGTAGTATGTTTTATCGTCATCACCGCTCAAAAAGAATAGATATTTATGATCTGCAGGCAAAGCAGTTGCTTTTTAGTGCCGACAATCCAGGAGTTGCTATCGGGGTTGGTGTTAGACCTTTAAACCTTCGAAGATTATACGGACTGTTTAAGTTTGGAGTTCGCTCCACACCAGTTTTATCAGCAATATATTGATATGTAACATCTGATCCAAGCGTCATTCCAGCGTTAATTCGATTATAAAAAAACTCCCGCAACCTTTTGCTGATCTTCAAAATCATTAAGCGTCTCTTTTTGGACAATCGATGAAAGTGTTATTCCTTCATAAAGATTCAACCCCTTCTTCTTGAATTTATTTATAAGATCAAGTTCTTTCACTTTTATTTCAAAGTCGGCAAAATACCTTCGAAGAATATTTTCAGCCTTAACTCCTTTTTTAAAATTATGCGTCTCTCCATAGAAAAAAACCCTTCCAAATCAGCATTTTTCGGCTTTCCTGCAAAGAGAATAGGAAATTCAGAAGAATAATCTTTCGAAAAAAAGCTGCATCAATTTCACTGGTTAAATAACCTACTTTCGAAAGCGCATTTTTTTGCCATTTTAACTGTTCCACCAGGTAAAAAATGTCACATTGAAATTATCTAAAAACCTGGCCTTTATTTAAAAATATCCAAAAATCTCAGGAATTGTCAGACTCGAAGAAAGCTGATAGTCTCCTGCCAAAAATATTTCGTTTATTATTCATTCTCGCATAAAAAAATAAACGAATTTTTTTCGAAATAATTAACTTTTTATCAGCTAAATTTTTGAGCAACTCTATCAAGAGATTCACCCTTTCGAATTATAAAAATCAACTTTTTTTGTGTCGCTAGTTTTTAAAACTTAGTGCGTTATTGTAGCTAAAAAAATAAAATCCCGAAAAAAAGAAATTCCACAAAACACAAATACAACAAAAAAACAATTGCTATTTTTCGAAACTTGCGCTTTTTATCGTTATTAATTTTCTTTATTTTTTTCGAATTCTTCTTCGCGTTGAGAGATTTTTTTCAATCACTTTTTTTCTGCACGATCTTCGATATCTTCCTCTTTTTTTAACTATTGGTGGCTTAATAATCCCATCCATTAAAAATTTTTCCTCCAAATAATCCTGCAATATAATCGATGCAGCATTCATATCAATATCACCTTTAGAATATGGTTTTCCGTAACTTTTTTTAATCTATCTTCTGCTTGAATACTCGTCAAACTTTCATCTTGAAATTCAATCCGATCAACAGCGTATTCAAGCTTTTTTTCACAAATTCTTTCGTATAAACACTTTGCGAAGTTTCTTCACCACTTTGGTTTCTAGGTAATCCAACCACAAGAATATTAATTTCTTCTTTCGAAATTAATTCTATGATCTGTTTTACTACAAACTCTAAATTATTCTCAACCTCAATCGTAATAAAAAGGTATTGCAATTCTTATCGATGAATCCGCTAGAGCAATGCCAATCCTCTTAGTACCAACATCGAGCGCCATTAACTTTAGCGATTTCATTTTCTATCAACCTTAAATTCAATTTTAACTTTTTCGGAATTATTAGGAATGGTATTCACCCAGAAGAATGAAAATTTAACTTCAACATTTTCAACACCTTCATTCGCCTCAATCAAACTTCGAACCTCACCCGATTTCTTACCTTTAATTTTATCCTTAAGACCATCAGTATCAATAACTGGGCCAACTTTAATATTAGAAGAAAGCTCAATATTATTTCCACTAAATTTCGAAAAATTTAATATTTTTTTAATCCATAGTCATAGATTTTTTTGGTTTTCACTATTAATCTTTTCTTTAGCTAAAGATGCCAAAACCTTTTTCAATACTTTTTATTTTTCAAGCGCAGTCATCGAATATGAAGAAGAAGATTTAAGTGTAGCTTTACCATTTGGGGCTTCTTGATTTACTGCAGTTGAAGTTGAAACATTACCTTCTTTTTACAGCAAAACTATCCGATAAAACAGTGTAATCATTACCAAATTTAGCTTTAATCTCTTTCTTAATCTCATCTGAATTTTTCAGAATTTATTTTTAGCCTTTGCATTATTGATATCTTCTTGCGAAACAACCTTCAAGGTCTTTTTACTTCCACCAGAAAGCTGACCACCATTCGCTGAAACACCTTCGATTGACGAAATATACTTTTGAGCTCCCAAATTACATTGCTCACCGATTGCAGTCGCTTTAATCCCAACACTAACACTTCCTGCCGAAATTGATCCACTTTTAATTTTTTTGCACCCGGAATTGTTACGGTTGAAGTTGTTGTAAAATTACATTTCCCTGCCGAAAAAGCCGAACCTTGCGCAACAGTTACTGGATCACTATCACTACTCTGTGAAAGAGTTAAAGTTCCAGAAGCAGCCTCACCTTCTTCACGAGTTCCAGTTACATCAAAAGAAATTTCGTGATTTTTACTAATTGTTTCAGTTTTTCGAAAGAAGTGATTTTTCACCAGCAATATTTGAAATCGCAGCAATCCCTTTAATATTTGAAGTTGAAGTTTTTCGCAGCAATAATAACTTCCGCGGCCGGAGCAAAGAAAATCGCCCAAACAATAAAAAAACTAAAAAAATATAACAGTAACACTAACAATAATGAAAAATCTTTTTCCTAAATTTTTGAAAAAAATCAGGAACTTTCACGCCTTTTTTTGATTTGTTAGTTTTATCTTTTTAATCTCCGGCTCAACCTTATTGAAATTCTTATTATCATCAATGTCAATTCCTTCAAGAATTTCTGCTTCTTTTTCATCAACAGTTAGACCACTAAATTCTGAAATTGGCAAACTTTCACCATCAATCACATCATCACCATCAACTTCCAAAATATCAATTTCAGGAATTTCCGGCTTGCTTTGAAGAGTTTTTGAAACTGGAATTTTTAACTGCAGCTGACATTGTTTTAAGTGCAGGATTATTAGTAATGAAAAACAATCTTTTTGTCAACTTTTTGAGCTGTTCGAGAAAGCAAGCGAATATTAACCGCACTTCGAAAAAAATCCCAAAGCCCTTTTTGGTGGAACAATTGCAATAATCCGCTCTTTTGAAGACTTTATTTTTATTTACTACATCAGTAATATCATCTTCAACATCAACATAAATCACATCTTTTTTAACTTTTTCGTTCATATTCTACCTCTTTTAAGCTCGCAAAATCCTGTTTAATTTATCACGGAAATTCTCACTAGCATTTTCATCAGAACTGTAAGTGTCATACCCAACACGTAAAAGCCCCATAGCTGTAATAAAATGTATGGTCATTGATTTTTCCGGACTCATCAATAACACCATAAACCTCCTCAGGCTTAATGTGTTTTACTTTTGGCTTTTTATTAAACGGTAATTCCTTCCACCAGTCGTCATTTTCCAATCGATCCACCAAAGATTCCAAACTTGAACCACCACCACAAAGTAAAATTTTATTTGGCAAATAATCTAATTCTTCAAAATCACTCAAAGCTAACTCAACACCAGAAATCCAAACATCCAAAGTGTTATCAATCGCATCAATTGCTTGTTTTGCGATACTTGATTTAAGTTTTTCGTTTGAAAGATTAAGTTTAAGCTTTTCGGCATTTTTGTATGACAACGAAAGCTCGTTTGCAATCTGATTAGTAAAGCTTCGACCACCAATTCCAAACATTTTTGTCCCCTCAACACCACCATCATTAACAACGGCAATATCAGTAGTTCCACCTCCAATATCCGCCAAAATTGCAGTAAAACTACTTGACGAATCTGAGCCAACAACACTTCTCGCAACAGCGAAAGGTTCAGCAGCGACAGCAATCAAATCCAACGCAAGCTCGTTTGCAACACGCTCAATCGCACCAATATGAACTGTTGGTGCAAAAGCTGTATATATCTGGATTGAGACATCCTTGCCTTGAAATCCTATCGGATTTCGAAACTTTATATCCATCTATGTGAATACCTACAATCGCTGAATTAACTAGCTTAATTTCAGCTTCTTGATTTCCTGTTTCAAGAGCAATTTCCCTCTGTGCTTTAAGTTGAGCGCGTTCTTGAATTTTATCGATAATAAATTCCATTTCAGCTTCATCCAGTGGTCGATTTGGTTGAGGGACGACGATACTTTATTGTATTTGTCGCACCCTTAACAAGTTCGCCGGCAATCCCAATTACGGCTTTTTTTGCTTGAATTTCAGCTTGATCTTCGGCCTCAATTAAGGCTTTTTCACAATTTTCAACAACACTCGCAATGTCAGCAATCGCACCAGAATGCATATCTGCTACATCCTGTCTTGCGCGCCCAACACCAATTACATGAATTTCGTCTTCATGGATTTCAGCAACGAGTGCTTTAACAAATTCAGTTCCGATATCAAGCGCCACAATATGATTGTCGCTAAGCTCTTCTCTTTGTTTATTCTTGAATAACATACTGTTTATATTATAAACCGTTTACGGTTTTTGCAAATTTTCACAAGATTATTTCTATGTCTTCTAATTCCAAAATATCGCTCAAAAAAGTTTTGTTATCCAGTTCGAAAACCTCGCAGTCATACTTTTTTCGAAATTCATCAGCATTAAACCTCTCAAGAGAACCCTTTACACCGCTTTTTCTGTCAACTCCAAAAATCCAAGATTCATTATTACCTCGTTTTTTTGTATCGATTAACAAACTCACTTATATTTTTAGGATTATTCATTGGAGCGACCACACAAAATGGCATTTTTTCTTGAGCTAAAAAATCAATAACTTTCTTATTGTTCCAAACCGCCATAATTTTATCTGGCGAATAATTTTTTACAATTTCGTTACAATAAATATGAAGAAAATTATCTTTTTCGAACTCTATCAAATCGCCCTTTTTGCATTTTTCTTTGCCATATTTCCAAGCTAAATTATCAACATAAATAATATCAGAGCTTTCCAAATCTATAAAGTCCTTATGCTTTATTGAACTTTTTCCAACGCCAGGATAGCCAACAACAATAGTTCCGCGTTTAATTTTTTTGAATCATCGCAAAACAGCTTTTAATTCTTCGCACCCCTGCACTCGAAGATTGTTCTTTCACAATCTTAAACTTTTTACCGCCTTCAGCAAGCTCTCGCGTATTATCAACATGTGGTCCGCCGCAAATTTCAACGCTAAACGGCGCCTCATTTTCAGCTTTCATCGTATAAACTTTTACCGTTTCACCATACTTATCGCCAAAAAAACACCAATCGCTTTTCAAATCGTTTTAGTGCATAATCGGTTGGATATTCCGCCCAAGAAACCTCTAAACCTTTCGAAATTTGCTCATTAACTACATCTTCAATATGCTTTTTCTCTTCTTCGGTTAGTTTCCTGTCAAAAGTAAAGTCGAAACGCAATCGCTCAGTATTGATATTCGAACCTTTTTGTGAAATTTGTCCTTCAAACATATTATGAAGTTCAGCATTCATCAAGTGAGTCGCAGTATGAAGTTTTCGATGTTCAAGAGTTTGACCTTCAAGCCCACCCTTAAACTTGCCTTTCGAAGCCGTCTGCGAGCGTTCGCGTTGCTCTTTCATTTTAGTATTAAATTCTTCCTGCCAATTTTTCGAAAGAGTAATTTCACGACGAATCGCCTCCTCAGTTGAAAGTTCAAGCGGAAAACCAAAAGTGTCATAAAGTTGGAATAGCTCAACACCAGTTAATCCATATTTTGCAAACTTTTCAAGCTCGTGCAAACCTTTTCGAAGCGTTCGACGGAAAGCTTTTTCCTCTTTAACCATAACAGCAATAATCTCATCAGATTTCGAAGCAACTTCAGCATAATCTGGGGCGTATATATCAACAATAACTGGAATAATTTGCTCAACAAAATTATCCTCAATACCTAAATCAAAAGCTTTTGCCATTGCACGACGAATAAACTTGCGCATCACATAACCCTGTTCCTTATTCGAAGGCACACAACCATCAACTGCTAAAAATGTTGCGCTTCGAAGATGATCCGCAATCACGCGCATCGAAGCGGTATTTTTGTTGTAATTTTTACCACTGATTTCTTCAAGTTTTTCGATAATTGGCTTCATTAAGCTAATCTGAAAAACGTCTGGGTTGTCAATTTTTGCCGCAGCAATCCGCTCTAAACCACCACCAAAGTCAACATTTTTTTATTTTTCAAGTGGCTCGAAAGATCCATCTTCAAGTCGTCGATATTGCATAAATACTTGGTTACCGATTTCCATAAAACGACCGCTATCGCTCGCAGGATGCGCTTCACCAAAACTTGAGTCATGATTTTCTTCACCAAAATCATAAAATACTTCTGAATCTGGACCACATGGATCACCAATCGGCGTAGACTCCAAACCGCCGCCACGACTCCACCAGTTTTCTTTATCATTATAAAAGAAAATTCGACCACCTTGAAGCCCAAAGCTTATCACCATTCTCCGCAGTATCAAGCTCAATAATTTTCGCATCAATTCCCTTTTCAGCAAAAACCTTTCGCCAAATTTCAGCCGATTCGTCATCACGAGGAATTCCATATTTTTCACTACCAATAAAACACGAAACATAAATTTTTGAAGCATCAAGACCAACTACATCTGTTAGAAAATTAAAAAACTGCCTAATTTGTTGCTCTTTAAAATAGTCACCCAAAGACCAATTTCCAAGCATTTCGAAAAAAGTTGTATGACGATTATCGCCAACATCGTCAATATCTTGCGCGCGCAGACATGTTTGACTATCCGTTAAACGTACGCCTTTTTGGATGCTTTTTACCCAAAAGATATGGCAAAAGTGGCTGCATTCCACTACCGGTAAAAAGTGTTGTTGGGTCATCTTTCAGGATTAAAGAAGCCCTGTCAATAATTTCGTGACCATTTTTGACAAAACTCTAAATAAGCTTTTTCGGATTTCTTGTGCATTCATATTCTTTCATTTTATCAAATTTTAACCTTTTTAGCAAATTGTTGCTTTTTGAAATTATATTTTGTATAATTTAAGTATTCTAATATTACCGGAGGCACATTATGAGTGGAATAAGAACTGGACGCGCAGTTATAGTTAGTTTTTAATTTCAATTTTTCATACTTATTTATTTTGGTATACTTGCATTCGCTATTTTTAAATAACGAGTCTAACAACAATCAGACCAATAACCCAAAAATGAACAAAGAATTGAAAAAAATAAAATAACAACTACATATCTACACTTAATTATTTTTGAAAGTCAGTACATACTGACTTTTTCCTTTTTATAATAAATAAAAACCACTCCTCAATTTTTCGAAAAGTGGTTTAATATATTAACTACAAAATTCTATTGGAATGCCACCAAATACGCCACAAACCCAGCACCCGCTCCTAGCAACAATATTGCAAATATCGCCAACACAACCCCCAACCAGATTTCTTTCTATGCTTGACTGGTGTGGAATATTCATCGCTCGAAAGAATTGGTGCCGACATTTTCGCCCGACGAAGCTCTTTTTGTTATTACAGGTTTTTGCACTACTTTTTGAACATTCGAAAGCATTTGGTGAACGAAATTCGAAACTTTTTGACTGATCTTGGCTTTGATTCATTCCAAGTGGTCTTTTTCTCAATCTGTGGATTTTGCACAAACGGCGTTTTTGGTTTTTCAGCCTCATCAATTGATTGGATTATCACCTTTTCAGTAGATTCTTCTGACTTCTCTTCTTTAACAGATTTTTTTCTTCCTCAACTTCAACGATATTTATTTTTCTCGATTTTAGGCTCTTCAACTTCTGCCGACTGAGTTTTTAGACCTCATTTTAACTTCAATTTTTCGAATCTTCTTGCTCAATTTCAGGGTTTTTTTGGTTCTTCTTTTTGAATTTCCTCAATGCTATGAATTGGCTCAATCACCTTCGAACTAATACTTTTCGAACTTGAAATTTCAGGCATAACTTTCTCCGGCTCTTCTACCGGTAAATCCGCAAAATTTCGAAATCATCGATTGGCGCTCAGGAATTTCAACTGCACGTTCACCATGAAAAAAACTCGCAATTTATTTTCATCTTCACCAATTCGATAAACTCCTGCATAAAAAAATCAGCACGGCTCGAAACTACTGGGTTTTTCTTCAACCTTCAAATCTGATTTAATCTCAGGAATTTCTTTTTAACTTCTGCAACCTTAACCGTTTTTTTATCATTTTTTTGGTAAAATCTTTTTTTCGAATTGGTGAATTTTCAAGTTTTTTTCGCACTTCTGACCAACTTCTCTCCACCATAAGTTTCCAAAATTGGACTTTCGAAAGCAATTTTATCTTCTTTCACCAAAAAAAGGAACACCAAAAATTCTCTCGATGATGTTCTAGCGGAACTGGTGCACTAAAAATCATCCAAAATTCGAACTTTTAGGCTTTCCAGAAATGACTTTTTTTCTCATTTTTTTGTTTTTCACTAACCTTTTTAATATTTCGAATTTGTTTTTTTTCATTATTTTGATGAAGCTGACTTGCCGACTGTGGAGCTTTTCGTGCAAAAACTATCCGCTGTTGCTCTCGCGAATGCTCAATTTGGTTTTCAATCTTTGAAAAAAACCTCGTTATTTTTTCTCCTGAGAGCTTGGCACAACACCATTTTCAAGATAACTTCCAACCGCTTTATCTAATTCTTCAAAATCTATATCTCGCATATTTTTTTCCTTTTTATTTCTTTACCGTTTCAAAAAAACTTTTTTTCTGCAATCTGGGTGAATTTTTCGACATTCAAACTTGCACCACCAATCAATAAACCATCAATCCCGTTAATTTTCGCGTAATCTGTCGCAAATTCAGGCTGCACACTTCCACCATAAACAATCTGAATATTTTCTGCAGTTTTCGCGCCATAAAGCTGCTTAATTTGATTTCGAATAACCTTCACTGCTTTTCGAATATCGTCCGGATTGGCATTTACGCCAGTTCCAATCGCCCAAACCGGCTCATAAGCGACAATAACTTTTGAAATATCTTCACTTGAAACATTCGCAAGTCCACCAATCAGCTGATCATTCAAAACCAAAGCAGTTTCGCCGTGATTTCGCTCGTCAGAAGTTTCACCAATACATAAGATAGGCCGAATATCATTTCGAATCGCTGCCGCAACCTTAGCGCGAATATCCTTATCCGTTTCGTGAAAAAAATATTTCGCCGTTCAGAATGACCAACTAGTGCATATTGGACAATTCCGCGCAACTGCGAAATCGCAACTTCACCAGTAAAAGCCCCGTGATCGCGCCAATAGAAATTTTGCGCTGCAAGCTTAAACTGTCTGTGATTAACCTGCAAACTTAACGATTGTAGAGTGAAAGTTGACGGAGCTAAAAATAATCTCCATCCCACGATGAGTTTGGATTTTTTTCACTTAACTTATGCAAAAAAATGCTCGATTCTTGCATATTCAAGTTCATTTTCCAGTTTGCGATAACAAGTTTTTTTATTCATAACACCTTCATTTTATTTTTATTTTTGTAAATTCTTATGCTTCGTCTTCTAAAACTTCAAATCCTGGCAAAATTTCTCCGCTCATTAGCTCCAAAGCAGCACCACCACCGGTTGAAATTAACGAAAAATCGGCAATTTCAGAATTTTGATTCAGCCAATTTAACACAAAAGCCGAAGTATCACCACCGCCAACAATAGATTTTGCACCGTTTTTTTGTAGCTTTCGAAATTGCCAACGAAGTTCGCTCAGACCCTTTCGCAAAAATTTTTCAAATTCCGCATAACCGATCGTTCCATTCCAAACAATCATTTTCGCATTCAAAAATTTCTCGCTCGATTCGTTGAATTGCCTTTTTCACCAAAATCAAGGATAATTTCATCTTTCAAAACCGCCACAACAGACTTTTCAATCCGCTTAGTTTTTTCTGAAAACTCACTCGCAACTGAAACATCTTCTGGCAAAATTATAAAATCTCGTAATTTTTCAAAACCGACTTTTCGCTCCGCTAATTGAAAAATCTGCTCAATAATCTCATTTTGACCATCTTCAATTCGACTTTTTCCAACTTCAATATTCAAATATTTCAAAAAAGTGTTCGCCATCGCGCCAGCAACGATAATTTTATCAGCTCGCTCAATAAATTTCTCAATTAACGGCAATTTGTCTGAAATTTTCGCACCGCCCATCACTGCAATAAAAGGCCTCTGCGGATTTTCGAAAGCTTGCGAAATAGTCGAATATTCTTTTTCAAGCAACAGTCCTGCTACGCTTGGAAGTTTTTTTGTAATTTCGCTAGTTGAAGTGTGCGCACGATGAATCACACCAAAACCATCTTGAACAAATAAATCCGCACCGGTAACCCGCACTAAAGCCTCGGCAAATTCGGGCAAATTCTTCTTTTCAGCTTTTGAAAAACGCAAATTTTCTAACATTTCAATCTTATAATCATCGTCCGCATCTTTCATTGAAACTGAATATCGAGTTCGTGGAAAAATTGGTGTTGTATGAAAATTCATCGGAAAATCCAATTCTTCATCGCGTAAAAAATCTCGCAAATGATTAAAAACTGGACGTAAAGAATATTTACGTGCACCGTTCGAAAGACGCTCTAATTCATCCAAATCAGCAATTCCTTCTACCGAATTTGGTCGCCCCATATGAGAAATAATAATAATTTTTCGCACCGCGCTCAATTAAATTTTTAAGTGTCGGTAAACTGGCACGAATTCGAAAATCGTTCAAAATTTCAGCCTCACCGCTTTCAGTATAGGTAATTGGAACATTGTAATCAGCTCGAAGTAAAATCACTTTGTTGCGTACATCAACGTCATTAATTGTTTTTATTAAACATATGTTTTCCTTTTTATTTTTGCAAATTTTACTCTTATTTTATCACGTTTAAGTTTAAATTTCAACTTTTTTTCAAACTTTTTTTCAAAAAAACTATTGACTTTTTGGTTATTATGTGTTATTATATAGACATAATCATACAGAAAAACAAAAAAATATCAAAAATAAAAAAATGATTATAGAAAGGAACTATTTTGTTCAAAGTTATTCAAGTAAATCAATCTGAAGAATCATATTCAGTAAACGTTCGAACAAGTCGCGAAAAAAATAATTAAAGGCTTTCGAAAAAAACAAAAAAATCGCCCTTCTGTCCTTGGGGCGATTTTTTTAAATATTTAGCAAAGATTGTCAAATTTGATTATTTCGAACTTTTTCGCCATTCGTTTTCGCTCGTTTGAGTCCAAATAGCGTTTTCGAAGTCGCAAATTCTGCGGCGTAACTTCAAGCAATTCATCATCTTCGATAAAATCAATACATTGCTCAAGGCTTAAAGTCTGTAAATGGCGTGAGTTGAACTGCGCCATCAGAAGATTTTTGAACGCATATTCGTGAGATGTTTTTCTTTCACAACGTTAATTTCAAGATCTTCTTGACGATTGTTTTAAGCCTACAATCATTCCAACATAAACCTCTGTTCCCGGGCCAACAAAAAGCTCACCGCGGCTCTCTGCACTTTGGAGAGCGTAAGGCGTCGAAGTTCCTTTTTTTCGAAAGCGATCAATGCGCCATTTCGGCTTGAAGGTATTTTTTTGCGCCCATTTCTTGATAACCGTGTGGCAAACTATTCATAATAATTGTACCTTTTGTAGCGGTCAACATCAAGTTTCGAAGACCAATCATCGCTCGAGTTGTAATAATATATGTTAAACGATTTGAACCTGTTGGTAAGTTTTCTTGTGCGCGCATTTCAGCTCGTCGTACCCCCATTTCTTGACTAACTGCACCAACAAATTCTGGCGCAACTTCAATAATCAATTCTTCAACTGGCTCTTTCTCGACACCGTCTTCTTGAATTGTTACCACTTGCGGACGACCAACTTCAAATTCGAAACCTTCACGGCGCAAAGTTTCAATCAAAACCGAAAGATGAAGTTCACCTCGACCAGAGATAATAAATCCGATTCCATTCTCCTCAACTTGAAGAGAAACATTTATCTCAAGCTCTTTTCGAAGACGATCACCAATCTGACGAGAAGTTGTAAATTCACCCTCACGACCTTTCATTGGACTGGTATTTGGACCAAGATACATTGAAAGTGTAGGTTTTTCAACCTCAATCGTTGGCAAAGCTTCAGGATTATTTGCATCAGCTAAAGTTTCACCAATTTCAGCTTCAGCAACACCTGTAATCGATACAATATCACCCGCAAAAGCTTCTGAAATTTCTTCACGATTTAAACCCCGATATGCAAAAAGCTTATCAATTTTTGCTTTTTTAACAGTTCCATCTCGTTTGATTAGCGAAATTTGCTCACCAGATTTAACTTTTCCACGAGAAATTCTACCAATCGCATATTTTCCCAAAAAGTTATCATAGGTTAGCGAAGTCACCAATAACTGAAAATCACCGTCAAGTTCAACTTTCGGTGCTGGAATTTCGTTAATAATCGCATCAAAAATCGGTTCAAAATTCGCATCTGCCTCTGGATTTCTGGAACTTCTGGCCAAGCCTTACCATCGCGACCAATCGCATAGTATGTCGGATAAAGAAGTTGATCGTCATTTGTTGCTAGCTCCAAGAATAAATCTGAGACTTCGTCGTTCACCTCTGTAATTCGGCGAGCCGGCTTATCGATTTTATTCACTACCACAATCGGTTTCAAACCAAGCTCAAGAGCTTTAGAAAGCACAAACTTTGTTTGCGGCATTGGACCCTCTTGAGCGTCCATAACCAAAAATCACACCGTCAGCCATATTTAACGTGCGCTCAACCTCACCAGAAAAAAATCTGCATGCCCTGGTGTATCAATAATATTAATTTTATAGTCCCCATGATAAATCGAAGTTTGTTTTGCTGTAATCGTAATTCCACGCTCTGATTCTTGATCACCAGAATCCATCAATAACGTTTGATTCATTTCAGCCTGATTTTTCACGGAATGTATTACTTTTGCTTTTAAAAGCCCATCCACCAAAGTAGTTTTCCGTGGTCAACGTGAGCAATAATTGCTACATTTCGAATATTTTTCTGATTTCATATTTTCTTTCTCTTAAAAATTATTATAAAACTTTTCAATATTCTACCATTTTTTTCACCAAAAATCAACCAAACTATTTAGAAAAAAATTACTCCACCAAAGAATTTTTATTCGCAATATTAAATAACCAATTCACTCGCCGATCATAATTTAAAAGTTATCAAATGCGTATGTTGATGTTTAACAGTTTTTCGAACGTTTTTGACGCTGCACGAGCGTAAATTGAAAAACCCTAGGGCTTCATATTTTGATAAAAATTTCAAAAATATTCTTCTTTTTCTGCTGGTGAAAAATCACTAATTGTTTCAGTGAACCTCTTTGGAATTATGAGTAAGTGTTTATCAACTTCAAAGCCATCCCAAATCTGATACGGAAATAAGTTTTTCAACCAGTATAAAATACTCAAATTTCTCTACAACCAAGTCATTGTGCATCGCTCTGTCACTAAAAATTATAATATTCACCCTCATGTTTTTTATTTTTATATTTTTTTCATATTTTTTTACCAATCCCGTTAGGCTTTCTTGTATCCATTCTTTTTATCTTACCTTTCAACCATACATATTTAATACATATTTAATACATATTTATCTATACAATCTTAGCATAACTTTTTATATTTTTTTCAAAAAATGAAAAAAAGTTGTTGACTTTCACAAAAAGTCTGCTAAAATAGTAATTGTTCGGGTGATTAGCTCAGTTGGCTAGAGCATCTCGTTTACACCGAGAGGGTCTGAGGGTTCGAGTCCCTAATCACCCACCAATTGAAATTATATCGAATAGCTCCAGTTTTGGAGCTTTTTCTTTTTCGAAAGCTTTACTTATTGACTTTTTAAGCTTTTTATGTTATTATATAAGTATTCTAGTACCTTTTTCATACTATACTGGAAAAATTTCATAGAAAGTGAGGGGTTGAAAAATGATCAACCTTTCTTTACAAACCTAATTTTATTTCATCCTGCGTTTACTAAATATGGTAACTTTTTGGAATTCTCGACAATCTTGCAGTTGTTTATGGAGTACTTGTTCTCGCAACATTCTAGTGCAGTAATTAAACTAGACAAGTATTTTCAAATATGCGATTTTTTTGGAGGAGTTCTGGATTTTTCATTAAAGACTCTCATTTTTCACTGGGATTCTATTTCAACGCACTTCCCCAATGGTATCTTTCTGGGTTGCTGGTTCGATTTTAGTCGTTTTTGGCATATTACTGAACACCTGACTCTGATGAAAAGATGGAGCTTCATTTTATCAAGACTTATGATATTCTAATAGATGAATATAATAGAAAAGTGAGCTTAAAAGCAAATCTTCTAAACAAAGTTAGAGAGTCAAAGAGTTTCAGAAAGCAAATTGGGCCACCTGCAACTTCCGCCAGTATAAACTATAATAAATCACCTTAAATCGAGGCGATTTTTCTTTATTTTTCAGAAAAAAATTAAAGCGCTTGCGTTTATTTAATATATATTATATGCTTATTGACTTTTTTTATAGTTTTGTGCTATAATTCTACCAGTTGACATATCATAATCAGCGGATCTGTCAATGAAGCTTAAAAAAATCGGGTTATTATGAGGTATTAATCGTACCTCAGTGTTCATTTTATTATTTGGCCAAATAATAAAAAATCTAATGAAAGGAAGGTGAAATAAGAATGAACACAAGCAGACAAATTGAAGAATTACTTCAAGAAATTCAAAGTCTTATCGGCAACGATAAAGGAATCTATAGATTGGTTTAACAAAGTTAGGACTAACGCCTCAACTTTCAAAACCGACGAAGAAGAAATTGCATATCTTGAAGACATTTTAATAAAACTTCAAGATAGTGATGATGAAGAAATAGAAAACACAGATGAGGCTCAAGAACTAAAAAAGGTTCGACCAAACCCTTGGCCAACAATCTCACTGTTTTTTGTCTTATTCATTATAGCCATCATAATTGCTGTTACATTTTTGCATTTCTTATCTCCAAAAAAGGAAGGTTCGAATTCAAGTCCAAACTCAGCAACTATTTCACAAAAAATATCTCTTCCGAAAGAAGAGTTTAAAATTATGGATTACATTGTTTCAGCAAATGAAATCAAACCAAATCCTGAAAATGAAGAACGAACAGCATAAGATATTTGCAAACAGTTCATCAGAAAATTCTCTTTCAAACGATAAAGATATTGCACTAAAAGAGATGACCGACTACATGGCTACACAATGTCTCAGCATTTGAAAAGAGAAAGGCGATGACATTCGAATCGTCGATCAAAAATTTTGACGAAAAGAAATGGCTCGAAAAGAGAAATGGCTCTCTTTACTACAATAAAGAAGGCCAAGATGTCTTCTATCAGGTGAAGGCGTTTCTAAATAGAAGTAAAAAATCACTTCGAAAGTTATGGAAGAAGGTAGTAACTATTATACTACCGGGCTAAAACAAAGACAATAAAGGTCGTTGTTAGTCAAAGTTCTCAAGATCTTTCTGGACAAAGATATTTGGAAGTTAAGAATCCTGAAGGTTCAACAGAAAAATATCGATACATTATTTTATGTTACTGCGGGAATACTGTTATGAAAAATAACAATATCCCAGGTGTATCGAAAGAAAAAATCGAAATTCCTAAACCGCAAAAGCCAAAAGATCCAGAAAAACCAAGTGAGCCAAGCAAACCGAGTAAACCTTCGAAACCTTCTGAGCCAAGCAAACCGAGTGAACCAAGTAAACCAAGCGAGGATAAACTGGAGTCTAAAAAATCCGAGTTAGATCCTGCAAACCAAGGAAAAGCTCCAATTGGCGGAGGTAAAAATGATAGTTCATCAAACGGTTCAGAAACTCCAAAAGCTAATCTTCCTGAAGAATATGTAGCACCTAAAGCTCCATCTTCGAAAAGCTCTTCTTCAAGTTCAACCATTCCATCACAAGATGCTCGTGTTAGCGAGCCATCTCAATGGAGTGGAGCTGGAAAGATAACAGACTCCAACGGTACTACAACAGTGACCAATGATGGGTCTGTGACCACCCCAGATGGTCGGAATTATAGCGGATTAACAAATCCAAGCTCAGTTCCACCAGTAGAATCCGGAGCTAATGGAAGTAGTTATCGGGAGACCGAAGCTTCAAGTTCTGCTAACTTCGCAAATAGCTCAATGTCTGAGCCTGCGATTGACGATTAGCACTTTTTATTTCATGCTGGGCGGTTTCCGCCGCCCGGCTTTACATTGATATCTCATAATAACCCGATTTTAAGTTTTAACAATTCGGCTAAAGCGAAGAAAAAAATAAAATATTGACAAACAGAATTATGATATTGAATTAATAATAAATTCTAATAAGTGGAGATTAGAAGGGAGAAAAAATGAGGGACCAAATGAAAAAACTCATTAATTTTATTAAAAACCATTCAATAATCTCTGGTTCAATTTTAGTGGCGGCAGTAGCTCCAGCTCTAGTTTGGGCTGGGGTCCATCTCGACCATCATTTCACTATCGAAAAACCAGCAGATTATATTACGTTCAACTCGATCACAAATAACCCTGTGATTGGTGGTGATGAAAAAGACTTCGTTGGAATTCGTGAAGTTGGTTCAAATGCGAAATGGACAAACAATATGAAAGTCCAAAATGGCAAAGAATATTACGTTCGAATGTATGTTCATAATAACGCAGCTTCAAATTTAAATCTTGTTGCTGAAAATGTAGTAGCAAAACTTAACGTTCCAACAACAACAGCAAAAACTGTGACTGTTCAAGGTCAGATTTCAGCTTCAAACGCAAAACCTAACACAGTTTGGGATGAAGCAACTTTCTCAAGTGATAATGACTTTCAACTTGGCTTATGTTGCTGGTTCTGCCCTTTTCGAAAACAACGGAATGGGTGCAACTAAACTTCCAGACAGCATTGTAAATAATACTGGTGCGAAAACTTGGATACGATAAACTTGACGGAAAAAAATTCCTGGATGTTTCCAATATGCAGGTTACGTAACCGTTAAAGTTAAAAGCTCAAGTTAACCAACCACAAGAGAAAATCAGATATCGATCTTGCAAAAACAGTTCGAAATAAAACAAATGGCGAAAAAACTTGGGTTGAAACTGTAAACGCAAAATCTGGTGACACAGTTCAATTCCAAATTCATGCTAAAAATACAGGTTCTGCAGGAATTCAGAATCTTGTAATTCGCGACATTCTACCAAAAAGGTTTGAATTATATTGCAGGCTACAACAAAACTATACAATACTTCAAATCCAAAAAGGCTTGAAAGTTAGCGATAATATCATTCAAAATTCTGGAATCAATATTGGTTCATATCAACCAAACGGCGATGCTTTCGTTCGATTTGATGCAACAGTTTCATCTGAACAAGATTTGCCAGTTTGTGGAGAAAATACTTTAACTAATATCGCTCAGGCAAGTGATCAAAAAGATAGTTAAAAATGACACTGCTAGTGTAAGAAAGTCACTAAAAATGTGACACTCAAAACCTCAAACTCCAGCTTACAAATGTGATGCTTTAAGCTTAAACATTGTTCGAAAAAGATGAAAAAGCAAATCACTTATGTAGCTGATACAAAATATTCAGTAAAAAGATACAGAATTTACTGGAACAAAAATATGTTGTCAAAAAATTCGAAAGGTCAAATCGTAATAGAAAAAAAGTTGTAAATGGCGGAACTAAATTCGAAATTACCATTCCAAACAATGTGAATGAAAAAAATACACAGTTATTTCAACGAGTCATCACAAAAAATGGTGAAAACTCAAACGCTAAACTGTGAAAAATCTTTCGAAACAAAAGCCCCAACACCAACTCCAGTTAAACCAGAATTGGTATGTAATAACATCACAATTAACCAAATTACTCGAACAAAATTCGAATTTAACACTTCTTACACTGTAAATAATACAACATTCGTTGGTGTTAAATACATCGTAAAAGATCAAAGTGGTAAAGTTGTAATCGAAAAAACTGTTCAAAATGGTTCAAAATTGACAATTAACATTGATATCGTTGGTAAATTCACTATTTCTTCAACAGTCATCACAAAAGATGGTGAAAAACTCAAACGCTAAACTGTGAAAAATCTTTCGAAGTTAAACGAGAAGAAAAAAACCATCGATCATCATTAAGAAAACTGTAAATAGTCAGAAAAATGCTACAATCGAAGCAGAAACTGATTTTAACTACGAGATTACAGTTTCGAAATAATGGAAATGTTGACTTTGAAAGATGTTGTCGTAACAGATCGCGCTCCAGCAAATATTACTTTCGTAAGCGCTGATAGCGGCGAGATCAAGGATACATTCTTACAATGAAAAGATCAACTCATTTGAAGTTGGCGAAAGCAAAGACTGTTGTGATTAAATCACGAGCAACAGCAACAGGAATGAACACAATCAACACTGCTTGTGTAGATACACCAACAATTCCTGGTGATAACGACGGTTGTGATAGTGCGAAAGTGGAAGTTCCAAAGAAACAAACTCCACCAACGCCTACCAAACACCAAATGTTCCAGCAGAATTGCCACAAACTGGTGCAAACGCAGTTTCTACAATTCTTGGATTAACTTCAATGGTGACTGCTTTTTGGTTACTACTTTGCAAGCCGAAAAAGCTGCAAAATTCTAAAGCTGACCGCTTCTCAACGAAGCGATTAAGCTTCAACTTAAAAAAATAGACTTCCAACTGGGAGTCTATTTTTTATTCTACAAATCTTGCTGACCTTTTTTGTTAGCAACTTTTCTCGCCGCTACAATCACATTATCAATCAAAGACGCCACAGTTAGTGGGCCAACTCCGCCCTTTATTGGCGTAATCGTTAAATCTTTTCGAAGCTCTCGAACCGAATCCGCTACATCACCCCTTAATTTTGCCGTTTTTCACTCGCCGTTCCCGCATCGACAACGACAGCCTTATTTTTTTATCATTTCCGAAGTGATCAGCCCAGGGTTTTCCAACCGCTGTAATTACCACATCAAAATCTTTAAGTGTTTTTCTTTCATTTTGCTCGAATTTAACTCATCAAATTTCGAAACATCCACACCAGAATCTTCAAACATTTTCGAAAGTGGTGCGCCAACAAGTTTTCCTTGTCCAACCACGGCAACTTTTTTGCCTTCTAATGAGATATTATATCCCGCCAAAAGCCAATTTATAGCCTGCGCCGTAGCTGGAACGAAAGCACCATTATTCAAACCATCAACATCTTTTTTTCTTTCGAAATTTCGCTCAAAAATTGCTTCAGTTTCATTTTTTTGAAAAGCTTTCTCGCCGTTTTTCATTTTCAAGCGGTAATTGAACAATAATTCCATGAATACCTTCATCGATATTTGCTTTTTGAGTTTCTTCTTTCAGACTCGAAATTTCAACTTCTCGTCGTTCAACTTCAACTAAAAATATCAGCACCATAATTCTCTTTTCAATCGCATATAGGTTTCAGTTACGGGATTTTTTTGAAGCATAAAAAATCACCAATTTCGAAAAAACTCGCCAGCTTTTGCCGCAAAGCTCGCACTTGTTTCGCTTGTCGTTCTTTAATAAAATCACGAAGTTCTGCACCATTTAAAAAAATCTCATACGTCTTATTATAAGCAAAAACCTTGAAAAAAATTCAATTTTTTTAATATATAATCATTACAGAAATTAATCAAAGAAAGGATTTTTCAAATGTATAATTATAATAGTGACTACTCATATGGATATAGTCATATCACGGATACGAATGATACTATCTTCGGAATGTCTATCGTATTCTTTTTATTTTTTGCACTAATTACTGCAATCATAGGATATGTTATTAGCTCTCTTCTATATATGCTAATTTTCAAAAAAGCCGGAATCGACACTAAAAAAAGCTTGGATTCCTTTCTATAATAAATGGATATTCTTCGAACTCGGTGGTCAAGAAGGTTGGAAATCTCTTCTAGCTTTCATTCCTTACGTTGGAGTAATTATCTCATTTGTTTTTGAAATTATTGTAGTTGTTGAGATTAGTAAAAAACTTGGCAAATCACCTTATTTTGCTATTCTTTTTCCTTCTGGTATCCTTTCATTTGGAATTGCAAGCCTAGTTTGGTTCTTAATTCTTGGTCTAGATAGCTCTCGCTGGAATGATATAGCTGGTAAAGAAAGTCTCGCAAAAGGAACTATCCTTGGCTACAAAAATCGTGGAAGAAGAGGAAGCTTCTGACGCTAAAGAAGAAAAAAACAGAAGAATAATTCTTTTAAATTCTAAAACGACATTCAAATCAAGAATGTCGTTTTTATTTTTATCAAATCTCAAGCGGTTCTTGCTCAATTTTTTTATACCAAATTTCTGCTCAACCACACGCTGAATTTCCTCTCGCGCCACCACCAAATCCTCATAATTCTTGGCTGAGATATTTGTCAAAACCAAAGCATTTTTCCGTATAGATTCGAAAACCAGCTATTTCCTTCCCTTTTCAATCCCAGCCTGATCAATCAACCAACCAGTCGCAATTTTATATTTATCACCAAACTCAAAAAGTGGCAAATTTTTCGTATTTTTTTGCGTAATTCGCTCGCTTTTTCTTTTCGAAATTATCGCATTTTTGAAAAAACTCCCAGAATTTGCCACTACCTCAGGATTCGGAAGCTTCTGCGAACGAATCTCAACTACTGCATCCATTACATCTTTTTGCAGTTAAATTATCTTCATTCTTTTCAGAATTTTTTTAATTTTTTTCTCGCAAATTTTTTTATATTCTGGAAATTTTTAGCGCGTTTTTTTGAAAGTTCAACATTAATCGCTAAAATAAAAAAACTTACCTTTTTTTATCCCTCTTAAAAAATACTATCTCGATACAAAAAAATCACATTCCGCTTTTCGATAAATTTTTTTAATTTCACCCGTTTTAATTTCAAAAATCTCAACACTTTTTCAAAATGTCCGCAATTTCCTGCCCATACGCACCGACATTTTGAATAGGCAAAGCACCAACCGTCCCAGGGATCATCACCATTGCTTCACATCCGCTCAAATTTTTAAAAAACCGAAAAACCTCACAAACTCATTCCAATTTTCACCAGAATTAATCTTAAATTCTACTTTTTCATTATTTTCAAAAAAACTTTCTCAAAGCCCAGAATCTCATTTTTAATCACCAAGCCCGCGAATTTTTCCGTTTTTACAATCGTATTACTTCCACCACCAAGAATAAAAAAATTGGTAAATTTTTGCTCTTTCGAAAATCGTAAAGCCGTTCGAAAAATCATCAACACTTTTCACAACCACAAAAAAATCGTGCAATCCCACCAAGCTTCATTGTTGTCATTTTTCCCAAAAATCAATATTTTGCTGAATTTTTAAGTTTTTCGAAAAATCAAATCGTCCATATTTTCATTATATCAAAAAAATCACCAAAAATAAAAAACTCGCTAACAGCGAGAAAAATGTAGTACACCCGGCAGGATTCGAACCTACAACCGCCTGGTTCGAAGCCAGGTACTCTATCCAGTTGAGCTACGGGTGCTTATATAAATAAATTATACCACACTTTTTGATTTTTGTGAATACTATTTTTTTAATAAATTTAAAAAAATTCCATACAGCGGCTTGTGGTTTATCGAATCTTGATAAACTTCTTCTTTTACCAATTCATAACCTTCGATTTCAACTTTTTAGTTTTCACATTTTTCGTCATTTTTGACCAATTCTTCAACCACAAACAATTCCTCACCCTGTAAAACCTTTCTCAATTTTTTTGGTGTATAATCCGCTCGAATCATATCACCTGAATGATAAATTGGTGGCTCGCCATAAAAACCAAATCTTACTTTCATTGTTTTGAATACTGTGCGGCTGAATAATACAAAAACCCAATCACCGCAATTTGCGCATTTTTTTATCCTCTCTTTCGAATCATTTCAACAGCTTGACGAATTTCGGTTATTTTTCCGTCATTTTTCGAAACACCGTGCTTCAAATTTCACCTGAAAAAAACCCCAAAAAAATATGAGAGAAAACTATCATCATAACAAGCAAAATTGCAACTATTTTTTTCTTCTTAGATTTCAAAAAAACGCCAACGCCAAGAAAAATCGAAATAAAAAAACCTCAGCCATCAACAAATAACGGTCAACAAAAAAATTGAGCTAAGCGGTGGCAGACTCGCAAGATATAAAAATCGTGATTGGCATAATCGAAACTGCAAAAAAACTAGCCAAAAAAACTCTTTTTCAAAAATCAGCTTTTTTTGAACTTTTCGAAAACAAAAATCGCCAAAACCACTAAAAATAAAAAAACCAGAGCAATCGAAAGCCAACCATTCGTTTCATCTCGCATTCAAAAAAACAAGAAAAAGTTTGAAATCATATTCGGAATGGTCGAAAAATCTAGCGCCGGAATCCAAAAATTTCTCTTTAACATAAGCGGCCTGTGCAAAGAAAAATTGGAATCCACGGCAAATATGCCAGCCCAATCACAACGTGCGAGATCAGCCAGTTTTCACCAAAAAAATTCACGGATTTTCTCCCTCAAACTGACTGGTCTTCGAAAATGCAAGAAACTCAAAAAAACTACACTTTTTTTGGCTGACTTTTTCCATACGACAACTGCGCGAAAAAAATCCACAACGAAAGCGGAATCAACGCTGAAAGATATTGCGTACAAATGCCAAACAAAACCGCCAAAAATATACACGATTCGCCAGCGCTTTTTGCAATTTTAGCGAGTTTTTAGCAATCCATGTTTCATAAAAACGCCCAAACCGCCATAACACCCAAAAATGCCACCATCGTATACATTCGCGCCTCTTGTGAATATCGAATTAACATCGGAGAAATTGCTAAAAATCCGGCTGCGGTCAGTGCAATTTTCTTACCAAAAACTCGCCGAGTAAAAAAATACGCCACGAGCAAAGTTATAACACCAAAAAAATACTGAAAGGCTTCGAAGCGCAAAAATCGCTCGTGCCAAAAACCCCACTCCAAAGTTTAAGCACAAAATAATACATAGGCGGATGAACGTCAACAGATGTATAATGCCAAATCTCACCAAAATTAAAGCGAATAATATATGCTGAAAATGCCTCATCAAACCAGATAGAAGCCTTACTCAAAGTACTCAGCGAAAGCGTCAAAAACCCCGCTACAATCGCCAGCAAACTAAAATTTTCAAAATGTTTTTTTATCATAATATTTACCAATATTTTACCACACTAAATATCGCTTGGCAAAGGAAAAGTGCGCGCAAAAATCCGCGACTTCACGTTTGATTTCAGCAAGCTTTTCAGGATTTTCACGATTTTCAATTGCGAGCTTCATCCATTCAGCAATTTTCGACATTTCAGATTCTTTCATTCCACGAGAAGTGATTGCTGGCGTTCCAAGGCGAATTCCACTCGGCGCAAACATCGATAAAGTGTCATTCGGGATTGAATTTGCATTCAAAGTTAAACCTATCGCATCCATTGCGCACTCAGCAACTTTTCCATCAATTTCCAAAGCTTGAATAAACATCCGCCAAAAATCAGATGATTTTTTTCGTTCCACTAGTAATTAATTTGAAACCTCTTTTCGAAAGCTGGTCCGCCAAAACTCGCGCATTTTTTTCACAACCTGCTCAGCATAATTTTTGAATTCTGGTTGAAGTGCTTCATAGAATGAAACCGCCTTTGCCGCAATCGAATGCATTTGTGGCCCACCTTGCGTTCCCGGAAAAACCGATCGATCGATCAAAGTCGGTAGATTTTCGAGCGTTTTTTCTGGCTTTTTGAGCGGATTTCCAACTTTTCCTTTCGAAAGAATCATCCCACCACGAGGCCCGCGCAAAGTCTTGTGTGTTGTTGTTGTTATTACGTGAAAAACCGTAATCAAACGGATTTTTCGAAACTCCACCAGCAATCAAACCCGCAATATGGGCAACGTCCGCCATCAACATTGCGTTATATTTTTGACCGATTTCTGCAATTTTTGCATAATCAATCTCACCAGGATACGCCGAAAAGCCCGCAAGGATAATTTTTGGTTTATGTTTTTCAGCCAATTCTTCAATCTGAGCATAATTAATCTCGCCATTTTCATCCAAACCATAGCGAATAAAATTATAAATCTTACCACTTCGTGTTACTGGTGAACCATGCGTCAAATGTCCACCTTGCGCCAAGTCCATTCCAAGAACAGTATCACCAACTTCAAGCCAAGCATTATAAACTGCCTCGTTTGCATTAGCACCACTATGTGGCTGAACATTCGCGTGATCAGCATCAAAAAGCTCCTTGGCACGCTCGATCGCCAAAGTCTCTATCGCATCTGTATTTTCTTGTCCACCATAATATCTTTTACCCGGATAACCCTCGGAATATTTATTTGTTAAAACCGAGCCTAATGCCGCCAAAACTTCGCGCGAAACATAATTCTCACTTGGAATCAACTCTAAACCTTCGCGCTGTCGATTTTCTTCATTCTCAATTACGTCAAAAATCTTCTCATCAAACATAAAACCTCCTTAAAGCTTTTCAAAAAGTGCAATTCTCTTTTATATATTATACCATAAAATCCAAAAATTCTCCTAATCAAGTTTTTCAAAATAACTCTTGCGCTTATTATATCATAAATGGTATAATAATTTTTATGAAAGAAGAATGTCTATCTAGAGAAGATTGGAAAAATTAATCCAAGAATCTCGCTCCATCAAAAACTTAACCCAATCCGAACTTGCCGAAAAAAATTGGAACTTCGCAAAGTGCAATCAATCGCATTGAAAGTGGTAAAACAAAATATCACTCTCGAAATGCTCACACGAATTTCAGAAGAACTTTCGAGCGAAATTATATCTGTAAATTTAAACAAAAACCAATTTTCGCGTATATGGCGGACGCGAACTTTCTGGTTCTATTGAGGTTAAAACTTCAAAAAATGCCGCTGTCGCACTACTCTGCGCATCACTTTTAAACAAAGGAAAAACCACTCTTCGCCATGTTGCTCGGATTGAAGAAGTTAATCGAATTATTGAAGTTTTAAATTCAATTGGCGTCAAAACAAAATGGCTAAATCAAGAAAATGATCTCGAAATTATACCACCAAAAGAATTATCTTTTTGAAAATATGAATATCGAATCTGCAAAGCGAACGCGCAGCATCTTGATGTTTTTAGGACCGCTTTTACACCAATATTCAAATTTCGAAATCCCCTTTTTCGGGCGGCTGTAATCTCGGAACGAGAACGGTTGAACCTCATCTTTCAGGCTTAAAGCACTTTGGTGCGAACATTATCGCAAAAACTGATTTTTACGAAATTTCAAACAATCCACAAAAAGTTTCGAAGCCAATTCTTCTAACCGAACGCGGAGATACCACGACCGAAAACATCATTATGGCAGCAGCACTTTCCGGCCAAAAAAATCACGATTCGAAACGCCAGCCCAAACTATATGGTGCAAGATCTATGCTTCTTTCTTGAAAAAGCTGGGCATTAAAAATCGAAGGAATCGGTACAACAACGCTCAAAAATTCACGGCTTTGAAAGAGATCGAACAAGATGTCGAATATTTCGTCAGCGAAGATCCGATTGAATCACTAACTTTTGTAGCAGTAGCGCTGGTCACAAATTCAGAAATCACAATTAAACGTGCACCGATCGAATTCAATGAACTCGAACTCGCAACCCTTGAACAAATGGGTGCAAATTTTTGAAATCAGCCCAGAATATCTTTCGAAAAAATGAAAAAACGCGACTTGTGAATATTACAGTTAAAAAAATCGAAACTTCATGCCGCAAAAGATAAAAATTCACGCTTTGCCATTCCCAGGAATTAATATGGATAATCTGCCATTTCTTGGATTGATCGCGACCATGGCGGAAGGTCGAACATTAATCCACGATTGGAGCTACGAAAACCGTGCGATTTACTTTTTACCGAGCTTTCAAAAATTGAAACGCTAAAATTGAACTTGTCGATCCCACACCGCGTTTATATTTCTGGCCCAACAAAATGGAAATCGGCTGATGTTATCGCACCAAGTGCACTCAGGCCAAGTGTGGTGGTTTTTAATCGCAATGCTTGCCGCGCCAGGAATTTCCACTTTTACGAGATGTTTACAATATCAATCGCGGTTATGAAGATTTTGCGGAAAGATTAAACTCACTCGGTGCAAAGATTGAAACTTTGTTTTCATATTAAAAAGACTCCCGAAAATCGGGAGTTATTTTTAGTGGATGCCTTTGTGTGATTCACGATATTTTATCGCATTCACAAGAATAGAGTTTGCAGCAGGAAAATCAAATGTTGCTTTATCTTCAAGTTCTTTAACAAGAAAATAAATAAATTTTAAGTTAAACTTAACACAAGAAATCCCACTCGGTTTTTTTCACCGTTTAAAAATTTCAAAGATTGTTTTTTTAGTTCAATATCAACATCAGAACTTTCCGTTCCACAATCTTCTCTAATCAGAGTTTCAGCAGCATGAATTAATGAAAAATATAATAGCATCAAACAATTTAATACTGCTGCGCGAAAAAAACACTTTTTACAAAACAAAGGGTGATAAGCTATAAATTCATTCAAATCATTTTTGAAGATATCAAGCATTTCCTTCGAATTATCAATCTTCACAAGGTTCAATTTAGCCATTTTTATTCCTCCTTGGCAAAAATATGACATTATTATATCATACTTTTGAATTTTAGTCAAATAAAAAGAGCTCATTGCTCAAATTTTAATTGGGGCGAATGATGGGGTTCGAACCCACGGCCTCCGGTGCCACAAACCAGCGCTCTAACCAGCTGAGCTACATCCGCCACAACTCTATCAATTTTACCACACAAAAAATCAAAAATCAAGCGTTAAAATTTCGGCCGAATTGATGGCTGAAAACTTCGAACAACACTCTGCGTTTGACTTCCCATACCAGAATGAAAGCCTGCCATTCCAGACTGACTAACACCATTAAATTTTTTTCACCCATTTGCATTTTTGTTGCTCGATCGATCTGATTATTTGAAAGCGCATTTTTTTGCCGATTTGAATTAGAGTGAAAATATCCCATATTTTCTTCTCTTTTTGCCCGAATTCGATCAAGCGACGAAATTGAATTTTCCATCTTTATTTTTTGCGCCATTCTTAATTGACCAAGTTGTGAATCTTGATATGAACGAACTTTCGAATTTCGATAATCAATACTTTGCCGTTGTGAAAAAAACTCTGAGTGCTCGCTACACCAATCCTGCTACCAGATTGAGCTTTTTGCGTATCCACTGAATGTGCAACTTCTTCCAAACTTGATTTTTACAACATAATCATTCAATTTCATATTACTATATTATCATAAACGGAATATTTTTCAAAAAGTCTTGCTTTTTATAAAAATTATTTGCTATAATAATTTCATGCGGGCGTCGTATAACGGCTAATATACCTGCCTTCCAAGCAAGTGATGAGAGTTCGATTCTCTCCGCCCGCACCATTTGATCTTTTTTTGTTTTTAGCACAAGCCTCCATATGTGGAGGTTTTTGCTTTTTCAAAAAATAAACATATGGACTTTTTCAAAAAAACTGATATAATTGTTTCAGGTACGCCCCCTGTAGCTCAGTGGATTAGAGTAAGAGGTTTCTACCCTCCTGGCCGTAGGTTCGAGTTCTACCGGGGTACCAAATTTAATCTTATGGAAATTATTTTTTTTATCTATTTTTTTGTTTATTCTCGGCATCATTCTTGCCGTTTTTCTTTTTTGACAGTTTTCTTCGGAGCACCCTATGTTCCAACCCTACAAAAAAAGAACTAATCAAACTTTTCGAAAAAAACTTAAACTTTCAAAAATGATATTTTTAGCTGATATTGGATCGGGAGATGGTATTGTTTTTAAAAACTGCGAGTAATTTTGGCGCAAAATCAATTGGTTTTTGAAATTAACCCATTTTTAGTTTTTAATTTCAAAAAATAAGACTAAGAAACTCTAAAAAAATACACAAATTTATTTTTCGAAAATTTCTGGCACATCTTCCCTATCGAAAAAATCACCATTTTTCTACACTTTTGGTCACTCTGAAAGAATAGAAAAAAATGCTAAAAACTCGCACAAATTCAAGCAAATCATCAAAAAGCTGATCTGTTATTTATAAGTTATGGTTTTGAAATTAAAAATCTCAAAGCTTTTTAAAAATTTCAAGTGCACATTTTTATTTATAAAATCCAACCAGAAAAATTACTAAAAGTCCTTTATTTTCATATGCTATAATTATTATGTTGGGCCAGTAGCTCAGCCGGTTAGAGCACCTGCCTCTTAAGCAGGGTGTCGAGGGTTCGAGCCCCTCCTGGCCCTCCAAAATTAGACTTTCAAAAATCGACGATTCATCTAATCGCCGATTTTATTTTTGTTACATTCCCTGAACAATTTCTGGAGTAATTTCAATATTCGCCCCAGCCTGTGCTTCACCTGAAAGCATTTTTTTCGTGCAATAGTATTTTCAACAACTCGCTGAATTACTCGTCTCATTGGACGCGCGCCTAATTTAGGATCATATCCCATTTCTGCCAACAAAAGCTTAGCTTCTGGAGAAACCGAAACTGTGATTTTTTTGCCCCGCGAGAGTTTTATTCACCCCAGCAACCATCAAGTCTATTATCTGTAACAAGTTTTTCTTAGTTAGCGGCTCAAAAACTACAATTTCATCAAAACGGTTTAAAAACTCTGGGCGAAATTCGTGGCTCGCAATTAAATCATTCACAATAACTTCTTCTGCGCTTGAAGAATCATAGCCGCGAGAAATCAATTCTTGAATCCTCTCAGCGCCGGCATTTGATGTTGCAATAATAATCGCATCTCGAAATGAAACTTCTCGGTTTTTTTCATCACGCAAAATCCCTTCGTCCAAAACCTGCAAAAGTGCCGTTAAGACATTTGGGTGGGCTTTTTCAATTTCGTCTAAAAGAACCACAGAAAAAGGCTTTTTCATCATCTGCGCGGTCAAAGAACTCGAATCACGCGCACCATCAGCAATCAATCGAGAAACATCCTCAAGATTAACAAATTCGTTCAAATCGAGGCGAACTATATTATTCTCACCATTAAAATAAATCTCGGAAAGCGCTTTCGAAAGCTCAGTTTTACCAACACCGGTCGGCCCAAGAAACAAAAATGTCCCAATTGGTCTATTTTGATTTCTAACACCAGTTCTTGCGCGCCTCAAAGCATTCGCCACAGCTGAAACTGCTTTCTCTTGGCCAACCATTCTCGCATGAAGAAGATTTTCAAGATTTAGTAAAGTCTCCTTTTCCTCATTAATATCTGTCGTTGCAACTTTTACATTCATTGTTTGCTCAACCGCTCGCCCAACCGAACTTGCCGTTATGATTTTATTATCTGCAAAACCTGCCGATATTTCAAGTAGCCGAACAGCTCTCCCTGGCATCTCAAGATCAAAAATATATCTCTCACTTAATCGAAAAAGCTTCTTTCAGAGCTTGAAATTGATAAAAAAACACCATTTTGATGTTCGAAAACCAACAATTTATCCTGCATAACAGCCAAAGTTTCATCATAATTAGCTGGCTTAACTTGAAGTCGATTCATTGCCTGCGCAAGAGCTGGATTTTTAGCTGAAATCTGTAAAAATCTCTGTTCATCAAGTGTTAAAATCATCCTTAAAGCACCCGCTTGAATAATTGGTAGAAGCAAATTCGAAACATCAACTGAACCAACACCATCTTCAAAAAATAACTGCGCATTATCAAGACAGATAATTATGTTTTTAGCAGCATAAGCTTCGTTTAATATATAATTCAAAAAGATTTTCGATTTCACCACGCCCTGGTGCTGCTGCAATCAACGACGAAGCATCAAGTGAAATAACCTGACGATATCTCAGATTTGAAGGAATTTTCTCGCTACCATTCGCAATTTTTGCTGCAAAAGAATTCACAACAGTTGTTTTTCCCACACCATCAATACCGATCAGAGCAATATTCTGCTTGCCATTTCCGCTAAATTGCTCAACCATTTTTCGAAACAAGATCTTTATGTTGTTCCAAATTCGAAGACATTAAGATATTATTCGAAACTTGACTTGTAATATTTGTTCCAAAAACGATTCAAAGTTGGCGTATAACCAAACGACCAATCGCGCGCAATTCCACCAGTTTTTTTATCGGGATTTTTCGACTGATTAATTAGCGAAAAAAATATGATCGTGCCATAAAAACTCCTCGTTCTAAATCTTCGAAATCAATATAAAATTGAGCGAGCAGATTTTCGAAATTTGGAAAATTACGAATAATTGCAAGAGCCAAAACCGAGCCAGAAACAGTTTTCGTTTCTAACTTTTGTTGAATTTGAAGCGCAGTTTGAAAGATCTGCTCAGGCGAATTTTTGCGGAATCTGAGCTAAAGCTCTCGATTGTAGTTTTTCCAAGCCCGAAACGCGCCACAATAAATTTTCCACCTGAACTTTCAAGCACGATCTTCGCAATCTGTTCACTAGTTGGATTTTTCGAAAGCTTGCCCAAAATATTGCTTGCCATTCGTTCCTCGATTGTCGTTTCCAATCCTGGTGCCAAACGGTGCAATTCTCCATTCCACCAATGAATAAAAATCGTAACAAGGCCAGAAAGGCTTAAAATCAACCAACCATAAACTGAATCAATTAAAATTAATGAAAATCCGCTCAAAAATCCCAATAATTTTCAAAAGTTTAAGCAAAAAAATAAAAATGGTCTCAAACCGTTCATTAAGCGAGATTTTTTTGCACGTAAATGACTATAGTTAAAACTCACAGCAATAAGCTCCTTTTTCCTTTTGTTGGTTTAATTTCTTTTGTTGGCGTATTTTTTTGCCAATTTTTAAAATCTTCACGTATTTTTGGAATAATTTTTGGTGTCCACCCTGTTATAAAAATCACAACGAGAATAATTGGTAGAATCGGTGAAATTAGCCACAAAAATCAACATTATCACCCCCAAATCGCTCTAAAACTGATATAAAAAAACCCCTGATTACCATTATTATTGTTCGCAAAAGCCCCAATAAATCTTGAAAAAAGCTTATCGAAAAAAACTTTTTTTATTCGAACTTCAAGCGAAGCGTTTACGACTCCAAGAGCATCAATTTGTCGAAAAAGGTGCAAACCAAGTTTTTAGCAATAACCCCAGCGAAAAAAAGTGTCAATTGAACGCTCAATTCCATCTAAAAATTTTCTCGGCGCGCCAAGCCAAGCCTTTTCCATACCACCAACTTAAAAAAAGACATAAACATAATTAAATTATACACCAAAAAATATTTTTTTCGCAATTTTTGAAATTTAAAAAAATTTTTATGATAGAAATAGTCTTAGGCACAATAATTAATTGCTTTTTGATTTTTAAAAAAATATTTATTGATGAAAGGAACAATATGGAAATAATTATAGCTGCGCTTGGCGTCATCCTTGGCGGCAGTGGAGTTTTTGCGTATCAAAAAGTTAAAACCGCAAATGCGAAAAAAATAATTCAGACAAAATCATTGCCGAAGCTCGAAAAAAATCAGCTGAAATCTTGGAGCGAGCAAACGAAAAAGCTTTTAAAAAATTACAGATAAAGCTAATGAAGATGCTTCAGAACGACGAAAAGAAATTCGAAAAACTGAAGATCGCCTCGCCGAACGTGAAGAATCTCTTGATCGAAAAATTCGACCAGATTGATTTACGAACCGAAAAAAACTTCGAAACGATGAGCTAGAAGTTGAAAAAGCTAAAAAAATGAAATCCTAGAAATTCGAAAAAAACAGACCGAAAAGCTTGAGAAAATAGCAAAACTTTCAAAAAAAGAAGCAGCCGAAAAAGTAATGAAAGCTACTGAAAAAGATATGACTCAAGATATGATCAATCTCGTTGCAAAACTTCAAAAAAATGCCGCCGAAGATGCTGAAGAGCGCGCTCAAGCAATTTTAGTTTCAGCGATGGAGAGAATCTCAAGCGAAGTGACTGCTGAAAGAACTGTAACTGCACTTAAACTTCCCGACGATGAAATGAAGGGGCGAATTATTGGTAAAGAGGGGCGAAATATTCAAGCCCTACAGCGCGAAACTGGTGTTGATATCCTTGTCGATGATACACCTGGAATGGTTGTGCTTTCAAGTTTCGATCCAGTTCGTCGCCAAGTTGCAAGACTCTCTCTCGAGCTACTCATGAAAGATGGAAGAATTAATCCTGCTCGAATTGAAGAAATTGTTGAAAAAAAGCCGAACGTGAAATTAATAAAAGAAATCAATCGAGCCGGCGAAGATGCAGCGCGCGAAGTTGGACTTTCTGGACTTCCCCGCGAAATGTTACGACTTCTTGGGGAGCTTAAATTTCGAACAAGCTATGGCCAAAATGTTCTCAAGCATTCAACTGAGATGGCCAATGTTGCAGGTTTAATTGCTGAAGAAATCGGCGCAAATATTAAAAATTGCAAAAACTGCCGCATTATTCCACGATATCGGAAAAGCCGTCACACATAAAATCGAAGGTAAGCATGCTCAAATTGGCGCTGAACTTGCTGAGAAATACGGAATGGATCCACGCGTAGTGAATGCAATCGCCGCTCACCATGAAGATGTTGAAGCGACAACTGTCGAAGCAATTATCGTTAAAATCACCGACGCAATGAGTGCTTCCCGACCAGGAACACGAAATGCTTCAGCTGAGAATTTTGTCGAAAGAATGCGTGAACTCGAAAATGTCGCAACCAGCTTCAAGGGAATTAACAAAGCTTACGCAATTTCAGCTGGGCGTGAAATCCGTGTAATTGTAGCCCCCGAAACTGTCGACGATCTTTCTGCGATCAAAATGGCACGCGATATTGCTGATAAGATTGAAAGTACAATGCAATATCCTGGTGTAATCAAAGTTAATATAATTCGCGAAACCCGAGCAATCGAATACGCAAAATAGTAACATAAAAATAGCCTTTCAAAAGGCTATTTTATTATATCTTAAATTCTACAATCCAATCCGCTATTTCTAATTTTGGTTGTTGAAAAATCTTTACAGATTGGTTCGCCTCCCTCAGTTTGAGCTGAGAAAAGTGGAACTGGAAAGTTTGTATCATGAAATCCAACTCGCCCCTCAACTCTTCGAAATTGCGTGTTTGCACGACCAGTCGAATCAACTTTCGGCTGTGAACCATTAAAATCAACTATTGCACTGTTTTTTTCATTAGCTGAACCTTAAAATCAGCCTCATTCATTATCGGAGTTAATCGCAAATAAGCCATATCATTTACTGAAACCTCACGCCCAATATTGATCACCATTTCGCAAGCATAAGCATTTGAGGAAGCATCAAGCCGATTTAAACATCTCGTAAAAGTATAATCAGTTGTTGTGTTCGAAGAATTTTCATCTCGGCGAACAGTTGATAAATTTGAATTATTCGAAACTTTTGAGTCCGATCCACTCGCAGGATATAATAACATCTCCGCTGAACCATTTCCATCGTCAGAATACGGCGTATCCATACTTGTTGAAGAATTTGGATTTCCCGGAACATAACCATAAAGCTGAGCCTTGATAATCGCTGAGCGGTTTTTCGAACGCCAATCTTTAATGAAGTTTGGTCGCATATTTGGATTATTCACTGAATCGAGCGAAATATTTGTACCATTAGCTAAATTCTCTTTCGAATGCCAACTGATCTTCACCTGATTAAATCCAGAAACTCCTCTCAAACTCACAACTGAAGGCGCTCCTTCATTGGCTCGACCCAAGAAATCAGCCGTATTCATTTGAATTTTTACGCAAGTATAAGCTTGGTTGAGATTTGCATCATTACTTGTGCCACCGGTTCCGTTTGTGGTTTGAATAATTGTTTCTGCACCATTCACACCAATTCCAGCAGTCGCCAAAGTATAACAATCACCCCCTTGAACTGCTCGATGCATTGCATCACAGTCATAAGTTCTACCTTCAAAAACCTTATTTCCTACTGCTTTACCATTGCAAGCTCCACGATAAATTCGCAAAAATCTTTTTGCATCTTCAATTCCTGCTTGCGCACTATCATAAGCACTTTGCGAGAGATCAAGCTTGCTCGCCTGCTCTTGGTCTCTTAACATAAGTCGCAAAAAACCCACCGACATAATTGAAACCAAAATACTCACCATAATCACGACAAAAATCGAAATACCACCTTTTCTAAAATTAATCATTTTCACCATAATTAATACCTCACTGGAAGTTCTTTTTGTATAAGTTGTCACGATTTTACCCTCACCGCCAGATTGAGTTTGTGCCCACAAATATGTATCTGCCGATTGATTGAAAATCTCCGCTGGACTCGTAAGCTTATCTCGAGTTTTTCCGTCAGAACCAGCCGTTCGCCATAATTTCAAACTATCCGAAATCGTTCCACCGCGAATTCGCAACTGATTATCACAATTTTGAGTATTTACATTATTCGCATTCTGAGCACCATTCACCACACAAGTATTGATCGTTCCACGTGCAATTAACCAAGCATCAACTCGCGTTACATTTTGGTTGATCGTAATATCACCATCCGCAATAATGATAATCTGTCGAAAATCAGAATCACGATTTACGATACGGTCTGCATTTACAATATTGTTCGCAATTTGAATATTCTTACCATAAATCACACGCGTTTGTTTATCTGCCGTAATTCCAGCTCGCAAAGTTTCATTATCTCCATTTAAAACTTCCACTGAGAGATTCGTGTTGTCAATATTTCTTCGTGGGAATTTTGCTGAGATACTTGCAATTATCGAATCAATGCTCGAACGACCTTGGCCAAAAATTCCTGTCGAAGTATAGTCTTCTATCGCTAATCTTCTTGTATTTTGCGAAGATTCTGTTCGAAAATCTCGAATTTTCACCGCTGAAAGTGCTTCGTACTCAACCCAAGAGCCAAAAAGCCCCTGTTTAGTTGAAGACAAACTCGTGCGAATTCCGCCTTTTGAATAAACACCATTTCCCCAAAATTGTACTTTTGGCTTTTTCACAACCTTGATACAAATTGGAGCGCTATGTCGCCATTGTCGAGTATTCTGCGCTTGTTGTTTACGCGTTTGATTTGCTGTCATTTTGTAGGGTGAAATCGAAAGCGCAACACAATATCTAGTTCCAGCTTCAACCCCATCTTCAATTTCTGGAATATAATCCGCCACTTTTACATCTCTTGAGTAAGATTTTCCAGAATTATCTTCTCGCACGACACGACAATTTTGAACACCTTGATAATCTTGATAATAATAATTTGAAGCCGCACAAGTGTCGCCATTTTCATTATCTCGCTTATTATTCCTAGTTAAAAAGTTTTCTTTATCCGCTGAAACTCGCCAAGTTGTTACCTTGTATCTAATTTTCGAAGTTACTGTCCCATCTTCTGGAATTCGAATCTCCTCACCATCATTCGGATCCGGGGGGATTTTTCCGTCAACTGGAATATCTAAATCACCACCTGAGCAATTTCGAATTTTATCAATTCGCACGCAAGGTGTGATATCAAATTCATATGGAACATAAACACAAGCTTCATCCGTTACACTCTGATATCGGTTTACATTATCGATATCGCCAGCCCAAATTTTAAAGTTCATTCATGAACAAATTGTTTTTTTCCGGCCATCTCACGAGTAATTCTAATCACCTCATTTTCTGGTTCAGTCACATTGACGCCATCTGAAACCCTTCCTTGATTGATTACATCAAGTCGCTCCTGCCACCCTCGATGCCAACTAAATTCACTACGATGATTCGTCGTGGTCTGATATCCAGAACCTGTGTCTCGTACAGTATTATATGTTGCGCGACCAGAAACATTACCTCGATTAAAATCTTTTGCCGTTATTTTGTGATTGAACGAGACCCACTGGCCAACTTTTGCAGTTTGCGGACTTTGACGGCCATTTGTTTTAAAACGGCTATCGTTCGAATTGAGCCACTGGTTCGAATTCAAAAACCGCCGCTTTAGTTGATTTTTCAATCTTGAATTTTACAGGAGCTTTAATTTTTACTTGGGCAGTAAAACGATAGCAAAACCCAGGAGCAACCGCAGGTGTCTGAGCAATATCAAGTCCCGCCGAATAATTTGAACCTGGATATCCACCAGCACATTGATTAACATCAAAACTTATAATTTTTCCATCCTGTAATTTTTCAATTTCAGACTCTTTGATTTTAACTTCAAAAACACCAATTCGCCCAATCTGACCAGGACCAAGACTGAAATTATGAACCGAACCCTGTCCAGCATACCCAAAAACTGCACCACCTTCAAGCATCCAAGAATCACCAACGCCGTTCTGAATCCTAACATTCGTTGCAGAACCAGATTTAGTTTGGCTAAGACAAGAAAGCTCCTGCTATATTAAAAATAAAAGGTTCTATTTTCCTTACTTACCTTAAAAATCATTTCTTATTATAAAACCGAGTTGATAACATTGTTTCCCAGCCCAATCAGAAGAAATCCAGTTTGTAGTAATGAAATTATTAGTTCCACTATATTTTTCAAATTTAGATTCACTACCATCAAAAATTCTTCTCCATAATCCATCCACCCTCACAAGCATCGTTAAGTTGGTTAACGACACTCGATGGAACAACTGCACTAGCATTTTTCGAAAAAGCAAATAATATAAAAAAATAGAGAAAAAAATAAAGCAAAAAAATACCTGTATTTTTCTTAATCATTAAAATACATCTCCAACATTGTTCAATTTTCAAATTCGATGGAGACATCTTTTCCAGACTTCCAACACCTTTAATCTTCAAACTTGGGTTCTCGCCCTTGTTTACAAAAAGCTTCAAGCTTTTTTTATAAGCTTCTTCTTGGTTATTTGTACCAGCTAAAAAACGAATTGTTACACAATTCACATCTTTTTCGTTATCAACTTTTTTCGAAACCTCTTCACTAATAGCCTTAGCTTTTTCTGGATAATTTTCCTTCGTACTATTATAACCAAGATCATTATATTTCTTGATCATTTCATCACCACAAACCGAACCAACATAGCTTTTTATTGCATTTATATCATTTTTTTATTTTTTTGACCACTTGCACTACATTCAAACCAGAACTCACAACCGCAATCAACAAAAACTACACCAAACAAAATTTTTATGTTTTAGTCATTTTATCCCTCCCAAAATTTTTAAAAACATTTTCAATACCTTAATTATAACCAAAAGCACTTTAAAAATCAAGCTTCCGAAAACTACATTTAAATCGCCAGCCAACTATCACCGATAGAAACATCAACTTTCAACTTGACCTTCAACTCTGGTGCTACATTTTCCATCTCACGTTTTAAGATTTCCGCAACTTTTTCGGCAAGTTCTGGTGAAGCTTCCACTAAAATTGAATCATGAATCTGTAAAATCTGCTCTCCCAAGCCAGCTTGCGTAATTTTTTTATCAACCGCCGACATCGCACGCTTCATTAAATCAGCCTCGGTTCCCTGAATTGGCATATTTTGCGCTGCACGTTTAGCCATCTCGCGAACCATAAAATTGCTCGAATTTACATCTGGTGTAGGTCGCCTTCGCCCAAAGAAAGTCTCAACATAACCAACTTCTTTCGCGTTTTCTAAAGTTTCATCCATAAATTTTCGAATCGGCTCATGCGCATTAAAATATTCCTCGATGTAATTTTTCGCCTCACCAAAACCAACACCAATCGTATTCGAAAGGTTATGTGCACCCACGCCATAAAGCACGCTAAAATTAATAATTTTACCAACTCGCCGCTGTTCTTTCGAAATTTTACTCATTTCAACACCAAAAACTTCGCTCGCCGTTTTTGCGTGAATATCCAGATCATTTTCAAAAGTCTCAATTAAAACCTGATCACCAGAGAGTACCGCCGCAAGTCGCAATTCAAATTGTGAATAGTCCGCTGAAACTAAAGTTTTTCCTTTTTTCGCAATAAAGCCTTCGCGAATCCGTCGCCCAAGCTTAGAACGAATTGGAATATTTTGCAAGTTTGGATTGCTTGAAGAAAGCCTCCCAGTCGTCGTTATATCTTGTGCAAAAAGTGCTGTGAATGCGATTATTCTTGTCCGCAAGTTTTGGTAAGGCATCAACATAAGTATTTTTCAATTTCGAAAACTCACGGAATTGCTCAATTTTCTCAATTATCGGGCTAAACTCTCGCAATTTGTCAAGCTCTTTTTGACCTGTCGAAAAACCATTTTTTTCGATTTTTTAATTCCTTTCGTTGGTAACCCCAAATCTTCAAAAAAAGTATTTTTTTGATAGCTGAAGTGGACTCGCTACATTAAATTCTCGGCCAGCAATTTCAAAGATTTCTTTTTCAATTTTCGAAATCTCGCCCGCAAATTCAACACTCATTTTTTTCAAAAATATCAGGGACAAATCTCAACGCCAGCTTTTTCCATTTTGAACAAAACTTTACTCATCGGAAAAATCTAATTTTTCGGCAACTTCACGAATTTTTGGCAAATTTTTCAAGCTTTTTTTATATTGCCGTTCAAAAATTATCCGCATCACAGAAATACGAATTTTTCGAATCACTTTTCATCAACTTTTTCGCCAAAAATTCCGCTCAAAGTTTTATCGCGAATTAACGCATTTAATAAAAAAATTCCATCTGTTCAATATCATAAATCTCGCTCCCAACCGCAAAACTCTTCGCCCACCTCAAAAGTTTATGAAAAAGTATTTTTGAATTAAAAAAATACCGTTTTTGTACTTTCAAAATTTCAGCCAAACTTTGAAAAAAATCTACCAAATCAAACTTTGCAAGATTTTTCGAAATTTGAAACCAGAATTTCACGCCGATTTTTCATCAAAAATCAAAAAAATACTAAACTTTGCTTTTTGCAAAAAAATCCTCCGCTGAAATTTCCGGCAAAATTTCGACATTTGAAAAACTTTCCGTTTCTTCTTCGCTAAAAAAGTCCAATTTGATTTTCATCCTTAACTTGTGGCATTCCAGTTTTCATTTCTTTTGGAATTTTTCGTACCAAAGAGTTAAATTCGAGTTTTCGAAGTTCTTTCAAGACGTTTTCGTAATCAAAATTTCGAATATCTGCTGCATCAAAATCAATCTCAACCGGTGCATCAAGAAAAATCTTTGCAACTTTTTACTCATAAACGCCAAATCTTTTCCCTCTTCAAGTTTTTTTCGCCAAGCTGGCTTAATCTTTTCGAGATTTTCATAAATCTCCTCCAACGTGAAGAATTCATTTAAAAGTTGTGTTGCAGTTTTTGGACCAATCCCAGGAACACCTGGTATGTTATCGCTCGAATCACCTTGAAGAGCTTTTAAATCAAGGAACTGTGATTGTTTTAAGCCATATTTTTTTTCGAAATATTCGAGATCAAATTCCTCAATATCCGAAAAACCTCGCTTCATTGCAAAAACTTTTGTGTTTTCATCAATCAATTGCAACATATCTAAATCAGATGTAATCAGATTCGCTTCAACCCCAAGTTTATTCGCTTGAATCGCTAAAGTTCCTAAAATATCATCAGCCTCATATCCATCGGTTTCGAAAAGTGGCCAACCTAAAGTCTTTAAAAAATCCTTCAAAAGTGGAATTTGTTCATAAAAATCATCTGGTGCTTTTTTTCGACCAGCTTTATATTCAGGGTAAATCGCGCTCCTTTTCGCAGTCGAAGTTCCCTTTTTATCCCATGCCACCACAACATAATCTGGTTTAAGTTTTTCGAATTACCTCGAAAGCCAGACTTGCAAATCCATAAACTCCGCCCGTTGGCGTGCCATCTTCAAGACTTAAATTTTTCATAGCGTAATAACCCCTATAAAATACGCTTTTTCCATCAATAATTACTAATTTCTTCATTGTTTCCATTATATCACGCTAAAAGATATTTTTCACTTTTTATTTTTTTCGAAAAATTAAAAATAGGGCGTTCTACCCTATTTTTGACTATGAATGAAATCCGAAATTTTAATTGCCGCCTGTGCCCCAGTTGATGCCGCCACTACAATTTGCTTTTGTGCATTTTCTAATATATCGCCAGACGCATAAATCCTTGGCAAATTTGTTTGAAAAACTTTCATCAACGATAATTTCTCCGCGAGAATTAACTTCAACACCAGAGTTTTTTGCAAAATTAGAATTTGGCAATAAACCGATAAATTCAAAAATTGCAGCTGTTGGAATCTCGAAAACCTTTTCGCCATCTTCAATTTTTTGTAAAACTCGCGCACCCACAATTTTTTTCGCTCCAAATCTGTTTTTTTCGAACAAAAATTCTTGAATTTCCGCCTTCAAGAAAAACTTCTATTTTCCCTTCTTCAACAGCTTCAAATAACCTTTTCTGAAGAACTTCCTGTGCTGATATTTCTCCACGAACCAACAATTTAACCTTCGAAAATCGACTCAAAAACAAAGCCTCGGTTATCGCTGAATTTCCACCCCCCACAGCAATCAAATCTTTTCCGGCATAAAACGGACCGTCGCAAGTTGCGCAAGTATGAACTCCGCGACCAAAAAATTCTTCTTCTCTTGGCAGGCCAAGCGTTCGATAGGAATTTCCAGTTGCAATCAAAACCGTCTTTGCAATAAAAATTATCGCCATCAATATTCAACTCGACAAAATCTTCTTTATTTTCGAAAGCTAAAACTTCGCCATAATCAAATTTTTGCACCAAATTTTTCTGCCTGAATTCGCATTTTTTTCGAAAGTTCAAGCCCTGAAATTCCATCATTAAATCCTGGGTAATTTTCAATTAAATCTGAAGTTGTAGCGATTCCACCAAAAGCAGCTTTTTCAAAAACTTGCACACTTAAACCGTCGCGTGCCGCGTAAATTGCAGCACTTAAAGCTGAAGGACCTGAACCAATAATTACCAAATCAGTCATTATTGAATCCCTTCAAGATTTGGTTGTGGGATTTCTTTGAACTCTGGGATCAACATTATAATAAATTTCAAAGGTGTATTTGGCCCAATATTTTTCGAAGAATCTTCATTTCCGACTGAACCTTGCGTACCATATGCTTTATCTGACGGAATCGTCAATTCACGGATTCCACCAACTTTCATACCTTTCAAACCTTCACTCCAACCTTCAATCAAACCCCATTTTTCGCCATCTTTATGAAAAACTGCTGGCGATTTTAAAGCACCTTTTTCAAAACTTCCATCAAAAACAACACCATCAGGTTTCCACCCAATATAATAAGCTTGGAATTTCGTTGTTGAATCGTTAAATTCTTCTCCGTCACCCTCTTTTAAATCCTTTTTCGAAAGCTCTTTTACACTTGCAGCATTAAATGCAACCGGCGCTTTTTCATATTCTTTAAAACTATCATAATATTTCGCCGAAAGTTCTTTTCCCTGAGCCTCAACTTTTTTTCTGATATTCTTGATATTTTTTTCAAAATTTGCGACTGTTTTTTTCTGCTCATCATAATGACTTTGAGTTTGCAGAAAATGATGAAGCATAAAGCGCTACTGTTGAAACTACTGTTAAAAATTAGAATACCCTCTAGATTGAATACCGTTGCTAAGCGGGCGTACTAGTTTGTAGTGAATCTTGTTTTTTTCTTAGCCATTTTTTTCCCTCCTAAATTATTTTTTTCCACCATTATCTTGTGCTAATTCTTCAATTTTTTTGAACAATTTCATGAATTTCTTCACCAGTCAAAGTTTTTTTCGAAAGGTGTAATTTTGAATCGAATCGAAATATTTTTTTCGTCCTATCACTATTTTTTTAAAAATATCAATCGGCAAAAACTTCAATTTCGACATTCTCAAACTTGTCAGAAATATTTTTCGAAAAATATTAAAAATCTCTGAAAAATTCTCGTTTTTCATCAACATTAATCGAAATATCTCTCTCAACAGATTGAAATTTTTGAAAAATTCTTTATTTTCACATTTGAGCCAGCCAAATTTTTCCAATAAGATATTTAAATCAAGCTCAAAACCGGAAGTCGCCTCTGGTAATTTTAGCGATTTTTGAACAGATTTTTTTAAATTCACCAATTACGCCAAGAGTTATTTTTGCCATTATTTTTGAATCTCAATCACCGCCGATCGTTTTGATTCAAATTCGGTTGAAAGCGAAGATTTTTTTCAAGATTAAATTTTGAAAAATTCGACTTCAACTCCAAGCTTTTTACACAAAAAAATCTACATAATTCTTTGCTTGATAAAAATGCATTTTCACCCTTATTATTCACATACACAAAAGCAAGCTTTTTCTGTTCAATCGGAACATTCTCCTCGTTCAAACCAAGTGATTTTTCAGTAATTTTATTCATTTCAAAAATTGCAAATTCACCAAAACCTGCGCGAATATTCTGACTAACTTTCGAAAGCAAGCTTGGCGTTAAAGTTTGGCGATAATATTGCAAGTCTGGAGAAATTGAATTCACGATTTTATATGAATTTTTGCGAATCTTGATCAACTTTTTCAAGCAAATCTCCATGAATAAAGCTATAAGTCAAAAATCTCATTTGCGCCACCAGCAGTTAAAATTTCACGAATTTCAGATTGAAGCAAATCAATTTTTAGCTTTTTTTAACTGCCTTAAAAAGTTCGTGCTGGAAGCTGTAAAGCAATATTATCATAGCCATTCAATCGGCCAACTTCCTCGATCAAATCTTCTTTAATATGAAGATCGTTTCGCCAAAATGGTACCAAAAAAAGTTTCAGAATTTTTCATTCTCAGTTAGAATTCCGACATTTTCAAGTGTTTGGTGAATTTGATCGTTCGAAAAAAATCAGTTCCCAAAAACTTGATTAATCTCATCATTCGAAACTGAAATTTTAAGTTGCTCTTGATAATTATTATCCTTAGAATCCGCAATCAAACTTAAACTTTTACCGCCCATCGCTAAAAATATCTTTCAGCAAACAAATCAAGAACTTTTCATGAAAGCATATGCGGAATTCCTTTTTGTAAAACGCGTAATCGCCTCACTGAAAAATTCCGTGTCGCATTTGGGTGTTTCGTAAATTATAAAGATTAAATGTTGCGCTTTCAACCAGAATCTTCGAAGTATTTTCATCAATCGCAGTTGAAATTCCACCCATCGCACCAGCCAATGCAATCGCAATTTTACCACTTTCGCCAGTTGCAATTACGATGTCTTTTTCGTTCATTTTGATTTTTTTGCCATCTAAAAGGTCAAGCTCTTCACCCTCGAAAAGCGTTTCGAACAATAATTTTAATATCACTCGAACCATTTAATTTTTCAAGTTTTTTTCAAGATCAAAAGTGTGAAGTGGTTGAGCAGTTTCGAACATGATTTTTATTTGCCAAATCCGTAATTTCATCAATCGATCGCATTCCAGAACGCAAAATATAAGTTTTTTCAATAGTCAAATTTGGATTTTTCAAAATATTCGAAACATCAAAAATCGCCGCAGTGTAGCGTTCACAAATTTTAGGATTTTGAATTTCATATCGATTTCTCGATCTTCAACACCTTCAAAATTTCAAACCTTTGATAAATTCTGGTTCAATAAATTCTTCGCCCAAAATTCCCGCAACCTCACGAGCAAAACCGACAATCCCAAAACAATCTGGTCGATGTGTTAAGCTTTTATTTTCAACTTCAAGTAAAAAATCGTTCAATTCGAACTTTTCCGCAAAAGAATCACCAGCCTGAATTCCGTTTTCAAAAACATCCGGCGAAACTTCAAGAATTCCATCGTGCTCATCACCCAAACCAAGTTCACGAATGCTGGCAATCATACCATTACTCATATTGCCCATCAATTTTCGCGCACCAAGCTTAAAGTTTTCACCACCAAAAGTTTCTGGTACGATCGATTCTGGCGGAAGCCATGCTACAAAAATACCAGCTCGCACATTTGGTGCGCCACAAACAACTTGAATAAAACCATTCTCATCGCGTTCAATATCTTTTCGCACACTGCCATCATCAATTTTTACATAAATTCAAATGGTCAGAATTTTCAACCTTTTCCGCCGAAATTACTTTCGCAATAATTACATCTTTGTATTTTTCACCCAAATTTTCAACACCTTCAATCTCAACTAAACGCGCGCCGATTAATTTTGAAAGCTCACCAATTTCTGGCAAATTCGGAACAAATTTTTTTAAGCCAATTTACTGAAATTATCATTTTTACTCCTTAAAAACTCCCTCAAAACTCCAATTTTTCCACTTTCGAAAAATCGAATATCTGAAATTCCATATTTCAACATCACAAGTCGCTCTATTCCACCGCCCCAAGCAAATCCACGATATTTTTTCGAATCAATCCCAGCCGCCTCAAGAACGTTCGGATGAATCATTCCACAGCCAAGCATTTCAAGCCACTCACCTTTTTTACCACCAAGCGCTTTTGGCTTTTCTATCAAAAATTCAAGACTCGGTTCAGTGAAAGGAAAATATCCCGGCTGGGTTCGAATTTCCAATTTTTGGCCATAATATTCCTCAAAGAAAGCGTGGAGCGTGCCAAGCATTTGTGCCAAATTCGCATTTTCACTCACAAAAACACCTTCACATTGATAAAATGTATGTTCATGTGTCGCATCTAAATCTTCATTTCGAAAAACTCGCCCATAAGAAACATGAGCAATTCGACCTTCTTCTTCAAGCTGTTTTTTGCCATGCTTTAAAACGCGGTTCTGCATCGTTGAAGTATGAGCTGGCGGAATAAAATTCTCTTCTGTTCGAAAAGTGTCATAACCATCACGAGCTGGGTGATTTTCTGGAAAATTTAACGCGCCAAACATATTCCAATCGTTATCAATCTGGCGAGATTCAATCGCCTCAAATCCCATTCGCGTATAAATATCTACCACCTTTTCAAGTTCTTTTTGAAGTGGGTGTTTTGACCCATTTTTTGCACTCAAAAGTCGTGGTTTTTCAGCGATTTTCTCGCGTGAGCTTTCCGCAAAGGTGCAGAAATATCAATCTCTTCAATCTCGGCATTTTCTTTTTCTTCAAGAATTTTTCGAAAGCTCAGCTTGAATTTTATTTTTCAAATTATTCACTTTCGCACCAAACTCTCCCTTTTGTTCATTAGGTAAAGTTGGAATAATTTTATAAAGTTCCTTAATTTTTGGCGACTTCAAAATATCACTCGGATTTTCAAGCGTTTTAAGCTCAGCCAAAAGTTCATCTCTAATCTGTTGAATCTGTTCCATAGCTACATTTTAATTATATCACATCTGTATTTTTTGTCGATTTTCAAAAATTTAAACCCTCTGAGCTGCCACCCAAAACATAAAGCCCAAGCGCTACTAAAACTGCAACCAAAACTAAAAAGCCAAACAAACGCCAATCCGGTAGTTTCTTTAGTTCCTTCAAGATACGCACTATCTTCTGGTTGAGCAATTTCGCCTTTATTTTCGGGTGCAAATCCACCTTCACCAAGCGAATTTTTAATCTGTTTTTCACGAAGTTCAGCTGCAATTTTTTCTTGCAGTTCCGTTCGGTTATCATCTTGTTTTACATATAAAGCCATATCTCTATTGTATCAGATTTTGACATTTTCTAAAAGTTTATGGTAAAAATAGAACTATAATTTAAAATTAAGGAGGAAAAATGGCATCAAAAAAAGCCAATTCAAAGAAATCTTCAAAACCAGCTCTAACAAAAAAAGCTGTAACAGAAGTTTCGAAAAATTGAAAAAGTAGTAAAAACTACTGTAAAAAACGCATCAAAAAAGAAAGGTTTTTCACTTGAAGAAGTTTCGAAAACCATCTTTCATTGCAGCAGTTGTGCTTGAATTTATTGGAACATTCTTGCTTGCAGCCAGCGTACTTGCAAGTCAAGGTCAACCTGTAAGTGTTCTATTTACGCTTTCAACTATCGTTTTGATCGCCAGCACAATCAGTGGCGCTCACGTTAATCCACTAATCACAGTTGGCGCTTGGGTAACTCGCCGAATTAGCACCCTTAAAGCTATTTTCTATATCGTTGCTCAAATTTTGGGCGCAATGGTTGTGTTTATGCTTATGAACGCTTTTGTTTCAAACGCTCCAGAAGTTTCACAACAGGCAGCACTATACGGACAACAAAAAGCTCAAATTTTCGCCGTAGCACCACTTCCAAAAGATAAAGAATCACTTATTCTTATTTCAGAACTAATCGGCTCATTTATCTTTGCGTTCTCTGTGGCCTCAATCACATCAGACAAAAAGAAAAGCTCAGCCGCAAAAGCAATTGGAATCGGTGGCTCACTATTCGTAGCTCTATTGATTGCCGGAACACTTGCAAATTTCGTATCAGGTTCGGCAATTATCAACCCAGCAATTGCATTTTCACTTCAAGCGTTCACAATCACTGGACAAAATGTTCCTTTTGCAATTGCGATCTACATTGGTGCAGCATTACTTGGTGGAATCCTTGGCTTCCTCTTGCAGACACTTATCGAAAAAGGAACTCAAAAAGAAGAAAAATAATCATTCAAAAAGAGCGAATTTCGAAAGTTCGCTCTTTTATTTTTTGTTTTTATTCTATTGGTTTATCAAGTAGTTGCGGCTCAACACCAGATTCATTTCCTTCACCCGAAATCTTCACAACATCTTTATCAATTTTTCCAAGTTCTTTATGCGCATTATTAAAATGATTTACCGTTGTTTCAAGCGATTTTCCAAGCCGTTGCATCAAATCTTCGTATTTCGAAATATGCGTGTTTAATTGCGCAACTCGCTTTTGAATCTCCTTGCTCTGCTCTTCAATTTTTAATGATTTTAAACCTTGCAAAACTGTTTGGAGGTATGCCATAAAACTTGTCGGACTCACTACGATCACGTGCTTATCGCGAAAAGCATACTCAATCAAATCACGTTCTGAACCTTGTGATCCAACCACACCTGTCAAAGCGTCATAATATAGACTCTCGCTCGGAATAAACATAAACGCAAAATCCATTGTATTTTCATTTGGCCGAATATATTTCGAAGTTTCATCGATCCGTTTTTTTCAGATCATCGCGAACTTTTTTTGCCAAAATCTTTTCGATCTTCGCCTTTCGATTCAATCATTCGATTATAATTTTTCCAAGCTAAACTTTGAATCAACCGGCAAAAATCTTATTTTTATCAAGAAAAATTACTGCATCAACAATTTCGCTATTTTTAAATTTATACTGAATTTCAAAAAGCATTTGGTGGTAGAACATTTTCAAGAACCTGTTCAAGATAAAATTCACCCAAAAACTCCGCGCTGTTTTTGGATTTTTGAAGCGCATTTTGAAGAGTTTTTCAACTCATCTGCAACATTCACTACACGATTATTTGTCTCATCCAACTTCGTCAGCCTTTTTCGAAACCTCTTCAACAATTTTCGAACTTTCCGAAATCTGTTTTGCCATAGAATTTTTGCAACTGAAAATTATTTCGCTCAAGCTTTTCTGAAACTTTTTCATTAAAATTATTTAAATTAACGTCAAGATTTTCGCGCATTTTAGTTAAGCTCTTATTTAGCTCAATTACATCCATTTTTAACAAATTCACACTTTGATCTTCATTTTTTTGAAAGAGCAATTTTATTAATTCTAACAGATTGAAAAAAATCACAACCCCTATTAAAAACTATAACAACCACCAAAAGTAAAATATCCATTTATTTCCTCCTTTCGAAATAAAATACACACTGAATTAGCCAACTAAAAGTTACAATTCCACCACTCATTAATGGTTTTGAAAAAGTAACTGTTTATAATTAAATCCACTGCGTTTATTTGGTTTTTCATCAATCATTTGCACAAAAAGAACCCCTGTAGCTGTTATTCTAATTAATTGACTAAAAAGAAATAATCGTATTTTGGAGCCAATATTCTGGAAAGATTTTTCGTGACAAAAAGATAAATGAAAATGTTATCCATAAAATACCAGACAAGAAAAGTAGTACAAAAACCTTCAAATTCAAACCAATAAACGAAATATTCATCATACCGATTACAGCTATAATAATCCCCAAAATATCAATTACCTCAATCAAGATAATTAATTCTCGTGAGACCTTAATACTACGACAGCGAGAAATTTTGCCGACAATGGAAACTGCCGCGAGCATCACTATAGAATAGTCTAAAGCATAGATATTTTTTTAAAAAAGCATAACTATAATAGTATAGCATATCTTGAAAAAAATAAAAGGCGCATAACACACCTTTTACTTATTTTTTGAAGATTTAACCAATCGCGACAAGTGTCATATTCATGTTTTGCGAATTTGCTGTCCAGCTAACGATTTCATTTACCGTTCGCCCAAGAACACTTTTTACCCAGCGGACTTTCGGCCGAAATCTTCCCTGCAAGCGGATTTGCTTCCACACTTTCAACAATTCTAAACTTCATAATTCGCCCTGTAGCGCGGTCGAAAAGCTCCACAAATGAACCGATCGAAACTTTTTGAACCTTTTTTTTCTTGCTTTTTGGCAAAATTTTAGCATTATGAATTTGAAAATTCTTTTCGTTGATTTCACTTCGAATTGCATCAATTCGCGCAAAAATATCATTCTGTCTCAATAAATCTTCTTTAATATCGCCATCTCGAAGCTCCATTTCGAGCATTTTTGCTCATGCTCTAGTTTGGCAATTTTCTTTTTAATTCTTTAAATCCTTGTTTGCTTAAATATATTTTAGTCGTATTTTTCATAAATCCTCCTTTGTAGCAATGCTACATTATCATTATATCGAATTATACTTAAAAAACGCTTAAATTTACTTTTTCAAAAAATTACCAACAAAAAAAGCTCGAACAGTACCGAGCTTTTATAGGTTCTAATATATCTACGGAATCTTACAATCCATTCCACTGTTAGTCTTGTTAGTTACCCAGAAATCTTTACAAAGTGGTTGTCCATCATCTTCAAGTTGAAGAGCAAATTCTGGCAATGGGAAGTTTTGATCCTCTAAAGAAATTCGACTTTCCACGCGTCGGAATCGTGTATTTGCACGCCCGTTGAGTCCACTTTTGGCTGTACGCCATCAAAGAAAACTAAGTTATTATTATCATCAAGAAGTTCTGCTTTAAAATCTGCACTACGATAAATTGGCGTCAATCGCATATATGCAGCATCCGTTCTCGCAACATTTCGCATTAAAGAAATAGTGGTTGAGCAAGAATATTCACGCCCTGTTGTTGTCATATTCTCTTCACATTTAACAGGACTAATGTTATTTGTGCGTTTATTCGCATCATTTCCACGGCGTAAAAGTGGTAATGGGTGCTTTTCCGATGCTTCAACTCCTCTGGCAGGGAAAAGCATAATTTCACTTAAACCAGTTCCAGAAGTGAATGAATTATTGTCCAAAGCAGACAAAATACCACCTTGATTTTTAATATTTTCTTGATAGCCAAAGAATTGCGTTTTCAAAATTGCTGGTGAATTAGTGCGCCGTGTCCATTGCTCTCGGCTAAGCAATAAGCTATTATCAACACCAGATGTCATTGGTGTATTAATTTCATCCAGAGTAACGTTACTATTTTTGTCTGTCAAATCCTTTTGGCTGTGCCAACTAATACGAACTTGTGAAAATTCTTTCGAACCTTTGAGTGGAACAATTGTAGATTGCCCTTCCTCAACTTTACCCAAGAAATCTGGTGTATTTTTTTGAATCTTCACACAAGTGTAAGCCTGGTTTAGTGTGGCATCATTCGAAGTACCATTTCCACCAGTCGTAGTTTGAACTTGGGTTTCACTACCTTTTTTACCAATTCCTGCTGTTGCCAAAACATAACAATCTGTTGTATTATCTGCATTCATCGCTGTAGCCATATTTTTGCAATCATTCGTTGTAAGGTTCGTACCACTTCCGCATTCCTGCTGGTAACGGTGGAGGAAGCGTTTTGCGTCCTCCACCCCAGCTTGCGCACTGTCATAAGCACTTTGAGAAAGATCTAATTTACTGGCTTGCTCTTGATCGCGAAGCATAATTCGAAGAAAGCTCACCGCCATAATCGAAACTAATATCGCTACAATCACCACAATGAAAATCGAAACACCGCCTTTGTGGAATTTTTTCGAAACTGAAATTTTCTTCATTTTAATACCTCACTGGAAGTTCTTTAGTGTATGTTGTAATAATTCGACCTGGGCCGCCTGCTTGACCATATGCCCACAAATACACATCTGCACGCTGATTGTAGGTCTCAGCTGGTTCTTCGCGATTGTTTGGATTTGAGCCAGCTGTTCGCCAAGAATTGAGCGTTCTTGCAATAACCGGACCGTTAACAGCTAATGGTTTGCCACAGTTTATTTCATTTACATCAGTTTTACCAACTGGACAAGTATTAATCTCACCCGAAGCAATTAGCCAAGCATCCACGCGTGTAACATCTTTCGAAATCTTAATATTATCCGCAATAATAATCGTTTGCGCAAATTGTCCGCCAGCATTTGCTTTTGGTTCACTATTGACGATATTGCCTGTAATTGTAATGTCTTTTCCGTAGTAAATATTCGTACCAGTTCCAGTTAATCCGCCAATGTTTGCATTTGCTCCAGAATTTCCTTCAACTCGAACATTTTTTGCAGCATTCGAACTTGGATAGCGCGATTTGATTGAATTAATCAAGCCCTGAACATTGTTTGAAGTTCCCCAACTTCCCCAGCTTCCTTTATCTACTATTGATGCGCTTCGTCCACCATTATTGATACCATTTCGGAAAGTCAAGTTGTTTGTATTTTGTGAAGATTCAGTCTTGAAGCCAATAATCGGTTTACCGCCGAGCGCTTCGAATTCTACCCAAGAACCAAATGTTTTTCCACCAATGTCTGAACGGCTGGTTTTAATTCCACCACGAGCATAAATACCATTGCTCCAAATTTGCATTTTCGGCTTTTTCACTACAAGCACACAGATCGGAGCGGAATGTCGCCATTCGTGACCAACCTTGGCATTTTGCACTCCTTGACTTTCATCTTTACTCATTTTGTATGGCGAAATTGAAAGACCGATACAGTAGCGCGAGCCAATTTCTGCATTATTTGGAATTGTAATCCCATCCGTTCCAATCACTGTTGGTGGATTACCCTTGAATGAACCTGTTGATGTCTGACCGCTATTACATTCAACTGCATGTCCACCAAATTCACCATTATAGTGCGAACAGGTATTGCCATTATTATTATCTTTACGCTGTTTTGGAGTTTCTGGATTACCTTCGAAATTACCAGGAATCTTCCAACGAGTAATTACCCAACGAGATCCTGGAGGAGTTGGTGTTCCTTCACCTGTAATGTTTGGTGTAACTGGTGTTGTGGTACCAGGTTCTTGTGGAATATCTACACCACCACAGTTGGCAGTTCCAGCTTTGATACAAGGAATGAGATCAAATTCGTATGGAACATAAACACAAGATTCAGTTGACGAAACTTTAACATTTTGCTCAGTTTCAGCATCCCATCGAATACTAGGGTCTCCTGAGATCCATTGATTATTTCCGTAATACTTATATCCATACAGCACTTTTGATTTAGGCTTATGTGTAATAATACCATTTACATTCGCACAAATAACTTGACCAACGTCAGAATTCGAAACGAAGAATGAATCTACCTGCCTATGAGCTAAACCACTAAAACTACTTCCTAAATCCTTAGTTCCACTATTCGACAAGCCGCTATGATTACCTTGGGAATTCCAATTTAGCGAAACACTACCCTCTTTATTATTAGAGCTTACATGAGCATTAATTTCATGTTTAAACGAAACCGTACTTCCAACTGGAGCAGTTTTTGGATTGCTTCGAGAATTAGAACTATATCCACCGCCACCTACAGCAACTTGAGTGTTAGCATCACCAGAGGTTTTTGCATTCGACTTAGTAACTTCTTCATCATAGTAAATATCTGGATCTAGATAATATGTGTGAGTATTTACTTTAGTTCCGTTATCTCCCGTAAACCAAGAGATTGAACCCGAGTTAGATTTATAATTTTTGCAGATATACTTATTGATGGTCCATAAACCATACAATTACCCCGAATATAAGCCGTACCACTACTATCAGTAGAATCGTAGTCAGACCCACTACAATTAACTGTCTCATTAGTATCGGATTGATAAGATGAGACTGAAGCTCCTTGGATTGGAAGTCCCGTATTTGAATCTAAGACAGATATAGGAACAGTTACAATGTGCAATGCTGTTGTTTTGCTACAATCCGTTTTATCAGCATAGCTTTTTTTATCAATACTGTAATCAAATGAAATATTATTATCTTTTTTTAGTTTTATCTAAAAACTCATCCCAGCTAATATATTCACCACTATTTTCTTCTAATCTATAGATACCAATTTCACCATTATCAAGAGTGGCAACTTCTTTAAAGTAATCTCCTTTATTTTTTTAATATTCTCATCAAAATATTCTTTTTGCATGTTTATATTCACCAATCCAACTTGGTGCTTCACCATTGGTTAGTTGAGATATACCTTTATGATCTATATACATAGCATAGATATTATTAATATCAAGAGATTTTCTTATATTCATCTCCTTTTTTATAATCATCTGCCAATTTGTTTATGTTTGCCTTTTTTGAGCAATCTCTTTAGCTGGTTTCCCTGCTTTAAATAGTGGAAGGAATTCTTTATTTAATTTACTCTTAATCTCTTCAATTTTTTTAGCTCGCGCATCATTAGATATAGCGTTCATACTAAGAATGTCATATAGATAAACAACTTTAAAAACCCTCTTATTTCTAATTACGCAGTTCTCAAGCTCTTCTTTAAGATACTCTATTTTCGAAATTCTTAACCTGAAATTCTTTTCAGATTTTTTTAGCATTTTTGGTAAATACTTATTCTTTGAAAGATCAACATTAACATTACAGCTTTTAGCTTTTTACTTTTTAATGCAGCGTTAAGAATTAACAAGTCATCCACATGTTTCTCTAGAGTTAATCCTTCAGGAATCTTAACCGCCGGATTACCTTTCATATATTCTTTAAAAATCAGAATAGCTTTTAGTTCGCTCTTCGTATGTTACTTTTTGACCACCAATATTAACATCACCTTTATTTTTTTACTTTCTTTTTGTTAAATTAGTGATAACATAATAAACACCAAAAAGCTAAAAATAACAGCCAAGAATGCAACAGTAATCTTAAATAAAAAGCTTCTTGGAGATATTTATCTTTTTTTAGTTTTCCATCACCTTTAAACGGTGATTTAATATTTTCTTTATCCACTCCTTTTCCCCTCGTTAAATAGTTTATGTTTAAATTTTACCATACCAATAAATAAAAATCAACATAAAAAAATAGGCAGAAATTTCCGCCTATTCTGTTTTATTGTGCTCTAAAAAGCTTCAAGAGCTTCCTTCCAAGTTGGAATAGTAAAACCGGTCGCTTTAGTTTTTCGAGATCCATAGTCGAATTCTCTGGCCGTTTTCGCCTTTGTCAAAAAAATTCATCTGAATTTACTGGCAAAAACTTCAATATCAGTATTTTTTTCAAAAATCTCTTTGGCAAATTCATACCAAGAAATCCCATCTTCGGAATCGTTCGAAAGATGATAGATACCATAAGCTGAACTATTTTCGATCAAGAAAACCATAAACTCTGCCAGTGTTCGCGCCCAAGTTGGGCGACCAAATTGATCATTCACCACCGAAATCGTTTTATTCGTTTTAGCTAAATCTTGCATCGTAAAGACGAAATTCTTGCCATATTTACCAAAAACCCAAGAGGTTCGCACAATATAGAATTTCGAACAAATCCGCTTTTACAGCTTCTTCACCCAAAAAGTTTTGCGCGGCCGTATTCATTTTGTGGATCTTGAAAATCATCAACATGCCATTTTTCGCCCTTTGGCTTTTTACCACTAAAAACATAGTCAGTTGAAATATAAACCAATTTTGCACCGTATTTTTCAGTAGCCTTAGCAATATTTACAGTGCCAAGAACATTCACAAGATAATTCAAATCGTGTCCTTCGTCCTCTGCCATATCAACAGCCGCATAGGCTGCACAATGATAAACTACATCTGGCTGAATTTGTTCAAAAACTTTTTCAACATCAGCAACTTTGGTGATATCCATATCGTCGATGGTAACAGCTTTATGTTCCGCGCTTTTTTCATCCAATAAGCGCACGAGATCACTTCCAAGCTGTCCATTTGCTCCTGTGATTAGAATCATTTTAATTCCTCCTTTTCGAAAGTAACAGGCTTAACATCCTTGAGTAGTGGATGCTTTTTGTCTGCTTCTGAGACTTCTGCTTCTGCTAAGTTCTCCCAAGTGATATCCAGACTCGGATCTGCATAGTTAACAAAGGCATATTTTGGTTTAAGCTCTAATACCCAGTAGTCATTAACCAGATAACTATAAGCAACCTTATCAGATAAAACTTGAAAACCATTAGCCACACCACGTGGGACAAAAATACCCTTTGAAGCATCAATTATGGTTTGATAAGTATTCCCAAAAGTATCACCTTCCCGCAGGTCAACCCAAGAACCCAGAACCGCACCTTCATCAGCGACAGAAATATATTTGTCCCAAGGTTCAGCGTGAAGACCACGAAGGACATTCTTGCGAGAGAAAGAAACGTTATTTTTGCAATTTCCTTCCGTGAAAAAAAGCTTTCCGGGAAGCCTAATGGTAACATTTTTTTCCTTTTTGAAATTTTCTTTAAACCAGCCCCTGACTATCCCCATGAACAGGAATATCAAATTCAATCATACCTGGGATAGCATCAATTTTTGCGAGCTGCCAGTGTTTTTACCGAAAAAAACATTTTTTTCATATTATTTCCTCCTTGAAATAATAATGTTCTTAATAAATTAAATTCTGTTCCCAAAAATCCACTTATTAATTGCCTATTAGTTAACCATATTTTTTTAATATTTTTGTTTCTAATTTACTAGTAGTTGACAAAAATATTATTTTTATGCTAAAATAAACAACAGTTGATAGATAATTACAATTTGTAGTATTATCTTATCAAGAACATTAAAAGTTGAAGATTTTATGATTTATTCATAAACTTTTTCTTTTTTTGTTTTTTTGGTGAGATTTTCTTTTCGAAAAACTTTTACATTCCCAAGGAGGAAAAATTATGAATAAACTAACTAAACTAGGTATTGCCACTTTCTCTGCTGTAATTCTTAGTGCTGCAGTGCCAACTTTGGTGCACGCTGAGGAAAACGTTGCGCCGCAGCCAAATGTTGCTGCTAAACCTAATGTTGCTCAACCAACACCTGCACCAAAACCTAATGGTAGCTGGGTTGATTTCAGTATGCTCGACCCAATCGCTAAGCCAAAGCCAGGCAAAGAAGTTTCGAAACCTGCTGAAAAGCCGGTAGAAGAGCCCGCGCCTGTCGAAAAACCTTCGACCGAGGGCAACATTCTCGCAAACGGAACAGATGAGGCTATCGCAGAGGACAAGAAAAATGCTGAGATCGAGAAAAAATACAACGTCGATCCAACCAATCAGCTACCTGAGCCAGGCCTGCCAATCATAACGCCTGAACCAGAACAACCTATAACAGATTCTGAAGAGATGAAGAAGATGGTGGCGGAAGATTTGGCATACAAGAAGGGAGCAGCTAAGACTCAAGAAGAGTACAATGAACTGATAGCTGAGGCTAACAAGGAGCTTTGGGCTGCTAAAGGAATTGACATAGATGAACTAATCCATAGACCAATCCCAGGAGCACCTCCTGGAGCAGTGCGAGCATTATCAGATATAAGCGATCGAACATATGAAATCCAAGCAGATTTCTTAGATGCTGATCGTGTCAAGGAGCATGGATACACTACCGAATCAAGTATTGATAGCCCAAAACAAGCAAAAGTCTGGTCTACATGGGACATACATGACAAAGATAGTGCAGATGGAATACTAACAGCAGAAAAAAATTCCTGGCTACACTTTTTAGCCACGTCGTAAAATCAGCTGCAGATCATCCAGATATCGATCCCAGATCCAAAAGTTGTCAGAGTTAGCTATGATGCAGCCTATGCTTTGCGTGGTTCTGGTTACAAAAATGGTAAAGGAGACAATCTTTTTCGATACTATTTTTATTTACACTAAAAAAATAAAACCAGTAGAAGAAAAACCAACACCGAAAGATCCACAACCAGCGGAAACGGAAAAAACCTGCTGAAATTTCGAAACCAGTGGAAACAGTTAAGCCAACTGAGCAGCCGAAACCAGTTGAGAACAAGCCGGTTGAAAAACCAACCATGACTCCGAAACCAGCAGAAAACCCCTCAACCAGAGGTTAAACCTGCAGAGCAAGCACAACCAGCTAAACCAGTAGAACCATCTGAGAATCCTGTAAATCATGATAACCCAGAAGTTAAACCTGCTGAAAACGTTGGATTGCCAAAGATTCCTTATCGAAAAAGACCAGCCAAAACGTTGGTTTAACGGAGCAGGTCGCCCTACTCTAACAGTAAACGACCTTGCTATTCCACTCCCTGCTGAAAATGTAGAAAAAACATCTTACGGTTGGTGGACAGCTGAACCAGACTTGCTCCATGCAGGCTCTCATATAAAAACAAGTACTTTTAGTTCGAATTTCAATAGACCGATGTTCGAAAACGGTAAAGAGATAAACTTTAAAGATGGATTTAAAGATATGGATAGTAGATTTAGACCTGCTCTTGTTCGAGTAAAAAGTTCCAGAGTTGGAAGGAATGAACTATGAAGCTTATACAATCTTCTATGAAGTTCCTAATAAAAATGGAAATTCAGCTTACGGAACAAATCAAACTCTCCAAGGTGGTAATGTCGCTTTAACTTTCAAATCAAAAGAGAAGAAAGAAGACATCCAGGTTTATACATTAACCAAGGATAAAAAAACTGGAAGAGCTTTATTATCCAAGGTTCCCAAAAGAAGAAACAAATCGCTATGACGAGAAGACTAAAACTCATTCGTATTTTCTACCTGGTGAAACCTATCAAACTTACGTTTTCTTGTTTAAGAACCCTGCTGAAAAACCAGCCGAGCAAGTAAAACCTGAAGTTAAGCCAAGCGAACAGCCTAAGCCAGACAAGCAACCAAGTGTTCCTACTGTTCCAGCTGAGCAACCACAGCCTACTAAACCAGTGGAACCAGCAGAAAAGCCAATCGAGAAGCCTGTAAATCCAGTTACACCAGTTGCTCCAATAACACCAACAACTCCCTGTAACGCCTACGCTTAATCCAGCCATCCCAAACAATACTCGTGTTCTTTCGAACAAAGCTGGAAACGTTCAAGTGCATGGTTCAGAAGCAACACTCAAAAATGTCAGCTATATCAAGGTAGAAGAAACCAAGCCGACTTCACTTGAATCAAAAGACTACAAGGCCTTCGACATTCATTTATATGACGCGAATGGTAAGGCTATCCAGCCAAACGGCATGGTTCTAGTAAGTCTTTCTGCCGATAAGCCAGTTGAAAATGTTTACTATGTTGCTCCAGATGGTACTTTTACAGGCATTGAAGTTCAAACAAGATACAGATAAGGTGACCTTCGAAACTAATCACTTTAGTATCTATGCTATGACTTTCAAAATTGCCGCAAGCCGTGATAACGGAAAAATCGTAGAACCTGTAGTAGTTCATCAAGAACAAACAGCTCAAACATCACCACAAACTGATGTGAAAGTTGCTACAAATACTGTTCAACCAACGTACGTAGCACCGTTAGCTACAAGCAAAATAGCCAACACCAAGAAAGTATTACCAAATACAGGTGAGAAAACTTCAAACTTCGGATTATTCAGCCTTATCGCTTTCTTCGCAGGTCTTCTTGGCCTCCGTATCAAAAGTAAAGCCGAATAATTCAAAATCATAAAATCTATCAACTAAATTAGCCTCTCACTTGAGGGGCTTTTTATTTTATGTTATAATAACAGTTATGAATAACCAAATTTTGCGCCTCAAAAATAAAAAAAAGAGCAATTCAGTAAAAATCATAGCACTTGTCGGACTAGCTGGGAGTGGTAAAAGTACAGTAACCACATATCTCAAAGAAAAAGGCTATCCTAGCGTATATTTTGGCGGTGTTATAATTAAAGCACTAACTGACCAAAATCTTGAAATCACACCAGAAAACGAGAAAAAAATGCGCACAAAATTGCGAGAAGATTTCGGAAAAAGACGTAGTTGTAAATAAAATCGTAGAACAAATTCAAAATCTTATCAAATCCGGCTAAAAACGCATTATCGCCGACGGGCTTTACACCTGGACAGAGTATAAAATTCTTAAAAAACACTTCCCGACCGAGCTAAAAGTTATCGCACTTGTTCCACCAAAAAACTTGCGCCACAAACGAATTTCTTCCCGCCCCGAACGTGCAATGAGCTTAGCAGAAATCAACGACCGCGACTTCAATGAGATCGAAACACTAGAAAAAGGTGGCCCAATTGCAATTGCCGACTATTTTATCGTCAATAAAGGTTCAAATCTTCGAACTCGCCTCAAAAATCGATAAAATCCTTAAAGAAATTAATTTCTAAAACCAAAAAGAACCCGAATCTACTTTCGAGTTCTTTTTATTTTTTTAATATTACTACATTTTTTTTCCGGAACTTCAATTCCAAGCAAATCTAAAACCGTTTGCAAAAAGTTTTCGAAACTTTCTTTAAAAAGTGTTAATCGTGCCGATTTTTTTCAATTTCAGAAACATCCGAAACGCGAGTTTTTTTCATAGTAGCGGTTCATTTCACGCGCCAAATCATAAAGATATTTCGAAATCTTATGCGGTTCCAAATCTCGCGCTGCCATTTTTACAGTTTCAGGAAAGGCCAAAAGTTGCAAAATTACATTTTTCTCAGCTTCGAAATCGTAATTTTCAAAATCAACCAATTCGAAATTCTGCTCTTTTCGTAAAATATTATTTACTCGAACCGCCGAATATTGAACATACGGTCCAGAAAAAATCCCGTTAAAGCAAAGATATTTTCCCAATCGAAAAGAATATTTGTTCGTCGATCAGCTGCAAAATCTGAAAAACTTAATCGCACCAAGCGCAATTTTCTTGATATCTTCTTCAGAAACATCTCGACCAGCTACGATTTCACGCGCACGCTCTTCTGCCTTATCAAGAAGTTCTTCCATCAAAACAACACCTTTTCGCGAAGACATTTTTTCGCGTGTACCGTCTTCATTTAACTGATCAATTACACCAAACCAAAGGTGATATAAGTCAGTTTTAATTCCAAGTTTTTTCGCCATTGCAAAAATTTGTGAAAAGTAAAATTGTTGTTCCGCACCTACCGCATAAACAACCTTATCAGGAGTAAATTCTTCTTCACGGAACAAAAATTGTTGCAAGGTCGTTTGTTGCGTAAAGTGCTGCACCATTACTTTTTTTGAACCAAAAAGTGGAACATCAAAACCATATTCTTCCAGAGGAACGATTACCGAACCATCTTCATTTTGAACAGCTACACCACTCTCGATTAGTTTTCTAACAGCAGCCTTACCTTTTGGCGCAAAAAATGCTTCGCCATATTCATAATCTGTCGAAATTTTAAGGCGTGCCATCACATCATGAATATGTTTTAGGCTAATCTCTTTAAATCTGTTTGAAAACTCAATCGCTTCATTATCACCTTTTTCAAGTTTCAAAAGCCACTCTTCAGCCTGTTTTTCTATCTCACCACCTTCACCCTGCTCTTTTATTGCGGCTTTAGTTTTAATATAAACATCACCAAGCTCATAAACTCCGCGCTCAGCAAGTTTTTCATCATTCGAAAACATTTTAAAACCTACAACCCAAATTCCAAAAGGCGTTCCATAATCACCAAGATGGTTATCTGTGATCACTTTCCAGCCAGAAAATTCCAGCAACTTTTTAGCCGCCCAACCTTGATTCCCGGGCCGCAAATGCCCAACACTATAAGGTTTCGCCATATTTGGACTAGGCCCGTCAATTAGTGCTAATTTTCCTTCACCATCATTATTTGAACCAAATCGATCACTAAAATCATGACTCAGCAATTTTTCAAGTTTTTTAGCCGAAACTCTCAAATTCAAAAAACCAGGTCCAGCAACCTCAATTGTTTCAAAAAAATTTCGTTTTTCGAAAGTTCACCTAAAAAGCAAATCAGCAATTTCGCGCGGATTTTTTGAAAGCTTTCCCGCAAGTTGCATAGCAATATTTGTTGCAAAATCACCAAACTCTGACCGTGGCCGAGTCAAAGAAACTTCTACTTCAATGTTAAATTTTTTTCCTTGATTGTCTGATTAATAATTTCTGCAACTTTATTCATATAATATATATTACCACTTTTTATAAAAAAATAAAATATGTTATAATAGAGTTTATGGATAACGAGAAAAAAATTGAATGGATTAACCGCAACCGAAGTTCGAAAAAAAGATTTCGCAAGGCTTGGTGAATGATTTTAAAATTGACAATAAAAATAGCCTTTGGGAAATTATTAAGCGCAACGTTTTTACAATTTTTTTAACTTCTTGAATTTTTACGATTGCGGTTCTTTTTGGCTTTGGTTGGCGCCTGGAGCAATTTAATCTTTTTTTGTAGTAATTATTTTTTTAATGCTATCTCTGGAATCGCTACCGAAATTCGCGCAAAAAAAATGATAGACAAGCTTAATCTGATGAGCAAAGAAAAAATTACAGTTGTACGTTCTTCACATGATCAAAAAATTACACCCGAAGAAATTGTTCTAAACGATATTTTGAAAATTTCTGCCGGCGAACAAATTCCATCCGATGCTGTCGTCTTGAAAGGTGTTGCCGAAGCGAATGAAGCAATGTTAACCGGTGAAAGCGACCTAGTTTTGAAAGAAAAAGGCGCAATTTTACTTTCGGGTAGTTTTTTAGCTAGCGGAAAAGTTCTCGCGGAAGTTTCGCATGTTGGTGCTGATAATTATGCATCAAAACTAATGACCGAAGCCAAGACACATAAGCCAATCAATTCAAGAATCCTCAATTCACTCGACAAAATGCTGGTTTCACTAGTAAAATCATTATTCCGTTTGGCCTAGCTCTATTTTTTGAAGCGCTTTTAATCAAAGCTCTACCAACTAAAACCGCTGTAATTTATACATCAACTCCACTTCTCGGAATGTTACCAAAAGGAATTGCTTTACTCACAATTACTTCTCTTTTGACTGCTGTAATTAAACTCGGATTTCGAAAAGTTCTCGTTCAAGAAATGTATTCGGTCGAAACTCTCGCACACGTCGACACACTTTGTCTTGATAAAACAGGTACAATCACCGAAGGTAAAATGAAGGTCGAAGATATCTATTATCTTTCGAAAAAGTTTTCGAGCGAAGAAATCAATCAGCTCATTTCGGTCTATACAAATTCCAGTGAAGATAACAATCCAACCGCGCAAGCAATCCGTAAACAATTTTCAAAAATAAAGACAAATCACGTAGCTGAAAATATTATTCCGTTTTCAAGCGACCGAAAATGGGGTTCAATGGAAATTTCTGGCGTTGGAACAATTTTTCTTGGTGCACCAGAAATGCTTTTCGGAGAGACTCTAAAACAAGCAAATGAAGCCCTTTCTCGCGGTTCACGCGTTTTAGCTTTGGCGTTTTCGAAATCTAAAATCGACAATAAAAATATCGAAATGCCAACGAAAATTTCGAAACTCGCACTGATTGAAATTACCGATCCAATTCGTGAAGGTGCTAAAGACACACTAGAATATTTGCGCTCACAAAGAATTGATCTCAAGATTATCTCTGGCGACAACCCGATTACAGTTTCAAACATAGCCCAAAAAGCTGGTTTTGCAAATTTTGAAAGCTATATTGATTGCTCTAAAGTAAAAGATTCTGAACTCAAAAAAATCGCAATTTCAACGGCAATTTTTGGCCGAGTTTCGCCACATCAGAAAAAATTAATTATTCAAACACTCAAAAAATCCGGCCGAACAGTCGCAATGACCGGTGATGGCGTGAATGATATCTTAGCTTTGCGCGAAGCAGATTGTTCAATCGTGATGGCAGAAGGCGATCCGGCAACACGCCAGATTGCAAACTTTAGTTTTGCTTAATTCCGATTTCAACGATCTACCAGAAATCCTTTTTTTGAAGGTCGCCGAGTTGTTAATAATATTTCTCGAATTGCACCAATTTTCTTCATCAAAACAATTTATTCGTTCATTTTGGCAGTTGTCTGCATTTTAAGTGCGCTCATCTTCGACAAAAATCTACTACTAGTTTTCCCTTTCATTCCGATTCAAGTGACACTAATTGATCAATTCGTGGAAGGTTTCCCGCCTTTTGTGTTAACTTTCGAAAAAAATATTCAACCTGTCGAAAAAGACTTCATCAAAAAAATCACTTCTAATGGCCCTTCCAAGCGCGCTAATGGTTGTATTTTTCGGTTATTTTTTTGTTAGAATTTGGGGTATATCAAACGGCTGGATCACACAAGAAATTTCAACTGTTTCATATTATTTACTCGGTTCAATCGGAATGCTTTCGGTTATTCGCGCCTGCCTTCCACTCAATTTTTGGCGAATTCTGCTTCTGGTTTGGTCGATCGGCGCATTTATCGCTACCGCAATTCTCTTCCGACCGCTAATCGAAATTGGCGTACTTTCTGGCCGCGCATTCGAACTTTATGCTGTACTTATGGTTATTTTTACAACATTTTTCGTAACTATCGAATGGTTGAAAAAACGTTCAGAAAATGATACAATAAAAGCATAAACTGAATAAAAGGAGTATCTGAAAATGACAATTGACCAACAGTTTGTTGAATATATCGTTAAAAATTTAGTCGAAAACCCGGAAGACGTTAAAGTTGACCGTATTATTGACGAAAAAGGTGTTTTGTTAACTTTAAGTGTAAATAAAGAAGATTTGGGGCGAATTATCGGGCGTCGCGGCACAACAGCACAAAGTCTTCGCGCACTACTTCGAGCATTAGCACTGAAAAATAACGCTCACTACAACCTAAAAATTAATGATGGAGAAGAAAAAGTTGGGGTTGTGGAAAATTTAACAGATACACCTGTGGAAAACACAAGCACTTTCGCAGAACAAACACGAAAAGAGCTTGCAGAAATAGACGATGATGCGTTATAATAGAAATAGTTCAATTCGAAATTCTTAAGTGGAGTTTTGAATTTCGAAAGAACTGCGGAAAACAAAAAAGTCAAAGCTCTATGCGAGCAAACTAAGGAAAAGTTTGAGAGCTTATACTTTATTAAAAAAATCCAGCCGAGATACTGTGGCTGGATTTTTTAGTTCCCTAATTTTGCAAAAAAAGTTAAAAAAATGTTAAAAATATTATTAATATGAAAATTCAAAGTTATAACTCTTTTTCCCAGAAATAATTCAACCGTTTTTTTCGAAAAATGCGATGATGTGGAAAGCTCAAAAATCAAGGTGTAGTTTCTTTTCGAAATTATCAACTTACGAGATTTTTGGAATTGGCCTACGACGGCAGGTCGACGATATTCCTTATGGCGGCGGTGACGGAATGTTATTAAAAGCCCGAACCTCTTTTTCGAAGCCGTTGAATTCGCAAAAAAAGCTCACCAAATGCAAAAGTCGTAGCAATGACACCGAGTGAAAACATTTGGAACCAAGAAATGGCACAAAAAAAGGCGGATTCTAGCGAAGATCTAATCATTCTTTGCGGAAGATATGAAGGTTTTTGACTCACGGATTTTTCGAAATTGTTGATGAAAAAAATTAGCGTTGGAAAAATTCATTCTGACTGGTGGTGAAATTCCAGCGATGACTATTATTGATAGTATCGTGAGGCTAATTCCGGGCGTTCTTGGTGGAGAAAAAAATCAGCCGAGATTGAGAGTTATTCTAACGGCAATAATCTTGAATTTCCACAATTCACTCGCTCGGCAGATTTTCGCGGAATGAAAGTCCCTGAAGTTCTCCTCAGCGGTCATCACGCAAAAAAATAAATGAATGGCGAAAAAAATATTCAAAAATAGCATTTTAGGGCTTGATTTTTTTCAAAAAAATATCAGCTATAATAGTTATATATTTCGAGAAAAATCTCGGGGTGTGGCGCAGTTGGCTAGCGCGCGCGGTTTTGGGGACCGTGAGGTCGAAGGTTCGAGTCCTTTCACCCCGACCACAGAAATTATTTAAAAATCAGCTTTCGTGAGCTGTTTTTTTATTTTCAAAAAAATTAAACCATTGACATTTAATAAAAACTTATGCTATAATTTAGACATAATTAGTTAATAAAATAAAAAAACAAAAAGGAAAAATAGATGTCAAAAATTGTTGTCGCCCTTGGTGGAAACGCATTACAAAAAAATGGTGAACTAACTGCTCAAATTCAAGAAGAAGTCGCAAAAGAAACTGTTCAAAAATTAATCCCACTTATCAAAGACGGTCATGAGCTTGTGATTGTTCATGGAAATGGACCCGCAAGTCGGAAATCTCGTTCTTCATGAAGAAGCTGGAAATTCCCCTTCAACACCTGCAATGCCACTTCACGTAAGCGTTGGAATGACTCAAGGAATGATTGGATACTGGATTCAAAAAGCACTACAAGAAGAGCTTTCGAAAAAAACAAAATTTCGAAAAAATGCTACAACTATAATTACACAAGTTGAAGTTTCAAAAGAAGATCCAGCTTTTCAGAATCCAACAAAACCAATTGGCCCATTTTATTCAGAAGATAAAGCACAAAAAGTTGCCGAAGAAAAAGGCTACACAGTTAAAGAAGATTCTGGGCGTGGTTGGCGCCGAGTTGTTCCTTCTCCAAAACCAATTCATATTCTCGAGGCCGAAGCAATTATTAATTTAATGAAAACTGGAGCAATTGTTGTTGCGGCTGGCGGCGGTGGAATTCCTGTTGTAAAAATCTGGCGAAAATTCTTTCGAAGGAATCGACGCAGTTATTGATAAAGATTTCGCAGCGGAATTGTTAGCTGAAAAAAATCAACGCCGACACGCTTCTAATTTTAACTGGTGTTGACAATGCGATGATTAATTTCGGTAAAGAAAATCAACAGGCGCTTGGTGTAATTTCAGTTAAAGAAGCCCAGAAATATGTCAATGATGAACAATTTGGCGCAGGCTCAATGCTTCCAAAAGTTCAAGCTTCGCTCAAATTTGCACAAACTGGCAAAAAAGCAATTATCACAAGCCTTGAAAACGCCCAAGATGCAATTTTGAAAAAAATCTCGGAACGATAATTATAAAATAAACAAAATTAGCCTTTCGAAAGATTGGCTAATTTATTTTTAGCGTATAAAAATAAGCACTCAATTGAATGCTTATTTTTATATTTAAGTTTAAATTGTTCGAACACGAATAGTATCTGTTCCACCAACCAATCCAGGTTGACGACCAGAAACAATAACAACCGTTACTTTTTCTTTAGCGCCAAAAGTTTGATTAGCTTTCAATTCTTTCGCAAGTTCAAGACCAGCAAATTCACCATCTGGGCGTACAAAACTTCGAGTTGCATAATTCAAGCCAAGTTGTTGAGCAACGCGATTTGAACTTGTTACAGCATAAATTGGAAGAGCTGGACGATTTGCAGCCGCAGTTGCAGCAGTTTGACCAGATTTTGTTTCAACAATCAATGCGTCGGCATTAATTTGTTCAGCAAGTTCAACTGCAGCGAGTGAAATTGCATTTAGTGCTTCATTGTTTCCGCGTTCAACAATATCATCAATAGGAGAAACAGCAGCATGCTCTTGTGTATACATAATTACATCGCGCATTGCTTTTACAGTTTCTTCTGGATATTTACCGGTCGCAGATTCATCTGAAAGCATTACCACATCAGCGCCCTGAATCACTGCATTAGCAACGTCTGAAACTTCTGCTCGTGAAGGCTGTGGGTTATCAACCATTGAACCCATTGTTTGAGTTGCAACAATAGAAATTTTACCATGTTTTTCGACAAAGAGCTACAGCTTTTCGTTGAATAATTGGCACAACTTCTGGAGCAACTTCATAAGCCATATCACCGCGAGCAATCATCACACCATCAGCGGCAAGAACGATTTTTTCAAGTTCTTCATCAGAGACAGCTTTTTTAGTCTCAATTTTCGCAATAACTTGCGCTTCGCTATTATGGCTAACAAGAAGTTGGCGAACATTTTCAATATCTTCAGCAGTCTGCACAAAAGCTCATTGCAACATAGTCAATATCTTGGGTTGCGCCAAATTCAAGGTCACGCATATCTTTTTCAGTAATAACATCGCCACCAAAATCTGTATCTGGCAAATTCAAACCTTTTCGGCTCATCAAAGTTCCTTTATTCAAAACTCGCAATTTAATCGCTGTGTTTGAAGGAATTTCAATAACCTCTGTTCGAACCTTTCCGTCAAAAAAATATAAACAGGCTCACCAACTTTAACTTTTTTTCTGCTAAATTGTATTGAACTGGAAGATTTGCTGAACCATCATGTTGTTCAATAGAATAATCAAGAACTAATTCATCACCCTCAACAACATCAAATCGATTATCAACGATGTCACCAAGACGAATTTTTGGACCTTGCAAGTCTTGTAGAATTGCAATTTCGCGGCCAAGCTTTTCACTAATTTCTCGAACCGCTTTAATTTTTGCAGCATGCTCATCATATGAACCATGTGAAAAATTTAATCGAGCTCCGTTAATTCCTGCATTAATAAGTTTTTCGATCATTTCAGGGCTGTCGCTTGCTGGGCCGATCGTAGCCAAAATCTTTGTTCGTTTGTAAATATTTTTTTCCATACTCTTACATTATAACACTTTTATTTTTTTATTAAAAAGGGGTTGATTTATTTTTTTAAAAGTTTGATATAATAATAAAGAGTTGTTGCTTTATCACCCCAAAGCTCAGCTCAATGGTCTTATCGTCTAACGGTTAGGACACCAGGTTTTCATCCTGGCAATCCGGGTTCGATTCCCGGTAAGATCACCAAAAGAAATTATTATAAATCGCTTTTTGAAAAATTAGCGATTTTCTTTTTATTTAATCAAATAACTTTAACCATATACACCTATCTATAGTTTAAAAATTATATTCTTTAAAAAAATATCTTTTTGAATACTTATCTATAAAATAAAGGTGTAATATTTTCAAAAAGTTTTCATTCATTCAAAAAAATCCACTATAATACAGTGGAAAAATTAAAATAACTAAATTAGCCGTTATTTTTCAAGCCAATTTCATAAAAACGAGCTTTAATAGTATTTTTTTATATTTTTATTACTTCTATAAAGGCTCTTTCTTTTTTTAAATATATTATGTACTTATTAAAAATATTAATTATACCAATAAACATTCCACTTCTCAAAAAAATTAAAAAAATACGAGTCAGTTTATATACCTAACTCAGTGCCCTTAATTTGGCTGGGATGGAGGGATTCGAACCCCCGAATGCCAGGGACCAGAACCCTGCCAACCAATAAGAGTATTTAGGGCGTATAGACTTTATCAGCAGTGATAAAAGTCCATATTTTCATTTACTTAACGCTTTCTGCGTCTTATGTTACTATAATATCATACCCAAGCTAAAAAGTCAATACCTAAACATAAGTTTTTTTCTGAAAAAGGTATTTTTAAAGTAGTAAATCTCTTCGTTGAAAATTCTTCGATAAGAATTACCAAGTTTATTTTTGAAGGTGATGAAGGTAAATTTGAGTCGTTCGAATATCTGCGTGTCGTAATAGTTGCTGAATTTCATAAATATCTGCACCCCGTTCGGCTAAATTAGTCGCGAAAGAATGTCGAAGTTGGTGCGGGTGAAAAATTCTTAAATCCGCATCGTTCAAATTGCCGTTTTAAGCGCTTTCGGATCGCCTTTACAGTCAAAGGTTGTCCAGAAGCGCTCGCAGGGCTCTCCATAAGAAATCGTGGTCGAAAAGTCCATTTTTAGCAATATAATTCTCAAGTTTTTAAGCTGGTTCTGAACGAAAAAAATAAACATAGCCAAACTTTCGCCCTTTACCAATTATCGCAATTCTCCCCTTTTCAAAATCAATATCGCCAACCTTAATATTTCGAAATTCTGAAATCCGTAGACCACTTTCGAACAACAAAGCAATTGAAAGTTTCTCGAACTCTGGTGAACTTTTTCAAAAACATATTTAATTTCATTCTCACGATAAAAAGATATAATCTGGTGTTTTTGTTTACTGATTTAATTTTTCTGAATCATAATCGGTCTGATTTTTTTGGTTTTCTCTCATACTCCACTGCCCACCTCAAAAAGCACCGCAAAAGTTTTTAGTCGTGTGTTTATTGTTTCCACGCCATAAGTCCTACCTGTCAAATTGCCCGAGAGCATTCCACTTTTCCACTCAATAAAAGTCTCCAAATCAAGTTCAAAGATATCGTCAATCATCGTCTGCTTTACAAATATCCGCAAAATAAACTTCTTCGTTCCAATTGTTTGCTCTGTTAAGTTTTGCGATATTCTCGCACCACTTTTTAAATATGTTTCAATTTGCTCATTAATCATTTCATCTCCTCTCGCTCTATATAAAAATTAAAAAAGAATTAAACAGAAATTCTATATAGAACTAAACTTCGTTAAAATTTTGCTAAAAATTTCCCTCCATTTCAGAATCTTCTATTGATAAAAATTGCGTTCAATGTTTTAGTATTTTACAAATTTACATTTTTATTTCCTTTATATTTTTACAGATATTAGAAAATATTATATAATAATTTAGCTAAAACGCAACAAACAACACTTCCACAAAGTGTTTTTTTATAGTTTTGTCAAATTGTTGTAAATTAACTTAAATTAAAATTATGTTTCATTGCTTTGAAATTTAGCGTAGCTAGAATTATTAAAAGCTTTTTCGAGGTTACTTCATCGCATTCATTTTTGTTTTTCCGCCTCGCTTTTCAGCTAATTTTGAAATTTGTCTATTTAAAAAAATTCTCGCATTATTTTTAAAAGTTTTTTTCAAGGTTTTTCTTACTCCAAATTTTCGCAAAATAACCCTTTTTATCTTTAATTTTACCCGCAAAAGCCGCATTTTTTTCATCATCTTCACGCTCGCCTCGAACTCTTTGCTAAAAATTCTTCTGGCGATTTCGAAACATCGGTAAAAATTATTACCATCTATAAATTTAGTTGCGTCACCAGCGCTTCGCGCATTTTTAAATTTCGCAAATCATCGCGAATAATTGTTATCTTTTTCATATTTACTCCGTCTATTGTTATTTTAGAGTAAAATTTGAAGTATTTATTTTTCAAAGAAAAAAATCACTCCAATATCGTCGTTTTACAGCGACGTGGAGTGATTTTCTTGATATTTGTACTAATCACTTTAATTATATATTATATTTTCTCAAAAGTCAAACTTTTCATCAAAAAAATGCTAAGCTAATAAAAAATAAAAACCGCTTCAACAGCGGTTTTTAGAAAAACATTAAATTAGTAAACTTTTTATTTCTTTAGCTTTTTATTAATTACAACTAAGCCAACTCCCCGTCGCAATCATCGAAACAGTAACGTCAAGCTCTTGAGTAATTCTAGCCAAAGATACCATCGTAAACTCAACATAAGTCGTAGTCACGACTGTGCTAAATACAGTCAGCGGGTTTATTCCTGCATTCAAAATTTGAACCGCTACAGCTGGTGGATTTTTAAACGCTTTAGGAAACTCAATCCTAGTCTTTTTCATTCCTTTGGCGGAAGAAGTTAGCGTTCCAATATGTCTGGTCGAACCACTGTGTATGAACTTGTTGCGTCTTATATTGAGTAGCCAAATTTCCAGATTGAATGATTTTTAACGTTAGATTGTTTTAGTTTGTTTGGTTCAATTGAATTATCATCAATATTTTTTTCCGCTTGCCAATCCGTTACTAAAAATCAGCTACCGCCTTGGTATTAGCCACCATTTTCGTCTAGATCTTGCGCCGTTAGTGGAGATAGCGGCACAAAAATCCTTTATTGGGGTGTGGTAAAGTTAACTTAGCCATTATTTCTTAGCTCCTAGCTTAAAGATTGGTTTAAGCCCTGCAAAAGCTGTAGCGATTGCGCTGAAATTGCCAAAAATCTCTTTCGTTGCGTTTGAATTAAGATTACGCAAATCGTTGCGATCAACATATTCACTAAGATTCCAAGGTCAGCAATGAAATATACTGTCGTTTTAGCTTTTTCGCTAATTCGTGGCTCATACTCCGTGTTAGCAATATTTTCATTTGTTGTTTTTCTGTAAATCTTCCAACATTTTTAACTCCTCTTCTGTTAGTGGTCTTGCATTAATTTGAATTAACTGCTTTTTCTCTACTTTTTTTAGAATTTTCAGCATTTCCGCTATTTTCTAAATTGTGCGACATATCTTTTTCTCCTCTTCTTGAACTGTTAAACCTTGATTTTCAGCTGGTTTTTTTCTTCTGGTTTAGGCTTATCCTCGACCATATTGCTGACATCAGCAATATGGTTTTCCACAGGGTTTTCCACAACTGGCTCAGCTGGTTTTTAGTTCCTCAACTGGTGCTGGTGCTGGTGCTGGTGCTGGTCGATATTCAGTAATCGTTCCTTTGTCCCCTGCCGGCACTTCGGTTACTGGGGTTAATTCCATCCAGACATCAATACCATCTCGTTTTACTCGCGCAAACCACATTCCATCATTCTGAACTACTTCTAGAGCGACAAAAGCACCTTGAATTTTAACCCAATCACCTGCGTTGATTTCACTATCAACCTTATAGCCATCACCATCAACTTTGACCGCCCAGTCGGCAGGAATACCGTTTTCTTCCCAAAGTAAAGCCTCTTGGACAAAGGGCGTCGATTTTAAGCTCTCTTCGCCCATCGTTGATACTCACTTCCGCAACTTGTAGTGCTTGACTAATCTTAAAGTGTGAGCCAATATTAATCACATCATCAATAGCTTCTGGCGTTGGTTGTGGTGCTGGTGCGTTTTGCGGTTTTCCAGTATAGCGGAACACAGTCAAATATTGAACATTATTCCAGCCCGCTAATTTATCGTGTTCATCAGTGTGAATACCATTATAGGCATACGCACAATGGATAATATTATCATTATCAATAAATATTCCAGTATGTCCATTAGCACCGAGAGTATATCCCTGTTTACCCCAAATGAAGATATCACCCCTTTGTGTAGGAATATAACCATTTGCGTCTGCTTCAATTCGTTGAAAGCCGAATTTCGGTAAATCCACAAACTCTGTTTCAGTGTTACCAATACGGAAACCTTGTGGCAGTATTCCAGCATAAATCAATGCGTGATAAATCGCACTCGAACAATCGTAAGAATTCGGGCCATTTCTATAGTCCATCGAATAGCTCACTCTACCTTGTCGTTGCTGAAACCATTCAATTACTTTGTCCATTGTTTTCCTTTCTTTTAATTCTTGCTTTAATTAAATCTCTTTCATATTCTTCTCGCCAAGCTTCAACTAAACTATCTATATAACCATTGCCTCCTAACGCTTTATATTCTTCGAACGCTCGCTCAATCTCATCGACCTTCTCGGGCTGAACATTAATCATTAATAAAAATTTCGTTACGCTTTCCATTCTTGGCATTGTTACGCCCAATATCTCGAACTTCATGAATTTCTCTACGAACAGAATCAAAAATTTTCATTTACTCCTTCGAACTCTCCTTTGAGCATTTCTTTCAATCCATTTTTTTAGCGTGTCGGAAGAGTGTTAAAACTCCGCCAATTAACCCAACCAGAAATGCAATAAAAGTCCCTATTTCACCAACTGTTATTTGCATATTAGTTTTTAGCTTCTCCTTTAAATTGTAATTTCTATCTACCCATAGTTTAAAAATAAATAGTCGAGTAATAAAACCACATCACCAATTATTCTTAATGAAGTTCATCCTAATTTTTCACATCCACCTTCTGTGCGGAGATCGTTTGATTATTTCGGCTTCCTTCTCCGTCTGTAAATTCCATATATTCAGCTGTAACAATAATGTCATCATCACGCCTAATTATCTCAAAATATATCCTATTTTCTGTTGAACCATTAGAGCTAATTTTATACTCGTTTCTTGATCCCCATTGTCCATTAAAACAATAGTGATCAATAATCAAACCTTTGCGGTTCCTACTAGGAAAAAAACTCTTTTAGTCTTATATCCGTTCTCAAAAATCTCCAGCTGGCAAGCTAAAATCTAAAACAATACTTTCACCATCAAGTGACATCTGCCAGAAATCAGAATTTTTAACAAAACTATTAACTTTCATCTATTGCATCTCCAAAAATAGCATAATAGCCCTTTCCATCACCTCTTCCAGATATATGAACTTCGTTATTATTAATGCTGTTAACAGGGCTACTTGGTCTCAAGCATTTTTTTCTAAGTCAAGAATAGATGAATTATTTTTTTCCTAAAAATAACTGTTTCTTCCCAAAAATAAAACCATTGGCAAATAGCCTAGATTATGCTTTAACAACTATATCACCTCTAAATGTTCCAAAAGTTTAAAAATCTTCAAGCTTCTATTTCTCGAATCATTCAATATTCTTCGTTTTCAATGGTGCCACTTCTCCAGTATAATCAGGCGGAGCAATACCAATCAAACGCACATAAACTCTTCGCGGTGGATCAACTCCTCGAATAGCAAAACCGAATAGTTTTTTTCTAATGCACCCACAAGAAAGTTTTCATCTCCACTTGTCCAAAAACGAAAAATCTCGAGCATCCGAAAAATTGCTATTCAAACTATACTCACCCATAATCAATGGTACGAACGGTAGGTTATATTCAATATCAAAAGTTTTTAATATTACTCATAAAACTACCGTTATATTCAAAAACTATAACAGGCTTTGATAAATTCACTTCGATCAATAAATTTATTAGGTTTCATTCTCTAAAAATCTCAATCACATCTTCACCAGCCACGCTGACCCACTCACCCACAGCTCCAGTTTTAGGATGCCTTCCAATTAAAAATTCGTCGAGTGCCATTTTCTTCCGAATAAACAAAGCTGTCCTTATTAATTTTTGGTCAAAAATCACTCCATTTTTTTGACACAATCAGCTCACCCGTGGTCTGGTTTAGTTTTTATATTTCCACCCAGTGAATTCACCACTCTGTCGCCCTGAAATTCAATATTTTTTTCAATCGCCATTACGCTAATAGATCCTTTCCATCCAAAACAGACTTATCCAAAAATAAATGATTTTGAAACAATATGTGGTTTTCCAGTTATAGTCGTTTTCATAACCGCTATCGTTTAGGCTCATCTTAATACCTGTCACCAAATAGTCGCCTTTATCTTTGTAATTCACACTAACCACATCACCTAATTGCAAGGCTGGATTACCTTTAACTTTCATTGAAATCGTTGGCGAAAAAAACTAGCATATTTCTTTAAAATATCCGTTGCAAACAAGTCACAGTTGCGATAATTCCCAAAATATGGGTTATCGGTGATTTCAAGCGCTTTTTGCCATAGCGCTCCATACTTTCACGATCAAAAGCTTCATATTTAATAGTATCTACCACTTTTGCACTCTCGCCCCCATAATTCAATTTTCGAGATTTTCGAAGGGCTTGTTCCTTGGTTATTAACTGTCAATTTGTAGGCATCAGCAAAAAGCTCACCTTTCAATTGGATATCTGAATTGTCAATTTTTCTCGCCTTTTTAAATTCCACCCAACTTTCACCAGTTTTTGGCCAACCGAGATAGGGCGAACGCTCCATGCAGGGTCATCAAGAGTTAGCCATATCGATAAGCTAGCTCTAGGTTGAATAACCCACTCATTTTTACCTTCCGCACTAAAAATTGGTTGCAGTGGTTGAACTTCTCGCACATCACTTTTTAATGCTAACATAATTAATTACATCGTTAACTTTTTCTGTTTCAATATCAATAATATTACTTGCGCTGAATGTCATTACTGGCGTTTTGTCCAAATTACCACTACGGTTTTCAAAACGAATTATCCCTTGCTCATCAAGCCACAATAAACCGTTCTCGGCCTGAACCAAATTCTTTAATATCGTGCTAACATTGTCATCATTTTTAAAAATAAACAAATGGAATTATGTTTTGACCTTTACTTATACGGTATTGGTTTTCATCCATTCCATATTGTTTAAATATTTCTTTCAAGAGCACATCGGTTGAAACATCCCTCAACATAACGGTTCTATTAATTTTTGTTTCAGTAATATCACTCAAAAAATCTAACGCAGACCAAGTAATCGTTTTATCATTGTTGTAAGTTGGTATTTTTTCAGTATTCCCAACGAAAACCGGAACCGTTCCTACATTTTTTGCGCCTAAATAAAGCCTCAAAGGTCGTTTTGGCAGAATATATTCAGCAATCGGGCTCTTTTTTGTTGTTTCGAAAAATGAGAAATAATCATCATAATTATTTAGCTTTATGTCCGCTATTCCAGACTGCACATTATACGGAAATTTAACCGAACGCTCTACGCTCATTTCAATAGGCGATCAGAAATATCATCATACTGAAAAGCATCCCAAACTTGCGCTGGGTTTCCTTCTGGCGTGGCTAACATATCAGTTTCGTTTAATTTAGATTTGCCAAGAATGAACCAATTAGTCGATTCATTCTTTTTGCGAGTAAAACTCATCTTCGCTCGCCAATCCAAAGCCACAATACTGCCTGCAAACGCCTTATTAAACCTTTCACTAACAATCTGCATTTATTAAATCTCCGTAAAGCTCACTTCAGCTTGCTTAACCATTCCATCAAAGCTGACCACTTCTCGCTTGCCAAGCTCCATATAGACTGGAATATTTACCACATTTTCCATACCCTCAATAGTCAATCTAACTGGCTCTTGGTTTTTGAATTTGTCGGTCATAAAAGCCTTTAATCTCATCAAATTCTTCCTTGGTTGGGTAGTTCCAAGTATGCTCCCAAGTTCGCTTTCTCGCACCAACAACATAAGTCGTTAGTGAATTATCGAGTGTTTTAACTTTTTTTAACATTATCCACTGTCGTTTCTGGTAGTGGCACTTCAACGATCGACCATTCAGCAGTTTTTAGTAGAATCGCTCAATATTATCTTCATTATGCAAATCTCCTCTTATCGTTTAGCTCTAACTGCTCACGAATCAATTCAGCCACTTTTCGCTGTTCGGCAGGGGCTGGTTGCAAAAGTTCCGCTCACATTAATCGTATAGTTATTACCACCAGTTCCACCAGTTTGGCTATTAATTTTTGTCAATCAGGCTCGCCATCTTGCTTTCAGGTACGATCCATTCATTTTCGCCACCATCACCAGCCCAAATCAAGCTTCCACCGCCTTGAGGGCCGACAATACCACCAGTCTCAAAGCGTGGCACATTTAGTTTTTCCAATTTTCCGATATGCACCCCAGGGATAGCGTTAATTATACCAATAGCAATATTAATCATATCAATAAAGCCATTAATCATACCAACAGCAAAGCCCAATACGCCATTGATAGCCCATTTAACCGCACCGCTAATTGCACCACCAATTGCATCCCCAACACCTTTAAAGATGCCAACTATTCCATTCCAAATACCAGCAAAAAAGCCAAACACGCCTGAAAAGACATTTTTTATACCATTCCAGGCTGTAGTGAATACACCAATAAAGAATCCAGCCACAACACCGAACACTGCTTTAATTCCATTCCAGATAGTTGTGTAATACCAAACTACACCATTCCAAATCGCCATAATCCCGTTCCACGCCGATTGAAATATTGCACCGAAAAATTGCACCACTGGCGTAAATATCGCAACAATTCCGTTCCAAACTAGACCGAAAAAGGCTGTTACCCCATTCCAAATTGCTACTATTCCGTCCCATGCCGACTGGAAGAACCCAATAATCTGATCTTTAAAAGTAAAGAATAGGCCAACTAATATAGATATAGGCCAAAAAATAATCGCAAGGATAGTTAAGCCCCATTGTCTAAAAAAATCTACAATTCCATTAAACAAGCTAGTTATACCATTCCATATTCCAGTGAAAAAAATCACCGATCCCTTTGAAGAATGCACTCAATATTTGCGCCAACTTCACCCTAACCAGTTGCCGATATTTTTGAAGACTTCACCTATAAAATTACAGAAATCCTGCCAAATTTTCTTTCCCATTTCCGTTTGAGTAAAGAAATATACCAGACCAGCTACTAGAGCAGCGATAGCCATTACTATCAAGACAATAGGATTAGCTGCCATTACGAAATTAAGCAGAGCTTGAGCTGCAGCTGCTATCTTCATAGCTACACCTAATGTTGTTAGTGCGGCAGTTAGAGTTCCTACTACAACAACTAAAGATTTAATAATATCACCACCAGGCATATCTTTAAACGCATCATCAAAAGCTTTAAAAGCCACTTTAGCAATACTCTCAAATGCCTTTTTAGCCACAGGCACTAAATTTCCCAGCCAAATCTTGACCGACTCAACTAAATTATTGAAAGTTGTTTCCAAATCACCACCACCAGCTAGCGCAGTAATAAAGTTCTCCCAAGCTCCCTTCATCGAATTAAAAGAGCCTTCAATTGTTGAGCTAGCTTCTTTTGCAGTCGTTCCAGTAATGCCGAGCCTATCTTGAGTAACGCTAATCGCTTCAATAATCTTATCAAATGAAACTTCATTGATATTCTTAGCCGTTGCTTTAAAACTACTGCCCATTACACCAGATTCATTAACTAAACGAGCCATTTCGCTAGCAGTTCCGCCATAGCCGAGCTTTAAGTTATCAAGCATCGTGTAATTCTGTTTTGCGAATCCTTGATAGGCATATTGAATTAACTCCATCGATGTTCCCATCTTGTTTGCGTTATCACTCATCGCCACCACGGCTTTGTCTGCATATTTAGCTGCTTTTTCCGTGTTACCACCCAATCCTTGAAGAAGACTTGCCGAAAAGCTGGTCACAGTTTCCATATATTTATTCGCACTCATTCCAGCAGTCTTATAGGCTTGGTTAGCATAATTCATCACTGTATTTGAAGAACTCTTAAAAAGCGTTTCCACACCACCAGTTAGCTGTTCATAGCTTGAATATGCTCCAACTGCAGCAGCACCAAGGGCACCAACAGCAGCACTAGCTACTGCCGCACCTTTAATCGCAAAATCGCCTATCGACGACCAACTGTCACGATAAGCGTTTTTCTGCTCCTCGGCTTTCTTTTTGACTTCTTTCTCAGACTTGGTCAGTTTTTCGTCTAAATCTTTAGTATCAGCAGTGAAATCATAGTTAATTGTTCCAACTGTAGTCATCAGCTACACCTCCATTTTTGCTCGTTTTCGCCAATCTTCAGTTCCAGTATTAAAAAGATTTTTGAGCCTCGAACCCTGTTTTTAGCCATAGAAGATGTCTGCGCTACAAAAGTTCCTCTCGTATTCTCACAAAGCTGAGAATAATACACTTTTTCTGCCCCCTCGATCAATGCAAACATCATCTCGAGGCTAATTTTGTCATTTAAAAACATCTCGCACCGCTTCCCAGCCAAAAATAAATTCCAAACTTGGCTATTAAATATATCTCTGGCGTTATTTTAGGCTTAGAAGAATTTTTGACGTCGTTTTATGCGTTCTTGATACCGAGCCTCAATGTCTTTCTTCTCTTCATCTGTTAATAGATCTAAAACATTTGTCATTCACCTATTCCTCGCCAAATAGTCGCTTAGTCAATAATTTAATTCCATCTTCACCATATTTAGCCACAAACTCTTTACCACCAAGATTCTCTGGCGTTCCATCACTTACTAATTTTTGCGGAGTGATTTATCAAGCGTTCTGTCAAATTATCTATTTCAGTTAATATTTCTTCAACTTTCGTTTCATCAAGGTTTTCTTCGCCCTGTTTTTGCATCTTAACCATCTCATTTTGTAAGCGCACAATTTTTGACATAATTTGGCTTTTTTTCCAGCTCATGTCCAGCCATTGGCTTCGTAAAAGTAAAGACTTTGCCTTCAATTTCAAAGTCACGTTTTTACACCTAAATCTTCAATTGTAATACTAATCGCTGTCATATAATCCTCCATTCAGCATTTTAATCTTATGAAATTATATTAATTCTAAATAGTCGAGCTAATACAGTTGATTTTTAGGCGTTAAAAGATATAAAAATCTAAATATAAGAAAGGTATTTATATTATGAATTTTATAGATAAACTAAGAATTAAAAAAATCTAAATATGCGCCAGTATGTTTTAGGTAGCTACGATGGCGACTTCGAAGGAATAGAAGAAATAGTCGCTAAAGCTCGCCTCAAAAATTACTTATAATGGTGGCGTAGAGCTTCAATTTTTCATATGGTTCAGCTTTTAAATATGAAACTGTGCAAACTTTTTCTTGGGACGAGATTAAAAGGCTTCGATTATCGCCAAATTAAAGATTCTGCGGGTAAAAAGACTAAATATATTTTTCGAAAAATATGCTTTTACACCACAAAAAGGAACCCTAGTATTAAGGGGTGAATACACTAAAGGCGGTAAAATGGGTTCAAATGCTTACACTTATGATGGTTTGCTGATGGCTGCTACTAGCGCTAAGAATCGAATCAATGCCTGCATTAAGCTTTTATAATAAATACAAATAAAAAAATATTCCACACTACAAAAAAACAGACCTTCAACGGTCTGTTTTTAATTTTATTCGTAAAGCAATTTTTTTATTCCAAGCTCTCCTGCATATATCTATACACTATTCTAATGACCTCTTGTACGTCATCATTAGTATTTTTATATTGGATATTTTCATATGCTATTTCTCCGTATCTTCTAATAGCTTCACTAATAAGAGCGTGAACGAAAGATTGAGTCGCCCCGTCAACTTTATTAAAAATCTAATGTAATTTTTCACCTTTAGCCAATGTCGGTAAAATTTTTCTTCCCGTATTTTTTTAGCTAACTCTTTATTCTCGGCAAAACTGCCAACTTCTTTATACATAACAATCATAGAAATTTAGGCTCCTTTATATTTAGTTCTTTTACGATCTCGAATAGCGTTATCATACACTGTACTTATAAGTTTTAAAATAGCTTGAAACTCAGGTGTATTATCAAGGGACATGTCTATAGCAACTAAAAGTGCCTTTTAAAATCTCCCTCTATGAGAGTGCTTCTATGCGGATCATCAAATGGATCTGTTTTTTTAATTTAAGTACATTATTTCTCTTATCTCCTTTTTAGAAGAGTATATTCAGCCTTACCAGAAAAATATAGTAAAAATAACTCCTCGTAATTCGTGCTATAGATTTAGTAAAGAATAACCCAGCACCAGCATTATCTACCGTTCCACCCTCTTTATGCGTAGTTCCAGTAATTCCCGGAGTAAGACTAAGCTTGATAGCTGAAATATCATCTTTAGGGCGCCAATATTTGTTCATGCTTTTCCATATACCAATTCCCTGTATCACATATACCTATGCTAATCTTATTATTTTTTTAGGATAATAATTAGCCGCAACTACCGCCCCTTTATCAGATAGAGAATGTTCAAGAACATTTCTAACTAACTCTCCTATTATATACTTGATAATTCTACTTTCTTTCTCGGGCAGGTGCAGTAATGGCACCATTTCAGCGATAAACTTAGATTGATCATCGGCGGTTTTTATAACCTGTAAAGGTATATATCTCCCAGATGATTCTTTCTTGTTATATCTAAAAAGGTGATTCTGTCTTTAGAAAATTAAAAAGCCCCATAGAATCAAGATGTTTCCCGTTATCTGGCAGTGGCAGCTCAATAGAACTATTATCCTTGCCAGATTTTATAGCTAAAGCAGCAGTAAAAAGCTAATATAGCTGGATGTACAGTTATCCATTTCTTATGAGTTTCCACTTTTAATATATCAGGGTTAGAAAAAAATCAATAGATTTAATAAACCTTGAAAAAAATTTCTTAAGTGAGCTTGATTAGATAAAAAAATATTCTCATATTTAAATTATACCCGTAGGTCGTATTTTTTTGTCAATATACGATCTACGGGTATTTATATACAATCCTTCACCCCTACAAATGGTCTATGATTCCTACCCAGTTACTGCTTTTTTGTTGCCTGCGTTGCAACATCATAAACCGACTTTTTTTAGTTAAGTCACCAGTTCCAAATCGCACATAGCCCTTGTCAGTTGGCTGCGCATTTAACGTAATTTCCACGCTCGGATCATCGCTTGTTGTCTGAGATAGCTCAAAATCCACATTCACTGTAGCTTTAAAGAAATGCACATCATTTTTCATCAGTTTCAGCGCCTTTTTGGTGCATATTTACTGGAAGTTCTGCTACTTGAACATTCTTTCCACCAAAAGTTACTGCACCACCGCCAGCAGTACTTCTTGCGTAATATTCGGGGAATATTTTACCCAAGAAATCCAAGCTTGGTAGGTAGAGCGTAAAAGTTGCCTCCGCAGTATCCACTACATTAGTTCGGCGTTTCGAAGTTCCCGCTTGAGTATCTTTTTTCCACCGTTTTCATCGCAATTTTGGTTTTAATATCACCCAAAAACTCCGCTGGAATTAGCATATTACCAAGAGCAAGTTCCCAAAGACCAGCGTTTAATGTTTTTTCATCTATCGTTGCCATTTTTGACTCCTTTATTGTTAATAAATTATCTCTCCACTTATTGAATAAACCACTCTTCCTTGGCCATTCTCTCCTACATTCGAAATCGTAGAGGGTGGCATAATCGCCACATTTCGAACTTCTTCACAAATTCCATCCACGGCTGGTAATTCATTAATTGCGTAGTTTTCTCGCAAGAATTCAGTAACAGATTCAAGCTTTTTCAAGCCCTCAATATCGTTCTCACCAATACTGAAAAATCTCATAATGCTGAACTCTTCGCTTACCGCGTTCTCCATTTACTGATATGTTCGAGATATACAGGCCAGTTTTACCAAGGCCAAGCTTCTGCCAGAAAAGATTTTTATCAATCTTACCAAAGCCATTATTTTCAAGGAGTTTTAGCAAATTTAGCGTAATCATTTATCTCCTTTCATAACTATAAAGCCTTCTTTCTTGGTTTGATTACCAGCTCGTTCCAAATAGTTTATCGTTGCTGGATTTTTACGGTTTTCAAAGTGCCGTTTTCTGGCATATGGAACTCGACTATCACCAAATACCACAGAAACCCCATTTGGTATTTTTTCCACTCGACCATTCATTTTTAGATCACCAGATAGAACAGGTGCTAGCATTCGAGCTCGACCAAGTGTTTTTTCCGCCTTAGCCTCAAGCTCTTTTTTTGCATATTCAATCGCTGAACTTGCAAATAAGCTTTCATCTTGCTGTTAAATGTCACTTTAACTTTCGCCATAACTCGCCCTTTCTAGGGTTAATTTTAAATGTTCAACTTCATTGGTATCAAAGTTTTTACCTTCATGCATCGCAATAATAGTGTAGGTTTTGTGATTTATTCGAATACCATTACCAACGGCATCTACTGGAATATCTTCAGGTTTTACAAACAGTGTTGAATTTTCTGCAAATTCTTCACCGTTCGTGCCTCGTTTCATTCCAGATTTTTCACGGAATACACCTTTTCGGTTCGCTAATTCTTCTTCAATTGTATTACCGTAAACATTCCCGCGATTAACTCGCAAAAATGAATATTCCGTTTCAGAAAAAGTGTCGAATATCCTCATAAATAGTCTTTCCATGCCGAATTCCACCGTTAGAAATTCTATACTTTGCAATCAAATCTGCGTTCTCTTCGCAGAATTGAGCGTAATAATTGGTATTTTCTTTAAAATCCACGCTATAGCCATCTACGGCTTTTCTTGAAATACCCGCATCGTGGCTTCGCTCCAACTCACTGATATTAAACAATCGCGCATACAATATCTTCAGCCCCGATGTCCAATCAGTCGCAGAATCAAACCCACCATTCAACAGTCTATTCAAGCGTTCCGAAGTTAGCTCATTCAAAATTGTAAAGTTCTGTTCTTCATAAGAAGAGAGAGGGCGTCCGATTAACGCCACAATCTCATCTTTTGAAATCGGTTGTTTCATCTTAGCCCTCTCCTTTCAATTAAGCCGCATTTTTGATAACTACACCAGATTTAACTTTAGTCAAAGCACCACCAGCGTAAATTTCTTGTAGATACTCTTGTTTATTCTGGCTTAGTGAGAAGTTTGTGTAAGCTTCAATTGAATTATCACCAACTGTTTTCATAAGCATCACCCACAAAACATTACAGCCTGAACACCTTCTGGTGCGAACCAGCTTGGAGTAAAGATTTCTTTAACTTCCAAAGTTCCAGCAATATCACCACCAAGTGGGAATACTAGCGCACCACTCTTAGTTTCAGAAAGCTTCAAGTCAGCCTTTGCAGATTTACTCATTACAAGGTATACATCACCTTCTGCCACGATATTTGCAGCCGCTTTAACGATTGATTTATAAAGTGGCTCGCCTGTTGTTGGAGTATATTCAGTAGCAAAAACACTATTTTTTTAGCATCTTCTAGGATTGAAACAAAGCTATTGATTTTTGTCATCTTCACCGCTTCGACCATCGCCAATCACTACTGCTCGTTCAATTTCAGCAATAATTCGTTTTGGCAAAGTTTCAAGCACGAATTTCACCAAAGCGCCAGTATCACGGTTTTCTACAATATCTTCTTTGTTTAATTTTAGATAATCATAGATAAATCCAGCGCGAATCACACGATCAGTAAATGTTAGTGTTGCTTCTTTTTAGTTGTGCCTCGTTTATGTCCTTGTGCTCGAGCACCAGCTGTTTCAGCATCAATTCGGCGAACGGTTAGACCAGTTTTATTAAGAACATTCCAAATTGTTCCAGATTTCTCGATTCCATCGCTAATTGCTGAAAACCATTGCTCCTGGTAGTAGAGTCTCAACATTGCTAATACCTTTTTGCGCTACATGATCAGCCCAAGCTTTCTTTACTTCGTTAGTGTTAGCACCAGCGAATTTCTCAAGAATTTTCGCATAGTCACTCATCGCCTCGTGAGTTTCAAGATAGTTGCTTGAAGATTTCACAGCTTGGCTTGGTGCTGCTTTTGAAATAGCATCTTTTGCAATTTCTTTATCCATTTCTTCCTCTTTCTCTTCGTTATAATTATTATTTTCGGTTGAATTTTCAGCCTGCTCAACCTCAGGTTCATCGTCTGCTACAACCTCAGGATAAACTGTAGTTGTCGCCTCTTTTTTTCAAAACTTCTGGAGTTTCTTTTTCTTGGCTCATTTCATCACCTTTCAGAGATTTTACGGCCAAAAAGCCTTGCTTCTCTGTTAGCTCCGCGGAAAACCAAGCTCACCTCAATAATCTCAGCGTTACTAATCGTTTCGCTTTCAAAAATTATAGTCAAAATCTGACATCGTAATCGAGAACGCATTCGAGAGGTGTCCTTCTTCAAGAAGTAGCAGCATTTCTTGTGCTATTTCTCGTTTCGAGATGCCTGCTTCAAAAAAATCAGCTCACCATTTTCATAGAAAGCACTACGCACTGAGCCGATTGTATCCCGAACATCACCAGAATGGTTTTAGGATTAGTGGAATATCCACCAAATCATTCACTCCTTCTGTCGGAATTGCTCCAGCTCGAATCTCACCGCCTTGTTTTTAAAGGCAAGCGAAGGCTCGCAACGTCCACTTTCTCGTAATGGCGATCTTCGTTCACACTCGATGCCACAAACCTAATTTTTTTCGCTCCTCATTTTCTCCCACGGACTTCGAAATTTCAGTTTTCAGCTCCAGTGCTGTTTTTCTTAACTTTTTTTCTGCCATATTTCCTCTTTAAATTTACTATTACAAATTTATATTACTAGTAAATAGTCGAGCTATACAAAAATAATTAGATAATATTGACTTCTTAGTCAAAATGCGGTATAATGAAAAATATTAAGAGGCATACTCTTGTGCTGGATAGCACTAGGGCGATGCCTCTTTTATTATTTCTTAACAATTTTGTCACCAAGTATTACGTAAAATTCAAGATTTCTTATCGAGGTTTCGAATTGGGCTTTTTAATAATCTTTTCCTCTGTCTCGAATAGCTCTTTCAAATCAAAGACAGCAATACCGCCTTCTCCAGTTTGTTTAGCTACCTTAGAACTGGCTTTCTCGATAGCTCGCAATGAACTCACGCTCTTAATATCAGCTTTTTATTCCATTAATCATTAGGTCTGGTGTCTTCACCCCATTAGGCTTCTCGACGCGTCGTAAAGAATATACTTTTGCATCAAGGCTATGTGATAGAATTTTAGCAACCTCTTTTTCTCGTTTATTCAGGGGTTCATTTCTATCAAAACTAAAAATCTTTCCAGCCTTTACCATAAACCCTCATTAAATTTCTCGGCTGGTAATTCTTCAATTTCAATACTTCGCCAAGGTTCACTATTATTTTTCCTCAATCCCAAACTTCTCCACACAAGAACAGTTAGGATGAGCACCAGCCGTGTCAATATCAGCATAATCATTAACACGGATTTTTCGATTTACCAATCAAAATTCCACCTTTTTTTAACATAACTTTCAGTTACATTAACTCGCCGGCCATTCATTCCACGGCAATATTTACAAGGGGTTAGCACTCACTACTACCCTCTTTATAAATCTGCACGCCAGATTCATTTTTGGATTTGAATGCCAGCCTCCACACCAGCCAAAACCGTGTGCTCGGTGTGTTTCAGTGCGAGCTATTCGCTGGATTCGCCATTCTTCGGTTTTTGTTATATCTCGCAAGCTACGAGCTAGCTGTTCTTTGTTCCAATCTTCTGTCTCAGCTTGAACAACTCTGTTCGCAATCGACTTGGCCGTATCTTCACTAAAACTCTTAGTAAAATCAGCTATCATTTTTATCATAATGCTTTTTCAGCTTGTCAGAAAGCTTAAATTCAGTTAGATCATCAGTCGATATGTTGTTTTGTTTTAGTATTGAAACAAAATCACTCCAAGCCACCACACCACGTGTTACCAGCACGCTCAACAATATCACTTTTTATTCTTTGTTTAAATTTCTCACGATCTTTATCGCCAAGGTCAAAAATCTTCAAAATCACTATCAATAGCTCGCTCAATCTGCTCATTAGTCATATCACGAAAGACAGTTTCTAATGCATTCTGGTCTTTATCTTTTTGCTTTTCGTTTTTTGTTTTCCTATCAGCTTTTAAACAGTGATGATCTCCGCACTCATTGCAGATATGCACGCTTTTTGCGTTTAAATCTTCTGGCGATTCTTCAACTTCGCCACCGTCATCAACTTCAGGCTTATCATTCTCAATTTTTAGTGGAGTTTCACCCATTTTAAGCGTTTTATAGCCATTCGAAAGCTCAAATGCATCAACTATGCTATCTAATGAATAGCCCATTTCTAAGCCAGTCTTAATCAAGGCTAGTTCAGCTGCTTTACGCTCAGCCTCAATCTTCTCTTCTTCAGCAACACCAGGAATATCAAGGTCAAAAGTTATCGCAAAACCCAATCCACCTGTAATTCGGTTTAATTGATGCGTAAATTCACTCCAAATCCGCGTTGCAAAAGGTTTAATTGTGTATTTTATAAAAATCTGTTCATCCACTCGAACACTGGCATAGGTGTTATTATCATTCACGCCTCGAACACTCGCTGGCACACCATAAATGCTGTCAATTTTCTTATTGGCTTGATCGAACAAGCTTTTCAAATCAAGATTCTTATTGCTTTCAGCAAACGGCACCCACTCAATCTGAGCATTAACTGGCCTACCTGTCGCGCTTTCAATTGGGCGATGAACATAAACCACATTATTATTGTTACCACTACCACGATGCCGTGCTTGTAAATCATCAACAATATTATTATATTCTTCAACACTTCCAGCAGTAATAATAAACTGTCCAGCCGGCACAGCGCCATTTTCAAAGTAGCCAGCTTGATAACTTGCAATGTAATCATCAATGGATGCCCATTTTCGAGCAGCATCAGTCGGACTATAACCTCCGCTCAAATCATATGGATTAACTCCACTTCGAAGTTCAATAATTTCATAATCAAAATACTCATTAGAACCAACTCGATAGCGTTTTTCATCACCAACATAATATTCAGTTACTCCCTCAAGAATAGTAAAACCTGCCAAATTTTTCAGGAGTAATCTTTTGTCCAGTTGTTGGAGTGCCGTGTTCATTATAGCTCCAAACCAAAACATAAACTTTAGGGAAAAACCAAACTTAGGAGTGCTAAAGCCTCACGAAAAGTTGCACCACTCATTTGTTGATTTGGGTGATATATTTTATTCATCACCACTGAATCTTGAATTGTTTTACCGTTATTATCTATCGCATACGGCCTAATTGTCATAAATTCATTTACAATTCGTGAAATAGACGGGTATGAGTTATCATATGATAGCCCTTTATAAAATGTATGCGCACCCAACATTGATTTTGGCCGATTGAAAGCGTGGTGCAAGGCGCTCTTCTTTTTCATATTACCGCCGACCAAACGGCTAAAAAAATCTCTAAACATATTTAAACTATAAGTTCAAATAGTCGAGTAAAACAATTAAAATAATGGTATACTATAGATATGGACGACACACCAAAAACCAACACCAGAATTCAACCGACTCATAGGAGAAGCCGACTATCTTATGAGCATAATATTATTAGAGGTTCAAACCAGAATAAATTCATTTAATCCAATAGCTGATAATATAGAAGCTTTTAATCGCTTCCCTAATACGAAAAAAATGATATATTAGAGAACCTAAAAATATACCCTGAAACTATGAGTTTATAAAGAAGTTTGAGAAGACTCTGTCAGGGGAAGAGATTTTTTTATGCAGCGGATACAATCACAATAAAGTTGAGATTATTTTGAGAGAATATAAAAAGATAGTTAAAATGCGCAACTCTATTGCACACAGTCTCCTACATAATCTTAATGGTAAATATGTAAAAATACATCGCAGTATAGATAAAAATAAGATAGTTAAGGATACGGTAGTCGATGAAGCTTTTTTTACATGATTTTTATACAACAATGCAAAAGAACTCATAGATATTTTACACAATCCAGACTTCGATTCGATCATTCAAGAATTTATGATAGTTATAAACAAACATCTAGATATCGGCTCCATCGTATCAAACGTCCGCTCAGACATATCAAAATTTAATTTAGCTTCATATATAGAGCCCGATGTAAGTGGTTTGACTAAAATAATGGATTTAACCAAAAAAATATCAGAAGAACCTATCTCACACCAGCATAAACAATAGGCTTAGGTTTTGGTGGGGTATAATAGCACAAGATGCATGCATCAGCCAAGTCAGGGCTTCTATTTCCTCGTTTTTTATACTCTCCCTTGCTTTCCACCGCTCGCTTACCTTTTTTATCCATACTCCAAGTTCTAGTCGTTAATTCTTGGAGTAAATCAGTGTTATTTGGCAGTTGTATTTCATCTATAACTTCTTGAAGATGAAACCAAGCTTCGCTGATCCAGTTCGGATATTTATCATCATTCACCGCTTTCTGCGCAAAGTTAATACCTTGAACATTGTAATTTTTAGCTAACAACTGGTCAGTTACACCACCACCAACTCCCGTGTCATCAATTTTGATCAACACTTCCTTATCTAATTGAGCGAACTGTTCTATCTTCTCCACAAGTTCATTAGTCCTGAGTTTTTCATAAACCTTAAAGTCAATTGTCTTCAATCCCTTACGTTTCCACAAAACCGAGCGGTCATCACCAAGTCGTGCCACGTCAACGCCTATTTGAATTTCGCCGTCATCTTCTATCTCTCGATCCATAGCATTTAGCACTCTATCACGACTTAAAATAGCATTTTCAATTTGTGAAAGTGGCTCACCTAGCCAAGTATGGGCGAACTCTTGCGGGTTGTTTTTCTTGTCGTTTTCCATTTCAATTCGCATCACATCTGGAAAAAGCCCGTTCTTTTCTAATACATCATAATTTACCTTAATTGCATAAGTATTATCTGGCTTTTTCATCACATATTCAACATAGACAGGATCACGCTCAGTATCTCGGTTAAAAGGTAAAAAATAAGCCTCGAGTTATCTTTACGCACAGTGTTTTTCAATAATGTAATAGAGCGCTTGGTAACCGTGCTTGCTTCTTCAACCCAAGCTTCATCAATATTTGGAATAGACTTCAAGCTTTCAACATTATCGTGTAAACCTTTAAAAATCCATTCGCTTTCAGTCCTTTTTATGTTTTATAGAATCATTTGTAATAATAAATTCAGTTTCAAAACCATATTCAAAAATAATCGCTTTAACCAAAGCATGCGTTGAATCTTTAATTGAGTTTTGAAATTCTCGACAGTTTAAAAACTTCAATCTCTTTTCTCTCGCTCTTAAAACTTGAGAAAGTGCAACATCATGGCTTTTTCCGCTTGAACGACCGCCATAAAAAACAAGATTTCGCCATTTATTTTCTTCGAACAGTGGCTTAAATTCAATCGGAACCTTAACTTTCTTTCGGATTATCTCCATTTACAAACTCCAATGTTGCAACAGTTAGCGTTTCGCCATTCGATACTATATCTTGCTTTTCGCTAAATTCTGTTGTAGTCTTCGCAATAAATTTAGCCGTATCTTGCGCTATCTTCTCATCTTCGCTATCCAAGCTCTTATCTAACACTCTTTTAGCTTTACGAACGAGCTTGTCTTTCGAAACACCTTTTCCACCAATTTCCACCACAATATCTTCTAGCCATTCCAGATTCTTAACTGTAATATTCTTCGCATATTTTTCAGAAAAACCAGCGCGAATCGCACTTTGTAGCGCATTCCCAAAAGTCGGAGAATCAGGTAAATAATAATACATACCAAATTTAATCTGCTTTGGTGAGAAAAATCCGCTCTTTACCTTTTTACTTTTTTTAGTCGCCATAACCAATCTTTCTAAGCATATCTTGTTTTTCCTTTTCTGAATAATAATCAGCCGTAAGTCTTCTCGTCCAAGTCCCTTTTTCTGAAATAAAATTTATTTCTTGGCTGTCAGATTTTGGATGAGGTATTTTAGTTCCCATAGCGTAGCTTACGCCATATTTTAACCCAGCATCTAGTAAGCGTTTAACTGTTAAGTGTTTCTTGCGCTTAGCTATTTCAGAAAATGGTTTGAAGTTTTTTTAGTATAATACCCTTTTGGAGCAAACCAGCGATGAAATACTATAATACCCATCCTACTTTTTAACATAAATTGAATGCTTATCGTAAAAAAACAACTATTGAATCATCTTCTAGTTTACGAATTAGTATTTTTGAACTAAAATTAGGATTAGCCATTCCTTGCCTTTCTGCCTCAAAATAAAAATGGACACACTAAACAATCTTTTGACTGATAGTGTGCCCATTATTCCCTTATGTATATTATAGCATATATAGAGGTTAAAGTAAATCTATTCTTTAGGGAGAAAGGGCTTCAAAAAGTTTACCAAAACCAGTTAAATCTGATACTTTCAAAAGAGATTCTAGTTTTAGCGACAAATCAACATCACCGTTAATAATCAATCCAGCTTGTTTGATATTTTCAGCATCGCCTCTAATTAAACCTTCTGAGTAATCAATACCTTTAGCAGTTAGAGAAATTCCGATGAATATAGTACTACCATCATAAGTTTCGGAAAAACTTTGGCAAGAGATATAACCACTTTCGAGTAAATATTTTAAACAAGCAGATAACATAGCTTCGCTACCAGAAATATCCTTTAAGGCACTTATTAAATTCTCATTGTCATCATCGTCAATATCAAGACCATCTTGAGCTGAAAAGTATACTTGTTGCAATACTATATTAGGCGTTTTCATATATTGAGCGTATAGAACCGCTAAGATTTGTTTTTGCTATTTCTGTTAATTTTTGGCATTAACTTCTTATCCTTTCTTTTTGTTTAATAGTTCACCCCTCATACTTATATTATATCATATTACAATTTTAGCTAGTTGTTCCACCTCTCACATAAACCAGCGCGTCCACCATATCATCGTGTGCCCTATTCATAAGCTTAAACTTTAGCTAAGTGTAAACAATTAACTATAAAAAGTGAAACCTGTCCACCATCTAAGGTAGCTATAGCGCTTCGCCTATCACTGAAGTCTACTACTTGTATCTCCTCGAAGAAACTAGCATCTTTCAAGGCTTTAACATTCTCAATAAAAAGCTTTATCTATAGTTAAGATATAATCTGCCTTAGTTGTTTTTGCAATTTCAATTATTTTAATATCATCAGTAAATTCATCCCATTTTCTACCGTAACTATTCTTGCTTCGATATTTCTTATACTCAGCCCTTCCCGAGGCTTTTTAATATTCTCATTATTTCTTGAGTTAAGTAAGACTCAGGTATAGTATAATTCTTAGCTTTAAATATTCCGCCCTCCGATAGTTCTTTAGCAACCTCATGAATTAAACCTAAACCAGAAGATTCAGAAGCAACAACTGACGGAACTACTACATCATAATTTTTCACTATCGCTCTTTATCTTATTAATAATCTCATTACATGTTTCGTGATGGACCCCTCAGGATTGAAAAAGATGAGCTAAAAAAACAGGTATCTGCAACCACTGTCTTTTTTTAGGTAATGTATTTTTGCCATTTTTTAGCTAAGCTCCTTAAGTTTTTCTTCTAAGTTATCTATTTTAGACCATCCTTCGATCTGTTTTTTTATAAAATTATCGAGTTCTTCTTTTGAAGGTCGTGGATTATACTCCACGAACCTTATAAACTTATATTTTCTCCGTGCACCTGTTTGTATATTTTTCTTCAAAAGAGGCGTATATTCCTTTTTGGTTTATATAGTAAATTTTCTTTAACCTCCTGCAACTCATCTTTTCCAATACTCACGGTTATAGTTTCACTACCTGTATCTATATGAATATTCGGATTTACTCCACCCATATCAACAATTGTACCATAAATGTAATCTTCGACTGGCACGAATAGTTTCAACTCACTATCTTTATATGTTACACTGTCGTCGATAGTTATTTTACTAATTACAACATCATCTTTAACAGACTCTATAGAGATACTTGTATCATTTAGCTTTCCGTATTTATCAATCAATTCGGTAGCCAATCGGCGCATAGGTTGATTTTTAATATCCGCAAAATCATGATTTTGGCTTAGCTCTGACACCATTGTAGTGGCTGGCGTTGAGGGGCCGATTGAAATCAACAACAACACTTCCATTCCTTATCGAAAAAGATGTATCCTCGACTGAAGAATTCGAAGAATCCTCTATCCTAGAATTTCTAACAATACCTCCAATAATCGCATTTAGCATATTGAGATCTTTAGCGGTGATATTATTAATATTTATATCGTTATTATTGCGTTTTCCGCTGATTCTAATCCTTAGTTTTTCTTCGCCCATTTTTTTACCACTCTTGTTTTAGAATTATAACATTTTTTTGCTCTAAAAAAACAATAGTAATCATAACCTTTATCCTATTCCAATTATTAAACCTTATTAAAAATACCTTTATAATGCAACTCACCATTATTACTCCTTATATAATTAAGGCATAACAGAAACACTTGAAAATTGCTTATGATCGTGTTAAAGGTGCTTGTTTCTGTCTATCCCTCAAATCTGAACATAACTTTTGCGTGTTGAGATAAAAACCACGCCAAAAACTATTATCATAACTACCACATTACTATTTATAATTTTAGTTATGCTCAGGTTCGAGGGGCGAAATTGCTTTCGCCACTATTATAAATTTATGACATATTATATTTTATAAGCATTTGCCCAGTTTAACGCCATATGACAGGGGCGATAGGACTGAAAAGGTCTGAAAGGGAGGCAAAAGCATTGAGATTCTCGACCTTTGTCTTACTCCCATTTGGGAACTCAGCGTCTCCTCCTATCTAGAATACAGTCAGTTTCCAGCCCTACAAGGGACGATTAAAAAGTTTAATCCTCCCTTTGCGTAAATATTTTAGAACATTCGGGGTTTTAGCCCTTGTAAGGCTGGAATCGAATTGTTAAGGTTTTACGAAAAATCTACTGCTCATAGGTTAGATAAGTTCTCCACTCATCTGGGTGTTTTTTTAAAGCTTTCTTTGATGTCTTCACGAGATTTAAAATAAATTTGCGGTTCTTTACATATAGCGATAACTTCTGAATAAGAAATTTTACCTTTAAGATCCCAATATCCATAAAATAGAATTTCGTTTTCATTACCCCAATCAGGTCTAAAGCCTTTGGTATCTTTTTTGATAATTGCTTTGGCTTTAAGTATTCCAGATATTTTTCAGCTTCTTCTTGGGTTTCAAAATAGTTTCCGATTGATTTCAAATTTTCTCTAATCCTCGGAATGTGACTAACTCTTATCTTTGATACCTTACTTCCGAAACTATCTACATAATAAACCCATTCCGGCTCTCCAATTTCTTCAAACCATTCGTCGAAGTTTTCAATATCGCTTATATCGATTTCATACAAGTGTTTATCCCATTCTTTTGGGACTAAAATCATACTTCTATCATCGCCACGATAAAGACCGAATTCGTCACCAGCTTTTGCAAAGGGTAAATCTTTTAATAATTTATATCGTTTCATTTCATTTCTCCTTATTCACATTCTCTATACCATTTTGCTGATGTCGGCAATATGGTTTTGTGAGGTGAAGAATTAAGCCGCCACTAAAGTTTTAGCTTTGCCACGCCTTGATATTAAACCACCTTTGCGACCTGCAATTTTCGCAAGCTCAGGGTTTGCAGTAAATCCGCCAGTATTGCCAGCTTTTCCACCTTTACGACCCATTTCTTTATAAAAAAATCTTTACCATGTCTTTCTATGTTTGTAGCGGCAGCTTTTAGTCCGCCTGCTTTTAGTTCCTGCCATTTATCATCCTTTCTTTGTTTTCTTTTCCTCTGATTGTCTAAGTATCTTTTTCGATCTTCTTCAATCTTTAAAGCTTTCTTTATCTCTTCAGGTGTTTTTTTCGAAAGTTCGCGTTTTGTGTTCCGGAACTTTGAATTTCTTGTTAAATAATTCAGTGCAAGCTACACCTCGATATATCGCTTTCATTCAGCAGGGATCACCTTTACGGGAATTTGAGCTTGACTGTTTTGAACTTGAATTTCAATTTTCATATTCCTCCTTATTTATTGATAAATATTTCAACCTGTTTAGCGCCGTGTTTGAGTAGCCAGTTTCGAGCATAAGTTGCATCGTTTATGGTTTTATAATTTTTTTAGAGTACTCAACACCTTTTTATCTTTCCACCTAACTGTAAAATCATTCATTTCTTCTATTCTTACTCCCTAAAACCATATTCCTGAAGTTGGGAAAAATGGTTTTTAATTTATTTTCAGCAATTGATCGTAGTATTTAGCTTATCTTTAGTGCTTTTGAGCTCAGCTTCTGAACTAATGAACAATCCAACCGCACCCGAAAAAGAGTATTAGGGGCGATAATTGCGATTGCTCGCCAAGCCGACATTTTAAATTTTAGGTCTTGCATGATTAAATGCTGAATATCAGGTTGTTTCATAATTATCCTTTCATTTTTAGTTATTAAAATTCGACTTTCTTTGGTTTTGGTTCGCCGAGATAATCTGTAATAATTTGAATTGCTTGATCGTAACCAACGGCGAAATCCGCACAATAGCCAAGTTTTCGTAACTTTTCTAACATCTCCGCTTGCTCTTGGTAGTGCTTATTCGCAACCATTTCACCATTCTTTTTATAAAGTTTTATACCTTCAGCCTTCAACTCAAGAAATAATCCAGCAAAAATTTCGAAATATTTATCACCACTGAAGCTATCTCGAAAAAAACGTCTTTTTCTGGCTTAGCAATGAACAGATCCAGCCAAGCTCGTGATTTCTGAAATTTCTTGTGTTTTTGCTGCTTGGCCTGGTGTCATTTTCATACCTGAGCTGAAATCTGTTCGAAATAGCACGTCGGGGTAGTTTTTGCGCAGGTAGTCGCAAATCTTAAGGTGTAAGAGCTCTTCTTTCTTGATCATTTCCGCTCCTTAAAATGGAATATCGCTTAAGTCTACTGGTTCATCAAAGTTTTCAGGTATTTCAGGCTCTTGAGTTTCAGATTTAGTTTCAGCTTGAGTTTTTTTGAAGTGTCAGATTTTGGCTCATAGCCGTAAATCCGGCGATTAATCGATTTTTTTAATCTCTCCATTCTTTTTTTATAAGTTCGGTCTTCATCTTCGCTAACTTTGAACCAAGCGGTGCAGCCAACTGTTTTTTTCGAGAAGTGCTGCAAAAATCTGCCAAGTTTTTTTAATTTGCTGGATTTTTTTCGCGAATCTTTTTGCTTGATATTTTTCATCTTCTTGGTTGTGAACTAAGATTCTTCGAACGGTATCAATCGAGATTCGACGCGTGTCCGGAGTATGCAACCAAAGCCGCGCTCGATCTTCGGCTGAATCGTTTTTCAACAAAAAAATTTCTGCGTAAGGCTTGTTATCGTGCTTATCAATCTTAGTTTTAGCAATCTTTACTTCATGTACGCCAAATTCAAAAATATCCACTTTCTTTTGGTTTCTTCCGGTGTAATTGTGATGCTTTTGAGTTCTTCGTTGGTCATAAAATCCTTTCTTAAAATAATAGTTTTTCTACTTCTTGTTCAACTAGGGCGAGAGCAGATTGTTCGAAAATAAATCGCTCGCTGGATCTCTTTTTCGAAATCCTTACGGTTAAGTTCAAAGATCAAGAGTTCGAGCTGCGGTGCAAGAGCGAAAGAGTCTGAATACATTGCAAAAATAGAGTTTTTCGAGCTTTTCATTAACTGCAAAGTATTGAATAATTTGCTGTCTGTATTCGATAGGTGGTTGTTTTTTTCGTAGAACGCGCGTACTTGTTTCCAGTTGTCTAAACATTTAATCTCCACCGCTTCAGTAATTTCGCCATTTTTCGTTAGCAATTTCGCCGTCTGGTGAACAAATGATATTTTCGTTAATGTCAGATTGCCAAACCCGACCTTCGATAACCTCTTTACCAAGTTTTTGGGCGACTTTCTCGCGTGCTTCTTCTTCGAGAATTTCACCACGAAGAGCAGCAGAATATTTACGATCTCCTAAGCGATCTGCGTAATCGTTCTCGTTGATTGGTTTTGCGATTCGTTCAGCGATCAGTTTATAAATCGCATCACCGAGTTCAACTTCACATTCTTTCTTTTTCAACTTCGGCTTCACCAATCAAGTCTTTAAGTTCTTGAATCGTTAAGTTTTTTTCGGTTGTCCTTTTTTTGGTTGAGTGGAATTTCGATTTTTCAACTTTTCCGCAAGATCTAACCATTCAGATTTTTAAAAACAGTTCGTGGTGTGCCAAATTCTTTAGCTTTACTTCCGGAAATTTTACCTTCACGAAAGTGTAGCCATTCATCTGAGCGTTGTTCAAGGGTTTAAGATTTTCATTATTTCAATTGACCTTTCAATTCGTCCTTAATTTTTAATTAACTCTTCAATTACTTCATTATTACCTTTGAATTTATTAACTCCTTTGACGAAATTATCTTGAAGTTCTTTGAGATTTTTTTGAAGATTTGAGTTTGTTGATAAGTTCTTTTGACTGATCCACGACTTTTTGCTTTTTAAAAATCTTCGAACTCTTCCATTTCTTCAGATGAGGCAATCTCACCATTGTTTAAGTAGCCAAGAAGTGAGAGCGCACGACCAACACTGATTGTTTCGAGTTTTTCAAAGGCTTTTTCGCTCTTCATTTTACTTGCTGGATAATATGCAGTTCCTGTTGCTTCGGCTGATTTTTTTGATGAATCTTTAACGATTTCTGCATAAAAGATCATTCCGCCATCTGGTTGAGGTTCTGGGCGAGTGGTGATTTTTTTGCTCGTGGGTTTTCTTTACGAAATTCGCCAAGTCGTGCCGAAACTTTAGCGTAATTCGAGCCTGAAATTTTAACCGTTTCTATCTTCTTCATCTTAAAATCCTCCTTCGTTATATTCTCGCCAAGCTTCAACGCTTGGTGATTCTTCCCAAAAGCCAATACTATCTAAATATTCATTAAATTCTTCATCAAATATATCTCCTGCGATTGTGGCGTAGTTTTTTTGCCGTCGCAATCAACGTCTTCAATATATGCTTTTTTTCTTTCAAGACGATTTCAAAGAATAATTCTTTTAATTTGTTGGTTGGTTAATTGGTTGTTCATAAATTGTCTCCATTATTTCATAAATTTCAAGTAGCTTTTATTTGTGTAAGCAACCCAAGCATTCAAGCCTTGTAATTTGTAAATCTGATAAGCGTACCGCACGTTCATCTCTGGATTCTCACGATTTGGCTTTTTTTATGAATTGAATTGATTTGAAATAAGCCTAAATCGTTTGAGCCGTCACTGTTCGTGTTTAACGCATTTGGATTACAGCTGCTTTCTGCCATCATAATTGCCAACATTACTTCCACGTTCCAGTCGTATTGTTTAACCAAATTTCGAAACTCTTCGCACCGATTCGCAACCTTTGAACTCGCAATAATAGGGCGAGGGCGAGGCGAAACCTCCACAGTTTCGCGCTGGCTTGGTTGTTGAACCGCAGCTTCGACTTTTGGTGTTGGAACGCTTTCAGCTACTTTTTACGTTTAAATTTTGAACTGTTTCCGCAATCTTTTCGTTCTGGATTTTAGCATTATTTTCGCCGTGCTTCATTCCAAGATAGAAAGCCACGCCAGCCACAATTGCTGTATAAATAATAATTGTTTTAACAGTTTCAATAATTTTCTTGTAATTTACTTTTTTTAAAAATTTTTCATAGTTTTTTTCTCCTTGTTTTTTTGTTTTTGTTGGTTTGAGTTCAATTTTAGAGTTCTTGATTTTTTTCAAGCTCTTGTTCGAACTCGTTTTCGTTGATATTTTTTTCATAATTCCCTTTCTCAGGCTGTTCAAGCTGATAACTACAGTGCGAGATGACAAAACCTGCAACTGCTCGGGTGGGCATCGCTATCAGCTCAAATAGCCTGAGAAATTATTAAATCTTCGAAATCTATTCGTTAGTTTTTCTTAATTCTTTACTATTTAAACCACTTTCGAAATCTTAGATTGATTTGATATAATTGCCAGATTGTTAAAGTATGAATTTATTTATAGAGTTTTTTTCTTGTCTCTATGGAATGATTAGTACAAATCTCAATCACTCCATTTGAAACAACAAAAGAGCCGACACCACTGCTGATGTGTCGGCTCTTTTTGTGTTTTCCAAGAAAGGAAATTATGAAAAACACGAGTCAGTCTATACACCTAACTCGTGTTCTTAATTTGGCTGGGATGGAGGGATTCGAACCCCCGAATGCCAGGACCAAAAACCTGGTGCCTTACCACTTGGCGACATCCCAATACCAAACCATTTTACCAGAGTTTTAACACAAAAAAATCAAGAACTATCTTGCACATTTTTTTCGCAATTTCACGTGCGCTATCTGTTATTCTATCTAAAAATATTAGCTTTTCGAATATGTCTATAGATAATTTTCGGCATTTCATAACCCTTATTTTTTAATGCTTCCTCGATCAAAAACAAAGAAATTTTTGGATTTTTTGGCAAAATCGAACCATGAAGATATGTTCCGATTACATTTTTATAGCGAGCACCCTCAAAATCACCATCAGGAGTATTCCCCTGCACCACTTTTAATTTTAGCTAATGGGTTCAACTGTTTTCGAAAGATAAGTTTTTCCACTGTGATTTTCATAACCAATAATCTCCCCAAATTGCTCAGATTCCTCGACAATATTTCCAATCATTCGCTGATTACCACCAATAGTTTTCACACCCTTAAACAGACAAATTCCCTTAATTTTATCACCGCCAACCGTCTCGAAAGAGTCACCAAAAAGCTGATATAATCCACAAATCATCAGCATTGGAGCTCCCTTCTTAGCTAACTCTCTCAGCTTTGGAGCAATTTTTAGCAAATCATCCTGAATTTGGCTCTGTCCCGAATCTTGACCACCGCCACCAACAATAATATCAACATCTTCCGGAAAAATATCACCTGGATTGTATTCGACAACTTCATACTTAATTCCGCGTAATTCCATTTGTTTTTTAGTGCTAAAATATTACCATAATCGCCATAAATATTCATATTTTTCAGCATAAAGCCACAAAATTTTTAAATTCATAAAATCTTCTCCAATTCTAAAATTTTTCGAAAGCTCTTTTCGAACTTCCAACATCGCTGTGTAGGTAGCGTAAATTCGCTTTTTATCTCGACCACCTTTTATAAAATTTTGCACCGATTCGGAAATATTTACATCAATATTTTCTTCATTAAAATTAACATCATCATGAAAAAGCCGGATTGCCATATCATAAGCACGAGAACCTGAAATAGCCTGAACACCTGAATGCTTCAAAATCGAAAAATCCACATCCCAAAGCCAACTCATATCGCGCCCATCAGCATAATTATCATTAACTGCAATCATTGAGTCATAATTATCGGGGTTAAAATTTCGCAAATTTGTTCGAAAAACCTGCCGGATTTTTTTACTAACAAAATCTCAATTTCTTTTGCCATCAATTTTTAATCTTTTTCCCCGCGTCCAAAAAGCTGGCTGAATTTTTCTCAGCAGCACAAATAATTTTCCTTCGATTAATCCTATACCTTTCAACTTTAAGGATTTCTTCAACAAGAGCAATCGCTGCCGTTAAATTCAAAATATTGTGAATACCGCTAATTTTAAGATTAAAATTATCCGTTTTTTCACCCCAAAAAATCTGTACAGAATTATCCGAAAAGTCTTCAAGTAATACATTTGCGGATATTTTTTTATGTAACTTTTTCGCTTTTTTTGAAGTGAATTTCATCATCATTCGGAAAAAAATCTGCCAGCTTCTGGTCAAAACCAAACTTAACAACTTTCGAAAAAAACCTTTCGAAAAACTCTTTTTGCCCAAAAAGCATCATTTGCATTCAAAACAACGCTTTTTGTTGTATTTTTTTACCAATTTTTTTGCAATAATTTCGCAGTATAATCAATTTCACCAAAACGATCGAGCTGATCACGCATCACGTTCAAAAAGAAGCGAGTATCGCGGTTGAACTAACTCCACAAAATGAGTTGCGTGTGCTTCATCAAGCTCCAAAACCGCAATATCAGCATTCAAATTACCCTTCCAAGTCACCTCAGAAAGAATTGCCGCACCAACGCCACGCACAAAATTTGAACCAGTTTTATTAGAAAAAAACTTTTTAATCCTTGACTTTCGAGAAGCTCGACTACCATTTTTTTGTTGTGGTAGTTTTTCCGTTTGTTCCACTCACGACTACAACCCCATTAGGCAAGCTTTCAAGTATATTTGAAATAAAAATTCGGGTTGATTTTTTTCAACAATAAGCCCCGGTAAAGCCGAACCTCCACCTTTAATTCTTAAAATTGCTTGAACTATTTTTTTCCAATAATTATCGAAATTATATCTTTCATTATTTCCTCGGTTTTGTTATGTTTGCACCCCTACCATAAAAAAAGGCACCACAATCTTATCGTTTTTCTCCATTTTTTTTAATTGTTTTTCAGCTAATTTACGCCAATCTTCATCTTTGCTTATAGCAACAATTGGAATATTCAACCCATCCGCTAAAGTGTTGACTACTGAAGCACCGATTCTCAACCCGGTAAAACTCCCCGGCCCGGCAAAAAAATCCAATTGCTGTCAAATCCTCATATTTTTTTCTCAATTTTTTTGTCAGAGACTCTTCCAAAAAAAGTTAAAAATATCTCGCGCCATATCTCGACCGAATTCTTTTTCGAAATATTCCTGATCAAGCCAAATTTTACATTTTTCACTCGATGTATCCAAAAATAAAATCATTTCGTTTCTTCCACTTTAATTTTTTTCGACAATCCTCACTCACACTTTCAAAAGTCAATCTTAAATGTTTTTTTAGGCAAAATATTCGCAAGATCGCCAGCCCATTCTACAACTGTTATATTGTTCGGATTTTCTAAACTTTCTGCAAGCTCCATTTCCATAATTCCATAATCGCCTAATCTGTAAAAATCATAGTGAGAAAGTATCATTTTTTCACCTTCATAAATTCTTGAAATCGTAAAAGTTGGGCTTTGAACTGTTTCAAAAAAATCCCCAAAGCGCGCCAAACCTTTTTGTAAAAGTTGTTTTTCCAGCGCCAACATCACCAATCAATTCCAAAACTGTTCCACCCGAAATTTGTGAGCCAATTTCTTCGCCGAAAAGCAATCATATCCTCGGTTGAATTTATATCTTTTTCGAAAGTTTTCACAATTCAATTATATCATATTATCAGTATCGTTTAAAAGCTTCGGCTATATCATTTTCATTTTTTTCTAACTTTTATTGACATAAAAATCACCAACAAAAATCAAGCAAAAAAATAACAGATTAGCATTTCATTAAATCCACTTTGAATTTCTAATTGCGCTCCATCAAATTTAGAAAAATTCATTAATTATAAAAAAATCGAATATTTCAAAAATAAATTCCGCAATTAAAGCCAAAAAAATCTTAGCAATAAACGGCACTAACGAAAAAAACTCCAGTCAAAAAAATGTTGCAATCATTGCAGCCGGTACAAATGGTAAAAACTAGCATATTAGCAAAAAAATCGATATCAAACTCACCGTACCGAAAGTGAAAAATTATTAGTGGTAATGTGATAATTTGTGCGCTTAAAGTTTCAAAAAAATAAGCTCATCACCGAATTAAGTTTTTTTCTGGTTTTTCAAAAAAATATTTCTGTATAAGTGGAGAAAAAATCAAAACGCCGAAAAATGAAGCGAAAGAAAGTTGCCAGCCTAAATTCAGCAAATTTGAAGGTTCGAAAATTAACGTTGTCGCTGCAACGAATGTTAGTAAAAAAATAAGCACGAGACTTTCTACCAAAAATACCACAAAAATTAGCCCAAAAAATCGCTACAATCCCTGCACGCGTCATCGATGGTGTAAATCCAACAACAAAAATAAAACCCAAAATTAGCAAAACTCCACCAAAAAGTGTAATTTTTCTTGAAATTTTGTTAAAAAGTTTTTGTATTGCCATAACAAGAACAGTTAAATTATATCCGCTCGCAACAACAATGTGTGTTAATGCTGTAATAGTTAAGGCTTTCGACAGCTGCTCGGGTAATGAATTTTTCTGCCCTAAAAGATAGCCAAGCCCTAAGTCTACCTCTGGCGAAGGGATGAATTTTCGAATCCCGCCCGCAAAAGAATCTCGAATATCTCGAATAAAAATCTGATTTTGGGATAACCTCAATCAATTTTCCACGCTTTATTGCCGCTGAAAAAAATCACCAAAAACCCTTCGAAATCTTCCCTTTAATCACAACTTCATCACTTCGCCGAATCTTTTTTTGAAGTTTTAAAAAGTAACGAAAAAAATTTCATATTAACTTTCTCACCAGAGATATCGCTAACTTTTGCTCGAATTTGCGAACTTCCGTCTTCTTTGAGATCCGGATCTTCAATAACAATCGCTCTAATGACTTCTGTTTTATTGATAAATTTTGCAACTTTTAAATCTTCGAAATTATAAATCGAGCCTCGCCAAAAATGAAAAATAAAATTCCTGCCACTAAAAGCCAAAAATTAGGCAGAATTTTTCGCGAATAAATCCATGTAAAAATAAATAAAATTAATGATAAAAATTAACCAAACAACGGAACTAAAAAAATTGTATTTTTTTCAAATAAATCGAAAACAATTGCGCCAAAAAAATAATTCCGGCAAAAAAATAAAAAAATTTATATAAAAATCGATGCGTGTAGTCACTTATCATTCTTCAAACTGACGTTTTTTTATTGCGATAAATTCGGTAATTCACAAAAAAACCATTAGTAAAATTGACAAACTTGAAATCAAAAGCATAGCCCTCATTGATAACTCACCTGATGGGTCAATTCCTTGTAATGCAAAAAATAAAATCACGAATAAAGAAATAGCAATAATAGAAACTGTATTCATTCCAATTTCATACAAAAACAAATACTGTGTGCGCATTCCGGATTCATCAGCTTCACCATATAAACCTTTGAAATTCGCCATATTGAAGCCACTCATCGCCATTGCGGCAATAATTTCTAGAACTCCAAGCAAAAGCGGATTCGAAGAAATAAAAATTCGAAGCGAAAAAGCTAACCCCATAAAAACAGCCCCATTTTTAAAAAGTCCTCGCTCTTTATCCTTGTCAATCATTTTACCATAAATAAAAGCTGCAACCAAAGCTGCAATTGAAGAAATTGAAGACAAAATTCCAGCTGAACCATAAGCATTAACACCTTTTCAGCAAAAAGACCGGCGCAAAAAAGCTCCAAATATATAAAGAATTCCAAGCCATTCCACAACTATAACAAATAACCAAAAGATGCTTATAGTTTCGCCACGGAAAACCTCGAAAACTCATTTTTCGAACAGGCTTCACTTGCTCTTTTGTTGTTAAAAGTGGAATCGTTGTCAAAACTAAAATCACCGAAGATACCACAAAAAGTTTCTCAACTCCAAAAAATATCGCAAGAAATCCACCAATCGCAGGAGCTATACTACTCGAAATATGCTCCAAAATATATGCAATTCCAAGCTGTTTTCCAACTTTTTTAGCAGTTTTAGCCTTCGAAAAGTCAACATTATATGAGAGATTCTCAACCGAAACCGATATTCCTTTAAAAACCGCACTAATAAGGGCCACAATCAAACCCATTTCCTTACCAAAAATTCCCATCGAAGCCATTAAAACTAAAGCTGGAATAAACAAAATATTTGCAAGTAGCATTCCGTGCTTTGGGCCATTTTTGAAATATAAAAAAAGAGCAATCATTGAGCCTGTAAATTTTTGCAATGTAATAAATTAAAAATACAAATAGGAATAATCCAAATTGAATGCGTAAACTTATAGATATAAATTAGACTAAAAAGTACTTGTTAATTTTGTCGCGAAAAACTCGCATATTTTTTTCGAAATATATAAAATTGATATTTCATCAAAAAGAAATAAATCGCCAATAATGTTTGAATTTATCGAAAGAATTTAACATAAGCTATTTTATTCTATCATATTTGGCAAATTTTTAAAAAGTTCAAAAGCTTTATTTTAACCATTAAAAATGTTAAAAATAAAAGTTATGAATATTTATTTTTTTCTGGAATTGGCGGCGTTGGGATCGGAGCGCTCGCAAGTATTGCTCACAGTGCAGGATATGGCGTTTTTGGAAGCGACCAAAACTCAAGCTTAATAATCGAAGAACTTTCAAAAAAGAATATCGAAATCGAAATAGGTAGACAAAATGGCGATTTTTTAAAAAATAAATTTATCGAAAACGGTATCGACTGGTTTTGTTTATACTGCCGCTCTACCAAAAAAATCACCCCGAACTATTAATGGCGAAAAAATTAGGAATAAAAATTAGCAAGCGCGACGAACTTTTAAACGAAATTATTACTTCAAAAAATCTAAAACTTGTAGCAATCTCTGGAACGCACGGAAAAACCACAACAACCGGAATGGTAATCTGGATTTTTAAGCAACTTGGAATTCCTATGAGCTGGTCGATCGGTACAACGATTTCATTTGGCGAAAGCGGTTTTTTCGATCCACAAAGCGAATATTTTATTTATGAAGCTGATGAATTTGACCGTAATTTTCTTCATTTTACACCAGCAGTCAGTTTAATCACATCAATCGATCACGACCATACTGATATTTATGAAACCGAAGCCGATTATTTCGAGGCCTTCAGTCAGTTCGGAGAGCAAAGTGATTTTATTATTTCTTGGAAAGATCAACATCCAGAAATTTTCAAAAATCTTCAGAACAAAGTTATTTTGAACCAACCTGATGAAGAGATAACACTCCCCGGAATCCATAATCGCAAAAAATGCAAGTTTGGCTGTTGAAGCGTTAGATTACCTAGTTGAGACGCAAAATCTAAAAGTTCCGAAAGATTTTTACAAAAAATCAATCGAAGCCATAAACAATTTCCCCGGAACAAACCGCCGTTTCGAAAGAATAACCGAAAATATTTATTCTGATTATGGTCATCATCCAAAAGAGATTCAGGCAACACTTCAAATGGCCAAAGAAATTGCTGAAAAAAGGCTTTTCTGGGATTTCTCTTATTTATCAGCCACACCAAAATGTTCGCCAAATTGAAGTTCAAGATGAATATACACCGAGGTTTTCGAAAATGCGAATGAAATTATTTGGTTGCCAACTTATTTAAGCCGCGAAAAATCCTGATTTTGAAATACTTTCGCCAGAATTACTTTCAAGAAAAAAATATCAGAAAAAAACAACAATTTTAGATTTTTTTCAGATAGTCCAAAAAGAATTAATAGAGAAAAATTTTTAAGTTTAAAAGCAAAAAAACCGATTAATTCTAGCAATGAGCGCTGGCTCACTTGATGGCTGGATTCGAAAAAAATATCAAATAATTTAATAAGATTGCACCAAAAAAATATGGTGCAATTTTTTTACAAAATAAAAAAAGCGGAAAAAAACCGCTTAAATATCAAACCGATGCTAAAAAAATCTTATTTTTTTAGAATAATCTCAACTTTCTCCATATTGTCATCTGGAACTATTGATGGACTATCCGAAAAGCTTATTGGCAACTATTTTCACCGATTTCTCCAAGGTTAAAAGCAAGATTGTTAAACAAACAAAGTGAGTAAATATTTAAATATAAATCCGAAGAATAGTCAAAGAGCGAAATTAACTCCCTACCAAGCCTCTCTTATCAATCCCGAAACATCATCGTATTTGAATTCATCTCTGGAAGATATTTGAACAATTTTAATAGACAAATCAAGAACTCTTTTTTTGTGCAAGAAATTTAAACGTATTGCTTCATTGATGATTAGAGATTCATTTTTTTATAAAAATTAATTTTTAAGCTTTCTACACCCATACTATGCATGTAAAGATCGGGGATCAAGATTAAGCTCGTTCATAATTTCTGAAAGTTTTTTTAAATGCACCTAGCCATTCATCAACAGTATGTCTCTCGGATGCAAAAAAATAATTTTTGTCTAAATATTTTCCTTGTAAAATCTTCGTTTCTAATCATTATTTTTTTCTCTCACTTTTATATAATATCATAAAATAGATTAAAAGTGGTATAAACTAAGTTAACTTTTTTTGCTTCTACTCCGAGTTTTTGCTCAGTAATAAAAAAACGCGCTGGCGCGCGAATATTTTTAAAAATTCTGGTATGGTGCGCACGAGAAGACTTGAACTTCCACGAGCCGAAGCTCACTAGCCCCTCAAGCTAGCGCGTCTACCAATTCCGCCACGCGCGCAAAACCATTTTTATTATATCAAAATTACGGCGTCTTGTAAAGAGTTGATTTTTTTGCCGACCAATATATAACATCAGAATAACGGTTAACTTCTGTTACAAAAATACTGTTTGGTGAAAAAGGCTTAACTGATTTTCGAAAAACATAACTAGTTTTTGTTTGTCCCAAACCAATTGCCACTGAATTTGCAATCCAGCGCTGGCTAAATTTCGTAAGTTGAAGTTTTTTGTCTTCGGAAGTTTGAGCAAGTCGTGAATTTACTAATAAATCATCCGCAATCACGTCACTATAATTTGAAAAATTCAACCCTCTCTGCCCAGATTGAGATGAATGCCAGAAAGCATAAATATCAGGATCAGCTCCAAGATCAATTTCATAAACCAAAATACTATAATTCCTTGGTTGAAGAATCGATTGAATAAACGCCCCTGTTTTATCATCCTTATTAATTATTGTCATTTTCACATCAAAACCAAGATCTTTAAGTTGTTTCGAAATTTCCTCGGCTGCTTTTTTATAGTTATAAACACTAGTCGTCGCAAGATTCAATGTGGCTTTATGACCATCTTTTTCAAGAATTCCATTAGAATTTTTGCGCCAGCCCGCCGATTCAATCACTTTTTCGGCCTGCTTAAAATTATGTTCCGGTAAATTTAAATCTTTCGTATTAACAAATTGATTCAAAGTTGGATAATCAAGTTTTTCGACAAACTCCATCTCTTTTCGAACTTTAGAAATATCAATTCCAGATTGAATAGCTCTTCGAATTTTAGAATCCTTCAAAATCGGATCAGAATTATTTAAAAATGCATAAATACCTCTATTAACTTTGGTCTCTCTTGAACTAAACTTAACCTGTTCGTTTTCCGAAAAATCACTAATCTTAACACTCGGTGACGCCACAATCTCACCAGCAACTAATGATTTTTTCAACTTATCACTATCATTAAAGACAACCAAGTCAAAATTATCAATATAAGGCTCACCCTTATAGTAATTCTTGTTCTTCACCAAAAGAAACTGTAGTTTTATTTGCATCTGACTGAATTGATTTAAAGTTGAATGCACCAGAAGTTACAAGATTGTTAGAAAAAAAGTAATTTCTCGAATTTTATCTGGTTGAATGTTTTTCAAAAATATGTTCTGGTAAGATTGAAAAAAATTAAAACTATAAAAATCGATGAAGAATTTGTTGGAACTTTTACCGAAATTTCATAATCATCTTTTTTTGAGACCTCAACATTCTTCCAAACCTTAAAAGTTCGAAACATTTAAAGATTGTTCTTTAAGTAGTTTTATTGTAAAAAAATAACATCGTCCGCAGTTAATTTTTTTCTCCATCAGACCATTTTACATTTTTTTCGAATTTTTAATATCAAAAATTTCGGTAATTATCCTTAGTTAAAACAGTCTCAGCCAAATCACCCTTTAAACTTCCACTCTCATCTATATCATAAAGTTGCGAAAAAGCAAGCTGCTCAAACGATTTTTCGCTTTCAGTTGAAGCCAAAATTGGATTTAACGTTTTAATTTCACCTAAAATTCCCTCGGAATAAGTTCCGCCTTTATAAAAAACCTCTTCGCTATAATTTTTTTACTACTAACTTCTCGAAAAACAACCAACCGAGAAAATCAAAAAGCCATCACCGCAACCCAGATAATAACCACTTTTCGAATATTTAATAGGTTCTCAAAACGACCAAAAAACATTTTTTTCGTATGCGAAATAATTACTTTCTCAGCAAAATCAGCTCTTTCAGAAAGCGAAATTTTTTTGTTCGGTATAACTTTAACAGTTCGGCTTTTTCGAAGTCTGTGATTTATTTTTTTGTAAGTAGTTCGAAACCCGCTTAACCTTTTTTTAGGGTTATTTTTTTAAAATCCATCAGAATACCTCTTATTTAGGCAAAAAGTAGCGTTGTGAGAATTGAAGCTACAAAAAAATAAATGCAAAAAAATATAGTTGCGCGAAAAATACTCTTTTTCGACACCGCGACGCTCAGTATAAAAGCTCACCGGAAGCACCGAAACCTGCACCCAAAAGTTGCACCACGCTGTTGTAAAAAGCACTAAAAAGCATCATTATTACACCAGAAATAACAGTAGTAAATTGTAAAAATAATATCAATATTCATTATAAAATCTCCTTATCTTCAGTCTTTAAAAAAACTGGCTCAAACTATAATTCAATAAACTTATCGCAGCACCAACAAATACAGAACTCCAAAATCCCATCGAAATATTTGGTGCTAAAAGCATTGAAATCCAAACAATTACACCATTCACAATTAGTGCGAAGAAGCCAAATGTCAATATAATCATTGGCAATGACAAAATTGTTAGAATAGTTTTAAGCAAGCTATTCACAACCGAAAAAATCAACCCTGCTAAAAAGAAAGTTCCAGCGCTATAATTACTTACGTTTCCAAAAATAGAAACCAAAATCCAAAGTAAAAAGCTGTTCAAGAACCATCGATTTATAAATTCCATCAGTTGTGTCTTCACATATACTATTTTAGCATATTTCAAAAATAAAAAAAACACCTTTTGGTGATTTTTTTGAAATATTTGGAGGGTCTGATGGGGCTTGAACCCATGACACCCTGCTTAAAAAGGCAGGTGCTCTAACCAGCTGAGCTACAGACCCACTCGCTGAATACATATAAAAGTATATCTCATTTTTTTACAAAAGTCAAGAGGTTTTTTTCTATTTTTCTTGAATTTAAATGAGGTTATACTCAAAATTGACAGAATTACCCCTATTAAAATAATCCAACTTGCCCACTGTTCAAAAAAAGCCCGGAAACGCTTTTTGAGAGCAAATCTGGCAAAAATACTTTTTTTCGAAATATGAAATTGAAACCACATAAGCAAATATTGAGGAAAATATTGAGGAAAAATAAGCCTAAAATTAGTTTTTCCTGCTTTGGATTTTTTTCATTAAAATTAACAACGCTGATACTAAAAATTAGCAAAAATACCAATAATTCCACTCAAAGTAGATTCTGGAATCGCTAAATTTGAAGTTGTCAAAAAAACTGTAAGATCTTTTATTCCAATATCTATTTAAAAACAACTCCAGCCAAAAATAACCAAATTAAAATACCCCATTTTTCGGCGAGAAAGGATTAAAAATAATTGCCAAAAATAACGATAAAAAAACTATTGCCGCCATATTCATATTTTATCACACTTATATTTTTTTCACCAAAAAAATATAAGCCAGTTTAGATAAACCGGCTTTTTTTATCAGAACAATGATTTTTTTAGCTTTTTTTAAAATTCTGCCAAAAGTTCTTTTTGCTTTTTTTGAAAGCTTAGTTGGAGTCTCAACAATAATCGTCACAATTTGTGCGCCACGTCGTTCAGTTCGAAGATGCGGAACTCCATGACCAGAAAGCTTAAAAATCGGTATGACTCTGGGTACCAGCAGGAACTTTCATCGTGAGCGGTCCATCAATGGTTTCAACTTCAATTTCCGCACCAAGTGCCGCATCAATCATCGAAATCTTTTCTTCACTTAAAATTAAATCGCCTTCGCGGGTGAATTTTTTGTCAGCTTTAACTCGAATATTCACATATAAATCACCCTTTTTCGCCACCTTTTATCGCCTCACCGTGGCCAGAAAGCCGAATTGTCGCACCATCATCGATTCCAGCAGGAATTTTTAAGCTTTAATCGATTGCTTTTTTTGCGAGAAATGCCACTACCTCCACAAACAGAACAATTTTTGCTTTGGAATCTCACCCCGCCCATCACAAGTCGGACAAACCACTGTTTGTTGAATTGGACCAAAAAGCGTTTGAGTCGTTCGAGTTTGTTGACCGCTCCCATTGCAATCTGGACATTTTCGCATTCCGTGGCCAGGTTCAGCACCAGAACCCTCACAATGTTCACATTCATCATCTAAATTTAATGAGATTTCAGTTTCCGTGCCAAAAAAATCGCCTCTTTAAAAATTCAAAATTAGTTCAACCTCAATATCGCGGCCTTTTTTTAGCTTGAGAATTACGACTTTGCGAAAAAAACCACCACCAAAAAAATTCCATCAAAAAAATATCACTGAATCCGCCACCAAAAATCAAAATTAACATTCTGCCCAGAAAATCCACCAAAACCTTCAAAAAGGATTTCCTCCTGAAAACCCGCCAGAATTTCCACCAACACCCGCGTGGCCAAACTGATCATAGCGCTGTCGCTTTTTCTTTATCTTTTAAAAACTTCATAAGCTTCATTTACTTCTTTAAAAAGCTTTCTCATCACCACCTTTATCCGGGTGAAGTTCAACCGCTTTTTTTCGAAAAGGCTTTCTTAATCTCATCAGCACTAGCGTCTTTTTTTAATACCTAAAATATCATAATAATCAGCTTTACTCATATATATAATTATAACAAATTAGCACTTAAAGAGCAAGAGTGCTAATTATTATTTTCAATATTTTTTTAGCTTAAATTCCAGCCCATTAATCTGAACATCAATTTCATAAAATTTCGAATCGTATGCACGCATTTTATCTTCAAAAATGCCACTCATGGATTCGTAAATGTCTTGATTATCCATTTCATCCCTATTAGCATCGCGCATATATTGAAGTTCCTCGCGCATTTGTTTTTTTCAAGCTTCAACCTCTGAGCTTCTAACATTTGAATTTGCGCCTCAATTGCTGCCCGTTGATCCTCAACTGTAATTTCCCAGCCGGTTTCTTTGTTTTCATTTTCATTTTTGATTAAAATTTTCCATACCCTATATTGTATCACCAAACCAACTTTTTCATCAAAAATTATTCCGCTTTTTTCTTCGAATTCTCTTTAATCACACTTTCGATATAGCTATTTAAATTATTGTCAATCCGACTAATTTCGAAGGTTAAATAAGCTAACCATCTAAAAAAATAATTGCTATTAAAACAACAGTAATAAATCTTTTTATCATTTTTTTATTAATTAAATTCTCAATTAAATAGCTCACCCTTATAAAAAGCTATTTAACAGTAATCATATCGTGCGAAGCATAAACATTTCGAGTAAATCTACCCATATTTATTTTACCAAATATCGTTCTATAGTAAAAAAACTCCTAAAACCTAATGTAGTCCCCTTATTATCTCTTAGTCTTCTTGTTAAAAATTCTCTCCATTACTAAATAGCATTCTAACTAAAGAACGTACTGCCAGCAAAAACCATTATCCAGATGAAAAAGCAACATCACGAGTATTAGCTTTAGTAGCAAAAAGAAAAACCGAAAATAAACCAACTACTACGGTAAATAAAACAATTACTACAGTAATAAATACATTTTTTTAACCGTATTAAATATCTTTTTTTAACCATAGAAATACCTCTTTCTAAAAGTGCAAGCCTTGGGTGAGCATCACTCAATTATAATAAATAAAAATCGAAAAAAATCAATGCGCAAAAAAATGCCCAGTTTAACCTGAGCATTTTTACTTTTTCGAAAAGGTGGATTTTCGAATTATTTTTTTATCAATAACTTCACCTTCAACAGGCTCATCGTCATCCTTTTTTTGTGCGAAGTTTTAGCTTTCTCACCTGCAGATTCTTCAGCCTGACCAGCCTGATACAATTTAGCACCAATTGGCATAATTACATCTTGAAGATCTTTCGAAAGCTTTCTCAAGCTCATCTTTATCCTCAGAATTTTGGTGTTTTTTAGCTTCTTCAACCGCTTTCGAAATTACTTCTTCATCTTCTTTCGAAATTTTGTCTTTAAATTCGCTTGGCATTTTTTCTGCCTGATAAATAGCATTTTCGAGTTGGTTTTTCGCATCAATTATTTCGCGCTTTTTCTTGTCTTCATCTGCGTGAAGTTCTGCCTCTTTTTGAGCTTTTTCAATATCTTCTTTACTCATGTTTCCTGAGTTTTGAATTGTAATATTGTTCTCTTTACCAGTTCCCTTATCTTTAGCGGTAACTGTTAGGATTCCGTTCGCATCGATATTGAAAGTAACTTCAATTTGTGGAACTCCGCGTGGAGCTGGAGCAATTCCCGAAAGCACAAACATTCCAAGAGATTTGTTGTCAGCAGCCATTTCGCGTTCACCTTGAAGCACATGAATTTCAACTTGTGGCTGATTATCAGCATAAGTTGAGAAAAACTTGTGATTTTCGAAGTTGGCACAGTTGTGTTTCGATCAATCATCGGAGTTCGAACACCTCCAGCAGTTTCGATTCCAAGAGTCAAAGGTGTAACGTCAAGAAGGAGCACATCTTTAACATCTCCAGCCAAAACACCACCTTGAATTGCAGCACCAACAGCCACAACTTCGTCAGGGTTTACACCTTGAGTTGGTTTTTTACCAAAGATTTTTTCAACTTTTTCAACTACAGCTGGCATTCGGGTCATACCACCAACCATCACAACTTCAGCAATATCGCTAGCTTTTAGATCTGCATCTTTTAGAGCTTTTTCAACAGGATCAGCTAGTCGCTCAATCAGATCAGCAACTAATTCTTCAAGTTTTGCTCGAGTTAGAGTGTATTCAAAGTGTTTTGGACCGTCTTCATCAGCTGTCAAAAATGGCAAGTTCACTTCGTAAGATGTTGTTGAAGAAAGCTCTTTCTTGGCTTTTTCAGCTTCATCCTTCAAGCGTTGCATTGCGGCAGAGTCATTTTTAAGATCAATTCCTTCTTCTTTTTTTGAACTCATCCAAGAAATGGTTCACAATTCGGTTGTCGAAAGTCTTCACCACCAAGGTGTGTATCACCGTTTGTTGAAAGAACTTCAAACACACCGTCAGCAATATCAAGAACAGAAACATCGAATGTTCCACCACCAAGGTCGAAAACAGCAATTTTTTCGTCTTTTTTACCGTCTAAGCCATAAGCAAGTGCGGCTGCAGTTGGCTCGTTAATAATTCGTTTTACTTCAAGACCGGCAATTTTACCAGCATCTTTTGTTGCTTGACGTTGGCTGTCATCAAAGTAAGCTGGAACAGTAATCACAGCTTCAGTAACTTTTTCGCCCAAGAAAGCTTCGGCATCAGCTTTAATTTTTCGAAAGAATCATTGCTGAAACTTCTTCTGGTGTATAATCTTTGTCACCCATTTTTACAGCAACGCCACTACCTTTTTTCACAATCTCATAAGGCATAATTCCAAGATCTTTTTGAACTTCGTCGTCAGAATATTTTCGTCCAATCAAACGTTTTACGCCATAGATTGTATTTTTTGGATTTGTTACACGTTGACGTTGAGCAACTTGACCAACCAAACGATCACCTTTTTTTATTAATTGCTACAACCGATGGCGTAGTTCGATTTCCTTCCGCATTTGTAATAACTTCTGGTTTTCCGGCAACCATGTAAGCAAAAAGCGCTATTAGTTGTACCAAGGTCAATTCCAATAATTTTTTTCCCATTTTTTTCCTTCTTTCTTTATTAAATTTATCCGTTCGATAGCTTTCCTAGTCAATTTCAAATTTCTTAGCCTATTCGGATTTTTTTCAGAAAACTTCTCGAAAGTTATTAACTATTCTATAAAGCGCGCCTCGCAATTCGTTTCACGCTTATATTTTGATTATACGCTTTTAGCACTCACAAGTCAAGAGTGCTAATGTTGTATTATTTACATTGTTTTACTTTTTTTAGAGTTTATGCTATCATATAATTATAAAAAAAGGAGATTTTATGTCAAAACCTAATGTTCATCAAAAAAACAATCTTAAATTTATTATCCGACGCAAAAGCTGATTTTTTTAATTCCAGACTATCAGCGACCATATGCCTGGAATCAAGATCAGTGCCAAACTCTTTGGGATGATTTAGTTAATTTCACTATTCCTGGTGGCAATCATGAAAAATTTGATTCAAAAAAGGACGAATATTTCCTTGGCTCGATCGTAGCCTTTCAAGAGAACGAAAAACACGAAATAATTGACGGTCAGCAACGTTTAACAACGTTTATGCTCATTTTACGAGCTTTTCATAAGGATTTTGAAAACCGCCAAGACAACAACGGTATCAATATTCGTCAAAAATATAGAAAAATGTATCTGGAAGTATGACGAATTTGAGAATCCTTTAAAAGATGAGTTAAAAATCACCTCAGAAGTTGCCGGTGACGATGATAAAGATGAATTTCTATCGATACTAAAAAATGGTAACGCACCAAAAGAATATAAAAGCCAATATGCCGAGAATTTTCGATTTTTTGAAAATAAAATTCAAGAAATGCGCAATTATAATTCTGCAAACAATCAATATATCGTCACTCGTTTATTGAAAAACTGTGCAGTATTATTTGTCGAAGCTGAAACACAAGATTCTGCCCTTCGAATTTTCTCAACATTAAACGATCGTGGCTTGCCTCTTGCTGACGCAGATATCTTTAAGTCGAAATTCTACAAACTCTATTCCGACAAAAATCAAAAGAACGACTTTATTGAAGATTGGAAAAAACTTGAAGCGGTTACTGATGAGATTTTCCATCCATCACAAGGGACACCTATGGATGAACTTTTTCACAAAAATATATGTACTTCTTGCGTGCAAAAAAATGGCACAACCGGAAGCACAACAGAGTCTCTTCGAAATTTCTTCCGTGGCGAAAAACAAGATTTTCCATATTTTAAAAATGAAAAAAAGCCATGGACGATTTAAGTGATTTGGCAATTTTTTTGGAAGAAAAATATATTCACAGAACGAAAGTTTTGGCGATGAAATTCTTCGAAAAACTCTTCATTTTGCGCTATTCCCCAAAATACAATGTGGGAAAAATATTGTGTCAGTTTGGTTTTTTTGCAAAAATCGAGATTCAAACGATGAGATCGATTTAGGTGCGTTCAGTCATTTTCTTTCAAAAAAATAACAAACTTTATTTTTAGGTTATAGTTTAATAAATCCTGGCGTGAAACCAACTTCGAACTCCAATTTTTTTAAAAGAAATGAGCGAAATTGTCAAAAAAATACAAACTTCACTCCAACTTTTCGAAAAATCATCTTTTTAGACGAAAAATTCACTCCGCACAACTTTTGATAATTTTGACTTTAATAATATGAAAAAAACATCACAAAATCTTTTTCTCGTTTGGTTTGCTTTTTCAAATGAAAAATCAGCAACTCTTGAGCCTGAAAGAACCACTTCAAATCGAACATATTTTTTGCAAAAAACGTGCCGAAATTAACGGAATTTCTGATAAAAAAACTTAGTTGAATCTATTGGCAATAAAATTATTCTCGAAAGTTCAATTAATATTAAAGCTTCAGATTTTTGAATTTGATGTTAAAAAAAGACTTTTTACCTCGGTAAAAAAACGGCGCGGAAGTTCAAAAAGAACCAAGTAAAAATTGCAGAAATTATAGAACTTACCAAATCTTAAAAAATTTGACGAAAAGCGAGATTATTGAGAGAAAAATCACAGATTATTGATAATTTTTATTGAAAAAAACTTAAAAGTGAGAATCTGTTAAAAATAAGTTGTCACATGCATGATAAAGAAAAAAATTAAAAGGAACTGTTAGCAAAGCCTGTAGACCATATAACGAATGATGAAGCTAACTTTATAATTCAAAAATTTACGGAAGCTACGAGAAGAAGTTCTTAAAAAAACTAGAAGGCTCACCAGAAGAGAGATTAGCTAAAATCCAAAAAGATAAATTTTTAAGAACGGCTAAAAATCTATTTTTAGAGAATAAAAATATAATAAAAATAAAAACCGCACTATCTAATGCAGTGCGGTTTTTTTAATTAAACTTCAAGTAGTTCCAATTCTCAATTTCTGGTGCATCAACTGATCTCTTGTGCGCAAATTTCAACGCATTTTCTTGACGATTTTGATATTCATTTGCTAACCTTTCGAAAAAAATTCAGCATTTCCACCAACCGTTTTTCAAAGCCCGAATCGCAATATTATATCGCGAAACTCGATTTCTCGCCAACATATCAAAAAGGTGTCGTTGTTGAACCTTTTTTTCTTCATATCCGTTAATTTGAATTCTCGCCGGATTTTCATAATCAAACAAAATTGATTTCAAAGTTTTAGCATAACCATGAAAAGCGAATAAAACTGGTTTATTTTTGGTGAAAATTTTTGCAAAATCATTTTTCGAAAGCACATTTTCGAAAGTTCCAATTCCCTCACTGCACAGAGCCTGTGCATAAATCAGCCGAATTTTTAATCTGTGGCGTATCATGAAGCAAAACCTGAAGCGCTGCAACCGTTTCTTTAAAAAAATATAATCACCGCTTGCCGCCAAAAATTAAATCTGGCTCATCATCTTCTGAAAATTAAATTCCAATCTGTAATTTCCTGATTTTTCCAAGTATCAAAAAAACAAATAATCCACTATTTCTGAGCTGATTTTCAACATTTTCAGCCGAAAAAAATACCGCGGCTCGGGAGTTTTTCCTGCCACTAAAAACATTAATATTATTTCGTGTTTTAAGCATTTTCGAGATTGCTACAATTGCCGAATTATCATCAGCCGGAAGAAAAAAATTTTGCCCAATTCCATTTTCACGCCGTAAAAACTTCATCAATAAAGCTTGGGTTTTGGTGCGAAAACCCATTATGATCTTGTCGCCAGCCAGTTGAAGTTAAGATATAGTTTAAACTCGCCAAATCGCCACGCCATCTCACCTCTTGAGATTGTGCCAAAAACTTAGCATATTGATCCATCATCGAGGAAATAATCGGCGCAAAAGCTTCATACGAAGTTAAAATCCCGTGACGACCAGTCAAAATATAGCCCTGTAAAAGACCTTGCAAACAGTTTTTCGCTCAAAAATTTCCGTCACCCTACCGTTTTTTTGCTAAATCCTTTTTCCCCAAGATTTAATTTCTCGTTGCCAAGAACGCGAAGTTTCTTTAAAAATCGCATCAAGTTTATTCGAATAAGTTTCATCTGGACTAAAAAAATCGAAAAACTCTCTGGATTTTTTTCGAAAACCTGTGTCAAAAAAATCACCAATCGCATTCATTGCAAGTGATTTTTTTCTGCCAAGTTTTTGTTAATTTCTGGTAATTTTAATTCTGAAAAAAATTTAAATTTGCATCTACGAAAACGATTTCGACCGATTCTACTAGAATTTTCAGGCAAAAATTTATCAACCCTAACCCTTAAACTGACCTTTTTCAAAAATCAAAAAGTTCATCAAATTTATATGATTTAAGCCAATTCTCAAGTTTTCGAAGTTCATTTTTCGTCACTTGCAGCTTTCAGAAAGCGGAACTTGATGCGCCGCAGAATTTCCCTCAATTTTATCTCCGTTATTTTCCTTAACGCCAGAACTTCCTTTTTTTACTACGCATAATAATCATCGGTAAGCGAATAAATTTATTATTTCGCCCAAATTTTATTCTTGAAATATCACGAAAAGCGTTCGAAAAAGCATTTGAAAGCTCTAGGTCAAAATCTTCTGCAGAATATTCATCAACAATTTTAGGCTCCCATCCAGCACCATGGAAAAATTGAATCAATTCAAAATCACTCATTGAACCAAAAAAATCGTTGGACCCGAAATTTTATAACCATTCAAATGTAAAACTGGTAAAACTACACCATTTTTAACAGGATCTATCAACTTACTCAAATGCCAAGCAGCCGCAATTGAACCAGTTTCAGCTTCTCCATCACCAATTAGAGTTGTCATTACAAGATTTGGATTATCAAGAATAGCACCAAATGCGGTTGATAAAGAATATCCAAGTTCGCCACCCTCCAGAATTACACCTGGCGTGAAAGGACTTGCGTGCGAAGGAAAAACCGCCCGGCCAAGAGAAGTTTTTTTCGAAATATATTCAATCCCCTGAGCATTTCGCGTAGCTTTTTTTATCAACTTTCGAAAGTGTTTCTTCCATAAACAAATTCGCTTGAAGTGCTGGAAAAAGCATGTCCGGGGCCAAGCATAAAAAGCAGTTTTGAGACCACTTTTTGCAAATTCTAGCTGTTTTTTTGAATATTTAAAAGATGTGCATAAACATGATTTACACCCTGGGCAGCTCCCCCAATGCCCAAGAAGTCGGGGTTTAATATCGTCAAATTCCAGAGAACGATTTAACAAAAAAATTATTTTTGCAAAAAAATTTGCGCCACCGTGAGGTAATTTGTCGCACGAATAAACTTTTTAATATTTTCCAAGATTTTGCCCACTATTCATACATTATATTTTATCATATTTATGCTTAATTTTAAAAGTTTTTAAAATTAAAAACCGCCTAATACTAGACGGTTCCTAGGAGGAAGTTTCCCCAAATAAAAAGAAAAAAATACTGACTCTAATTTTAAAAAAATAATTATATTGGGTAGTTAACCCGCGAGTCACAACCTTCTAGAATAAGGCGAAACGGATCAACGTTTATAATAATATCACATTAATCACATTCTGTCAACGATAAAATTACTTTCGTCCGACTTTTACCATTGCGGCCCGCAAAATCTCACCCTTTAGAGTATAGCCAGCTCGAAGCTCTTCGGCAATAACTTCTTCTTCTCCTTCCGATTCTTCATCAAACTGAATCGCTTCATGAAGTTCAGGATTAAAAGTAACACCTTTCGAAGAATCAATTTTCACAACGCCCATTTTTCGAAAGATTTTTTTCCAAATTTTTGCTCATTTTTACAACATTTTGCGCCCAAGCATTTTTTTGCTAAATCTTCTGGTAAATGCGAAATCGCTCTTTCAATATCATCAACCATCGGAATCAACGCCAAGACTGCTTTTTTCTCACCCAATTTTTGTGCACCAGAAACTCGACTTTCAACATTTTTTTGCGATAATTCTCGAAAATCAGCACGCGTGCGTTGTAGATCGTTTTTTTAGCTCTAAATTTTCTGCGTGCAGTTTTTTTCCATCTTAGAATCTTTTTTTAAAAAAATCCGTCTTTTTTTCTCGCCTTTCAAAATTTCTTGCTTTTTTTCCAAATTATTCTCTTCCATTTTTTTCCTCCTTAAATTTTATTTACATACTTTGATACTTTTTTAAGAAATTTTTTACGCATCTCAAGCGTATTCTCTTCTCTGCCAATGAGCCCAAAAGATAAAATTTTATTAGTCTTAATACCGCAAATTTTCAATACTGCGTTCTTCAAAACCGCAATTCCATAGCTATTTGGCGATAGGCTAATAAATCCAGAAAAAACCTTAAACCAAATACCAGGACCTTGAGATGTTGTAATAATTGTAGCGGTTTTCCCTTTTGCAAGTTGCTCAAATTGTCTTCCGGTTATAAAATTTACCAAAAACCTACCACGAGGATTACTTCTATATGTTATTCCAGGAGTAAAAACTCGGTCAATCCACCCCTTCATTAAGCTGGGCATACTTCCCCACCAAATTGGATAAATGAAAATTAAGTGATCTGCCCATTGAATTAATTCTTGCGAATTCGTAATTTCAGCATCCTCCTTCATTCGCTCCCGATAGCCAAAACGTAAAACTGGATCAAATTTCATTTCCGCAAGATTTAGAGTTTCAATCTGATGTTTTTTACTGTTTAAGTTTTTAATAACCTCCTTAAAAATAGACGCATTGAAACTCTTTTTATCTGGATGGCCATTTATCACTAGAATATTCATTATCCCTCCTTGAATTATAATATCTCTTCTAAAAAAATTCACCAGTTCGCTGAACTAACCGCACTACTTTTTCCGTAATTCTGGCGAGTTGGTCCAAGCACGCCAATGTAAGAATTTTCCGAAAAAGGACTTTCGAATTTTGAAATTATTAAACTCGCACCAGAACTTTTACCAATTGGATTTTCGCTACCAATATAAACATTCAAAGGTTCATTTGGTGCAACTTCACGCAGCCAAGGATCAAGATTGTCAAGAAGTTGCGCAACAGATTGAACCGCTTCGCCACTTTCGAACTCCGGCTGAGAAAAAAGATTATAAATTCCGTTTATGTAAAGCTGATCACCAATTGTTGCTAACCCAAGATTCCCCAGTCAGTTCAACCAAAGAATCCACCGCCGATCGAATCGCCTGATCAGCGCGATCATTTTGTGCTACAACCCGCGAAGAAATTGCCCGAAAACCACGTGAAAAATTATCTTTAGAATTATTCGAATTCAACAATAATTGTTCATTTTCATTTTGCTCAGTCAAACGATTAACATAAAAACGATAGCCTTTATCAGTTGGAATTCGCCCTGCTGAAGTGTGCGGTTGTGTAATTAACCCAAAAATCTTCAAGTTTAGCCATTTCTGAACGAATCGTTGCACTCGAAACGCCAAAAAGTTTCGCTAAAGTCACGCTACCAACCGGGCTGGCAACTTCGGCATACTGTTCAATAATTGCAACCAAAAATCTGCGTTTGTCGCGGTGTAATATTCATACTTTTAAGTTTTAGCATAAATTAGCACTTAGGTCAATAGAGTGCTAATTTTTTTACGCATGTATTTTTTTAAATTTTCAAGTTTTTCTTCTGTTCAATTCTATTTATCTGCAGAAATTTCATCAAATTTCATTCGAATATCTTCCAAAAGTTTTCTTGCTCGCACACGCACCTCGATATCTTTATAATTAAACTCAATATCTTGATGCATAATTTGGTTAATAATTCGCGCCGTATTTCGAAAAATCATCATTCAAAAATAAAGTGAAAAATATGGCACTTCAAGTGCTTGTTCTAGTGAAGAAATCGCTTCTGGTAAACGCTTTGTAAAAATCCTTTTCGAATTCTTCTGCACTTGAATATCGGTTCGCAAAAACGCGCTCGCCAAGTTTCGAAAATCTGGCGGCAAAATAAAAAAACCGCAACCACACGCTCGCTCATTTTTTTATATTCTGCAATTCCCTGTATATCAATATCCGTTACAGAAATCTGCCCGTTTTGATTGGCTTTTTCAATTTCAGCAATACTTGTGCCATAAATCTTTCCGTGAACAAATTTTGCTTCAATAAATTCACGATTTCTAAGCATTTCTTCAGCCTTTTTCAATCGAAATAAAATTGTAGTCAATGCCATTTTGTTCAATTTTACCATTATTTTCACGAGGCTGGCGCGTTGTGTGGCTGACAATATCACGATATTCTTCATTTTTTTAAAAGATGTTTTTTTGGTTGTATCTTTTCCCGCGCCAGAAATTCCCTGCAAGTAGTAAAATGCGAGAATTTTCAACTAAAGTAATAGCTTCGGGTGGCGTTTGATAGTTTTTACAAGAAATTCAAGATTATTCATATTAAAAATTATACTATATTTTTTTGGATTTCATCAAAAAAATTTCTTGCTCAGAAATTTCATTTAATTTTCGGTTTTTTTAACAATTTTCGAAATAATTTTACCTGCAAAAAAATCCAAGAAAAATCCTGTTCAATTTTTATTTTTCGAGATTCATATATTTATCAAAAATCATATTTTTTTCAGCATTTTTAGAAAAATTCTAAAAAAATCTTTTTAATCTCTGGTGAAAGTTTAATATTTTTTTCGAAATTCCAGCCAAATAAAATCCTCCGCCAACCGCTAAAATATCCATTAAAAAAATTCGTTTTTAAAAATTCAATTTTCACAAATTCTCACTTGTGACAGCTCGAATTATCGCGTTTCGAATATCAATATTGCGAATATCTCTAAAAATCTCACAAATTTCAAAAGCAGCATGATTTTGGCGACGATAAAAATCAACTCCATCGTCAGAATAAGTCCAAATTTTTCGGTAGAAAACCAAATCATAACCTTTATTATCACCAAACTGTGGGCGTAAAATTCGCACCGCCTGCCTGTAACTCGAGCGCAATTTCTTGCGGAAAAACTTTATTGTTTTTAAAAATTTCCCAAAAATTATTTTTTTCGCATTTCAGAATCTCCTTTTTGGCAAATTTAATAAATTCCATTGTTGGAATTCGCACGGCTTCAATCGGTTTAATTTTATGAGATTTACAATATTTACCAACCAAAAAATCACCAATTTTATAGCCCAAATTGTGTGGAAAATCAGGATTTTCACCATTAAAGTTATATAGCCATGCATTATAGTTGTATTCTTTTTTTATTTTTCGCAAATATCAATCACTTCAGTAAGCCTCTTTAAGATCATTACTTTTTCATTTTCAAAAATAATAAAACGGCTTATCTTCCCAAAAAACGCCAGTTTCATTTCTAACTTGTTTCTCAAAACTCACTGCTAAACCTTCAGAAACAATATCCACCATTAACCAAAAAAATTACGTTCATAAAAAAACCTCGAAATACATGGTTTAGCTCGTGAAAAAAATATTTTTGAACAAAATCTGCTTCAGAAAAAAATCATCTTCGAAAAATTACAAACTCCATAAAATTATCTTTAAGATGGGCAACACCCCAAACTTTTTTTGATTTTTACTTATTTCTGGATTAGCTTTTTGAGTGTGTGAAAAATAAATATCAACATTACTCATTTTTTTGGAAAAATATTTCAAAAAAAGCATTATTATATTTTTTTCAAAAATAATTATAAATTTTTAGTTTTTTTAGTGAATTACTTATATCTGAATTAAAAAAATTAAATTAAACATGTTTTTCATCTCTATATAAGAATCAAGACCCTAAAAAAATAAAAAGCCCCTTTTCGGAGCTCTTAAAATTAAAATTTAGCATTTGTATGCACATTCACTACATCATCAACATCATCAAGCGCATCCATTAGTTTTTTTCAATTTTTAGCACGAGTTTCGTCATCAGTGATTTCAACTTCCATATTTGGTACATATTGAAGTTCGGCTTCTTTCACAGTTAGGCCTTTTTCAATTAGTTCTTTTCGAACTTTCATTAAATATTTCTGATCTGTATAAACTATAATTTCACCATCTTCTTCAACAGCATCTTCTGCGCCAGCATCAAGAATTTCAAGCAGAGCATCTTCACCAGTAGCTTCAACCAAAAATTACACCTTTGCGAGTAAACTGAAACATCACACTCCCCGCGTCAGCAATCCGGCCACCATTTTTTTAACAAGCGCAGTTTTAACTTCCGGGAAAGTTCGATTACGGTTGTCGGTTGCAGTTTCAATAATCAAACCGATTCCGTTTGGTCCATAACCTTCGTAAGTAATTTCTTCAAGTGCTGCTGAATTTTTATCCGCTGCACGTGCAATCGCTCGCTCAATATTAGCATTTGGCATATTTACCGCACGGGCTTTTTCAATCGCAAGTGCTAAACCTGGATTCATATCTGGATCAGCGCCACTCGAGCTGCAATTGCAATCTGGTTTCCAATTCGTGTAAAAATTGCACCCCGTTTTGCGTCGTTTTGCACCTTTTCTGTCGTTTAATTTTTTTGACCATTTATTATGACCAGCCATATTTCTCCTTAATTTTTTTATCTATAAATCTACACCTATTTTAACATTTTTTTAGCGCTATTTTTTTCAAATTTTTCGAAACTTATTTTAAAATACCCGAATTTCTAAATAAACATTTTATCTATTATTTAATCTTATGAGCAGCAACGCGTATAATTTCACTCCAGCTTAAAAATGGTTGTGGAATCTCTGCAAGATCATGAGCAGTCATTTCATTCTGAATCGCTAAAGAAATCTGCGTAATTAGATTTATTGCATCCGGAGAAACAATACTTCCACCAATAATTTTACCCTTTTTATCGCAAATAATTTTCGCAAACCCGCTATTAAAGTTCTCGACATTACTTTTTTTGCAATCAGATTTAATGGGGCGATAGCAGTTTTATACTTCAAATCACGCTTCAAGCAATCATCCTCACTCATTCCAACGCTTGCAATTTCCGGCCAAGTTGAAATTATTTGAGGGATATTCAAAAACTTAACATTAACTTTCGAGCGCTGGTGTAATATATTATGCGCAACAGTTCTACTCGCCAAAAGAATTTCTGCCGTTTGCGAATTCGGATTAACCACACCTCCAACTGCAAAAAATATGCTTCATTGAAGTTTGCGCAAATTCATTAACTATAACCCCTTCATTAGAGTATTCAACATGCGCATTTTTCAAGACCAATATCTGTATTTGGAGTTCTTTCGCCAACAACCAAAATTTCGTCAACCCGAACAAATTTCTCAACTCCACCCCGCTGAAAAAAATCACACGCTTCATCAATCCGTCTTTTTGAACAGCTACCACGCGAGTTTGCGGCAAAACATAAACTTGATTTTCTTCAACCAAAATATTTTCTAAGGTAATTCCAACTTCTTCATCCTCTTTTTGGTAAAAAGGCGTGCCGATACTTCACTAATATAAACTTTCGTGCCAAAAATAGCCAAAATTTGTGCAATTTCAACAGCTTCTGCACCACCACCAACAATAAAAATACTTTTTGGCGGACGAACAATATCAAAAATTGTTTTAGGTGTATAATATCTTACATTTTCAAGATTTTTAATATCCGGCAAAGAAATTTTTGAACCAGTTGCAATTAAAAAGTTTTTTGCGGAATAATGTTTTTGGTTGATTGAAATTTCATTCGGTGTCAAAAACCTCGCCTCACCTCGAAAAGTTTTAATTCCTAAACCTTCGAAAAATTTCTGATTATCGTAAGCTCCTGTTCGTTCCGTTGCGATTTTCTTCCAGTTTGAAATCATTGGGAAATTGTAAGTCAAATTCGCCGAACGCAAACCCATCTTTTCAACCCTTTTAGCTTCGAAAAAAGCTTTTTCAACTTTTGAAATTGCCGCTCGCGGAATATCTGTATAGTTTGGAGATTCACCACCAAAAAGATCATTTTCTACAATAGCGACTTTTAGCCCAGCTTTAACTGCAATATTCGCAGCCGCAGAACCGCCAGCGCCACTTCCAAGAACAATTAAATCAAAATCAAATTTTCTCTTAGCCATCTCTACTCCTTAAATTATGCTCTTGAAATTTTTATATACATACGCCGCTTCTGGGTGAATTTTCTGCAAAATATCAGCTGTTTGCCTTCGAATATCACCACTCGTAATCTCCGGTTTATTCCTCTGCCAAACTGCAAATTCAAGAAGTGTTTTTTTGAACAAATTCATTACTTTTGCCCTTCTGGCGATTTTACGATTAAAAAAAGTTTTATTCAAGCTCTTTTTGTAACTTTTTATAGTTGAATTTCTCAACTTCACCTCCAGATTTCATAACCATTCTCATAATGAAACTCCCAAAAATTCTGGCGTAAAAATTACAACACTCACAATAAATGCTAAAAACCAGCATTCCAAGCCCAGCCGAAAACTGCATAAAACGCTTATTTTTATTTCGCCAAACTTGTATTTCTAAAATTGGATGTCCACCAGAAATCATACACGCAATACTAAAAACTGGTAAATTCGAAATCATAACATAAATAATTAATATCGCAAACTGAAAAGCTGGCGAAAATTTAGTTGTCAATAATGAAACAATAACCAATGGCGCAAAATAAAACAAAATCTCGCTAAAAACGCCCACCATGCCAAGCGAAAATGCCTCAGCTGAATGGTCGGTTTTGCTCGCTCGCAAACTTAAATATTTAGCCATTGGTCGCGGAATCCAAAAGCTCTGTACCGTTTTTGAAGTTTTTTTCCTCTTCGATAATAAAAATCCCCAAGTTGAAATCCCAGCAGAAACCAACATTCCAATTAAAACAGCCCAAGTAATTTTCAAAAAAGCTATATTATAAAAATATTTCACCTAAATAAGCAAAAAGTGCAAAAATATTAAAACGGTTGCAAATATCGAGCCAAAAACTAACGACATCGATAATTTAGTTAGTTGAAAATTCGTTTTTTTTCGACTCAAAGAATGCCCGCCTAGAAGAGTTAAAATACTAATACTCAAATGAAAAACTAGCGTGCACCATTGACGCTAAAATCACAATTACTAAAATCATCCAAATATCCATAACCTTTATCTTAAATTATATTATAAGCACGAGCGAAAATCAAGAAAAAAATGTTTAAGTTTTTTTCAAAAAAACTATTGACTTTTATATTTTTTTGTGTTATTATAAATAGCGTAATATCAATTTTAAAAAAACAAAAAAAGGAAAAAAATAAATGGCACAACATGAGCGAATGGCATCCTGGGATCGCCACCGAACAAAAAAAGAACTTCGAAACTTCATCGACGCAAGAATTTCTCAATTTGATGATTTTGACGAATTAGTTTAAAAAAATAAGCTCGCAAAAGACTGGCTGACACTCAGCACTCTAAAAATAATCTGAGTTCATGCATCTTATAAGCTAATTAAAAGACGGTTCAAATGAGCCGTCTTTTTCATGTATTCAACTATCGTTCACTAAAGGAGATTTGAAAATTATACATTGTACAATTAGGATTTTTACAAACTTTTATTACTTTACCACGCGCTCTATCTTCTGCATAAAAACCATAAAACTTCTTGGCATTTTGTGCATTTTTCAGTCATATTTATACTCCTATAGTTTATTACCGCAATGGCTACACCGTTCTGGTCGGTCGCTTGTTTTTCGTCCACAAATAGGACATTCAATAGTTGCTGAAATGAGTTTTCGGATTAGTTTAATCATATTTATCACCAACCGAATTTCTTTTGGCATTGGCCGTAGTATTGACACATATGATTGCTGAAATCATTAACAATAGCATGCCTACAATGTTCACATTTATTTCCAGCTCCACGCTCTCTTTTCGCAAGCACAAATCCCAAGCGTTAATATTTCCCCATAATAAAACCTCTTTCTATTCTATCTCGAACTATCTTGCAGCTAATTCCTCCAAAAGTATAGCCAGTTTGTCGTTGTAAGGCAAAAATAGCGATTTGTATTTTGTTACGCCCAGCTGATGGTTCTGGTCTCCATTGCAATATATCTTGCAAACATCTGATAATGTTTTCAAGATCCCGTATAACTGTTTCAGTTAACTCTCTTTCTTGAGTTAAGCTAATATATTGTTCACGGTCTGCCGAAGCATTTGCCCATGAGTTCGTTAATATCAGCAAGATGCTCTAAACGTAATTGTTTAGCTGTTTCAAAAATTCTCATAGCCAATTCTTGCTTCTGACTATACTTATTAATGGAAGATTTTCCTAATAAACCATAAAAATTACTCCAATAGCTACAATTATAACCAGTAACATACTTTCTCCTTATAAAACTTTATACTGATTTTGTAGCAATCATGAAAAATTCGTATCTATTTAAATACGAAATACCTCCATTTTCTTATTTTAAACTCAAAAAAATCCCTGCTACAATAGGGGTTGAGCTTGTTTTTAGTTAACGGTCGTTTGTTAAAAACAATCAAAGTTATCAATTCAACAAGATATTTTAAAATGCTGATTTAAATCAGGTTTTTGAGTTACCTTGTTGAATTGGCATTTTTATTTTTCATTGTTTTTAGCTGACGACCGTTTGCTAAAAACTGTTGATAGGTTTAATGTACTATTTTTTTCTAAGGATTTGTCAATCAATTATAGGTGATTTTTTTTCTATTTATTTGAATACTATTGCGCCTTAACACATTATATATGGTTGCGGTGGAAATGTTCAGCTGATTCGCAATATTTCGAATGGACATTTCTTTTTGCTGGTATTGTGCAATAATTTGCTTTTCTTTATCTTTCGTTATTCCTTTATTGCCAAGCTTCACACCTTTTTCTTTTCGCTTTACGGAGTCCGTCTTTAGTGCGTTCAGAAATAGCTTGAAGCTCCCATTCTGCCACATAACCCAACATTAAACAAAAGAATTTTCCAGTTAAAGAATCTGTTTCAATATTTTCATGAATTGATTGAAGATGAATACCATGTTTAGTTAAATCTTCAATAATAGCAGAGAGGTGAAGCATCTTTCTGGTAAGTCTATCCAATTTATAGACGACAAAATTTGTTTTAACACCTTGTTTAGCATAATTTTTAGCTAATTTCAACGCCTTATCAAGTTGGGGTTTCGCTCCTGATTTCCACCTGAGTCTTTTTTTCGACATAGAGCTTTGTCGCAAAAAGCTGAGTGCCTCTTTTTGAACAGATAAACCCAATTCTTGCCGATTATCTGTTGAACTGACACGAGCATAGCCGATAGTTATGGTTTTGATATTTTCTAATTTGTTCTTGTGATGATTTGTCAAAATTTCTCCTTTCTTTACTATTGTAGCAGGAATAAAAGAGGAGAAATATAGAAAAAGAGCCATTTGGCTCTCAATATCATAAACTGATTACTTTTGAATCAAGTAACTTATTATATAAATCATCGGCATTAGCTCCTTGTTCTTGAATCCAATATAAGGCTAATACAAGTTTTTTAGGTGACTCTGCCTGCACGCAAGCCTGCCATTGACCGTTTAGAAAAATAGGAATAAATACACCATAAAGACCCTCAAAATAGCTAATATCTGCTATACCCGTTCTTTTATACATAGCTAAACATACATCGTAAGCTGAATTAAAAACGTCATCTAATTCAAATCCCTCTGATCGAAGCCATTCCGCCAACTCTAATAAACTATGTAAAGAACTTACTTCGTGCTTAATAATAGAATAATAGTATACTCTATCTAAGTTAGATAATTGTTGAATGGTTTTATCTTGAAATTTTAAATCCACTACATCAAACCTCCATACTACAATTTATACTTCACCAGAGCCATTACATTCTATACATTTACCATTCCCGTCACACTGTATACAACGACTACCTCCACCAGAAAAAACATTATTTGGATTGGGGTGAGGATTATTTATTCTGTCATCACCTGTTCCATTACAAAAACGACAAATTCCAGTTCCATTACAAACACCACATTGAGCCATAAGGAACCTCCTTTTTTATTTTTATTTCTTCAAAAGATTTCGCAATATAAGCTCAGGATTTTCTAAAGTAAGCTTAGTAATTTGATAGCTTTCAGAATCGTGATAATCAATTTCTTGGATAGATTCATTAAAATTGTATATTTTTGAATTTGGTAAAGCTGTAATAATAGGGGAATGAGTAGCTATGATGAATTGAGCTCCGCTTTGCGTTAGTTCATATATCTTTGCCATAAAGGCTAATTGATTTTGTGGCGAAAGAGCAGCTTCTGGTTCGTCTAAGATATATAATCCATTAGGTTTAAATTTATTTAAAACCAGACCTAAGAATGCCTGACCGTGAGAGCGTTCGTGAGGGATTCCGCCGTAAGAATCTAATTTGTAGCCCATAGCAATCTCTCTACTGTATATATCTTCCAGATAAGTAGCTACATTATAAAAACTTTCAGCCCTCAAGAAAAATCCATCCCGTGGTCGCTTAGCTCCTCTAACAATCTGAATATATTCACTAAGGTTTGAATGAGTTTCTTTAGTTGCAAAATTAAAATTAACAGTTCCACCCTCAGGGTTAAACCCTAAAGAAACTGCAATACCTTCAAGTAAAGTTGATTTACCACTCCCATTTTCGCCCATAAAAAAGGTAATAGGAGAAGACAAATTTAAAGAATCAATGGAATTTATTGATGGAATTTCAGAGTAGTATTTCCCTTTAGGTATAGGTTTTATCCTTATTTCTTTGACAAAAGCATCCATTGTATCCCCTTTCATTTTTATTATATCATTTATCTTTTTGATAGATAAAGTAAAATCAATTAGTAAATAAAAAAATAATTTCATCATTTTCTAAATAATTACTTCCACCTACAGTAAACTCAGTTTTTATCTTGTGTTGTGAAAGCTCTTTTTTTCTAAATAATTTTACAACATTTTTCTGTTAAGGTTATCATATTTTTTTCATTTTTCGAAGCAGTATAATCATAACTGGCTTTTTACAGATAAAGCGAAAACTTTTAACAATAAAAAAATTTTATTGATAACTTCTTTTTGGTAAAAATCTATCCAAAGCTTTATAAAAAAATCTGCTTCAGACTGGCAAAAATCCAGTAATTAAAGTTAGTGTGGGGCTGTTCTCAAAATTTTCTCCAATAAACTGCGTAATTCGTTCGTTGATAGTTTCATTTTGGATTATTAAACCATTCTGGATAATTGGCATTTTGTAAATAGAATCTTGAATCAAAACTTTTTAAAAGTGGGTGAAACGAGATTTTTTTATTATCGTTTAACGCTTCAGGCTTATATAAATCAAAAATAAAAAAATCTGCTGTTTGCTTTTTAAAGATTCTTCAATAGCTTTTCTATGTGAATATGGCGTTAATAAAACCTCATTTTCAAAATACTTAAAAATGTGCTGGTTAATGATTTGTGCTTGTCTTAATTCCTCTGAGTTTTTGGAAGGAATATTCGAAAGATTCACCAAGAAAATCAAAAGAGTTGCTAAGTAAAGTTCAGCTTCTTGGCAATGATTAAGTAATTCTATTTTTTCGCTACCAAACACAACGGTAGCTTTTTTTGGCTTGGCTTAAAAGAGCTGATTTGATTTTAAAAACAGCTTGCTTATAATCGAAGATTTCATCACGGTTTAAATCTTTGAAAATATCTGCTATCCTTTGAGATTGAAAACTTAAATCACTAATCGGCAAAGCTTCGCGGTAAAATTCTGGAATTTCTTCGTCTCCTGTAAAAAGGCGGTTACTAGAAACACGGTTAATTTCTGGAATAAATGAAATTTTAGGGTTGTTTTCACTCACTAATCTATTCAAAATACTATTGACGAAATCTTCTTGGTTTCGTTTTTTCTTTTCAGATTTTTGCAAAATATAGCAAAACCATCCTAATCTAAATTCGGTCACACGATTTCTCCTTGAGATTTCTGAGATTTTTTACCTGATGAATGAGATAAAAATATTCGTTACACTATAATCATAAACAAAGTCGACAATGTTTATAACATAAATTATACCAAAATCAAAGGAGAAACCTCATGAATCATATTCAAAAATCAACCCCAAAAGTAGACCTTCCTCAACTTGTTAGCCCCTATCAGTTAGAAGTGGCTAAAACACTGAGTGAAGCGATGGCAGATAATCAAGCCTTGGAGCTTCTCGCTAGCGATATTTTTATATAAAGTGGGCAATCTGGCACTCACGCAGGCTGAAATACTCAAAAAAATACGCCAGAAGCTAAAGCATATACAGATTATATTCTAAAAGCATTCACTTATTACGCTACTGAAAAAGATGAAATGAGGTAGCTTTATGATGGACTACTTTATATCTTTTATAATTATCATTGTTGTTGTATTTCTTTGGGATTAGTTCGAAAAACCAAAACAAGCAGATAAAAAGCACTATAACGAAGAAGAAATTGCCCTGGCAGAATTTCTGGAAAAAAACGGCAAGAAATCAATGAACTTTTTCTTGGTCGCTAAAGCCGAAATGCGAAAAATTTCGAAAGAAAAATAAAAAGGCTTGTTTGGATTAGACAAAATGGTCAAAAAATATGTTGAAATATACTACTGTTTCATTGCTTAAAAATTCATTCCAATCGCTCTAAAAAAACTGAAAGTAGTGAAATTTAACTTTTCACCAATTTTCTTGTATAAATGGAGGCAGAAAGGAGACCAGCTATGAGAAAACTAATGGCATATATTCTTGGATTTGTTGCTTGTGCTTGGCTTATTAATTGGGCGGTGAAACTAATTCTGGAAGTTTGGTGGTTCTTGGTTTTGAGTGACTGCGGTTATTTTCATTGGCTGGTTTCGCCTTTCGGATTATTAAATCTAAAGAATGGAGGTAGAAATGAAAAGAAAGTTCGAAGCACTTATCTTGGAGCGAGTGGAATTGGCAACGTCCGTTTTCTGAAGAAGACGTCAAAAGTTTGCTTAGTCAGTTGGTCGGTCTAACTCGACGTAAAAGCATTGTTTTTGAAATCCGATTATCTAAGAATCGCGTGCGCTATCTTCTGGGGAACGGAAGAACAAGATAAACGTCATATTCAGCCAACTGATTCAATCGCATCGAGCTATTCAGTTTTTCAAGAGTCTCAAAACGCGAAAAAAACTTTCGGTTGCACGGTTAGTAAACATCAAAGAGTCTCACTATGCTTTTAAAAAACGGATTCTGTAGAAAATATGATACGTTCAAGCCTTACAATTTCAAAAAAATACTTCAGCCAGACGAAACAGTAGTTGTTCAGTTGGTTATTGGCGCAAGTTCACCACCTCGTCCACAACCAAAAGATTTGCCGAATTTATCCGCTAAATGGTATCAAGTGATTACGAAATAATATTCCTGAGCTTTCTGAAAACTCAAAAAGCTGATGAAACAAAAAAATTAAACCAATCTACTTTTTAAATGTGAAATTCGTCTTGGTGTCCAATCTCGCAGTATTTTTGCGAACAAAAGGAATTTTTTTGACAGCCTACTTAGTAGTTTTTCGCATGATGGAATCAAATGCAACCATTGAATTAAAAACCATTAGCTATCCAAAAACTCAATCAAGCACAACCTTACTGGGTCTTTTCCCATATAGTTTATCTGTCTCAGACTTAGCTTGTTTCATGCTTTTACCTATTGGGGAAGAAAATATTGCAGGTGTGCCAAATGTTCACCCTAAATTAGTAGTGCCACCTTTAGGCTACAATATTAACCGAAAAAATCAGCGAAGTTTGGCGCAAACGGTTGAAAGTCAATCCAGACCAATCCAAATTTCAGCACAAGCTGGCAAAAAGCACACTGTTTTTCTCGGCTCAACTGGTTGCGGAAAAACCACCACTATGAGTCACTTGATTTTATCAGATATACAGTCGAAAAATCATAGCGTCGTTGTAGTGGATGCCAAAGGGTCAACTTACTCATGAACTCTTAGAGCGCACACCAACTGAACAAGATGAAAGATATTGTGGTGATTTCACCCACTTCAAAGCGAATTGTCGGTATAAATCCTTTTGAACTAACTAAGCACGGTATTGAACCAGAAGTTATTGCAGATTATCTTTTAGAACTATTTAAAGGGCTTTATCCTGAACATTTTGGAATTTACTCACTGGATATTCTATCACACAGTTTTTTTCTAACACTTTGCTAGCATTCCAAACACTTCTTTAGTGATGTTACCAAGTCTGCTGACTAATCAGTCTTTTCGAAATAAACTATTAAGAGAGTTAAAAGACCCAATCGGGCTGGAAAGTTTCTGGAACTGGTTTGAGCTACTCAGTGAAGCTCAACGTCACCAGATGTTAAACCCCATTTTGAATAAATTCCGACAGTTTTTGCTTCGTCCCGCAACTTCGGGCAATGTTGGGGACAAACTAATCCAAATTTTCAGTCTTGCAGAAATCTTTAAAAAGCAGAAAAAAATAGTATTGATTCCACTAAATAAATCAGATAATTGGTTCAGAATCTGCTAAAGCTCATTGGCAGCCTAATCACTTCAATGCTCTGGATGCTAATTTTACGCCAGTCTTCGCTTGAGCCAAGCAAACGCCAATCGGTCTTTATCTATATCGATGAGACACCGAGTTTCCTAGGAATCCCCTAACGCTAACTTAGATGAAGCACTTTCGCAATCTCGTCAGTTTAATGTTGGCTGGAATATTGGCTTTCAACATCTTGCACAGATGTCACCCCAGTTAAAAAGCTGGAATTGAATCTAATGTTGCGAATAAAAATTGTTTTTTTGGCTTAAATCTTGATGAAGCTCATGAAATGGCAAAAATATACTCTGGAGATTGATAAAGAAGATTTTTTTACAGCTTACCACCATTTTGGGGCATATATCAGAACAGAAATCTCACCAAATACCTACCGCTGGCTTATCGGTAAGACCTACCCTACCTAAACCAAAAAAATTAGAGATAGTCGTGTGCCATTTTTGAAATAGCTTTGAGCCGATACGGACAAGATATTTCAGAAATTGAAAGTCAATTCGAAAAACTACATTTTTGAAAAAAATCTGCTTCGAAAAAAATAAAAGATTCTAACTCAAAAATTAACAGATTTAGGGACGTAAAAACGTTCCAATTGCTCTTCGAATCGTGTTGATAAAGAAAGATTCTTCCACCCCTGATAAATAAAGGTTTTTCAGAATTTTTTTACTCACACGACTTACTCCGTAACTAAGCACATTTTACGGGAGCACACCTTTAAATTTTAATGGAGAACAAAAACAGATGAAATGGAATTACAAAAATAGATAATGACACGCAAATTCTTTACTTTTTTTAAGTCAAGCTAGATATGCGACCACCAACCAACTAGCCAGACTCTTTTTTACCAGTAGTGTAGAGCTGAAACCGCCATTCGCCGAACTAATTTTGCACTTCAAAGTCTGAAGAAAGCTGGATTGGTTTCACACTTGAAAACGGCGAGTTGGTGGTGCACGCCGTGGCTCTGCTTCTTATGTTTGGCAAAGTTACTTTTAAGGGACTAAAATTCCTTAAAAAAACCAAGATGAAACTAGTTGTTTTGCGCTATAAAAAAATAAATACGAGCCAACCCAGCACCACGTTGAACATACTTTAGCAATTACGGAAATCTTTGTTGAGACACTGGAAACTGTTCGAGATTCATAAAAAGCTATCGCTTGAAACTTTTTTTCCTTTGAGCCGAACTCTTGGCGTAGCTACCAAAAAAACTTTCTGGTATAGGCATGAACTTTTGAAGCCCAGATGCTTATTTGGAGTTAGTTAATCACGATTACGAAGACCATTATTTTCTGGAAATAGACCGAAGCACGGAAAGTCTTGCGCGCGTAGTAAATACTTGCAAGAAATATATTGAATATTATCGGTCAGGTATTGAACAACGACAGAAGGAAGTTTTCCCCTATGTTTTGTGGGTTGTACCAGATGACAAGCGAAAGCTGGCGATTTCGAAAGCAATTCAAAAAGAACTATATAGCTTTTGGGAACTATTCACTGTAATAACACTTGAAGAATACCCAGATTATATCAAGGGAGGAATTTTGAATGAACCAGAAGAATCAAGATAGAGACTCAAAACAGGCTTCACGCACCGACGATGAAATTTGTCGAATTGGTCGAACGACTTACTTAATCCGTCACCGTTTTACTGGAAATCGCAATCTTGAAAATATCCTAGAAAGGTTGATTTTAAGCGACAAATCACTACTTTAACAGTAGTAAAAATGGTATAATAGAAGTATAAGGTGTGTGAACTCCAAAAGGAGAAAAACACATGAACAGAACTTTGACAATTTCAGATTATAGACAAGTAGATACTTCCAGACTTTCAGATATTACAGTGGTTTATTGTCGCCTAAGTCAAGATGATGGGCTGGACGGAGATAGTAACTCAATTACCAATCAGAAGAATATTCTTCTTGATGTAGTTAGCAGAGAAAAAATCTGCTCAAATCCCAGTTCTGTTTTTCGTCGATGATGGTTTCAGTGGAACAAACTTTTGACCGTCCAGCTATTTCAGAAGCTCTGCGTTTGGTGGAAAATCGGCAAGTTTCAAACTTTATCGTTAAGGATTTAAGTCGCTTGGGTCGCTCTTATATCAAGGTTGGTCAACTAACGGAAATCACTTTTTCCTAGCTTTTGATGTTCGCTTTATCGCCCTTAATGATGGCGTAGATTCGAAATAAACCTAATGAAACTAATTCAATTTTTCTTGCCAATCAAGAGTCTAATGGATGAAATGTATGCGGCAGATACCAGCAAGAAGATTCGAGCGGTTGTTCAAGCTAAAGCCAGAGCTGGTGAGCGAGTGACTACTAACCCACCTTACGGCTATCTCAAAAGATTCAAACAATCCCTAAAAAAATTGGATTATTGACCCAGTTGCCAGCGAAGTTGTGAAAACGGATTTTTCAAGAAGCGAAAAAGCGGAAAAAAAGCCTTTCGGAGATTGCGAAAAGGGTTAGAAAATGACAAAATTTTTTTAAACCAGACCGCCACCGAATCGAAATTGGTTTGAAAGTCTGATTTCCTCCAGTCCCAAATGTGGAAACTTTGCCTTATTTTTTTGGACGCGAGAAACCCTAAGCGCTATCTTAGGGCGTGAAGAGTATCTTGGGACATACTGTCAATCTTCGAACTCGGACAAAAATCCTATAAAGACAAGCGTAAGGTGGATAACTCAAAAGGAGGATTGGCTGATTTTCAAAGAAATACTCATGAAGCGATAATTGACCAAGAAACTTTTCGATATTGTTCAGAAGATGCGAAGTCATAAGCGGTCTAATCAACGGTATAAAAATCGGGCTGGTCATGAGAATTTGTTTGCTGGATTAGTTTTTTGTGGAACTTGTGGGCGAAAGCATTATTTTTGCCCACAAGAGAAAAACGGACTTAACCACGACCACTATAAGTGTTCTGGATACTGTAAGCCGATTGATGGTTGCGAAAATCCGCATTACATTCAAAAATCCGCCCTGATTGAGATTATAAGTGGCAAGCTCCACCAAACCATTCAGGAAGTCCACTTCAACCAAGAAACCTTTTTTAAAAAGTTAGAACAACAAAGCCAAGCTCAATTCAGTAAAGACAACAAACATCAGCGCCAGCAACTCCAAAAAGATGAATACCGTTCTAAAGAGATTGACACCATTATTCAGAAGCTTTTATGAAGATAATCTACTTGGTAAAATTTCAGATGAACGCTTTGTGAAACTAAGTCAGAGCTATGAAGAAGAACAGAGACAACTTCAAACTTCCATTTCTGACTTAACCGAAAAACTCGCCAAACAACAAGAAGACAACCTTGAATATCTCCAAGTTTATGACGAGAATTTTGAAATATACAGAGCTACCAGAACTAACTGTTGAGATAGTGAATGAACTGATTGACAAGATTGTGATTCATAAACCAACTGGTACGAAAACGCAATCGAATTATTCAGATTGACA
>BNJS01002475.1_pt1 | contig 223630 bp, 246 predicted proteins | sample 8540461 | NCBI WGS metagenome assembly BNJS01 (sample SAMD00202454, study PRJDB9452) | human saliva metagenome | isolation source: human saliva | place: Japan | reverse complement strand
GGATAAGACCAATTCCAAGCAAAATATTTAAGAAATTTGTAATTTAGTGCCTCTACTGTTTAGTAATTTAGGTCAATTTCAAGCGCTCCAAAATAAGCGCCCCTTCTGCTTGTTATAAAGCTTGCCAATTTATATTTTATGTTGCCGTTTAAAAATTTGAGATAAGCTCGTTAATCTCCGGTTCATTTTTATGGGCATTTTCGTTGTGAAAGTCATAGCCAAACCCAGCGCCGCCGTTTATCCCGCCAAATGTCGCCGCTGACCCCATAACGGCTCGTTTATCACTAGTGCTCTTCTTTACGTCATAAAAATGAGTTCGCAGTCGCTTTGGTGTGGATTTGCCGTTGGGACGCCGCTTAGCCCCAGACATTTGAGCTATACCAGTAATTTGAGCCACCGCGCTCCAACAGGGCAACGCTGACACACCTCGCCACAAACGAGCAGTCTAAGCTTTCACCCGCACTCCTGGGCCAGCTGACTTTTGTATCTTGCTAAAGATTATGTAGGCATCTTTTGGCATGCTATCTTTTTAGCTCTTTTGGTACTTCAACGTCCTTGGCAATTGCTTTACGGCACTTTCCAATCTTATTCCTTTACAGACCGTCACGCACCTTTCTCTGCAGACCACGCAAAGGGCTGGATCGTAGTTTATAAGTCCCCACCAGTGCGGGACAGTTTCAGCGTCTGTAATGGCAAAGCTTTTGCTCATTTGTACATTTAAATGCGCCGCTAACGGTAATTCACACTGCCACTTTTTGTCGCGTAAACCTGCATTGAAGGTGATTGACGCAGTAGGTCTGCGCATGATCGCATTCCTCGCCCGGCAAAGCGATCTCAGGCGTGTTTGTAATTCTGCATATCCTCTTGGCTTATGGCGTTGCAAACATGATATACCACTTTGCCGTTTGCCTCGACATCATACAGCCCGGTGCAAGCAAGCGTTGGCGAGCGTAGCCTGTTACAGGTAGCAGCGCAGGGATATATGCCATATGCCATCGTTCGCGATGTTTAGGATACTCGCCCTCGTTTGCCCTCAGCCACTGGATCGTTTATGGTGATTTTCATCTGCTAACTCACTACTTGCTTTCCAGAAATGCGCATCCGTCAACTCCTGCACGCCAACTATGGCAACTGCGTTTTAGCGACGGACTCGCTCAACCTGAAGCATCTCACGCTAAAGTCTTTTTGCCTCATCGGTTTCGCCATCCTTGCCTTTGCCAATTATGCCAAACTGCACGCCGCCCACGATCTCGCCGCTTTGCGTTTTTATTTAGATAAACGACCGCCCGCTCGAAAATCTTTCAAGCTCTCTTAGCTCATCTACTGATGCTGCGGTGGCCTTTTGACTCACCGCCTCGCTAAGACAACATTTTTCACCTGTGCACTCAGCAGCGACACTGCATCTTTGTCTCGATGAGTAAAGAGCTGAGTCACCTATGATCACGTTTTACGTCTTTATCCACTCTCGCCAAGCTCTTCTAAACTCCTCCTCCCACGTTGCACTCACCGCTTATGAGCCCATCATCAAGCTTTCCGTCAAAAACTCATTTGAATGCACCTAGCATATCTTTGCAAAGAAGTGCTAAGACATAGCTTATTGATCCTATCTCACAGCGGATCACTTTCGTCGCTAAGCTTCACATCTCAAAGCATGAGATGTATTTAAACTCGTGTTCTTTATCTTTTACAATTTTGTCGCTCAAACTTAATAATTTGACGATACTTAGCTCTTGCCTGCTATTAGATTATTACAATTTCATATCTTGCCCTATCGTTAATGCCCAATCAACTTGATTGCCTGAGCTGAGCTCATCACCACTCACAGCTTTAGGGTTACAGGGCCAACCCCATAGCCTTCCACGCCGCTGTACATCCTATCTCAAACAAAATATCACCACTTCGCCCGCTCTGCCTCGCCTTTATCTGTCGCCCAAGAGTGCTTAAAACTCGCCCTTTAGATGCCTAAGATCGACCCTTCTCATCTATCAACCGCCTACGATGATATTTCAGCCATTATCGCGGCCACATCTGCCATATACATACCGCCCAACTAGCATATCTTTCATAACAGCGCAGTGCCAAAAGCTTGGCGTCTGGTCTTTAGGCGGTACGGGCCAGCGCCGCTGTCCGAGTTTATATAACTCGCAGCCCGCCCTTTGGCGACTCACTAGCGAAGTACCCGCCCTTTGCGGCTTTTAGTCCCTGAGTTATCAGCACAAAACGTCGTGCATAAGTGAGGCAGCCTTTGGCCCAATATCTGCCTCTTTGAAGGCGCTCATACCCATGGCGCGTCGGCGATGATGGCAGGGCGTTGTCCGATACTTGCTAACGCAACTGCTTTGTACTCTTTCACGCACTCACGCATCTTCTATATCGTAAAGCTATGGTATCTCGCGTAGCAGTCGCCCTCTTTGGTGCAGTGAGCACATCACCCTCTAGCTCGTCGTAGATCAGATATGGCTCTTCTTCTCGATATCACGCGCCACACCACTCTGCTCTGGGCATGACGCCAGAGCAGCCGCCGCCATTAAGGCTAGCTCCTCGTTAACCACGCCAACATCCACGAGTCTTGCGTGCACAAATCTTTATTTTCACTTAGCAGGTCTTCATAAAGCGTGATGCTCGCTTGGTACCTTCTCGCAAAATGGCGCAGTTCATCGCACCAGCCATCAGGCAGATCAAGCTGGCACACCACCGATCCTTATCGAGCTGTGAGTCACCTTTCGCGCCGCAGCACTTTTCTGGCGAGATCAAGCGACGCATTCACGCCTCAAAATGCGTACAGGTGTAAGACGCCTGCAGCTCACGTCAAGCGCGTGCGTAGCTACAGGTGCGAGCCGATACGCTTGCAGGTAGTCAAAAGCATAACTCTAATGATCCGCACGGCGAGGCACTTTCTATGGCGCAAAGCTTCTCCACAGCGGCGCAAATGCGTGTAGTTATTCCGCACTCGATGCGATGTAATCGACCCTGTCAAGGCCGTTGCGCAGGGATAAACCCGATAGGTCATCATATTTTCAGCCATCTTTTCAACGCCTCGCGTGCAGCGCCAACCTCTGGCGATAGCGCGCACGACCTTTTCACCGTCAAGCTCTCAGCACGAGTTTTGAAGCTGTCCGCAGTAGTGCGCTTGGGTGCTGTGGGGCCGCAATTTAGTATCACCATGCCGTCATTTTGCTCCACCCCAATCATGGTTTTAAGCGCTGGTGTCATTCTCCGGCCTGTCGTCCTTTTCTACTCATCTGGCCTCGCCACCGAAGCCTTTTGGACACCACGCCGCCTCTCTTCTTGATACTACCGTAGTCTCATTTCAATCAAACACACGTGAAAACCAAAGGCATCTTTCTCGTCCACAAAGGCTGGGTCGCGGCCCTTTCGCCGATCTGCCTCAAACCGGCGCCGCAATTTTATCCACCTCGTACCACGTACGCCTTCGTCGCCAACTAGCGGATAGCTCTTTAGCAGCGGGTGCGAGTGCCAGTCATCAGGCATCATTAGGCGCTTCGCAATCGGATGATCTTTAACGAGAACGCCACTTAGATCATACATCTCGCGGCTCCGCCCAGTTTGCGCTTTATAAAGCCTCCCAAACGTCTTTTTAGGCATTTCGTCCTTTTAACAAAAGCACTCTTTACCGTGTAAAGCGCTTATAGCGATACTAAGTAGCTGATAAAAGACCCTCACATCCACCTTTTGTAGCTATAAGATCAATCCGCCGACGTGCTCGCAAAGTTGCCTCTGCAGCCAGCAAAGCTCTTTAACGTCTCAAGTGCTTTTAGTGCATTTCTCACCAGAATTTACATAAATTACAAGCTGATCAAACCCACGCAGCTAGATGGTACCTCTACTCCGCTTTGCCTCTCAAAATAGCCAGTAGCCTTCGTCACCGATTTAGAGCCACTTTGTCAGCTTCTTTTGGCGTCTCTTTAGCTATATGAAAATTTACTCGCGTACACTGCTGCGATCGTTTTTAGCTTTATACTCTCATATCTCTAGCTTTCTTGGCTTTTGCAACTCAAATGCACCTCGGTTTTCTATCTTTTGAAGCAGCATACCGCGGCGTACTCGAAGCGTTTCTGAGCGAGGCGCAGCAGCCTGGGATGTAGATATCGACGGGATTATGCGGTCTGCACACCTTGAACGGTTGAGGCAGGTGTTAAACATACCGCCAGCGTTTGCGCAGCCTGTCCAACGAGATGACCCACTTGTGGCTCAGGTGCATTTCGTCGTAAAGGCGCGCCAAATTCAGGCGTGCTAGTTAGCGTGCTGCAGCTATAATCATCACCTCCGAGTGCCTTGACTAGCCCTAAAATGGTGCCAGAAATCTATCAAAGTCATATCTACTAGCCCCACTTGCCATCATCATCCTCGATCGCACAGCAAGCAAAGCGTGCAGCTAAGCGCCCAGCGAGTTACCCTCAGCCCCACTCGCACGAGCTTATGACAACGGTTGTTAAAACAACTGGCAGGCCGCCATTTGCAGTGTAGTTTATCTGATGCTTTGCCATTTAAAGTATCCTTTTGCCATGCGCAAGCAAAGCTGATGAGTAAGATCACTACAGTAGCATCCTGATGAGCCCAACAGCTCAAGCAGCCTAAATCCACCGCCCACGGATACATAAAGATGACCTCAACGTCAAATAAAATAAATAAAATTCTACAAAAAAGTAGTGATATTTATCTTGTTTGGTTGTTTGTTATGTTGTCGGTCCGCACTCGTAAAAAGCCTACTTTAGGCGCTCGGTATTGCGTTGGCTAGCTTACTTATCTTTGAAGATAAAATGTTATCAGATCAACGAACAAGTAGCTAATAAAAGTATGATAAAAGCGCCAAGATAGGTGCTATCAAGCTCTGAGGTGACATACTTCGCCTTTTTTAATTTTTCGTAATCTTACCAATGAATTTATTTGATCTTGAAGCTCAAGAGTGGCGCATCAAATCTTTTGTGTAAAATACTCTATTTTATCTTCTCAACGGCGTCTTTTGCGGCGCTGGCATCGCCTACCTCACTGCTTCCACGCGCAAAGCCATCTTTAACTAAAATGATCCTAGTCGCCACGTCAAAGTAGCTATCATCGTGGCTAATGGTTATGACGGCTTATGCCCTTGCTTTGCAAAATGGCGTATCTCTTTTGCAATCGTGACAAGAAGGTTCTGATCGGTCACTCATCAAGGATAAGGATAGAGCGGTGCCCGCGCTATTAGCAGGCTTAGTCGCTTTCGCTGACCGGTTGAGAGTCATGGTGCTAAGTTTGTTATTTATAACGCTTACTTTTTTATCGATCTCAAGTAGCACTAAAAGCCCTCTATATCGCTTTGCTGCGCCATCACGAGAGAGCGTTTGTGAAATAGATAAAAATCTGGCAAAATAGTTTTATCTTTGCCTGATAGCTTTGTAACTTGCCCATCTATCTTTGTGCTATCAAGGTACTCGCCGCCGCTGGGCGAAGAAGGTCAGAGTAACGATAAGCGTGCTTTGCCACCGCCATTTTACCGATGATAAATGTTATCTCACCATGTTTGATCTCTAATGTCTTTAGGCCAAATTTGCCCTGCTCTAGTTAAAATTTTATATCTTTAGCCTGATGCTTTACACTCATCGCTAGGCTATCATCAATTCAAAACCTCTTTGAAATCATTTAATGAATTCATTATCTTCTAAGCTCACCTTTGTTAAGTGTGATGGTATGATTAACCATACCATAAATGAGCCTCTTAAAATAGTATCGTAAGGCTTATGCTGCTGCTGTTTGCGGCTCGCCCAGCCAAATGCCACGCACAAAAATATGCAAGTCCGACTGCGCCAAGGAGCATTATATCAGAAATATCACCAGTGCGCGTGATAAACGTCTGCTTTACCATGCTTTGGCGCTTTTGTCACCTGTTAAATTAGCTCATCAAAGCAGACACTAGCTCTGATCTGTTTAGGGCTAAGTTTCAGACCTCGACGATGTCGTCATAGTGCTTTTGCAGTGCGTCATCTTGCGTTCTGGACTCTTTAGCAAAGGTACTTTTTCATCAAAAGCGTGTTTATAACGAGTGTTGCGCCGATCCAAACGGCACCAGGAGGAAATCGGCTGATGTCACCAATTTATGTCTGTTGTTGATAAAGAGAGCGTCCAGACGCCAAGCCCGCTAAAGGCGCGCCACGATCACTCATTTTGATTATTGAAGAGATTGCTTTTTATTAATCGGTAAGCATTATCATCGCAGCACGTGGCTGGAATGATATTTTGATCGCTTTTGCTCGGTGTCTTCGCTCGCGATGTGAAGTCACCTTGTCGCGTTTGATCTTTCGCGTCGTTTTTGAATATCGCGCGCACTTTTGTCCATGCTCGCGTAAAAGTCGCGCATGAGCAACGACGCAAGATGTACGGTTTGCGCATGTTGGCTTTGATGACTCACTTTTCTTCATATAGATCGCATTTACTAGCTTTAGCGTTAAGCGCGGACAAACAGGGTCTTTGCTGATGTTTGCGCTCGTTTTGCTCGTTGAGGTTTTTGAGATCCACGGCGCCATCAAAAAGCCTTGTTAAAAATGTATATTTTAGTCTTCTTTTGCTAAATGCGGCATTTTGCGATGACTGGGCTTTGTCTATCTTTGACCTTTCTGCCGTAGTCGAGCAGGTTAACGTGTTTATAACCAGCTCGCCGTCAAGGAAGCAAATGCCCCGTCGCCAACGCCAACATACTCCAATGAGCTCACATATTCGTCGCGAAGGTCTGCGCTTTTCATTTGAAAATGCCCGCCGTTGCTTTGTCTATATCCGCCATACACGGCTCACGATGATCCTCATGTACGCTCGCTCGTTATCGACGTTTTGAGACGCCGCGCGCGATGGCGATGTTTCTCTTGTCGGCCTCGATCTCATCAGTGGATAGAAGGTGATTTGGTCAAGCGGCGATATTGATTTTGCGACACTTACGTCGTTTATGATCTGCTCTTTTGTTTGGATTTTGGCAGGTTTAAAGATGATCCAGGACGACGACTGGGATCTTGCCAAGAGCCTGCTCTCTATCTTTCTTTTGACTCCTCAGCCGAGCCGGGCTCTATCATATCTCACCAACTCTAAGGTCTCATCGTCAAAGCTTTGCGCACGCCCACGCTTTACGCGGTCGATGAGCCCATCAAAACGGCTTAGGGCTTCCTGGCGAGATGTGATCAGGGTCACCCTCAGCTGAGATGTCTTCGATACTAAAAGAGATCTTTTGCGAGTTTTAAGCCGTTTTCAGCTTCCGACTGAGCGTCGAGCCACCCTGCCCACACAAAGCGATGTACAGTCGTGCCAGCCCTTTTATCTGCATCTCCGCGTACTTCAGCATTGCAAGCTCCTGCTCGTAGTGGTACCTGCGAAACGAGCAATACGTGGGCAAACGTGTGACAAACGGCAGTGAGCGTAGAGCATGTACTTTTTGTCTCTTTTGGGAGTTTTTGGTGTAAGTCGTGCTTAAAATGTCATGTTGCAATCCCATTATATAGCGATTTTTGTATAGAATTATGAGCGTAATTTACAGCAAAACTCTCAACAATATTTTTAAAAATCATAATTAATCGCCTTTTGTAAGTTGGTCTTAAAAATAATGCGTTAGATAGCTGTAATTTGATAAATTAGCTCTTGAATTAAAGAATTTCTTAGCTTAGTCTCCACAATCTGGCTTATAAATTTCTAAACTTTAAACCCGCACTTTCACATATATATCAGTATTTCTAGCCACAAAGCTTAAGGATTTTACCCTGGCTCTGAGATGATCCATTTGAGTCAAGCCTGCACTCTTTCCGTCTTTGCCTGAAGATAGTAGTACTCGATATTGCAAAAGTGATTTTATACCATAAATGAACTGGCTTTCTCATCTATCTCATGGGCCGCGTTTGCTCTTGTCTTTTGCATCACAGTGAGCTTGGTAGCGCCTTTAACGCACTTTTTATCCCAGTGGTACCGTTTATAATCCACGTCGCCTATGTTAAAGGTTTTTGCTGTGTATTTTATAAACAAAAGCGAGTTTGAAAACGATCATACGAAAGTGCAGTGTAGAAAAACAATGAAAAATCCCTTGTCTCTTTTGATGCTAGCGTGCCCAGTATAAGAGAGAGCATGAACGAGCAAAAGAGTATCCAAAGTGCCAAAAATCCGCCATTTTTAAGATAATAACTGAAATTATAAAGAGTAAAAATCATGAGAAATGTTTCACAGGCAGTCAGATGATAATTTTGATCTATCTTTAAAGAAAACTGCCACCCATCTCCAACGTAGGAAAGTACATCGACAAGATAGTGCTCCAGCCAGTTTAGCTTGTAGTTTGCAGGCCAAAAATAGCAAAAAGAGATGAGCGTTAAATGTAGATTGAAATTTGAGTTATAAAAACAGAAATTTCTTGCTTTTTAAATTTATACTTTTTATCGTCGTTTTGGTACAAAACGAGACAAAGACAAGGACTAATATCTCAAAAACGGTGACAAATGTGGTTGCGTTAAAATAGCATGATGCTCGAATATCATTCCGAGCTATTTAAACTCGAAAAATACTCTATCTCAAACCAAAATATAAAAAGTAGCAAAGCATCGCTGATGATAGGCACTATGAATGAGGTTTGAAACTTCCTATACTGTCACTCTTTGTAACGGCTCTTAAGTTGAGTGCTCGCTCAAATGGCTCTCGAAAAACGAGTTAAGTGAGTCATTTTGACCTCAAGCCCTCTGGCTCTTTTGAGAGCGCCCTTTTGTAATTTTTCATAGTTTTGTCTCGTCAAAAGTCCTTTATGATCTCACCTTTGATATCCAAAATAACAAGAGTGATCTGCTCTTTATCCGCCGAGCCTTTTTGAAAACTTCTACAATTTGTCCCATTTAGCCTGTCAAAAGGTCGTTTTCTTCATTTACGGTGCGGATCAAACGCGCTTGCTTGCCACTTTTATCTCGCAGTTTGCAAAACTGGCTCTTAAGAAATGCTAATTTTTAGCGTTTTTAACACTCTCATCTTTTTCATCTAAAATGTCTGGTAGCTCTGGGGTATTCTATCCATCCTATTACCCATAATTTAATCCAGCTAAGAACCTTTGTGATTTGCCCAGCCCAAAAATCTGGCGAATTCCTGCCGCTGTTTTGCCACTTTTGTGCGGGCGATTTTATCACGCCATTTTTAGCAAGAGTTTTACATAAATTTTCCAGCGATCGCCCCGTGGTGAAGCCGTGCATATCCAAACTCATCGGCGTCTGGTACGTACGTTTTCGCGTAGTTTTCAAACTGCCGGTCATATTTTTGCTCATCGGATGCTCGATCACTTTGCTGCGCTCTTTTTGCTCGTAAACGACCAAAATATCGTTAAAATCGCCAAAATCAAGTCCCTGCCGCGTCACGCTCAGCTAGCTCATCTTTTGCACACGTGAGCGCATCGCCTGCACGCTAAATCCGCCGACGCTCGCCCGCCAATGGCAAAGAGCCAGTCGCTCATCTCATCTATCTTTGCGCTTATTTGGTCGCCAACTTTCACGTTTTGCACGCTATCAGCTCATTTCAGAAGCGTGCCATATCGTTTCGCCGTCAATTCTACGTCATTTATCCACATGTGCTCGCCAACTTCCTCGCCGTTTGCGGTGTCAAGAAAAGCGTACTTCGAACCATCGCATAGTCAAGCCCTGGCACGATCCTGCGGCGCTCCCAGTAAAGCTCACGCCAGTAATATCTAAAGCCCTCACGAGCTTGCTCAAATGCGCGCCGCATGTAGTCTTCGTCGCTCACTTACATAGATCGGCATCTGCTCGCCAAGATCGATCTGCTTTGCCAGTACTCACTCATTTTTATCCTTAGTGAAATAATGGCGCAATTTTGCAAAACTGCAAACTTTGAGGCTAAATATCTACAATTTTTAAATGAGTAATTTAGTGTCGTTTCTGCAAAATTAGGCTAGGCGATTTCAGAAAATTTACTCGCCAACTTACCAAATTTAAACAAAAACATCGTGAGATGGATTTAATGTTGCGACGAAAATGCAATCGCACGCGCTAGCACTTAGCCTGCGAAGGAGAATTTTTCAGTCATTTAAAGGCACTTCATGCGTAAAGCTACGGTTTTAGGGCTTTTTAAAGCTTATAGAAGCTCCAATTTAACCCCTAACGAGCTTTTATACACTCCTGCAAGTCATCTATACTTTGCTTGTCACTCTGATCTCTTCGCCCCTGATCTGCGCGCTCACCTTGATCTTTGAGTCTTTGATCGCTTTGCTGATCTTTTTGAGTTTTCGCCGTCAAGCGTGTCGTTTTAGTTTTTAGCGTCGCCTTTACCTCTCGCTCGCTGGCTCTCTTTTTGGTCTCTGTGATCGCAACTGGTGGATATTGCGCTTGATGAGCTTTTGAGATCACTATATCTTTTTGAAGCATCGATCTTGCTATCGCTTGAGCTCAGAAGCGTTATGGGTATCTTTCTTTTTCATTTAGCCTCGACTGGTCGCCAATCCCTTAAAATCATATCTCGCGCCGATCTCTTTTTCGCCGTCTCAAGAGCGCTTTTTAACCTCCATCATATCGACCTCGGCACTTATATCAAAGCTATGCTCGGTTGCCATTTTCTATCCTTTTATAAACTCTCTTCTATGTTTTTAATCTATCAGTGAGATTAGCCGTTTTCAGCCTCTAGCTCGCATGCATGTGCGGCGTAATCACTAATGGTTTCTATTACATTTAAAAATGAACTATTTTCGCTCATTGGCCTGTTCTTCAAAACATCCGTGCCAAAGCGTACTTTTCTCCCATCCATCGCCCCTGCCATCGCTGCTTCGTCCACCATGCCGCCATCGTCCTAATCTAGCACTATCGCATCATCTTTTTAGTAATTTATCTCGTTTGCTCCCAGTAACTTTTGCAGTCTTTTTCATTTAGTGGTGCGTGGATACTGATGATGTCGCCGCCCCTTAGTAGCTCGTTCAGGCTTTTTGCTTAACCCGTTATTTTTGTTTGTCTACTTTGTCGAGTAGTAGCTCACGTTTGCGCCAAATGCACGTGCCACTGCCGCCACGCCGCGCTCCTATCTCGCCAAGTCCGATGATGTCTACCTTTACCAGCGATCTCGCTGATATCTGTGCCAAGATAGGTGGTACTTTCGCTCACCCACCGCCACTTTTACATACCATCATGTAATGGTGCGATTTGTTAGCCCGTGCAGGCAATGTGCTGCACGACGCTTGCAGTTGAGTAGCCAGTGACGTTTTTAACAGCTATGTTTTTAGCTTTGCGTGCTCTAGATCAACATTATCTCATCCCAGTTGCACTTATGCAGATAAGCTTTTAATGAGCGTCCATCACGGCTTTTGTCGATGACGACCTTGTTTGTTATGACGACATCAACGCCTTTAGACGAGGCGCAAACCTCTTCACTTTTGGTTTTTGGGTAGCTGATAAACCCGCCACCTTTCTTAAAAACACTAAGATCAACGTTTTCGCCAAGCGTGGCCGCGTCTAAACAAACGATCTTCATCTTTTAGTCCTCACGAAATGTCCCACAATTTAGAGTAGTTATCTAAAAATTTGCCGTTCTTTCTATATCCAAGAGCGCACGCCCTCATAAACGTAAAATACGCCAGCTTGATAGTTATCGCTCCTTTTCATCTTGATTGAACTCATAAAATTCCTGATAGATAGTTTTGCTTGAGTCGTATTCGCCGTCATTACTTGTTATTTGTGCGCCGTTTCTCGTCGTGTATCGAGACGTTTGCGCCCTCTGCCAACAACACCGGCTCACATATGCCTTTTAGCGGTCTGTTTGAGGTTTCAAGCAAGAGCGGATGATTAGATATAGATCCCAGCGATTTTTAAAACTCTTTGTTTCGAAAAGCAAAGTGTGTAGGCTGGATTTACGATGATAGCTTTTTGGTTTTTATGATGTTTGAGAGTATGAGAGCAGCTCGCCCTCATCGATCGCTATGCCTCCCAAGGCACGAGCTTAAACCAGTACTCGAAAGTTTTCATCGCCTTTCAAAATGCCCCTATTATCGTCAAAACGACCTCATCAACGTAAGAAAAGCTCGCTTAAAGCCAGCCTTTTGCGATGTATTGCAAGAGTTTTCACGGTCTGCTCGTCCTCGATACTGCCAGCGATACTCACAATAGTATCCCAGCCCTCGTAAAGCTCATCAAAATCCACATCATCACCGCCAAGCGTGATAAGGCGTTTGGTTTCTTGCTTTAGCGACTCGTAAAGGTCGTTAAACTGCGCCGCTTCGTCCATGTGATGGCTTGTAGCATCGCCCACTGATGATCGCGGGTCTCAAAGACTGCCGTTGGCGTATCGGCGTTAGGGCCCTGATCAGCTTTTATGGGCTTTCGCCATCGCTTCCACCCGCCAGGGTCAAATCCGCCGTGAAGGTGCCAGTGCACATCATTTTCCCAGCTATTTTTGATGCTATCAACAAGGTTGGCTGCATGCTCATCTCGTAGGTTGTTGTCGATCACGCGTCGCAGGCAGTAATACATACATATCATATAGCTCATCTGTATGTTTCATAGTAGGCATTTGCCCTTTTCGCTTACTTTGCACGATCTCATCATGATATAATGAGCTGTTGTCGTCATTCGTGTGCCATGCAAGTTCTATTTTCTCCATAATTGTTATCATCTGGCGTGATTTTTCTAATTCTACCATTTTCAGCCCCAAAAACCTGATGAGCTAGAGCTTGATGACTTTCGAGCCACCACCGCGAAATCCACTCTTTTCCGTCGCTACTTTTAGCAAAGAGAATGCTGCTTTTTGCTTGTTAAAAGCTATCGACGCTCTTGTGTATGAGCTGGATTTTTATAGTACTTTGGCGATTTGTTTAAAGTGCTGGGTTACCAAAGAGCTTGTACACTCATCCAGCTACCAAGTATCGCGCCAGCCAGCTAGGCAAGGATCGTCTGCCAAGACTTAGTCCGCCACTACTTAGCTGTGCGTCGCTCGCCTTTGTCAATGGAAGTGCCATTGTCGATATTTGCATTTGCTTGTGCCAAAAAGATTGTCGATCTCCTCTTTGCTTAGTGACGCGCTCAGTGCTGTTTATATCTTTTTAGCACGACCCTAGTTTCGGTGCTTGGGTACCTTTCTCAGATTCTATAAACGCCAGCAGCGCTTCCTCGATGATGACAGCGCATCGTTGCGCAACTTCACTAGTGCGTTTTCACTACCACCATCGTCACTTCCGGCAACCAGCAAGTCCAGCCATGACAATGGCACCAACTCCCCAACCGCAGCAGCAGTAGCTATCTTTTTGAATGTGTTTTATATCTCTCCTATCAACTCTTTTACGTCTAACAAGTATCAAGCCGTTTCTAAATGATAATGGAGTGATGTATCTTTTATTATCTTTTCACCATCTTTTTGTCGCCTTTGGTTTTAAATTTAACCCTTTAGATATTCGCTTAATTTCACCCATTTTGACTGTTTTCTATCTCAGCCTCTATCGCCACTTCGCTTGTAGCACTTTCATTTTTAGGTGCCAGCGGCCTTTTGCATGGCGTCTAGAAACCGTGATGAGCTTCTCGTCTCTGTCCTTGTAATTCTGTACATTTTTTCGCTCGATAAGCATCTGCTCTTTTTCTTTAAAGAGCCTCATCCTGTCGGCTTGCAAATCTAATTTAAACTCTTTAGCTCGCTTAGCCTGTTTAACAACAACCTACAAACTCATCGTTTTGGGATTTGATTTTGTGCTTTTTGGGGCACTTTTGTGGCTCGCCACTTGGCCCTCGTCAAGGATGACAATTTAGTGCCATTTTTCAATGACCGTCTTTTAAAGAATCCCTCGGCGGATCCTGTTATAAACTGCTTCTTTTGTTATGCCTAGAATCTCTGCAGACTTCATTTACAGCTAGCTTTTTGCATCAGATTTCCGTTTTGATAAATAAATAAAAATTGCTTTTGATTATATATAAGGCTAAAAGAAGAGTTAAACAAAGAGAGCAAAGCTCCCTTTGTCTTGGTTTTAGAGTCTTGACTCGTAGCGTCTACAGACATAAAGACGTTTAAGCATGCGAGCAGCAATTTTTGTTTCTTGCGGATCTCAGTCTTAGGCTCAAAAAGCGTCTCAGCTCTTGCTTCAGTAACGACTCGTTACGGTCAGTTTGCTGAACTTTGCTAACCCCGTCAAATGACCTGAGGATGTACCTTATCACCAGGCAACGTCCTCACCACCTTTCTTAGATTAAAATAAGCCGTGAGTATAGTCTGTTTTTATAATTTAAGCTTTCTAAAAATATGCTCAGTGCCTATCAAAACCAGAGCTCACGCAGTCTGGCGTAGAGCAGCTAGTTAGCCTTGCATACGTGCATCCTGGCCTGTTGCTTCGCGCCTATGGCATATAAATTTTTAATAGGCAAATCATCTTTTAAGCCCAGCACCCTCGTAATTCAAACTAACCCTGACTCCACCTGGCGTGTAGCTTGTGCCAGAGCCGCCAACATGCCGTAAAATGGCGCTTTTAAGATAGATTTCGATTTTTGCTAAGGTCCTTTTTAAAGTCGCTATCACTCTTTCATATTTTCATTATATCGTTTGATCTCGCTGTTTAAAACCCCAATTTAGCCCAAATCCCTTTTGTCAGCTCATCTACTTTTGAAATTTCTCATCTTGCCATCTTCACACCCTATTTAGCCTGATCGTGGCTACTCAAAGCCGACCTCATCGAAGATGATAACAGCGACTCGATCTGAGCTGTTATCTTGCATATTTTCTGTATTCTATCTGATAAGGCCTGCCTGTCGCCATCTTCATTCATAAATCTGAGTTTTTACCATATCAACTATCATTGAAAAAGACTAGGTCTTCGGTTGATACCAAAAGAGTATTCGCCAAGACTTAGCTGCATAGGGCGTAGCGCCTGCTGCTAGCACTGGTTTTAGCGCTCCAGCTGTTGCGCCTGGGCTTGAAGGTGTTTTGGCAAGAGCTAGTCTTGGATTTTTGAGCGGCTTTTATAAATGCCTTATCCGCAGAGTAGCCGCCGCTGTAAAGACACAGCTTTGATTTGCTTTTGTGTATCGACATCGCCTACTGTGTTTTGCAGATCATCAGCCAAGCTCTTATCACCTTGAGTACTCTTCTCACCTTGCTTGCTACCCTGCTACCTTTCGTCAAATATAACCATCGGCCTTTACGCGCTTAAGACTCACTCCCGCCTTTGCCTTCAGTGCGACTTTAGCGCCAGCACAAACGCTCCACCGCCGCCTCTGTCTCTTAAGTTTCAGCCATCGCTATGACTGCCAAGATGTTTTAGCTTATAGCAAATTTAACGACCTCTTGCCTTTGCATATCCATACGATCGTTTTAATTTTCAGCTACACTGTAGAGATTGCAACGTCGTTGAAAACCCTTACCTGCTTTTGTTTAGGTCTTTGACAAAAGTTCTATGGAGTCTTTTATGCCAGCATTTTCACCCGTTCGTCTGACCCAACGCATGCAAAGTCAAGCTGTGAAATGACTGAGTTGCCGCCAGCCTTGACATCTTTTTCAATCAGCGCTACCTTTTTAGTCCAGCTCTGCCAGAACTATACCAGCAACATTTGCACCAAGACTGCGCCAACGATAAGCACGGGCCAATTCCTCTATCCCATTTGCGAGGCTCATTTCGGTGGACGCCTCTAAATTAAAGCAGCTAATGCTGTGGCACGCTAAACTTGTCTCTATACCAGTTCCAGGAAATCATGCACGCCCTTTGAAGAATCGTACATACCTGAGAGGCAAAATGGGTTTGCAAAGTGGTTTATTTATAATCAAAGTCTCACCCACATTTAGTCATGTATAACTATTTGTCACTATTATCACTATTTTAACGAGGTATTTTTCTAATGATGTTCAGGAGCCACATCATTCATCTTTGCACTTAAAGATCAAGGCCCAATAATTGCCATCCTCAGACTGGCAGATTAATTACAATTATGAGAAGGAACACATGGTCACCCAAACACACCCATATAAAATAGAGAGTAATCACAAACAAAACAAGATCTTGCCCACCATCCATGACATGTCTGAGACCTCAGCACTGGCTCAGGCTGTTGACCACTGAGGGAGGAACTGCAGCCACCACTATTAGAATATATAATGACTATTTATTCACTACTATAAACAGCAGAGCTAAAACTGTATGTTCATTAAATGTCGAATTTTAATTAATATAGCCGAAGATTTTAGGTTGAAAATCAAATAGAGAGGCTGTGTTTACATGATGTTAGCTGTCCAGGTTATGCATGACCACAGCGTTTGCCCAATATGCTAGATAAGCTTTTTTTTATAGATCAGAGAAATATCAAGCTAGGCTTTGACTCTTGACGCAGCTGGTTGTGTTGGCAATGTAATTAAAAATGCGTGACCGGAGAAAGAATTTCTGCCCTATAAGAAATGCAGTTTCTCAAAAGACTACGTCGCGATTGTTGCGTATTATGATATCGCAAATGCAATTTAAAGCGCAAAAGCAATTTAAAAGTGCAAAATTGATCGGCTGTGCAATAGTGGCTCCATGATGGCGCGTTGTGGCGATAATAAGTAGATGTTGGCTTACTCAATGGTTATAGTGTCAAACAAACTTGTGAGACTAACGAATATAAATCCGATCGAGGCTACTTTACATTGCAGACGATAATCTGATGAGAAAAGCAATTTAGATAGTGGCGTTGGTGTTAACTAAATAGCGAGGCTGTTTTAGGAACAATGGTGAAGATTTCATGGTAAAGTGACATTTATAGATAATGTCGTAAATACCGCGACTGGCATGCTTTTGTAAAAGTTAGTTTGATAACAGTGGGGAAGTTCTTACCAGGTGCGTTTGGTCATATAAAGATGAGTGTTTGTGCAAAAAAATGCCTTTAATATCCAACAAGTTGCCCTCAGCAAAGGCTACAAGCACTTATGTTTTGGTCGTAAAGATGCGTAGCCAAAATGTAAAACTAGCTCAAACAAAAGATATGGTTCAGTGACTGGGGTCTTTGAGGGAGGGGCGGATAAGATAATAGTTAATAACTTTCTTAAATCGAGCGTGCACCGTTGAAACTGATAAAGACCTAAGTGCAATTTTAAACGAAGATGCAAACGCTACAAGAAGCAAGTAAAGGCAGATAGATGTTTTAAAGATGGCATCGCCATTTGCGGCTGTTATATCTATCATCATAGATATAGCGGTTTTATGGCAAGGGTTTCCATAGAGGAGTATCCAAGTCTTATTCGCCTAGTACTGTAAGTGCGTGATATGGCGGTGCTGATGCGCAGACTACGCTGACTCAGTCGAAAAGTGCCATTGAAGATCGTAGGGATAAATGGTGTTGAAAATATGCTTTATGTGCAAAGTACATCGCTCAGTTGGTACGGTGAATATGTTGCATATTTTAAGATCGGTCGTCGTCAAAACAAGCATGATAGTTTTAATAACTCGCGTCAAGTGATTTTCAAGGCTACCTCAGGAGGTTAAATATGGTGTAACGGTGCGTGAAAGAATTGGATCGATCCTTCAAGTAGTTATTTTCAAACTAAATATGGACCTAGTTGAGCTATAACTATGTAATTTTAAACATCGTAGACGAGATCAAAGAGTAAAGTATCGATGATACAGCGCTCGATTTGGCGAAAAGAGTACTAATGAGAATTTGGCTAAAGCCAGACAGACTTTCTCAGTTTAAACTAACTCATGACGTCATCTCAAGTAAGAATTCTAAACTCACAATACGCTGGCTGGTAAGATCGGCGAGCAGCCATCAAAAGGTAAAACCTTATGTTTATTCGGTAGTTTCTGAAGGTCGTTTTAAGATCCAAAGTGGTTTGTACTTGATAAAGTGATGACGGCGTTGTCGTTAAAAGAGGTCGCCAGGTCGGCTTGGTTTCGTTAGTACGCATCTGATGCTGTGCTAAATGGCGTCAGCAGGCCACTTTTGCTATTTTGCAAATGACGCAAACGCACTTGTAACTGCTGAGTGGTCGCGTGCAAAGCTGAAGAGCTGAAGAAAACCTATCCAGTTGTTTAGTTTTCACCATAGCTCACAACCCAACTGGATTGATCGATGTCTCAATAGACGAGGTTATAAAACTTTCATAGAAGCGATGCAGGCTTGTTCTATCGTGTACTTTTCTTAAAGGGTTTGAGCTACCATGATTGCATGCTCGCCGTGCCGTCCTATTATGGGTACATTTGCGGGCTTATATCATGGGCTTTAGTATAAAGATCACGCTGCCCTGTTTGCCATCGGTATCGTCGTGGATGATGCCATCATCGTTATAGAAAACGTTGAGGATTTTGCATGAAGATAAAGATATAAGCGTAAAGACGGACATTTAAGGCGATGGAGGAGGTGCAAACTCCAGTCATCTCTATCGCGGCATTGTGCAGTTTGCTCGTGCCAGTATCTTATGAGGGCTTTGTAGGCGTTATACAAAAGCAGTTTGCGCCAACACTCTGTCGTCTCCTGCTTGTGCTATCTCCTGGCTTTGCTGTTTTACCTTTACGCCAGCACTTTGCGCGGTTATGCTTAAAAGCGCAAGAGAGCAAAGCCATACTCGATAGTTCAGAATGAACGACTTCTTTGATTTTAGGTACTGTAATTTCTTTCACAGCAGGCGTGGCGTACTTCTATACATGTATTTATTAGCTTTATTGTCATTGGTATCATGGGACTTGGTACCGTATGGGCTATTTCTCGTGAAAGTGCCAAAAGGAGCTCAGCGCTTCAGGAGGACAAGGGCGCTTTGATGGTTATCACCTGCTTCCCCACCTTCCTCTACAAATATGCTAAAGACAAAAGATGAGCTAGCCTCTATCAGCGGTGCGATTTTGAGCAATCCAAATGTTGAATTTGGCATGGTTTTGCAGGATACGATACAGATGCCAGCTGGCTCACTTTAGAGAAAACTCAGGCCATTAGCTTTTATTAAAACTAAAAGACTGGAGCGAGAGAAAGGCGAGCAGATAGTGCAGATGCTTTGGCTGGGCAGTTTAACGGCATGCTTTGCTCAAAAGAGTCACGACCTTTGCTTTGTGCACTTTACTCCATCATGGGCTTATCGATGACTGGTGGCTTTGAAATGTATCTACAAAACAAGAGCGACAAGAGCTACAACGAGATAGGAAGCGATGCTAGAAAGGTAACCGCACCGCAAACGCAAGACCTGAGCTAACTGGCGGCAGAACGACGCTTGAGACAAACTACCGCCAGTTTAAGATCACGCCGGTTGATAAAGAAAAGCAAGGCTATTTAGCGTAAGCGAGAGCGAATTTCCCGGCACGATAGCAATGTAGCTTTTGGCCTACTACAGGTCATCGACTTCTAACCTAGCGGGAATCACACCGCGTATATGCAAGGGCGAGCGATAACTTTAGAAACAACCCTGAGGATCTAAGTAATTTCGTCCGCTCAAAAGATGGCGGCATGGTGCTACCAATCTGGTCGTAACGCTTACAAGATCGATCGGACCTGGATATCGTTGATAGATTTAACCTCTTTCCCAGCAAATGCGATCATGGGCGATCCAAAAACCTGGCTGCCACATCAGGCGATGCGATAAGAGCGATACAAGAGGTCGTAAATGACACACCATACAGCGATGAGTACGCTATAAGCTGGGCTGGAACCGCGTATCAAGAGGTAAATTCTCGGGCGAACAGGCACGGCTGCCTTTTATCTTTGTATGGTCTTTGTCTTTTGATCCTTGCGGCCCAGTACGAAAGATGGCTCATTCCATCTGCAGTCATCACTGCCGTGCCGTTTGCGGTATTTTGCTCGTTGCTAGCTGTTTGGATAAGAGGGCTGACAAACGATATCTACTTTGAGATCGGACTTCGCTTCTAATCGGTCTAGAATACCCAAACGCCATCTGATCGTCGACCGCCAGTGCAAGAGCGCGAGAGCGGTAAGAGTATACGGACGCAACAGGGTAAAAGTGGCTAAACGGCTTTAGACCCATCGTAATGACCGCTCGCATCGCATTTACCTAGGCGTTTTCCCGATGGTTATAAGCACAGGTGCTGGCGGCCGCATCTCGCCACCACTTGAACTGGCGTGGTTGGTGGCATGATAGCTCTACTACGATAGCGATATTTTTCGTGCCTATGTTTTACTATTTGCTTGAAAAATTTAAATGAAAATACTGGAAAAGGGAGCAGATGAGAAATAAGTGCGTTTATACTTTATAACAGCGGCGTGGCTGGTTGCCTCGCTGCCCAGATATGCCAAAATGTGGATACACCACCCTCAACATACACCTCGAGACAAGTCGATATAAGAGATCTCGGTGAAGCGAATCTCACGGATGCAGTAATCGCTTAAATGTTCTTGCTGGAGTGCAGATATAGTACTGGTGTACTTACGCATTGGTTATTTAAATGTGAAAAAGCAAGGCGAGCTTGCTTGTTGCTGAGGCTAGCTTGTTCTGGGGTAATTAAATGTGTTATATCATGAAAAGTAGTGGGAGTTGATACACGTGGGTTTCAAACACGCCACCGAACATCGAGGATAATTTAGGCTAAACTATGAGATATACCTTTTGGCAGAGTAAGAAATAGCGTGTCAAGAAATGAGATTTCCAAATGCAAGCAACCTGACCACGATAGCGCCAGATCTGCCCAGCTCAAGCGTGGCAAAAAGCTACTTACGCTAAGTCTCACAACATGCAAGAGGCAGTACTTCAAGAGACGCTAAAGACCCAGGATATGACACTTACTTGGCAAGACACAGCTTGATCTTGGCGGTATAAATGAGATGACTCATTCACAAAGTAAGGGTCAAAGGTTGAGAGTGCAAAAAAATGAGCTCGGCTTCGAAGTTACCGAAACAAGGCGCTTTTAACCTCGCTTTCGCATCCTTAACTGGCAAAAGCAACGATGAAATTTAAAGGCGCAGTTGCTAGCTCAAAACCTTTGCCAGCTCACACCTGATATAAACGCGTATTAGTTCAGATGTTTTGCTAAGAAGAAGACGTAGCAAAAGCTCTAGCTGATCTAAAGGGCGACAAATGCGCTTTGTTGGCGTGGCAAAAGCCGGAATATTTCCTACGATCTCGCTCACTGGGGCTTTAGGTTTTACGCGTTGATTGAAAAAAATATATTTGTAGGAAACGCCAACACTTGGAGTATAGGCTACTTTAGTTCAGAAGATTCTAATTACGGCAGAACAAAAACAACGTCCGCATCGCAGAGACAAACGAAACGTAAATCGCGCCTGTTACTTATGAAGGCGTGGTAAAATCGTCTTTGGTGAGGTTAGAGATGCCCTTATATTTGCTGCAAACGCAAAGCTCTCTTGATCAGGTGGTACTTACAATCGCGCTAAAAATTTATTCGCTGCCAAAGATCAGTATGATGCTGGTTGCATCGGACACTTAGAGCTTCTTGATGCGAGAGTACCGGTTTCAAGCAAATTGTGTATATCTCAGCTAAGCTGATGAGGTTGGATAGCGCTGAAGTTTATAGAGCACCTTGGTTAATGGATTAAAGCAGATAAACAACGTGCTGAGAAAGTTGATGACTAAGATTTTAAATTTCTTATTTTCAGATTTTTTTATATCGCTCTTGGCGTAGCATATCATGGTTTGCGACAAATTACGTCGATAATGATTAGACTTGAGTCTAGTTTCTTATGATATTCTATGATATTTATGAGGCGCCTGTCTTGGTATCGTTTTTACCTAGTCAGCAGCTGACATTTGTTATACCTATTAGGCGATGACAAAAAGCTCTGAACTCTTTTCATCTAAGAATTCAATTCTTTAGATGATCCCCAAAATATCTTAGAGCAATCTTTTCATTTATTTACCAGAGTAAAAAGGCGAAGACCGCCTTTGAAGTATAATGAATTATTTTGCACTCCTTAAGAAGAACCGCATGTGCAGCCCATAACTTTATAGATGATAGTCTGATGATCGTCTAACGATAGGCGCAACCAGAGTTAAAGCCGCTCTAACGCCCAACTTCGCCCTGAAATATCGCAAACGCCAGTTGAACGAGCTGGGTTAATCTGATGTTTGGTGATAGGTATCGAGGATAAGGTGAAGGCGTCAAACCAAGGCCAATAGCGATCGGCGTAAAGCCTTTGGTGTACGCTCATCAGTCGCACCTAAGATGATGATAAGGAAATGTTAAAACCACCCGCAACTAGCGCTGAAACTAGTTGGTGCCATTGGTGAGTGCTCGCCATCTGTTGTTGGCAAAACCGCTCGCGCGCAGCCGTCAAATCCAGCCTTGCCAGATGCGATAAGATATAGCACAGCGCAGTCGCGACGCCCAATAACCTGTGCGATGACGTGGCACGAAGTCTTTTTGTCAAATCTTCCGCCAACTAATAGACCAACTGAGATAGCTGGGTTGAAGTGGTACCGCCACGTGCTTAACTGCGCAAGCCATCAAGAACCAAGGCCAAACGCTAGCGCAACACCTGTAAAAACCTATGCCTAGCTCTGAAAGTGCTGCAAATACTGCACTGTCAAGAACCTCCAAAAAATCAAACAAAGCAAAAGTTTCGAATATTTTTCATATTTTTAGATAATTTAAAACGGGCGAGGATTTATACAAATGTGTGACATTGGAAACATTGTAAAGATAAAGTTTGATGTAGATATTTATTTTTACTTTAATGTCCCAAAGACGTCATTAAACCAGCGGCTCTTTTTACTAGCCTTTTAGTTTACCTTACATAGTATTTTCTACCTTTCACCATATAAGTAAAATCCAAGTGCTGGTAGCAAATACAAATCGCCAGTATCATCACCGAAAAACTTCTCACCAACTTTACCGTTTTTGGTAGCCAGCAGATATGCCAACCGAAGAAGAAGAAACCTATAAAAAACCTCAGACTATGTGATCAAATATATAAACATTATAAAGTACCAATTCCCACTAAGACAAAACTAACTATTTTTATGATTTTGCAAACAATTAGTATCACCCTTGTAGCCAAAATTAGTAAGTATAAAAGGAAGCTATATATTTTATATATTGTTTCATCAAATATTCGTAAATAAGCTCAAAGTCTGGTAGATATATATCAAGAGCAACGCAATGAACAACAGGAGGTCAAATCAATTAAGTCACTTGTTTTACTGCCCTAACAAAAAAATGGCACAACACGGTAGACAAAAAGCAAATGTGAGACCGAGAGAAGGTCATTTACTCCACCCCTAATATATATAGTAATTTCATAAACAATACATAAAACGAGCTCTACAATGATATAATAATCCATTATTTCTAATTTTTCCATGCCAATTTGTCTTCTACAATATCGCCTGCAATTTAAAACGAATGAGTATGGCAAATGAGATAACACTATATTTTGTGGGTGCTTTTTTATAGTGCTTGCTGTTAATTTACAGCGGGTTTCCGCGCGCAGTCTGGCACCAAGAGATATCTTTGTCGATTTTAATGGTCTTATTGTAGCCACGACACCATTTGTATTCAAATTTTTCTTTTGCTATTTTCTTTGCTAGCGTAACGAATGGCGGTTATCAAAAATCCAATAGATATAAAGCAAGAAATTACTCGCTTCAGCCTCCCACCTTTTAAAGCCAATTTATAGCCTTTTTATAAAATGGATAGCCGATACATCTACATTCTTTTGTATATATAACGATATAAGTAAGTGAGCTGAAATGCACCTGGCAAAAACTCATCGCTTTCTTTTGCAGCAAATGAGTCTTTTCGGTTATATTTTTATTTAACGCAATATATCCTCTATTTTGGCTTTTGGTTTTAGCTTCATAAAACCCTATAACTCTAAATTATATATGTCGTGCGATAATTTTTATATCATTATCTCCAAGGCTTTCGTAATCGCTATTGTAAATTATAGCTGAGCATATTCCAACTATATATTACCATCAATACCTCTTTGCTTAAATTTGTTTTGACAGAGTTTTTCAACATCTTCTATGAGAAAAATCATTTTAATATTTCTTGAATACAATGCTTATTTTGATATTTTTGCTCTATTTTCAAACCAGAGCTTATACTTTTAATACATTGTTATTCGGGAGCTTTTGTCTCTCCTTTTTCCATATTTTTGTAACCTTAATATTATCAAAATTGCTTAATATTAATTGTTTTTATCGAAGTCGCCATCAAGATGACAAATATTTATCCATGATAAATTCGCCAAAAGTCATTTATATTATAGCCGGTTGGTTCGCTCCTGACCTTTTTCCGTTTTTAAGTTTGACAAAAATATTGCCTTTTTGTCTTTATACAAATCATAATCAGAATGTGGCTTTTAAATCGTGCGGATATATACCGTTCTTTTAATTTACTTATTTCTCCATTTGATAACTTTTTATCTTTTTCAGCAAAATAAACATTATCTTTAAGATTCTGCTCTTTCCTTGAACTCCACCGACATAAGGGTTATTAAAAGGATTATCTGTATTTACACTCGCCATTTGTTATTTTATCATATTGCTCTGTTTGCGGTGTAGTGAGGATATTATCATTTTTATTTGACTCTTGTTTTGGAAAAATAGTTCCTGGCGAGGTCGAAAATTTCATCACTTTTTAACGCAAAAGCATTTACTATTTTATATTTATCACCACATTTTTCATCTAATTGTTTAAATAGCTTAGTCACCTGTTTTTCATCTAACTCTCCATATAAATAAGGATTTGCTAGTTTAAAGATCATTTCTTGTGTTTTTCTCATCTTCAAAGCCTATATCTTCACGACATTCTATTAATAATTGCCCACTCTTCAAGCTCTAAAAAGATATCTTTTTATCCAAGCTTCTTTGCAAAATTTCTACTATATCATCTCTTGACATAGAAACGAGCTCAGTTTCGCTATCTAAAACCAATCTGGGATAACATGTTTTAATGTATCTATATTGTTTTTAAATAAACCAAATCTAATAAAATGCTAGTTTTATGGTTATTTTGTATTAAGTATCTTTTGTCATGCACAATATTCCCTTTTTGGATCATATGTTATTTTATTGTAAAGATATAGTATCGCCATCTTTATTAATCACTTTTTATGTATTCTGCCCAGATCCAGGTACTTTTTCCTGGAGAAACCGCTTTAAAAACAATATTGCCATTATTTTTCCTTATATATCTCAATATTTTCTTTTTGAATTAGCAGGTATAATTGCTCGTTGGATGTTTGCTAAGCTTGTGATTTAAATTTACTCTTGTAATCATTAATCTTAATTTTGTTTCCACTTGTTTTTTAACAGACTTTATCCTAACACCACCAACAGCAACGCCTTTTAGTTTCAGGATCAACCAATGTCAAAGGAGAATAGAGCTAGTGGCTTAAAATCATTTATCTTTAGATCATCAATATGATTATATACCACTGATATTCTTTATTACCTCCCTTGTCTTTATCTAAACCATTAAATATATAAGGAATTTAAGAGTAGGGTCATTTATCCACTTTGATTTTTAATATAGTTTATCGCTGCATCTTTGGCATTTATGCCACTATCTTGTACTCGCGAGCTTTACTTAGATAGTCACTAAAACTATCTTCTTTTGCTTTTGCATATATATTTTGCTTACTATCTCCCTGGGTATACATTTTGTTAGCTTTTATAATCCATGGCATGTTTTTAACTATGACTATCAGAGTGCTCACAAACTGATCAACATTTTTAATGTGAGCCAAATGTAGTATTATTGATCCGCTATTGAAAATGCCCAGAAAGTCCCTATCGTCCTTTCCTCCAAATTTATCATCAATTATTCTTAAAGATATGCCGTCTAGGTCAAGACCCTGCTTTTGCTTGCAAAATAGCTGTATACTTATTTCCTAAGGCCTCTTTTCTTCTATGGTGACACCATCATCTATTAATTTTTGAGCCAGTTCTTTGCCCAATAGTTTTCCAGCTTCATACTGTGCAACATTTTTCTTTTACTTCACTCATGAAATTAAGCTCGCCTGTTTTCTATAATGGCATTTAGTGCTTTTTGTTATGGCAGTGGCTGTATTAAGCTCATCTTTGATATCCTTGCCCATCTTAGTTAGCACTCTTAAATCCATACTACCATCTACATTTGAGCTTATGCCAGTATTTACTAAATCTTTTGTTAGTTTAGTGGTATCTCTATTTAGTCTATTAGATCATCAGAGTTTTGCTTTATCTGCTATCTCTATGTTGCCACTGCCTCAGATGTTGCTAGGTTTTTAGATAGTGTGTAGCTTAGATTTCTATGGCTAGAGTAGATCTATTGATTTAAGACCTGTAATGATCTTCTTGATTGTTATTTGACTTTTGACTATCTTTATTGTTTTTATCTTCTAGGATATAGTTAGCCCTCTATACTAAGAGATGATCCTTTGTTATAGCTTGTATTTGATAGGTTTTCATAGCTTAGGGTGTTTGTCTTCAAATTTAGATTGTGGTTATCTATAAAGGTATTATCTTTATCATACTCTCCTGCTGCTAGAAGTGATCCTTTTAGATGAGTGTTTTTGCCTACCTCACGTTTAGCTCATTAGCTGTTATAGATGAGAGTATGGTTTGTTTAGTAATAGTATTTGATCTTGATCTAGAGAATTTGCATTGAGTGCTAGATTTATCTATGGTGTTAATATCTACGAAATGGTTTTTATCAAATAATCCTGTTGTGAGTTATACCATTACTCTTGGCTATAGTATTACCACTAAAGCCAACTCCTGCTGATATACTAAAAGTCTTTTTGATTGAGGTATATTTATCTCTTAGACTCTCTAAGAGTAGATTATTTCCTACTTTTACATTTAGTGTTCCATCAGCTCTTAAGTCTGCCCTTTGATAGTTGCGTCATTGGCTGTGTTTATGTTTCATATCTTTATTAGATATTAGCTTTGAGTTATTATTGATGATGCTTTCACTATAGCTGTTTGATTGTGAGTGATTTAGACCTAGGCTTCCTCCGCCTCCTCCATACACAGTAAATTTAGCACTTCCACTAAGAGCCTTGCTTTTCTCATCTGATTCAAATCTATCTTGGCTAGAGTTTATATTTAGATCTTTAGTGTTTATATTTATATCGTTATTTGCTAGCTAATTTGAACCGGTTATATTCGTGCTAGTATCTTTATGGGTATTAGTCGAGAGATTTTATGTTATTAGCGGATAGGTTTGAAGCGACGGAAGTTTGTTTGCTTGCTACTACTTTTTGTATCGCTACCGCTAATATCAGCTGCTACTCCTAGGCTAAACCCATAGGTACCAGAGCTACTTGCAGCTGCTGCTATTTGAGATATTAGAGCTGTTGTTTTTAGAGGCTACGTTTGTAGTAGCTAGTGCTACATTTGCTACAAAGTATTTTTCTTCATCTTTTATGTTATCTAATATATCACTTAGATCTTCTATGTCAGAAGCATTTATGCCTACTTCTTTGTTTTTATATCTTTGCTTTAGTTCATTTAGTTTGGTTTGTAATTTGATTTTTCATTCTTATATTGTTCGTATTCTTTTTACGCTATTTAGTTGTTTGACGGCTTCTTGTAGGGCTATAGTGGCTGGAGCGATCTGTGCATATTCGTTTTGTGCAGTGATGGATAAAGGCGACCTGTGCCTCTTTTTAAAGTGGAGGTGGAATCGATTGTATCTGTGCTATTTGAGATGTAGATGTTGCCATTTTTACTAATTAAGCTAATATCTTCTTTTTGCGTTTAGGTTTGAGCCTTTTATACTTATATCATAGTTAGTATCTATATTGATATTATTGGCATTTAGTGTAGAACTAATGGGAATTTAAAGAAGAGGTGTTATTAGTAGCTTCTTTATATTTAGCGTCTGCTACTCTTAGCTTTATACTAGTATCTTTTTAAGCTCACTAGACTTTTTGGTTTAATATCTTTTAATATATCTTTGCAATCTAGCTATGCTTACACTCTTGCTTTTAGATATGCTGTAGCTTTCACGGGTATTAGTAGCGTTTAGGGATGGTGGTTTGGTTTGCTTTTTATCTCTATATTTTTATCTGAGCTAAATTTTGCTGTGATAGTTGCATCAGATGTATTTAAGTTTATGTTATCTTTAGCTGATATATTTAGCTTTGATATGCCATCAAGTGTGCCTTGTTCGTTATGTTTTGCACTATATATCTTGCCACCACTGGTTCCAAGGGTAGCCACATAGGTTAAAATTCCCAAAGGATTAAAAAGTGGAGCTTTTATGAATACTTATCTCTTTGCTTTGCTCTTTGGTCGCTAGTATAGAGATGGTATTTAAGGCATTTAAATTATAATAGATGCTGAGTTTATATTTGAAGAGATGATAGAAATGTCGTTGTTTGCATTTAAATTTATCTTGCCGCTATTTGTTAGTAGCGATGAAGAGGTTAGGTTCAATTTGATAAAGAGTGCATATCAATAGATCTTTTAAATCCGCCAAAGCCTTTTTTTATTAGTTTGAGAATACTCCAAGCTCTCATATGCGCTAGGATTTATACTTATATTATTTGCATCTATGTTTATATCGTTTTAGCACTTATATTTGAGCCAGTTACTATTGCATTACCCCCAGCTTTTAAGCTGATATCACCTGCGTTTAAGTGAGCTAATAACCTCTTTGATTTATAGCCATTAGTTGAGACTCTTTTTAGAGAAAAAGCCTTTTTGACTTCTCTTTAGTTTCTGTGCTCTCGTTTGTATTTGCTCCAACTACATATATGTCTCCTCCAGCCTCTACATTTAGCTTGTTAGTAGCTCTTAAGTTGCTTGAGCTTATGTTGGTATTTGATTTAGAGTTTAAATTATATCTTTTGCATCTAGGTTTGCACTATTTAGTGTTTGGATGCTTTGCTTAAAAGCTTATGCCCTTTTCTTTTTGCGCTATGGCTGTAGGCAAACTCTTTGGCGTTTATATTTATATTATCTGCACGTAATTTATCTTCTCAGCCTCTAGACCCCCGCCAGCGATGTTTTAGATTTTCTTTAGCGTTTAGGTTAAGGCTCTCGTCTGCTTTTAAATTTGACGCCTTGCTAAACTGAGATGACCCTTTGTCTAAGCTTATATTATTTGCATTTACATTTATGTTTTTTTGGCTGAAATTTCACTTGAGTTGATATTTGCCCCGTCTGCTTTTAAATTTAGATCTTTAGAGTTTAGCTCTAGGTGATTTAGGTTTTAAATTTTTGTGAGTTTAATTTACATTGTCAGCCACTACGCCTGCCAGCTAGGCTTATGTTGCCTTTGGCGTCTAGGGTCTATATTATTAGCCATTACTAGAGCTGAGGCTTTTTACATTTTTATCTTTGGCCTCTTTTTAAATTTACTTATGCTCTCATTTCTTGCTTCATATAGACTATCAAGGATATTTGCTATATAAGCAGAGTTTATACTATCAAGGCTGTAGTAGTAACCTTGGTTTTTAACCCTTCTATTTAGGTTTTTAATTATTGGGCTATTAAATATTGGCTCAGAGAATTTATCCAGATCAACATTTGCTAGCTTTATATCATCATTTAGTGCGTAGCTTGAAAAGTCCTGCGTGCTTCCTACTATGTTATTGCCCGCTGCAAAGACTGCTGGAAGGCCAATATCTGTATATGAGAAGTTAAATACAGCACCTTTGCCGCTTTTGAGTTACCCACTTCTTTTTGCCAAAGACTTTTCCAGCTTTTCCTTTTTCCACTCTTGCTTTTTCCACTTCAATTCGTTAAAGCTGCTAACATCTCTTTTTAAATTTAGCGCTACGTTTGTTATATCTTTGCTATCAAGCACGAGGTCGCTACCTGCATAGATAAAGCTCTTATCATTTAGCACTTCATCTACTTTTAAATTTATATCATTGCTTGCTACTATACTACCTGGGATGAAATTTGCCTTATCATCTTCGTTTAAAATTTTCTTTGTTTATAGAGTAGTAGATTCTCTTTAGTACTTCGCGGTCTTTTTGCTTTGCTAGTATCAAGTACTACTTCGTTTTTGTCTATGTCTAGTCTTAGATTATAAAATACCTTTGTTGATGTGCCATATAGATATGAGTCTTTGTGTAGTGAGAGCATAAAAGGGTGCTATCTTTGTTTATAGCCTCTTTTTAGTACCTCAGCATTTAGCTCCTCTTCGCTTAGCTCTTTTGCCTAGTTTTTAGTAGCCTCAATCTTTGCTTTTATCTCTTTTAAATTTACCTCTTCAAGTTTAAATCTATTCTCGCCACTTTGCTTTTAGAGCTAGATTTTTAGCAAATGAGCTTTTCTAGATTGCAAATTAATCAATTTTTGCAATAGATAAATCCAGTTCTATTTGAAACAACATATCGTACCCTATTTTTTTCTCAGTTCTTTCACTATTTTCAAATCTATCATAAAAAGAAAATTCCTACAAGTATCATATTTATTTTTCTTTGTTTGGATACCATATTACACTTTTTACTTGTTAATGGATAATCTTTCAATGAAAAAGTCATGATATTGATTTGGTTCTACGCTTTGTTTATCTGGATAAAATAATAATGCTTCGCAACCTAAAATTCTATATTATGATTTTCTAAAAATTCAAATATTCTAAACCATCTTCGTAATATAACCACAACTCACGCTTTGTTATATCACAAATTTTCTGATTTTTTTAGGTGATTTTTCAGACCAAGAATTTAACATATCAAATACGGAATCAAAATAATTAGATGATAAATAGGGAATTACAGCAAACAATACAATATATCCAGCGCGAGTCAAAGTATCTAATAATAAAAATTTTTCATACATAAAAAAATAAGATCTTTATCATGTATATTACTGTTTCTTAACCTTGATTTTACTATTTTCGTAATCAATTTTTCCCACAAATCATACGATAAGTTTGACTCGCTACATTTTTGCTTTGTAAATAAATGTTTGAATTTCAATAATTTCTATATTATATTCTTTTAAAAAATTAACAAATTCCAAAAGCATCTTTTGTAATAAAAGCCATAATCTATTTTTGTTATATCATAATTTTTTTGGCTTTTTGGTGATTTTTCGAACCAAGAATTAACATATTAGGAGTGCAATTTTTCGTTTTCATTTTTGCACTGTCTGTATTGTGAATTAAATTGATTAGCTTTTTAGAAAAATTATTTCCTGCTAAATTGGACCAATACAAAATATTGTCATTTTTCAATTCCATTGCCTGTGCTTTAATTAAGTCAGATAAAAACATTAAACTTTTTGTATCTCCTTGTATAAAAAGACATCATCTTCTAGCCAAGTATTTATTTTTATTTTTCTTTTGAATATTGCTCACATATACTATCTGTTTTTCATTTTTACCTTTAAATCTACCATCTTCTCAAACATCAAATGAACGTTTACCCTTTTTCATATGATTTTTATCTTTATATACTTTTCAGTGGTCTTTATGCAATAAGTCCTTTACATATTATTTTCCATCGTCTTTTCTTTTTTTATAAGCTTTAATACTTTTTACTTTTTTTCAAATTCTGATTTATCCATATCTGGCGTTGTATTTTCTTTTTCAACCAAAATAAACATTATCTTTCATTTCTACTCTTTCCCTCAATTCCACCTGAGATAAGGTTCATAAAAAGAATTATTTTGTATTTATCTATCAATTTGTTTAAATTACAAAAAAGAACAAGCAACATGGCAAATATCAACTGCCAGCTGAACACATAAACATGCATATGCGATATAGAGTAAATTCTATCACCTAGGTCGTATGCAAAAATTGAGGAATGTTTATAAATTGTTAGGATGATCATTATAGCACCAAGAAAAACGAAAAAAATACCTAATAATAAACTTTCTGCCCTTGTTTTTAGACTCTTTAAAACCAAAATATCAAAAATATAAAACTTGCGACAGATCCGAAAATTAGACCGATATTATTAATAGCCAACGTTATCTCCCATCATAACAAATATCAGAAATATATCCAAAAAGAGTTGATAATAGCCAGAAAAGTGCTTAGGGTTATTTTGCCAATCTATCAATATAATGGCTGGCCAGATCATATTCATAAAAACAACTATCATGGCCATGAATATTTCCAGTTCTCATTTCTGACCAATTGTTGTGATAATAGACAATATAGCAAGCAAAATAAATAAGTATGGCAAAACCTATAAAATACATAAAATAGATAAAAATCTCCAGAAAGTTTATATATGAAATTATCATAAAATCGCTTGCTTACATATAGCATTAAATAAAAGCACTAATTGATATTAAAAATAGATATTACGTCCATTTATTCCCTGCCACTTCGTAAGCTGAAAATGGATTTACTCCAAAACCTCACCCATCAGTTCAAAAATCCGCCAACTTTTTGCTTTTATCCTTTAATTTTGCATTTTTAACCTTTAACCAGTCTTGATTTTTCTTTTTGATTTCTCTTTTTGGATTTTGGTGTTATAAAATGAGTAAATTTGCATTACTCGGACATTTTTTTAATTATGAGTGTTTTCATTATTTTTCTATATTTATTTATTTTCATCAACACTGCCTTTTATCCTCGTTTATTTCTGACGCTTCTTCTTTTGGGTCCTTTTTCTTTTTCTAAAATTAATTTTTCTTATATAGTCACCATATTTGTTTTGCATCCATCACCTCACCACCACAAAAATTGCATTTACTTTTTATCACGTAATGTCCAAACCACTAATAGTTTCACATTTAAGACATACTAAATACTCTGGATATTTTTTTGATGTTTTTGTGGAGCGGAAGGCAAGATAAAAATGCAAAACTAGCTGCCAAGCTAATAATGGCTGAAACAACATAAGTATCGCCCAAACTGGAAAAATCATGTTCTATTGCAAATCTTTCGAGATTTTTGTTTGCAAATATTCTGATAGACATAAATAAAAATCCAGCCAATAAATCCATAGTACAAATTATAAAAACATAGTTGTTCCTTGAATTTGTTGTTATTGTTTTTGCTGTTTTCTAAATTACATCTTTCAGTTTGACTTATTCTTTGGATTTGTGAAAAATCCTAAACATATAAAAATAACCCGAAATGAAAATCCAAAAATACTTTTTCATCAATTGTTTGCCAACCATGAAATCTAAAATAATGCCCTACCAAATAAAGCCCAAATGAGCTTCCAAAAGAAAAATACAACCTAAAAAGATAAATCCAAATTGAGCGTTCATTCTTTATTCCAAGTGTCTTTTTATATTGCTATCTTCTGAAAAAGAAGTCATTTATTGCTGCACCTACCGTGCCAAGACCAGTGGATGGGGCATACTACTATTAAATATATCATTTACTATCTCTACTCCAGTAGCTCCATATGTTATGGTTTTTGGGTCTATTACAAATTCGCCACTTCCATATTATAGATCATTTTATTTTTGACACGCTATAATATAAACATATAAAAGCTATTATAAAATAAATAGAAATTTCATAATTAGTTGGCTCTTTCCAAACGCCACGATAGTAAAGTACTTGCCATTAGTCAAAGCAAGGACACTATTTATAATTAAAAAGGCCAATAAGAAAAAACCAAATCTACTTGTCATTCTTTTTGTCCTGTTAAAAATACCATGATATATTTTTACCACTTTCTAAACCATTATCAATTACAAAAAAATAATTGTCCATATGTAGTAGTTGGCGGCATACTATCATTAGAATTTAACCTCAGTTTGCTCTATTTTGCCTATTGATTTACTATACTTACGATCCACTTATATCTTTTTGCAACATTTTTTGTTCATTTAGGATTCTTTTATATAAAATACCAAAAAGGCAAAAACTCGCAAATATAAAAAGGAGGCAAAAATATAATATTTTTCAACATCATTTGAAAAGTAATATTTAAATCCACGATATGAAATATAATTAAACTCCAAAAACTAAAAGCGTAAATATATGAACTAATAGATATAAAAATCAAAAATCTTAGCTCTCATTTGTCGTTTTTCCAATCTTTATAAAAATCCACATAAGCCAGCCCATACTGTCCAAAGTAAGAGAATATCTAAACACTTTTTATCTGTTTCCGACTCTTTCTAATTCGCTTTGGAAATTGCTTATAATATTTCTCAATTTCTATGTATCAATATTGCACTTAGGACATTTGCCTTTGATTGTATCACCATAATTGTAGCTCTTTTTACATTTAGGGCATTTTTGTGAATTCAGGGTATTTTTATTTTTGTATTTTGTTCCTAAAAATATAAAAATAAATCCTATGATAACATAGATAATTGTGGCATCGCGATTTGGTATAATTGTTCCGTTAAATTATCAGGTATTTCTATGCAAAAATACGCACAAATACCTATAAAAATAAAAAAATAAACCCACAGATTTTATCATTTAAAATTCTCATTTTTAAAAATCAATAATACTATTTTTACGGCATCGTAAGATTTACTAAAATATTTCTGTTGTTGTATCATAATTAATGCCCATATTTGTTAAGGCTCCTACACCACCCCACATAATCAGGTGTTCCAGGTATAAAATAACCATTTATAAAGTCTGTAATTTTTTTGTAGAATTCTAATCGTAAAATTTGTTCCATTATAATACATATCACTTATAGGATTTAAACCTGGTTTCATGGAATTCTTTTTAATTTGAATTTGCAATCACTTTTGTTCCAGTTTTTGTAGAGCATTTTTCCTATCATATATAGTCCATCTGCTGTAGATACATAGTGATTTCCTTTTTAGAGCATAGCTTCCTTTATTGTATCCTATTTCTCGTAATATAGGGCGATTTGTCAAAGTGTCGGTTCCTACTTGAATGAAAATTTTTATTTTCTATTGAAATAATTCCATTTTTGGATTATATACCGCATTATTCGGTAATTTAGAAGTTGTTTTATTATATTTGCTTCAAGTTTTCTTACTCCGTTTGCCACTCCTTTTGTGGTCGTTCTAGCTAATCACCACCTCCCCAAATTCCCACCTATAAATTCAAAATCTCTAGCGGTTGCGCTTAGCATAATCTCCGAGCATAATATCTGGCTCGCTTTTTCATTAAACCGTTATAAATGAGTGTATCTGCATTTGATACGAGTATTTGCTACACCTTTGCCTGTTTCTACTGGATCTGTTGCTAAGCGGTATAGTCCTGTTGCAGTATCTACTAACCATGCAGCTTTCCAGTGCCAGCAACGCCGCCTAAAAAGCTAGTGTATTATCTAAATAATGAGTATCTACCTTTAGGTGCATTTGTCATAGAATTTCTCTATTGTTGGTAAAACTATCTAGATAGATATACCCTATCCTCATATTGCTTCTTATTTGGATTAAAGGCATTTGAAATTCACTTGCATTACCAAGGTGTTTTTCACCTTCTATAATATTGTCTAGTTCATATCATTTTCAGACTATATATTATGTCTAATAAATTATCTATTTTTCGCATACATTCTTTTAACTTAGCATCTTCTAATGTAAAACATAGATAATTCAATTTCATTTTCTATATTGGATAATATCTTTCTTAGCCATTGCTCCTCTAAAGCAACTATTTGCATTTCTGTTTTATATATCTTATTTTTGAATAGTTTTGAATATCAATATCGCCATTAATAGGTATTACAATAATACTTCCAAATCATCAATTAATGTGGATATATCCATTTCATTGACTAGCCCTTATAACACTAATTATAATATTATCATTATTTTCAGTTACTACTCTAGCATCATCAAGCTGATAAATATTTCTATTAACACCATCTCCTTGGTTTATACCTTCTTTTTATAATATCTTAATCCCTCGCTCAATAATTATTTTTGATTTTTCATTTCGTATATCATTCTCATTTTGTTGGTATCTTTATAAGTGGTGAAAAATCAACTTTCCAAATATCAACACTATCAACAAAATTATTATCATGTATGCAAACATAAGTAGCCACACAAAAGTGTTCCATCAGTATCATAAAAACTCTACGTCCGAAAATATAGCTTGCCGCCACCAATATACTCATTGCTTTCATAAACAAAGCCAAAAGCTTCCCATCTTACCATCTTCAAAATAAAATTTCATCTGAAAAATTATGCTCTTTATTCTCCTCTGTGGATGCAATTAAATTCCACCATTTTGTCTAATTTGCATAGTTATATGTCTAACTCGTAATTTTTATTATATACACAAATCTCTTTCATTGTTTGTTTAATATCCAAACTTGTTTATATCTTCAAAGAAAAGTATTTTCTTTGCCAAAAATAGCACTCTATCATTTTTAATAATCCATTTTCTAAAAATATCATTGCACCGCTCAATATTTTCATTGGAAAGTATTAAATTTACATTGTAACAAAAACCATTATTTTTACTTTTTCCATATCTTTTTAAAGCCAAAATAACAATAATACCCGGCAGTAGAAATCTCTTTTTTATAATTTCTAGATTTTCAAATTGTTCGTAAAGTGCATAATCGCCCAAATCATCACTTATCAATTTAACAATTGCAGCTTCAATATCTACAATACTTGTAAAAATTATCAAGGTATAAACATTGTTCCGATTTCTGGTTTTCCATTTTAACTCATACATTTAGTATTGTCAAATACTTTTCTAATTCAAATAATTTTCACTAGCAACATTATATATTTCAAGTTCTTTTATATTTTTGGTCCAATGCAATGAAAAAATTCTGTTTCATAATGCGATTTGCTAAAAACAATCATATTTATAGCTGGTGTGATATATATTTTTATCGTCAAATAAATTTCTGTTTTATATCAAAAACATAAAGCCTTAAAACCATTATCTTGTTCTATAAAAGTTGCATTATTTAGTTGTAATATTAAATCATTTTTGCCAAAAATTATGTTTCAACATAATATTTAAAAATTTATTTAGATTCATTAGGAAAATTATTATTCCAAAATTTAAAATTATTTTTCAAAATAATTTCCTATGTTGATTCTATCGTTTGCTAATTTTTGGCATGAAATTCTATATTTTTCCATCGACAATAACATTGCCAATATAGAAATTATCTTTATTCAAGATATATTACTGCTTGATATTTTTAGCTATTGCTTCATTGACTTCTAAATGATTTAATCCAATTTCTTGTGCGTGATCTCCCACCATGACCAAATGTGTATGTTTGATTTCTATTTTAATAGCATTAGTTGTTCCGCCGCCTCCTTTTGGCGGCGTGTATTTAATGGTATCATTTGATTTCTCAACCCCACTTCCCCTAGCAACAACTATTCCATCATTACCATTATTGTTCCAATTGTTTTGCATTATTATTCGTATTAGAATTTAAATTATTATTTACATTTTTTCCCTTTATTTGTTTTAACTGCATTTTTCTAATATATCAGTAGCTTCGTTTGCTCCTTTTTAACTGGTTTTCCAAATATATCAGTTGTGCTATCTGCTACCTTAAAGCCACCTATCATAGCAGTCCAAGTTTTTCATATCCATACCGAAATAATCATTTAGTTCATCGCTTTGCACCAAAGCCAGTGGTAATAAGTCGGTAGTATTTATTAAAGCCGTTTCCTAAAGTACAGCTAAAAACCAGAACCACAAGAGGTATGTCTCTATGCAATTTTTACCATTTTTCGTAAAAATCCATTGCTCAAATTATTAAAGCTTCTTTTGGATTGTCTATTACATACAAGCCAAGCTCTTTTGCATTTTTACTTTTTCTTGTAATAATTTTACCAATAGGATTTTTGTGTTATATTTGGTCTTAAATAATTATCTATTATAAATTTATTTTTCTGGACTTATATTTATAAAGTATTTTGCTATAATCCCCATCACTAGCTACAAAGTAGTTTTGAGCTTTTCCGTCTTTGTCTATGTATGTTTGATTTTAAGTGCAATAAATACTCTATCGCTCCTGCTATATCGTCTGAATTTGCGTCAAATGAGGTTAGCCTCATAGCATATCTGTCATACTACACCAGCTATTAAAAGTCGTTTTTAATAGCTTCTTCAGTGAAATGCCTTTTAAATTTTGCATATTCTGCTGATTTTTGTTTTGCTAAGTCTATCTCTCTTTGATGAAGCTGTCTATTATAAGTATCTGCACTTGTAGTTATCTTATATCCTGTGTTTGCTCCCTTTATCTCCATTAGCTATACCTCAGCTATTATTCCTATTAGCTGGGATGCTAATAGGCGTTTGTTGTTATAAGCTTCTAGCTCTTTAGTGCTCATATTTGATGTATCTTTATATAAGATAGAAGATAGTGCTTCATTTACAGCTCACTTAATGCACCAGCTGCAACGTTTTTCATGGAGATAACTTTTGCTGATAGTGCTCCTCACAGCTGAGTGAAGAGCTATCTTACCTAGGCCTGATTCTTTAAATAGTGAGTTAGAGTTTATATTTGATTCATTGCTTGAGTAGCTTCCTACTGCCTTGTAAGCATTATCTGTTGCTTTAGAGATTAATTGATAGTAGTGCATCTTTAAAGTTTGTTTTATAGATGGCAGAGTTTATTCTTTGCGTTTGATGTAGAGCTTAGTAGGGTCTGCATAAGAGAAGGTATAAGTTGGTGTAGTTTATGATGTTGGTATTACTTAGAGTATCTATGCTTGATATATAGCTACTAACATGAGCCTACCCCTGCACTGATGGCTGATTTGGCGAGGGATGATGTATCAACTAGTTGATAAAATCAATAGCTCTTCAAGTACGTTAGCCTATCAACACTTGTCATCGCTTCAATCTGCCGTCATCAGCTTCATATAACACCAGCTTTGACTACTATTTTTAAATACTCATATCTTGTTTTATTGTCAATATTTATATTTATTTTTAACTAGTTCATTTTCAAAAATTTAGCTTAAGATTAGATATTTTGCCTAGCGCTTGAAGGTCGTTTATAGCCTTTAGTCTTAGTTCTATGCCATTTTTAAGTCTATTTTTGCACAACTTCTTTATCAATTTCTATTTTTCTTTGCATGAAATTTTCCAAAAACCATGGATCTTTATCTGATAATGAATAATAATATTTACCAAAATCGGACGCTAACTCATTGTATGAATAAATAATAATTCGCTCTCTTTTTGATAGCACCCAAGAAGTCGACATAAAGTTATCTATAATTTTAAAATATTTAGAGTCGTAAAAGAAAGGATAGCCATCACCCAGAGGATCAAGAAGATAACTAACCTCCACATCCTCAAAATGCAAACCATATACTATATATTTTTATGTAGTTTTAAAGCTCTCTCGCTTCTCGTTTGTTTTTACATCTAACTATCATTTTTTTATCCTTAAATTTCTTAAGTGCCTCGCTAAATAAGTAGTCTACTGTTTTTCTTTAGCTACTGTGCAATCAACCACTCATCTTTTTTTACGCCAAATTAAACCTTGCTTGCCCAAAAGGCATCTTCTAAAAGTCTCATGATACGTATCTGTCTGCTCTTCTCCAATTTTGTCAAGATAAAGCAAATAATATCCTTCATTGTCACTATACTTTGACAATACTTAGTGCAAAATGAGCTTTGGCAAAAGAGTCTGCCAGAATAGTGAATTGTTTTTTTGCATTTGCCCCAATTGCGCAATGTCCTTTAAATAAATCTTATAAAGTTCTCTCATTTTTTTCACTATCTCTAATAATTTCTACAGCCGTATTTTTCTATTATTTTTCCGCTACTTTAAGTATACATTAATCTATCAATGCTTGTCATCGCTTCAAATTTGCCGTAATCTAGTTTTATATAGCACTCATCTTAGAATATAGTAAATGCAAGGAAGTAGATTTATTGATTTTTACAAATACTATATTATTAAACTTTCTATGTTCGGCTATCAATTTTCGCATCTTCATCAAAATCATTAATGGAATAACCTAATAAATTTGAGTAATTTACAGAACTTATAATTATCTTATTCCAAATTTCTGGCATTTCATATAAATCTGTATCCGTATTATTATTTTTACAAATAGTATCAAGTTTATTTTTATATTCTTTTTATAGCTAGGAGCTCATTATTATCAAATAAGTACTTATTTTCTGGTCTTTGTATAAGTTCTAATGGATTAATTATCTCATTTACTAATTCATCACCACAAGTATATTTATCAGTAGTAGCATTGTCTATATATTTTTGATACTCAGTAGAAGCTAATTCAAATAGCCTTTCTAATAATATTTTAGTTGATACATTTTTATTTTTCCCTTAATAGCATTAAGATTTCCGTAAATTCGATTTTTGTTATTTTATTTACCAAACTCATTGCGGTCTATATTATCTATTGTATTATAATCAAAAATCTTTTTATTCGATAACCCAAAATATTTAGAGTATTCTCTGCATCTATTTTTAATCCAGCCCATATAGTTGTTCCGTATATATCACCATTTGGCAGGTTGAGTATTTTTATTTCGCAATATATTTGCAAGTCTAATTTCGTTCTGAAAAATTATTTTTTGAAAACAATCTAATTGTGCTTCTTACAAAAATTGTACAACTTCTTCAATTAAGTCTTCTGGTACCACATACTCGTAGATAGTAGAATTATCAATATATTGTGTTTGATAATCTGTTGAAGCAAGCTTTCTAAAACAAAGACTTTGCCAATAATTCCTTTATTTTTCTCATTTTTAATTTCCTTAATAGCATTAAGATTTCCATAAACTCGATTTCATTATTTTATTTACCAGTTTATTTTTCCTACACCATTGTAGTGTAAAAACTGTGTGCTAGTATCATGAGCAGGCTCTAAACCGCAATAATAAAAACTGTATTTAATGCATTTGCCATTTCTTGCAAAAATCAATGTACTTGTGAGGAATTTTTATTTGCTTCATTAAAATCAAAAAGATAATGTTATGTCGTTTTCATCATTATATATTAGAATATATAGTTCAAAAGATTCACATTTTAAATCGAAAGTCGGTGCATTTTGAACTGAAAATATATATACCCATTTTTGTGTTTCATCAAATCTAAAGTATTTTATAATTTTCTTTTTGATAAATTAGGATAAATAGTGAATTTACATTTAATATTTCCTCAGACATTTTTCATCATCACATACTTCGTTACAGGTACTTTTTCTAATTTTACTTTATTTAACAACAATTCTAATATTTCCATCAATCTATAAAACCTTTAGTATTTCCATTTAATTCTAGCCTAACACCACGACCATCTGGTAATCTTTTTCAAAAAGTGTTATATCTTTATTATTTGTAACTTTCTTAAATTCAATATTAGAATTTAAAATATCTTTCAAATGCTTCATGCCTTGCAAACTCCAAGTATCCATACTACCAGTTGTTTTTACCCTCACTCAGGTTTTTGCCCGCATACTTATCTTAATGCATGACCTATAATGGTGGAGCCTTTATAGGTTTCTTGTATAGAATTTTATTATTTGATTTACAGATATTTTTCTATTTTTATCAAGAGTCTCTGCAATTTTCCCAATGTACCTTTTAGATTTATTTAAATTCGCTTTTATAATTTTAAAATCAATAAAACCAGCAAATTCAAGCAGATAATTTATGAATGCAAAATAGTATCTCTTATCTTTTTCTCTAGAAAATTTAGATCATCTTCAAAGATTTATTGCAAAAGTAGTTAAAAGTTTTCATAATTAGAATCTTTTCTATACTAAAACCAAATCTTTTTATAATTGTACCAACAATCTCTCTTGCTTTTTATCCAAGTTTTTATTTGAATAAACCAAAGTTTTATTATCTATTTTTCTATTTCATTCCAAAAATCTATTCCGAAATTCTTATCCATAAATGATTTTGAAATGGCTTTATGATTTCTAGCTCTCGCTTTGAAAAATATATTTTTATTTCTAGGATATAACGCATATTCGCAAGCTGTTATATATATCTTGCACCAAGTCCTCTACTGTTTCATATTTATCCATAGTTGGATTAACCAAATACTTATCTTGATGCCACAAAAAGCCATTCTACATAAATTTAATAAAAATATCCCTTTTCTACTAGCATTTTAATTCTCCAAAATAGGATTTCCACAAATTGGTATGTGCGTCTCATTGGCCTTATAGCCATCACTATTTCCAAAATTATCTAAGTAATTTTTATTTTATCGTATATTCTTAAAATATAACCTTGTTTAGCATTAAGAAAACTATCTAGTTTTTGACTTGTGCTAGGTGCATGAATAATCTTACATGTCATTATTATTTAGTTTTTATATATCATTTTTCCCAGCCCCATCACGACTATATATAACTATAACAACTAATACTAGCTATTCATCCACCACTTCTATCCCACTTGGACAAATTTCTAGCAAGTGGATTGTTGTACTCTTGCTTGCATTTTTCACACTTTATGACGCCTAGTTCTACGCTTGCTTTGTTCTGGCATTGTAGTAATGCGGACAAACTACGTAGCCATCTTCTTGCGTATCTACTCCGGCAGCTTTTGATACTTGGATCTTGATAGTCATTAAAGATTTTTCGATCGCTTTTTATAAATTTCTAAAAATCAATAAAACCAGCAAATTCAAAGCAGATAATTTCTGAATGCAAAATAGTATCTCTTCTCTTTTTCTCTAATTTAGATCATCTTCTATTTCTTTCGCAAATCCGACCTAAAAGTTCTCATAATTAATATTTTTGGGGCAATACTTAAGACATCGTTTATCCTAACAATATTCCATCTATTTGGGATACTGCCATCAATAATATCAAAAAGCTCAGCACTAAATCCGCAAATACCATCAAAAACTCATCCTTGTTATATCACAATGATAATTTCACCTTGCCTTCATACATCTCTATCAGCAAGACATCATAAATAGTATCTTTTTAAGCGTATCAAATGCACTTAGCTCGCGAAGCTCAAGCGATGAAATATCAACACCCGCTTTAGTTTTACTTTCATTTTACCACCGGCTTTGTTTTATAATCCATCTCATAGTACACTTCATTAGTTTTGAGTTTTTATAAAAATGGACTTCATCTTTACCTACTTTTTACCTTTGCTTTAACCCAATCTTTTTATATCACCACGTTTTTGATAGTTCCGCAATAAGCTTTTTATTACTCATCTTATCTCCAGAGGAGGATTTTATTGTCTTAGATGCTTTAATAGCATTTTCAGTTGAAGTGCCATCGGGATTAAATGTCTCCGAAAAATAAAGTTCTTTTCTTATACTTTTCATACAAAGCAACATTTGCGGCACTATCTTTTGTCTTTTTACCAACTCTATAGCTGGTTTATCATTTTTACCCTTGCCTAGATAAAACCTATCCTTAACTAACTCTTTACACCTTTGCTACCTAAAGCTATCGCAGGGATTGCGTTACCTGCCAGTTCACCACCATGTTTATTATAGCCAGCTTCATCTTTTAAGAAGCTATCTAGACTTACTTTTTTTCATAACTTTCTCTTAAGTGGTATCCATGCTCATATCCTGATCCTATAGGGTTTATAGCTCCTAGTAAGATATCTTTTTGAGCTATTTAGTGGATCCAGATACTATATAGCCAAATATATCTTTATATGGTTTTTATAAAGCCAGAAGCTATATATCTGAGGGCAGAGAATTAAGAGTATTATCTTGATCTTTTATGCTAAGGTATTTTTCATAAAAGTCTTTATTGTCATTATAGCCTTGTAATTTGAATACCTATCGTAATACTCTTTTAGATGTGTTTGCTATATCATTACCATTTACTAAATGGTTGTTAGAGATATTTAAATTATCTTGTATAAATCCTTTTTGCTTTTTAATACCTCTATAGACTCATCACTACTTAGGTTGTTTATATAAAAGTCGTTGCGTCACTATCTACACTAGAATAATATGCTTTTAGCTACTATACTTGTTGCTTTATCCAGTGATATGCTCTTTTCTTTTTAGCATATTCTTGATAGCTCTTTGATCTTATCGGTTTCCCTTTGATGAAGCTGTCTCATTATAAGTATCTGCACTTGTAGTTATCTTATATCCTGTGTTTGCTCCTTTTATCTCCATTAGCTATACCTCCAGTTATTATTCCTATTAGCTGGGATGCTAATAGGCGTTTGTTGTTATAAGCTTCTAGCTCTTTAGTGCTCATATTTGATGTATCTTACATAAGATAGAAGATAGTGCTTCATTTACAGCTCCACTTAATGCACCAGCTGCAACGTTTTTCATGAGATAACTTTTGCTGATAGTGCTCCTACGGCTGAGGAAGAGCTCATCTTACCCTAGGCCCTGATTCTTTTAAATAGTGAGTTAGAGTTTATATTTGATTCATTGCTTGAGTAGCTTCCTACTGCCTTGTAAGCATTATCTGTTGCTTTTAGAGATTACCTGATAGTAGTGCATCTTTAAAGTTTGTTTTATAGATGGCAGAGTTTATTGTCATGTTTGATGTAGAGCTTAGTAGGTCTGCATAAGAGAAGGTATAAGTTGGTGTATTTATGATGTTGGTATTACTTAGAGTATCTATGCTTGATATATAGCTACTAACATATGAGCTCACCCCTGCACTGATGGCTGATTTGGCGAGGGATGATGTATCAAATTTAACCTTGCCATGAGATAAGAGATTGTTTGTTAGCTGAACTGTTGAGTTTGCTATGACAGCTGTTGTCATAGCTGATATGGCTGCACTCTGCAGTTGAGCTAGCAGCAGCTCCAAGTGCTCCAGCTACAGCGGTTCCAGCTCCTGCTGTTAGGAATGTAACGATGGCTGTTATTATTAGAGCTCCCATACCACTAAGAGTAGTTGTCTTATCTTCCCACTCTTTTAGAGTTTAGGAGTGCTTTACTTGATTTATCGTCTCTTCATCTATTGGGGTATTTGAGTTTGATCTTAGCTCTCTTTATAACTCCTTCTTTCAATTCCTCTGAGTTTAAAGAGTCGTTTATAGTTTTAAAGGTTGTAGTGTCTCAGCTTATCTGTTATATCTTTACCATTTAGTGTAAATTTATCTTTTACCTTGATGATGGCAGGTATCTCTATCTCTTCTATCTTGCCTTTTTGTTTTTATAGTAGCTGTTAAAACTCCTGCGTTGTTACTTAGAGTTGTATTTACAGATGTGCTCTTTGATGAGACTAGTTTAAAAAGCTTTTGTATTTACATCTACATTAGTAGCCTCTATGATAGAAGCTAGAGCGTTTTATGGTATTTGAGCTTAGACTTATATCTTTTTGCCAATAGTGTGCTTGTGGCTAAGGTTATAGTTTGAGCTACTCTCTTCACCATTTGATTTTATTAGATCTCCAAAGCCTGAGTCTTTAAATTTAGATGAGCTCTCTAAGCTATATGAGGCTGGGAGTAAGTCAGATTATCAGCTTTTTATATCTAGGCTCTCATCTGCACTGATATTTGAGCCTATAAGTGTAGTATCTTGGCTTTGAAGCTATGTTTATGTTTTTTGGCGTTTAAATCTGAGCTAATGACCTCTTCATTTGTTGAGCTTGCTGACGCGCTTTGTTTGCCAAGGATTTTTCTAGATACAGATTCTGACTTGGTATTAGAGATGCTATTTGTCGATGAAATTTCTATCTCTTCATTGGCCTTTTAAAGTTAAGTTCTCTTTAGCATCTATATTTGAAGCTACTATATTTATATCTTTATTTGCATTGATATTTATATTTTTTTCCCAGCTTTTTATGTTAGAGGCTTTAGCTTCTAGGCTGTTGCTTTCAAATTTAGTAGATGTTTTTCCTATTACAAATGTAGAGGTGCTAAGTGAGCTCAAATTTATCTTTTGCTTCTTTTTAGAGGTTTAGCTTTCTTTTTAGATCGACAACGATATCTTTTAGCACTTCATTGAGCTTTTAAAGATACCTATCCTACTACTCTTATGCTCCTCTTTATGGTAGCTTTCATCATTAGTGTTTGATATAGCTATAAAGCTCTGCGTTTAAATTATATCTTTGTCTGAGTTTAGGTTTGCACCTTTTTAGGCTAAGAGCACTTTTTGGCATTTAAATTTATATCACTTCCAGAGTCTATAGTGCTATAAACTGCCTTTTTGCTACCATTTGCCACAAGATCAAAAGCTGCTCTTATAAAAAGGCATTTGATTTAAAGATATCTTGCTCTTTTTTTAGAAAGAGTGTGAGCTAGCTTCTACGTTGTAGCCATTTTCAAAGAGGATATTGCTCTTTGAGTTTAAATTTATATCTTTGTCTGATTTTTAGTTTAGAGATACTAGATAGATATCATTAGCTGAGTTTTAAATTTATATTATTGCCTGAGTTTAGAGTAGTGCTTACTACCTCTGGAGCTTACGGCACTATCTATAGTTTGCTTTTTGAGAAAGGAGCGATTTAGAGCTATTTATAGCTGTTGCTTCGCTAGTGTTTGACTGTGCTGCTAGTATGATATCACTAGCGTTTAAATTTATATCTTTTAGAGCATTTTAGATGTGATGATGAGACTAAAAAGAGTATTTTTAGCATTTGAGTTTATATCCTTAGCGTCTAAATTTCGCAGCGCTTACTCTTTTTACGCTCTCATCACACTTTCATCCCTTTTAGAGCTTACATGATGAGTGTAGCTAAACTCATCTGCTTTTTATCTCTATATCGTTGCCTGAGTTTAAATTTATATCACCACTCGCATCTAAATTTGAGCCAGAGACTTTTATATCATTGCCAGCTTGTAAATTTATATCGTTTGTGGCCTCTAGGCTAGATGTTTTACTAAACTGGGACTTGGTTTGATCTAAATTTATATTATTCTTTGCATTTAAGCTTAAGTCTTTAGATTTTTAGATCAGAGCTATCTATCTCTATATCATTAGCTACGATGTTAGCATCGCCGCTAGTTGCTAGGTCTGCGCCTTTAGCTTTATCTTTTTATCTGCATTTAAATTTAGACTATCAGCCACTACGCTGCCAGCTAGGCTTATGTTGCCTCTGGCGTCTAGGTCTATATTAGCCATTACTAGAGCTGAGGCTTTTTACATTTTTATCTTTGGCCTCTTTTTAAATTTACTTATGCTCTCATTTCTTGCTTCATATAGACTATCAAGGATATTTTGCTATATAAGCAGAGTTTATACTATCAAGGCTGTAGTAGTAACCTTGGTTTTAACCCTTCTATTTAGGTTTTTAATTATTGGGCTATTAAATATTGGCTCAGAGGGATATCCAGATCAACATTTGCTAGCTTTATATCATCATTTAGTGCATAGCTTGAAAAGTCCTGCGTGCTTCCTACTATGTTATTGCCCGCTGCAAAATACTGCTGGCAAAGCCAACATCTGTGTATGAGAAGTTGTACTTGTGCTTTTTCCGTCCTTAGTTTCCCATTTGCTTTTAAATCCTCTCTATACCATTTCTTTTCTCTTTCCATTTATAAACGCTATAGCTATTTACGTGGTTATTTAGCATTAGAGCTATGTTTTCTACATTATCGCTATTTAGCCTGAGATCTCCTCCAGCATATATAACACTCTTATCGTTTTAACACATCGTTTACATTTAAATTTATATCATTGTTAGCTATTATGCTACCTGGGATGAAGTTTGCCTTATCTTCTTCATTTAGAACATCTTTAACTATGCTATATGTGATAGTTCTTTTTGTTCATTATTCTTTGCTCTACTAGTATCAACTAGAACCTCATTTGTATCATAGTCTAGTCTTAGGGTTGTGAAATATCTTTTGGCTCAGTGCCAACTAGATGTGAGTCTTTGTGTAGATTCGAGCATACAGAGCGCCATCTTTATTTGCAGCCTCTTTTTAATACTAACTCATTTACCTCGTTTTCATCTAGCTCAGCTTATATCCTTACCTAGTTTTAGCTAGTTTAGTGCTTATTTTTCTTTTTAGTTCTTTTAAACTTTACGCTAAAGCTTTATATCTGTTTACTCCCTCTTTTTAGGTGCATAGTGCCTTGTTTATGCACTGTATCCACCCTAGCCTGCGAGCTTGAGTTATTTACCAGCTTTTTAGCTTCTACATTTATATCTTTAGCATAAATTTGGCTTGAAGTATTTACTAGAGTGTCTGCTTTTATGTTAAGGCTCTCTTTGGGCGCTATTAGTGCTTCGTCTTTGTTTGTTATGGTATTTGCTTTTATATTTGTATCTTTATTAGAAGCGATCGCACCAGTATTTACTATATCTCCATCAAGGCTTATCTCTATGTTGTTATTTGCTATAACTAGGCCGTTATTATTTACGCCTACGCCGTTACTTGTGCCAACTAGCTTTATCTTATTAGCATACATACCACCAGGTGCGCTACTATCTAGAGCTAAAGCTGTTTTTCTTGGTTTTTAGCTTTGATGTCGTTATATAGCTTGCCACTACTTGAGCCAACAGCCTTTTTCACCTATGATATTTAGCTCATTTGCATGGATATTTGAGTTTACAATTTAGTGACATTTGAGATGACGTTTCTGTAGCTGCTCTTATCGTTTAGGCCGTCCCCTACGATGTCGATAGAGTTATTGAGATATTAGCTCTATCTCTTTAGGGACTTAGTTTATTGATATTGCCTGTTGTTAGGGTGAGTGAGCGAGAGTTGATCATATTTAGACCATCTACACTTATGCCATTTGGGTTTTGCTATGACCACGTCAGCTCTGCTACCTGCAACCTCTACCTACCTTTTTTAGAGATGATTTCTCAGCTAGATTTACTTTTGTTGATAATAAGGTTTGCCTCTTTATTTAGCCTATAGTTTTGCATCTATCTGTCCAGCTATCTTAGTATCTATGTTTTTGTTAGAGTTATATGATAGTGCCTGTTGTTGGAGTATTAAACCTACTATATTCATTTATAGATACGCCCTTACTATCAGGGGTTTTGTGATGTTTATTATTAGCGTCTCGTTAGGAGCTTTTTGTAGTATATCAGGGCGGTTACTAGCACCTGGGTCAGCTATGATACTTGGCTCATTTGCTAATGCTGGTGAAGTGGCAAGTAGCAAAGAGAGCTTACGTAGAGTAAGCCCATGGTTAAAAAGGCTGAGGCTTTTGTGCATTTGAATGTGATTGTTCTTTAGCATATTTTATCCTTAGAAATTCGTAGCTTATGATGAAATTTACATTTGTTGATTTAGTTTCAAAGCTCTTTGGTTTTATAAAGAGGCTTAGAGACTGATATGTCGTAGCTTAGGTTGTTGTGGGCTTTTACTTTGCCTCTTAGACCTATGGCGTATCCTGCAAAGTGTTTTTATCCTTTATGCCGCTACTTGCTGCTCTTACCATGCCAGCGTCAAGCCCAGCATAGACAGAGTTGCTCTTATAGTAGTTATATGAGAGGGTATTTCTTACGCTTACTCCGTGGTTTCCAACAAGAGAGCTCTCCCCGTCAAATCCCCTAACACTGTGGTATCCACCAATACTAAATTTATCCTGCAAGCTTAGTTTATTTAGACCATATCTTGCGTTGATATTTAGATCATAGCTTAGTGGAAGCTCAAATTTATATTTGTAGTTTAGGTTTACGGTATTAGAGCAAACCTTGATGTTGCCTCTCCGCTATCCTCTAAAGGATCAGGCATGGATCTAAATATCCCAGTGCCTTTTTTATAAGCTAGCTTGGCGCTAAAAGCTTGGTTGTAAGAATTCCAGCTTGATTTTACGCCTACCTCGTATCCAGCATTTCTTCTAGCTTGGTTATCTAGCTCGTAGTCCTCTAGGTAGTTTTTATTTTTCTCTTAAATAGCTTTACATAAGCACTATTTTTGTAAGTGAGTCCCCTATAAAATGTATAAGCAAGACTTAGTGAGTCGCTCTCGCTTCTACCTTTATATGTATAGAGATTGTAGGCTGCGTTTATGATCTGGGCGTAGTCATACTTGCTCTTTTTCATACTCAGCATAAAAGTATCCAAATGGGATACTAAAGCCGTAATAGTAGTTATTTGAAGCTCGTGATCACTTGCGCCATTAAATTTATTAGTCACCTTATACTTTTTAAAGTACATCCTTGCCACGTGAGAAGCTAAAAATTTCGTTAAATCCAAGTAAATTTGGTGTGCTTTAATTTATCATTGCTTGATATTTGCTGCTTTGTTTTGAGCCAAGATTATCAAGGGCTAATGGTCGCTTTTAGTGGAAAGCTCTCTACTCTAGTGATCACTATGTTTGAAAAAAGCCAGCTCTATTTGAAGGTAAGATTTAATACTAACGTCATTTTTCGAGACGTTTTGTAGTGACTCAAGAGCCTGCTCGATATCTCTTATGTTTGCCACTTTATTTTTATGAGAGTACTCACCAAATGCGCTAAATAGACTCGCTCTATTTCTTTTGGGTGTCAAGCTCATTGATGCTTATATCATCTATTAGAGCAAGATTTATCACAAACTCTAGCTTGGCATCTTTTAGACTCTTTGTAACTAGGGCTAGCACTTGAAGTGATATAGCCACTTTTTATTATCTCGTTGTTAAAAGAGTTTTATGATTAGATTGATAGAGTTTTTGCCAAGACAGCTGCTTGGTTTTAAAAGTCAAGCTTGTTTAAGCTAGCCTCTAAAATAGAGTTAAATTTAGAGTAGTTTGTATTATAAGCTTTTTCTTTCATTATAGCCTCATCAGCACCACTACTGGCGTTAAAGCTAGCTACTTCGTTCTCACTAAGAAGTGAAATTTTTATCTATTTTAAAAGCATGGGGTTTTCGTTTAAATTTGTAGCTTACCTTCTGAAGCTGGTTTTTCGTTAGCAAATTATGTTGGAGCTTTCGTTAAAAAGCTTGCCATATTCGCCCTAATCTCTTCGTTGTTTAACTCATTTTTAGATTAGTCTCATTAGCAAGTAGCGCAGCACACACCATGCTTAAAGATAAGAGAGTTCTCATCTTAACCTTCCTTGGAAATAACTATAAAGTTATATTTTTTTAAAAATAATTTAGTGACATTATAAAGGATATAATATTAAATAAATATTAAAAAATATAATAAGAAAAAGAATTTTTATACAAAAAATATTTCAAAAATGAAACTTTCAGCTATATAAATGGTAAAGGCAAGCGATGACATATAAACAAAAACCAAAGAGGATATCAAGGACATCAAATACTGCAAAAAGCTAGTTTACCTTAGTTTTTAAACAATCATACTTTTTAAGATTTTTAATATAAAAAGCTTCCAATCCTTAAGAAAAAGAATTAATATTAAGAGCAAAAATAGGCTTTTTAAGCGAAAATTTTCGCAAATGGCGTATCTGCCAAATATTGATAAAGCACTTTCAATATATTTTACTATCAAAATGAGCCAAATATTGAAAAACTAAAAGCGTTTTTAAACTTGCTTTTTAACTTTTTGTTATAATATCCCATCAAAAATAAAAGGGATATTTTTATCCGAATTAAGGTTTTAAAGTTTGAGAGTATATTTAGACAATAATGCCACAACGATGGTTGATCCAGAGGCTTTTGAGCTTATGAAGCCGTTTTATTGTGAAAAATACGGCAACCCAAACTCACTTCACAATTGGCTCAGAGACCCACCCAGCACTAAGAACAGCGCTAGATCAGCTCTACGCTGGCATAAACGCAAAAGATAGCGACGACATCGTCGTTACATCATGTGCGACCGAGAGCAACAACTGGGTCATAAAAGGCATCTACTTTTGACAAGATCGCCACCGGCGAGAAAAACGCATCGTCACCACTGCAGTCGAGCACCCAGCCATTTTAGCAACTTGTACTTTTAGAAAAAGCATGGCGTGGAGCTTACGGTTTTAGACGTAAATAGCGACGGCATCGTCACTCCAGAGCAGCTAAGAGCCGTCATGGACGAAAAATGTCGCGCTTGTCGCCATAATGAGCGCAAACAACGAAACTGGCATGATCTTTCCTATAAAAGAGCTTGCCAAAGTCGCCCACGAATACGGCGCATTATTTCACACTGACGCCGTGCAGGCAGTCGGCAAGATAAAGATAAATGTTCAAGACTTAGGGCGTTGATTTTCTAAGCTTTTTCAGCGCATACATTCACGGACCAAAGGGCGTTGGCGCGCTATATATAAAAGGATAGCATGCCGCTGAGCAGCTTGCTTCACGGCGGCGAGCACATGGGCGGACGCAGAAGCGGCACACTTGACGTACCAGGCATCGTCGGCATGGGCAAGGCACTTGAGCTAGCAAATAAACTTTGATGGACTTCGAGCACTCGCACGTTCGCCGTTTGCGTGACAAACTTGAAGACGCGCTACTGCAAATTCCCTGACGTTAGCGTCGTTGGCAAAAAGATCAGCGCGTGCCAAACACTATCCCTAGCCTCTATCAAAGGCGTCGAGGGCGAGGCTATGCTTTGGGACCCAAATAGAGCTGGCATAGCGGCGTCTACTGGCTCTGCCTGTGCGAGCGAGACGCTGAGAGCAACCCTATCATGGAGGCGATCGGCGCTGACAAAAGAGCTAGCCCACACCGCACTTAGACTCTCTCTTTCAAGATTTAACACCGAAGAAGAGATCGACTACGCGATCGAGCAAATAACAAAGGCTGTAAAATAGGCTAAGAAGCATATCAAGCACCTTCGCGTACGCCCCAGAGTGGCATAAGAGTGGATTATAAAATTTAAAGGAAAAACATGGCAAAAATAACTTAATCGGAGGCTCTATCTGGGACGAATACTCCAAGGTAGTGCAAGATAGGATGAATAATCCTAAATCCATGGGCGAACTCACCGAAGAGGACGCCAAAAAAAGCAAATGCAAAACTTATCATCGCTGACTTTGCGCAGAGAGTCGCGGCGACGCAGTCAGGCTTTATTGGCTCGTTGATGAGAAAACTGACAAGATAGTAGACGCTAAATTTAAAAAGCTTTGGCTGTGGCACGGCGATAGCTAGCTCTGATACGATGGCTGAGCTTTGTATCGGCAAAACGGTCGATGAAGCGGTTAAGATCACAATTTAGATGTTGAAAGAGCTATGCGTGACAACCCAGACACCCCAGCCGTCCCACCTCAAAAGATGCACCGCTCGGTCGCGGCATACGACGTCATCAAGGCAGCTGCGGCAAGCTACAAGGGCATAGACCCAGAGCACTTTGAAGATGAGATCATCGTTTGCGAGTGCGCTAGAGTTAGCCTTTGGCACGATCAAAGAGGTGATAAGACTAAACGACCTTCACACGGTTGAGGAGATCACACAATACACCAAAGCTGGGGCATTTTGTAAGTCATGCGTAAAACCCTGGCGGCCACGAGAAAAAGAGTATTATCTAGTCGATATCTTGCGTGATACAAGGGCTGAAATGGAGCAAGAGAGGCTACAAGCCCAAGCCAACGCTCAAGCAAACAACACCCTTTTAGCGACGTTAGTTTTGAGAGCATGACGATGGTTGGCCAGCTAAAAGCGGTCGAGTCGATCATCGATAAGGAGATCCGCCCTATGCTTAGTGATGGACGGCGGAAATTTGAGAAATTTTAGACATCAGAAACGACAACGGCGAAAACACAGACATCTACATCCGCTATCTTGGCGCTTGTTCTGGCTGTGCGAGCGGCTCGACTGGCACGCTTTATGCGATAGAAAAATGTCTTGCAAGAAAAATCTCAGCCCAAAAATCAGGGTAATGCCTATATAATTTATTGATTAGCTCCGCTTGGGGCTAATCCTTTTGTACTTTAGCCTTTTGCATTTCTCGTACCACTTCTAGTCTGCGCCAAGTCGCCAACCATTTCTTCTCAAACTGCGATCTATTAAAGGTTCTCTGACGCTTAGCAAGCTGGGCTGTATGCGTGGCGATGAGCGTTTCTAGCTCGCTTTTTGTACTCACCCTCCAAAAACTGCTTGCACTCTTTTAGCCCTATCGACTTTAAGGGTTTTGGCTCGCTCTTATACTTCTCAAATAAAAAAACTTCGCCTCATCTATCAAGCCCTCATCTAACATATTTTTCGTTCGCTTTACGATGCGAGCTCTAAGCTCTCTTTATCCCATGACTCAAATATCGCAAGCTCTTTTATGACGCTCTTTGGTATTTTTGCTTTAACCAAACGCTTGGGATCTGTCCGCCAATTTATAATTTGATACCATTTTTTTCGAGGCGATAAGAGTCGTTTTAGTCACTGGCCTCGCAAACTCAGGATCATTTTGTAAAGCTAGCTCGTAAATTTCTTCGTTGCTTAATTTTAGCTCGCACTTTGGCACGTCTGGCGCAAGACCGCTAAGCATCGCCTTTAGATAAAAAGCCGCTCCCCGCCTGTGATGATGAGCGGGCGCCTTGCAAGCGCGTAAAATTCTTTGCATTTTTATACTCAAAAAAATGCCCCAACGCCAATCCCTCATCAGGGTACTTTTCATCCACCCCAAAGTGCCTCACAACCCCCAGTTGCCAAGGCTTTGGCTTTGCGCTGGCGATATCTATCTCTTTATAAAGTGCTAGTGAGTCAAGGCTTAAGATGACGCCACCAAACTCCTTTGCCAGCTCAAAGGCTAGATCGCTCTTGCCGCTTGCCGTGGTGCCAATTAGCGCTAGTTCTTTAAACAAATTTAACCCTCGTAAAAATGAGCTAAATAGCAAAATTTCATCGCTATTTTCGTTGCTTTTGCCCTCTTTAATAAGATCAGCCAAAACGCCTGCAAAGTGCGGTGCGTAACTTAGTTCATTTAGCCCGTACGCTTGGTTATAGAGTAAAATTTTTGATATGTCTCATCTCGTCCGATCGCTGGCTTGTCGTTTGAGCTAAGAAGCACGTAAATTTGCCCTAAAACTAGGCTCTTTTAGCTCGCTTATGCCAAGGTGTCTTTTTAGCTCGTTTAAAAATGCGTTGATCTTTTTCTGTTTTTACAAGCGTATCGATCGCGCCCACTTGTAAATTTGTGATGATCGTGACGCCATTTTTGGTTGGATAAATTTTGGCAAACATATCATTTAAAATGATCGGTTTTTAAGGGATTTGCCCCTCGCTTAACGCAATATCTATGGTGTATAATTTAGCCAAAATGGCACTTAATTTGTCCCAAGCTTGCTTGAAAGCTCCACTCTTGCCAGCCACGACAAAGCTATCAGCCTCGTACTCGCCAGCACTGCCAACTGCCTTTTGCACGGCTTGCCCCTGCGTTTTTAGCTCATACCCTTTCATCGTTTATAAACTGCACTCCAAGCTCGTTTAGCTCGCCAACAAGCGCCTTTTTTTAGCTCACCTGCATCGATACTTGCGTTTTTTTGCTTAAAATTTAGCGCCCCTTTTATGTTTTTTTATTTATAAATCCAGAAATTTACTAGCTCACTATCCACGCTAGAAATTTCTTGCTCACTATCAGCGACCCTTGTCTCATCAAGCCTCTTTTTAAAGCTCTCATCCTCGCTAAAAAACAAGATAGACGCCACTTTTTTTCAGATTTTATCTGCGGATATTTTTTTCGTTTAGCTCTTTTTAAAATTTTCAAAGCTCTTTTGTCCAAATTTCTTAAACAAAATTCCTCATCTTTTATCGTGAGCCTTTGTTGATTTAAGCGTAAATCTGCCATCCAAGCCCCTAAAGTTTTTCATTTAGACAAAATCGCCATATCAAGCTCGCTTTTTTTTACTAACTAGCCCCAAAAATGAGCTAGATATCGCTCCATCTCTTGCGAGCGCTGGGGTGTTAAATGGGGTTAAAATCTCGTTCTCAAACTCATCTTTTTGGCTACTAATAACTAAAATTTCTTCATTCTTTTTAGCTAGCTCATGCCGTAAATAACGCACTAAAACTGCCTCCGATTATCGCTATTTTACTCATCATAACCCTTCTGTTTTAAAATAATGTGGCAATGATAATATAAATTTAGATTTAAAGCAAAATGGTGTAAAATCAGACACTTTTTAAAAAGATGGAAATTTATATGATCAAAAAGCTAAAAAGATATCGCAGAACTCATCGTTTTTAAGCACTCGGTTTTTGCCCTGCCCTTTATCTTTTGTGGCGATGATAGTTGCGAGCAAGATAGAAAATGGCTCAGCTTGGTTTGGCTTTAAACCGCTTATTTTAGGCACTCTTTGCGCAGTCAGCGCTAGAAATTTCGCCATGGCGTTTAACAGATATCAAGACGAGGACATCGACAAGCTAAACCCACGCACCGCAAGCCGTCCAAGCGTCGATGGGCGCATCGGCAAGGGCAATATGCAGCTTTTTATCGCAGCAAACGCACTTATCTTTATCATCTGCGCTTATTTTGTAAACTCGCTCGCCTTTTGGCTGAGCTTCCCTATCCTTGCCGTGCTGGCGGATACTCACTATTTAAGCTGATTTAGCGAGCTAGCGCACTTGGTGCTAGGCCTTAGTCTTGGACTTGCTCCCTATCGCTGGCGTGGTCGCAGTGAGCGCTGCTATACCGCTTTGGAGCGTGCTACTTTGCCTTGGTGTGACATTTTGGGTGGCTGGATTTGACCTGCTTTACTCGCTTCAGGATATGAAATTTGACCAAGAAAACAAGCTCTTTAGCATACCAGCGATATATGGCGACAAGGGCGACACTATTTTTTTATCAGCCATTTTTCACGCTCTAGCCTTTTATACTCTGGCTACTTTTTGCTTGGGCGGCTGGACTTGGGGCGATGGCGTTTTTGGCATTGTGGTAAGTGGCGTGATATTATTTTTTTCGAGCATAGGATCGTAAAGGCGCGATTTTAGCAAGATAGACAGAGCGTTTTTACGCTAAATGGCTACTTGGGAATTTTATTTTTCATCTTTGTTTGGATAAGCGTATTATGAGCGAAGCAAGGCTTTTAAGGCACCTCTTAGCATGGTTTATGAGCGTGATAGCTCGGGAGATGAGAAATTTAAGAGATTTGAACTCCATCTTGCCAGGTGACGAAGATGCGCTTGAGCGTGGCTAAAGCGAGCCAAATCACGTGGCGAGACCAAAGAGAGCGACCAAGTCTTGCTAACGCTTGTCATCGAGCTTCCATAGAAAGATCGATGCGCTAAGTGATTATATAAAAACGAACACAAGCAGTATCTGCCACTAAGTGAGAGCGTGGATATCGACGAGATCGGCTTTACGCATATAAAAATAAGCGAAGATAAACTTTAAAAAGATGAAATTTATTACGCAAGGATTGCGATGCCTATCTTTCCAAAGAGAAATGTGAGCCTTTATCTAAGGGCGCAGGATGAGAGGTTAGCAAAGATAGAGAATATGCACGAAGAGGACGAGGCCGACTGGAACGCTTATGTGACGGCTAGAGAGCGTGTGATGATAAGAGAGCTTAGAGCGACTCGTAAAGGAAAAATATGGAAATTTACATTTTTTAGGTTTTGGTATCGTTTTAGCGATAATAATAGCTTTGATATTTATAAAAAGATAGCGAGACAAATAAGAATTTGGCAAGATATGAGCGTGCCATAGAGAGCGCCATGCAAGAAAAACCACAATCTCAAAAAAACAACTAGCCGCACTAGCAAGCTTTTAAGCCTGATGATGACGAGCAGCTAAAAGATGTAAAAGATGAGCTAAAAAGAGCAGATAAATGAGCAGATAAATGAAAAATCGTGCCGATAATCCGCGCTATAAAAGAGCATCGAGCGAGTGATCGATGACTTTGCAAACGAGCAAAAAGATAGGATGTTTAACCTTGAGGAGCGAACAAGAGATATCAATAAAATCGCCCCAAGTGTTATCAACGAAGAAGAGCAAATTCTAAAAGATGTTTAAGGACGGAAAGAGCGCAAACCATGATCGCTAAGGACCTTCACGTGGGTATGGGGCGAGTTGAGTTTGTGCTAAATTTTCATAAATTAGCCTCAAATTTATAGGCTAATTTTAAAAAGACAAAACTACTCTTAAACTACAAAATTAGCTTACATTTTTATTTAAATTTAAATCTTTTAACCTATAATTGAAAATTAAAAAGCTATAACCAAGCTTAAAAAAAGGTGCTTTATGCTAATAGATAAATATGGTCGGATTGTTGATTATTTACGAATTTTCTAGGACGCGCAGCCTGCAATTTTAGATGTAGATATTGCATGCCTACGACACCATTTAGTTGGACGCCAAAAGAGAATTTACTAACATTTGAAGAGCTATTTTTATTTGTAAAAGTAGCTATCGATGAGGGCGTGAAAAAGATCAGGATCACAGGTGGCGAACCGCTCGTGCGCAAGGATCTGGACGTCTTTATAAAGATGATAAGCGATTATAAGCCAGATATCGATCTAGCACTTCACGACAAATGGCTTTTATGCTCGCCGCACTTTTGCCAAAAAGGCTAAAGGACGCTGGACTAAAGCGCATAAATATGTCGCTTGATACGCTAAATGAGCAAAAGGCTAAATTTATCGCTCAAAAGAGCGTCTTGCACGAGGTTTTGGCTGGCTTTGAGGCAGCACTAGATGCTGGACTAAAAGTCAAGATAAACACCGTCGCACTAAAAGGTTTTAATGACGATGAGCTTGTAAATTTGCTTGAGTTTGCTAATGAAACCTCAGATCAGATTTATCGAATATATGGAAAAATCCACACGCCAAAGATGATCTAAAAAGGGCTAAAAAGCGACGAAATTCTAAATATCATCTCGCAAAAATATAACGTCACAAAAAGATGAAAAGTCGCCAAATGCGCCTGCGTCTATTTATAGGCTCGATGACGGCTATAATCGGCATCATAGACCCACACAAACACGACTTTTGCGAGAGTTGCAAACCGCATTAGGCTAGGTGTTGAGGGACTTTGATACCATGCCTTTACTTTGAAGATGCGCTAGCATCAAAAAGCGGTCGAAAAGGGCGATATCGTCGCCGCAAGTGAAATTTTAAGGCAAGTGCGTGCCAACAAGCCAAAAGAGAACAAATGGGCTATCGGAGCTGGCAACGAGACCTCCTCAAGGGCCTTTACCAAACTGGTGGTTGATGAGCAAAGAGCTAGAATTAGTTGAGGCATTTTTAAGTATCCAAGGCGAGGGCGCTTATCAGGGCAGGCTCGCTATATTTTTTTACGCTTTTTGGGCTGTAACCTAAACTGCTCTGGCTTTGGCGTAAAGACAATATCTTTAAAAACAGGCGAAGAGCTATTGGGGTGTGATAGCATAAGAGCCGTTTTTTAAGGGGCATTTTCATCACAAAAAGGTATAGCTCAGATCAATTTTAAGCCTAGTTGATGGGCTTTGCAAAGGCCTAGAGCAAAAGCCTATCATCGTTTTAACGGGCGGCGAACCACTCATCTGGCATCAAAATAAAAATTTTCATAATTTGGTAAGAAATTTGCTTTATAAATTATGAGGTGCATTTTGAGACAAATGGTACGATCTTGGTTAATTTTGATAAATCTCAATTTATAAAAACTGCCATTTTGCACTTGGCGTAAAGCTAGCAAACAGCGGAGTTAGCGAGCAAAAACGCATACTCTAGACGCTATTTTAGCTATCAAAAATAACGCAAAAAGCAGCTTTTAGAAATTTGTCCTATCTCGCTTTGACGAAAGTGAGCTGGAGGAAATTTTATATAAAAAAATAGAACAATTTAGCAGTTTGGTGCATGGCGATGGGTGCAAATGAGAACGAGCTAGGTAAAAATGCTCTAAAAACGGCGGAATCTGCCATAAAGCATGGATTTAACTATTCAGAGCGTATCCACATCAGGGCTTTGGAGCGATAAAGAGGGTGTTTGATGATTATTAGAAAACTTTTTAGATTTGAAAAATGCGCATATTGTGAGATTTTTGTAGCTCGAAACGTTGCAGGACGAGCATCCACGGCCATAGCTATGTGGCAGAAATTTTACTTAGCTCAAATTTTTCTTGATAACGCTGGCATGGTCTATGACTTTGGGCTGATGAAGCAAAAATATAAAGACGATCATCGATAGCTTTGACCACGCTACGACCATATTTGCAGGTGATAGTGATGAATACAAAAACGACCTAAAAAGCACTCTGCAAGATGGATAGAAATACCACAAAATCCAAGCGCAGAGCAGTTTTGCCGTATATTTTTGTCATGATTGAGCGGATGCTTGAACTTAGCGTGATGAACAACGGCGAGCGCGAAGTGAAGCTCATAGCGTCATCGTCCATGAGACCGATACTGGCTATGCGCAGTGCTTCAAAGAGGACGCCGAAAATGTGCAAATGGGCGAGATAAAGGCTTAGCGATATCAAATTTTTCTAAGGCCGTTATAGACGAGTGGGAAGATAAAAATTTGCTTTGAAAAGATGATAAATAAGATAAAAATAGAAAAATCCAAAGGACGTTTAATGAAAAAATTTATAACCTCTTTTTGCTTATAGCTAGCGTGTTTTTGGGATGTGGCGACAAGGAAGAGGCAAAAAGTGACGTGAGCGAGCCAGTCCCTAGTGATGTTACGATAGCTCAACCTGATGCGAATGTAACTATCGACGAACAGCTGCCACCTGAGCCAGTCGTCGAGGAAAAACGAGCCACCTAAAGATAAAAAAATGAACGAACATTTAGCCTCGCTTTTTGCCTACACTTTGCCATTTCATGTGGCGTTTTTATGCGCTACTTGCCTTAGCGGCGATTTATCTACTGCTCACACAGCTTGGGGAGCGCTAGCAAAAACTACGTCCTTCGTATAAGATATTTTCTGCCTATTTATCACATGTTACTTAGCTTTTTGGTGCTAACTGGGCTTATTTTGTGGGCATATTATAGCTATGAGCCGTAATTTAACGCCATAAGAATGCTTATTATCTTGATAGCCCTGATCGCACTCAGCGCCATAGGATATAAAAAGACTAAAGAGATATGCCGTTGCTGGTGAGCTAGAGAAATTTAAGAAAATTTACCCTTTGTTAAAGGCATTTGTGAGATTATTTTGATCATCATTGCAGGAATTTAGATGAAATTTTATATGACAAAAATGCTGGCGACGAGCGCTTAAAGATAGTAAATGAGGCCTTTTTACACCCTAAAAAGCAAGAAGGGTTGAGGTAGGAGATCGCATAAGTGTTAGAAATTTGCGTGACGGCAAAGAGTATATCTACGAGGTTGATGAGATAGAGCGCAGAAGTGCAAAGTTTAAGCCTTTGTATTTGCTAGCCTAAACAGCGAGCATAATTTGACTTCACCATCGCTTGGGCGGTCGTTGATCCAAAGACGATCGAAAAAGCGCCGCCATTTTAAATGAGCTTGGCGTCGGCAAGATCGCATTTGTCTACACTAAATTTTTCTCAGGCACATTTCAAGATCGACCTTGAAAAGCTAAACTACATAAACGCACTTTCATGCGAGCAGTGCGGACGAACGTCGCTAATGGAGTTTGAAATTTATAAAACTGAGACGAACTAATGAGCGTTTATAAAAAATGTCTCAGCCACAATTTCGGCGGTAAGAAAATGTAAATGAAAAAGAGATGATGAGATATTAATAATCGGTCCAGAGGGCGGATTTAGCGATGATGAGACGGCCAATTTAAAAATATCTACGGCCTAAATACAAAAAAATATCTTAAGATCACAGACCGCAGTCATATCTGTGGCGACAAAGTCTTTTGCTTGATTTATTTGATTTTTAGATTAGTTTTTATATAATCAGCAACTTTTAAGGTAACAAATAGTCCAAAATAATAAAGGAAAGATAATGAAAAAAGAGATCCATCCAGAGTATGTAGATTGCACCGTAACTTGCGCGTGTGGCAACACTTTTTAAAGACAAAGTCAAACAAAAAGCGAAATCAGAATTGACATTTGCGACAAGTGCCACCCATTTTTCACAGGCAGCGAAAAGATAGTTGATAGTGCTGGCCGTGTTGAGAAATTTAAGAAAAAATACGCTCAAAAATAAGCCTTGCTCTACTTTGTTCCTACTCCAATAGGAAATTTAGAAGATATCTCGCTTCGCGCGATCGAAATTCTGCGTGAATGCGAGATAGCTATCTGCGAAGATACAAGAGTTTGCAAAAGCCTTGTAAATCTGCTAAACGAACGCTTTGACGCAAATATAAATATCTCAGTCTATCCCACTTCACACCCACAATGAAGATGATTTTTGCAGATGAGTGATGAATGTAAGCAAAAACGTAGCTTATATGAGCGATGCTGGCATGCCAGGCATCAGCGATCCAGGTGTGAGCCCTAGTAAGATACGCTCAAAAAATGATATCAAATACAGGTACTAAGCGGAGCAAACGCCGCACTTCTAAGCGTAGTAGCAAGCGGACTTTTGCGATAAAGATTATCTTTTTAGGATTTTTACCAAATACCGGCAGAGAAAGAGCCCCTAGCCATACAAAAACGCTCTAAACTTAGCCTATCCAGCCGTCATCTACGAAAGCCCAAAAACGTATCTTAGATTTGATAGAGAGCATCGCAAATTTAGAGCCAGAGAGAGATTTATGCCATAAAAGAGGCTACCAAAAATTTGAGACCAAATTTAAAGGCACAGCCAAAAGTAGCCCAATTTTAAAAAGCAAAGTTTAAATGGCGAGTGGGCGGTAGTTATCTCAAAAAGTGCTAACACAGCCACTCAAAAATATCACAAAAGATGAGATCCTCTCACTTGATATCGCCCCCAAAAAGCAAAAGGCAAAACTGCTTAGCAAAATAACCGGCGAAGATGTCAAAAGATATACGACCAGCTCATAAAAGAATAATTTAAAAGCTCAAATTTACCCACAAAGTTTCAAAGTGAGTCAAATTATAGGGTAAAATAAGTTAACTTTACTTGATTTTAGCTACCATAAGCCACTATGATAATATACGGAAAAACAGCTATTTTTACATATTTTGAACAAGCGCCCGCAGATCCTAGAAGAGATCTATCTCTCAAAAGAGTGTGATAAAAAAACTTTTCTCAGAATTGGCGACAGGCAAGAAGATCATCCGCGTGGATAATCAAAAGGCACAGTCGATGGCGCATGGCGGCAACCATCAAGGCTTTTTAGCAAGCGTTAGCGAGTTTGATATTTTCAGACTTTGTCGAGCTTAAAAGCTACACTTTCGTAGCCGTGCTTTTACGGCATAAGTGACGTCGGCAATATCGGTGCTATCGCTAGAAGCGCCTATGCTCTAGAGTCTGCGAAGGGCTAGTTGTCGTTACAAAAAGTGTAAATATGCAAGGCGTTTTAAGGTCAAGTAGCGGTGCCGCTTATGAGATACCAATAGCGATCTTTGAAGACGGACTTTAGCCTGCTAAACGAGCTAAAACAGTGTGGTTTTAAGCTCTATGCTACGGCAAGCAACGGCAAAAATATAAAAGAGATGAATGGCTGGCAAAAGGGCTTTGGTGATGGGCTCAGAGGGCGAAGGCATACCGCAAAAAGCTCCTAGCAAAGTGCGATGAGTGCGTCGGTATCAAGCTAAAAAGATGGCTGGGACTCCCTAAATGTAAGTGCGACTTTTGCGATAATTTGTGATAGGGATGATAGATGAGTGAATTAGAATTAAAAGAGATAGGCATAAAGGAAATTTCGCGTAAAACGCACATCGAACCCACGTTTTTACAATACATTTTTGACAGAAAGTACTGAAAAAAATTATCACGCTTAAACATCAGAGGCTACGCCAAAGTATTTTACAGCGTGAGTATGGCGTCGATCTTAGCGAACTACTCGCCGAATACGACGCATTTATGCAAGAAAAACATGCCTGATGAGAGCAAAAACCGTAGTTAGCCCAAAAGATCGCCTCATACACGCCTGATGATATATCAAACCAAAGGCAAGGCGGCGGATCTGGCTTTTTCTTTTTGGATCATTATCCTAGCTATCATCGGCGGCGGTGCTTACTATTTTGACGCTTACAAATACGTCCAAGAAATTTCATCGCGACCCTAAACGAAGACAACACAAGTGTGAGCTACTCGCAGTCAAGCATCGTAAATGAAGTGAAGAAAAAAACATCATCGACACAAACGTTACGATCACGCAAAAATGCTCCAAAAATAGAGGCAAATGCTTCAAGTGTGAATATTCAGCTCCTGCTGAGCAAAACGTGACTGTAAATCCTGCTAGCGTAGATCAAAATGCCCTAAAAGCCTAGCATGGCGCTCCAGCCAGCTCAAAAGTAGAGCAAAACGCGACAAAAGCCACTAAAATGAAGCAGTTATCACACCAAAACAACGCGTTTGGATAGGCATCATCAACCTTGAAAATGGTCAAAAAAACATCAAGCGACACAAGCAAAAGATGTGAGCATAATTTAGACCAAAGACAGCTAGTAGTCTCGCGGAAATGGCAACATCGAGGTTAAGATCGGCGATAAAGTGACGAAGTATAAACCCGAGCCGCCCAGCTAGATTTTTAGTAGAAAACGGCGAGATGAAATTTGTAAGCTACGACGATTGTCGAGCTTAACAAGGGACAAGTCTTGGTAAAAAGTCGCGATTTTTGTCATTTTAGCGTTTTTGCCTACGCTTTTGATATAGCAACCAGCGCAAACGCCCCTAAGTAACGGCAGAGGCGCGCAAATTCTTTAGAAAATTGAGACAAGATGGCTCGCTAAATGTGGGCGAGCTAGTCTCTAGGCTAAAAGCAAAGTGGCAGCTTTGATAGCGCTTCGTTTGGCTCAAATAGCTTACATTAGATTATCAGCCAAGAAAAAGTGCCATCAGCGCTTTTTGTAAAGTCGATAAATTTAGCCCTTAATGATGCAAATATAAGCGTCTCAAGGGTAGTCACTAAACAATAGCGACCAAATTTTCTTACGGCGTCTTGGCTGTAAAAAGTGGCGGCATAGACCCAATTTGCTGTGCTACGCTTACTCAAAGCGGCTTTAGAAATTTTAGGATTTGACAGAGTTGATGGAAATTTGAGACATTTTCTTAGACGCCAAAAAGATAAGCCTAAAGGCCATAAGCGTAAATTTCAACGAAGAGACTCCACTTTTAAAAAGTGGCGGTTCGTATCTAGTCGATGTAGCAGGCGCTAGCGGGCTAAATATCATCTCAAACGAGCCAAACAAATGGGTGCCGCTTGTTAGAATTTATGATAAAAACTTAAACCAAATCGATCTAAAAAGAGAAAAACGATATAAAAACTAACTACACCATAAATTTAGCTAACGACGCAAAAATACGCACTAATCAGCGATAATAACGACATAAATAACATAAAAAAACGAGATAATCATCAAAGCTTTATAAAATAGGAGCAAACAGTGTTTGACGAGATAAGATTTAATACGATTGAGCGTTTACCTAACTACGTTTTTGCCGAAGTAAATGCGATCAAAAATGGCCGCACGCAGGGCTGGCGAAGACATCATAGACTTCTCTATGGGCAACCCAGAGGGCAGAACACCGCAGCACATCGTCGATAAACTATGCGAGAGCGCGCAAAAAGACAAGACTCACGGCTACTCAGCCAGCGCTGGGAATTTACAAGCTCCGCCTTGCCATTTGCAACTGGTACAAGAGAAAAATACGGCGTAAAGTTTAGACCCAGAGACCGAGGCAGTCGCCACCATGGGCAGACAAGAGGGCTTTGTCCACCTAGCCTAAGCCGTGATAAACCCAGGCGACGTAGCCATCGTGCCTGACCCTGCATATCCGATACACACGCAGGCATTTTTTTGTTTGCTGGCGGAAGTGTCGCAAAGATGCCACTTCACTACAACGATAAATTTGAGCTTGACGAGAATACATTTACTGGAAAATTGACCCAGACGATACACGCAAAGCTCGCCAAGGCCAAAAATATGTAGTTGTACATTTCCCGCACAATCCAACAACCGTGACCGTGCAAAAGAGCTTTTACGAGCGCCTTGTAAGCGTTGCAAAGCAAGAGAGATTTTACGTCATCTCCGATATCGCCTACGCAGATCTTACCTTTGATGGCTACAAAACGCCAAGTATCTTTGAGGTCGAAGGGGCAAAAAGACGTCGCAGTCGAGTGCTACACGCTTTCCAAAAGCTACAACATGGCAGGCTGGAGAGTTGGCTTCATGTGCGGAAATAAGAGACTTTGCGCGGCACTTAAAAAGATAAAATCATGGGTTGATTACGGCATGTTTACGCCGATACAAGTATCAGCCACAGTCGCGCTTGACGGCGATCAAAGCTGCGTTGATGAGATATGCCAGATTTATGAAAGAAGAAGAGATGTGATGGTAGAGGCCTTCACTCAGGCTGGCTGGGAGCTTAAAAAGCCAAGCTCTAGCATGTTTATCTGGGCGAAACTGCCGCCAAAAAGTTAGCCACTTAGGCGACTTTTGAGTTTTTCAAAACAACTTCTTACAAAGGCATCAGTCGCCGTTAGTCCGGGCATTGGTTTTGGCGAGGGCGGAAACGACTATGTGCGCCTAGCCCTTATCGAAAATGAAAATAGAATAAGACAAGCGGCCAGAAATATAAAAAAATATTTGAAAGAATTTGAATGAATGTAGCGATTTTAGGGGTTGGAACAGTCGGCGAGGCAGTTGCTAGAATTTACTAAAAAAACAAAAAAGCTGATCGCAGCAAGAGGCGGCGAGGAGATCGTGCCAGTCGTTGGTGTGGTTAGAAATGTAAACAAAAAGAGATGTAGGCATACCGCTAACTGATGATATAAATAGCGTCATAAACCGCGATGATATCGACGTTTTTGTCGAGCTTATGGGCGGTGTTGAAGAGCCTTTTAGAGTGGTAAGTGAAATTTTAAAACGTAAAAAGCCAGTGGTGACTGCAAACAAAGCACTTCTTGCCTATCATAGATACGCTTTGCAAAATTTAGCTAAAAAATATGCCATTTGGCTTTGAAGCGAGCGTGGCCGGTGGTGTGCCGATCATCAGGGCTCTAAGAGAGGGTCTGAGCGCAAACCACATCGTTAGCATAAATGGCATACTAAATGGCACGAGCAACTACATTTTTAACCTCGATGATGAATGAGGGATCACATTTCAAAGACGCGCTTAAAAAGGCGCAGGAGCTTGATATGCCGAGGCTGATCCTACTTTTGACGTGGGTGGCTTTGACACAGCTCACAAACTGCTTATCCTGCTAGCATCGCATACGGAGTACACGGCGATCCAGAAGATATCTTGATCGAGGGGATACAAGGCATCACTCCAGAAGATATATTTTTCGCAAAAGATTTTGAGTACTCGATAAAACTTCTAGCCATCGCCAAAAAGAGCGAAGGCAAGGTCGAGCTACGCGTACATCCAGCGCTTGTGCCACAAAAATAAAATGATAGCAAAGGCAAGCGGCGTGACAAATGCGATCAGTGTCGTTGGCGAGGTCGTTGGCGAGACGATGTACTATGGCCCTGGAGCTGGCGGCGACGCAACAGCAAGCGCAGTCATCAGCGATCTTATTGACATCGCAAGAGATAGTAAGTCGCCCTATGCTTGGATACAAAGCGCCATTTGAGCTAAAACACCTTAGAGCTACTTGACCGCGACAGGATAAAGACGAAGTACTACTTTAGACTCAAAAGTCGAAGACAAAATGGGCGTGCTAGCAAAGATAACAAATGTAATGAGTGAAAACAACCTCTCGATAGATAGCTTGTCGCAAAAGCCAAAAGATGAGAGCGAGTATGCCGTGCTATTTTTCACGACACACACGAGCTTGAGGCCGATGCGAAGCGAACGATAGAGCTTTTAAAAGAGCAAGAGTATATAAAAGAAGAGCCATTTATGATGAGGGATCGAGGAGTAGCTTGGGGCTAAAAAGAGTATCTCTTTGGCAAGAGCTCTGAAGACAGTGCGTGTGAGTTTTTGCGTAAGCTTGGTTTTGTCATTTTAGAGAGAAATTTTTCACTCTAAGTTTCGGGTGAGATCGACATCATAGCGCTAAGTAGTGATAAAATTTTACACTTTATAGAGGTAAAAGCAACTAGCGGAGAATACGAAGCGGGAGTATAGGCTAAACAAGGCAAAATATATGAAAAGCTTTAAAAACTATAAATTTTATATGATGAAAAATGAGCCAAACAGGGACTTTCAGCTCGATTTGCTTGTTGTAAAAAAATGAAAAGTTTGAGTTGATAGAAAATATTAGTTTATAATAAAAATTATTATTTAGCTAAAAATTTTCAAATTTGTTTTTGTATAATTGCCACATCTTGAAAAATAAGGAGAACAAATGGGAAAAATACATCGAACTCACAAAAAGAGTATCTTTGATGTAACAAAAGAAGGCGTTGCTCTAGTAGATTTCTGGGCTCCATGGTGCGGACCTTGCCGTATGCTAGCTCCAGTGATCGAAGAGCTTGCTGAAGACTTCGAGGGTAAAAGCGAAAGTATCTGCAAGGTAAATACTGATGAGGAGCAAGATCTTGCAGTTGAGTTTGGCATCAGATCGATCCCAACATTGCTATTTTTCAAAAAAATGGTGAGCTAGTTGAGCAAATGGTCGGTGCGCAGTCAAAACAAGCCCTAACTGACAAACTACTCGCTTCTTTAATGAGCGAAAAAGAAGGGAAGTCTGCTTCCTCTTACCTATATTTGGTTCATTTTTGGTGCAGCCTATGATAGCGGCTCGATTTGCGTATAGCAACTATCGTTTTCACAACATACTCGGTTGATTTTGCGAAGCTAGTTTTTACGAAAAAGCGAAATTTTCACTCCAAAAGAGCCAAAATACGCTTTTAATCTTCAGTTCAAATCAATCAAAATTAGAGGAAATTTTACCAACCAAAAATGAAACAATTGTGGCGATCGATATCTTTCAAAAAGATATGAGTCAAACTCAACACTAAAATATATAAGCTCAGATATAAATACAGTCCCTAGAGCTGATGCGAATGTGAGCATCACGAAAGTTACCTAGCAGTGTTGAGATAGTTCATCAAAGGGCGAAAAATTTACAAACATAAATCGTCCATAAATGTTTTAGAATAAAGGAAATATGCGTTGATTTAGCGATCATCGGAGGCGGTCCAGCAGGACTAAGCGCCGGACTTTACGCCACCAGAGGCGGATTAAAAATGTTGTAATGTTTGAAAAAGGCGAGCCTGGTGGTCAGATCACCTCGAGCTCAGAGATAGAAAACTACCCAGGTCAAAAAGCCCTGGCGAAAGCGGCTTTTGACTTTATGAGCACTGGTGGAAGCAGTGCAGTGCATTTGGATTAGTTCATAAGTGGGCAAACGTCGTTGGCGTTAGAAAAAATAGTGACGGCAGCTTTGAAATTTTACCTGAAGGCGGCAAGAGTGAGCAGGCAAAGGCTGTCATCGTAGCGACTGGCTCAACCCCAAGACGTGCTGGCTTTTAAAGGCGAGGACGAGTTCTTTTGGTAAAAGGCGTTAGCACGTGCGCAACATGCGATGGCTTTCTTTTACAAAAACAAAGAGGTAGCCGTTCTTGGCGGTGGCGATACAGCTGTTGAAGAGGCACTTTACCTAGCAAATATCTGCTCAAAAAGTCTATCTAGTGCATAGACGTGACGAGTTTAGAGCAGCGCCAACAACCGTTGAAAAAGCTAGAAAAATGAGAAGATCGAGTTTATAACGAGTGCGACTGTAAAAGAGGCGCTTTGGCGATAAAAATGGGTCTAACAAAGATCGTGCTTGATACTAAAAATGGCGAGCACGTGCTTGATGTGCCGGGCATTTTCACCTTTGTCGGACTAAAATGTAAATAACGAAATTTTAAAAAGATGAAAACGGCAATTATCTGCGAAATGGCTGATGGCGGACAGGTCAAGACAAACCTTAAGATGCAAACTAGCCTAAAAGGGCTCTTTGTAGCAGGTGACATCAGAGAGGATGCTCCAAAACAAGTCATCGTAGCGCAGGTGATGGCGCAGTGGCTGCACTTAGCGCTATGAGCTACATAGAGCTTACATTAGTCTCAATTTTAGCCAATTTCTTGGCTAAATTTCTCTTTAAAATAGACCATTTTTAGCAGAAATTTATATTTTTAAGAATAGTTGAGAGAAATATAATTGAGGGGGTAGAATACATTAATTTTTCAAGAAGGTTAAAAATGGGAACATTTTTCTTGTGGTTTTTGTATTTTAATATTTCCTCAATTCTTAGATTTCTGGCAATAAATATTCAAGTAGCTGCCATTGAAAAGAGCAAGCGGAGAAATTGGTTATGCGACATTAATATTAATTGCAATTGTGGTATCAATATTAATTGCCATTTTTGTTTTAAATGTGAGAATAAAATAATGGGACATTTTTATTTTATATTATTTATTTTATTGCTTACTCTAATTTCCTGGCTTTGGGGACTATATAATAGTGCTAAAAATATCGATAGTCGCCTTTTTTTCAACACAAAATGATAAAGACATGGCAAAAGGGTGCGCTCCTATACTATTAATAGCAATTTTTAATTATAGCACTGCCATAATGTTAATTTCTAATTCACTCTAGCCCTCAAGTAGCTCTTTTTCAAAAGCCATTTCGTAATCTCTCTATAATAAAATTTATGTCAAATTTCAACCAAAAATCAAAGGATAAATTTTGGTAAAAATAGGACTTTACGGCGCTAGCGGCAAGATGGCTCAAAGTATCATCTCTTGCTTAAAGGATGAAAAAGACGCCACTTTTAAGCGTCGCTTTTAGCCATGAGGTTGAAAATTTAAGTAGCGAACTTTTAACAAAACGACTTTGCTCAATTCTTGAAGCGTGCGACGTTATCATCGATTTTAGCCAAAAAGAGGCAACCGTAGCACTGCTAAACTACGCTAGAACCAACCCAAAACCACTAGTCATCGGCACGACTGGACTAAATGACGACGAGAAAAACTTGCTTCACCTAGCATCAGGCACTATGCCAATACTCTACGCAACAAACATGAGTCTAGGCGTAGCAGTGTTAAATAGAATTGCAAGGATAGCTTCGAAAGTTTTTACGAGAATTTGATATAGAGATCGTTGAGCAAAGCACCACAGACACAAAAAGACGCTCCAAGCGGCACTGCGATGACTTTAGCTGGTTGCGTGGCAGAGGCAAGGGATCCAATTTAAAAGATGTTTTAGTGACTGGCAGGGCTGGCATGGTGGGTGCAAGAAGTAAAGACGAGATCGCAGTTATGGCGCTTCGTGGTGGCGACGTGGTCGGTCGTCACACAGTTGGCTTTTACAATGACGGCGAATTTATCGAGCTAAACCACACGGCAACTAGCAGAGCGACCTTTTCAAAGGGTGCTATTAAAGCTGCCATCTGGCTAAAAGATCAGAGCAGCGGTCTATACTCGATAGATGATAGTTTGGGGGCTTTGATGATTACCTACTCTTGATGATATAAAGAGATATGAGCTAGAATTTGGCGATAAATTCTACCCTGTCAGAGCATGAAAAACGTCAAAATTTAAGAGCTGGCGAGTTTGATTTGAGATTATGGAATTTAGTTTTAGTGCATGTGGATTGTTATAAATGGTGCAAATAACGGCAAGTGTGCCAGCCATTAGACAACAAAGCCACTTACAAAAAAGTGTTTAGGCGTTAAAAGTGAGAGCAATTTAACTGTAAAGATGAAAATTTTAAAAAGATGAAAAAGAGGATAAAAGATGTGTGCGATAGTTGGTATCATAAATTCTAAGGATGCGGCGAAAACAGCGTATTATGCGCTATTTTTCTATGCAACACCGCGGTCAAGAGGCAAGTGGCATCAGCGTCTGTAACGACGGCGAAATTTCCACTCATAAGGGCAATGGCCTAGTCACCGAGGTCTTTAACGAGAAGGTTTTGAGCTCACTAAAAGGCGACATGGCGATCGGCCACAACCGCTACGCAACAGCTGGCAAAAACTCAGGCCGTGACGCCCAGCCAATAGCCGCCAACTACGCCCTAGGTCAAATCTCAATCGTTCACAACGGAAAGTGGTCAATAAAGACGAGGTTAGAGACGAACTTATCAAAGATGGCGCGATATTTCAGACAAACATGGATACAGAAAACATTATCCACCTCATCGCAAGAAACCACGACGAACACCTACAAGATCGCATTATCGCAGCACTTGATAAGATAAAAGGCGCTTACTGCTTGCTCGTGCAGTCACGTCACAAGACCTTTGCTATCAGAGACCGCTGGGGTGTTAGGCCACTAAGCCTTGGTAGGCTAAAAGATGGCGGATACATCGTAGCTAGCGAGACTTGTGCGTTTGACCTTGTGGGAGCGACATTTATAAGAGATGTTAGACCTGGCGAGATGATAGTTTTTTTGAGCATGGTAAGAGTGAGTTTCAAAGCTTGCAAATCTTCGAGCCAGAGCCTAGAATTTGCGCCTTTGAATACATCTACTTTGCGCGCCCAGATAGTGTTATAGAGGGCAAAAAGCGTCTATGAAGTGAGAAAAAAAGATGGGCGAAGTGCTAGCAAAAAGAGCAAGATAAAGGCTGACTTTGTCGTGCCTGTGCAGATAGTGGCGTGCCAGCAGCGCTTGGATATGCAAACGAGAGCAAAATTCCATTTGAGCTAGCCATCACTAGAAATCACTATGTGGGCAGGACATTTATCGAGCCAAGCCAAGAGATGAGAAATTTAAAGGTCAAACTAAAACTTAACCCAATGTCAAGCGTGCTAGCTGGCAAAAGCATCGTCGTGATCGATGATAGCATCGTTCGTGGCACCACTTCTAAAAAGGTGGTCGATCTCTTAAGACACGCAGGGGCGAAAGAAATTCACTTCAGAGTTGCGTGCCCTGAGCTAAAGTATCCTGAGCGATATGGCATCGACACACCAAGCTTTGAGGAGCTAATAAGCGCCAAAAAAAGCGTCGAAGAGGTCAGAGAGTACATCGGAGCTGATAGCTTGGAGTTTTTGAGCATTGATGAGCTTAAAGAGAGCATCGGCAACGAGAGAAAATACTCGCTTGTAAGCTTTGATGGTGATTACTTCATAAAATGAGAAATTTAGTAGTTTTTGTCGCTAGCAATACTCTTTTGCGGGCTGCTCGCAAAGACACCTAGCAAAAGGATGAAATTTCTATCATGGTGAGCTACTTTGAGCTAAATGGTAAAAGCAGCAACTACTCATAAAGAGTATGCCAATTGGCTGATAAAAATGCCAGTGTGCCATTTTTGGCATGATACATGTCTTGATCAAAAATAAAACGACAAGTGCCTACTCTCTTATAAAAAGGCGTTATAAACGTCATAGAAGCAGATAGCGCCTCTATAAATTTAAAACAAAACTAGTGACGTTTTAGCCCTTAAAAAAATCTAGCGAGATAAGGTTTTATGAGATAAGGCCTGATGTGGTTGAGAGTGTTAATGTAGATCACCAAACGGCGTTTGCGCTGAGTTTTTTGGCTCAAAAGCCAGTTTTTGTAAATGCAGCCACCAACTACTACTTAAGAGATGATAGCTTTTTTTGCAAGCTTTATCGAGGCTAGGTTTTGACAAAAAAAGGGGACAAAGATCATAAAAAGGAGTTTGCTTACAATATCTCTGAGCCTAAAATCCTAGACGAAGCTAAAGATTCTACACAAAAACCAAAACCAGCTTTTCTTAAATGATATGCAAAAGCTTGGCAGACTGCTTGACATACTCTGCACATTTTAGCAGACACTCAGACACTAAATTTATACTTTTTCATCAAGATAAAAAAAGCAAATTTTAGCTTCTGTTCCAGTTGGCGCTTTAGCTGTAAGTAGTGCTTCGGCCTGGAGCTTGTTTGGCAAAAGACAGAGAAAAAAGACAAAAGAGTATAACGACAAAAATAAAAAAATAGTGATGAAAAATGGAATTCTGTTCGCTATGATTATCAGCATATTAGATATATTTATAAAAAAACGCTTCTGCATGGTGGCTTTTTGCTCTATTAGGTCGGTCAAGTAACAGCCTTCTTATCCATTTTTAGCTGACTTGTAAACTTTAGTACTCACCGCATTTCAAGTCAACTATTTTTACCATGAAGCTAATTTTAGCCCCTGCTCTTTTAAATTTATCCTAAAAGCATCTCTATAAATGCCTCCAGCCTTGTCTTGATCTGCCCAGCATCGCTTGTAGAAAAAGTCCGTCTCGAGCGCCATATAAGGCGTATCTACCTCATTGCACGCCCTTTTTATATTAGCAGTTTTCGACGTTGTAGGTGTGACGAGGCTTGCAGCACAACGTCGATCACGCCGTCCGCCTTATACTCTTTTTATCATCTCTTGAAGCACATTTTCTCTATCTTTATTTGGCGACATGATCGAGCAAGGTATCGCCATGTAGCGTTTTGCTATGGCGCTGATTGGATCGTCGTTTTCATCGACAAGGTTGCTAAAGTTTTTAGTTCCAGTGCAGTTTTCGTAAGCCACCACAACGCCGCCTGCCTCTTCTATGGCTGGCACGATCTTGTCATAGACCCCGCCACTTGGACAGCCTGTGATGATGATGCGTTTGGCATCTTTTATGCACGGGTGAATATTTCATCTCACGCACTCTTTTTAGCTTATTTACGATGATCTCAAGGTCACTTATCTGCTCGGCTTTATCAAATATAAAGCCATTTCCATATAGCAGTGCGTGCAGCTCTTGCCATTCATCGGTGGTGGCGTTAGCTTCATGAGATTTCTGTATTTCTCCCATCAGCTCACGCTCTTTGTTAAATAGCCTGATAGAGTTTCTAAGCTCCTCATCGCTCACTTTTACGCCACTTTAGCCTCAGACGCTCTTTTAGTCGCTTAACCTCATCTTGCCACTCTAAACTTTTTGGCTCTTGAAATGTGGCAAATGCATGACGTGGACGTCTTTCAATTCGCCCATTAGCTCATACATCTTCTTCTTACCATCGCAGGTAGTCTCGCCGATAACGATATCAGAGTTTCGCACAAATGGGCACTTGTTTGCCTTGGCAAAGCCGTAGCTTGCTTTTGATGAGCGGACAGAGATTTTTAGGCAGGTACTTTTCGCCCTCAACGACTGCGTTATCGCCAGTAGCGCAGACGCTCACGCTATAAGCATTTGCCGCGTGGATAACCTCTCTTGGTGTGTAGGTGCAAAAGATAGCGACAATCTTTTTGACCGCTGTTTTGACCGCCTCGACATTTTGGGCTAAATTTTTCTGTAGCGCTGTCATAAGTAGCGAGAACTTTTCGCTTAGATTCATACTCTCATTTATTGCCATATTCTCTCCTTACACTCTTATCCTGCAATGCCAGCGCCGATCGCACCGCAGTAGATCGCATCTTTGTGCGTGGTGACCTCGGCCTGCAAGCACACTTGCAATACTTTTCTCACATACTCGCTCTTACTAAAGCCACCGCCAAGAAATAGCTCGTATTTGCCTGTTTTTGACCATTGAAATTTTATTTATAGCTGAGACGATCACCGCTTTTTGCGATGTTTTCTCGTGAGACGTTTTGAGCGATGAGACTTATGATCTCAGACTCTGCAAAGACCGTGCACATCGAGCTTATGGTGATATCTTTGTCGCTATTTTTAGCAAGGCGTGTAAGCTCATCAAACCCTAACTCCAAGGCGGTTTGACATCACTTCTAGAAAATTTACCAGTGCCGGCTGAACATTTATCATTCATCGTAAAGTCCGTCACTGCGCCATTTTCAAGCTTGATAGCCTTTTGTATCTTGGCCGCCCACGTCGATAACGGTGCAGTCGCTTTTTGCAAAAAGTAGTGCGCCCCAAGTGCATGACAGGTGATCTCAGTAAGCGTTTTATCAGCGTATGGCACCGAGACCCCGCCATATCCAGTCGCTGTAAAATAAAGCTCACCAAGACTTAAAGCTAAAACTCGCTCTTTTATAAGCATGGCCGTATCTGCGCTGCTCCAGCCAGTCGGGGAGTAAAAATAGCTCTTTATATCGCCACTACTTGCCTCCATGATCGCAACTTTTGCAGAAGTTGAGCCTATATCAATACCAATTGAGTGCATTTTGTATCCAAAAAAAGGTCTTTCTAAACTTAGAACTGCCAGATTTTTACTCACTTTAAGACAATTGTCAATAAATAAGACTCAAATTACAGTTCATTTAATTTTAAAAGCTATTTAAAAAGGAATTTTAGTAATATATGAAGATTTTTATCATAAAGGATATATATGAAAAATGGTTTGAAAAGTAGTGCGACTCTAGTGATCGCGCGCTTTTTGCTGGATGTGCAAGCGAGAGCTCAAGAGTGGTAGAAACCCAAAAAGTAGCAAGCTACGGCTCAGTTTATAACGGACAAAAAAGTCTCAGTTTCTATTGGCCGCTTTAATAACCAATCAGCCTATCAAAAATGGCGTTTTTGGTGACGGCGAGGATAGACTTGGCAACCAAGCGCAGAGCATCTTGATCACAAATTTACAGCAAAGCGGTAGATTTTTCAGTGCTTGAGAGATCAAATATGTCAGTCCTCAAACAAGAGAGTGAGCTAAGTAAAGAGGCTCAAAATTTAAAAGGCTCAAGATACGTCATAACTGGCGATGTGACCGATTTGGCCGCAAAACAACAGGCGATCACCAGCTATTTGGCATACTTGGCAGAGGCAAGAAGCAAAACCGCCTACTCAAAGGTAAATTTAAACGTTGTCGATACCAAAACCGCAGAGGTCGTCTACTCAGTTAGCGGCGCTGGTGAATACACCCTTTCAAACAGAGAAAATCATAGGCTTTGGCGGCTCAGCTGGATACGACTCTACGCTAAATGGCAAAGTGCTAAGCCTCAGCTATCGTGGAGGCCGTAAATAACCTAGTAAATGGTATAGAGAGCGGAGCATGGCAAGTAAAATAAGGCTTGCCTGCCTTGCGATTTTTGCGCTATTACTTGCAGGTCGCAATCAACCAGATACACCAAGGTCGCTTTTACTATTGGGATGGCACGTATAACAATGCTTTGTACACATACCTAAATGAGAGCGGAGATACAAATGAGCAAATTCACATTTAGAAATTTGATCCAGACATCTATACAAAAGGGCTACAAGATCGCTCCTGGCGTATATGCACACCTTGGACTTTTTATATCTAAATAATGGAAATTAGGGCGTTGCAAATGCAAGTTTTGACAAAGAAGTAGAGAATTTTCCCAGAGTCAAGAGAGTATATAGATTTCATCAAAGGCTCAAGAAATTTAGTTCAAGCGCCTAAAAACAGAGGAGGCCAAAGATGAAAAAAATAGCCTGAAATTTATAGCTGTGGCGCTTCTGTGATATTTTTTTACTGGATGTTCTGTAAAGAGCCTGAGCCATACGACTACTCAGCCTTTTTACAAAAAGCCACGCTCCATCTTAGTACTAATGCCAACAAACGATAGCACCGATGTGGCTGGCTCAGCAGCGGTTCTGGCTAATGCAGTAGCCCCACTTAGCGAGGCTGGATACTATGTATTTCCGGTGGCTCTTATAAATGATACATTTAAGCAAAATGGTATAACCGAACCAAGCGAGATCGCCGCCGTGCCACTAAACAAGCTTGATAAAAATTTTTTCAAGCCGATAGCGTGCTTTACATCAACATAAAAGAGTATGGTACAAGCTATGCCGTTATTTCAAGCTCGACAAAGGTTGTCCTTGAAGCAAAGTTAATCGACATAAAAAAGCGGTGCTAAACTCTGGGAAGGAACCGCAACGGCCATAGAAGATAGCAAAGCAGTGGTCAAAGTAGCCTGCTTGGCATGCTAGTCTCAGCCGTCATCTCACAGGTGGCAAACACCATCTCAGATAGATCATATGACCTAGCGGCGATGGCCGATGCCTATCTCTTTTCTAGAAACTGCCACAACTGCATACTTTATGGGCCGTACTCGCCGTATTATGGCAAAGACGCCCAGCTACATAAAGATAGATAAATTTAATGTCCAGCCATCAACTTGGAGTGCTTCTTACACTAGTTGGTGGCGTACTTTTGAGATTTAGCGGAGTTTGTGGGCAGTATCTCTTCTCTCAACACATAAGCGCTGATTTTCTAGTGCCTCACAGGCTCTTACTAGCTGGCTCATTTATCGTGCTCTACTACGCTTTTAAGGCTCCAAAGGCCGTTTTTGCGCCACTTACTGACGTAAAACTGCTAGCTGAGCTTTTTATATACGCTCTGTTTGGGCTAATGATGACGCAGTATGCATACTTTTACTCTATCGAGCTCTCAAACGCCGCAGTTGCGACCGTCATTCAGTACACCGCCCCAGTTCTCATCCTGGCCATCATCTGCCTAAAAGAGAAAAGAGCGCCAAGGCCGTTTGGAAATTTTAGCTCTACTCTGCGCGATGCTTGGGGTCTTTTTCCCTAGCCACGCACGCTCACATTTCAGCCCTTTGTCATCTCACCAAAAGCGCTATTTTGGTGCTTAGTAAGTGCTGTTTGCGTCTGCGTTTACAACCTTGCTCCAACAAGGCTAAACGCCAAATATTCCGTAGCTCTGACCCTTGGCTGGGGCATGGTGATAGGTGGCGTAGTGCTTTGCCTTTATATGAGGGTGTGGGAGTTTGTGGGGCTTAATGGCACGGCGCAGTGGCTAGCATTTTTCGCTGTCATCACGCTTGGCACGATATTTTGCATTTAGTTTTTATATGACTGGAGTTAAGCTCATAGGTGCCTCGAAAGCTAGCATGATAGCCTGCATAGAGCCACTAAGCGCGGCCTTTTTGGCTACTTTTGGCTCGGAACGAAGTTCGTCTTTTGGGACTTTTTAGGCTTTGCTCTCATCATATCATGCATATTTTTTTACTTTCAAAGAAGAGAGATGATATACCTAGCGCAAACTGACACGACAGCTGGCTTTTTAAGCAAGGACTACACTGAGATAAACCACGCCAAAAATGCGAAACGAGGGCAAACCTTGTCTCATCACGACGGCTAAACTGTAGCGTCTTACGTGAGCTTGCAAGAGTGCCAAAAAAATATAGTAAATTTTCATCCGTCGCTCGAGAAAGACGACATTTTTTTATATCCAAATTTAAAGGCTATCAGGGTCGTAAAAGAGTGCGAACATGAGAAAATTTTAACCAAATTTGACTGGCTTTATTCAAGTAGCGCAAACAAAAAAATGGCATAGAAATTTGATGAAGCTTGGGCTAGAAGCGTGGCTGATAAAGTGGTCGATGAGCATTTCTTTGAAGATATGCCATCAAAAATTTATAAAATTTCAAAAGAACAAACTAAAAAGATCCGCTAGTTAAATTTGGCATCATCGCCCTACTCTTTTTAAATTTAAACGGCTAAATCTAAAAGCCTTAACTAAGCTAGCAATTGATCGCCACGATATCTAAAAACTAAACTTTAGCTCGTTTTTCTGAAGTTTTTAAAAGCAAATTTATAATCGACGAGCAAGCGTTTTTAGAAATTTAGAAAAAAATGGGCTCGCCATATAAATCCAAATTTAGCCACTTAAATTGAGTGCAGTAAAAGCCAATATCTAGCCAAATTTAACTAACTTTTAACATAAAAACTTCAACATTCACAAACAAAAAACAGAATTTTAAAGTGACTAAACTGAATCCGTCTGCAAAAAATAACTACAATAAAAACAAGATTTTAAAAATAACTCACATTAAAAATAGAAAGATGAGGATTTTTAAATTTCACTTGCTAGCCCCTTTGGCTGGCACCAAAGCGAATTTGGCTAGCAAATTGCATTATAGTTTTGCTTTTCTTTTGCGCTCTGTTGGGTCTAAATAGCGCTTACGAACACGGATATTTATCGGTGTAACCTCGACTCAGCTCGTCGTCCTCTATCCACTCTAGCGCACGCTCTAAGCTTAGTTTTCTAGGCGGTACTAGTTTGATCGCATCGTCACTACCGCTAGCACGTACGTTTGTTAAGTTTTTGCCTTTTTATTGATTTACATCAAGGTCGTTTGGACGGCTGTGTTCGCCAATTATCATACCCACATAGACTTTTGCCTGCGGATCAAGAAAGAGCACGCCACGATCTTGCAGGTTAAATAGCGAATAAGCAAGTGTTACGCCGTTTTCCATAGAAACTAAAGCACCATTTGTTCTGTGCTCGACGGTGCCACTAAGCGGTCTAAACTCCAAAAAGCTGTGGTTCATAACACCCTCGCCCTTTGTATCAGTCAAAAACTGGCTTCTAAAGCCGATCAGACCGCGCGCTGGGATCTCGACTCTATCCTTGTTTGGCCATCGCCTGTTGGGTCTCATAGAGACCATTTCAGCTTTTCTTTTGCCTAGTTTTTCGATGACTGTGCCTGTCGTATCATCAGGGTGCGTCGATCACTAAAAAGCTCGTATGGCTCGCATTTTACGCCGTTTATCTCTTTTACGATAACCTCAGGTCTGCCAAGTAAAAACTCATAGCCCTCGCGGCGCATATTTTTCAGCCAAAATGGTGATCTGAAGCTCACCACGACCGCTTACTTTAATTTGCCCTCGCCGATGTTTTCATACTTCATCGCGATATTTGTCTTCATCTCGCCAGATAGGCGCTCGTCGATCTTATTTGACGTGACGTGCTTGCCCTCAGTGCCTGCTAAAGGGCCATCATTTACAGAAAATACAACGCTAAGTGTCGGCTCTTCGATATGGAGCGGATCAAGCGGATGTGGGTTATTTGGGTCAACGACGCTATCGCCAACATCAAGCGCGTCAAAGCCAGCGATCGCTACGATGTCGCCAGTGCCAGCCTCGTTTATATCAGCACGCTTCTAGCCCCCTAAAGCCTATAAGCTTTTGAAATTCTACCAGTTGTCTTTTGTGCCATCAGCCTTTGCAAGCATAACGTTTTGGTTTTTAGCTATCTTACCATTAGAAATATCTCGCAATGCCGATCTTGCCGACGTAGTTGTCATAATCAAGTGTGAAAAACTTGAAGTCGCAGCGATTTTCGTCACTGCCGCTTGGAGCTGGCACATGAGCTAGGATAGTCTCAAAAAGTGGCTGCATATCTTTGTTTTCATCGCTTAGTTTTTAGCTTTGCGTAGCCATTTTTTTGCATGCAGCATAAACCACTGGAAAATTCTAGCTGCTCGTCATTTGCGTCAGGTGCGACAAAAAAAGGTCAGTACTCATTTATAACGCGGTCTGGATCGCCAGCAGGCTTGTCTATCTTATTTACGACGACGATTGGGCGAAGTCCAAGAGATAGCGCCTTTTTGACGACAAATTTAGTTTGTGGCATAACGCCTTCTTGCGCATCGACAAGTAGTAAAACGCCATCAACCATCTTAAGAACACGCTCTACCTCGCCACCAAAAGTCGGCGTGGCCTGGGTGTCAATGATGTTAATCTTTGTATCTTTGTAGCGAATGGCGGTGTTTTTAGAAAGGATCGTGATGCCACGCCTCTTTCGATGTCGTTGCTATCCATTACACGCTCGCCAAGGTTTTGATGCTCGTTAAATGTTCCTGACTGCTTCAAAAAGCTCATCAACCATTGTTGTTTTACCGTGGTCGACGTGCGCGATGACGGCTATATTTCGTATCTTTTCCAAATTTTTCTCCGTTTATTAGTTTGATATTTTTTTCGCTTTATCAGTTTTAAAAATAGGGGCAGATTATAGCCAATTTTTATAATTTTAAGCTGATATCAAGAAATTAATTTTTGGAATAGATTTTGCATGCTTGGCATTAAGTTTTTAAATTTAAAGGGATTAAATGCAAGCTTACACAGCGAAAAACAACGTAGATTTGCTAGCTCCTGCGGCTACTAAAAAGCCTGCGGTCTGCGAAGAAGTCTCAAAACAACGGCGAGTTTTTGTCGATGGTTTTAGACGCAGCTGCGAGCAAGGCAAATAGCGGTCAAAAAGATCACCGAAAAAGGATGTCAAAGAGATAGTAAAAACTGTTGATATCCAAAAAGAGACGATAGAGAAGGCGCAAAACGAAAGCGTGGCAGTACTTTCAGCCGCACTTGAAGAAAGTAATCTGGACGAAGATACAAAAAAATGAGCTCTATGAAAATGCAAATTTCATGCGACTTTTTGCAAGTTTTAGAAATTCTAAAATGGCAATGAAAAAGTAAGCAAATTTCCAAATCTCAGCGACAAAATAGCAAAATTTCTTAAGTGTGCCCCAAAACGTCGAAGAGCTTAGCAACGTTAAAAGCGTTAGCGATCTTATCGACCTTGCTAAGAATTTGACCTTGGCCTTGAAAAATATCGAAATTTTCAAATGAAGATGTGCCAAAACTAAACGAGATGTTTTAAAGAAATTTGGGGCAAGCAGGAATTTTTCACGCCGATAAAGACTGAGGAGAAGCCTTTTTACCTAAAAAGAGCTAAAAAAACGAGGTCGAGCAAACTATCATCAAAAAAACGAACCAAAAGAGGTCGTAAAGCTTGATACTTTGCTAAAAGAGGTCGTGGCAAATCCAACAAATGAAGTTAAAGAAATTTAGTCAAAGAAGAGCCTAAAAAGCTAGATGATAGCGAAGTAAAGCTTGATGATGAGCTTGTAGATGTTGAGCCAGAGGAGCAGCCAAAAAGAGCCAAAAGTAAAGGTAAACTTTACACGAGCAAAAGGCGCAAAAACCCCAACTCTTGAGTCGCTACTCTTTCCAGAAAGAGAGCAGATGAGCGAGGCTGAGCCAAGCGAGGAGACCTTAGCAGTGATAATAAATCAGAGCTAAATCAAATGGTAAAAGATATCGCAAATAGCGCCAAACACCAGCTTCAGACAAAGGCGGAGATAAAAGAGACGCTTAGTAATTTCTCTTCTACGCTAAAAGAGCAGGTGCAAAACCACAAAGCGCCGATCACTCGTTTTAACATCACGCTTAACCCGCCAATGTAGGCGAGGTCGAGATCACGATGGTTAATCGTGGCAATACTTTGCATGTAATTCTAGCTCTACAACGGCTACGATGAACCTCTTTTTACAAAAACCAAGCTGAGTTTAAAAACAGCCTTGTAAATATGGGATTTACCGAGCTTGAGATGAATTTCTCAGACCAAAACCAAAGACAAGAAAAAAAGAGAACAAGCAAAGAACAAATATAGCTCAAATCAAAAACGACGATAGCGAAAAACGCCCAAGCGGAACAAAAGCTTGCTTTTGAGCTAGTAATACCAAGATATATTTAGGAGAGATTATGGCTTCAGTTTCAGATATAACTACACAAACAACGCAACAAAAATGCCGAGAAAAAGGCAAAAAAGCAAGGCAAGACGCAGCAGCTAGCACAGGAACTAATCCAAATGGACAGCTTGATAAAGACGCATTTATGAAGCTACTTTAACCGAGCTTCAATACCAAGACCCAACAAGCCCTATGGATACTGAAAAAGATGCTAACGCAAACCAGCCAGTTAGCGGCTGTTGAAATGCAAGAGAATACAAACAAAGCGATGAAGGACCTTGTAAATCAGCTAAAATCAAACGCAAACGCCTACGCCATCTCAGCCCTTGGCAAGATGGTCTCAACTGGCTCAAATGCAGTTACACTCAACAGATGAGAAAAAGATGCACTTTCGCGCTTTTATTTTCAAATCTGACCTTGCAAACGGCAAGCTAGAAGTGAAAAAAACACAAACGGCCAAGTCGTCCGCTCTATCGATCTAAATAACCTAAACTCTGGCGTTCACAAGCTCACATGGGACGGCAAAGACGAGACTGGCAAACCAAGTGCCAAATGGCTCTTCACAACGTAGCAGTAAGCTACACCGGCAAAGACGGCAAAGAGTACAAGACGCAAGTGGGCAACTACCCAGTCGAAGCGGTGAATTGTAGATGGCAAGGCTATGATGAAGGTTGCTGGCGAATACGTTTCGATGGATAGCGTTAAAAGACTCTACGAGGGCTAAAACGCCATGATGAGAGGTTTTTACAACGGGGTTAGCGGCATCAAGACGCAAAGCTTTTGGCATGGATGTTTGGTCAAACAACATCTCAAACATAAATAATGTCGGTTTCAAAGCTTCAATCCCTGAGTTTAGAAAATTTGATCAACCAAAGCTTGGTCTCGGCTGGAAGCGGCCCGACAAACGACCAAGTGGGCCTTGGAGCTACCAAGCAAACGACTGCGCTTGATATGTCAAATGGTAGCTTTTCAAAGCACAGATAACAACTTTTGACCTTGCTATTGGCGGCAAGTGATTTTTGGCGTAGTCGATCAAAAACGGCAAAAACTACTACACAAGAACGGGCAGCTTTGATATAGACGCGGCTGGAAAATTTAGTAGATAACAAAGGGCAATATGCTACTTGGCACACCTGTACATTTCACCCAGACTACCCCAAGCGCAAACGCTCTTAGAAAAATACGGCCAAACTTCAAGCGCCCCACAAGCTTACACCGTGGAGCAAGAGGATCTAAAAGCTTGGCAGCGAAAGCGCACAAAAGCCTATAAACTTTGCCTCATTTTTTTGTTTATGCCAGCAGAAGCTACTAAAAAAATATCAGCCTGAAAAGGCAACCTAAACTCAAGCCTTGTTACAAACAAGCAGACCACCGCCATTGACGCGGCTGCGACACACCTACACGCTTGATAACACAAACAAGACGATCTCGCTAAACGGACAGATCCCGCTAAGCACGACAAGCCTTGGTGCAAAGCCGGGCGATAGCATAGTCGTCAAGGTCAAAGACGGCGACGGCAATTTAGCGAGTTTTCTACGACGCTTGAGGGCGATGGCACTTGGCAGATAAAACGACAAGAGCCTTAAATTATGGATTTTACAAATTTAGAGGTAAATGCTGAAGTCACCTCGCTCGTTGAAGTGCCAAACAAAGAGAAAACTAACCTCTGACATCTACAACGCAGACGGCACGAAGAGCTTGGTCACTATAAATGTAACCAAGCAGATCCCTCAGCTGGCGACCAGACTATCTGGGACGCGGTGGCAACGATAACTGATGCTAGCGGAGCCGTGCAAAAAATACGGCTATGGGCTCGCTTACATTTAATGGCAGTGGCAGGCTTGTCGCAAATACACTAACAAGCGTTGGCGGCGTAAATTTAAACTTCGAAGGTGACGGCGATGCGGATGTTTATAACGGCATGACAAGCTCAGCAAACGCCAGAAAAGACTTTAATATAAAAAAAGAGATGGCTACGCTGAGGGGCTTCTTTCAAAAGTATAGCGTCGATGATCGTGGCAATATCATGGCAAATCTCGACAACACTCGTGCATTCCCCGTGGCAAAAGTGGCCCTTTATCACTTTATAAATGACCAAGGTGTGGCAAAGGTTGGCGACAATCTCTATGAAGCCACAGCCAACTCTGGCGAGGCGTTTTTACAAAAAACAAGGCTGGTGAGACTATTTACGGAGCGCAAATTTTAGCAAACAAGCTTGAGATGAGTAACGTCGATCTTGGCCAAGCGCTAAGCGAGGTGATCGTCACGCAAAAGGGCCTCACGAAGCAAGCGCAAAAAGCATCACGACAAGCGACGAGATGATACAAACTGCGATCCAGATGAAGAAATAATCCTTAATTAGTAATTGAGCGAGCAATCGCCCTATTTTTATAACTTTTAATTTACTTTTTATACCTTTCAAATCCCCTAAAAATACTTACTTTTTCTCTAAATATAGTAATATAATTTTAAGCATGCTGGTTATAAAAATTCATTTAATTTCTTTTTAAGGATTGTCAAATGAAAATGCTATTTTTAGCCCCAGTGCTAGCTTGTAGTCTTGCCTTTGGTGCTGATGTGATCGCAAAAGATGCAAACATAACACTTGATGGTAAGATGATCGGTAAGATCGAGGTTTTAACGCCAGTTGAGGTCGTAGAAAAAGGCGATAAAACGAGTAAGATCAAGGTTAGTGGTGTCGTGTCGGCAAACTATTTGGCTCAGCTTCAAAGAAGCGTAGAATATCCTGAAGTTTTTTTGTAGCTTTTTGATGAAGAGAGCGAGGCAAATTTCCAAAAAAAGTAAAAGAGCTTGAAGATGACTATGGCGAGGTTTGGTACCAAGCTGATGGCGTTTATGAAGTGCCAAAATGACGCACTTGGTGGCAACCAAAAAGAGCTTTACGCAAAGGCAAAGTAGTATTTACGAGGAGACCTGCTCGGCATGTCACAGGTTGCACGAGCCAAACAGCTTTTCACAGCTGCTCAGTGGCCAGCAAATTTAGCTGGTATGGTCGATGCGAAATGTGTTGCACTTGATGAAACTGATCTCAAATTTAGTGCTTAAATACCCTACAGCACAATGCCAAAAAGTAAAATAAATTTTTCATAAGGGAGAAAAATATGAAAAGGCGAGATTTTATAGACTTTTCTGCACTTGCCGCCACAGCGGCGCAGGCAAACAAGATAGAGGGCGTGACAAAGACCATCTTTTGATCAAAAGCAAGACCTTTAGTGCAAATAGATTTGGCCTATTTTGGGCAAATACCAACTCAAACCAAATCGTCTCAGTAGGTCCATTTGAGGGCGATAATTTCCAAATACCATGAACAACAGCTTGCCAGACCTCATCCAAAAACGAGAGCCGCGTGCTCTATCCATACGTGAGAAAGAGCTATCTAAAAGGCAAAAGGCGCAAAAAAGAGCGAGCTTCGTGGCAAAGAGGAATTTGTGCGCGTTAGCTGGGATACTGCCCCTTGATCTAGCAAAGCAAAAGCCTTAAAAGAAAGAAATTTGATAAGTATGGCCCTGAGAGCATCTACGGCGAGTGCTACTGGTGGGGCGGTAGCGGCAAGATCAGCTGGGGTAGGACTGCTGGTCACAGGATGCTAAAAGTGCTTGGCGGATATGTAGAAGAGAGTGGCGACTACTCAACGGGATGCTGGCCTTGTTATCATGCTTCACGTCCCTAGGCAACAGCGCCGTTTATGATGCTCCGACAAAGTGGGAGGCTATCGCTAAAAAACGCTAAAAATGTTGTATTTTTGGGGCACTGACCCACTTGTAACTGATCACTTTCATGGCGACCCACCAACACATGATGGCTATCTTGGCATCAAAAAAGATAAAAGAGGCAGGCATAAAAACTTATAGCGTTTGCGTCTTTAAAAACGACACCACAAGATACCTTGACTCTGAAGCTATCATCGTTCGTCCAAATACCGACGTAGCAATGATGCTTGGCATGTGCCACTATCTATATGAAAACAAGCTTTTATGACGAGGAATTTATCAAAAAATACACAGTTGGCTTTTAATAAATCTGAAAAGACTATCTACTTGGCACAACCGACAAGGTGGTAAAAGACATCAACTGGGCTAGTAAAATTTGTGGCGTAAAAGCTGAGGATATCGCTAAATTTGCAACAGCACTTGCAAAAGAGCCAAGCGTCATCATCGCAGGCAGATCACTTCAAAGACAAGATCACGGCGAGATGGGCTTTTGGGGCATAGTAACGCTTAGTGCGATGCTAGGTCAGATAGGCAAAGAGGGTCTTGGCTTTGAGTTTAACCTCTACTACTCAAATGGCGCTACAGACAAGATCGCTCCGTCGCTAAAAGGCATCAGCACTAGCATAAGCGAGAAATACGACAACGTAGATGGCGCTCCTTGGAAGAATGAAAAACGTCACCATCCCATCTTCAAGATCGATCGAGGCTTTGCAAAACCCTGGCAAAGAGATAGACTATGATGGCTCAAAGATCAGCTACCACACATGAGAGTGGCTTACATGGCGTCTGGATCGATGTTTACAAGACATCAGGACGTAACAACGCCGTAAAAAGCGTGGCGCAATTTGACACTGTAGTAACTGCTGAGCCATTTTGGACAAGCACAGCAAAAACTAAGCGACATCGTCTTGCCAGTAGCCCTTGAAGTCGAGAGAAATGACATCAACCAAAAGCGTGCCTACAAACGAGTACATCGTGGCTTACAAGCCTGTCGTGGAGCCTATGGGCGAGAGCAGGAGTGATTACTGGATCTGCTCACAAATCTGCAAACGCTGGGGCAGAGAAGAGGTCTTTACAGAGGGCAAAGATGAGCTTGGCTGGGCGAAAGAATTTTACGCAGACGCAGACCGAGCAAGCTAAAGGCATAAATGTCAAGATGCCAAGCTTTGATGAGTTTTGGAAAGAGGGATATGTTAGATTTGAGCAAGATGACGAAGCGAGCAGATACTACACAAGGCTTAGTGCTTTTAGAGAAAATCCTCACAAAAACCGCCTCAGGTACGCCATCTGGCAAGATAGAGCTCTACTCCAACTATCGCTAAATTTCGGCTACAAAGACTTTGCTCCTCACGTTGCTTGATCGAGCCGTTTGAGTGGCTTGGCAGCGAAAAGGCTAAAAAGTATCCATTTAGCGTCACAACCCCGCACTCAAGATATCGCCTCCACTCACAGCTAAAACAACTCCGTGATCAGAAACTACGCTGAGGTGAGCGCAAGAGAGCCGATGCTTATAAAATGTAAATGACGCCAGCAAAAGGCATCGCAACTGGCGACGTGGTGAGAGTATTTAACGACAGGGGAGAATTTTAGTTGGTGCGCTTGTCACTGACATCATCCCAGAGCACGTCATCGCCATTTGCGAGGGTGCATGGTACGACCCTGAAGTGCTTGGCGAGAAGAGCCTTTGCAGCATGGTCGCGTCAATGTCCCTAACTCGCGACAAAGGCACATCTAGCATCGCTCAAAGTAACTGCGGACACACGATCCTTGCGATTTAGAAAAATATAAAGGCGAGATCAAACCGATCACTGCGTTTTCTAAACCAAAAATTACGCAATCTTTATAGAATTTGAGTATAATTTAGCCCTCGCTTGGGGGCTAAATTTGACTTATATGTACTGCTTTAAATCTGCAAATAGTTAGAAATTTCAATCACAATAAAATGAATTTCTAGCTTCTAAAAAACAAAAAATATTTAAACAAGCTACTATGAGCACATTTCTTCAGTCAGTGCAAATTTGGTTATCACTTTGGCTAACAACTTTGGTGGTAAGAATTTAAATCCAAGCCCAAAGCGACTTACATTGATCTTAAATTTCTATATTATGATGTTTTATAGTCAATTTAATAAAAATATATCAGCTACAACCAACTTAATTGCCGCTTGTTCTCAAAACACTGCCACCAATACAAGGCTCCATTTTAATAGTCGAAATACTCTGTTTTGCTCTTTTCATTTAGCCGTAAATTTCCCTATGTTATTAAAATTGAATGAGAACATCAGCCGTAACCGATCCTATTGTTGCGAGCTATATTGCCAGCGCATAATTCACAAAAACATATTTTCTGGTTGCTTACATTTGAGTGCTTTCGTTGTGAATTTAATCTCTTTTACTCTTTCAATCACAGCCTCTAAAATTAAGCCACAACAACCAAGTTTAGCCATACATTCTATCTTTTTAGTTTTGTGGCTAAATTGCCATAACTAACTTTAAGATCTCTGTCATCATACAGCCTATAAAAAGCTATCTTTGCACGATAAATTTACTGCCCTACACTGCAAATTTAGCTTATTTTATTACTTGAAATAGCGCTGTCTAAATTTTCTAAATTTAAGCCCCAAATGACTAATTTAACCCCTAGATTTTTAAAATTTCGGTCACATTGGCAATAACACCTTAAAAACCAGCCCCTCAGCTACCGTCGCAATCCACCCAAAAACATTACTGCAAATTTTCAAGTATATTCACATGATGATCATGCTCGTTTCACGCCCAAAAACCAACCATCTCGCCTTGCAATTTGTTATTTAAATATCTAAAAATTGACTTACTACCCTAAAATCTGCCACCACAATAGTTTATACCGCAGACAAAGAATAGTAAGAGCTATTTAGTGCGATATTAGCGAGCACCTACGCTCCAGTATGCCAGTAGCATTGTTACTATATTTTGTTCACCATGCAGCCAGCTATCAAACCACTATTTCAACCCGATCTTCTTATAACCCACGCCGCTTATACTCACTAAAAGCCAAAATGCGCTATCAAGCCTATTAGCACAACTACAAAAACAAACCTTCGCGCGTCTTCAAACAACACAAAAATGGCGACCCTAAACACTACCGCACTCGCCTTTTGGTTTCTTATCATCTCTTTGTTTTAATGGCGTAATTTGGGAATTTGATCTATAATTTTATAAATTTAATGAAAAAGATTTGATAAACGAAAGTACTTTCTACCAATTTCTGAATAAGTAATTGATAAATCCAAATGAAAATCGAGTTTTTGTAAGTTTGAAGTGAATTTTAAAAATGGTGCGGATGAGAGGACTTGAACCTCCACGCCGTGGGGCACCAGATCCCAAGTCTGGCGTGTCTGCCAATTTCACCACATCCGCACAACAATAATAAGTGGTACGCCCATCAGGATTCGAACCTGAGGCCTCACGGCTTAGAAGGCCGTTGCTCTATCCAGCTGAGCTATGAGCGCATAAAGTCTAAGTGGCGCGCCCGATAGAGTCGAACCCATAACCTACAGATCCGAAGTCTGTCGCTCTATCCAATTGAGCTACGAGCGCCCAAAATGGGGTGAGTGATGGGAATCGAACCCACGACCCTCAGGACCACAATCTGATGCTCTAACCGACTGAGCTACACTCACCGTTTAACATGGTCGGGGTGAAAGGATTCGAACCTTCGGCCCTCTGGTCCCAAACCAGATGCGCTAACCAGACTGCGCTACACCCCGCCTGAGTCGTGTTTGTAAGTTTATGCCACTACCTCATTAAAAACGCATTGTATCTAAAAAAATGTTATTGTTGTCAAGAAAAAAATTAGTTTTGGTTTTTGTTTTTATGAAAATTTCACGCAAGAGATGTAAGTTTAGGGACATTAAAGCCTTTAACAAATTCATCTGAATCAAAAACAGCACGAGTTGCACCAAAAGCCAATAGAAGCTGACGATTCTCCCTTCGTTGATTTTAATAGTAACTTGTCCTAAATTGTTTAAATTCCCTGAAGTTTCCCAAAGCCTTTTGCATAAGCCATTTTTGCTGACACCTACTCTTAAGTAGTTTTCATTGCCATGGCCAGCATTAAAAACTTGATATAAAAAGCATTCATCATCTTTAATAAAAAGCTGAGATTGCCAGAGCTATCTATAACCCCAGCATTTGTCATCGCTCTAAAATCAACTCTGTTGTTTTTGGTATCAATAGCTAGCTTGCCTTCTGATATGTAGTAGGTATTTATATCTTGTATGGCGACCGTTATCTCTGACATGACTTTTTGTCAGTTTTGCGTCATCTCTTGTGGCACTTATCTTGGAGACAACAACTACAGCTAATATACCTATGATGACTATTACAAAAATTGGCTCGATCATTGTAAAAGCTTTTTCACCACTTCATCCTTGAAATTTGAAGTTGCGAGATTATAGCTAGATTTTTATAAATGAAAAATAAATTTACTAAGTAGATTAAAGAGAGATGGCAAGGAATTTCCTTGCCATAGAGTTTGAGTTTGAAAGATTAGAAAAGCTACGCTAAGACCACTAACTGGGTACTCACCTGCATCACTTTCTTTTCTCAACGCCAGAAGCATTTACAAATTTAAATTTACTAGTTTTTATTTTTGTAACAGCACTACTGCCTAGTACCTTAGGGGCAAAGACCAGCGGCACTGCATCCGTCTCCATCCTCGACTTTTTATAACAGCAGGTTTTCCTTTGTTGGTATCACCAGCGGTCTGTTACAGGCCCAGCCAAAGTAAATTTTATACATTTTTACTAGCAACTGTCATCTGACCAATTTTTATCTAGTTCCATCAACTTCTAATGGTACTGTTTGTCATTTGTGCTGATATCATCAGCAATTTACCTTGCGAAGTATAATATGCACCGATATCACTTAGTAAAGTTGATATGTTTGTAGCGGCTTTAGCTATCTCTGCATCATCCCTTGTTGCAGCTAGTCTTGTATAGCGACTGCGACTAATATACCCAAAAATAACGATCACGAAGATCAACTCGATCATTGTAAAACCCTTTTTCATGGTTTCCTCCTTGAAAATATGTTGTGTTTTTAGCGGATTATACAACATTTTTTCAAAATGCAAATAAAAAGCTACACTTTTGCTAAATTAGCCGATTTTGGTAGATATAAAAAATAATTGAGTTATAATTATGCAGAGTATAAAAATATGGAGATTTTTATGAATAAAGATTTTTATTTTTGTTTGTTGGTATCTTTTTGCACTATGATGGCAAGCGAAACTTTCGAGCCGGTACTCACATCAAAATACGACGAACAAAAAGGCTCACATCGGCAAGAAGCTCTTTTTGACAAAAGGCTAAAGCCCCACTGAAAAACTACTCTTGCGAGACCTGCCACAACTTATACTGGAATTTAAGTGGTACAAATTCATCTTACAATAGTCAAAAAGGCGTTTTAAACCCGCCAAGCGTGCTAAATGCGGCGTTAAATTTATATTTTTATACTGACGGCAGGGCTAGGAGCCTGAAAGATCAGGTGAGTGAGTCGATAAACTCTAGAACTGAGCTAAATTCAAACAAAGATGAGATAGTAAAAAGGTAAAAAGCATAGGAGAGTATCAAATTTTGTTTGAAAATGCCTATGAAGATGGTATCAAATATAAAAATATAGTAGATGCCTTGGTAGAGTTTGAAAAAGGCGAGTGCTTAGCGTGGACTCGCCGTTTGATGAGTATATGTCTGGCAATGAAGATGCGGTAGATAGTGAGGCTAAAAAAAGGCTTTTGAGACTTTTAAAAAGATCGGACTGTGTGGCTTGTCACAATGGTAGAAATTTAGGCGGAAGTGATGCAAGACGTCGATAGAAAAGACCCTAACAGAAAACAGACGTCTTTTGCGCGTGCCATCTCTTAGAAACGTGACGAGAACAGCTCCATATCTTAGTGGTGGCAAAGATGAATGATCTAAAAGAGATGATAAGACACATTAGCGCCATGCGCCTACAACATCCGCTCAGTGATGAAGAGCTAGGGCACCTGAGATACTTTGCAGACGCTAAATGGCCGCAGACCTAGGATATTAAATGAATAAAAGACAAGTAAATATCATCCTCATCGTTTTGGCCGTAGTTTTTGGACTTGCCTCTTTTACATATATAAGGCAAATAAGGCTGTTGGCGTAGTCAGTACTTTAACGACACGGTTTTTGAAACCTTATGCTGCTAGATAATGAGCTAAGCTTTTAGCCCAGAAAACAACGTCTTTCACCTAAACTACGACGACGTCAATAAAGAGTTTAGAAATTTCGATCAGAAATTTAAGCCAGCCTGATGAGCTAAATAGTGTAATGCAAATTTACATCAAGAGAAAAAACGCTGAAATTTTTAAAAGAGCATACAAGATAATTTTTGTAAGAAAACAAAGGCTCATAGATAGGTCAAATTTCGCTAGCTCGTCGATGGTCGCTTATATATTATCTGGTGAGCATGAGATAGATAGCGACAAGAGGCTAGAGCCGCTAGATCCGATATTTCACGCGATAAGAAGCTCGGCTATCATAAGCAAAGAAGCTCTTGATGTAACAAAAGATCAGATAGAAAGGTTTAAAACTACTTATAAAAAAACGACGCAAAGGCTACCTTCGATCCCTAGAAAAGCCTCTCACGCGCTTGAGTTTGCAATGGGACTTAGCAGTATAGCAAAGGACTCAGCTGATATAAAAACTTGGAGAAAATTTTAAGAAATTTTAGAAAAGAGAGCCTTGCTCTCTATCGCTCGATGATACGAAATATCACAATCATGCAGGGGCTTTGTTTTATCTGCTTTGTGCTATTTTGCGCATTGGTTTTTACCAAGCAAGGATAATGATAAAACAGATAAAAACAGATAAAACTTCTAAAAAGCTACGGTCGATACGGCGCACAGCTCGATAGTCTTTTTGTGATAATAGCAATAGAATTTATACGTAAACAAAACTTTTGAGGTAAAAACGGGCTATAAACTAAGCGAGGGTCGTTGGCAAAAGACCCTAGTACTTTAAAATCCTATATGCACCCAGATAGCTTTTTATGCAGAGATAAAAATGCCATAATGAATAAGAGCTCTTGGGAGAGCGACGAGCTAATAAGCAGGACAAAAGAGCGGAAAATTTACTATATGAAAAAGGTGCGTTTTTGCGCCGTTTTTCTTTGAAGGAAATCTCGAAGGCTACATGGCTATCAAGCTTGACCGCACAAAAAGAGATAGGGTATGCTCAATGAGCTAAAGCAGAAAAATGAGCAGATAAAAATTCAGTCTTCTATCGACAAGCTAACTGGCTTTTGGCAACTACTTTGCGCTGACTGGAAAATTTTCAGAGGCAAAAAGATGGGAATTTGATCTGCATAAGTATCAAAAACTATAAAATGCTTAGATTTTTTTCTACCAGACAAAGGTCATCAACGCCATGCTAAAAGCGGTGGCAAACACCCTAAAACTCTGCGTAGATACCTACTCAGTAAATGCTGAGCTGTTTAGGTTTCAAGACGATGCGTTTTATATCTGGTATCAAAGGCGATGATATCGTTAGAGATATAGGTTTTTCTAAAAGAGTACTTTAACTTTAATAGGATAAAATATCGAGATCGATGGTAATCGGAAAACTTGCCTGGCATTAAGATAACTCTTGGCGTATCCTTGCCAAACGACACGCCTCAAACAGACCGCCTCGTGCAGTCTATCCTAGCCAACCAGCAGGCAACTGATAGCGGAAATGAGATATATTATTACCTAGAAAAACGACGCGATCGAGATGAGATACTACAAAAACCAGCTCATCACGCGACTCATCGAATACGCCCTTGAAAACGACACGGTTATCGTTGAGTGTCAGGGATTTTTAATGTTCGTGAAGATGAAAAAGAGGCTAAATTTATGAGGTCTTGGTGCGTATCGTCGATCAAAATGGCAAGATCCACTACCCAGGCGAGTTTTTAGAGATCGCGATGAAGACGCAGCTTTACGTGCGGATAACAAAAAGGGTTATCGCGCTTGCCTTTGATCTAGTGAAAAAATATCCAGATTTTACATTTTCTATCAATCTCTCAAGCTCTGACCCTAACTGACCCTAGTGTAAGAGAAAGTTTTTAGAAGAGAAGCTAGAGAGCTGCCCTGATCCAAGTAGAATTTGCTTTGAGATGCTTGAGAGCGAAGAGCTTAGCGACTACGCCATGGCAAAATGAATTTATAAAAAGAGCAAAGGGCTATGGTCGCAAGATATCGATAGACGACTTTTGGCTCAGGCTACTCAAACTACTACCGAATTTTAGAGCTTGATATAGACAATATCAAGATAGATGGCTCTATCATCAAAAAGCTACCAACCGACGAAAACGCAAGAGTTTTGGTTGAAACTATCGTTAGCTTTGCAAAAAGACAGGGCTATAAGATCGTGGCTGAGTTTGTGAGCAACGAGAGAATTTTTAGAGTATATAAAGAAATTCTGAATTTTCATACGCACAGGGATTTTTACTAGGCAAAACCGCATCAGATGTAAATTTGAGCTAAATTTATCTCTGGTTTGCTTGGTAATCTAGACGCTCTAATTCAATATGCAAATTTGAAAAATTTAAAATACAAAATGGATCAAGATGTTGAATTAACAAAATTTCTAAAAGCTTATGTGGATAAGATTTTTGACTTTTTAGAAGTGGTGACCCATACGAGACTCGAACTCGTGTTACCGCCGTGAAAGGGCGATGTCCTAACCGCTAGACGAATGGGCCACGATCGGTTATGAAATTGGGATTATATTACCACTATACTTAAAATTACATTAAAAAAGGAAAAATCTTGAAAAATATTTTCTCTTATTTTGCTTTTTCGCTCTATTTTTACTGGCTGTGTTGCTACAAAAACACCGCAAAAGCTCGCAAGCTTTTTCAGGTCACTTTATTTTCTCCGATGATAAAGATAAATGATGTTGGATTTTTTTCACGAGTACAAAAAAACGAGCTAAATTTTACAGTTTATAGCTCTGGCGTAAACACCGCAAATATCCGCATAAAAGATAAATTTGCGTAAATAGCGCCTGCTTTAGCAAGAGTGAATTTAACGAGAAATTTTTTCTAGCGCCACATTATGAGAGCATATTTGAGGAAAGTTCTAAAAAGAGAGAAAAATTTACGAGGGCAAAGGTTTGACGACCACTGAGTGTGGCTTTAGCCAAGATCTAAGTTCTTATTTTATAAAATACGAAGTTTGCGATAGCTACGTCAAATTGTAGATAGCAAAAACAGAATAAGAGTGATAATAAAAGAGTTAAAATGAGATATATCGGAGCTCACGTAAGTGCGGCTGGAGGTGTATTTAACGCACCTTTAAATGCTGCAAAGATAGGAGCAAATGCCTTTGCACTTTTTACAAAAAAATCAGCGCCAATGGAGCGCAAAAGAGCTAAGTAGCAGCGAGATAGAGCAGTTTAAAGTAAATTTGAAAAGCCTCTGGCATAAGTGCCAGCACGTCTTGCCACACAGCAGACTACCTAATAAATTTAGGGCCATCCAGACGAAGAGGCAAGGGGCAAAGTCCTTTGAAGCCTTTGTAGACGAGATAGAGCGCGCTAGCAAGCTTGGGCTAGAGCTTTTAAATTTCCACCCAGGCTCACACCCTAAAAGCAAATAAGTGAAAAAGAGTGCCTAGATAACATCGCTACTTGCATAAACGAGGCGCTAAAAACGCACAAGCGGCGTGAAGCTTGTTATCGAAAAACACAGCCGCACAAGGCTCACATTTTAGGTTTTAGCTTTAGCAACTAGCCTACCCTAATAGAGCACACAGACGATGAGAACAGAGTTGGCGTTTGCTTTGACACATGTCACGCATTTGCCGCTGGCTATGACCTGCGAAGCAAGGAGGCCTACGCCAAGACAATGGGCGAATTGATGCGATCATCGGCTATACATTTCTATCTGGCATGCACCTAAATGACGCTAAATTTGGACTTGGCTCGAAAAAGATAGGCATGAGAGCCTTGGCAAGGGGTGAGCTTGGCCTTGGGGCTTTTGAAAATATAATAAATGATGATAAAAATAGGCGAAATTCCACTAATACTAGAGACGATCGATGAGAGTATTTGGGAAGATGAGATCAAATTTTAAGAAAGGTAGAGAGGAAAAACCATGAAAAAGTGCTTTTAAGCATCGTTGCGACTTGTTCATTATTAAATGCTGGCGGATATAAAGTACCTGAGCAAAGTGCTGACTCTTTGGGACTTGCAGCTAGTAACGTAGCTTTTAGTTTTGGCGCTGATGCGGCCTACTTTAACCCGGCAAATATGATGTTCTTAGACGGACGCCACCACTTTGAAAGCACGCTTGGTTGGTTTCATATAAACTTCTTGATTTTAAAACAGATAGCGGTAAAACTTATAGCTCACAGAAAATTTGACTCACTAGCTGGTACATTTAGCTTTGTAACGCCTGAGCTTTATGAAAACTGGAGATGGCCTAGTTTTAGCCGTGCCTGCGGCTGTTGGCATCTCGTGGGAAGACCCAGAGACGGCATTTACTGGAAAGAGATTTAAACTCCAAGTCGTCGAGCTAAACCCAACCGTGGCATACCGCATAAATGACAAGCTTGCCGTTGCTGTTGGCGCTAGAGGCGTTTATACAAAGGGCAAGATAGCTAGCGACTTTGGCGTTGGATATAGAGAGATACAAGGCGACGCGATAAACTACGGCTACAACGTTGCTCTTACATATAGACCTATCGAGGAGCTAAGTTTTGCAGTGACCTACCGCTCAAAGGTAAACTTTGGAGCTTAAAGGCCACACAGATGCTGACTTTTAAAAGGTCTTTAGCATCTATAAGCTATCACGGCAAGACAAGAGTCGAGATCCCGCTCCCAGCTCAGCTCGTGCTCGCAACTGGGTATAATTTAGTGACTTTTACACTTTTGCTAGCTTATGAGAGGACTTACTGGTCTGAACTAAAGATTATGACTTTGAATATAATGATAAGACGGCGGCTCATTCACATCCTGCTTTTCGTAAAAACTAATGGACGATCCAGTCGTTAAAAACGCAAAAGATTCAAATACATATAGAATAGGCCTTGCCTACGACGTAAATGAGAAGCTTAGGCTAATGGCTGGCTTTTTCTTACGATGAGGATATAACCAGCAGCAACCACACTGGCCTAGAGCTACCAAACACAACTTCTAAGGCCTACACAGCTGGTTTAAACTACAAATTTACGGATAATTTAGAGGTGGCACTTGGCTATGTCTATCAGCACCGCGACAAAAACGCGCGACAGATATCGCATCTAGCACCACAACAAAAATGTCAGGAGAATTTGACTCTGGTAAAATTCAGATCATCGGAACAACATTTAAATACACCTTTTAGGGCTAAAAATGCAATACGAATATAATAATTTTTACGAGATTTATAACCAAGGTGGCAAAAGAGAGCCCAAACCAGATAGTGCTTTTTGAGGAAAAAGAGAAGCTAAAAGTACCACGAGCTAAAGCAAAAACGTCGATAAAGTGGCGGCTTATCTGCAGCTTTGTGGTGTAAATTTACGGCGACAAAGTGGCTATGGCAGTGGCAAACTCACAGGAATTTATCATCTCATACCTTGCTATCACGGCTATCGGCGCGGTTGCAGTGCCGATGAACACTTTCTTGAAAACAACAGAATTTGAGTACATCATAAATGACTGCGGCGCAAGGGTGCTTTTCGCCTCTAGCTCGCTAGCAAAGGAGCTCATCGCCCTAAGCGATCTTGAGAATTTCTAAGAAAGATCATCTGGATCGGCCAAACACCAAAAACTTCAAAGCGCCTCAAAAGAGGAATTTTCAAACATCGATGAAGAGTACGGCGAGAGCGCATATCTCACCTCAACGCCTCAAATTTCAAAAGAAGAGATGGGCAAAGGCTACGAGGTCAAAAATGTAAATTTCACCGAAGCTCTAAGCCATAAATACACTCTAAGCATCACAAAAATATCCAAAAATAGACGATCTCATGCACATCATCTACACCTCAGGCACCACTGGCAAGCCAAAGGGCGCGATGATATGCTATAAAAATATCTTCTCAAACGTCATAGGTGCTCATGAGCGTTTTAAAAGTTAAAAAAAGCGATAGATTTATCGTATTTTTGCCGATGTTTCATAGCTTTACACTAACGGCGATGGTGCTTTTTGCCGATATTTTCAGGTGCTTCGATGGTGCTTATAAAGTCGGTCTTTCCATTTTCAAACGTGCTAAAACAGGCTTTACTAAAGCGAGTCACCGTATTTTTAGGCATCCCAGCTATCTATACAGCCATTGGCAAGGCGAAAAATTCCTTGGTATTTTTAGATGGTTTAACCGCATAAGGCTATTTGTAAGTGGCGTCTGCTCCGCTTGCTAAGCAAACGATCGATGATTTTAGAGTGAAATTCCCGCGCGCGACGCTCGTTGAAGGATATGGCCTTAGCGAATGCTCACCGATCGTAGCGGCAAAATTTATTTGACAAGCAAAAACTTTTAAGTGTCGGGCCTGTACTAAATGGCTATGCTGTAAAGATCGTAAATGACGAGATGATGGAGCTCCAACTGGTCAGATCGGCGAGATCATCGTAAAAGGCGACTGCGTCATGCAGGGCTACTACGGCATGCCAAAGCGTGACTGACGAGACCATCATAAATGGCTGGCTGAAAGACTGGAGACCTCGGCAAAGTCGATGAAGAGGGCTTTATCTACATCGTTGATCGCAAAAAAAGACCTCATCATATCAAAAGGCATAAACATCTATCCTCGCGAGATCGAAGAGGTCATTTATAAGCTTGAAGCAGTCGAAGCGACCGCAGTTATCGGCGTAAAAGACGTGCACGCAGACGAAGAGGTCGTCGCCTTCATACAGGTAAAGAGGGCATGGACCTAGACGAGAAAAAGTGAGAGAGCATCTAAAGAAAAAAACTTAGCAAATATTCAAAATTCAAAAAGTATTTATTTTGCCGAGGAGCTGCCTAGAAACGCAACTGGCAAGGTGCTAAAAACGCGTACTAAAAAGAGCAGATAAAGGATAGAAATTTGAGTGAAATATCTGCTTGATTTTTCTAAACCAAGACCTCAAAAAGCAAAATTTACGAGCTGATAAAGTGCGGAGACGAAGAGGGAGAATGTACAAAATATCTAAGCAAAGCCTACGTGCAAGGAACAGCTAGCATAAGCGTTTTTGAGCTGCTTGGGGCTGTTTTTGGCACGCAAAATGACAAGCAGCTTTTTATACCTTAAATTTATAAAAATTTGCTTGATAGTGGCTGGATAGTGCAAAAACTACGGCCTTTTTAAAATGCCAGAGAACTCGCAAAAAAGCTCAAGCCAAGGGCTACCTCGCTACTTCACTCTGAAATTTCACTCTCAAGCACATTTTTAAATATAGAAGATGGCAACGCTGATATAAAGCCTGCCAGAACTTGCGCCTTATGAAGATCATTTAGAGTATTTAAAAGATCAGTTTTTAAAGATAGAGCTCTACTCAAAGGTCGCGATATTTGAAGGTGGCTCAAATGACGCTAAAAAGCGGATAAATGAGCAAATTTCTGAGCTTACAAAGCGCATAAACGAGCGCGTAAAACTAAGCAAGATCAGCCTAAAGATAGAGCAATTTGTACAAGAAAAACTCACTTGATGAAAAAGAGCAGATCATATTTTTAGCCCTTTTTAAAAGAGGAGTACGCGGGCGACTTTGAAAATGGGCGCGATCTAAACACGCTAGTTGGGCTAATAAGCAAAGATGAGCTTGAACGCATCAAAAAAATCGCACTCTTTTAGAGGATAGCTCAAGGCTCATCGAGGGCGCGCTCATTGACTACGACGAGGTTTTAAACGCTTATGGCAACGTTAGCAAAAAGCTTTTTTTATAAATGAAGAAAATTTTGCAAAGCATAATGCACCCAAAAATGACAAAAACAGCAAGAAAATAAAGATCGAAAGCCTAGTAAAAGAGCAAGAAATTTGCTGAGCTAATAGAGCCAGTAACGAGCCTAGAAGACGTCGTGCTAAACGAAAAGACAAAGCAGACTTTTAAGCACGATACTAAAAGCAAGTCGATAAAAAAAGTGCTAGCTAGACTTAGCAGTTGGGGCATAAAAACTAGGAAAAAAATATAGATGCTAAGATCATCTTTTACGGCGAGCCTGGCACTGGTAAAACCATGAGCGCCGTTGGGCTTGCGAAGAGCCTAAAAAGCAGAGTACTGAAGCTTTGACTGCTCTGCAAAATTTTAAGCAAATATGTCGGCGAGAGCGAGCAAAAATGTAAGGAAAATATCTTTGATACTTACAAAAGAAATCGGTAAAAGCGGCAGCGAGCCAGTGCTCTTGTTAAACGAAGCCGATCAGTTTTTAAGCACGAGAGTGGAGAGCTCAAGCAGGGGCTGAAAAAGATGCACAATCAAATGCAAAATATCTTTTAGAGCAGATCGAGCGCTTTGAGGGCGTGCTGATCGCTACGACAAATTTTCTTACAAAGCCTTGACGTGGCGTTTTTCTAGAAGGTTTGACTACAAGATCGAGTTTAAAAAGCCTGATTTTAACGGCAGGCTGGCGATCTGGCGTAGACTCTGCCTGAAAAATGCGAGCTTTGAAGATGGCTTTTAGCGTAGAAAGGCTGGCAGAGTTTAACCTAAGTGGCGCGCAAATCGTCCTTGCACTAAAAATACCGCCTTAAAAGTCGCCATAAAAGATGATGGGATTTTTACCTTTGAGGACTTCAAAACGACGATAGAGCGCGAGCTAAACTCAAGCTTTGGCGAAGATAAAAAGATGGGATTTGGCTATTAGCTTTTTCTCTTAATTTGATTGTTTTGTCTAAATTTGACTTTGTGCTACACAAAACCGCTGGTTTGATAAGAAAATTTGCTTTTACTCAATAAAAATTTAGACGAGTTTTGTCGCTAAAATCATAAAAAAAGCATGAGCTAAACTCGAGCTTTGGTGTGGATAAAAATAGCGACTTATGCGAGTAAGAAATTTAGCTTTATGGGTCAAATTTATATTTTCGCCTACTTGATATAAATTTAGCTCGCCTGCTTGCTTTTAAATTCGTAGGGCTCTCGCCGCAAAAAGCCATAATATAGATGTCTGCTCGGTATAAACTAGCTCGCTCGCCTACCTAGAATTTTGCTACCAACGCCTTTGCAAGCGAGTAGTTTTCTCAAAAAGCTTTCTCAAATTTTAAACGTAGAGCTGTGAGTGCCATTGAGACGTTAATGTATGTAGTTTTTGCCTTTGCTTTTGCTATCTTTTTGCTACAAAAACTGCTTTTTCCATAGAAATTTAAAAATCCAAAAAAACTTAAAACTCAAATTTATTTTTATAACCTTTAAAATTTGAAATTTTCATCCACCACGCAACGGCTATCTGGACGTCTAGCATGCGTGATTAGCAAGTTTATTTGCACTACCAAACACGACAAAAAGCCATTTTTACCACTACAATTAAAAATCAAAAACCAAAAATGCCTTAAAACTTTGTCTATTCAAATTGTAGTTTTACTAAAAACCCTCTAAACTTAGAAATTTTCCACTCCATGGCGACCATTTAGGGACGTCTGGCATATGCTCACTACGCTTTTTAGTTCGGATGTAAAAAGCCCTTCTTTTTCATGAAAAATTTAAATGCTCTAAATTTCTGCCATTTCAATTTGAGCCCAGCAACATATTTTTAAATTTTAGTAGCCAAATTTGGCAAAAAGCAGGTAATTTTCAGAATTTACTGATTGATCTTATCAGCGCCTCTTCGACCTCTTCAAGCGCAAAGGCCTCTTCCGAGCTTTGTTTTAAGAAGCTCTCCATAAATTCTTTCTTCGAGATCGCAAGGTCAAGCTCCTTGTCACTGCCCTTTTGATATGCGCCGATGCGAAGCAAGACCTCATTTTCTTTTTAAAAGCGAGTAGAGGCGCTTACATTTCATCGCATTTAGCTTGTGCTCTTTGCCGATCACGTCGCCCATGACACGCGAGGCCGAGTTTTGGATATTGATAGGTGGGTAGATGCCAAAGTCCGTTAGCTCACGGCTTTAGCACGATGTGGCCGTCTCAGGATAGAGCGGCTTTTGGTCAGCTATCGGGTCGCTCATATCATCGCCCCTCAACTAGCACGGTGAAAAATGCCGTGATACTGCCCTTGCCCTCCTCTTTTGCCAGCGCGCTCCATTAGCTGTGGCAAGAGTGTGAGCGAACTTGGCGGATAGCCCTTTGAGGTAGGGTGGCTCGCCAAGCGCAAAGGCCGATCTCACGCTGCGCCATTGCAAAACGAGTGACGCTATCCATGATGAAAAGCACATCAGTTGCCCTGCTGTTTGAAGTACTCAGCCACGCTCATCGCACAAAAATGCGCCGTATTTTCGCATGAGCGAGCTATCGTCACTGGTCGCTACGATGATGACCGTGCCCTCCAGGTCGCCACCTAGGTTTTTTTCGATAAATTCTGGCACCTCACGGCCACGCTCGCCTATTAGTGCGACTACTTTTATGGGAGCTAGCGTATTTTTTACGATCATGCCCATGAGGGTTGATTTGCCCACGCCAGATCCTGCGAAAAATCTCCTAGCTTTTTGCCCTTTGCCGCAAGTAAGTAGCCCATCTATCGTCTTTTATGCCAACGCTAAAAGGCTCGTTTATAAGCCCCCTTTTCATCGCATCTATGGGCGCTCTCATGATCGGCATATATTCGGTCGTATCAATCGCCCCTTTGCCGTCAATTGGCTTCATAAATGGATCGACCACTCGGCCTAGCAAATTTGGCCCCACAGGTATGCTCATGCCCTGATCGCTCTCATAGACAAAGTCGCCTATCCTAAAACCCTCGACAAAGCCAAATGGACTGATATAAGCGCCATCTGTCTTTATCTGCGTGACCATGCCAAGGCCGTTTTTACTCTTGTCTTTTGCCACTATGCGTACGATGTCGCCGATACTTGGGCGAAGTCCGGTGATCTCTATCGTAGTAGCCGTGATCTTTGTGGATGACACCGAAGGTATTTGAGAGCTTCACGCCCTCTTTAAGCCTTGAATTTATACGCTCTAAACTCAAAAATGCGTTTCCCTAGGCGACTTTGATCAGCGAGAAAAACTCCCGCCTTGTGTCTGCGTTTTTGATAAAAGCAACCCCTAAGCGCAGAGGTCGTAGTAGTCGAGTTTATCTTCTCCACACCCCTCATCTCAACGCACATATGCCTAGCCTCGACGACTACTCCAACACCTTTTGGAGCGATAACGTCCTCAAGCGCCTTTGCGATCTGCTCGGTCATCTGCTCTTGAATTTGTAGGCGTCTGGCGTAGATATTTACCATGCGTGAGATTTTACTAAGGCCAACGACCTTGCCATTTGGGATGTACGCGACATGCACACGGCCAATTATCGGCAACAAATGGTGCTCACAAAGGCTGTAAAATTCGATGTTTCGCATTAAAACCATTTCGTTATTTGAGCTAGTAAAAAGAGCGTCACCAAGCACCTCTTTTGGGTCTTGATCGTATCCGCTAGTTAGAAATTTAAAAGCTTTATAAACGCGTTCTGGGGGTTTTTAATAAGCCCTTCTCTATTTGGATCTTCGCCGATAATCGTTAGCATATTTTTTTAACTGAATTTCCAAAACTCTCTTGCATCAAATTTCTTTCTCCATAATTTTATCGCCGACTCCTACGTTAAAACGCCTTTTATATCTATAAAATTACAGACTTTACAATGAAATAAGGAAAAATTCTGCTATATTTTGGGCTAAAGCATCTGTATTCATAAAAGGAATTCGATGGAAATCAAAAACAAAAAGCTCTAGATAGCGTAAATACCCCTAGCAAGCACGACTGTAAGTGCAGATGCTATAAAGTCTAGCGTAGAAAAACTAGCAAAAAAAGCAGAAAAACTATGAAAGTAGATGGCTTTTAGACAAGGTCATGTACCAGTCGCTGTTGTGCTAAAACGCTACGAGAAAGAGCTAACAAACGACGCTGAGCAAGATGTCTTAAGAGATGTAGTCGAAGAGGCTATCAAAAAAGCAGGCAAGAAAAAATGACGATCTTATCGGCGAGCCCTATCGTTTCGTAATCTGACAAAAAGATGACAAGATCGACGTTGAGCTAACAGTTTCATTTTAAGCCAAGCGTCGATGTGAGTGGCTATGAGAGCTTGATACCTGAGTTTTCAAACCCACGCGTTTTGAAAAAAGATATCGATGAGAAGAAAAACTGAGCTTTTTAAAAATGATAGCTCCGCTTGAAAAAGTAGAGGGCAAAAGAGGCCCTAAAAAGTGGGCGATTTTGCTAATTTGACTTTGAGGGCTTTGTTGATGGCGTTGCATTTGAAGGTGGCAAGGCTGAAAACTACGTGCTTGAGATCGGCTCAAATCAATTCATCCCAGGCTTTGAAGACGGCATGGTAGGCATGAAAAGCTGGCGGCGAAAAAAAGATATCGAGGTTAAATTCCCCAGAAAAACTACGGCGCCGCAAATTTAGCTGGCAAAGACGCTACTTTTTAAAATAAAAACTTCATGAAATTCAAGAGAGAAAGATCCCTGAGAAGCTAGACGAAGAGATGCTAAAAACTATCCTTCCAAACGAAGAAAAACCAACTGAAGAGCTACTTGAAGAGCGCATAAAAGAGCAATTCGCCAAGAGAAAAATTTGATAAACTTATAAACGAAGAGCTAAAACCAAAATTTGCTGAAGCTGCAGTCGAGAAATTTAAATTTGACGTGCCAAAAAAATATCGTCGAGCAAGAGATAGATATGCAGTTTAGAAACGCATGGAGCACATTTACTCCAGACGATATGAAGAAATTTAGAGAAGACAAAGATGCTCTAGCTAAAAAAACGTGACGAGTATAGAAAAGATGCTGAAAATAGCGTTCGCCTAACTTTCATCATCGATGAGCTAGCTCGCGTAAGAGGCGTGAAAGTGAGCGATCAAGAGGTCGTTCAAGCGATCTATTTTGAGGCGTATAGAAGCGGACAAGATCCAAAAAGCGCACCTCGAGATGTATCGCAACCAAGGCATGCTTCCAGCTATAAAGATGTCGATGATCGAAGAGAAGCTATTTAGCGAGCTTTTCAACAAAGAAAAAGACGAGAAAAAGCAAGCAAAAAAAGAGAAGGCTGAGTAATGAGCTATTACGTTCCTGTCGTAGTTGAAAGAACTAGTAGAGGTGAGCGAAGCTATGATATATACTCCCGTCTTTTAAAAGACAGGATCGTTATGCTAAGTGGCGAGATAGAGGACGGCATGGCTGCTTCTATCGTCGCTCAGCTGCTATTTTTAGAGGCTGAAGATCCAGATAAAGATATCTACCTTTTATATAAACTCACCAGGCGGCGTGATAACAAGTGGCTTTAGCATCTATGACACGATGAACTACATAAAGCCAGATGTTTGCACTATCTGCATCGGTCAGGCCGCAAGTATGGGTGCATTTTTACTAAGCTGTGGCGCACCTGGCAAGAGATATGCACTGCCAAATTCTCGTATCATGATACACCAAACCACTTGGCGGTGCTAGAGGACAGGCGACTGATATCGAGATACAAGCTCGCGAAATTTACGTTTGAAAGAAATTTCTAAATGGGAATTTTGGCAAAAAAATACAGGCCAAAAAGCTAAGCAAGATCGTAAAAGATACTGAACGTGACTTCTTTATGAGCTCAGCAGAGGCTAAAGAATACGGACTTGTCGATAAAATTTCTGGAGAAAAAGTTTTAAATAAGGCCTAAAGTGATAAAGATAGATAACGCCCCAGAACCAAAAAAAGAAAAGCGGTTGAACCAAAACATTCCATTAAAAAAAGAGAAGGCAAATATCTATAAATTTCTCAGAGGGTGTTTTTAAACGAACTAAGCGGCGACAACGTCCCATCTACGCCAAATAATTACTCTATCTATTTTGAAAAAGATGCTTGATAATCAGCCTGAAGAATCTAGAAAAGAGATCGGCGATATCATCGTGGCAAATCCCGAAAGCTCAGTACCAACAAATGGCAACATCTCTATCGAAAAAAGAGATCAAACAAGGCTTCATTCAAATAAAAGGCATGCTTCAAGCGGTTGTGCTAATCTATGAAAAATTTAAATATTATGAGAGGCTTAGTGCAAAAAGCGCATGGAGGCACTTAAAAACAAACACCAACATGCTTGCTTTTGCAAAAATGTCCTAAGCGCCTTTAACCAAGACCTTATCAAACTAAATGACCTCATGGATAAACATCTTGATGTGATTAAAATAAGCTATGAAGAAATAGGCAAGATGTTTAAAAACCATCGAGGAACAATCTATTTACGACACAAGCTATGAGGGTTTATAATAAGAAAATTCTTTCTAGCCACCATCCAAAGTGAAGTTGAGGCCGTTAAAAGATACAACTACAATGCATCATTTTTAATGGTAAAAAGTAAAAAAATAAATTTACAAACCGCGTCAACAACCTAAAAAGAGCGAAATAATATGCTAAAAAGCATGTCGCAACTTCTTTTAAGAACCTCACGTAGGAGCGATATAGTCGCACACTACGGCGATGGTTGCTTTGCTATGGTGATGAAATACACCGACGAAAAACGGCACAAAAGCAAGCATGTGCGAGATTTAAACATGCTCTCATCCATGCCTTGGAAGATCGACAACGAAGAGTGCAAGCTCGAAGTGCAGATAGTCTCAAGCATGATCTCAAAGACAAAGAGCACCGAAGAGCTGCTATCTCACGTACTTGACAAAGCTAGAGACCAGCCAAGACCTAAATGAGCCACTATTTTTAGACGAGAAAGCAGAGAATTAGTTTGATCCTAGAAGTTTTATCCTATCCAAATAAAAAAACTTTTATGAAAATTTCAAAAAGAGGTCGAGGTTTTCGATGAGAAGCTTCACAAACTTCTTGATGATATGTATGAGACGATGATCGCAAAAGAAGGCATCGGTCTTGCAGACTATACAAATAGGCGTTGCAAAGAGAAATTTTTATCATAAATTTAGCCAACGAAGAGGGTGTGCAAGATAAAGAAAGAAATTTAATCGAGATCATAAACCCAAAATTTGAGCTACGTGAGGGCGAGTGCGTCTATCAAGAGGGTCGCCTTTAGCGTGCCTGGCTACTACGAGGACGTTAAGCGAAGTGAGGTCGTTAGCATCAAATCTCAAGACCGCTTTGGCAAAGAGCAGACCTTAAAAACTGATGGGCTACTAGCGATCGCTATCCAACATGAAAATGACCATCTAGACGGACATCTTTTTATAGAAAAAAATAGGCTTTAACAAACGCAAGAAAATTCGACAAGGAATACAAAAAGCAGAAAAAGAAAAGACATCATGAAGTCCTTAAAATGTGCTACATACGGCGACGGACTAAAGATCATTGATGTTGAGTCGATCTTTTCTCGTGGGCTTCCTGGCTTTAGTATCGTGGGTCTTGCAAGCACCAGCATCAAAGAGAGCACAGAGCGTGTAAAGGCGGCACTTTTAGCGCTTGACTTTGCCTTTCCAGCGCAAAAAATAACCATAAAGTTTATCCCCCTCAGACCTGCCAAAAAGTGGCTCACACTTTGATCTAAGTATCGCACTTCTCATCGCCCTTCAAAAAGGCAAAAAGCTTAGAGAAAATTTCTGTTTTTTTGGCGAGCTTGGGCTGATGGCGGCGTAAAAAAGCACGGCAAATTGTTTTCGATCCTACTTTTTTTAAGCACGCAAGTGCAAAATGCAAGAACTTTTAGTGCCTAGTGAGATAGCGACCAAAGCTTCGATGATCCCAAATTTAGAGGTTTATGGCGTTAGCACACTAGAAGAGGCGATAAAGTTTTTAGTGACGCAGAATCTGCTAAAAAGCACGCACTTTGGCGCCACGCACGAGCTATTTTCAAATGTGATAGAAGTTGATGGCAAAAGATATGTTCCAAATTTAAACTTCGAGCTTGATTTTAAGGACGTTTTTGGGCCAAGATAGAGCCAAAAGAGCCTGCGTCATCTCAGCTGTTGGCATGCACAATATCTTATTTGAAGGTAGCCCAGGTAGCGGCAAGAGCATGTGCGCAAAACGCCTCGTCTATATCATGGCACCACAAAGCCTAGAAGAGGTGCTAAAGTCCGCCGCCTATCGCTCGCTAAACCTGCAAGATAGCGAATTACAAGCACTAGAGCCTTTCGCTCGCCGCACCACACCTCGACAAAAAGCTCAATCTTTGGCGGTGGCTCAAACGTCGCAAAGATAGGTGAGATTGCACTTGCAAATGGCGGAGTGCTATTTTTTTGATGAGTTCCACACTTTCCTAAACAGGGTGATCGAAAAGCCTAAGAGAGCCACTTGAGGACAATCAAATCCACATCGCAAGGGTAAATTCAAAAGTGACTTACGAGACCAATTTATCTTCGTAGCCGCACAAAAAATCCATGCCCTTGTGGGAAATTTGATTCTCCGCAACCTAAACTGCAAATGCAGTGAAAACGAGATAAAAACTACAAAGCCAAAATTTCAGCCCCAGTGCTTGACCGTATAGACTTAAAAAGTCGCCATGGACGAGAGCTCGCCAGATGACAGGTCACATTAAGCTCGCAACAGATGAGCGAAATGGTCTTAAAGGCCTTTATCTTTCAAAAAGCGCGCTCAAGACGAGCTAAATGGCAAAGCTTAGTGACGCGCAGGTGGCTAAACTTTTCGCACACTAAATGTCGAGGCAAGTGAGATTTTACAAAAAGGTCGCCACAAAGTACAATCTCTCTCAAAGAGGCATAAAAAGGACGCTTAGAGTGGCTAGAAGTATCGCAGATCTTGATGAGAGCGAGCAAATTACAAAAGCCCCATATCCTAGAGGCGCTTAGTTTTAGGGACATAAAATGAAAAATTTATATTTAGACACGAGAGTTTTTGGACGAGCGAGCAGGCGAGAAGTGGCCTTAGCGAAGAGATTTTTAATGGAAAAATGCAGACACAGCCATAGCAAATTTCATCCGTAAGAAATTTAAAAAGGCGAGAGGTGCTTGGCGTTTGCGGCGCGGAAACAACGGCGCTGACGTGCTTTGTGCTTTAAGGATGCTAGAGGGCGAGTTTGAGTGTGGATTTATCCTAGCCAGCCGAAAAATTTAAAAGCCACTAGCCGCCAAACAGCTCGAAAGAGCTAAAATTGCTGGTGTGCGTGAGAGCAAAGACGTAGAAAAATAGCTTAAATAGCGCAAAAATGCGTCATAGACGGGCTTTTTGGCTCAGGGCTAAATAGAGCTTTGGATCAAAAGTTTAACTGGTCTCATCTCAAAGATAAACGCTAGCCCTGCTTATATCATCGCTTGCGACGTGCCAAGTGGGCTAAGTAGCGATGGCAAGGTGCTGGCGCTTGCGTAAAGGCGAGACACTACTATCACGATGGGAGCTAGAAAGCTAGCTCTTTATAGCGACGCGACAAAAGACTACGTGGGTAAGATAAAGGTCGCTACTCTTGGCGTAAGCTCGCAAAACTACGAGTGCGAGGCGACTATCATTTGCTTGAAAAAAGTGATCTCATGATTCCAAATAGAAAAAAATCAGTGCGTAAATAAGGGCGACTTTGGCCACGCATTTTATCATATCTGGCGAGCACGTGGGAGCTAGCAAGCTTTTGCGCAAAGGCGGCATTTGCCTTTGGGGCTGGGCTGAGTTAGCGTGATAGGCGAGCAGGGTTTAAACTTTACCAACGCATATCATGCAAGCTAGCAAGATAAGTGAGAAAAATGAACGCTGGAGCCCTTGGTATGGGGCTTGGTAAAAAGGGCGTAGAAGAGCTAGACGTAGAAATGTTTAAAAACAAAAAAAGCTTATTCTTGACGCTGATATCTTTTACAGCCCAAAAGTGCTTGACCTGCTAAGCGAGAACTGCGTCTTGACACCTCATCCAAAGGAGTTTTGCTCGCTTTTAAAGAAAATTTGCAAAATAGCCGATATAGATGTGCAAACCTTGCAAGAAAAACAGACACGCCTACGCAAAGGCTTGGAGTGAGAAAATTTAAGGCTGTTCTTGTGCTAAAAGGAGCAAATACCATAATCGCCAAAGATGGGCAAAGTTACGTCATGCCTTATGGCAAAAAACGCGCTTGCAAAAAGGCGGCAGTGGCGACGTGCTAAGCGGTCTTGTGCTAGCACTTTTGACTCAAAAACTACGAGCCTCTTGGTGCCGCTATCTCAGCCACCCCTAGCTCACGCGCTTAGCCTTAGTACTTTTAGCAAAAACAGCTACGCGCTAGAGCCAACAGACATCATCAAAGGAGTAAAATGCTTACGAAAAAAAGATAGCCGTGCTTTTTAGCGGCAGTGGCTCAAATTTAGAAGCGATACTTAAAAAGTTCATAATCAAATTTTAACGGCGTAAAGATCGAGGTTTGCCTTTGTATCTGTAACAAGCCTGGTGCATTTGGCATTGAGCGTGCTAAGAAATTTTGGGCTTGAGACGACGATAATAGAAAGTGCTAAATTTAACAAACGTGAGGAATTGACGCTACGGTTGTGGAGCAAATTACAAAAAGTGGGGCTGATCTAACGGTGCTTGCTGGCTTTATGCGGATACTAACGCCAGTTTTTACGACGCAAGTAAAAAGCTATAATCTACATCCTTCTATCTTACCGCTTTTTAAGGGCGCGCATGCGATAAAGGAGAGCTTTTGAGAGCGATATGATGATAGGCGGCGTGAGCGTGCACTATGTGAGCGAGGAGCTTGACGGGGCAAACTGATCGCGCAAAGGGCATTTGAGCGTGAGGATGGCATGAGTTTAGATGAGTGGGAGGCTAGAAATTCACGCCATAGAGCATGAGTACTTTTGCCACAAAGCATAATAATAAATTTCAACAAAGGAAGTAAATGTTTGAATGGTTAAGTTCGCCAGAGGCGTGGATATCGCTACTTACGCTAACTGGCTTGGAGATAGTTTTGAGGCATAGATAACATCATATTTATCGCTATTTTTAGTAGGCAAACTGCCGCCAGAGCAAAGGGGCAAAGGCCGCATTTTAGGGCTTGGCTTTTGCGATGATCACTAGGATCATCCTGCTACTTTCGCTATTTTTGGATCATGAAGCTTACAAAGCCGCTCTTTAGCATAGGCGAGCTTAGCATCACTGGGCGCGATCTAGTGCTCATAATAGGCGGTCTATTTTTGATAGTAAAATCATCAATGGAGATCCACGCAAACGCCACTGGCAAGCATGAAGAGGCTCACGAGAGCAAGTCTCATCCAGGATTTTTGCAACTATCCTAGAAATAGGCATTTTTAGACATAGTCTTTTTCGCTTGATAGCGTTATCACCGCAGTTGGTATGGCTCAGCACATCGATATCATGATACTTTGCTGTCATCATCGCAGTTGGCGTGATGATGTTTGCCTCAAAGGCGATCTCTGAATTTGTTGATAACAACCCAACCATAAAAAAATGCTTGCACTTGCCTTTTTGGTGCTTGTTGGCTTTTGCGCTCGTGCTTGATGGCTTTTGGCGTGCATGTGCCAAAAAGGCTACATCTACTTTGCGATGGGTTTCTCGCTAGCGGTTGAATGCCTAAATATCTACGCTAGAAAAAAAGGGCATTAAGAGATCAAAAAAATAAAGATGTGAGCCAAAAATGCAGATAAAAAAATTTAGATCACATCGTGCTCGTAGTAAGCGACGTTGAAGAGGCGCTTAAATTTACTGCGACATTTTAGGCATGCGACTAGCTCAGAAAGACAGCCGCATTAGCCCTAAATTTGGCTCACAAAAGATACATTTCACATAGGTTTGAGGGCGAGTTTTTACCTGCGGCAAAGCATCCAACAAAGGGCAGTACTGATATATGTTTAATAGTTGAAGATAACATAGAAGACGTGCGCTCAGAGCTTCTTGCAAAAAGGCGTAGAGATCGAGCTTGGCGTAGCTAGGGCGAAACGGAGCACTTGGGGCAATGAAGAGTTTATATATTTACGACTTTGATGGAAATTTGATAGAACTTAGCTCATATGAAATTAACAAGAAGGCGACTTGGACCTACTAAAAAGACCCGCTAAATAAACTCATCATCTCACTCTCGCTACCTGCTGGCGTGGGCATGATGTTTAACACCCTTTACAACGTCACTGGCACATTTTTCGCAGCTAAAATTTCTACCATAGCAGTTGCTGGCATGGCGATGAGCTTTTTACTCTATCTAAGCGTCGTTGGCATCGGTCTTGGTTTTTGGCTCGGCACTCACCGCACTAATTGGCAATAGCCTTGGCGCAAACAAACCAAAAATTGGCTAAATTTTACGCCTCAAAATGGCATCATTTTCGTGCTTCTTTTGCCCTTTTTATGGGGCTTTTGTGGCTAGTTTACTAGCGCCAATTTACTAATCCTTTTTAGGAGCTGACCATCACTACATCAAAGAGGCACTTGACTACGCTGGCGTCATCTTTCTTGCAGCTCCATTTTTTTCTTGCTTATAAAATCGCTTAATGGCGTTCTAGTCGCGCTTGGCGATACTAAAAGCTACCGCAACTGGCTATTTTGCGGCCTTTTTATCAACGCATTTTTGCTATCTTTTTTTGCCTTTAGCTTTGATCTTGGCGTAAAGGGCCTTGCTCTAGCGACGGCTAGCGTGCAGTTTTTAGGTATGCTCTATCTCTTTTTTTAAAGTTAGAAAGAGCAAGATGATAGATCCTAGAAAATTTAGGGCTACTTCATACCATTTCGCCGTCTGGGCAAAGATACTAAAACAAGCCTTGCCGGCTTGTCTAAACTACCTCTCAATGTCGCTTGGCTCGCTCGTGCTTTTTAGAAATTTGTGAGCTTTTACGGCGTAAATGCAGTGGCAGGTTATGGCATAGCCTTAGGATCGAGCAAATTTCAGTGCTTCCAACCATCGGCATGGCGAGCAGGAGTGCTTAGCATCATCTCAAGAAACTACGGCGCTAAGAGCTTTCAAAGAGTATTGCAGTGCTACAAACTATCGCTTCTTTTTGCTCATCTACTGCGTCTTTGCCTACATCTTTATAAGGCTTTTTGGCGAGAGCGCGATCAAGCTCTTTGACAGCACGCCAGCCGTGCTTGAGGTAGCCAAACTATACCTTGGCATCAACTCACTTGCCTACATGGCTTACGGCACGATAAACATCTCAGGCGAGCACTTTGCAGGCGATAAAACGCCCAGTAGCGATCTTTTTGCTAAATGGCTTTAGACAGCTCGTAGCTTCAATGCTCGCTCTTTTACATGGTAGTCTTTTGGCTGGGGCTTGAGATCAAATTATGTGGCTAGCGCTATTTTTTTAGCGTCTATTTTACAGCGATCTGCTTTTTGTTCTGGACCTTTAGTCAGCTAAAAAGGCTAGTAAATTTTCAGCTATATATCTTACACTAACGCTTCAAGGGGTTTTAGAAAATGCTAAATTTGTAGCAAGCAACAAAAGGCAGTTTAACAAACTTAAACAGATAATCAAAGCACTTAAGAACTAGAAAAATCTAGCTAGCAAAAAAAGCATAGGTATCAAATTTAAACGGTTTGGCTTATAGAGTTGGTGACTATCGCTTGATCTACTTGCTAAAAAGATGACGAACTAACAACCCTGCCTCTAAATATAAGAAAAAGCCAAAAAGCCTTTTTAAGAGCTAAATTTAGGCTCTTAGGCTTTTTAAATTTAAAAACAAAATGCAAAAAAAGCAAAGCGAGGGCGACTAAGATGATACTAGCTCCGCCTGTGAGATTAAAGTAAAAAGCTTATCACAAGCCCGCTAAAGCAAAAATGATAGAAAAATGGTTGAGATTAGCATCATTAGCCCCAGTCTTTTGGCAGAAATTTGCGCTATATAAGGCGGTATAGTAAGTAAAGCGATGACAAGTATTAGCCCCACGACGCGGATTGTAGCCACCACGCAAAGCGCCATCATACAAACTAGCAGATAGTGAAAAAAATGTCGTATTTACCCCGCGAAGTTTTGCAAACTCCGCATCAAAGCTGATCGCCACAAACTGGCGGTAAAAAAGTGCGATGATAGCCAAAAATAGCACGTCTAAAAACGCTCATAAATGCGATATCTGTGCCGCTAACTGCAAGGATCGAGCCAAAAAGGTAGCTCATAAGATCGGCATTATAGCCAGGTGTGAGGTCGATGAAAAAATGATACCAATCGCCATGCCAATCGCCCAAATAGCGCCTATTACAGAGTCGATGTTTGTCTTGTCTTTTTAGCGTGATCGTGGCTATTATGAGCGCTAGAAGTAGCGAAAAATATGCTCGCTCAAGCAGAGGCTCGAGTGAGAAGAAAAAGGCAAAGCCCTATGCCGCCATATGCGCCGTGTGCGATGCCTCCAGCGATGAAGGTCATCTTGTTTATCACGACAAGCGAGCCTATCATGCCGCATATTATGCTTACTAAAATGCCAGCACAGAAGGCATTTTGCATAGACTTTAACTCTAAAATTTCGCCTCATTTTCTCTCTTTAAAATTTTAAAAACATTGCTCTTTGTTTTTCGCACCGCACTCGCCAAGTGCGATCTCAACATCACAAAAATGGCTATGCGTTCTAGCTAGATGCTCGATCAATTCCCTCTTAGCAAAGGGTTTTCATGCGTTTTATGAATGTGTAAATTTTTACTCACGTAAGCGATCTTTGTAGCGTAATTTAGCACGATATTTAGGGTCGTGACTAACTAAAAACCACGCCAACGCCATTTGCATTTATGCCCTTTTAAAACTTTCATACACTTTCAGCCTGCCCTTTCGTGTCGATGCTGGCTGTTGGCTCGTCTAGGATGAGCACTTTTGCGTTTGCACAAAGCGCCCTAGCGATATAGACGCGCCGCCTTTGACCGCCACTTAGCTCGCCGATCCTCGCGTTTTCAAACTCGCTCATGCCAACCTTTTCAAGGGCACTTAGCGCTAGAGCTTTTTCATCTTTTGAGTAAAAACCAAAGATTTTTTTATCGATTAACCCCATTAAGACAACTTCTAAAACCATCATCGGAAAGCTTTTGATTTGAGAGAAATTTCTGCGGCACATAGCCTATAAATTTACTAACCTCGCTTGGCTCTTTACCAAAGAGCTTTATCTCGCCGCTTTGAGGCTTAAGCAGACCAAAAATGAGCTTTAAAAGCGTGCTTTTGCCCCGCCATTTGGACCGATTATCGCTAAAAACTCGTCGCTACTATAGTCTAAATTTATGTCCTCTAAAAACGACCTGCCTATCGTAGCTAAAGTTTAAATTTTCTTATCCTAATGATATCTTTCAAAAACAGACTCTTTTGCGTAAATGTCGTGATAAAAATGAAAAAGTCCAAAGCCAGAGCATAACGCTAAGAAACTGCAAATTCCGCGTAGATCTTTAAACCTTTTTAGCTTAATGTTTGTGCTGATCTTTGAGCCAAAAACTGCCGCTACAAATATCACCACGCTCATGCCAAGCGCCATAAACAGGCCACTTATCACGCCTGCAAAGTAGCTACCTATCTCATTTGCCAGCACAAAGACTAGTATCGTGCCAGGACAGGGCACAAGAGCCGCAGCTGGCTGCCACTAGCCACTCTTCTTTGCTTTTTTTGGCTTTTTGGTGAGAGCAAATTGACAGCTACAATCACTTAGTAAATTTTGTATTTTTTTACTCAAATTACTGGTTCAAAGTTTGAGCTAAAAAAATATAAATTAACCTCTTTTTGTTTAAAAGATAAAAGTTAACCTTTTTTAACGAGCATAAATATCGCTACAAAAAGATCACGACCCCTGAAAATGCGGTCGTTATGCTTGCAGTATCTCTGGTAAGGTCGTCTGCTCACCTCTCATGCAGCAAAAAAAGCTGGCAAATACAAAGACAAATGCGCCTATAACGTGCATAAAACCGATCTTTAGCGCAAAGAAAAAAAGGCTCTTAGGGTAGTCGCCGCCAGTCGCGGCAAAATATGAGCTAGTTAGCACCTTGCCATGGCCTGCTCCTGCGGCGTGCAAAAAGCCATAGCCAAAGGAGATAAAGGGCTAAAAAAATAGCATCGTAAGCGGGCTTTTGTGATCCACGCTTCGCAAAATTTGCTTTAGCCTATCAAGCAAGCTTAGGCTTGTTTTTGCCACAAGGTCAAATTATCCTCGTCGATCTTATCTATCTCGCTTAAATTTATATCTGGCGTGCTTGTAGCTGGCTCTTTTTAGTAGCTCTTTAAGAGCTGGCTTCTCGTTGTGAGCAATCGTCGCTTCCCTGCTTGAAAAGGTAAAAATATCAAATTGAGTTTTGAATTTGGTATCGCCCAAAATCGCTCACCAACTGAAAATGCGTCGCTTTGCGTGAATTTAAAGTTAAAATAGCCCTCTTTATCCTCTACATCAACTGATACGACAAGGCCGTCAGCGATCACTAAATTGTCTTAAAACTAACATCAAATTTAAGCCTACCCTCGTCAAAATAGAGCTTATACTCATTTAAATTTAGCTCGATTTTTGTAGCATTTTCGTCTTTGTAATAGTACTCAATGTCCGTTAGATAGTGCCTTGGCACGAGGTAGTCTAGTAAGTTAAGCGGATCTTTCTAAGCTCTTTTTCGTCTATCTTTTCATCTTGATTGAGATCAAAATTTTACGCTTCATCAGCTCTGAGAAAATTTTGCGAAAATGTCCAAATAAAAAGCTATCTGCGTGATGTTGTTTTTCGTGTGCGACAAATTCGCCCCAACATGAGCTGTGGGGCTGTAAAGCGAGCATAGAGCACACCCGAAGGCATTTATGGCTAGTAGGCAAATGACGATCAGGCGTGCTAACATTTTTTATAGGCTCTTAGCGAAAATTTCAGCCGTTTTTCATCTCGGCTAACCAGTTTTCAGGCAGTTGGTCTATCGTGACGACCTTTGCGCCAGTCTCTTTTGCGATCAAATTTGCGGCCTTTTGTTGGGGAATTGTGGAGCTACGAAAATGACCTTTACGCCGTGCTCTTTAGCCTCTTCGATTAGCTCTTTTAGCTCGGCTGGCTTTGGCTCTTTGCCCTCGACCTCGATAGCGATCTGCTCTAGGTCATAGCGCTTTTGCAAAAGTAGCCCCAAGATGGGTGATATACGATAAATTCTCGAGTTTTTGACATCTTTTTAGAGTTTTTGATAAAGCCATCAAGCTCGTCAAGACTAGCTTTCAGGGTGGCCAAATTTTTCCTCATAAAGCTTTGCATTTTGTGGGGAATTTCTCTATTAGCGCCTTAGCGATATTATCAACGAGTTTTTACTAAGATGAGGGTCAAGCCAGATGTGCGGATCAAGGCCGTCGTGGTGGTGATGGTGATCATGATGGTCGTGAGCACCATGGTCGTGGCCTTTGTGCTCATCTTTATGTTCGCCCTCGTGCTTATGCTCGTGGTGCTCATGATGTTCATGCTCCTCGCTCATAGCGATCTTTTCGATGCCTTCCTGTGTCTTTTACGATGCGTAAATCTTTAAATGTCTTTGAGAAGCGATCAAGCCACGCATCCTCAAACTCGATGCCGATAGCAAAGTAAAAGCTCGCTCTTTTCAAGCTCCTTCATCTGCTTTGGCTTTGGCTCATAAGTGTGCGGATCAGCCCCTTTGCCAACCATCGCATTTACGCTAAGCGTATCTCCAGCAATCTGCTCGACAAAAAAATTTCGTCGGCAGTATGCTAGTAGTCACAACCGGCTTTGCAAAAAGAGACAAAGCACAAACAGCTAATAAAAACGATAATTTTTTTCTCATTATCTCTCCTTTAAAAAATAATTGCGAAGTTTAGCAAAATGCAACTTGGTTTGCAACTTAAAATGCAAAAAGCCTAAATTTAGCCTTTTCTTTTAAATATAGTTTAAATCTTTTAGCGTTAATATACGCAAAATAAAAAGGGCAAAGATGAACGCGAGAAATTTCCTAGAAGAGCACAATATCAAGGCCACGACGCTTCGCATAAAGCTTGTTGAGTACGCAAAACTCCAAAGCACCGCTAAGCTATGATGAAAATTTTGCAAATTCTTGACGCAAACAAGACGACCTTTTATAGAAGTATGGGAATTTTTGAGAAAGAAAATCTCGTCATAAAAACCGAAAAACAACCACAAGAGCTACTACGAGCTGGCAAATGAAGCCAAAAGCCTACTTCATCTGCGACGTCTGCCACAGGGTGACAAACATCGATATGCCCCGCCTAAACGTCGCTAAAAAAATATCAAAAGTGCCGTGATAAAGGGCGTTTGCGACGAGTGTGATCACGAGTAAAGCGCGATGATCTCAGCTGGGATCGCTTTTGGGCGGTTTGTCTTTTAGATCGATATAGACAAACTCCGTCTTGCCAGTTGCTATTAGCTCGCCATCCTTTTTAAACTCAAAATACCTGCAAGATGTCGCCTTGCCCTCAGCTTGCGTGTGGGTGTGAATTTCTATCTTATCCATCAGCTTTGCGCTTTTTATATATTTTGCTTCATTTTTCTAATGAGCCATTCACCCCTTTTTATACTGCGCCTCGACCGTGTCGCCAACTGCGGCAGAGTGGGCAAATGCGGCCTCTTGCATAAGCGTGAAATAATAGACATTGTTCATGTGTCCGTGCATGTCTATGGCTTGTGGCGGGATGATGACGCGATATATAAAATCTCTCATTTTTAGCCTTTTTTTGCTAAAATTATAACCAAAAAAGAGGAGCTAAAATGCAAAATTATGGGATAAAAAGGCGTCAAACTACCAAAGATTTGACGGCAAGATCAGCGCTATCCAGCAGCAAATTACTTTGCCAAAGCCTTAGCTTGGGGAGTTGATTTTTAGTGGCAAAGATATCCTTGATATCGGCTGTGGCACTGGCGTTTGGAGCATATTTTTATCAAAAACTGCTAAACATATAACAGGCATTGATAGCTCAGAAAAGATGATAGAAATTTTAAACGAAGACGCAAAGAGATTTGGCGTGACAAATTGTAAGTGAGGTTTTGCTCGTGGAAGGTAAGCCTGTTAGACACTTTGATATCGCTATTTTGCACGATGAGCCCAGCCATTGCAAGCGACGAGGACTTTACTAAATTTCAAAACTGCGCCAAGCAAAAAGCTCTATCTTGGCTGGGACAAGCCTAGAAGCTCTGATCTACTCGAGCCATTTTTGGAAAAAATTTGTGCCACGCTCTCGCAAAAACGTAGTAGATGAGGCTTGAAGCGTGGCTAAATAAGCAAGGCATTGCCTATAAAGAGTGAGTACTAAACGAAACTAGGATCGCTAGACGAAGCGTGCAAGAAGCAGCTGAAAAATATCTGCTGGCACCTTGAGATAAACAGAGCTAAAAAAACTACGATGAAAAAGGCGGTTTTAGCGATGTTAAAAGAGAGATTTGAGGGCGAGTTTATAGATGAGAAAATAGACTCTCAAATGAAGCTTTTTGTCTTTTAAAGGCTTAAATTTAGAGCAAATTTGTTGCACACATTCGCTAAAAAAATGACGCCAAAGATGATGAGTATGGCTCAAGAAATTTGCCAGACGCTAAGTATCTCGCCAGCAAAAAGTAGCCAATTAGCCCAGCAGAGACTGGCTCTAGGCAGAAAAAAATAGGGCCGCCTTGCTAGCGGTCGTATATCTTTGGGCGATCGTTTGTACAAAGTAGCAAAAAAATGGTGCCAATCACCGTCGTGATAAATATCGCTATGAAAAAAATTCCCTATCAAATTGGCACGATACTGCCCTGAAAAAAAGCGCAAAAACAAGTGAAAGTATGGCATTTATGAGAAAGACCACAAAGACAAGCAGATAAAGCTCGCTCTTTCTTACAAAGTGACCATTTAGCGTAGTATAAAAGCGCGTAAAATATGGCGCAAACAAGCGCTAGTGCCTCACCAGCCCCAAGTGCGAGCGTAGCGCCACTAAGACCAAAGCCCAAAAGATAGCGATAAGTGCGCCAAAAAAATAGCAAAAAAATGCTTATCTTATTTTTTTAAAAAACACTGCCGCCATAAAAGGAACTATCACACACTCAAGACCCGTGATAAAAGGCGACGCTCGAGCTAAATGTGAGCTTTAGGGGCGTAAGTCTGCGTTGCAAATGACAAAAAAACAGCACCGCGCCAAGGATAACGCCGTATATCACGCTCTTTTTGTCAAATTTCTTAGCGAAATTTAAGCGCGACAAAGCCCATAAATATGGCCGAGAAAAAAACCGGCAAAAAGCATGACAAAGACGCCATTTGTCTTTAGCGCATTTGCCATGGGTAAAAACGTAGCGCCCCAAACGATGGCAACTACGATAAGAGCGATGTCGGCTTTGTTTTGAGCGGTCACATTCTCATTTAAAGATCGAGTCAAACACCTTTTTGCCGCTATCTGGGTTTAAAGCCGCCTCTTAGCCCCTTTTCCTTCTCGCTCATCACATTAAATAGCCCATCTAGCGTCTTTCTCGTGATGTGAGGCGTTTAGATCCTCGCCCTCATCTGGCACGTATTCGCTTGCGCCCTCGATACCCAGCTAAGTTTTTTTACTGATTTTTATCGTTTCGTTGTTTTTGGCTGAGTTGCCGATGAAAGAATTTAGCCCATTATAGGCAGTCGCAAAGCCATTATCACTCATCATCTTTTTCGATTATCGGCGTAAAAAGCCGCCTTTAGCTTTTTGCTAGAGCTTTCCTGCAGATACTTCGTAACGCTGTCGCTACCGCCGTTAAAAAGCTTTTTAACGTCTGCCTCGCTCATATTTTTTTATGCTCTCACTAAAAATTTCAGCGACCTTTGGCACGGCCGTGGTTGCGGCGTTGTTTATCGACTTGCTGAGGTCCTGCGCCCACTTCTCGCCGCCCACTTTTTGGCTACGGTGACGCCATCTCAAGGCTTTTTGGAAGTGGGATTTTAGCTGTGGCGTTGTTTATAAAGCCCTCTTTTGAAAGCTCGCTAACAGCGGCATTTAGCGCCTCGCTAACCAAGCTTTTGTAGTCGCCACTTGATGCGTGGTGGCGATTTTAACGCCTTTATTTATCATATCATCCATGCTTGTGGCTTGTAAATTTAAAGCGAGCGCGCCGCAAAGGATCCTAAGAGTTCTTTTCATTTTCTCTCCTTTTTACAAATTTAAAAGCAAAAATCATACAAAAAATATCTAAACGCTTAAAATAAATTTAATCTTTTTGCACTAAAATTCGCCATTTTTAGGAGAATTTATGCAGCTTTTACTTCTTAGCTTCGCTCTTAGTATGGATAGCATGACACTAAATATGGCAAACGGCGCAAGGTACAAAAGCCTTGCCCTTGGCAAAATTTCATTTATCGCTTTTATGCTCGGATTTTTTTCAGTTTCTCATGCCACTTCTTGGCTATTTTTCTAGGCATTAGCTTTGCTAAATTATAAGCTCCATTGATCATTTCATCGCATTTTTTTATACTTTGTTTTCTTGGCTTTAAAATGATAAAGAGGGGTGCAGTGACGAGCCTGCTGGAGTCTTTAGGCATGGATATTAAGACCATTTTCATAGGTGCATTTGCCACGAGCATTGACGCACTTGCTGTTGGCGTCACGCTTAGCTTTGAGACTGTTAGCATCTTTGAGGTGCGCTCATCATCGGCGTAGTCTGCTTCGCATTAAGCCCTAGCTGCCTTTTTACATCGGTAAATTATGGGTGAGATTTCAGAGAAAAAGGCGCTCTTTTTAGGCGGAGCGATACTTATATTTCTAGGCTTTAAAAATCCTCATCACCCACCTGCTAGAAGAGGGAGTGCTCTAAATTTCTATCTCTATGCCAACTGGGCAGTGGTCGCGCCAGTGATATCTGGCAAGATAAAGGCATCTTTTAGCCTACTTTTTAGCCCTTGCGAGATAAAGAAATAATCAATCCTCCAGCCGACATTTTTAGCCCTTGCGTTAAAGCGGTAGCTCCACCACGAGTAAGCGTCCGCAACGTCGCCATTTATGGCACGAAACGTATCTATAAAAGCCGCTTTTTAGCACCTCATCTATCCACGCTCGCTCGATAGGTAAAAAGCCAGAAGTCTTGGCATTTGCCTTTGGATTTTTCAGGTCGATCTCGCGGTGAGCGGTATTTACGTCGCCGCAAAATATCACCTCTTTACCGCCCTTTATCAGCTCTTTGCAGTAAGCTAAAATTTCTCGTAAAAGTCCATCTTAAATGCCAGGCGCTCGTCGTCTTTTTGGCCATTTGGAAAGTAGATGTTAAAAAGCACGATATCGCCAAATCTATGCTCCAAAACTCGCCCCTCCGTGTCGTCAAAAAGGCCGCCTTTTTGCGTTTTGCACGTCACATTAGTAAGGCTCATCACGCCAGAATATCCTGCTCTCGCGCCTGAATTTACGCTGATATCTTTAAATCAAGGTTGTAAATTTCCTTTGGGACGTCATCTTCTTTTGACCTTGATCTCTTGCAGTCCCAAAAAAATCAGGCCTTATCTCATCAAGCCAAGCAAAAGCCCTCTTTTTGCCACGACTGCGCGCAGACCATTTACGTTCCAGCTAATAAGTTTCCATTCATCCTTTTTTAATTATAATTATGCCAAAAATCACAAAAAGGAAAGTTATGAGAAACCGGCCAGAGTATAAATTTTTAAAAATTTTGGCTACGCAAGAGAGGGTTTGGCTGAATACTTTAAAAACGAAAAGAGTTTTCGCATAAAATTTGCATATTTTTGGTAGCTAGCATTTCGCTATTTTTGGAAAGTTTGACCTTATTTTTAACCTATTTTTGATCTTTAGCATGGCATTTGTGCTGGTTTGCGAGTGCCTAAACTCGAGCCTAGAGCGCATAACAGACCTTGCGAGCCCAGACTATCACGCCCTAGCAAAGGCGGCAAAGGACGCTGGAAGCGCGGCCGTGATGATCGCAAATTTCTTATGTGGCGCGCTTTGGTGCGTGGCTATATACAATAAATTACGAGATTAGCGTGAAAGAGCAAATTTACAAGGCGCTTCTTGGCGAGAAAAAGGCAGAGATCATAAATTGACTTTGCGAGCTAAGCGACGAAAATGGCTTTATCGTGTTTAAAATTTCAGAAATTTGCGAAAAGCTAAATGTAAGCAAACCAACCGTGATAAGCACGTTTAGGTTGCTTGAAGAGAAAAAAGTACTTTGAGCGGGTAAAAACGGGTTTATAGATTTAAAATTTATAGTGGCAAGCAAATGCCTGCCACTAGTAGTTTTAGCCGATAGTCTCAGCGAGCGATCATACCAAATGTCAAGCAGTCAGTAATAGCCACTGATCCTGAGACGGCTGGCTCCGTGAACGCCACCTGTGATCTCGCCAGCTGCATATAAATTTGGTATAGGCATAGCTGTTTGAGAGTTCATGACTTGAGCTTTGTGTTGATATTTAGGCCACCCATTGTGTGGTGAACTTTTGGTGCTCCACGCTCTGCATAAAATGGTGGAACTGAGATGTCGTAACCTTTTGTTGTAGTTTCAACAACTGGCTTACCAAAGTCCTCATCAACGCCTTTTTTTTAACAAATTCGTTGTATCTTGCGACTGTTTTTTTGAGCTCATCAACTGGGATCTTATACTCAGCTGCCAAAGCCTCAAGTGTGTCAAATTTCTTGCAAACACCAGATGTAAGAGCTTTTTCATAGTGAGCTGGGAAGCATGTGAGGCAGAGCTCTTGAGTCGCAGAAGTTGATAGGGTAGTTTTTATCATCATCGCCTTTTTTTCATGGATGACTTTTGAACATCGCTTCAGTTCTTGTCCTGCGGTCTGCAAGCTCGTTCATATAGCGTTTGCCAGTTCTTGGGTTTACTGAAAATTCCAAATGGAAAAGCGCCGTTTACGTTAAACATAGATCCAACGCCAAAAGCCTGTCTCGTCAGCACATCCCCAGAGGCCGTATTGTATCCAGCTTGGATGAACTGGGTACGCGCCTGCTCTAAATGCTGTTAAGAGCGCACCTGCTGTTGAGCCTGGTTGGTTAGTTGAGTCTGTTTCTGGAGTGATCTTTGGATCTTGGAGGCGTCTGTAAATTTTATCTCGGCAGAAGCCGCCAGCTGCTAGCACAACGCCTTTTTTTAGCTTTGATGTATTTTTACGTCGCCGCCTTTTATTCTCAACGTCGTCACTCATCAAGTTGCCATCAAATTGTAGTTTTCTCTGACGATGACACCTACAACTGCGCCCTTGTCGTCAAAGACGAAATCATCAAATTTTGTTCTTTTTTTGATCGATGTGCCTTCCAATTTTTCAAATGTCTCAGTCATCGGAAGCACGATGCCAGCGCCACTACCAACTTCTGTTTGAAGGCTTCTTGGCACTGAGTGACCGCCTGCGTGAGTGATCTGGTCGATATATTTTTGCACCGCAATCAAGTGTAAGTTTGTAAGCATCTTGTGCTCTCTCGCCGATCTTTGCTAAAAGGTCAGTGTGGTTGATGCCGCGACCTGCTTTCAAGCAGTCTTTGATAAATAGCTCAGTGCTATCTTTGATGCCAGCTTTCTTTTGTACGTCGCTGTTTGGAACCGCGAAAAATTCCGCCGTTGATAACAGAGTTACCGCCAAGGCGACCCATTTTTTTCTATCAATACAACTTTGTTGCCTTTTTTTAGCTGATGTAACACCAGCTGCAAGAGCTGCAAAACCTGAGCCGATGATGACTACGTCGAACTCTTCGTCCCACTTAACATCTTTTTTTCGCTCTTTGGACTAGCCATTCAAATTTGTTGCGCCCATGCCTGAGTGCCGTAGCACCGATAGCGCTAATTTGACAAAATCTCTTCTAGATAAACCTGAATTTTTCATGCTCTCTCCTTTGAAGTAAGATAATTGCTAATTAGATTATACGACTTTATTATTAAAATAGTCTAATTAATTTTTTTAAATTAAACTTTATTAAAGTTAAGTGCGATTAGAGCGTAGTTTGGTAATATTTATTGACACTATTTTTTTATCTAAATTTGACTTTGGATTGACGCAAAATAGGCATTTAAAAGTAAATTTAGCATAAAGTTTTAAAAATTTATTTTTAAATTTCTAGGAAAATAAATATTAATCAAATTTTTACTATGACTAAATTATAAAAGGAAATTTGGGTTTATTTTTAGATATCAGCTCAATTTAAAAAAATTAGTTAAAGAGAGAGTCGAACAAATTTGCTCCGAAAAAAATTATTTTACGCCAACTATGATTTGAGTTGCTTTGATGATCGCAGTTACGTTGTCGCCAACTTTTTAGATCCATGCCATTTACTGACTCTTTTGTGATAACAGCTGAAATTTCTGCTGCCGTTTGCGTCGATGATAACCTCAGCATTTACAGCGCCATCTTTGATCTCGCTTACAACGCCGTTGATTTGGTTTTGTAGCGCTTAGTTTGATGTGGTTATTTTTTTGAAACGATAACACTTGATGCTTTTGAATAAAAAAATATAGCTTGTTTGCCAACTTTAAGATCAAGACCCTTCTCGCTATCAACTGTTATAGTTGCTTTTAGCACCTCACCGCCTGGTAGTTTACCAGCGATTAGCGAATTGACCGCACCTGTTCTTACTTCTGAAATTTCAACATTTAATTGATTTCTAGCACTTATGCACATGTTTTTTTCCTTTTTTATGATTTAAATTGAACTGGTATTTTAAAAGTAATATTATTAATAAAAAAACTTAAATTTGATATATGAAATTTCATAATATCAAAAATAAAATTACTAACTTTACAAGTGCCAAAAATATCGCTATTTATGAGCTAAAATTTATAAATTTAATTTTGATAATTTATCAAATAAATATTACTAGATATTATTTTAGTCTTATTTTTTTATAAAATTTCAGCGCAAATTTAGACCAGATAAAAATGTTAGACTTTGATTGTAGAAGATAAATAAAATTATGTAGTGTTTTTAAATTCAGCTTCAAGCATCGCTTCGGCTTGATAATGCGTGATAAGTGGCTCGATGATCTCGTCAAATAGCCCCGCAGCCATGATCGCATCAAGGCGGTAAAGAGTTAAACGTATGCGGTGGTCACTTATGCGGTTTTTGTGGAAAATTATAGGTTCTTATCCTACCAGAGCGGTCTCCAGTGCCAACCTGACTCTTGCGCTCGCTAGTCTCTTTTTGCAAGTCTCTCTTGCTCTTGCATCTCGTAAAGTCTAGCTTTTAGCACCTTCATCGCAGACTTCTTTGTTTTTGTGCTGACTCTTGCCATCTTGGTTTGTGACAACAAGGCCCGTTGGTATGTGCGTGATCCTAACGGCACTATCGGTTGTATTGACCGACTGGCCGCCGTGACCTGAGCTTCTCATAACATCAACTCTTATATCATTTGGATTGATCTCGATCTCGCTATCTTCGACCTCTGGCATGATAGCCACAGTCACAGCTGAGGTGTGCACCCTGCCCTGACTCTCAGTCTCTGGTACACGCTGAACTCTATGCGTGCCACCTTCAAAGTCCCAGTCTCGAGTAAGCACCTTTGCCCTTTATGAGCACGATGATCTCTTTAAAACCGCCAGTGTTGCCCTCGCTTTGGCTAACGATCTCAAATTTATATCCACGAAGCTCTGCGTATCTAATGTATGCGTTAAATAAATCACCAGCAAAAAGTGCCGCCTCATCGCCGCCAGTACCTGCGCGAATTTCTAAAAAAATATTTTTATCATCGTTTGGATCTTTTTGGAAGAAGTAAAGTACTTTGATCTCTTCTTCAAGCTTCTCTCTTGAAATTTTCTAAACTTTTTAGCTCTTCTTTTTGCAAGTTCGCCAAGCTCAGAGTCCTCAAGTAGGGCTTTGTTCTCGTCGATGTCATTTAAAAATTTGTAGATATTTTTGTTGCGGCAGTTGCGACTGGTTCGATAGATGACTGCTCTTTTTGAAAGCTTTTGTCATCTTTTCGATATCGTTTGCTATATTTGGATCGCCTAGAAGCGTAGAAATTTTCATTATAGCGATCCAAAAATGGATGAAGTTTATCAGCAAACATTAGAAATTTAATAGATTAAGCAGCTTTTTAGAGTGTTTACTAATTGAGCAAGGCGACTAACGCGACGAGCAGACAGTTTGTTTCTTCAAAAAGCCTCTGCTTACGAAGCTGTGGATGCTCTTGTTAGCAACTTTTAAAAGCCTCATTTGCAGCTTCAATATCTTTTAGCTTCTACAGCTACACGCACTGCTTTTTGTAATGTTTTTTTAAGTCTAGTGCGGTAAAAATCTATTTCTTTCTGTTCTTTTTATAGTTTGTCTAGCTCTTTTTTTCAGCAGATTTATGGTTTGCCATAATATACCTTTTTTTGATAATTTTAGTCCGTGATTATATAAAAAAATATATTTAATTGTAACTGAATTTAAGTCTGCTTTAAAAACAAATAAAATTTTAGATTTTTAAATTTGATAATTTCTGATAAAAATAGCACCATTTTATAATAAAAAGGATAAATTATGAAAACTTTTTGGAACAGATGGTGTTCGTGGTAAGGCAGGCGAAAAAGCTCTCAGCGCAAACATCTATGCATCTTGCAATGGCGGCTGGGAATTTATTTTAGAAAGACTTCGGCAACAAATGTGATTTTGGTTGGAAAAAGATACTAGAAAAAGTGGCTATATGATAGAAACTGCTATCGTTGCGGGCCTAACTGCGGTTGGCTACAACGTCCTTCAAATAGGCCCTATGCCAACACCTGCGATCGCATTTTTTTAACAGAAAATATGCGCTGTGACGCTGGCATCATGATAAGCGCCTCACACAACCCATACTACGACAACGGCATCAGATTTTGCGATAGTTTTGGCAACAAACTAGATGAAAAAAATAGAAGCTGAGATAGAAAAAAATCTTCTACGACGACGAGCTCATCGCAAACGCCCAAAAGACAATGACAGAGATCGGTGCAAACAAGAGGATCGACGATGTTATCGGCAGATATATCGTGCAGATCAAAAATTCATTCCCAAAAGAGTTAAATTTAAAGAATTTACGAGTAGTTTTAGACGTGGCAAACGGAGCTCGCTTACAAGGTCGCACCAACTGTATTTAGCGAGCTTGGAGCTGACGTCATCGTCATAAACAACGAGCCAAATGGTAGCAACATCAACCAAAACTGTGGCGCGCTTCACCCAGAAGATCTAGCAAGCGAGGTAAAAAGGCTTCGTGCTGACATCGGTTTTGCATTTGACGGCGATGCTGATAGGCTTGTCGTGGTCGATGAAAACGGCGAAGTGGTACATGGCGATGCGATACTTGGAGCGCTAGCTGCATTTTTACACGAGCAAAAGACTCTAAAAGGCGGTGCTATCGTAGCTACGGTGATGAGTAACGCTGCACTTGATGACTATCTAAAAGCTCACAAGATCAAAGCTACTTCGCTCAAACGTAGGCGACAAATACGTGCTTGAGATGATGAAAAGAAAAATGGCATAAATTTTGGCGGCGAGCAAAGCGGTCACGTCATATTTAACGACTATGCTAAAACTGGCGACGGCCTTGTAACCTCGATGCAAGTCGTTGCGATGATGCTTAAAAAAGGCAAAAAAGCTAGTGAAATTTTTGGCGAGCTAAAGCCGTATCCGCAAATTTTGTTACATTTAAAGATCACAGAGAAAAAGCCACTTGATAAGATAGAGGGGTTAAAAAGAGCTTGAGGCTAGCCTTGCAAAAGAGGGCATAAGATCACTCTTTAGATACTCTGGCACTGAAAAATTTGATCAGACTTTTGCTTGAGGGCAAAAATCAAACTTTAGTTGAAAAAAACGTATGGATGAAGTTGAGAAATTTTTGTAAAAAGCCCTAAATGCGTAAAGAAAATTTGGTTCAAATTTTTCATTGCGTTTTTGTCATTTTTTTGTCGTTGATCAAGCTATAAAGATGATATTTATAGATGGTTTTTTTGTGGGAGGGCGAGTTTTTCTCGCTAGTTCTTACATATAATAAGGGTGTTGCATTTTTCGATGTTTGCCTTTTTAGATGAGTGGCTTAAATTTATACAAATAGCCCTTATCTTAGGCGTTTTTTTGTCTATCTAGTCGTTGAAAAAAATCTGCTTTGCTCGCATGCCATTTGGCTTGGAGCTTTGCTAGGAGCTGGCGACTCAAACATCACAGATAGGTTTATCCATGGTGGCGTCGTAGATTATGTCTTTTTGGCACAAGTGGTTTAACTTTGCGGTCTTTAACTTCGCTGATGTGATGATCGATCTTTGCGTGGTGATGATACTTTGGCAAAGTTTTTAGAAAAAAGGAGAAAATGGGAACTAACATCTACGTCGCATACGCGCTTTGGCTAGTTTACTGGCTGGCTTGGGGCGCATAGAATTTACCTTGGTAAATTTATCACTGGTTTTTGATGATGGGACTATTTTTTTATAGGCTACTCTTTGCAGATCATCCTTGTTGGATATATATTTTTAGGCATCTGGTTCATCTGGTGGATCATCGACGCATTTTTTTAGTCGGCAGTGGCGTGGATAAAATTACAAAAAAAGCCGAGCTAAAAGAGAGTGAAGCTAAAAGACAAAGAAGAGGACCTCAAAAAGACTTTACGAGCTTTTTCGAGAGTGGCGCTATCAGCAAGGCAGAATTTGAAGCAAGAAAAGAAATACTTTTTAGATAAGGAGACACCATGTCGGAATACTATCTCTATTTAAAATACCTCCATTATTTGTTTTTTTCATATCGTGGATGGCAGTGTTGTTTTTATCAGCCTAGACTTTATGTCTATCACGTAGAAAAACATGAACAAGCCAGACTTCGTAAAAAGTGGTCGAGGTTATGGAGTATAAGATGTATCACTACATCGGCTGGGTTGCGCTCATTGGCTCGTTTGTAACTGGTGCGCTGATCATAGTCGCTATGCCTGATCTCATAAAAAAATGGGTCACATCCACGTTAAAATTTTTAGTTGTCATCTTAATGGCTATCTATCACCTAGACCTTGGTCGCTACATGAAGCGACTCAAAGAAAAAAACGCTGTAACAAAAGCGGCATCTTCTTTAGAGCCTACAACGAAGTGCCGACTGTTGCTATGCTCATCATCATTTGGGTAATGATAGTAAATCCATTTTAAAGGAATTTGATGAAGAAAAATTTTAGCATTTATCGCTTTGCCGATATTTTTTTGCTTGCGGCGACTCAGTACTTTGAGCCCATACAAGTTAAATTGACAACAGGCTCTACTCGCTGGCATATTCAGCCAAGCCTGTGCCAATTTATTCACGCAGGAGTACTTGCTCCCTGGCGAAAAACCAGAGAGCTTTAGCTACATGCTCTCGCTAAATACGCTCAAATTTGAAGCGACGATCGAGCAAGCAGTCGAGCAAAAGATAAATGACCTAAATAAGATGAAAAGAAAAAAAGGGCTAAAAGTAGCTTATAAAAAGGGCTCGCTGGCAAATGAAATTTATCTTGATATCACGATATTTTCAAATTTAAATGGTACTCCAACAGCCGAGCACTCGATATATCGCTACACCAAACAAGGCGGAAATTTAGTCCTTTTTACCATTCAAAGGCGTGCATATAAAAAGAGGGCATACAGAAATTTGCTACAAATTTCACCATCGAAGCGGCTGATTTTAGCAAAAAAAGCCCTAGCCACGCCTTTTTCCACAGATCATCCAAAGGTGACAAAATTTGAGTGTAAATTTGACCTTTGCACTCAAATTTTAAAAAAATACTCTTAATAAATTTATCTAAAAAAATAAATCGAATAGTTATATGATTAAGAAAAAAACCCAAAAAAGGATAGCCTATGATACGTAAAAATTCTTATCGCAAACCGTGGCGAGATCGCAGTTAGGATAGTCAGAGCTTGTAGGGATTTATACATCCAAAGTGTGGGGATTTACACAGCGCCAGACAGCGAGTGCTTGCACGTCAGGATCGCTGATGAGGCCTATCAAGTGGGCGATGACCCAATAAAGGGCTATCTTGACGCCAAAGCGATCGTAAAGCTCGCCAAAGAGTGCGGAGCCGACGCGATACACCCAGGATACGGCTTTCTTAGTGAAAAACTACGAATTTGCAAAGGCAGTCGAGGACGCTGGGCTCATTTTTCATCGGTCCAAAGGCCGAAGTCATCAAGAAAAATGGGCGATAAAAAAACGTCGCTAGATATCTTATGAAGAAAAAAACGGCATACCAATAGTGCCAGGCACTGAAAAAGCTAAACGACGAGAGCATGGACGCCATAAAAGAGCACGCCAGACGCATAGGCTACCCAGTCATCTTAAAAAGCAAGTGGTGGTGGTGGTGGCCGTGGCATCAGGGAGGTTTGGCAAGAAGAAGATATGCAAAAACGCCTTTGAGTCGTGCACCAGAGAGGCAAAGGCATACTTTAACAACGATGAAGTTTTTATGGAAAAAAACTAGTCGTCAATCCTCGCCACATCGAGTTTCAAATTTCCAGGCGACAACTACGGCAACATCATCCACCTTTGCGAGCGTGACTGCTCTATCCAAAGGCGCCACCAAAAGATCATCGAGATCGCACCTTGTCCTTCAATCAGTGAGAGTTTAAGAAAGATCATGGGCGTGACCGCAGTGGCTGCTGCAAAGGCTGTGGGCTACTCAAACGTAGGAACGATCGAGTTTTTGCTAGATGACTACAACAACTTTTACTTTATGGAGATGAACACCCGTATCCAGGTAGAGCATGGCATCACCGAAGAGATCACCGGCCACGACCTGGTCGTTAGGGCAGATAAGGATCGCTTCGGGTGAGATTTCTAGAGATCGAGCAAAGCGACATCAAACCACGCGGCTACGCGATAGAGGCTAGGATCACGGCTGAAAATGTCTGGGAGAATTTCATCCCAGCACCAGGCACGATCGAGGGCTACTACCCAGCTCTTGGCCCATCTGTGCGCGTCGATAGCCACGTTTATAAAGACTACACTATACCGCCATTTTACGACTCATTAATCGCAAAGCTGATAGTAAAAGCGACCGACTACGACCTCGCGGTAAATAAGCTAGAAAGGGCGCTTGATGAGTTTACGATCGAGGGCGTGCGAACGATCATTCCATTTTTGCTAACGATCAGCAAGAGCAAGGAATTTAGACGTGGATTTTTTTCGATACTAGCTATGTCGAGAAAAAAACCTAAAAACTATCCTTGAAAAACACCTACGACGACATGAATAAAGAGCCAAATGACGACATAAAAGAGGTCATCGTAGAAGCTATAAAAAGATATAAAAAAAGAAGGGGTAAATTTACCTCACACTACGGCTTTGGCGATACATTTCGCTAAAGCCTTAGCTAAATATCAGCGCAAACTGCGTGCATCTTAGCTCCGTCGTTTGCCACGGCGTAGAGCTTGCCATCGCTTACTAGTATGGTCTGATCTGTGCTAAGGCTACATTTCTCAAACTCTATCTCTTTTAATAGCAAGCCATCTTTGGCGCTTATCAAAAACTGGCTTATTTTTGCGGTTTGCGAGCGTAAATTTGACCCTCGACCCAAACAAAATGCTCCGTGCCACTGGTTTTAAACTTAAACACCACTTCGCCACTTTTTGCATCCACAGCGTATAGATCTCCGCCCTTGCCAGCGGTGCCAAAGTAGAGCACGCCCTCACGCAGGCAAACTGGCATGTAGAGATATGCGCCAAGCTTTTAGCCGCCAGATCATTTTGCCGTTTGAAATGTGATCTTCTTCTTGACTAGAAGTGCTCGCCTAAATTTTTCTCTACACTCCATTATAAATGACGAGCTCATTTGCACGCAAAAGCCCTCAAATTCGTATGTTTTTGGCGTCGTTATAAATTTGCTTTTACAGGCTAAGGGGTCTCGCCTAGCTCACACATCTGCCCGTCACTTATATTTGTGAGCTTTGCTGGCGAGTTTATGAGGCCATTGTAGTATCTCGTATTTAGCATGAAGCGACCCATTTTCTGGGTAGCAAAGTGCGTCGCTGACTATGAAATTTCACTCTCTTTGTAGCACAGCGAGCAATCTTTCGTGCTCGACAAAAATCGCACGATATACGCTCTGCTATCTCGTATATGCCAGTTACGCCGCGTCCACGAAACTCAACATCAGGCATTTGCAATGGATATGATCTTACCACTCTAGCTCCTCAATTTATGGCGGTTATAACCCAAATTTAAAAAGCGCGCTTGATAAAATTTGTCAATTTAGCAAATTTGAAGGACTGATATGTTTTTAGAGCTAGACGAGATATCTCAAAAAACTAGATCAAATTTTCTTCTTTGCCGCTAGAGCAAGAGGGGATAACTGGCATGAGGCTTTTTGCCACAAAAAGGATGCCATATCGATCATGCAGGCGCAAAAGAGCCTTAATGTAAATTTCCCGGCTAAATTTACGGAGCTAATAAGTAAGTTTGAGCTTGGAGAGTTTGAATGTGCAATGTCAGTTTTGGATCAAAAGACGACTACGCAAGCGAGCTAGTGCGCCTAAATAGCGTGGACGAGTTTGGTGGCAAATGGTGGCAGGGCAAGGATCGTCCAGCAAATTTGATAGTTTTTTTGCTGTGGGTGATCCGTGGATATTTTTTTGCTTGAGTGCGCTAGTGGCAAGGTGTTTGCATGGCTGCGCTGGAGATGAGGAGACTTGCGGTAGGTGCGTTGCTAGCAACTTTGAGAGATTTTTTTCATAGCACTTGCTAGTATCTACATAGCAAGACTAAATGATGAAGCCCTACCATCAGCCGAGCAAATTCAAATTTTCGTCCAAGCGGACGACTCAGCACTTGATTTTTTTGGCAAGAGATGGTGCACATTCAGTAAATTTGAGGCTCATCACAGCCTAAATCTCTCTTTTATAAATTTATCCCAACAAGCAGAGTAAAAATCACTTTTTATAAATTTGAGTTTCGATATGTAACACTCATTGCCTAAAAATAAAAAAATATTAAAAATATCTTTTAAATCAAAATTTTTTTCTAGCCGAGTTAATATTTAACTACAAAAAAAGGAAAAAAAGGAGCAAAAATGAGCGAGTACATCGAACAAACGATGGAGTGGATAAAGAAGACCAACCCAGGTCAAGGCGTCTTTGTCCAAGCTGCGACTGAGGTTTTAAACAGCCTAGAGCCGCTTATAAAAAGAGAGAGCAAGTACCAAAAACACGCAATCCTAGAGCGCATCGTTATCCCTGAGCGCACGGTGATCTTTCGCGTCACATACACAGGCGATGATGGCAGACCAAAGGTAAATAACGGCTACCGCGTGCAGTTTAACTCAGCTGTTGGCCCATACAAAGGCGGTTTAAGGCTCCACCCAAGCGTCGATCTTGGTGTGCTAAAGTTTCTTGGTTTTTGAGCACATTTTTCAAAAAAACTCGCTCACTGGCGTAAATATCGGCGGCGCAAAAGGCGGCAGCACCTTTGATCCAAAGGGCAAGAGCGAGGGCGAGATAATGCGCTTTTGCCAAGCATTTATGAGTGAGCTTTACCGCCACATCGGCAACACCGTGGATGTGCCAGCAGGCGATATCGGCGTGGGCGCTAGAGAGATCGGCTATATGTTTGGTCAGTATAAAAAAACTAACCGGCAGGTTTGATGGCATCCTAACAGGCAAGGGGCTAAACTGGGGCGGCAGTCTAGCACGCACAGAGGCTACTGGATACGGGCTGGTCTATTTCACTCAAAAATATGCTAAAAAAGCAGGTTTGTCGCTTGAGGGCAAAAAAATGTAGCATCAGCGGTAGCGGAAATGTCGCCATCTACACAGTCGAAAAGCTCTATCAAGTAGGCGCACTGCCTATCACAGTTTCTGACTCAAACGGATATGTCTATGATGCTGAGGGCATCGATCTAGCGGTGCTAAAGAGTTAAAAAGAAGTGAGACGCGCTCGCCTTAGCGAATACACCACTAGACCAAACGCAAAATATGTAAGCGTGAGCGAATACAAAGAGGGTAGAAACGGCGTCTGGGATGTGCCATGCGACGGTGCATTCCCGTGTGCGACACAAAACGAGCTTCACCTAGCCGACATAAAAGTGCTTTACGCAAATGGCTGCCGCTTCGTGGCTGAGGGAGCGAATATGCCAAGCACGCTTGATGCGATAAATTTCATGCTTGCGCAAAAAGACTTTTACTTTGCTCCAGCAAAAGCAGCAAACGCTGGCGGCGTGGGAACAAGCGGTCTTGAGATGATGCAAAATGCTGGTATGACTTCATGGAGCTTTGAGGAGGTTGATCACAGACTGCACGACATCATGAACCACATTTTTGAGCTAAGCTATGAAACAAGTAAAGATTTCGGCGATGAGGGCAACCTAGTACTTGGCTCAAATATCGCTGGCTTTAGAAAAGTGGCTGACGCAATGATAGATCAAGGATATGTGTAGGCTGATTTGGTTCTTGGCTCTGTAAATTTACGTCCTAATTAAATTTGGACGTAAATTATGAGGCAGATTTTAGAGCATTCTATGCAGTGTATATAGTGTTTTTTTAGCAAATTTGCACTGGCATTGCAGTGAAAAATTTAGAGCTTGACTAAATTTAAAATATTTACACTAAGGTGGCGAGCAGATCACAATTTTTAGAATATTTAATAGGAATTTTGTCAAAAGGGCTAGTATAGTGGCAGGGCGAGGATTCAGCAAATTTGATAGTTTTTGCTGTGGGCGATCCGTGGATATTTTTGCTTGAGTGTGCTAGTGGTGCGGTCTATACGTGGTTGCTTGAAGATGAGGATATTTGCGGTAGGTGCGTTGCTAGCAACTTTGAGAGATTTTTCGTAGCGCTTGTCAGCATTCATAGATCGTTAACTGCCCAAGTAGACGATAAAGCGTTTGATTTTTTTGGCAAGAAATGGTACCAGTTTAATGAATTTGAGCTCAGCTCAGCCCTACTCTCTTTTTAAATTTAAATTTATACAAGCAGATAGCAACAAAGTGTTTGATTTTTGGCAAGAGAAAGTTAAAATACTTCTACATTGAGCTACAAACAAGCAGATTTCTTTTACTACATTTGAGTCAGCTCATAGGCAAAATTTAGTTTAAAAAAACTCACGTAAACGATAAAAACTGCAAGTTCGTAAAAAGTTACCAAACTTTATCCCAGTAAAGACTTTTTAGCCTAGTCATTTTCAGCTCCAATGCGAGTGATGACGAGAAGATTAAAATCCATCAAACAAAAAAATTAAAATTTGATAAATTTAAGCCATAAACAAGCAGATTTTTGCCAATTTACCAACCAAAAAAAGTATTTATTAAAAACAATAAAAACTACTCACATTTTTACAAGAAAAAAATAAAATTTTTCCTTACCAATGTAGCCACTGCTTAAGCAAATTTTAGTTTAAAAACACTCTCGCAAGAGGTTAAATTTACCCTAGCACGTGGGCACTTTTCTAGTTACATTTCAGCAAAGTACCCATGCTAGCCATAGCAAGGCGATTAAATTTTGATAAGCAAAAATTAAAATTTTATAAACTTTGAAAGCTACAAACAAACAAATTTCTTGTCAATTGAGCCTAAAAGACTCATACAAGCTATAAACAAATTTCTAAAACTCACAAGAAGTTTTCAGCACAGCGCTTTTTGAGTGGTAGCAAGATAATCAAATCATGACAAGAGAATTTGTAAAATTGCTAAATTTGAAGTCACAAATAAGCAGATGTTGCCAAATTTAATCAGATCGCAAGTGAAAAACTTTTACCTTAAAAGAAGGTTTTTGTTTTTTTGGCAAGTGAGTGTGTTGGTGACGGCAAGCAAAAAAATAAAATTTGATAAACTCATCAAAAACAGCCAAAATTCTCGTCCAAATTTAGTCACCAAAAAGCCACCTTGCATAAATTTAACAAATATAAAAAAACGATATAATTTTTTTGAAAATAGTTATCTGTGAGTTTTTGTATTAAAAAGTTTAATGCAAAAAAGAGCAAAGCCCTAGCCTGCTCTTTGTGGAAATTTAACCCTTTTTTTGGAGTTACAAGCATATTTACATAACGACCTTCTATTATAGGCTCTTTATCGCGATCAGCTTCACCTTTGATCATCTCCCAGACCTTTTCAAGCATAGCTACACCAGCTTCTGGAGTACTCATCTCGCGACCCTTTAAAAATACACGAATAACGTGTTTGCCATCTTGCAAAAACTCGCTTGCGTGTTTAACCTTGTAGTTTATATCGTTTTGGGCGATCTTGACAGAAGTTTTATCTCTTTTTATCTCGATGGTTTTTGCTTTTTCTTGGCCTCTTTTTGCTTTTTCTCTTGCTGATAGCGGGATTTACCATAGTCCATTATCTTGCAAACTGGCGGCTTCGCATCTGGCGCTATAAGCACTAGATCAAGCCCAAGCTTATTTGAGATCTCTAAAGCCTCATCTCTTGAGATGACACCATACGCCGTGCCATCGTCTCCTACACATCTTACCTCTCTCGCCCTTATGTCCTCATTGAGCAATACTTCATTTTCCTTACTCAAAAAATGTACCTCACTAAGTTTCTCCTTCGTTAAACTTTATAAATTCCGCCAAGCTCATATCGCTCTGCGTCCTAGCCTGTCTGTCGCGCAACGCAACGCTTTTTGTTCGCTACTTCGTTGTCTCCTAGCACAACTATCATAGGCACCCTTTGTTTTTCTGCCGTTCTTATTCTCTTATTTAAACTCTCATTTTTACTTGCGATCTCGCTATCGACGTTGATCTTTCTTAGCTCACGTGAAATTTTCTTTTGCGTAGTCTAAATGCGCGTCGCTAATAGGTACGATGACGACTTGCGTTGGAGCTATGAAAAATGGCAGCTCGCCAGCAGTGTGCTCAAGTAAAATTCCTATAAATCTCTCAAAACTGCCAAGCAAGGCTCTGTGAAGCATTACAGGGCGCTGTCTTTCGTTGTTTGCGTCGATGTAGCCAAGGTCAAAGCGCTCTGGCAAGTTAAAAATCAACCTGTATCGTACCGCACTGCCACTTTCTCTTAAGCGCGTCAGTTATCTTAATGTCGATCTTTGGTCCATAAAATGCGCCGCCGCCCTCGTCGATGCCGTATTTAAAGCCATTTTCATCAAGAGCTTCTTTTTAGCGCTTTTGTAGCAGTTTCCCACATTTCATCGCCGCCGATCGCTTTGGCTGGCTTGGTTGAAATTTCCATCTCGTAGTTAAAAGCCAAAATTCTCCATTATCTTGCCAGCAAATTTTAAAATTTCTAAAAATATTTTCTTTTTATCTGGCTTGGCATACAAAAGATATGTGAGTCATCTTGTGCAAATTCACGCACCCTGAAAAGTCCGTGAAGCACGCCGCTTTTTCTCATGGCGATGCACGACTCCGTACTCGAGAAAAATTTAAGCGGTAGATCACGGTAAGACCTGATATCACTTTGATAAACTTTGATGTGACCCACGCAGTTCATCGGCTTTATGCCATACTCTGTCTCATCGATAGTTGTAAAGTACATATTTTCTTTATAGTTTGCGTAGTGACCGCTCTTTTTCCACACGTCAGCCTTTAAAAGCTCAGGTCCTCGCACTGGCTCATAGCCTCTATCTCGGTGAGCTTTATATAAATTTGCTCTAACTTCGAGCGCAAACGTCCGCCATATGGCGACCCAGATCGGCAAACCACCGCCCACTTCTTCATCAAATGTAAATAGCTTCATCTCGACGCCAAGCTTTCTGTGATCGCGCTTTTTAGCCTCTTCGATAATGCGGATGTGCTCTTTTAGGCTCTCTTTATCAGCATAGGCTGTGCCATAAATTCTAGTTAGCATCTCACGGCTCTCATCGCCGCCAAGATACGCCCCAGCCACGCGTGTAAGCTTGAAAAAAATCTTAAGAAATTTAGTATTTGGCACATGTGGTCCGCGGCAAAGATCCTCAAAATCGCCCTGCTGATAGCTACTCACTTCGCCATCTGGAATTCTTTTTAAAACCTCTTGTTTTAGGTCGTCGTTTTTAAATTTCTCACTCATATTAGCTTTGGTTGAGCAAGTTTTAACTATGTCAAATTTCTTCTCAGCAAGCTCTTTCATCTTATCTTCGATCGCTGCTAGATCGCTCTCGCCTAGCTTCGTGCCCTCATCATCAACTCTAAAATCATAATAAAATCCATCTTCTACGTTTGGTCCGACAAAAGATTTTCGCCTTTGGATAGAGTGATTTGATAGCTTGTGCCATGAGGGTGTGCACAGGAGTGTCTGATAACGTGTAGTGCCTCTTTTGAGTTGTCGAAAATAGACAGGCTCAGCACTACTCTCACGCCCTGCGATACTTTGAGTATCGACTATTTCGCCATTTAGTTTGTATGCGATGATATCGCTCATTATTTTTCCTTATATCAAATTGTCTTTTTTTACGATAAAAGAACGATTAAGGATTTTATCAAAATGGGCTTTAAGCTAAACTTAATATTTGCTAAGCAAATTTCTTTATAAATTCTTTTTAAATTTAGTAAAATTTGAGTTAAATTTTTGGATTTTTAAAATATATTTTTTTATATATAAAGATAAAAATCCCTATAATATACGTATTTTATCAATATACTTTATTATATTTTAAGATTATCCCTGATAATATTTGCTCTTGAAATGAATTGGCAATTTCTCGTCTTTGCATTACTTAAATTCATTTTTCTCCCGACTAATTTAGTGCTAGGAAGTGGTTAGCCTAGCACTTTTCTTTTTGCAAATTTAACAAACACTGGCTTTACTATCCTGGCGTAGTCTTTTTGCGTTTTAAGATGAGTGATCTATCAAGAAGCCCCGCATTAAAGGCGATCTCCTCGTTTCGCTCTAGCAAACTCTCATCCACAACAAGGTGCAAATTTTATGAAAGCTAAATGGCGGAACCGAGCCAAATACACAATCAGCCAAGGCCGTAACCTCCTCTGGGCTAGCAAGGCTTGCTTTTTTTACCATCAAATTTCTGCGTAAGCGCGTCAAGATCAGCCTGCTCGTCCGCTGGTAAGACCGCTAGCAAAGTAAATTACCAGCCTTCATCGCTGGCTTTTTCGTCATCTAGCAAATAGCCTTCAAGCACATTTTTCATCTTTAAAAATTTCTCTACCTTTCGCTTCATCAATGCCTTTTATAGAGCACACCAGCGCCTTTGCGCCCTGACTCATCTTCGTGCCCCTTATCTTAGCGACCTCCTCTGAAGTCCTCGCGCTCTCATGCTCTATCACTCTAAATTTAGCCCCGTTTTTGCTAAGAAGATCGTGGATTTTATTAAAAATTTGCTCTGACACAGCTCTTTCCTTTGGATAAATTGAGTTAAAATTATACCGCTAAAACCAAAAAAAGGGCAGGAAAAATGCAGATAAATTTAGATGACGTAAAGATCGAGCCAAGCTGGAAAGAGGTGCTAAAAGATGAGTTTTTGAGCGAAAATACTCGCTCGCATCAAAGAAAATTTCTTAAAAGCAAAGAGCGCTGGTGTCGTCTATCCACCAAGTGGGCTTATATTTAACGCATTTAACCCTAACGCCATTTCACGACGTCAAAGTAGTCATCCTAGGGGCAAGACCCATATCACGGCGCAAACTCAAGCCATGGGGCTAAGCTTTTCAGTGCCAAGCGGCGTGCGAGTACCACCAAGCCTTGTGAATATCTACAAGAAGGTACGCCGACCTTGGCATAAAAAGAGCCAAACAGCGGCGATCTTACAAAAGTGGGCAAAGCAAGGCGTGCTGCTTCTAAACTCCACCCTTAGCGTAAGTGCCGGAGCGGCAAATCTCACGCAGGCTTTTGGCTGGCAGGGCTTTACAGACGCAGTTATAAGAAAGATAAGTGAAAAATTTACAAAATGTAGTTTTTATGCTCTGGGGAAACCCAGCCAAGGCAAAAGCACCGCTTATAGACGCCAGCAAGCACCTCATCTTAGAGGCGGCCCACCCAAGTCCGCTAGCGCGCGGGGCATTTTTTTGGCTGCAGACACTTTTTCAAAGGCAAATATCTACCTAGCAAACCACGGCAAAACGCCCATAGAGTGGGACTTAAACGCTCAAATTTGAGCTATTTTTTTAAGCTCAGCAAGAAGTTTATTTACCTTTTCTAGCTCGCTTTTTGCAAAATTTCTCATCGTTATTTTGCATTATCATCGCCTCTTGGCCGATTTGTCTTTGCTTAAACTCATCAAATTTAGCTCAAAAAGCCTTAGCGCCTTCTCATCACCTGCAAGCTTCTTGCTCTCTTTGACATAAAGCTCATCGAGATAGAGCCTGCTTTGCTTGACATACTCCTTGCAAACCTCGCTTTGCACCAAATAAATTTACGCCTCAGAAAAAGGGCAAAAATGACAAACTTTTTCATATTTTTCCTTGAAAATTTTTTGCGTTATACTAGCCTTTAAGCACTTAAATTTCTAAAAATATTTTGCAAAAAGGATGAAAAATGAGACGAAAAGATAGAGAACTAAGCCATGACGAGGCGCTTGAGATCATCGATAGTTGCGAATACGGCGTGATCTCATGCATTGATGAAGAGGGAGAAATTTTTAGCGTGCCTATCTCGCCTGTTAGGGTTGGTGAGAGCATTTTTCGTCCACGGAGCGACCGCTGGTAGCAAGGCTAAACTGCTGCAAAATGGGCGAAAAAGTGGAGTTTGTCTGCGTGAGCTTCAACAAGGTCCCGCACCTAAATGATAGCGAGCTAGAGGCGATAAAAAGACGACGGCAAGGCGCTTGGCGGTAAGGTCTTTACGACTGAATACAAAAGCGCCATCGCAAAAACAAGAGCCTATGAAGTGACAGATGATGCCAAAAGGTATGAAATGTAAAAATTCTCAGCCAAAAAAATACACCGCTTATGCTATGAGCACCTTTGACGTGGCGGCGGAGTATGGGCTAAAAAATATGAAAATTTATGAGCTAAAGATAGAGAGCCTTAGCGCAAAGGCCAAAATTTTGCCAAAAGCAGTAAAGGAGTAAATTTGGGCTCACTTGCACTGATGTTTAGACCAAAAAAACTTGGATGAATTTGCGGTCAAAAGGCGGTTAAAGCGGCCTTTTTAAAATTTGATAGCTACGCAAAAGATCCCACACTCCATATTTTACGGCCCAGCAGGCTGTGGCAAGACTAGCTTTGCAAGGGCTGTGGCAAGCGGGGCAAACTACGACTTTTATGAGTTTGACGGCGGAAATTTAAAGATAGATGACTTCCGCATAAATTTCTAAAAAAACTACGACAACGCCCTAAATAAGCCACTCTTTTTCATAGACGAGATCCACCGCCTAAGCAAGACCCAGCAAGAAGCACTGCTCATCCCCATGGAAAACTACAAAGCCCTAGTCATAGGCGCTAGCACTGAAAATCCCTTTTTCACGCTAAGCTCAGGCATCAGAAGTCGCTCAATGCTCTTTGAGTTTAGACCGCTTAGCAGTAGCGACTTTGAGGAGCTTCTTGGCAAGATAAAGGAGCACATTTCATTTAGCATTGACGAAGATGCCAAAGAGTATCTCTTTAAAAAGTAGCGGTGGCGACGCAAGAGCTATGCTAAATTGTCTCGAATTTGCCGTCACGCTTGATGAAAATGTGAGCTTAGAAAAATTTAAAAACACTTCGCCAAAACGCCCTAAAAGAGGGGGCAAAAGAGGATGACACACACTACGAGCTAGCAAGTGCTTTTTATAAAAAGCCTGCGTGGAAGCGACGAAAAACGCCGTCATATACTACCTTGCAAGGCTCATAGACTCAGGCGAGAGCGCGGACTTCATCGCAAGACGCATGGCGATATTTGCCAGCGAAGACATCGGCAACGCAAACCCAAATGCGCTAAATTTAGCCGCAAGCACGCTTAGTGCGGTAAAAGAGATAGGCTTTCCAGAAGCAAGGATCATACTAGCTCAGTGCGCCGTCTATCTAGCAAGCTCGCCAAAGTCAAACTCGAGCTACAATGCGATAAATGCCGCTCTAAGATACGTGCAAAGCGAGGAATTTTAAAAGATCCCGCCATATCTAAAAACCACACAAAAGAGAGCAAAGACTACCTTTATCCGCATGATTTTGGCGGCTGGGTCGAGCAAAAATACCTAGAAAAACCGCTCGTTTTTTACAAAAGCAAGGGCATAGGCTTTGAAAAAACGCTAAATGAGTGGCTAGAAAAGATAAGGTCAAAGGGCCACTTTAGGGCTTTACTCTTTTGAATTTAAAAAGGTAAGCGCATGAATGAGCAAAAATTTAACATATATCGCAATTTAAAGATAAAAAGATGTGCCATGGGATAGGCTAAGCTGTAGTTACGGCACGGCGGAGCTTTTTGTGCAAAATTTTAAACACACTTGCAAAGGCTGTGAAAAAGTCTAAATTTGATGAAAATGAGCTTGGCGAGCTGCTTGATGAGATAGTGACTCAGTGCGAGTATCAAGAGACATTTTGGCACGCAACGCCATTTGCACTCGTTTTTTTAGTGCGAATTTATAAAAGCGCGCTAGGCGAAAAAGGCGAGGCAGCTAAATTTATCTCAGGTAAGCTTGAAGTCTTTTTAAAAATTATGCTTGAAATGTGCGAGAAAATTAGAGCAACTTGAGCACGCAAAGCCACTTACTAAAATGGAGCAAATGCTAGAGCCAAAGTATCTTAATATCGTAGATCAAGACGAGCTAAGCTATGACGATAGGCTATTTTACAGCTTTTATTACTATTCAAACATGGTTTTGCAGGGCTCTCTTATAAAGAAATTTAGCTCGGCCATGATTTTTTAGCTATTAATTTAAATTTTATATTTATTCAAATATACTTCTCAAATCCAAATTAATCACGAAAGTTAAAAAAATGCCTACAATTTTGCTGAAATTTCTAAATAACTGCGTTGAAAGTATAAATTCATTTCTTTGGGGTCCATACTTCCTCATCGCCCTACTTTGCGGCACTGGACTATTTTTTTCACCATTAGACTTGGCTTTGTTCAAATTTTCAATTTAAAAATGGGTTTAGGCAAGCTTTTTGGAAATTTCTCACTTCACGGCGAGGCTGCTGGCAAGGCTGGTATGAGCTCGTTCCAAGCAGTCGCAACGGCGATCGCAGCGCAAGTTGGCACTGGCAACCCTAGTGGGTGCGACGACAGCTCTTATCATGGGCGGTCCTGGAGCCATATTTTTGGATGTGGTGCGCGCCTTTTTAGGCATGGCTACAATTTTGCTGAAATGTGCCTCGCTCACATTTACCGCACAAAGACGACAGCGGCCACACGATAGGTGGCCCAGCCTTTTACATAAGCCGCGGCTTAAAGGGCAAATGGGCGAAATTTCTAGCTGGATTTTTTTCGCTATCGCTATCATCATCGCACTTGGCTTTATCGGCAACATGGTTCAAGCAAACTCCATATCAGATGGCTTTAGCGGCGCTTTTGGCATACCGCAGTGGCTAACAGGGGCGTTTTTAGCTCTCATTTGCGCAGTCATCTTTATAGGCGGCGTAAAAGCGATCGCAAGGGTCGCTGAAAAGATCGTGCCTATCATGGCTTTACTCTACGTTGGCGTGGGTCTTACTATCATATTTTTAAACTTTCGAGCATATCCCAGAGGCGATCTCGCTAATATTTAGAGTCGCATTTGATCCTTCGGCTCGCTTGGGGCGGCGCAACTGGCGCTAGCATCGCAGCTGCTATGAGATACGGCATCGCAAGGGGACTTTTTAGCAACGAAGCTGGCATGGGCTCTACTCCGCACGCACACGCTGCCGCAAACGTCAAACACCCAGTAGATCAAGCCGTCCTTGGCATAATGAGCGTCTTTGTAGATACATTTATCGTGCTAAATATCACCGTTTTTTTGTAGTGCTAACCGCAAATGTCATCAGCTTTGAAAACGGCAAGGCGGTCTTTACAGGCATCACCTTGGTGCAAGAGGCGTTCTCGTCGCACATCTTTGGCAAAACTGGCGGTTATAGCTTTGTGGCGATCTGCCTATTTTTTTCTTTGCATTTACGACCATACTTGGCTGGTACTACTTTGCTGAGATCAACGTGCGCTACCTTTTTGGCGCAAAAAGCGGTCAGGGCGTTCTAAATCTTTGGTAGTCGTTTTTTTGTCTTTTTAGGAAGCTTGCAAAAGGTAAATTTCGTCTGGAGCCTGGCTGATATGTTTTAACGGCCTTATGGTTGTGCCAAATTTGATAGCCATTGTCCTTCTAAGCCCAGTTGTAGCAAGGCTTTTAAAAGATCACGATGCAGGCAAAGAGTACGACGTAAAAGAGTATTTGAAGTAAATTTGAAAGTGCGTGGAGAGAGGCCTCCACATTAAATTTAAGATTATAGATGGTCTGTTGGAGCGACAGTTATAGGCTCAATTGGCATATAAAAATGTCGTTGCTTGTGGCTCAGAGTATTTGTTGCCAGCCTCGTCTACCGATGAAGCTTCGACTTTGTATTCAAAAATCTCTATTGTTTAAAATACCACTCTCAACTTTCCAGTTGCCTTCAGCGTCAGCCTTAACGCTTAGCTCTTCTACTACCTGACTTGCTTTGCCAAGCCAAGAGTTGCCAGAGCCGTCATTGTAAAAGACATCAGCTGTTTTGATAACTATATTTACATCAGCAAATGCCTCTGCCTTACCCTCGATAGTCGGTGAGAAGTCATATTCTTTATTGCTATCATACATTGCGTTATAGCGTTTTAGGTTTGAAAAATCATCAGTAGATATTTTTCGTGATAGACAAGGTGCTATTGTCTGTATCAACAGTGATCTCTTGCGTGCTTGTAGCCTTTAGCTCTTCGCCGTTTGTAGCTACTTTGCTAGCTTCAATCGTAAATTTATGATCTCCATCAGCCAAAGGCGAGCTTGGAGTATATGACCAGTTTCCGTCATTATCGGCAGTTGTCGTGCCAAGTAGTGGCGCGCTCTCACCTTCTCCATCAAAGACGCTAATAGTTGCATTAGCAGTAGCTTTGCCGCTAAGTGTTGGTGTGTAGTCATTTGTGATATGTAGGCCTGTTCTTTCGCTACTATCATTTTCAAGGATATTGCCTTCAATGTCAAGGTTTTTGCTTACAGCTTGATCTGTGTTGCCAGTTACGGTGTGGTCATCTACTGATGTGACAGATACTTCTAGTGTTTCTGGAAGTATATTATTGTAAGCATTATCTATCGCACCTGCAAGAGTATCAAGGCTAAAGCCCTCTGCTAGCAGTGCCATTTACATTTGTTAGAGCCTCTGCGCTAGCATTTACTTGAGAGCTTAGATCGCCAAAAATCGCACTTACGTTTGAGTAGTGACCGCCTTGCACAAAGCCAGCAGCACCAAGGCTCACGCCATTCGAGCTTACTCCACCTGCTGATTGAGTGCCACCAGCTGCAGTCTCTTCGAGATCAGCGATATTTTTTTACCATTTAGTAGCTCCTCTTGAAGTGACGCTATCTCACTGCTAGCCTCGTCGCCAGCAAATTCATTTTTGGTTTTGAAAGGCTTGCACCTCAACCTTTACGCCATCTTGCTCTTTTATGACCTCGTTTTTTTATAGATAGTATGACATTTTTAAAAATGAGAAGTTGTAAATTTTAGAGTTAAATTTAGAAAAGAATTTGCCGTATTTTTAGGATTTAGTCTAAAATTTAAAAAGACAAAAAGTTACAAAAAAATATTTTTAAATTTTATTTTTGGATTTTACGTTTTTGGGAAATTTATATAGAAAATGGTGGCCCTGAATGGACTCGAACCATCGACCACTACCATGTCAAGGTAGTGCTCTACCAACTGAGCTACGGGACCAAAAGATTTGGGATTATATTTTTATTTTCCTTTTTTTATTTAGCTTAATTGCATTTTTATATAAGATACTCTTACCTTATATAAATTTTATTACTAAAAAGATAAATTTATATATTCAAGGTAATATTAATTTTTCCTAACAAATTTTCTTTTATTACCCTAAAAAAGGCAATATATTTTTTTATCATTTCTCATATTATTCTCATACTATCCTTGTATAATTCTCATAGCAAGACAAAATTTTATCCAAAAGGAGATCTTATGAAAGCAAATTTCAAGACGTGAAATGCTTAAGATGAGTGTTGCAGGTGCTGGTGCTTTGGCCTTAGGTGCGGTAAATGCACAAGCTTCTGCTATAGACGCAAAAGATGTTAAACTGTGACGAAGAGTACGACGTTGTCATCATCGGTTCTGGATTTGCTGGGCTTGCAGCTGGCCTTAGCGCGACCCAAAAAAGGGAAACAAGGTCTTGATCATAGAAAAAAATGGGTAGGATCGGCGGTAACTCTGTCATAAATGGCGGTGGTATGGCTGTTCCAGTAAACCCAGTCCAGGCAAAAACTGATATAAAAAGATAGCAAAGAGCTATTTATCGAAGACTGCCTAAAAGCAGGCCTTGGACTAAAACCACCCAGAGCTACTTGAAACCCTAGCTAACCGCGCGATGGAGTCATTTAACTTTTAGTGGATTGTGGTGTTCAGTTTAAGATGGATCACTGCGCTCACTTTGGCGGACACAGCGTGGCAAGATCGATGCTTACGACAAATGATAGCGGTTCAGGCTACATCCAGCCTATGCTTGAAAAAAATTTGAAAAACAGATGGCTGCAAACTAGTAAGAAGAACTCAATTTGACGACTTTGTTGTCGATGAGAGCGGCAAAGTGGTAGGTGTAGCAGTAAGAGAAGAGTATAATTGATGATAAACTTTACAACGACGACTTAGAGAACACAAGCGGTACTAAAAAGACTATAAAAGCAAACAAAGGTGTCGTCCTTGCAGCTGGCGGCTTTTGCAGGGATAAGGCGTTTAGAAAGCTTCAAGACCCACGTATCCCAGACAACGTCGATAGCACAAAACCACGCAGGCGCGACAGCTGGCGTGCTTTTAAAGGCATTTGAGCTTGGCGCATATCCTGTGCAAGTAGACTGGATCCAGTTTGGTCCATGGGCAAGCCCTGATGAGAAAGGCTTTGGCACAGCTCCGATCCTAACTCAACAAGGCACATTTAAATACGGCATCGCAGTAGACGTAAGAACGGGCAAACGCTTTATGAACGAGCTAGCTGACCGCAAAACTAGAGCGGACGCTGAGTTTAGAAATTTTAAGAGCGGCGCCTGATAATCCCCTATCACATTTGCCGATACGAAGATGGCATTTAAAGAGCTTAGCGAAGACGTGATCAACAAAGGCATGAGTAGTGGCAAGAGTAGTGGAGAGTGCGCTAGCCTTGATGAGATCGCTAGCAAATACGGCGTCCCAGCTGATGCACTAAAAGAGACGGTCAAAAAAATATAACGAAGGCGTAAAAGCTAAAAAAGACGAATTTGGGTAAACAAGAGAGTGCGCTTTTTGAGATCAACGAAGCTGGGCCATTCTACGTCATCCGCCTATCCCCAAAACCTCACCACACAATGGGGCGGCCTAAAGATCAACGAAAAAGCACAAGTCATATCAAGCAAGACTGGCGTGTCAATACCAGGCCTTTACGCAGCTGGCGAGATCACTGGTGGTACGCATGGAGCGAGCCGCTTAGGCACTGTTGCTATCACTGATTGTATAGTATTTGGCATGATCGCCGGAGAAAAACATCTAATGTAGTGTGCCATTTGGCACACTATTTTATTATTAATGCAATTTAATCAAGCGAAGACTATAATTTTCATAAAAGTAAGTTTAAGCAAAAATATTAGTTTTCCGTTGAATTTGATGTTTATAAATCTTAATAGAAAGGAAAGGGTATGAGAAAGCTTAATTCATTGCTATTTTTGCCTGTTTATTTTCGCTTCATCTCTTTGGTGCTGATATGCCAAAGGGCGATCTAAACGTCACAAAAATAGTAGTCTCTGACGAGCTACGAGCCAAACACAAGCTCAAACCTCACCACGAGCACCTAAGCTTTGATTGCGTTGATTGTCACCAAAAGCCAGGGCGATGATCCCTAGCAAATTAGAAAGCGATCGGCGACGCTGGCTGTCTATCTTGCCACAAGAGTAAAAACTCTAGCTGATAGACTAGTAAATCAGTGGATACTCTAAAAAGCAAATCCTCACAACTCAGTTCACGACGGTCCAAATTGTACTGCGACGAGTGCCACAACGAGCATAAGGAGTCTACAAATATGTGTTCTGAGTGCCACGCGCATGAAGTTCCGCAATGGATGGGGGTAACACCATGAAAAATTTCAAAAATTATTAGCGCTTATCATATTAATAAGTGGAATTGTTGGATTTTTAGTCGTTTTACCAGTTCATTATGCGCTTGATGAGACGAGTGGGGATACTCTGCGTAGTTTGTCACGAGATGGATCCTGTGGTCATCGCCTCACAACGACGACGTCCACAGCGGCAATGGCAAAACTGGCATCAAAGCAAGATGCGTAGACTGCCACATACCACATGACAACATCGCAAAATACGCCCTAACTAAGGCGAAAAATGGCATTTTAGAGGGCTGGGTGCACTCTTTGGCGATCCTAACGCGATTGATTGGCACAAAAACCTCAAAAACCGCGAGCATTTCGTCTTTGACAACGGTCGCACAAGCTGCCATACAAATGTAATAGATAGCAACAAAAACCTCAGCGCAAGCTCAAAAGATGCACGCTCACTACAAAAAGCTCCTTGACACTCCTAAAGAGCTAAAATGCGTAAGCTGCCACTACGACGCAGGTCACGGCGCTGGCTTTAGAAACTATCTTGAGTATTGGAAGCCGTCATATAAAAATTTACGACAAGAAGATGCTTGAAAAGAGGATCGAAACTAAGCAAAAATTTTCTTCAAAGATGAGTACAAACCTACAAAAGACGAAGAAGAATTTATAAAACAAAAGGCTGAAAAAGACGCTAAAAACCAGCTGGCGGTGGCATGGCTGGCTAATGAAGAAGATCTTGTTGCTCTCAAGCGACTTTGAGCAAAATGTCATCCTAAATGCATCGCTTTACCGCTTTGGATTTAGGATGATCCAGCTCAAAAGTCGCCAGCGAAGTCATAAAAAGACTTTGAGTGCGGCAACAGATACGATCTTTACGTTTTTTTGACGTAAAGGCTAGAAATTTAAACCTTGATCTGGTTAAATTATAAGAGATAGCCAAAACATCACTCCCATTATGCTTTTGCTAGACGTTAGCGTCCCTAGCGTTTTTAAGAGGATTTACTACGCTAGGGTTAATGACTTTATCATCAGCTCATTTTTGCCCTGAAGAGTTTTTATTTCACGTTTTTAGGCTTTGCAAAGGTGCTTTTTGGGCTCTAATTTGAGCTAAAAATGACCTAGTCTTTGACAAAGACTCCTTTGCATAAGAAAAGAGGGCGAGGTCATCTACCTTGGCAAAAAGAGAGCCAGCTACTTGAAATTTCTATGCAAAACTCGCCTCACGTCGTCACCTACGACGAGATAGATCATCATCTATACAAAAACGAGACATTATCTCAAGACCGCATAAGATCGCTAGTACGAGAGATAAGAGCCAAGATCCCAACCATTTGTTTAAAAAACAGTGCGAGGCACTGGATATAAGGTGGAGTGAGAGGGTTTAGTCAATTTAGATCTTATTTGAAGCTAAATTTCTATACTTTTGGATCAATTTGCTTAATTTGCTAAAAAACTCTTGTCTTGTTTGACTATTTTATTGCAACGATTTTTCAGGGGCAGCTTTGATACTAATTTTGCCTTTGTCAAAGCACCGCTTTTTCTCTTATCAGTTTGCCGTATTCGTATATCTCGCTCAATTTCTTACATAAAGCCATATCATTTTTGCTATAGCAACTTTTTAGTACTGCAAAGCAGTGGCCAACTGACATTTAAAACAGCTTGTGATAGCTAATCATAATGGCTTTTCTGTGCGGATTTGTGGTGCCACTAGGCCATCAAGAAAGACTTTGTATAATTTATAGCAAGAGCTGGCTTTACACCAACTCTCTTATGCTTTTTGTTAGCTCCAGGCTCGCTTCGATCTCGGCGCGTTTTGCCATGACGCTTTCTATGTTTATGCTTAAATTTTAGCCTGTTTTCATCACTCAAATTCTTTAGCTCGCACCAAATTTTCTTTAATGATATTGCAACTTTCAAGCAAGTAGTCTGAGCTAACTTAGCCTCTCCTCAACCGACGTTTGGCACGCTCACTCCGAGCCATTTGATAATCCAAGTGTTTTTGGGTTTGCCTGCTGTGCTAAATGTAAGAAATATCGGCTCGCTTATCTTGCGACCGCACAATCTTCCAGTAATTTACGCACTAGCTGTGCGTCAAAAATCGCTTGTGATATGAGTACTGAGCCCCAGCTGCGATCTTTTCACGCATCCTTTGTGGCTCATCGCCCTTTTTGCCGTGACGCTCTGCGATACAGACGCCGCCCACTGCTAACTCTTTAAATTCGCTAGCTATCTCATAGGCGCGAGCTAAACTTTAGCCTCACTTTTTGCGTGCTTGAGTTACCCCCACAAGCACGTTTAAATTTGAGCTTTGAGCCTTAAGAGCTGTGCGGAAATTCATCCTCGCTGTATCCGCTAGCCACGCGATAAAATATACCAGGAGTGGCCACATTTAGATACTTTTTGTAGTAAATTTTCTGGGCTTAGCGTCCCACTAAACTCAAAAGTCCTCTCGCTATCATTTCGCTCGCTCTCATCTTGCACCTCGTAAAGCACGAGCCCATCGGCCTTGATATCATTTATCCGCCCGCTCCAGCGCTCTGATATCTCACGTAGCTTTGCCTCTTCAAACTCAGCCTTTGGCGGCGTGAGACCATAGAGCACGAGCCCTTTTTCTTTGTTTAAAATTTCTTTTTCTTTTAACATTTTTCGTAACTTTGATTTTTAGTTTGAGGATTAGCGTCTAGAAGAGCCCTAGACGCTAAATTTCTGTATTATAGACCTCTTACGATCTTGACGGCCTCTACCATGTTTTTAAGGCTTGGCTCGACCTCTTCCCATTTTCTGGTTTTTAGGCCACAGTCTGGGTTGATCCAGAGTTGCTCTTTTGGCAAGACTTCAAGCAGAGCCTTGATCTGAGCAACGATCTCCTCGACGCTTGGCACGCAGTGGGCTGTGGATGTCGTAAACGCCAGGTCCGACCTCTTGTTTGTAGCCAACGGCTTTGAAAAGTATGAAGTAGCTCGTTGCCACTTCTTGCAGTCTCGATACTGATAACATCGGCGTCCATAGCCTCAATGGTCTTAATAATGTCGTTACATTCAGAGTAGCACATATGTGTGTGGATCTGAGTTTTCGCCTCAGCTGAGCTTACTGAAAGCTTGAAGCAATCAACCGCAATTTTCATAAGCTGGGATATTTTTCAGTCCCTTAGCGGATAGCCCTCTTTAAAACGTCACTTCATCGACTTGGATCACTCTGATGCCCGCATTTTGAAGGTCTGCGATCTCGTCATAGATACAAAGTGCAAGCTGTTTTGCTACCTCACTTCTGGCAAGTCATCACGCACAAAACTCCAGTTTAGCATCGTTACAGGACCCTGTTAGCATGCCCTTCATTACGTGTTTTTGTGATGCTTTGAGCGTACTTCATCCACTTAACAGTCATCGGCTCTGGGCGGCTCACGTCACCAAAGAGAAGTGGTGGCTTGACGCAGCGGCTGCCGTAGCTTTGCACCCAGCCATTTTGGCTAAATGCATATCCGCTGATCTGCTCGCCAAAGTACTCAACCATGTCGTTTCTCTCTGGCTCGCCGTGTACTAGCACGTCTAGGCCGATATCTTCTTGAATTTCACGCAGTGATCGATATATTTTTGATGCCTGCTTCATGCATGTACCGCATCGATCTCGCCTTTTTGAAATTTCGCGAAGTACACGAAGATCAACCGTTTGAGGGAAGTCGCCTATCGTTGTTGTTGGCAATATGCCGTATTTTAGCGTTTCGCGTTGATTTTTATGCGGTCTTCAATTTCTCTTCACGCTCAAATTTGCTTTACATCTTTGATGCGGTTTTGGACGCTATCAGAGTGGATGAGCTTTGAAGTTGCGCGAGTTTTAACTGCATTTTTGTTCTCTTCGTAATTTTTGTTTCGCTCTCACTGCTTCTCGCCATTTGCTAGTTTTGTGATGATCTTGATCTCATCAAGCTTCTCAACCGCAAAACTTAGCCAGCTTTTGATCTCAGGGTTTAAATTCTCTTCATATTTTAGAGTGTATGGCACGTGTAGAAGTGAGCACGAAGTACCGATATAAAGGTCTTTTTCCGCCTATTTTTTTCTGAAATTTCACCCACAAGTTTTACTTTTTCGTCGATGTTGCTTTTTCCAGATATTTCTGCCGTCGATCACGCCAGCAAATAGTGTCAAATGGCTATTTTTGATAGTCTCAAGGACTTCGAAATTTCTCTTGCCGTGGATGAAGTCAAGTGCGATACCATCAAATTTTGAGTTTTAGCCACTTCGCTAACTGCCTTTGATCGCATGCTCAAAATATGTCGCAAATACGATCTTAACGTTGTTTGCAACGCCTGTTAGCTCGTTATAAAACCTTTGTTATTAGTGGCAAAAAGTAGCTCTTCATTTTTGTCTGTTACAAAGATCGGCTCGTCAAACTGCACTGTGAATTCTCATCATCAAGCTTTAGAAATTTGCTCAAGTAGCTTTTTGTACTCGCCTACAAGCGCGTCAAGGTGCTTAAATGGGCAACTGCCGTCAGTCGTCTTTTGAAAGAGCCAAGAACGTGATAGGACCGATCAAATTTACCTTACCTTTTTACGCCGTTAGCCTTCGCCTCTTTGTATTCAGCCGTACTTTGTCCGCTTTTAGGCTAATTTACTCTCACTGCTAAGCTCTGGCACGATGTAGTGGTAGTTTTGTGTTAAACCACTTTGTCATCTCCATAGCAACGCCGTTTTTTGTTGCCTCTGAGCAAGCAAAATATTGCTCCAAGCCACTTAACTGGTAAAATCTTGGAGGTGTAGCGCCAAAAGCGATGATGTTATCAAGCATTAGGGTCGTAGAATGAAAAATCATTAACGCTAATAGCCGAAATGCCGGCGTCTTGTTGATATTTCAGTGTCTTTGGCGAAGCGTCTTTGCAGTCTCGCACCTTCTTCGCTAAAGCCCTCTTTACCAGCCCAAAAGCCCTCTAACGCGCGCTTTAACCTCTTTTTCTCCGATTCTTGGAAAAACCTAAAACATAACTTTTTATCATTTTTTTATCCTTTTTAAATTTAACTTTGCAGACGAGAAATTCACTCTGCGGACTATTATAAAACTGTGCAAAAGCACAGCAACCTTGAATATTTTTGATGCAGGTATACCCCACGACCCAAACCCCAGCACGTTCAATGTTGTTGCGCTACGCACAAGTTTAGGGTCACATCACCTGCGGTGGATGACACCCGCTTCTTCTTAAGCTAAAGTAAAATTTGATAAAAATCCTGCTAAAAAGATCCTTGCCACTCAAACACTGCTTTGTTTTATTTTTAAAAATGCAGTTACAATGCACGGACCTGCTAGCAAACATGGATTAATATCAATGTGAAAAATGTAAAATTATTTAGAATTCTGCGTGTTTTTGAAAAATCGTTGATATGTTTTTGCCGAGATTAACGAGCTTTATGCATGGGACAAGGCATCAGCGTTTTTCCTTTGTAGTGATTTCTGCCGCATTATAAAACGCTCTTGCCAATTTGTTTTGCAATTTAGGGCGCTACTACCACGCCCAAAAACTTTTAGTCTTTTTACCTTTATTTAGGATTTTAGCTTAGCATCCATATCGGCTGTAAGCATAGTAAAAGACCTTGTTTGTAAGCTGCTGAGTTAGGGTCTTTAGCCTCTTGCATAGTCTTTTTACTAAATTCATTTCATAAAAACTAGATATTAAAGTAGTATAAAAAAATCATAATAGATAGTTTTATAACCCAGTTAAAATTTGATTTTTATTAGTTAGTGTGATTTTACATCCAAAAAGTGCTCTATATCTTCCGTGTGATCTACTATAATTATTGTTTTAGTTTTTTCTAATTTTTCTATAAAACCGATCACAGAAAAATTTCTGTTTTGCTAAGCTCTTTAAAAGGCTCATCTATACCAAAAATATAGCTGTTGATTTGATTGTTTTTAATAATTTTAATCTAATATTTTCTCCACCAGAAAGAGATGAGGCCGATTGCCCAATTAATAAATGAGCCAGCTTTTAATTCAATAGCATCAATTAGGATTTTTGATATTTTTATCAATACGACTAAAAAAATTATGTGCCTCTTCCAAATCCATTTTGGTAAATTTTCAAAAATATTTTTGTTATCTAATGTATATTTTTAAAATCTTATCAAAACCAGTTCCATCACATTCAGTACACTCAATTTTTGTGTCACCATATTCTAAATATCCATAACTCCACAGCTTTTTGCATGAGCCTGAGATCCTTTTTGTATTGGATTTTTCTCCTTATCGTATTTTTAGCAAAATAGAGTGCTTATAATTGTAGAAATATCCAATATTGTTGCCACACAAGATGTTTTCGTGCCTAAGAGTGGTTTTTGATTGATATATACATAGTCTTCAAAAAAACAAAAGGTAAATATTCTTTTAATAATATAGATTTACCAATTCCGATTTCCCTGTAATTAAGTTTAAACAGTTTTTCCCCAAATTGATATATCTACACCATTATAGTCAAGAACGCTATGATTAATAGATATTTTTATTTTTTTGTTTGGGTATTGTAACTGGTATGGTATATTTTATATTTTGCTCTTTTATGAAGTCTTTTTCACTTATAATATAGCCACCATGTTTTTGACCACTATTTCCTAATGCTAGTATTGTTTTTGCTGTTTTTATAATTTACTACTATGATCTATTACTATTATCGTATGTTTTTGTAAGTTCCAAAAATATTTTTATATATTGTATCGGTTCCAGATAATCCAGCCAATGGCTCATCTAATACTATTAAGAGATCTCGTTAACTGCGTATTAAATATTTGAACCATTCTAATTCTTTGAAGTTCACCACTCAGATAGTGTTGGTATTGCTTTCATGAAAAAATAAATGACCCACTGAATTCACATGCTTTTTGATAAAACTATGTATATATTTTTAGGGTAAAATCAAGATTTTTGTTATTAAACTTCTTCATAAAAGCTTCAATAACAGAAAGTAATTTATCAAACTTTTGTTGTCATGAAATCACCGATTGATATACCTAGTATTTTGTTAGAATTTATTTCTGGTGAGTATTTTTTTGCCCCTGACATTCTTTGCAGGGGTATCAGAATAAAAATTGCGAAGGTATACTGAATTTTTGTAACATGCTGATACCGCTTTAAAAACACCATAATATCTTGATGTTTTGCTTGAAAAAGATACATATACCTTATTTTATATTTGTCATTGCTTTTGTCCATATAAAAATAGCTCTTTTTCTTCATTATTTAATTGTTCAAAAGTTTTTGATTTATATTGTTGTCATTGCGTATTTATTATTATCTGAGAATAAAAATCTTTTATGTCTATTCCAGCATTTTTATTGGATTGTCTTTTAATGGAATATCATAATTGATAATTTTTGTATTCATTAATGGCTTTTTAAAGCCAAGTCCATGGCATGATTGACAAACATTTGATGTTTTTGTTTAGCGTGAAATTGGTTTCAGTAATTTTAAGCAGACTGGAGTATAAAAACAAATACTTCTATTGAGACCAAAAATATGTTCCTATGGTAGAATGAAGATTGTTGTAATTTCTAACTGTTTTATGGGAACTGCCGGAGCATATTTTTATAGCCCTTAACTCTATAAGTAGGGCTCTTCTATTCCATCATAAAACATTGACATAAATCTGGTTTTACCAATAGAAGCGATAGTATCATATGCTAATGATGATTTTCCGCTTCCAGAATATCCAATTATTAACTTTAATGAATTAGTTTCAATTTTTATATCAATATTTTTAAATTATTAGTTTCTATACCCCAACATTCTATCATTTGATGTCTCCTTAAAGAGCCATAGTAAAAATAATGTATTGTTTTATATTTTTATATTTTTATATCCAACTGCAGATAGCACCAGATATATCAAGACCTGTTAAGTCTTTCTATCCAAAGCCACTGTCCAAAACAATTTTATTTCTAAAAATCCACTCATTGTCCGGTGTAACTATAAAATCAATAGCACCATATTCAAGCCCTAATTCTTTTTAAAAATGCTCAATTTTATTTTTATATCATAAAGGTGGAGTTATTGAGACATGTGAGTTTTGTTGAGATCATATCTTCTCCAGTCGTTTTTGCTTTTTGTGATTTTTGTGAATCTATTTTACAAACTAGATGTTCATTTCCAACGACTGTATACCTTACTGTAAATTCTTTTCTATATATTTTTGTAATACAACAGGATTTTTCTTCGGTAGTACTAGTAATTTTCTAGGTGCTCAACGCCAATCCTATTTGTATAAAAGCCTCTCATTTCTCCATCTGGGCATTGATATATATCTTGCTTCATAAGTTTTAATATAACATTGTTATCACATGCAAAATCAATAAGGTCGTTCTTGTTGTTAGAAACTAATGTATTTGGCATTTTTAAAACCAATTCTGTCTGCTATTTCTCTTTGATAATATTTATTTTCTCCGCGAAAAGCATTAGTTAGTGGATTTAACCATTTTTATTTTTTTAAGACTTGTATATAGACCTAGTAATGTAGCGTTCCATTCATTTTTCCAATTTTTAAAATCAATATCTTGCATATTATGTTTTCTTCAATTGTTAATTCTACAAATGGCCTTCTACACCAAAACACAAGATATATCAGAGCTTTTTATCTCTATATCTTTTTGCTTTATAATCCAAATTGTATTGTTGTATGTTATAGTGGTATTTTTAAAGACTCTACATTCTAAATTGAATCTAAAATATTTTATACTATCAGCTATTTTAGATTCAACTATATTTACATGAACATCAAAGTTATCACTAGTATAAGCAACATTAAACGGCCATTAATCCTTCATTTTGGTCTATCAGAGTCAGATCTGTTATCTGTTTCATGGCATAGGTAGATTCTCTGTAGAAGTAGAAGCTCCTGATGCAAAAATTTCCGTATGCCTTATTGTTTGCTGGCTCCCATGACCAATCATCTTGATCGTTTATATTAGAACTCATGGTTTCTAAAAATTGGCTTTGCAAAATACTTTCATTGTTTATCCTTTTTGTGGTTTTTGTGAAAAATCCTAATATTTTACTATAAAAACTTAAACAATAATTTTTGGTGGCCGGTTTTTAAAGATATTATATAGTTGTAGCTTTATAATATTTTTCTACTTGCATTTATTGTTATTATATCTCACTCTTTTTAATGGTCGCTTTTTCTCAGTGTTTAGACTCAACTTAATACCATTTAGATGTTTTCATAATAGTAAAAATAGAATTACCGATTTGGTCTTACTGCCATATACTTTTATATTATTGCAAATAAAATAGTAGAGTTATTTTGTCTGCAGTTTTTATAACTTCTATTATTTTTATAAATTATTAAAGTATAAATAAGTCAATAAACATATAAAAACTATTATATATTACATATTGTTTATATTTAAAAGTTGTTAATATAGATTAAATTATAGTATTTAAAAACTTGTAAAGAAACTTTTTATGAGAATAGCGGTAATTAACTCTAAAGGTGGAGTTGGTAAACACCATTAGCTTTGAGTTTGGCTAAGGATCTAGGTTTAAATTTTACAGACCAATGATAATTCCGTAGTCACTCAAATATATTATAAAGTGGTATTTTCTAATCCTTGTAAGATAGCAGACGACACGGTTTATGATTTTGGTGGATTTGTACCTCCTGGAGTGCTAAGTATATTAAAAGAATGTGATTTTGTGATCATGCCGGTTACTCCTAAAATCAACTCCGTATTTAAGGCAGCAGAAACATATAATCAAATAAAAGACTATGTTAGGAATATGATGGTTTTAGTGACGGACATTGTGAACAAGGGAGATCTAGGAACTATATAGAGGCCTTGAAGGGGCTGGGTTTAAAAATGATGTCGAGTATATACCTTAAAAAGATCGGCCATATTTGAGAACGCTATCACAAATGACATGAGCTTTACGGAGCTTTATAATCAAAACGACTTATCGAAATCCCAGCACAAAGACTTCTATTCGCAATACTATAAAATTATCGAATACATTAAAAACCAAGGCTTTTATCGTGAAAAAAATCTTTCAATTTTAAACTAAACAACGATGTAATAACTGGGTTTGCGGAAGCGGACGATAAGACTGCAAAGTTAGATAAGATTTTCCGAACTAGAAGCCACTTTGGCCAAATATAAAAAGATTAGGGCGCCCAAAATCAGAAAAATCCGCCCACTAGTCAGATGACTGCGTACCTATCCGATGACGAGATGGAGTTTTTAGTCAAGCAAGCCAAAAGAAAAAAAGGCATCAGCAAGAACCAGGTGCTTAGAAATTTAATAACCAAACAGATAAGCGGATAGTTTTTCTTATTGTTAGATTCAGGGCAAACTATCAATAAAAATTAAGCATCCTATAAAAAAATAGTATGTATAATAGTAAGTATAAAACATAAAAAGGGGCGACGTGTCGAGTCTTGATAAATTAATCAAAAACTTGAAAATAATCCGAAAAATGCAAGCTTTGACGACGTTAAGCGCTTACTATTAAATCACGGATATGAGTTAGATCACGTTAAAGGCTCACATCATAATTTAAAAAGGTGGCGACACGATAGTTGTACCCATATCATAAGCCGATTAAAAGAGATCTATGTTTTTACAGATCTTAGCAAAAATAAGGGAGTCATGATGAAAAAGACTTGAACTATTATTTAAACTTACCGTATACGATCACGATCAAAAGACTCAGACGACGGCGATTATTTTGCTCAGTATGCAGATATGGGACTAACTAAAAATAATCTAATGGCTGGCTGGGGAGCTACCGAAGCCGAAGCGATAGCGGATCTAAAAGAAGCCTTTGCTTGCTAGTGTCGAAGGGGCTCTTAAAAACGGTGAAAAGTATCTATGAGCCGATTGATGAAAAACGTCAAAGTCCGCATAATTTAACTATACCCAAAAGGCGTTTTTAATGCAATAGATGCGGTTACGAATAACCGCTCGGCATGGCTTAGCGAACTAGCTAAAAAGGCGTTGGTGGTATAATTTTATACACCTTGTTAATATATGGGCTAATCCCCATATTTTTCAAAAGTATTTTTAAAAATGCCTAAAGTCGTCGAAAAAGCATAGCAGTTGAATATCCGTCATCGACATTTTAAAAGTTTTGCCTCCAGCCGCTCGCCATTTTGTTCAATTTTTGAATATTTAGTACATCTATAGCATCCATTTTTCATTGTATATGCGCAAATACCTGCCTATATACGGATCAAAGTCATTAACTCGTCGCTTATTACTGTATTGTTGCGCTTTAATTGCTTTTAGCATATCTTGGCGTTTTATATCACAGGCTATCGTATCTAAACTTTTCGGCGATTCTCTTTTTATCGCGCTCGATGTCGCTTATTTTTGAGGCTCGAAATAAAATTCTAGTGCTTCGATAATTGCCGCTTTTTATCTTTTTACCATAAACCCTTTAAAAAGGCGTGCGACGCTGATCAAAAAGAGTGTGTTCTGATGATAGTTGTTTAATTACTGGTTTAGAATTTGTCTATCTATGTCTGTTACACGATAGCTATCTGGAATACCCAAAAGCTCCATAAAATCTTTGTATTTTTATATGCCAAAAGCCCTGCTGTTCGATACTGTTTTAAGAAACTGTAAATTGTTTTTGCGTATGTGTCACCTAATTTACAAACTCCCTCAAGCTCAAAGCGTGTAAATTAGTGGCATAGCCTTTTAAATAACGTTCTCTAAAAAGCTTCTGAAACTTTTTACATCTAAAACTTCACTATTTTTTTATCATCGTAAATTTATATTTTTGGAAAAATAATTTCTTGAACTGTTGTGTTTTTGTCACTATTTCGCTCATATGTATATTGAATTTTAAACTCTTACAATACACCAAGGCTACTTAGCAATTGGTCTCTATAACCGCCCCTATCACTAATATTAGCCAATTCAAATAACTCTATTGTAGGTATTTGAATGCTATCTTTGGCAACTTTGTGACATATTTTTGATAAGATTGTAAAAAGTACGTTTAGTTGTGTTTCTTTTAAGGAGCTAAAATTTACCTTGTTTAATTCATTTGAATATTTTACAATTAAGAGTTTGTCCGCTTTTTTCTTATCTTTTTATAAAGTTTTACGTACTCATCTTCAAATTTAGCCTGTTTTACCGCCAACTCTTTTTTTCAAACTTTAGCGTAAGCCTCTTTAACCACCGGCGAATACTTCTCATAGTCAGTCATTACAAGGGTTTGAAGCTTTCTATAAACCCAGTATATCGAAGTATCATCAGCGTCGTATGAGCCGTCTGAATAGCCTTTTATAAAGCCATCAAGTCCCTCGTAATACGGCAAATATACGCTAAGATCAGCCATGCCAAGAGCGACGTAAGTCACGCGGCCGATCTCTTTGGTAGCCACGGGCGCACCTGCATGACGTGAGACTCGTATGTTCTAAAGACACTTATGGCGCGGTAGATGTTTTTCTATCTTCATCTTTGCTAGCGTAGTTGTCAAATGCAGTGCCGTCGTAGTGGGCTCTCATCGCAGCTTTTTAGGTCTTCAACACTTAGTTTTTTTCTCTGGTTTTTAAAAAAATACTGGGAAATTTTCTGGCCGTCAGCGAAGTCTTGTTTTAGGCTTGGATTAAAACATGCTTTGCACCCAGCAAACACGTGGGTAGTTGTAGGTCACATCTCTCTCATCGTCCCTTGTATAGGCCTTTGTGAAGTTAAATCTGCCATCTTTTTGCAGGGTCATAAGTCTTGTTATCGATCGCAAATTTGATAACATCTTTTGCACCCATGAATTTGGATCGTTCTCTTTATAGTTTTGAAGTCTGCCCTTGGTTTGCAGTGACGAAATAGTCTTCTTGCGGGATCTTTGTGGCGATCCATTTATGACCTGTACCTGTCTCAAAGTACCAAAGCTCATTTGCATCGATAAATACCACGCCAAAGCCCTCTCCAGCGCCTTTTGTCTCAACTATCTCACCAAGAAGCTCTAACGCCCTCTTTTGCGCTCTTCATACGCGGTAAAAGCACGTCTGGGATGTCGTCCTCGGTGATACCAGTCTCTTCGTTATATGGGTCGATCTTTAAAAGCTCGTCTTTGCATAGATGGTCTCAGTGCCACTTAGTCCAACGCCAGCCCTCGTTGTAGCCGACTGCTCCGTGAAGCTTTGTGTGTGAGTTTGCGATGGTTGTGTATCTCATGCCATCTTTTTGGAAGCGGATATGTAAAGTCATTTGCGCCGTCATGGGCCTTTGAGCTGTGCATGCCAGTTTGGTTTTTCATAGCTGGATGGATCAAAAATACTTGAGCCTTTATAGCCTTGCTATCAGCGCTTCTAGCCACTAGCATAGAGCCATCATTTGAAGCTTTATCTCCTACTAAAATGGTAGTGCATGCCGTTACTTGTGCCTAAAAATCGCACTCATAGCGACGATTGATGCGAGAATTTTTGCCTTTCATTTTTACTCCTTTAGTAAAAATAAAAATTTTTCATATGTAATTATATGCCAATTTAATATTTTAGTTCTAAATTTTAAAAACTTTTTAAGTTAAATGTAATTTATTGCAATTTTGTCTCAAGTGAAATTTAAATTTTTCTAAAGGATTTTTCGCTATAATCCAAATCTTACGCACTTGCGTATGAACTTCAAAAAGGATTAGCATGCCAAAGATGAAAAACTGTTCGCGGTGCTGCTAAGCGCTTTAAAGTAGGTAAAAATAAGATAAAAAGAGGCTCTGCTTTTGAAGCCATATCTTAACAAAAAACCCTAGTAAGCGTATGAGAGATTTGCGTGGTCCACAATACGTGGATAGCACAATGTCCCAGCCGTTCGCAAAATGCTCGGCGTATAAGCAGCTGTAGATTTAAGTTTTTGACAAAAAGTCATTCAAACTCCCCACTGGGGCAAGACTCACTTCGTGAGCGCCAATTTGTAAAAAGGATAAATATGGCAAGAGTAAAACAGGCGTAGTTAGAAGAAGACGCCATAAGAAAGTTTTAAAGCTAGCACGTGGCTTTTTTTCAGTGCTAGACATAAACACTTTAGAAAAAGCTAAAGAGCAACTAGAGAGAAGTTTAGTTTATGCATATCGCGACAGACGCCAGAAAAACGTGATTTCAGACGTTTATGGATCGTTCGTATCAACGCAGCCTTGCAGACTAAACGACATTAGCTATTCAAGATTTATCAACGGCTTAAATAAAGCTAACATAGAGCTTGATAGAAAAATTTTTAGCTGATCTAGCTATGAATGACGCGAAGGCATTTGCGGCACTTGCAAAAACAAGCAAAAGATGCTTTGAATAAACCTTTTCTCCGCTTCGGCGGAGATCTTCTTTTATACACTTTAAAATTTAATAACAAAAACTCTTTGTTTTACTACTGAAAATTTGATATGAATAATTTACTACCCGCGACTTTTAAAAACTACTAGCCAATTTGAACCACCAGCAGCCAAATAGCTAAATTTCTCAATAGTCGTATCAAAGCAGTGTTTAAAAGATCCAGTAAATAAAACTTCGGCGGAGATTTTTACACCCTACCACTTTCATATAATTTATTCTCGAGATATTTAAGTAGCTAAACCTTAAATGGTTTGTATTCAATTTAAATCAATACCACTATACTGAGCTAGCTATTGAGCGCAATTTGAAGGATAAAAATTTGTAATTTTACTTGTTCTGATTAACCCAAAGCAAGCGTAAAACCTCGCTCTAAAAAGCTTAAATTTCAATACTGTATCAAAACAGTGTTTCACAGCTCCGCTAAATAAAATTTTACCTTTTTCTAGCCTAAGGCCAAGCTCTTCGCCACTTTTTGGATAGACTTTTAAGCTTTGCGGTGCGTTTTAAATTTAAAGTAGCGCCGTAAAAACAAGCTGCCATGCCAGTGCCACAAGCTAGCGTCTCGTCCTCCACGCCCCTTTCATAGGTTCTTACCCTTAAAACTCCGCTATCAAATTTGGCTAAATTTACATTTGCATTGTACTTTTGGCGAAGCGCCCTGCACTCTTTGACGTCAAATTCATCTACACTTGTGTGAAATGTACAAGATGAGGCACGCCAGTATCGTAAAAATACCAAGTTTTTGCCACCTTCATTTAGTGGTTTGCTTGCAAATCTTTGGACTTGTTAGCACGACCTCGACGCACTCATCTTTTACGCTTGCCATCACATCGCCGCTACCAGTTAGTAAGGCAAATTCGCTCGAACTTTACAAGGCCGTTTAGATAGGCATATCTAGCAGACCGCACGCGAGCCGTTGCCACACATCGCGCGTAGCTTCCGTCGCTGTTGTAAAACTCCCATTTCACGCCCTTTTCGTAAGGCAAAAGCACGATGAGCCCGTCCGCTCCCACGCCGTTTGTTCGGTCAGTAAATCTGCCTTTGCTAGCTCGCTTCTATCTTTTGCTTAAAAATGTGTGAAATATGACAAAATCATTGCTGCTAGCGTTGTACTTTTGAGACTTGCATGAGCTGTCCTTTTATTTTTGGTTGATTTTACTGTAAATTTGGGTAAGAGTTTTTATAATTTAAAGGATACACTTTTGAAGAGCTATATCTTCAATTTAGAAAAAGAGTTTTCTTTTAATAGAAAATGGCTTTTGAAGAGCAAGAAAGTAGGGCTTTGGCTGACTACAAAGCACATGGAGCTGAGCAGTGCAAAGAGCTTGCACACCCTAGCATACAGCTCAAAAACTCTATCAAGTGCGAATGTATGCGGTTTTTCTCTTTGGACACCTTTCGGATCGTGAAGAAATTTTTGGCATTTATGAGAGATGAAGTTTCAAAAGGATGAAAACTGGCGAGTTCAAGAATTTCTAGCAAAGGCGTTTGACGAGTTTTGCAAGAAAGCTGGCTACGAGCAGGCACTTTTAACCATCGATGAGTGGCTAAAAAAATGGCAACGCAAATGCAAAAAGAGCCGTAACAGAGGGCCTTAGGATATGGACAAATAGGGCCCCTATTTTAAAGATAACCCAGATGAGGTTATTAGGCGCCTTGCCAGCCCTAAAAAGATAGTGCGAGCGAGTATCTTAGAAAGTCGGTTGGCAATGCCTTAAAAGATATAAGCAAGAAATTTCACCGTTTAGTAAAAGCCGAGCTTGATAGCTGGGATTTGGGTAGTAAAGAGGCCATGCAAACATATAATTTGCTAGTAATTTGATCAAGAAATAGCGCAATTTGCTTTTAGAAAATTTTCTAGTTCCAGCTCTCACTCTCCCTGTCTCCGCTATTATCGATAACAATTTTGCCATTTTCTCTTTTGCTCGATGTCCATCTGAGTCTCTACTCTAGCTTTTTGCATCCTCTAAGCTTAGAGCGTTTTCGGCTCATTAGACGGCTTAGCAAAAGCTCTTTTGGCGCGTAGATCACAGCTACATTTTTAAACTCAGCTGTAACGCTCCTTTTTCAAAAAAACAAAGGAATATCGACAAAATAAACCTGCTCCAAGCGCTCAAGCTGCGAGGCTATGAAAAGAAAAATTTCAGCTTTTATCTTTGGATGTAAAATTTGGTCTCAAATTCTTAAGCTTTTTGGCTCACGAAAGACGATAGCGCCCAGTTTTTGCGCTCTATCTTGCCAGCCTCATCTAAAATTTGCTCGCCACTCTCTAACGATCTCGCCTTTGCACCTTTCGTTGCTCGTGTGCGATCATATCAGCGTCTATCACGCTAAATCCGCGCTTTTTAGTAAATTTACAACCGTGCTTTTGCCACTAGCGATCGAGCCTGTGATGACGTAGGCATTTGGAAATTTCTGCAAAAGTCACTCCATTTTTAAAAATTGATAACAATTTTAGCAACTTTTGGCTAAAGTTTTAAAAAATAACCAAAAAGGGCGAAAAATGATAAGTTATAAAGATGCCGGAGTTGATATAGATGCTGGAAATAGCTTTTGTTGAGGCGATCAAGCCTTTTCGTAAAATCTACGCAAACACCAAACGTCATAGGCGGCATCGGATCATTTTCAGGTGCGGTCAGACTGCCAAGCGGATATAAAAAAATCCCGCCATTTTAGGGTGCCACAGACGGCGTTGGCACAAAGCTGCGTCTTGCTATCGACGCTAAGAAATTTGACGGCGTGGGCGAGGACCTAGTCGCTATGTGCGTAAATGACCTCATCTGCAACTTCGCCACACCACTCTTTTTCCTCGACTACTACGCGACTGCAAAGCTTGAGATAGAGAGCGCCAAAGAGGTGGTAAAAAGCATCGCAAATGGCTGCAAAAGGCGCAGTGCGCGCTTATCGGCGGTGAGACAGCCGAGATGCCGTCGATGTATGAAAAGGGCGACTTTGACCTTGCTGGATTTGCCGTGGGTATCGCTGAGGCTGACGAGATCGACAGGAGCAAATTGTAAAAATCTGGTGATGTTTTAGTCGCACTTCCCTAGCAGCGGCCTGCACTCAAATGGCTTTTCGTTAGCAAGAAAAGTAGTAAGCGAGCTTGGGCTGTAATTTGACGAAAAAAAGTGGGCGATAGAGCGCTCATCGACGTGCTTCTTGAGCCAACTAGAATTTACGTGAGCGACTTTTTAAATTTAAACGATAAGATCACAGCGATGGCACATATAACTGGTGGTGGCATAGTTGAAAACCTGCCTCGAGTTTTTCCTGCTGGGCTTGGTGCGAAGGTGCAAAAAGCGCTGTAAAAACGCCTGAAATTTTTAAAAATCCTCGCACAAAAAAAGTAGAAGAAAGCGAGATGATGAGGGACCTTTAACATGGGTGTTGGCATGATCCTTGTTGTGCCTAAAGAAAACGTTGATGCTGTGTTAGCAAATAGCGATGGCTACGTGATCGGCGAAGTGGTAAACGGCAAGGGCGTTGAGCTAGTTTGATGCACACAAATAGTGTAAAACGACTACAAAAACTGAAAAATAAGAGCTTTTTGACCTTAGCGTCTATCAGTTTTTGGGCATGTTTGGCGTGCTAGAGAGCGATATAAAAAACTTGATTTTTATGAGTATTGGTGTGAGGTCTCACGCGCCTCTACTATGCTTTTTGTGTCACGCATGATAACGGCGAGAAAATTTGAGCCGAATTTTCATAAACACAGGAAAGTGACTTGGCAAAGCAAAAGGCAAAAAATCGCACCGATCTGGGCTAGAGTAAAGGCCTTTATTATCGATCTTTTCATCATCGGTATGCCGATATTTTACGCCACGACCTATCTTTTTGCTTGACGGCAAAGAGGCGTTTTTGCACAACCAGCTTGTGATCTTTGGCGTAAATAGCCTCATCTCATTTATAATGTGTCTATTTTTAGCATAAAAGGCACAAACCCGGGTTACAAAGCGCAAGAATTTATCTCATAAATTTACAAACTGGCAAAAAACTAAGCCTTTTTCACGCGATCTTGCGCCAAATTTGCTTTGCATTTGCTGGCTTTAGCATCATCGGACTTTGCCTTTGCTTTTTTAGAAAAGACAAACTACATTTGCACGACATCATCACTCACTCAGCCGCCGTGCAAAAAGCAGTTTACATTACTTGCTCTGTGCCAAAGTAGGCGGTTTTGCCTAGCTTTGTGTCGATACTCTTTTTTATAATGGATCAGATATACTCTTTTAAAAGCCCTATGTCTTACTTTAGGCTCTTGTCCTTTGCAGGGTAGCAAGCAAGCATCACTAAGAAGTTACAAAACGAGCTAATCTATGCGCTTATTTTTTTATCTTAGCAACAGCTTTATCACAAAAATAATGCACATTTATCAATGTAAATTTAGCTTATGAAGTTTTTGTTTCGAATTTTTGTCATAAATCGCCTAAACTAGCGAGTTAAAAAAAGAAAAACAAGGTCAGAAACGAGAAAGTTAGCTATAAGTCACGAAAGTATTTCTGATTAAATGGGGATGAAGCACTTTGTGAGTAGAGTTTGACTTCGTTTATCAAAAAACTCATAGACTCTTTCTGCACTAGATTTCCTCCTCCTGCCCACTCATCAAGCGGCGAAGGTGCGAAAAGTCTATTTTTTAGTGTATCTTTTGTGATCTTTCATATCTTTATCTATGCTTAAAAAGAAGCGTGTCAAGCGTGATCCTATCATTTCTTTTGACCCTTGCGACATACTCTCTAACGGTTTGGATTAAGAAGTCTTTTCTAGTCTGATCGTTTTTCATACATTTCACTTACGATATCGTTTAAAACGTCAAAAATCATCCTCGTCTGGGTCAAATTTAGCCGAGATCATAGCAGCAAAGTACTTTTGCACGAAACTCTAAAGACTTGTGGTGATAGATGAAAAAAATCTCTAAAAAGCCGATAAAAAAACGAAGTTTGATCTTTCCTGGCATTGCCCTACTTTTGGTGAAATTTATGTGAGATTATATACTCTTAAAGCTAAATTTTTAAAAAATGTAACTATAAAACTAAATTTGAAGTATAGTTTTTGTATGATTGCGAAGCTCCTTCTTAGACCTGTGCAATGCTTTTTATGAGCACCGCTTCAGGGGTGGGGAACACAGCAGAGCACTTGTATTAAGTGTGCCTGCAGTCATCTGAGAGGGGTCTTTCTAAACCAAAATGCTCATTAAAATCATCGTACATTTACAAAAAATCCACTCCATCGATCTTAGGTTTTTCGCTAAAGAAAAATTTATACATATTATTAAAGCCGTCAGTTAGCTCTTTTGACTTGACGCCGTAGCTTATGGAAATTCCAGCTTCGATGTAGGGCTGAGAGCTTGTCACAGTATTTTAGCGCTTTGCCGTCTATTGCGTTAAATTATCCTCATTTACGTTCTCCATAGTCCCTTCGTGGCAGATGATCTTGCGCTCGAATGTCCTATTTTCAAACTCATCTTTGATAAATTTCTCGCCATCTTTTCTGATACCTAGGATGTAGCTAAACTCATCTTTGATCTTTTCAGGCACAAATGGCAAAATCCTCTCATCAATAAGCCTCATCTCATACTCGCTGATGATCTCATTTAGCCCCTTTACACCGTATTTTTACAGGGCTGATGATATCCCTTGTGAGGCTCTCTGGTAGGTCGTGAAAAAGGGGCACAAAAGAAGTTATTTTCCAGCGTTTTTACAAGCTTTTGCTTTTAGTGAGTAAAAAAATAGCTAAGTATCGCAACCACTAGCATGTGTCCTAAGACCGCAGTTTCAGGGATGCGAGGCGTTTGTGCTCAGCGCTTTTGAAACCTTAGCCTGCCGCTTAGATCTACAAGGCGGGCTAATTTTTGATTCATAGCGATCTTTCTAACGCCAATTAACTCGTAATAATCCTCCATTTCCTCCTCAACCTTCGCCTTAAGCTCGTCGATATCGCTTAAAAACTGGCTCGTTTGATATACGATAGAAAATTCCCCACCTCGTGGCGAGATAGCTGGCCGCTTTTTAGTATAAGGCGCTCTTTTTCGTGGCTTTTGTCGTTTTTTTATAGTGGTTTTTAAATCTCTCTAAAAAAACTCGCCGCCCTCGATATCTGAGATGAGTGTCTCAAGGTTGCTTAAAACCCAGCTATTTATCTGCTCTTTTTTTGTCTTTTGGATGTGGTGAAAGACGTCAGGGCGTATGTCTGTGACTACAACCCTGCTTAAAAACTCAAAAATTCCAGCCTCGATGATGTAGTTCATGTCGGCATTTTTGCTCTTGTTTTGCGATGAAATAAGCGATGATAAATTTATGAGCCTGCTTGTCAAGCTCGACTAAATTGGTCATCTTTGGGTAGTCGTTCCAACGTGATATAGATGCTGCTTTAAAGATATGTTCTATAAGCTTAGCACTTATCATTATTTATCCTTTTTGACTACTTTTGGCTTCTTATCATCGGCGTAGCTTATCTTTCTAAAAGCCCTCTTTGTTTGAACTTCTTCTTGGTCTGTCATCTTTTTAAATTTATCATCTCTGCTGCCCTCTGCTGTTAGCGCGATCACTTGTGCTACGTCTCTCGCGTGGCTTATCACCAAAAGCTACTTCTCTCCTAGTTCTTGGAGTAAAATCTTTCTCTTCAGCTGGCTTTTTCACCACTAGATCAGAGCTGATCTCGATAACCGTATGGACATTTCCACGAGGGTTAAAGTCGCCAACTATCTTCATAAATTTAGGCTCAAGCTTTTTCTCTAAAACAGAGTAAATTTTCATTTATACTATCTTCGTGGCTGATGTTGCGGTTCATAAAGCTATTTATATAAAGCTTTATCGCTTTTAGCTCAACAACTAGCTTATTTGGGATGTACTCAAGATATATCGTCGCAAAGTCAGGATAACCAGAGCGAGGGGCAAAGACAACAAAACTCAGGCAGAGTGATCTTTTATGACATAGTCCCTTGTTTGTTTATTTTCCCAGACCTCAAGGTCACTCTCTACGTCAAATTCTTTTCAAAATTTTCTCGCCGTATTTCATCTCTATCTCTAGCTCTTCGCTCATTTTTATCCTTTATATTTTTACTAACCAGGTCAAATTTAATGATCACCTTTTAAATATCCAAGTGTTTAACGTCTTTTGCATGGTCTTGGATGTAGTTTCTTCTTGGCTCGACCTCATCGCCCATGAAGAGATTAAACGTGTCAGAAGCACTTATAGCGTCGTTTATATCGATCTTTAAAAAGTCTTCTGTTCTCAGGGTTCATAGTTGTCTCCCAAAAGCTGCTCAGGGTTCATCTCACCAAGACCTTTGTAGCGCTGGATATATGCACCTTTTTTTCGCATTTTTTTCTCTACTTCATCAAGCACATCTATAACGTCACTATGCAAGTCTAGACCGCGCTCTTTTATCTTTTTGGCTGATGTAAAGTGCCTCTTCATAGAGTGGGTTTGTAAATAAATTTTCATTTACTACAAGCTCTTCTAGACCGCTCTCTGTTTGGACGTAAATTCTAACCTCATCTTCGCTAACGTAGTGGTTTAAGATGTTATGACCCTCAGCTTTTAAGAAATCTCTTAGAAATCTCAAAAACTTTCATTGTAACTTTTTGAGACGATGTCTGGATTTTCTATCATATAGCGGATCGCTGAAAGGACGTTAAAGCGTTTTTCAAGCTCTTTTAAAGACGCTTCTATAAGCTGCAACGATCTTTAAAAAGTCGATCAAATCCGCACTACCGATACCCTCTATATCAACGCCCTCGATGCCAGTTTCGATAAGAAATTCGTTTAATGCCTTTTCATCTTTTAAATAAATTCTTTTTACCTTTTTATAGCGGTAAAGTGGCGGCTGAGCTAGGGTAGATGTGGCCGTTTTCTACAACTTTATTTAAAAAAATCTAAAGAAGAAGGTTAAAAGCAGCGTCTGGATGTGGCTACCATCTACGTCGGCATCGGTCATGATGATGATCTTATGATATCTAAGCTTTTTCAGCGTCAATTCATCTCCGATACCACAACCTAGCGCTGTTATCATATTTTTTTATCTCGTCAGACTTTAAAAATTTTTATCCAGTCTTGCCTTTTTCGACGTTTTAGAAATTTTACCCTTAAGTGGCAATATCGCTTGAAAAAACTCTATCACGTCCCTGCTTTGCAGAACCGCCCGCAGAGTCGCCCTCCACTAGGGTATAACTCGCTAATGACTGGGTCTTTGCTCTGACAATCAGCTAGTTTGCCAGGGAGTGTGCCTACGCTCATGCTCTCTTTTTGCGAGTTAGATCCCTAGCTTTTTAGCAGCTTCTCTACCACGAGCTGCCATTGAGAGCTTTATCCATTATCGCTCTTGCTTCGATAGGATTTTCTTCAAAATACTTTGTAAGCACGTCAAAAACCATCTTTTGAACGATAGGTTTTACGTAGCTTGAGCCTAGTTTGCCCTTTGTTTGTCCCTCAAACTGCGGCTCTGGCACTTTTACGCTCACAACTGCGATAAGTCCCTCGCGGATATCTTCACCAGTTATCTTTGTATCTTTTTCACGTGCAGCGCGTTTGCTTTGAACGTAGTTTGTGATAACTCTTGTAAGGCCCGCTCTAAAAGCCAGCCTCATGCGTACCGCCGTCTGGAGTTTTGATGTTATTTACAAAGCTTAGTAAAGTTTTTCACTATAAGTGTCGTTGTAAAAGCAGGGCAAAATCAACCATAACATCATCTTCGCCGCCACTAAATGAGACTGCTTTTGCTAACAGCATTTGCTTTTATTCATATCAGTTACAAAGCTCTCTAACCCACCCTCGAAAATGAAAGCTCTCACTTCTGCCATTTCTTTTGATCTTTTAGAAATGTATAGTTATCTTTGGGTTTTAGATATGCTAGCTCGCGAAATCTTTTTTTACTAAAATTTCATCATCAAATTCAGTCACTTCAAATATGCTATCATCTGGCCAGAACTCAACTTGCGTACCTGTGCGGTTTGTAGTTTTTATCACTTCAAGATCGCTTTGTGGGATACCACATGAAAGATCTTGTCTATGAAGCTTGCCATCACGCTTGATATTTACGACTAACTTTTTAGAAAGGGCGTTTACAACAGATACACCAACGCCGTGAAGACCGCCTGAGACCTTATAAGTGTCCTTGTCAGTGGCCACCAGCGTGAAGCACAGTTAGAACAACAGTCGCAGCTGAAATTTTCTCAGTCGGGTGCATATCTACTGGGATACCACGGCCATTATCGCTAATGATCGCTGAGCCATCACGTGTAAGCTCAACATCTATCGTATCGCAGTATCCTGCCATCGCTTCGTCGATAGAGTTATCAACGACTTCGTAGATCATGTGGTGAAGACCGCTTATGTTAGTATCGCCTATATACATGCCTGGGCGCTTCCTAACCGCCTCAAGCCCTTTTTAGTACCTTTAATATTTTTCTGCGCCGTAATTATTTTTCCATCATAAACCTTTTTAACTTATATATTTAATGGACTTATAACTGTTAAAAGCTCTTTTTGAGCTAACAACGAAAGGTAATACTTTATCTTTAAATCCAAACTCAAATTTCTCATCTTCTATGCTTTGTAAGAAGTCTATTAAATTTTCTATTTTTTTACATTTATGCTGATATCTTCTTCAAGTCCAGTTTGAGAAATTCTATCATCGTTTTAGCTTCTGAGTTGTCCTCTATAATGCTCTCAAATGTGATGCTCTCTTTTGAAAAAGTTATCTTCATCTGATCGCTTAGCATCGAGATAGTCTTTATACCCTCAACCATCTTATCTCTGCTTAGCTCAAATCTTATAGCAATTTCTTTTTGGTATGACACGCTCATAGTCAGGGAATTTGCCATTTATCAGCTTTGTGAAAAACTCAAATTTATGGCTTTGAGCGATGAGGACGTTTTCATCATAATAAATTTCTATCTTGTCGAAAAAAATAGCTTTTTGAATTTCATTTATCGCTTTTTAGGGATGATTAGTGAAAACTCATTGCTCGCTTCATTTGCAAATTAAATACACTTAGCCTTTTTGTATCGGTGCCTACTATATTTATATAGTTTTTGTCTTATGTCTAGCAAAAGCGCCATTTAGTTCAAATTTAGGGGTTGTTACTATCAATGCATGGCAAAAGTACTGCTTTAAGCTTCTGCCTAGCATTATGGCGTCTATGTCAATTTAGCCTTGCCTTCTATCGTTGGGGAATCTGGAAAGTCTTCAAGTTTATACATAGGAAGTTTGTATTTTGAGTTTTTGTTTGATGTAAAGATAGTTATTAACAGTTTCAAGCGTTACCTCTTCATCTTTTTAGGCTTTTTGATGATGTCAAGTAGCTTTTTACCATTTGCTGTTGCATAGCCTTCATCAACGATCTTTGCGTTGCTTAGTTTATATGCTAGTCCTATCTCGTGATCAGTCGCTTTTTATGTTTAAAACTCCATCTTTTGCTGAAATGTAGATGTGAGAAGTTATAGCACTAAGATCTCTTTTTTTCGAGATATGGATTAGTGTTTGTTACTATGCTCTCAAGCATGTTTTTGTTTATTAAAAACCTTCATTAAATACTCCCTCTTATTTTTAATTTTCTTTTTGTTGTATTAGTTGGTAGCGTGAAAGTGTGAAAACCATCTTTTCTCACGCCAGCATCGTTATTTAAAATGTGAAAAAGAATTTTTTTCATTTCTTCACATTTATTCACGAATTTCTCATTCTGTTTTTTTATCCTTTTGTTAAGTACATGTTCTTTATCTCAGTTACTCTGAGGTTGAGAAATTCGTTACTCTCCATGAGCTCGTTTATCTTTTTTTATGTTGTGACTAACGGCGCTATGGTCTTTCATACCAAAATAGTTTGCGATTTGTGGCATTGAATTTGTAGTAAGCATCTTTGCAAGGTAGATGATGATGCGTCTAGCCTCGACGATGTTTTTGCACTCTTGACTTGCTTTTTATGTCGCTTGGCTTGATATTTAGCTCTTTGCTAACGATCTCTATAATGGTCTCTAAAGTTTATATTTTCATGCTTCTCTTTGATGAGATCTTTTAGTGTGTTTTTGGCAAATTCAAGCGTTATCTCAACTCTCATCAAACTTGCATAGGCGTTTAAATTTATGATAGCGCCCTCGATCTCACGGATATTATCGCCCATATTTGTAGCGATGTAGTCGATCACCTCTTTGTTTAGATAAATTTTGTCAAATTCACACTTTTTGATGATGATAGCTATCTTTGTATCAAGCTCAGGTGGCGTGATATCAGCCATTATGCTTTGCTCAAACCTAGACTTTAGCCTCTCATCAAAAGCCTTTTTAGTATCTTTGCAGGGGCGGTCTGAGGTCATGACGATCTGACCTTTTTGGCGATGAGCTCGTTAAAGGTGTTGAAAAAAACTCCTCTTGATTTTATCGGTTTTACCTAAAAACTGCACGTCGTCTATTAGCAAAACATCGCAGTTTCGGTATTTCTCACGAGTGAGTCATCGAGTGGCTATTTAGATGCGTGGTAAAATCAATCATAAACTGATCGCTCGTCACGCAGATGACGACCTTACCTTGATCTAGGCAGTGGTTGCCAACTGACTGAAGCAGGTGCGTCTTGCCAAAGGCCAGTTGTGCCATATAAAAAAGTGGGTTGTAAAAGCACGCCAGGTTTGTCTGCAACTGCTTTTTGCGTTTAGAAATGCAAACTGATTTGAGTCGCCACAGACAAAATTTCTCAAATGTATATCCAGGGTTTAAAATGCTGCTTTGCGCCTTGATCTGCTTTACATTTACTTGGCTTTGTTTTATATTTTTTTAGCTTTGTTTGGCTTGTTATCTCGACCTCTGGCTTTTTTTGCCGGTTTTTACTTCGTAAAGGTAGGCGATCTTTTTCTGCGTATCTAGTTTTTTTATAAATTTAGCCATCAATTCACTCGTGGCGTTAAAAAAACTATAAAATCTTCGTTTGAAGCCTTTTCATTAATTTTAATTGTTTGATGTAGCAGTCAAATTCATTAGCTGATATTTTTTTGTCTGTAAAAGCTCTAAAAATCTCGTCTGCTAGCAAATTTCAACCCTTTTTATTTAATGAATTTTATTAGCGATTTTTATCTTAAATTTAATAAAACCTTTGTTAAACTCTGACAAACTTTTTTTCACGGCGTGAAAAAGTCGTGAAAAAAGTATTGAAAAGATTGTGATGAAAAATTTTAGGAATAGATCCAGGCACGAAAAATTGCGGTTACGCGATACTTGAAAAAGAGCAAATTAAAACTACTCTTCTTGAAGCTGGGCTTATAAAGATAAAGCCAAACACGCTTCAATACCAAATAACAGAGCTTTGCGAGGGGCTTGACCTCATCTTTAAAAACCATAAATTTGACGAGGTCGCGATAGAGGACATCTTCTTTTGCCTACAACCCAAAAACGGTCTTAAAGCTAGCTCAATTTCGTGGGGCGCTTAGTCTTAAAATTTTGCAGCTTCATGGGGACTTTTGCCGAATACACGCCACTTCAAGTGAAAAAACGGTCACTGGCAAGGCTAAGGCTGACAAAGAGCAGGTGGCATTTATGGTGAAGAAAAATTTCTAGGCATAAACAAAGAGATAAAAACCCCTTGACATCACCGATGCGATCGCGATCGCGCTAACTCACGCGAATAATTTAAGAATAAACTCAAATTTGATAGGGAAAAAAATATGGCAACACTAAAAAGCTTTACTAATCGGAGATGTGAAAAACTATGGCTCGCAAAATGCGACTGATAAGCTAAATTTACCTTGGAGCTCAGCTATTTTTTTAAAAGTAGCTCAAAATGGCGAAAGTACTCGCAAATGAGCTTGGCTTTGAGGGCGATAGCGTCGCTGATACGAAGCATCACGGCGGCCCTGAGAAAGCAGTATTTTGCAGTCGTTTGCAAACTACGCCGAGTGGGAGAAAATTTTTAGGATTAAAAAAATATGGCTTACGGGGCGATGGGAGAGAGTATGCGTTGATGGGCTTGATGAGAGCTGCGTTTATGTGGGCGATATCCACAAGATAGGCTCGCTCGTGCTTCAAGTCTCGCAGCCTAGAAAGCCATGCTTTAAGCTCTCAAAAAGATGGGGCAATGAAAAATATGGCTACTCATATCTTTGAAACAGGCCTTACTGGCTGGTACTACCGCGTTCTTACGCCAGGCTCGTGCAAAGGCAGGCGACGTGATAGAGATTATAGAAAATGATCCAGTTCATATGAGCATTTTTAGAGATAAATAGGCTATTTTATGCGCCAAGTGAAAAATTTAAATTTACTAGAGAATTTAACGCCCTCACCACTCTTACAAATGGCTGGCATGATGATATGAAAAGACGCATCGAGGGATTTATAGCACCAGATTTATGAAAACTCTTTAATCTATAAACTTTTTTTGTTTTTACTCCGATTTTAATCATTAAACACATTTTAAAATAAAATTCAAAGGAGTAAAGGTGTTTCGGTCTATTACAAATAAGATAGCACTTGCATTGATGATATTACTCATCATCTCGTTTTGTGCTATCTCTGCAGTTAGTTATTTTACCTCTGAAAAGAAGGTTATTGAGCTTGTTAGTGAAAAAGAGGAACAAGTTCTTAAAAGATATAAAAGGTGTTACAGATACCTTTTTGATGAATATTTAGGATATGTGAAAAAGCATCATCTGCTATCGCTGATTTACAAAGTGGCGATGAGATAATGGACTTTATCCTACTTGAAAAAAAGGTCTCAAATCCAGTAATAACCTACGTTTATTACGGCGATGAAGATGGACGCTTTTTCCAATCAGACGGCAAGAGAACAACCGTTGCTGACAACTACGACCCAAGAACTAGAGGCTGGTATAAGAGCACAAAAGAGAAAAATAAAGAAATTTATGGCGAGCCAAGGGTCACTTCTACAAAAGATCTAGTTATCACTTTCACCGCTCCTGTAACTAAAAATGGTAAATTTGCTGGCGTTGTAGGCGTTGATATAGATATCAAAAAGATAAGCGATAAAGATTCTTGAGATCGGCACAACAAAAGATGGCGGATATGCCTATATAATGAAAACAGATGGCACTATGCTATTTTCTGACGTAGCTTCAGAGGTTGGCACTATCTTGCCTGCTACAAAGGTCGTCTCAGAAAAAAATATGCCAATAAAAGAATTTGACGAAAAATGGACTAATAGCTTACAAAAACTCTAAAGACCAAGATGTAACAGCTAAAATTTTACCTATCAACGAAGATGGCTGGCTAGCAACCGTTGCCATAAGTGCAGATACTTTTTCAAAGCATACTATGCCTATCTTAAAAGCTCAGCTAACCCTTGCAGTGCTCTTTATAGTTATACTCTCAGCCATTGTTTTTCGTGCTACTAAAACGCTCGCTTAAACCTATCGGAGTTATACAAGAGAAGCTTTCTGATACCTTTCAATTATCACCTATGAGAGCAGCACTGCCCCAAGCAAGCTAGACATACACACAACTGACGAATTTGGCGTGATGAGTGAAGAGATAAACAAAAAACATAGACAAAGTCTTAGCTGGTATCAAGAAAGATAACACTATGCTTGAAGAGCTAAATGTAGCTGCAAATAATATGATAAGAGGAAATGAGGCGTCAAACTAAGTGAAAATCCAAACAACCCATCACTTATCAAGTTAAAAGATTTATTAAACACTTTCTTTAGCTCTATCAGCCAAAAATTTAGGTAGCGTCATAAATATCTTAAATTCATACTCAAAGAACGACTACACCGCTAAGATCGAGCTAAGAGATGACATAGAGGCTGATCTAAAAAGCTATGATGGTTGGCATAAATAACGCAGGCGATGCTATAAGTGCTATGCTAAATAGCAACCCTAAATCAAGCTCAAATTTTAGAAGAAAAGGCAACGATGCTTGCTGGCTCTATGAGAAAGTTTAACTGAGGGTGCTAGCAAACAAGCTGACTCAATCCAAGAGAGCGCGGCTGCGGTTGAGCAGATGAGTAGCTCAATGAATGCCATCTCACAAAAGACAGGCGATGTTATAAGACAAAGTGAAGAGATCAAAAACATCATAACTATCATTAGAGATATAGCTGATCAGACAAATTTACTTGCACTTAATGCCGCCATAGAAGCAGCTCGTGCAGGAGAGCATGGACGTGGCTTTGCAGTCGTGGCTGATGAGGTTAGAAAAGCTAGCTGAGCGCACTCAAAAGAGTCTTGGCGAGATCGAGGCAAATACAAATGTCCTTGCTCAGTCAATAAACGAGATGAGTGACAGCATAAAAAGAGCAGGCTGAAGGCATAAATATGATAAATAGAAGTGTCGCTCAGATAGATAACGTCACAAAAAGAAAATAGAAGCGTTGTTAGTAACACAAATGAAGTAACTAGCGAGATAGACGAGATGGCAAAAGTCATACTAACAGACGTTAGAAAAAAATAAATTTTTAATACTCCAAAAATACTACCAGGCTCATGTAAATTTACGTGAGCCTTTAAATTTCTAAATCTTTTTACGCTAAAATTACCAGAAATTTAAAGGAGAATATATGCCACTACTTGATAGTTTTTGCGTAGATCACGTAAAAATGCAAGCTCCAGGAGTTAGACTAGCAAAGAGTATGAAGACCCCAAAGGGCGATGATATCAGCGTTTTTGACTTGAGATTTTGCAAGCCAAATGAAGAAATTTTTTTGCCAGAAAAAAAGGCACCCACACTTTAGAGCACCTTTTTGCTGGCTTTATGAGAAACCATTTAAATGGCAATGGCGTTGAGATCATAGACATCTCGCCGATGGGTTGCAGGACTGGCTTTTTATATGAGTGTGATCGGCATACCTAGCGAAGAGACTGTGAAAAAGGCATGGCTTGCTTCGATGAAGGATATTTTAGAGGTCAAAGATCAAGATCAAATTCCCAGAGCTAAATAAATTTCAATGTGGCACTTACAAGATGCACTCACTTGATGAAGCACACGCCATAGCAAAGAAAAATTCTAGATCAGGGGTCTAGTCATCATAAACAACGAAGAGATCAAAGCTTGACGTTGATGCTATGGGACTAAAAAGCACTGATTTGAAGCCAGCTAAACAAGAAAAATCAAGCCTATCTAAAAAGAGCAAATTTGCAACCTATCTTGGTAATAAACGCTCGCTTTTTAGGCTTTATCGAACAAGGCGTAAAACACGCAAAAGATGAGCTAAAAAAGATAAAAGCTAGCTGCTGCGACCTCTTTAGTGGAAGCGGCGTGGTGGCTAGGTTTTTAAAGCAAAATAGCGAATTTCTAGTCGCAAACGACTTGGAGCTTTATAGCTTTATCACAAACTCATGCTACCTACAAAACGCCACAAATGAGCTAAGAGATGAGATAAATCTCTATCAAAAGACTTGAAAAAGAGATAAAAAAATAGCCTTCATGAGGGCTTTATAACAAGGCTTTATGCCCCGCAAAATGACGAAAATATCGCTTGGGGCGAGCGAGTCTTTTACACAAGAAAAAATGCCAAATTCATTGACACCGTAAGAAGGCTCATAGATGAGCTCTTGCCAGAGGATATGAGAAAATTTTTCATAGCACCGCTACTTTATAATGCAAGCGTGCATGCAAACACGAGCGGCGTTTTTAAGGGCTTTCATAAAAAAATAAAGAGGGTATCGGTCAGTTTGGTGGCAGGGGCAAAATGCCATTTCAAGGATCACTTCTGATATAAGTTTGACAAAACCCATCTTTTCAAATTTTAGCGTGCCATTTGAGGTCTATCAAAAGGACGCAAATTTGCTAGCCAAAGAGCTTGACAAGCTCGATCTAGTCTATCTTGATCCGCCTTACAACCAGCATCCATACGGCTCAAACTACTTCATGCTAAATCTCATCGCAAGCTACACTGAGCCAAGTAAAATTTCAAAAGTTTCAGGCATCTCAAAGGACTGGAACAGATCAGTTTTTAATAAAAAGTCATCAGCAAGCGAGGCATTTTTCGAGCTGATAGCAAATTTAAAAGGCTAAATTTGTGCTGATCTCGTTTTAACTCAGAGGGCTTTATCAACCAAGATGAGTTGATAAAAACCTAAGTAAAATGGGCAGAAATTCATCTACTTCGTCAAAAATATAATGCCTACCATGGCAGAGAAAATTTAAAAAGCTAGAAACATCCACGTAGATGAACTTCTTTACGTTTTGAAAAAAAGTAAATTTAAAGGATATAAGATGACAACTACAATTTTTTAAAAGGTGATATAACGCCTCAGATAGCCCGCAATTTTACAAGATGCCTACGAAGCCATAAAAAGATCGATCCTCAGTTTAAGATGGAAAAATGACGGATACAGACTTTTGCAAAGATGACGCAAAATCTAAAAAGATATAGCTTTTTAAGGCTAAAAATAGTGAGCTTGAATGTGTCGAAGAAGATGGATTTAAAAGTCATAAAAGAGAGTTGCTCATAGGACTTGGTGCAGATGAGAGTAAAATTTTCTAAGGGAATTTGAGCAAGCCACCGATAAGGTCACTCAAATTTATAGCTAAAAGATAGTGTTGAGAAGGCGGTACTTTTTATAATGATTTGATAACAAAGATCGAAGAGATAAAATATATGCCATATCGTTTTCATAAGAATTTGAGATATAAACGATGATGATGTTAGAGATTTGATATTTCATGGTTATGCTGTTCCATTTTATATCGATAAAGAAAAAGATACTATAACTATACTTTTTGATCTACAAAAGAGAATTTGCCAAGCATAAAATTTTAGTCCTTTCTCTTTATTTAACTACTTTTTAATTTTAAGCCTCCTCATCTGGCAAACACTTCTCAAAAGATAAATTATGTTCATCAGGCAGGGGCGTCGTAGATAGCATTTGCTAAATTCTTATCTCCCAAAGGGCTGACTTTGAGCTTCTTAGAGATGAATACGCAAACTTCTAGCGTTTATACTCACGTAAGCTCGGTTTTATAGCACTCTGGCAAGCAGTATTTGACGATATCAAGGCTCTTTGTCGTTGAGGCTGAAAATTTCACGTAGACTTTTCAAGCGCTTTTATGCTTGCGTTATCGACCACTTCGTCATTTGTTAGCACGATAAATTTAGCCGCTCGCTCAAAACCGCCCTACTTCAAATTTCTCCTCTTTTTTAGCTCTTTTAGCGTGTAGCGGGTTGATTTGACGCTTAGGCTTGCTATGCGGTGGCGGGATAGCTCTTGAAGCAGTGCGCGAGAGATGCCTTGGATGTAGAAGTTGTAGTAAAGATGCTCTAGCGTTGATGCATGTTTAAATTATTACCCACTCGGTCGATGAGCTCCAAGTCTTTTTTTCGCCGCCATTGTCGCCTTTTTCAAAAGCTTTGCCAGCATGTGCGGATCGCGTGAGAGCAGATATTTAGTGGGGTGTGATTTAGAAGTGTTACTTGCATTTTTTTCTCTTTTTGTGAAATGTGCAGCATTTTTACAAAAAGAAGGCTGATTTTATTTATGAGTTTAAAAGGGAGCGAGCGCCCCCATGTTAGATATTAGATTATTGTTTTAGTTGAAGAAGTGTATTTAGCATCTCGTCGCTTGTCGTGATCGTTTTTGAGTTTGCTTGAAAGCCTCTTTGGATGATGATAAGGTCTGTTAGCGAGCGGCTAAGATCGACGTTGCTTGCTTCTAGTTTTGAAGCTGCGATCGTGCCTTTATCGCCAGTACCTGCTGCACCGATGACTGCCCTCACCTGAGTTTGCAGTCTGTGAAAAGACGTTTCCGCCCTCACTTTGAAGACCCTCGTTGTTTGTAAAAAGTAGCAAGTGCCACTTGAGCTAGGCCAAAAGCTTTTTGCCATTTTGTAAATGCTCCAATGATCGTACCAGTTTCGTCGATCTTTGGGTCATTTAGTGTGCCACCAGTGTAGCCATCTTGTGATATAGAGTCAGTTGATGAGTCTTTATCAAAGCTTGTTAGTCCGTTAAAAATCAGTTCCCAAACCAAATTTGAGATTGACACTTTGTCCACCTTGTGAGCCATTGTTAGCTGAAAAAAAGTTATCGTTGATGGGTGAAAACTAGCAAGTGAGCCGTTTGAGTTAAATCTAACTGAGCCAGTTACAACATTATCTGGACCCTCGCCTGAATAGTTTTATCTTAGCAGGCTCTGGTACTTGGATCACCATGTTCCACTCAGTTCCGCCATCTTTTGTAGTGCCTGTCTTTTGCCCATTTGATACTAACTGTGTGTTTTGAACCAAGTGAGTCAGAAAATTTCAGCCGTTGAGCCGTGGCTAGACATCATCATCTTGCCGCTTGCTCTTAGGGGCTTGACCTGGGCTTAGTGCACCATCAAAGTGCTTTCATCATAGTTGTAAGTCTAACATTTTCATTTTACAGCAGCAGTGCTAGCATCTTTTGCTGGTTCTGTTAGTCCAGTAACTGTCATATAAAGGGCTTGATCGGCTACGTCATCTGCTGGATTTTCTAATTGAAATTGACCAGACTTATTTACTGTTATCTTAACGCTATCATTTAGGTTTCCAGCTCTTTGCTTTAAGGCCAGCTTTTATTTTATCGTCTTCACTTGTAGTAGTAGGGAGAGCTGCTACAGCTGCGTCATATTTTGGCTTTTATAAGGTGGGTTGATTGCACCAGAAACAGCGAGCACTTGTAGTTAATCCAAGTGCTTTTACCCTTTTATCTCGGCTACAGCACCAGTGTCAGCTGGTATTGTTCCATTGCCATCACCATTATAATCAACATATTCTCTAGCATCTTTTTGCATAGCAGCACGAAGATCTTCTGTTGTAGTTACTTGCCTTGGCATAGCGTCAGTATTTTGGTGAATAGCTGTTGTTTGCGAGCTTGTATAGACATATTGGTAGGCTGTGATAATCTCTTGATTTCTTAAGCCACCATTTGCTATTCAAAGAGCTGTCATAGCGGCTACTAACGTATCGCCGCCTCCTACTGTTAAATGTATGTTTTTGTCTCTTTTGTGGTGCCAGAGTTGTTTCTATTTATAAGTGTTAGTTTGTTGCCCTCTGAAATTTCAGCACTAACGCCAGTTTTGTTATACTGGGCATTTATGGCAGTGCAATATCACTGATACTATTTACAGTTCTTGGACCTATTTTTTTCGCCATTTAAAGTTATATCCAAAGTTTGAGCCCCACGAAGTGAACCAACATCATGTGGATCACCGCTACCAATAATAAAGTTTATGTGTTTTTTTGCATTTGCATAGCTTACCCATATGCCTTGTTTGTCTCTTAGGGCAAGGCCATTTCCAAGCTCGTCAAATGTAACACCAAGATCAACGCCACGCTCTGTTAAAATTTGCTCGTTTCTTGAGTTTGTATAAAATTTATCGTTATTTACATCGTTTTCATTATGTGCTTCATTTTGGACCTACTTTTGCCATCATTGTCATAGTCTATGCCGCCAGTTACTGAGTCAAGTGAATATATAGGGTGTGCTTCTTTGACCGATGGTGTTGCCTGAGTCAAGGTTGCCTTTTATCTTAACTTCTGTTGTCGCTCTTGCTGGAGTTGTAAGACCTTCTTTGATGACGATGTTGCTTATCGGACCTGTTGAGTCGATAGTGCCAGTCTCTTCATCTCTAGTCCAGCCTTGAACGATATAACCGCTATTATTTACGAAGTTGCCAGCTTTGTCACGGACAAAGTCGCCGTTTCTTGTGTAATATCTTGTATTTCCGCCATCTGGAGATACGACAAAGAGCCATTTCCTTGAAGAGCAAGGTCGGTTTGCTTGTCAGTAGCTGTTAGTGTGCCTTGTGAGAAAAATTCTTGTAGTTGAGTTTATAGTCGTTCCTAGACCTATTTGCATAGCGTTTTGACCGCCTAGCTGGCCTTGTGGAGCAGTAGCTACTCTTGGAGTTTGGCTTAGTATATCAGCAAAATTTGCGCGGTTGTATTTAAAAACCATAGGTATTGACGTTTGCGATATTGTTGCCTTCTACGTCCATGGCTATCTGGTGGGCTTGTAGGGCCTGAAACACCAGACCAAAGTGATCTCATCATGAGCTTATCCTTTTTTTCTCGTTTTAAAATTTCTTTATAATCTTTCAAAGCAAAAAGATGTTCCAAAGATTTATATCGATAAAAAGAGAAAAATTTGAAAAAATACTTTATAGATTGTATTTTTTTAGTATGCTTTTTCTCGTGATGAAATTTCTATTATTTCAATAGTTAAAATTTCATCTTGTTTAAGCCCTATTATGCGGTAATGTATGCCAACCCTCCAACGCCAGCGATTATCGTAGCCTTGCATCTTTTTCTGCGTTATTTGTTGCAAAAGGGTTTTCTACTTTTTCTAGCTCTTTTTAGAAAGATGCGTATTTTTTTAAAGCCGCTCTTAGATCGCCTTTTGAAAATTTTTATCTAGTTGTTTTGTCGGCAGAGCGTTTAATAACGATCTTATACATTAAATACCCATTTCAGTTTTAACTTCGGCTATTAGTGCTTCTTGCTCCGCTTTTGAGAGTTTTTTTAAATTCTATATCGAGTTTTTTTATGCTTGGTGATTGCAAAAGGTCATAATCTTTTGGCTCATCAAGTTTACTTTTTATCTTTTTAAGATAAAGGATTAGTTCTGATTGTTTTTAAAGTATTTTTGCAATGAATTTAGTTTTTCCTCTTTTTCAAGTGAATTAAACAAAGCTTTACGTGTCATCGTCTCGTATTTTTGCATAATCAATATTTGTTTGCATCGCATTTTTCCTTTAAATTTCTAATGATTTTTAGCACATATATTTAAAATAAATTTGGCGCTTTTAACGCCAAATTTCATCCAAGTATCAACGCACCTACGACGCCACCTATGATTAGTGGGATGTTAAAAAAATATAAACGTAGGCACGCAAGTATCATATATGTGGTTGTGCTCACCATCAGCATTTAGACCGCTTGTTGGCCCAAGTGTGCTGTCACTTGCTGGGCTTCCAGCGTCACCTAGAGCTGCTGCTATACCAACTAGCAAGATGATAGCTGGCACACCAAAAGCCAAGGCTAAGGCAAAGTGGCACGTAGATAGAGGCTAGGATAGGTATCGTACCAAAGCTAGTGCCTATACCCATCGTCACAAGTAGTCCGATAAGTAGCATCAAAAAATGCTCCGCCTATCTTGCCACCAGAGACCAAGCTAGCGTATTTTACAAGCTCGTCTATGCCACCACTCTCTCTTAAAATGGTGCCGTATCCTGCAGCAACTAGCATGATAAAGGCGATAAAAGCCCATCATAGCAAGGCCATTATCCATGATCTTATCTACTTTTTATATTCTATTCCGCCAAAAAACGACCATAACTAAAAAGTCCAAGCAGTGCACCAAGTGGCAAGAGCGAAGTATAAAGTTTGCACGACAAAGGCGACAACCGCACCAGCTAAGACCGCCCACTCTTTTTAGTCATCTCAAGGCTTTTTGCGCGCTCTAATTCATCAAGCTCGGCCTTTTCAAATTTAGATGTTTTATAAACGCGCTTTCTGCCGTAGACAAAAATGGCAATGATAAGACCAACTAACATCGACGCACCGCCGATCCACATTACCGATGAGATATCTGAGATAGTTGTGTTTATGCCGTTGTTGGCTAGCTCTTTTTAAGAATATTGTGAAAAAAAGAAGGCCAAAGCCAACGCTAAGGCTCACATAAGGCGCTTGCAGTCCAAATGTAAGAGCGCAAGCCACCGCACGCCTATCTATGCCCATTTTGTTCATAAGAGCAAGAAGTGGTGGGATCAAGATAGGTATGAAGGCTATGTGAACTGGGATCAAATTACGAGACAAGCAAGCGATAAAAGCGATAGTTAGCGTGAATATCACCTTATTTGAGCTAAGAAGTTTACTCATTGCATTTATCAAAATGGCTGTTAAATTTGTATTTGCAATGGCAGTGCAAGAGCACCTAGTAAGATGTAGCTTAGCGAGGTCTCAAGATTGCCTTGCATACCGCTTATAAGGCTTTGCGTGGTCTCTTTTAGAGCTGTGAAAAAGCTATCTATGCCGCCTATTAAGCCACTTTCAAATCCGCTAAAACCATGCTTATACATCACGCCAGCGATAAGGGCTGAGATGAGGATAGAAAGCAGGATATTAAAGCGCGACAAACATAGCACCGTCATCACCAAAAAATGCTAAAAAAACAACAGGGTTAAAGAGAAGCATGTGTGTCCTTTTTGTATGTTGGAAGAATTATACAAGCATGGGGCTTATTAAATTTTAAAAAGAGTGGCTTAAGTGGGTATGTGTTAAGATTTTTGCCACTCAAAAAGGAAAAAAAGCGATGAATTGAGAAAAGATTACAAGGACGCTGGGGCGTATTTAGAGGGCACTTTTTGCTAAGTAGTGGCAACCACTCGCAGTTTTATTTGCAAAGCGCAAAGGTGCTTGAAGACCCAGCACTTTGCAGGAGAGCTAGCAGATGAGCTAGCGCGCTGATAGATACATTGGCATTAGATTTGATAGCGTTTGCTCGCCAGCACTTGGTGGGATTTTGGCTGGATATGAGCTAGCTCGTGCGGCAAAAACGCTTTATATTTACAGAGCGTGTTGATAGAGTTATGAGCTTAAGGCGCGGCTTTGAGGTGAAAAAGGGTGAGAAATTTATAGTTTGCGAAGACATCATCACAACTGGTGGCTCAGCACTTGAAGCGGCCCACGTGATAGAGAGCCTTGGTGGCGAGGTAGTTGGCTTTTGCAAAGCACTTGCAAACCGAGGCTTTTGCAAGGTTGCACATTGGGCAATGAAGCTAAGCCAAATGCAAAACTGCCAAGTGACAAGCCATTTTTCGCTTTGGGTAATTTTGAATTTGAAATTTACGAGCCAGAGCACTGTCCGCTTTGTAAGAGCGGTAGCAAGGCTATTAAGCCTGGAAGCAGAGGCAACTAAATTTTATAAAATTTATCGCTCAAAGCTTAAAAATAATAATATTTGTAACTTATTCGTTATTTTAGGCTTTGAGTAAATTTACTCATCAAATTTTTCTCTTTTTTTCTTAAATTTTAAAAAGTTAATTTATAATTAAGATTTTTAACGTATAAAATGGCACGCAATTTTTAGGAAATCCCAAAATGCAAGGATGTGTGCTATGAAAATATCTACAAAGATAATTCTCACTTTTTGTTTTTTTCAGTTTTACTTGTCAGCTGTTTGCTCATCTTTTTAAATAGCAAATTTTCCAAGCGATCTAACGCACTTTTTTTCACCAACAAATCCTACGACGAGCTGGTAAATGCCAGAAAAGAAAATTTAAAAGATGACGTTGAGACGATCAACCAAATGATGCGTAAGGTATAATGGCGGCAAGGAAAAAAGGACTAAGTGACGATGAGATAAAAAGAAAGTTTTCTAGAGTCGTCTCAAAGCTAAAATCTTTAGCGACAAGACCGGCTACATCTTCATTTATGACTACGACGGTGTTGTTTTGATGCACCCTGAAAAAAGCCATCGCTTGTGGGTAAAACTTTAATCGGACTAAAAAGATCCAAAAGGGCTACTTCTTATAAAAGAGCTCATCGAAAAGGCTAAACAAGGCGGATTTGTTACATTTGGCTGGGCGAAAAAGAGGGGCAGGAGCCAGTTGAAAAGCTTGGCTACGCTGCAAATTTGAGCCATATAAATGGATGCTAGGAAGTGGCGTATATGTTGATGACCTAGCAGATGAGATAGAAAAAGACAAAAGCCGTGCTAAATGAGCAAAAATAGCCAAAAATACAAGAACCTTTATCATCGCTTGCGCCATGATTACAGTAGTTTTGATAGCTATCGTGTTATTTATCTTAAGTAGAGCGATCATCAGGCCTATAAGAAATATCGTTGGAAATTTAACCGCGATGTCAGAGGAGATCAAGATCGGCGCGAGCGACCTTACTAAAAAGGCTAGAGGTTAGCGGCAAGATGAAATTTCAAACATCAAAAAGCTCTATAAATGACCTAACAAGCGAGCTAAGATCTGTTATAGAGAGCGTCAAAGGGGCTAGCAAATGAGAACTCATCTATCGCCGAGCAACTCTCATCTACATCAACTCAAACTACAATTAACCAACAAATCATCTGGTATCGTGACGCAAACGACAGATATGGCAAAGATCATGTCAGAGGAGATAAAGAGCTCATTTGAAGAGGCTAAGAAGAGTAAAGAAAATCTTGAAAGAACCTGTCTATATATAAATGAGGGTCTCAAATGATGTTTTGGGGCTTAGTAAAAATGTAGATGAGGCTGCAAATAGCGAAAATTTTCACTCGCTGGCTCGATGAAAAAGCCCTAGCTGATCAGGCTAAAAAAATGTAAAAGATGTCTTAAATATCATAGATGATATCGCCGAGCAGACAAACCTGCTAGCTCTAAACGCCGCGATAGAAGCTGCACGTGCTGGCGAACATGGACGCGGCTTTGCAGTCGTGGCTGATGAGGTTAGACAGCTAGCAGAGCGCACACAAAAATAGCCCTAAGCGAGATAAATGCAACTACTACAGTTTAATAGTAGAAGCGATATTAAGCTCGTCTCAAACTATCGGTGACAACGCCAAAAAGCTGGCGAGCTTTGCAAAAAAATCAGCCCAGATAAATGAAAAAAATAGAAAAATATGAACCAGCTAATGAACGAGACCGTTAGCTTAAATGAAGCCTCTACGAAGGACTATATAGAGACTGGAAACAAGCTAGTAGAGCTGATAAAGGGCATAGTAAATATAGATGAAAATTTACAAAACAGAACTCAAAAAAAGCATGGATGAAATTTCAGTCATGATCGCTCACCTATCTAAAATGACAGAAAACCTTAACCAAAAGCCTTTCGCATTTTAGAACATGATAAAGATATAAATTTAGCCAACCAGCTTGGCTAAACTTTAACCCTACTAAATTATTATTTGTGACAAATTTCTAAGCCAAAGCGTGATAATATCGAGCAAAAATGGGATCATATGCAAGAGAGTGATATTTTAGACGTTTTGTCAAATAAAAGGTCCTTTGCCTTGAGGACGAAGAGGCGATATTAAAAATATTTGCGCATCGCTTGAGCTATTTTTGCTGAGGTGACAGGCGTGCAAGACGGCTCTGAGGCGCTTGAGCTCGCACTAAGCGACGCCTATGATGTTTTGGTGCTTGATATAAGCGTGCCAAATATCGATGGCCTTGAGATCGCCAAAAAAAGTAAGAGCTGTCAATCAAAAATCCCTATCGTAATACTTTCAAGCCACGTCGAGCAAGAGTATTTGTGGCGAGCAGTTGAGCTAAAGATCACAAGATATCTTGCAAAACCATACGATAAAAAGTCTTTCATAAAAGCGCTTGAGGATGTCGCTATGGAGCTTGTGGGACGCACTCCGACGGTTAAGATCGCTGATGATATAGAGTATGACTTTAGTAAAAGGCACTTTATGTAAATGGTCACATTCTCATCTAAGCAAGAGCGAGAGCCGCACTTTTTGAGTATTTTATAAATAATAAAAATAAAACCATCACTTATGAGCAGATATTTGACTACATCTGGGAGTACGAGCACCTACAAAAAGAGGCGATAAAGACCATCGTAAAAGAGCTTGAAGAAAGCTAGGCAAAGATGTGATCAGAAAATTTATACGGCGTGGGCTATCTTTGTGAAATATAAATTTTCAGCTAATCATCGGTGCTTTCATCTTTGTATACTTGCTAGTCTCAGCACTTGTGCTAAATTTTTACAACGACCTAGCGATGAAAGATGCCAAAAGAGAGGCGCATTATGTGCTTGAGAGTATAAATTCTGTAAGAGAGTACATCTCAGGCGTGCAGCGCCCACTCATCGAACAGCTAAAGCAAGAGGCATTTTAAAAGAGGACTTTTGACGAAAGACTTCTATCATCTTCATATATAAGCCGTGAAATTTACAATATCCAAAAAGAAAAAAATACAACCTAGACTTCGACTACAAGCTAGTTGCTATCAGCGTCGCTAAATAAAAGCTCACCAACCAAATGAATTTGAAGCGAGCGTCTTGCAAGGCTTTAAAGAAAATAAATTTCAAGAATTTGTAAGGATAATAAGAGATGAAAACGGCTCACAGCTCTTTGTGGGTCTGCCTATAAAAACCAAAGCCCGACCTGTCTAGCCTGTCATATGCAAAGACAAATGCCCTCACAGCAAATGCTAGAAAAATACGAGATGGAGGGCATAGAGATCCCAGACGTGAACGAAACGGTTGCGATGATCTCGTTTAAGATACCAATTCGCGCCATTTTTACCTATCATTTGCAAGAGGTCATAGTCATAATGTGCGCTATAAGCGTCATCTTTGGACTATTTTTACTACTTGTTTATAAGATGCATAGGGCGTGGCGAGGAGAGTAAAAAGCAGACCGAGCAGACTAATGATACATCAAAGCCGTCTAGCCTCGATGGGCGAGATGATAGGGTAATATCTCACACCAGTGGAAGCGACCCACTAGCTCAGATAAGCTCATCTTTAATAAATTTGAGAGCTTTATCAGGAGCGAAAAACTTGATGAGGCAGAAAATTTATGAATTTATAGAAGAAACGAGCAAGCAGATAAATTTTATGTCAGAAACTGTTGATGACTTTAAAAATTTTCTTTTAATCCAAAGACTTTAAAAAAGAATTTTATGCAGATGAGGTTATAAATCAGACAATAAAGATATTAAGCGCTCTGCTAAAGAAATATCAGATAGAAGTGCAAATCGATGTGAAAGAAAAATACTTTGTCATATTTGCAAATTTTAATGAGATAATCCAAATTTTTAATAAACATCATAAACAACGCTAAAGACGCATTTAAAAGCTCAGGCATAAAACCAAGAGTGATAAAAATATATACATTTTTACAAGACGGACGTAAAATTTATGTATAGAAAAATAATGCCGGCGCTATAAAAAAACTCAGGTTTTAAATGTTATTTTTGAGCCGCATTTTACTACAAAAAGAGTCTGGTAGCGGGCTTGGGCTATATATGAGCAAACTTATAGCTAGTAAAAAAATAATGCCCTAATATTTGCCAGAAATACGGACAAAAAAATAGCGTAACATTTACAATTAGTTTTGAAAGTTTATAATTTATTAAAATTCCCCTATTCCCCCTTTTTTTGCTGTTAAGATTATCAGTATGAAATCATTTTTGATTTTAGGCTCAAAAAAATTCAAAGGAGGACACGTGAGAAATACACAAAGCCTTGGCCGGCTTACTCATGGGTGTTAGCATCTTCGCGTCACAGGCCTGTTGCGAAGAGCATAATATGCAGATGTCCGATAAAGCACGTGATGTTATCGCAAATCCTAAAGGCACACTGCAAAGTAGAGGTGTTATTTCCTTGCAAGACTACGTAGTAGAAGAGCAAGAGATGTATAACTGGTTGTTCAAAAACCACCCGATCTTTAAAGATTATGGTGGCAAAACGGTTTGGTAAACTAAACGTTCACGACCGTGGTCTAGAGTGGCTTTCAGAAGGCCATGGCTTTGATATGTCAAAGCTTAGTAAAAGAGATGGTGGTAAGGGCTATAGTTCTATGATGTATAGAATTCCAGCTACTTCATCACTTCAGTTCCCTAACAATTTGTTGGTCCAGAAAAGTGTGGTGAGTGTCACCCAGCTCAATACGAGGTATGGAGCAGATCTCGCCACGCAACGACTATTCGTTTCCCTGGTGAGCACCCAGAGGTAAACAACAACCTTACAGAGCCTGTATTTGACAAAGATACAGCGTCTATCCTTCCAAAAAGGTATCACACCAGATGTTATCTATGCAACTGTTGGTCACTTAAGAACAAAATTGGCTACGTAGATGCTTGGATGCTTCGTGGTACATACTATGTTGATGGCGGTACATTACGTGATCGTACAGGCCAGATCGTAGCTGGTGGTAAACCAATGGCAAAGAACATGGGCGTTAAATTTAGATGACGCTACTGTTAAGAAAAATCAAAGAGATTGCACCAGAATTCCCTGGCACTCTTGAAGAGTACGGCGATAATGGCGGATACGTACGCGGTCTTGCTTCATACGCCGCAAAACACAAAAAGTCAATGTTCTTCCAAGCAAACTCATCATATTGTGAAGTTTGCCACCCAGTTAAATTTGACTTCAAAAACCAAAGAAGAGTTCTATGCAGCTTTTAGGTAATCCTAAAGAGCTTCAAAAACACACTATCTCAAAAGGCGTAAGCTGTGAGGAGTGCCACGGAGCTGGCGGTCACCTTGATGGCGCTACAAACTTTAGAACATCAAACTGCGAACGCTGCCACCAAAGATTTAACTTCAGCCCAGACTTAATGCGTGCTAACCCATTAAACAACGGCAAGCTTGATCTTTCATTAAGCTCTAAATTTAAATCAATGGGACCAGGATGCGGTTCTGAAGGCTCACAATCATACTTTACAGCTCACTATGATAAAGGTATGAGATGTGTTACTTGCCACGATCCACACGACAACACAGGTCCAGTTGTAGGCGATAAGAATATCAAAGGCATGAACTATAACTCAGAGCAAGGCTACTTGAGTGCGTTATATACAAAAACCCTAAACTCAAAAAGAGTGTAAAGATTGCCACGAAACTCAAGCATATATAGCATCTAAAAGCAGATACACACAAAGATAATACTTGTGCATCTTGCCACATGCCATTTATGATGAGCTGCGAGAACTTCTACGCTATCCAGTTCCAAGACAATGCTGGATTTGATACTCAAAGAAGATCTCACATCTGGAAAAATCATGGTTTCTCCAGATAAAAAAATCTCTAGTACCTGGCGATGCTGCTAAAGGTCCAAGAGACGCTAAAGATTGGCACTTTGAGAGAGATAAAAATGGTCACAACTACGTTGACTTAATGTGGGCATGCGCTAGAACATCTTGGGCTGATAAAAGATATGCAAGATACTAAAAGGCTGCCACAGCCCAGTACTATCTGAGCTAAAACCAACACTTCACTTCAAAAACCAAAAAAACAAGTTTATGATGAAGTTATGGGATGGCAAACTCCAGTGAAAACTCAGTTCTCTGAAGTTAAAGTTGGTATCGAAGGTCTTTATACATTACTTGAGACTAAAAAAACTTGAGTCAAGTGATAAAGCAAGAGTTTACGAGCTAATCCAAAGTGCTCAAGAAGTAATCGATATGGTTGAGAAAGATGGTTCGTGGGGTATGCACGGATTTTAAATTCACTAAACAAAAACTCGATGCTTCTAAAGAGTATATAAAAAGAAGCTCAAAGAATTCTAAACAAGAATTTATAATATTTAGGGGCTAGTTTTTAGCCCTTTAAATTTTAAGGGTTTGATAATGAAAAATGAGGTTTTAAAATTTACACTACTACTTAGCCTAAGTGCAGCTAGCCTTATGGCAAACGCAGACTACAACGAGTCTTACGCCATGGGAGCAACAAGTGGTGGATATGTTTTTAAAATGGACTACAACAACAAAAAGAGATAGGCATTGGCTACGATGCTGATGCAGTCATCAAAGGTTTTGCTGACGCTTTAAAAAAAGAGGCTAAGCTAAGCGATGATGAGATAGCAAAGCTACTAAACAAAAGAGCTGAAAATTTAGACAAGATAATAAAAGAAAAAGAAGCTGCCACGCTCAAAGAGAGAATGGAGCAAGGCAAAGCTTTCATGGATAAAAAAACGCAAAAATAAAAATGTAAAAAACAACAAAATCAAAACTACAATATGAAATCATAAAAATCAAGCTCAAAAAGGAGCAACTCCAAAGCCTGAGAGCATCATAATAGCAAGCTACAAAGCAAGCTTTATCGATGGCAAGGTTTTTGACGAGACAAAGGAAGCTCCAGCTCATCTTTCTATGCTAAATTTGAATCCCTGGTCTTGAAGAGGGCTTAATGCTTATGAAAGAGGGTGATAAGTATAAATTTGTTATCCCACCAGAGCTTGCATATGGCGATAGCGGAGTTGAAAAACATACCAGGGGAGCTACTATCGTTTTTGAGATAGAGCTTATTAAGGTCTTAAAGCCTAGCGAGTTAGCTGAGGCTGCTAAGAAAAATTCACGAAAAAGAACAAAAATGAAGGCATTAAAAGGCCTCATTAATCCATAAAAATGGAGTTAAAAATGCAAAATCAAAATAACAGAAGAGCATTTTTTTCAAACGTCTAGCAGTGGTTGCTGCTGGTGCTAGCGTGGCGAGCAGTGGTTTTGCTTTTTAAAGAAGAGGAAAGTGTAAAAAAACCACATTTTGGCATGATATTTGACCAAAATAAATGCGTTGGTTGCACGGATTGTGAGATAGCGTGCAGGGAGGTAAATTTAGTCCCAAAAGGACAGATGAGACTTTTCGTTCAAGATAAGACTGATCCTAAAAATTTACTAGATAAAAAGATATGTTAGGGTCTCATGCCAGCAGTGCGTAGACGCCCCTTGTGTCAATGTTTGCCCAACAAACGCCTGTCACAAGGACCCAAAAAAACAGGTATCCAGACTACAAACATAGATGACTGCATCGCCTGTAAATACTGCATCGTAGCCTGTCCTTACGACGTGAGATATATCGACAAAGTTACTCACTCAGCCCAAAGCTGCAACTTCTGCGTAGATACAAATTTAAAGGATAAAAAAAGATCCAGCTTGTGTCGAGGCCTGTAGGTACGAAGCTTTGGTATTTGGTGACTTAGACGATGAGAACTCACATATCAGCCAGCTTTTAGCTGTTAAAGATAGTATAAGGCTAAGAGCAGAACTTGGTACAAAAACCAAGCCTTAGATATATTCCTAAAGTAAAAACAGGGGGTGTAAGATGGATGGTGCTATAAATTTTAGCGAGACATTTTTCGCACGGAGTTGAGTGGGGCTGGCCGATCGCTGTTTATCTTTTGCTAGCTGGTATGAGTGGTGGCGCTTTGATCGTCGCTATACTTTTAAAAACACTATAAAAAGCAAGAGAATTTCAGCCCATTTTTTTAAAAGGCTGCTTCGCTTTTAGCGTTCGTTAGCATCATGCTTGGTATGGTTTGTCTGATAGCTGACCTTGAAAAACCACTATTGTTTTGGAAAGATTTTGATCAACTATAACTTCAAATCAGTTATGTCTATCGGTGTTGCTGGACTTTGTGTCTTTATACCGCTTAGCTTTTTGATGTGTTTGTATGCGTTTAGCACGGAGCTAAAATCCTTTTTGTGGCATCTTTGATGGCATAATGAAAAATTTTAAATCCTCTCTACCCGCTTTTAAGTGCGCTTTGCCTACTTTTTGCGGTGGTTATTTGTGCATATACAGGCTTTTTGATCTCAGTACTTATTAGATTCCCACTGCTAAATACAGCTGTACTTCCAGCTTTATTTGTCGCTTCTGGTCTAAGTGCTGGTATAAGCGGCAGTAGCTGAGTAGCTGCGCTATTTTTTTCAAAAGAAGATCCGCACTCAAGCGACCTTCACGCGCTTCACAGCGTAGAGTGTAGCGTTTTGGGAGTTGAAATTTTACTAATAATGATGTTTTTCGTATCGCTATTTATCGGTTCAACCTATCAGCAAGAAGCAGCAGTTGCGTTTTATAGCGGCGTTTGGGCTCAAATCTTTTTGGCTTGGCGTTGTGTTAGTTGGTTTTGTTGTGCCTTTTGTCTTACATTTCGCACTTGGCAAAAGCGTAGCAAACTTGAAATTTAGCTTTTATATCAGCTCGATAGCAGCTGTTGTTGGTGTTTTGTTACTTAGAATTTTTATTCTTTATGCAGGACAGACTTACGGTATATAAGGTCTAAAAACAAGCGATGAAGTACTAAACGTCTACCGCTTGTCTTTAGTATTATTATTTATCCTTGCATTTGGTGCAGGGGTAGCAACCTTTTTGGAAAATTTTTATGACACACAGACGGCTAGAGTGCTAGTTTATGAAGCACTCTGGTACGAGTGCGTCATGGCTGCTTGTGTTATCTGCTTAGCTATTAGTATCATTAAAAACCAAGATGTATAAAAAACCTGGCGCATTTTTCGTACACCTTGCTTTTATCGTCATCTTCATCGGTGCTGCGCTTACAAGGCACTTTTGGCGAAGAGGGCGTGCTACACTTAAGAGTGGGCGAGAGCGGCAACACCATGCAAAGTGTAAAGCCTTATTTGAGAGTTGAGATGTCAAATGAGAGCTTTAGCTTCCCACTAAGACTTAGCCTACTTGGCAAAAAAACGACTTTAGCTTTAAAAAGATATAAACGGCAAAAGGGTCGAGATAAATATAGCTGGCTATAAAAAGATGAGAAAAACGCCCCAGCTACGCTTAGCATAGAGGCTGGCTTTGCTGGGCAAAAGAGCAAAACAGCCAAGGTAAAAGGCGGAGCTGGATATGATCTTGAGCCCTAGCGTTTTGAGCTTTGATGGGCAAGAGGCGAATTTCTACTTTAGCTCTGATGCCATAAATTTACCTTTTTCGCTAAAAACTTGAGAAATTTATCTTAGAGCGTTATGCTGGACTAAACAGCCCGTCGTCTTACACAAGCAGGGTAAATATCGCAGGCAGCGAGCATGATATCTCATTAAATAATCCACTAACGATCGATGCCTACGAAAATTTTTCAGTCATCATACGACCCAGACGAGCTTGGAAGCGCACTTGAGATAAACAAAGACCCAGGCAAAATCTCAACCTACATCGGATATTTTCTACTTTGTCTTGGCTTTGTAGGGCATTTGATTTAGTAAAAAAATAGCCGATTTTTAGGTTGCTAACATTTCATAAAAAGGCTCTCAGATAGCATTTTTGGCCGTCCTTTTGCTAAGTGCAACGCCGATTTTTGCTAACGAAAATAACAAAAATTTAGAAGCTCACGCAACCATTTGCCCATGTACTCTAGTTCATACTGATAGCAGGGTCGCTCCAGCTAGCTCAGCTACAAGAGCTGTGATAAGCAAAAATTTCAACCAAAAACCACGCTATTTGGGCTTAGCAGCGAGGAGCTTATGCTCTCTTTTCCTTTCGCCAAAAAGAGTGGATGCAAAAAAGGCTGTTAGGATCACAAACGATAGGATAAATGAGCTTTTAGGACTTGATAAGAGTGAGAAATTTGCTAGTTTTTAGCGATGTTTTTAGCGAAGATGGCGAGTATAAACTGGGCAAATTGTAGAAGCCGCCAATGAAAAATCCGCCTCAAAAAGAGATAACTTGATAACGACGTGATCAATCTGACGAGAGGCTAAACGTCTTATACTTTGCGCTAAAGGGCGAGATGCTTAGTTTATCCCAGCTAAAAGCGGGCGATAAGATCACGTGGCTATCAGTCAATGAAGCCTTTGGCTCAAATGAAATTCCCAAACGAGATTTAAAAATGTTTTTAAGTAGTTACATAGGGAAATTTGGGCCTTTGCGTGCAAGAAGGCGAGTGTAAAGAGGCTGATAAGAGCTTGGAGCAAATTTCAAGTTACCAAAGAGGCGTTTTTGGGCTCTCTTGCGCCAAGCGAAGCAAAAAGTCAGCCTTGAAGTGCTCTATAACCAAATGGAAATTTTTAAATTCTCATATATTTTTATATGATCCTTGGGCTAGTTTCGCTCGCTCTTGGCTTTTATAGGCTCTTTTTGGAAGGAAATTTAGATTTGAAAAGGCTTTTAGCCTTGCATTTTTCACTGCATTTGCGGTGCACGCTCGCACATTTAGTCCTTCGAGCCTTCATATCAGGCCACGCGCCTTGGAGTGATGCTTACGAGGCTTAGTTTATATCTCATTTACAAGCGTTTTGGCTGGAGTGCTATTTTTAGAAAGCAAAGCTTTGCGCTATCGGCTGCGTCGCTCTTTGCGGCTATATCTTTGCTGGTGGCTCATCTACATTTTCATAAATCCACAAATAACAATTTAGTCCCTGTTTTAAAGTCATTTTGGCTTAGTGTACACGTAAGCGTCATCACAGCAAGCTACGGCTTTTTGGGCTTTGGCTTGTGCTGGGGCTTGTGGGACTTATCTTAATGGCACTAAAAATGACAAAAACGAGCAAAAACTTAGCGAACAGATAAGATACTCTCGCAGCTACCGACGAGCTAAGCCTCATCATAGGACTTAGTCTGCTAACGATCGGACTCTTGGCGGCGTCTGGGCGAACGAGAGCTGGGGTAGATACTGGGGCTGGGACAGCAAAGAGAGCTGGTCGTACATCACGATCATCGTCTATGCTATCGTGCTTCACTTGAGATTTTATGCCAAGTCTTAAAAGGCGTTTTTGTATTTTTAGTTGCTAGTGTGCTATCATTTGCTTCGGTGCTTTTTACATATTTTGGAGTAAATTTCTACCTTAGCGGACTTCACTCATACGCAAATGGTGAAGGGTTTTGGCGTTTCAGGGCTTATATACTTGATCCTAGCGGCTCTTGCCTTGCTGATCGCCCTAGCCTACCGCGGCAGAGATATAAAAAGTAGTTTAGGAGATATGATGAAGAAGAGTTTGGTTTTATTGGCTGCTAGTTTGTGCGTTTTAAATGCTGGCTACATCAAAGAGGCTTTAAGCGCAAAAAGACGATCACTAACAAGTTAGCACAATCGGCGAAGATGCTTGCGATAAAGAGAAAAAGGCATCAGGTCGCTACAACTTAGCTGTGCTTTTACAGCAGGGGCGACGGCAACGTCAAAAAGGACGAGGCAAAGGCACTATGCTTTATGAAAAAGGCTTACGATCAGTATTTCTCTGTATACTGCAGAACCTTGGCTATGTATATGAAAAGGGCAAAGGCGTAGAAAAAGACCTAGCAAAAGCGGTCAAACTATATGAAAAAGCATGCAGCGACAACGAGGGTCGCACCGAGCTTGGCTTGCTTTATGCAAACGGCACTGGCGTGGAAAAAGACCCTAGCAAAAAGAGCTCTATGAAAAGGCTTGCAAAAGCAGGGGACGGCATGGGATGTAGCAACCTTGGCTACCTATACGCTCAGGGCGAAGGTGTCGAGAAAAGACTACGCAAAAAGCCAAAGCAAACTACGAGATGGCCTGCAGCAAACGAAGCTGGCATAGGATGTGACAACCTTGGCTTTTTATATGTTTATGCTCAAGGGGTTGACTCAGACTGTAACAAAAAGCGACAAAAGCTTTTACGAGCAAGCGTGCAAATACGCCTATGAAAAAGGTCGCAACAACTACGCTATCATGCTAGCTGAGGGCAAAGGCGTGAAAGAAGACGTGGAAAAAGCACGTGAGATTTTCACTAAAAGCTGCAAAAATGGCTTAAAAGAGGCTTGCGAGAATTTAGGAAATTTTAGGAAAGCATTGATGAGTTTTAAAAACTGGGGCAATAAAGAGGCAAGCCTAGAGGCGCTTTATCTGCTTGATAGTGCTTTTTTAGAGCCAGGAGAAGAGTATCTAAGGCTCATTTCTAAAAGAGAGGATGAAAATAGTCTAAGATACGTGGTAGATAACGGGCAGGGGCGATCTACTCGACGTGATATTTATGCGCGAGACGGTGCTGGTTAGAGGGTTTGATCACGAAAATGAGCCAATTCCGCTAAGCATAGACAAAAAGCGTGGTGAGAGCAAATTTATAGTGGCGAGGTCGCTACTCGCTCTTACTTCTTTGCCAGATGAGATAGAGCAAAACGACCTTTTTATCTGGTATGACGGGGATAGAGCATCAAGACTTTAGTCGGTGGCAATAGCGGCGGACGCTGGCTACTTGGTTATGCATTTGATGATTTTGATAAATTGAGTGAGTTTGTAAAGGGCTACTACGAGATAGACTTTGATGATGAGATGTTAAAAAGCTATATGAAAAAGGCGAGTTATCGCAAGAAAAATATAAAAATACTAAAAATAAGTTAATACACTAAAGGAGATGATATGATTTTACGTTCTGTTTTGGGTCCCTGCACTACTTGCTAGCCTGTTTTTGCTACTTGCACGCATGATCACGGTGCGCACCGCTAATAAAATGCGACCTATGTTTCAAAGCGTCGAGCCTAACCAAGCTACTTTTAGTAGGAAATGGCGAAGGCAGAGAGTACTGCGCAGTTTGCGGTATGAATTTGGTACAATTTATAAAACAAACCACGTCTATAACGGCAAACAAGTAGCGTCACTACACTGCTTATATGAGCTCACAGAAGGCAAGATCCCAAGCGATGCGCAAGTCGTTGATACTAAAATTTAAATTTGATCGACGTAAATAAGGCATTTTACGTAGTTGGCAGTAGCGTCAAAGGCACGATGACTAGAAATAGCAAATACGCCTTCTCAACTGAGGTTGACGCGAAAGAAACTTTTCAAGCAAAGAAATGGCGCTGATATAATGAACTTTCGCCAAAAGCTTACGAGATCGCTGGACAAGACTTTGCAGGCGATAATAAGATGATCAAAGCTAAGCGCGAGGACGGCGTTTAGCGCACATGGTAAGGGAATTTTACGAGGCAAACTGCGACAAAAACTGATCCAAAAAGCTTTTAAGCCATCTCTGAGCTAAAAGCTCATCTTAAAAAGTATGCGACGTAAAAGAGGCTAACAAAGCTCCAGAGTACGACAAACACTCTACAAGCCGGCTGCTCTTTATCTATGGGACGCTCCAGCAAATTGAGGCAAAAGAGGGCAAAGAGGCTAAGGCTAAAAACCTGAGAGGATAGTAGTGCCAGAGGGCACAAGATGTGCAGTGTGCGGTATGATCGTGAAAAACTCTCCATGGGCGACACTTATCAAGGCTGGTGGCAAGGACTATTACTTGACGGCGTAAAAAGATATGGCGCACTTTTACTTTGCTGATGAGATGGCAAAAGAGGCTTATGTGAGCGATTATTACACGCTTGAAAAGCTCGAGGCAAAAGATGCGTTTTTACGTTCATGGCTCAAATGTTTTTGGACCGATGGGCGAGGAATTTATCCCATTTAAAGACGAAGCAAAGGCTCAGAGCTTTATGAAAGATCACGCTGGCAAAGGTGTCATAAATTTGACGAGATAAAGACTTATATCGGTAAATAAAGTGACATTTCTAGCATTTTTGGCGTTATTTTTTTGGACCTCTTACACGCTTTTAGCGGCGCACTACCTTAGCTTTGACCACAAAGCAAAGCAAGATGAGCTAAGAGAAATTTCAAAGATAACAAGAGCAAATGCCGCTTTTAGCTTCAAACCAAAAAGGGGCAAAAAGGCTTTGTATATGATAGGTAAGAATTTTATAAACTACGCTGTGGTCCTGCTTTTTAAAGACAAGAAGGACCACCTTTTTAGCTTTTGTCTATTTGCGCTCATTATCTTTGTGCTAAGCTCGGTGCTTTTCATCTCTGGCTCGATCCAGCACGATCTTATAAGCTTAGTAAAAGATCGCTCAAGCATCGTTGTTAGCGCATTTCGTGCTGGCAAAAGAGACCCTCATGCACCCTGGCTATATCTACGACATCTCAAAGATCGATGGCGTGGCTGACGTTAGGGGCGTGGTTGATGGGGAGTACTACTTCGTGCAAAAGCGAGTTTGGTTTCATCTATATGAAGATGATAGCTTAAAAAGAGGATGAGATGATCGTCGGAGAGGGGTGTAAAAGGCGAGCTATGAATGAGCTTTTACTATGAGGGGAGCTTTAACTTCCTAACAGAACAGCGCATGATACCAGTAAAATTCTAAAAACCATGCCAAAACAAAGTGGTCTTATCACAAATAACGCCATATTTTTGCATCCAAATACCTTGCGAGCTATCCTCAAATTTAAAAAGATGAAGAGTATACAAAGCTCTATGTAGACGTGCCAAACAGCGATGAGATCAGTCAAGTGGCTTTTAAAGATAGAGAATGTATATCCAAACTCATTTGCTCTTAGCATAGAAGATGAGGGTGGCAAACATTAGACACCTTTACTACTACAAGGGCGGGATTACTATGAGCATTTATGTTAGCGTTATGCTCATATTTTTCGTGCTACTTAAAAATCAATTCACTTGCTTATGGTAGTAAAAAAGCGTGAGATAGCCATTTTGCGAAGTATCGGCTTTTGTATAAAAGATATCATTTTCCTATAACTATACAGTAATTTCATCGTTAGCGTTAGCGCCTTTTTGCTAGCGTTATGTTAGCTTATCTCTTTGTATTTGTTTTAAATGCTCCGTTTTTAAAGGGGATATTTTTAGGCGATGAGCTTTTAAATTTTACACATTCACGCCTATTTTGGAGTTTGATAAGCTCTTTTTGATCTTTGTCTTTGGCGTCATACCATTTTTGGCATTTGTGCTTATCCCATCGTGGCGTGTGGCGTGTGGTGACATAAATGAGGGGCTAAAATGATAAACATTAGAGGCGTTAGCCTAGTCTATAACCAAGGCAAACAAAACGAGTTTTGCGCTCTAAAAATATAAATTTAGATGTTAATAACGGCGAGTTATTCATACTAAAAGGCGTTAGCGGAAGTGGTAAAAGCACCCTACTCTCGCTCATAGCCCTACTTCAAAAAGCCAACTAGCGGAGAAAATTTTGATAGACGGCACTAATATAGCAGTCGCCTGATGCCTTTTGCTCTGAGCTTAGACATAAAAGGCTTGGACTTGTTTTTCGTAATTTTAACCTCATAGAGGGCTTAAGTGTCTATGTAAAAATTTGTTAGCTCCGTTTGCTCTAACAAATTTTCAAGGCAAATGTGCGTGAAGATATGATAAAAAGGGCTCTTGAGCTTGCAAACATCTCTCACAAAAAGAGATGAAAACGTATCAAATCCCGAGCGGTGGCGAGCGTCAAAGATGTGCGGTGGCTAGGGCTTTTATCTATGGATGCGGATATCATCTTGGCTGATGAGCCAACGGCAAATTTTCAGATAGAGATAACGCACGTGCGTTTTTGGGTTTGTTAGAGTCATTTAAGGCGCTTAAAAAAGCGTTATAGTTGCCACTCACGATAGCATTTTTGACGAGCTAAAAGGCGACAGATAGGGTCGTTAGCTTGCAAAACGGAGAGATAGTATGAGCGTATTTTTATCAAACGCCGTTATCGCCTTTTTGTTAGCGGAGTTTGTACTGTTAGTTTTGATGAGTATTTCGCTATTTTTATGTCGTTAAGATCGTTGGGTTGTGGGACTATAACACGCCAACATCGCTTCAGTACTCACTTGAAAAGCAAAACTACCTTGTAAATACGATCTTGCTCTTTGGCGTCTGCACAAAGATCGTTTTTGTTTATATTTTTCGCACTTTGTCTAAAATGAGCTATCTGACATCGTGCCAGGGGCTAGTGTGCTCGGCTGGCGTGATCGGCTCAAATAAATTTGGCGGCATCTTGATGCTCACTAAATCTTGCTCATCTTTGGACTTGGTATCTGGCTGGTTATAAATAGGGCTCGACTTGCGGGCGCTAAATTCCCATATCTAAAGAAAAAATATGCCATTTTTATCTGCCTTTTGTGATGATACTGCTCGAGCTTGGCATAGAAATTTCGTTTTTTTATAATATCCCGCTAAAAAGTGCCAGTCTTTTCTTTGCTCTGTCACTTTTCAAGCTCCAAAAGTCGCCATTTGGCTATACAATTTATGGCTTAGTGAGCGTATTTTTGTGCTATTTTTGTCATTTTGGCGCTAAATTCCTTAAAGCAGAGCATGGCAAGCTTTTGTGGCACGTGCTATTTTTGGTGCTTAGCTATTACGCTATCACCTACTTTTTAGCCTTTTACGTCTACGAGCGGCCCAAATCTACAAGTGTCCATACTGCATGCTAAGAAGCGACTATTATTACGTTGGCTACCCTCATCTGGGGCAGTTTGTTCTTGGGCGTTTTTACGGTCTTATGCCATATCTTGTGGAGATCATCACAAAGACAAACTACTCGCACAAGCTCAAATTTTTCATCGGTCTGGCTAAGTGTTTGCGTGCTGATCTGCTCGCTTTACGTGCTCAAATACTATTTGTTAAGAGGATTTTTATTTTGATAAAAGCAAATTTTTTCTCTTTGTTTGTTGGCTCTAGTCTTAGCCGTGCTCGCCTATAATGCCGACATAAGCGACGATAAATTTCTAGTTTCACATAGCGACAAATCAGAGCCGATCGAGGTGCTCACGCCAAATAAATATATATGTTACGAGAGCAGGACGCTCATCGCTGATAACAACGACACAGCTCAAGCTGATCATGCCAAATGGCGACATCTACTTTTTAACGACATCCTACAATTCTTTTCATCTGGTATATGGCGCAAAAAGAGCAAAAGATAAGATCAAGTTATATGTCTATTCAAGAGATACAAACCGCTACATCCCAGCGCAAAATGCCTGGTACTCGAGGGTCGATATCACGCCGATGGGATACGGCATAAGGGGCGTATGAGTTTTCACACGTATGGCATATGCGACAACTACTTTAAAGAGGTCTTGCTCTACGCAAGCACGTGGCGAAACAGTCGCTAAATCCATATATAAACATCCTACTTTCAGAAAATAAGATATAAATTTACGAAGTTGGTTGATCTGCTTTAGATGATTGATCGTTTTTAATCATAGTTTTAATTATGACCTCGATCTTTTTCATCATTCTCGTCTCTGCAATCATTTTATTAAGATAGTCGCACCCATCTTGGAAACCTAGAGCGCAAGCTTTAAAAACGTATCTTTTTGCCGAGTCATTGTCCCTGCTTTTGTGCCTTTGCCCTAGCGCATATAAGACACCTAAGTTATGGCAAGCTTCGGCGATGTCGCCGTCGCAAAGCCTTTTTGTATAGCTCGATAGCCTTGTTATAGTCTTGTTCTACCCCTTGATCTTTTATATATAAAACACCCAACTTTAGGGCAACTACCAACAAATCCACCGTCGCATGATCGTTTATATAGCTCGAGCCGCTTTGCGATAGTCTTGTTTTACACTTGAGCATCCTCGTATAAAAATCCTAAGTTATGACAAGCTCGAGCAACATTATCGTCGTAAGCTTTTTGCCATTGCTTGGCGGCTTTATCAAACTCGCCTTTGTTGTAAGCTTCAAACCCAAGCTCAAAAAGATCTTTAGAAAGGCTGGTAGTTAGTAAGATCACAGATAAAAAGAATAGCCTTTTTCATTTCTTCTTCATTTTTTTATAAATTTAATTTGCCTCTTTGTTAGAGAAACAGCTATAATGTTAGTATCTAACATTATTAACTTTTAAAAAGTCTCTTAGGTCTTCGTATTCACTATTTTTCGAAGTAGCGCCATTTGCCAGGCTTTAGCATATCAAGGCTAACACGCCCAAAACTAACACGTTTTAGATCCATCACTTCAAGGTCAAAGTAGCCAAAGAAGCGGCGTAGCTCCTTATTTTGCCCCTCGTTGATGATGACTTTTAGTTTTTGTATACGCCGCTTGAGCCAAAGACTTTATAGGCTAGAAATGGCTTAAATTCCATTGATTTTATAGTTGTTTTTGCGTGAGCGCCTTTAGTGGCGTCTTTGGCGAAAAAGCCATTTGTCATCGCCTCTATCACCTCTTTTTGTCACCTCGCCTTTTTACCTTTAGATAGTATTCGCGCTCCAAGTCGCTATTCATTAGCGCTGTGGCGATCGCTGGGGCGTCAGTTAGTAAAAGTAGCCCCTCACTTGCATAGTCTAAGCGCCCTACGCCAACAATCGGGTACCTTTCTATCTAATGTGTCGTAGATCGTCTTTCGTCCGCGGTCATCTTTCTTGCTAACTAGCTCACCCCTTTTTGTTTGTGATAAACGATAACGGTAAATTCCTTTTTTTAGCTTTTATCAAACGGCCATTTATACGCACTTTATCGTTTTCATCCACGCTTGTGCAAGGTCGCTAACCACACGTCCTGCTATGCTAACCTTGCCAGCTTTTATCAGCTCATCTGCCTCACGGCGTGAGTAGTTTGTGTTATGTGAGATAAATTTGTTTTAGTCTTGTTTTTTCCATTTTATAGTCCTAAATTTGTAAGGTCGTGGATGTGTAAAACGCCTACGGGCACGCCATTTTCTACGACGGCTAGAAGCTGAATTTTGTATTTTTCTATTAAAGCTAACGCATCTACGGCTAACATCTCTTTGTTATCTATCTCTTTTGGATGCAGTGTTGTACCATTCATCGCTGGTTCGTCTAAGTCAAAGTCCTCCCTCATAAGCGCACGCCTAAGATCGCCGTCACTTAAAAGAGCGTCTAGCACGCCATCTTTACCGACTATTAAAAACCGTGCCAAGCTTGCCATGCGTCATCGTATCGATCGCACTTTTTGAGGTTGCATTCCAGCGAACTATCGGTAGATTTCTCGCTTCTCATCACATCTTTGACCTTCAAAAAAATAGCCTCTGCCAAGGCTCGCCACCTGGATGAAAAATTTGCAAAGTCCTCTTTTTAAAAGCCGCGCTTTTGCATCAAACAAATAGCTAACGCATCGCCAAGAGCTAATGTTAGCGTGGTTGATGCCGTTGGAGCAAGCATTTAGTGGGCACGCCTCTTTCTCTACATTTATATCTATAAAAGCGTCGCTCAATTTACCAAGTGAGCTTGTCTTGCTCCTTGCCATGGCGACTATTTTCACGCCAAAGCGCTTTACATGAGGGCAGAATTTTGATAAGCTCATCGCTCTCGCCACTAAAGCTAATGGCTAACAAGACATCGTCCTTTTCTATCATGCCTAGATCTCCATGCATAGCCTCTGTTGGGTGTAAGAAAAAGCTTGCGTGCCAGTGCTTGCAAGCGTGCAGCAGCGATCTTTGCACCCACATGACCGCTCTTGCCTACGCCTGTGACTATGACCTTGCCCTTTGCGTTATATATCAAATTTACAGCCTCTTCTATGGCTAAATTTCGCATGCCTTAAAAAGCTCGTTTTGCTTCTATCTCTAAGACTTCAGCTCGCGATTTGGTTCATTGTCTGCATAAATTTCCTTACATTAGATAGATGATCGGCACGATAGTCGGGTACTTTTTGACCTTTCTAAAGATGTGCTTTTCTGATCACTTGGCGCACTTGTGACTCAAGTAGCCTTCCATCTTTAGAAGCTCCTCTTTGACGTTGCTTAGATATTGTTCTAACACGCCCTCCATCTCTTTTTCTAAACTCAGCGTCTTGCTTATCACCCACAAGGTCGTAGCTGATGACGCGAGGCTTTGTTGATGAGCTTTGCGCTGTGACGTGAAATGTGAGCGATTATCATGACGACACCTGCTTCAGCGAGATTTTGTCTATCGATGACGACATCGTCTGCAATTTGTTTATTTATTTGATTATCTATGAAAACTTTGCCAGTTTTTACGGTTTTTACACGTTTTAGGTATTTTTGACAAACCTCCATCTGATCGCCGTCACTCATTAGATAGATATTTCGCTCATCCACGCCACAGCTAATGGCTGTCTCTTTGTGTTTTGCGATGTGGTTGTACTCGCCATGCACCGGCAAGAAAAATTTTTGGTTTTATGAGGCGAAGCATCAGCTTTTGCTCTTCTTGTGCTGCGGTGGCCGCTGACGTGGATCTCGCTAAAGTCTTGGTAAGCGACGCTCGCACCTGATTTTAGTAAGAATTTAGCACCGTTGAGACGCTGTTTTCATTGCCTGGGACTCGCTTTTGAGCTGATGATTATCTGATCGCTTGGCTTTATCTTTTATATATTTGTGCTCATCTGTCGCCATGCGGTAAAGCGCGCTCATAGTCTCGCCCTGAGAGCCAGTAGTGACGATAAGTACTTCGTCATCTTTAAATTTACCAACCTCGTTTGCGTCGATAAAATCTCTGTATCAAGCTTTGATGTAGTCAAGCTCCATCGCAGTGTATAAATTTCGCCCATTGATCTGCCGATGACACAGACTTTGCGGTTGTATTTTAGGCCCCACTCGATCGCTTGATAGACGCGGTGGATATTTGAGCTAAATGTACTCATTATGACGCGCCCTTTTTGCTTTTGAAAATATCGCGTCAAAGGTCTTGCCAACGCTGCTTTCACTCTTTGTAAAAGCCCTCTTTATAGCTGTTTGTGCTATCGCTTAATAGACAGAGCACGCCACGCTCGCCATAATACGCTAGTCTGCCAAGGTCTGTTGGGTAGCCGTCTATCGGTGTGTGATCGATCTTAAAGTCACCTGTGTGGGATGATCGTGCCAGCCTTTGTCGTGATAGCAAGTGCAGAAGCATCGATAATAGAGTGGGTTATGTGTATCCACTCGACCTCAAAGTCACCTATGAGATATGGCTTTCTTTTTCGACTGATCTAAAAAGCGAGCGCTCTTGTTTTAGGCCGTGCTCTTCAAATTTATTATTTATCATACCAAGTGGTAGTGGTGTGGCGTAGATAGGGAATTTAAACTCTTTGTAAAAATAAGGCACTGCGCCGATGTGATCCTCGTGTGCGTGAGTGATGATGACGCCTTTTATCTTGTCTTTTATCTTACGAACGTAGTCGAAGTCTGGGATAAGGATATCCACGCCGTGCATGCTCTCGCTTGGAAAGCTCATGCCGATATCAACGATGATGGCGCTGGTTTCTGTTTCAAAGACGGTCATATTGCCGCCGATCTCGCCAAGACCGCCAGAGTGGAGTTATGCGAATTTTATGCTCGCTTGAGTTTAGATATTTTTAGTGGCTCAAGTCTTAGCTCGTGAGTGGCTTTTGTTCGCCTCCATCGCGCTTGCGATGTCTTGCTCGCCACTGCTCGTTGCCATTTAGCTTTGCGGGTAATTCTTTCTTTGGTTTTTAGCCTTTTTTGGGTTTTTCTTTTTGCTCTTTTGTCCTCGTTTTTAACTTCAGCTTTTGGCTCTTGCTTTGGCTTTTTCTTTTTGCTGTTTTTGCTCTTTTTGGCTTATTGTTTTCGCCAGTTTTTTTGCTTGATTTTTGCTATTTTTGGGCGAGGATTTTGACTTTTTGGCTCGGTGTGCGCTTCATTTTCAGCCTGCTCTGCTGCAAAGAAGTTATCTATTACGCTTTTTGCTTGCTAGTGAGGTTTGCTCGGTAGTTTCACCCTCTTGTTTTGGCTTGTTTTTGGTCTAAATCTCGTCTTTTGTTGTTTTTGCTTTGGTTAGTTACAACTTTCTCTTCGTTTTTGTCGTTCATTATCTTCCTTTAATCTTTCAAATACTTTTTAGATAAGAATCGACATCTAGCTCGTGTGGACGTAATTTTGAGCTAGCTTTAGGTCTTCAGAAATTTCTTCTAACGCCTTTTTGTCAGTACTCTATGGATAAATTTTTCAAAAGCGTCTTTCTTGGCGAAACAAACGCACTCTTAAAAATGCTTTAAAAGCCTCGTATTGTTTTGCATCTTTGAAAATCCCGTCTTTGCCAAAAATCTTTTTTGTTTTTTGTAGTTTGATGACTGATGATGTGACCTTTGGAGGTGGGTTGAAAAGTTTTGCATCCACGTCAAACAAAAGCTCACACCTGCCTTGAAGTGAAGCGAGGATCGATAAAGCGCTAATTCTTTATCCTTGCTCTTTTGCACTACATTTAAGAGCAACCTCTTTTTGTATCATCACAATAAGCCCAAGGCATTTTTCGTCATCTATCGCATTTAGTATCATCTTTGTAGCAACGTAATAGGGTAATGTATGACCAAAAAGTAGTTCTCGCTACTTAGTCCGCCCTCTTCTTGCCACTGCTCTAAAGCATCTTTACAAAAAAGTTTTAATTGTCCATTTTGGATCTCATTTGCAAATTTGACCTTTAAAATTTGAAACAGCTCACAATCTATCTCAAAAGAGGTCGTCTTATAAATTTGCAAAAAGTCTAAATGTCAAATCACCTAAGCCAGGCTCAATCTCAACGACGTTTTCTACGTCATTGGGTATCGCTTGGATGATCTTATCTAGTGTCGCTTTGTCTTGTAAAAAAATTCTTGTCCAGTGCTTTTTTTGCCTTTATCATAGCCGCGATATTAGCCAAAGATTACTTATACTATGATTACAAGTTTAGTTTAACTCATATATAAAATGGACTATAATCACTAAATAACAACAAAATAAGGCGCAATTTGAGTAGGGCAAATACCTTAAAAATACTTTTTATTATCACAATATTTAGAGCCAAAAACCTTAGACGAACCAAAAAGACAAATAGCAATTTAAAAATCAATGGACCTTGAGATCGCAAATTTCTATGAGAAATGATGCAAATTTAAGAGCATTTGATAGGTCGCTTTTAAAAATGGTGTAGAATTTTCGATTTATGGCGGCATTTTTGAGACTGACTTGCTCGCCCTTGCGATATCAAAGCTAGCAAAAGGTGAATTTGAAAAAGAGCAAATTTTTAGATGAGTCATGCGCTCTGAGCAAACGAGCTTTGAAAAAGGCATTTTGTTATAAGCTTAAGCTCTCTGGCGATCTACTCTTTTGCAAAAATGAGCAAAGTACTTTGCTCTAAAAAGATGCAATTTAGATGATGAGCTAAGCCCATTTTTTTCACGCCAAACTCATCAAAATGAGCTTTTCATCCCAACGGCTCCTTGGGCGATGGTTCGCCTAAACCACCTAAAAGAGATCAGTCAAAAACGACTTTTAACAAAGAGTGCGAGCACATCAAGGATAAAACTTTTCATCCATAAAGAGAAAATGAAGCTTAGTGAGTATGTAAAAGCAGTCCATGAGGAGCTAAAAAAGCTCGCTAAAGACGCCATTTTGTAAAGATGTGATCAGGGCTTGAAGTAAGGATCGCTGATCCAAATTTTAAGGAGAACGACGCCCTTTTAAATAGCTTTTTTTATAGATGATATAAATTTGCTTTATCAATTTACGAGTCAGGCAGGACGCACGAGCTAACGGATCAGCTTTTTAGACGAGGGCAGTGAGAATAATCGGAGAGGATTGACGTTAGAGATGAGCTAAATCAAAGGGCGGTGAGGGACTTTTTAAGGCTGAGCGCTACCCAAGATCGGCCTTTGCGAGTGATTTTGCACTACCTTCTCACAGCAAATGGCGCTAAATAACATCATAGAGAAATTTAAAGAAGGTAACGGCGGGATTTATAGCGTAAATGGCGCTCCAGGCACTGGGAAAAACGACACTTTTAAAGGACGTGATGGCTGAAGTGGTGACGCTTAGGGCGATGAAGCTCGCGCAAATGAGCAGACATGATATATTTGAGCCAGTTTATGACAGCGATGAAAAGGCGCTTTATTTTAGGTTAAATGACGATTTGCAAGGCTACGAGATGGTCGTTAGCTCTTGTAATAACGGCGCAGTTGAGATTTTAAGCAAGGAGCTAAGCCAGTTAAAAGAGCATAGGGGATTATGCGGGCGAGATTGATTATTTTAATGAGAGCCACAAGGTCTGCTCTCGGCTGATGAAAAGAGTGAATTTGGCGAGAAGTCCTTTATCTCAAAGCCAGCTTGGGGCTATTTTGCGTGGCGCTTGGATCAAAGCAAAACAAGTCACATTTTGTTTTTTTAATGCGATTAACGGCGTAAAGATCGAGCCAACTCACAGCCAGTTTGACGAGATCGCAAAAAGAGTATGGCGAGTTTTTAGAGCAAGATGGCTTTTTGATGGGGCTTGGCAAGTACCTTGCAGTAGGCGAGGGCGTAGATGACTTTGACGTGGCAAAGGAGAAAGTTTGAACCTTGCGCTTCACGAGGTAAATTTACTTTTTAGTGAGATAAGGATCAAAGAAGAGGAGCTAAAAAGCCTAAAAAAAGCGAGCTAGCTGACGTCGATAGGGAGGCTTGAGAGCTACTACTCGGCTAAGCAGATAGAGGAGCTTTTAGAGCCTTTGGAGGATGAGTTTGAAACACTTTCTGACGAGCTTGGCGCTAAAAAGGCTGAGGCAGAAGAGTTAACAAGGCTTGTTAGTCAAAAATGAGGCGTTGCAGGAGTATCTAAATTTACCGCAAAAGCCAGCATTTTTGCCTTTCAGCAAATTTCTAAGACAGAGGCCTTTGAAAAGTATAATGACGAGGCGCTAAAGGTCGGCGAGATAAACCGACAGATAGCCGAGCAAAAATTTAAAAGCTAGCAAGCAAAATGGCGAGAGCAAAGAGAAAAACGAGGCAAGGCTAAATGAGCTAAAAAGCGAGATAGCAGAGCTTGAGAGCAGGGCAGTAGAGCTTGGCACTAAGATAAATCTTTTACAAAAGGTTGCAAAGCGACTTTGCTAGACGTCAAAAGATACTTGGTAGGAGCGAGGAGCTAGAAAGCTTTTTTTAAACGGCACTTTTAGCCAGAGCAACGAAGAGATGCAAAAAGAGTATGCCATTTATGATGGAGTTTGGCATAGACAAAAATTTCACAAGACAAAAGCTTTTTAAGGCTAGGATAGAGCTTTTTAAAGAGGCACTAAATTTACACAAGGCAGCTGATATTTGCTTGCAAGGAGGCTGTCAGGACAAATCTACGTGCTCTTAGCGTTATCTTTAACGATGAGAAGATGGCAGAAAAACGGCTTAGAAGCAAAGCATAGACGTGAGATCATCAAGGGTTTATTTTTGCTAACGCCTGTTGTTAACTCGACTTTTGCCTCGTTTAATAACACCTTTAAAGACCTTTTAAATGGCGATATAGGCATGCTTTTGATAGACGAAGCAGGGCAGGCAAATTTGACTAACGCGTTAGGCGCACTACTTCGCTCAAAGATGGCTGTCGTGGTCGGCGATCCGCTTCAGCTTGAGCCTGTCATAACGCCGCCAGTTAGTTTAAATAACGCGATCCTTAGCTACTGCGAGGCAAAAAGATGAGTTTAACCTGCTAAAGTCATCAGTACAGCTAAGAGCCGACAAAGCGCAAAAGATCGGCACATATATAAAAGGTAGCGGCGAGAGTATTTGGATCGGCTCGCCACTCATTGTGCATAGAAGGTGCGCTAACCCTATGTTTGAGATATCAAATGAGACTACATACGACGATATGATGATACTTGGGCGAGATGGGGCTAGTAAATTTGCAAACACTAACGTGCAAACAAAGTGGATAGACGTTAGAAGTGAAGAGTGGATAGAGCAACTACAACAAAGCCGAGGGCGAGGGTGGTTAAAGAGCTCTTGGCAGGCGAGCTAGCTAGCCAGAATTATAACATCAGGATAATAACGCCATTTAAAGATGTTTGTAAAAATTTAAAAAGGTGCCGGCACTATCCATACTATGCAGGGCAAAGAGGCTGATGTTATTGTCTTTTGTGTTAGGTGGCGCAACAAAGGGCGCTAGAGCGTGGGCCGCTAGTAAGCCAAAACCTACTAAACGTAGCGCTAACAAGGGCAAAAGAGGTTATTTATATAGTTGGAAACCGAGAAAATTGGGCGACTTTGCCATATTTTGAGGTGGTAGCTAGAAAGATAGACAAAGGATAAATTTGAATCATTTTTGCAAAAACGCATAATCCCATGCTTAGATGTAAAAGACGGCAGGGTCGTAAAAGGTGTAAAACTTTTGTTGGACTTGTCGATGCTGGAGACCCAGTCGATATAGCTAAAAGATACAACGACGAGGGCGCTGACGAGCTTTGCTTTTTGGATATCACAGCCTCTCACCTTGGCCGTGATACGATAGTTGATGTCGTAAAAAGGTAGCAAGCAAGCTTTTTTTATACCGCTAACTGTTGGCGGTGGCATACGAACGATCGACGACATCTCTCGCCTTTTAAAATGCAGGTCGCGACAAGGTGAGTCTAAACTCATCGGCGATAAAAGATCCAGTTTGATCGACGAAGCGGCTAAGAATTTGGCTCGCAGTGTGTCGTCGTGGCGATCGATGCTAAAAAGATCGAAAATGGTTATAGCGTTTTTATAAATGGTGGCAGGATCGATACGAAAAAGATGCCTTTGCTTGGGCAAAAGAGGTCGAGTCGCGCGGAGCAGGGGAAATTTTTACTAACGTCTATGGATAATGACGGCGTCAAACAGGGCTTTAGCCTGGAGCTAACAAGGATATTTAGCGCGCTTTCTATACCGACTATCGCAAGCGGCGGTGCAGGAAAAATGGAGCATTTTAAAAGATGCTTTTGAGGCTGGGGGCTGATGCGTGCCTTGCAGCTTCGATATTTCACTTTGGCGAGATCGAGATAAAAAAAGCTAAAAGAGTATCTCAAGGCAAACGGCGTTGAGGTTAGGCTTTGATGTTAGTTATTTCAGCTGGTAAAAATGAAATTTTTGACTTTGCTTTGCCGATGGGTGTGGGGCTAGATTGATATGGCGATAATTGACTAAATTTCTTACAAAAAGATCATGTGTTGGTACGGATGAAAAGAGCATAAATTTAAAGAATATTGATCCACATTATCTTGCAAAGATCGAGGCTAAATTGCAAACTCATCAAACCCAGAGCTGCAAAAACATAAGCCGTAATTTGTCAAAAAAATCCTGAGCAGAATTTATATCAGATGCCAGAAAAAGATAGTTTTTGTTGGCTCGACAGGGTCTTTATAAAGATGGTGAATTTCTGCAAATTTGCTGAAAGCTCGATTGGATCAAATGTTGAAATTTTCTAGCATAGAAAAATAGATCTTATTCGCCTATCGAGTGTGAAAATTTTCTTCTATCGTTTCACGTGGGAACTATCAAAACAAATTCATCAAATTTCATAACAACAGACAAAAATTGGCTCATAAAAATGTTTGAAAAGGGATATTTTTAGAAAATATGGAGTTTTTCTGTTCTAAAAGTGGCTCACTCTAAAAATTCCAGCCTATGGAATTTTTCGTAGCGACAAATTTTCTGCGATGCAAATGCGCATGCTGATTTTATAAAAAAATCACGCAAAAAGCCAAAGAGCTACTAACAAAATATGTAAAGGAAAAATATGTGAAAAATTTGCTTGATCTTAGCATCGAAGAGTTAAAAGAGCTGGTCTCTCCCTCTTTTAGAGCGACGCAAATTTGGTGAGTGGGTGTATAAAAATGCGACAGAATTTAGTCAAATGCTCAAATTTGCCAAAAGATATGCGCCAGGATCTAGCCGAGAAAGTTATCTTGATCCACTAAAATGCGTAAAATTTGAGCAAAGTAGCGACGGCTCGATCAAGTATCTTTTTGAATTAAAAGACGGGCTAAAGATAGAGGCGTTTTGCTGCCGATGAAAGAGGAGATCAGCGACGAGGATGGCGAGGTTAGCCGACACGCTCGTTACACTGTTTGTGTTAGTTCACAGGGTTGGCTGTAAAATGGGGTCGCGCTTTTTGCCTAACAGCAAAGGGTGGTCTTGTTAGAAATTTGACTGCTGGCGAGATCGTGGGACAATTTTGTGGATAAAAAGAGAAAATAACATACCATACGAAAGGCGCATAAACGTTGTCTATATGGGTATGGGCGAACCGCTTGATAATCTTGCTAACGTTAGTAAAGCGATCAAAATTCTAGCACTTAATGAGGGTCTAGCTATATCACCACGCCGTCAAACCGTTTCAACTAGCGGCCTTGGTAGTCAGATAAAAAAGCTTGGCGAGATGGACCTTGGGGTCTTACTGGCTATATCGTTACATGCTGTTACTAATGAGCTTAGAAGTCGTCTGATGCCGATAAATAAGGCTTATAATATCGAGGCTGTTATGGATGCTGTTAGGGGATTTCCTATCGATATGCGAGAAGCGTGTGATGTTTGAATATCTTGTTATCAAAGATCTAAAATGATAGTGTTAGTGATGCGAAAAAAGCTGGTTAAACTGTTGCATGGTATCAAGGCAAAGGTAAATTTGATCTATTTTAACCCGCATGAAGGCAGTGAATTTGGACGACCCGAGCTTGCTAGTATGCTAAAATTTCAAGAATACCTAAGAGATCATGGCATCACTTGCACGATTAGACAGAGCAAAGGACTTGATATAAGTGCGACTTGCGGACAGCTAAAAACAGCGCAATGAAAATCCGAAAATTTCAAAACTAACGTTAGCGATAAGAGTACAGCTAAAGCAGAAGAAAAACCAACTAACGATAAAAACTAACGTGAGTAAAAATGACAGCTCTTGATATCGCCGAGATAATTTTTATAGTGTTGGTTGCTGGTGTTGGACTTGGACTTATCATTAAAGTTTTAAAAGATGAAAAATAAAACTTCAAAAATAAATTCTAAAAATTTGGGATGAGATATTTGAGGGTGAAAAACAAAACACAAAGTTGATTGCCAAAATTTAATTCACAATGTAGCGACACTAAAAATCTAATTCTATCTTTTAATAGAAAATTCTATTTCAAGTTAAAAGCAAAATTATGGAAAAATTTATAGATTATTTTTTTGCTAGAAAAGACTTTTTAAAATTTAAATATTTTGATTATTTTGCTTCTTTTTGCAAATTTATAAAAACTCACTTTCGGCGTCAAATTTACTTTTTATCTTGTAAGAAAAATTTTCATCAATTTAAACGAAATTTCATCCGAATGAAGTAAGAGCCTTTTTGCTCCAGTTATTTTTATCCGCTCACGCTCGCTCATCTCTTTGTCTAAAGTACTCTCTCGATCTGCGGACGTGACAAACCATAAAGTGGTTCGCCAAGGATCTTGTGTTTCACATGAAACAAATGCAACCGAATTTGATGTTGTCTACCAGTGAGTGGGATGGCCCGAACCAAAGTCGTATCGATATCGTCAAAATATCTAATCGGCAAAATTTTAGTCACCGCACTTTTTCCATCTTCACAAATTTGCATTCGCATTTTCACATCATCGTAGTTTTTGCCAGATCCATCTTAGCGTCGATCGTGAAATTCTCGCTCGATCTTGCCTTTGCACCATTGCGACGTAGCTTTTAGAAACCTCTGTTTTCGAAAAGTAAATTTTCTTCTAGCTTTATCGTAGAATTTCTATCTTTGCCAACGACTATCACGCCGCTTGTTTTCAAAAGTCCAGCCTATGCGCCACGCTCGCATCTCGCCCAAAAAGCGTGTACTTTCATCGTTTAGCGAGTAGTCGCAGTGTCTGCCGTTTGGATGGCTCAGCACGCCACTTGGCTTGTCAAAGACGGCAAAGTTCTCGCACTCAAAGATCGGCTTAAGCCCCTTTGGCTCCGCCTCATAGTCGATCAAAAAGACATCACCGCACAAAATGGCATTTTTCTCGCTCACGACACTGCCGCCACAGATCAGCCTGCGCTTTATCGATGAGGCGCTGGGTTTGGCTCATATTAAAGCCGTTTTTGCAGGGTACTCGTAAGCTTTTTGATGATCTGCAGTGGCGATAATTTATTTACGTAGGGCAAAAATGATCCTTTTTGAAAAAAATGAGCGAGCTATCTTAAGCCCAAAGTTATAAGTGTATAACCGACATTTCAGCCCGGATTTTATATAATCAAAACTTAAAGTTAGAGAAATTGCACGACGTGATTTCTGGCTCAAAAAAAGCCAATTTATACTTTCAGGACAAAAGCAAACTAACACAAAAGGTTCAACAATGGTCGAAAGATACTCACGCAAAGAGATGGCTGAAAAGTGGAGCATACAGGCAAAAATATGACGCTTGGCTCAAGGTAGAAAAAGGCGCCGTTAAAGCTTGGAATAAGCTCGGCTTTATAAGCGACGGCGACTGCGAGAAAAATTTGCAAAAAAACGCTAAATTTGAAGTGGCTCGCATCGACGAGATAGAAAAGACGACAAAGCACGACGTCATCGCATTTTTAACAAGCGTCAGCGAGAGCCTTGGCGAGGAGAGCAGGTTCGTGCACTACGGCATGACCTCAAGCGACTGCATCGACACAGCCGTAGCGCTTCAGATGAAAGAGAGCTTAGAGCTCATCATCAGCGACGTCGAGGAGTTTATGCAGGGCGGTCAAAAACAGAGCAAATGAGCACAAGCATACGCTTATGGTCGGCAGGGAGCCACGGCATCCACGGCGAGCCGATAACTTTTGGCCTTGTGCTTGCCATCTGGTACGACGAGATCGCAAGGGCGCTAAAGCTCATCAAAGACGCAAAAGATACGATCAGCTATGGCAAGCTCTCAGGTGCTATGGGAAATTTAGCCCACGCTCCTATGTAAGTTGAAGAGCTAACATGCGAGGAGCTGGGCATAAAGGCAGCCCCAGCGTCAAATCAAGTGATCCAGCGCGACCGCTACGCCCATGTGGTGAGCGCTATCGCAGTTCTAGCCTCTACTTGTGAGAAGATCGCAGTTGCCATTAGACACTACCAAAGGACCGAGGTTTATGAGGCGGAGGGTATTTTTAGCCCAGGACAAAAGGGCTCAAGCGCTATGCCACACAAACGCAATCCAGTCCTTAGCGAAAACATCACCGGCCTTTGCAGAGTGCTACGCTCATATGTCACGCCAGCGCTTGAAAACGTCGCCCTTTGGCACGAGCGTGACATCAGCCATAGCTCGGTTGAGAGATTTATCCTGCCAGATATGTTTATCACGGCTGATTTTATGCTAGTTCGTATCAAAAAATTGTAGCAATTTGAGTCGTATACCCAGAAAATATGATGAAAAAAATTTCAATTTAACAGGCGGTTTGGTATTTTCACAACGTGTTCTTTTTGCAACTACCACAGCGTGGAATTTTCTAGAGAGGACGCCTACAAGATCGTTCAGCGCAATGCCATGAAGGTCTGGGCTGACTTGCAAGAGGGTAAAAAGCGATAGACGAGCAAGGTCACAGCCTATTTTTGCAAAATTTGCTAAACGACGAGGACCTAACTAAGAGCCTTAGTAAAGACGAGATCAAAGAGTGCTTTGACTACAACTACTACACTAAAAACGTAGATAAAATATTTTCGCCAGAGTCTTTGGCAAATATCGAAACGCAAGGGGTAATTTTAACCCCTTGCAACTACCCTAATCACAAACAGCTTTAGCATATCCATCGCGACCATCAAGAGTAGAGTTAGCCACTTTGCCAGCCATAAACCCACGCTAGCTTTTTAAATTTATTTGTCAAATTTATCAGCAACGACGGCCGTTTAACTGGGTCATCACACTTAGCATTTTTACACTCGTTTGTTTTTGCATACGAGAGCTTTGGCCAAAGCACTTGATAAGCTCTATCTTTATCATTTTTATTTATTTGGCAAAGAGAGTTTTTTTATATCTTTTTGGATAAAATCTCAAATTGAAAATTTAAAAACGGAGAGATATTTTTGAAAGTTATAAAACGCAACGGCAGAACAGAAGAGCTTGATATCAGCAAGATCAAAAAATACACAAATGAAGCGGTTCTAGGGGCTTAGTAACGTAAGCCTTAGCGAGCTTGAGGTAGACGCGAAAAAGTCAGTTTAGAGATATGATAACGACTGAAGAAATCTCAGCAAACTCTTATAAAAAACAGCAGTTGATAAGATCGACATCGACCGCCCAAACTGGACATTTGTCGCTGCGAGGCTATTTTTTTGTTTGACCTATATCACAAAGTGACCGGCTTTAACGGCTACAACCACCTAAAAGACTACCTCGCAAAGGGGCGAAAAAGTAGGCCGTATCATTCCTGGGCTAAAAGAGAAGTACGACCTTGAAGACCTAAACGCTTACATCAAACCCGAGCGCGACCTGCAGTTTGCATATCTTGGTATCAAGACGCTTTATGACCGCTATCTCATCAAAGACAAGAGTGGTATGCCCATCGAGCTGCCACAGCACATGTTTATGGCGATCGCGATGTTTCTTGCGCAAAACGAGGCTAGACAGCCAAGGCTGGGCTAAGAAATTTTACGACCTCATCTCTAAACTTTGAAGTGATGTTAGCCACGCCAACGCTCTCAAACGCAAGGGACTACACGCCACCAGCTAAGCAGCTGTTACGTAGGCGACGACGCCTGATAATATCGAGGGCATTTTTGATAGCTACAAAGAGATGGCGCTTCTTTCAAAATTTGGTGGCGGTATCGGCTGGGACTGGAGCAAGGTGCGTGCGATGGGCGGCAGTATCGACGGACACAAAAAACGCGCCTGGCGGTATCATACCATTTTTAAAAAGTGACAAACGACATCGCAGTAGCGGTCGATCAGCTAGGGCACTAGAAAGGGCGCGATCGCCGTTTACGTCGAGCCTTGGCACATGGACGTGAGCGATTTTCTCGATCTTCGTAAAAACTCAGGCGAGAGAGACGCCGTGCGCACGAGCTTTTCCCTGCGCTTTGGATAAACGACCTATTTATGAAGCGTGTCAAAGAAAATGGCCGCTGGAGCCTCTTTGACCCAGCTCAAGTAAGCGACCTTTGCGACCTTTACGGCGAGGGAGTTTGAGAAGAGATATTTGGAGTATGAAAACGACGAAAATATCCAGAAAAAACACCATCCTTGCAAAAAGAGCTTTTGGAAGAAAGTACTTTAACTAGCTATTTTGAAACTGGCATGCCATTTTTATGCTTTAAAGACAACGCCAACAAAGCAAATCCAAAACGACCACGAGGGCATCATCAGAAGCTCACTTATGCACCGAGTTTCCAAAACACAGCGCCAAACTACTATAAGATCAAGATCACTTATGAAGACGGCGGTGAGGAGTTATTTGACGAAGAAGAAGACATTACAGTCGATAGTGGCATAACCAAAAAGCCAAAAAGCTTAGCGCGCTTGACAGCCTAAAAAGCAGGCAAAGTACTCATCGTAGAAAAAGAGAGCATCGAGGGCAAAAACGGCGGTTTGCAACCTTGCAAGTATACATTTAAGCAAGATAAACAGCAAAGAGGACATCGAGGCGTGTCGTGCCGATAGCTATCAGGATGCTTGATAACGTTATAGACCCTAAATTTCTACCCGCACAAAAAGGTAAAACACACAAACCTTGCTTCTCGCTCGATCGGCCTTGGCGTCATGGGCGAGGCGCAAATGCTAGCTGAGAAAAACGTAAAATGGGGCAGTTATGAGCATTTGGCGCTGATTGATAGCATAATGGAAAATATAAGCTACAACGCGATCTATGCTAGCTCAAACTTAGCCGTAGAAAAGGGCATCTATCCAAAATTGAAGGCTCAAAATGGAGCAAAGGCATCATGCCGATAGACACCGCAAACGAAAATGCAAAGGCTCTTTTTAAAACGACAAAGGCGGGCTATTTGACGAAAATGTCTGCGACTGGGATAAGCTAAGAGAAAAGGTCAAGCGTGACGGCATGAGAAACGGCTACCTAATGGCGATCGCTCCAACTAGCTCGATCTCGATCCTAGTTGGCACCACTCAGACCATCGAGCCAGTCTATAAACGCAAGTGGTTTGAGCACAACCCTAAGCGGTATGATCCCAAATGTCGTGCCAAATTTGAGCCCAGATACTTGGCAGTTTTACACGCCAGCTTATGAAGCTTGATCAGAGAATTCTCATAAAAGCAGGTGCTATCCGCCAAAAATGGATCGATCAAGGACAAAGTCTAAATATCTTCATGAGCCTAGACAAAGCAAGCGGCGGATATCTAAGTGAGTTTATATACTTGCATGGGAGCTTGGACTAAAAATCAACTTATTATCTACGCTCTGAGTCACCAGATAGCGAAAAGCTAAACGACGTGGCTGACCGCTCTATCGAGTGTGAGGGTTGTCAGTAAAGATTGCAAATAAAAATTTCATAACAAAGGATACAAAATGGCTAGAGAAATAGATGCAAACGTAAAAAGCGTTTTAGAACTTTTACAAGGTAATATAAAATTTGTTATTCCGACATATCAAAGACCATATATGTGGGAATCAAAGATGCAGTGTGAACAGCTTTGGAGCGATTTAATCGATTTTATAGAAACTTATAGAGATAAAAAAATAGTGGAGAAGTAAACTTTGGCTATGATGAATATTTTTTTGGGCTCAATAGTAGTTTTTCAAAATGAAAACAGAGAGTTTTGAAGTCATAGATGGTCAGCAACGATTAACCACGCTAACGCTTTTTTTATAGGGCTTTATATGAGAAAACCAAGGACAGATCAAAAGGCTGGGCTAGAACTTTCGGCAAAATGCATTTGGGCATTTGATGAAGGTAGTGAAGAATGTGATTTTTCAAAAAAAGAAAACTAAAAAGTGAGGTGTCAACACAAGTAGATAATGAGATTTTTGGATAAAATTTCTAGATCAAGAATGCTTTAATGATACAAAAATCAAGAAGCAAATACGCAGTAAAATTTTAACTTCTTTTTAGATAAGATTGGCGGTATGCCACACGATCTATTGACCCTTTGTGTAAAATGCTAATAGATGATAAAGGGCGTTTAAAGAAATTTTGTTTATAAAATGCGATGAGCAAGAAAAATGCTTTAAGAATTTTTAATACCTTAAATAATCGCGGGTTGCCACTAAGCGATGCCGATATTTTTCAAAAGGTATAATCTACGGCTACCAAAAAGACAAAGAGAGCAAAAATAAATTTGCTAAACAATGGCGTGAGCTGGAAGAAAAATTAAAAAGAAAAAAAGCCTTAATATAGATACTATTTTTACGTATTATTCTCATGCAATTAGGGCTAGAAGTAAAAGATAAAAAGCAAGGAAATCGTCTGCTAGGAAATTACTATAGCAAAGAGCGCTTGAAAGATGAAAAACTATTTTCTGAAAATTCAAGAGTTGGCAGATTTCTGGTGCGGAGATTTTGATGATAAGATTAAATTGCGTGCTTCACAATTTTTGATGTGGTTGATCTTTTCCCTAATCAATATCCAAAATCATTGATTTCTGCATTCTATTTTTTTATTGTAAAGACAAAAATTGGATTTTTGATGATAAAATTTATTGCCATTTTTATCCAAAATGATAGCTAATTTACTTACGATTTATATAAATAATTCTACTGTAAATGCAATAAAAGATCCTGTTTTTAACGCTTATGTTAGCCTTTACGAAAACGGAAATGTAGATTTTAAAATTAGAACTCAAGATATCTTAAATGATAAAGATAGATTTAAAGAAGATTTTTTTAGAAGCTCAGGATTAATTAAAACCCTAACACTTTTTAAATCTTTATTTGAAATATGAAACACAAAAAGTTATCAAAAAGGCGAGGTAGAGCATATCTTACCTAGAAACTGGCAAGATACTTGCTACCGGAAATTTAAATAAAGACGAAGCTGGCAGATATATCGAAAGTATCGGTAATAAAATGTGGTTAGAAAAAAATCTTTAAATATAAAAAGCTAGTAATCATTATTTTAAATCTAAAAAAAGGAAAAAAATATAAAGACTCAGTACTCAAGAAGCTGTAGGGTTGTCAGAACTATCGCAAGATGAGTGGGGAAAAGGATGATATTATAAATAGAGAAAAAGAAATCTTTGAGACGATTAATAAAATTTTCTTCAAGATAACATCTAAATTTTAGAGACCATAACGGTCTCTAAAATCACATGCATCTACAGCCAGATTTTATCGCGTCAAATACTGCGTCGTAGTTTGCCTCATTCACGATTTCGATAACGATTTATTTTTTTAAAAAGCAGTAGGCTGTTATCGTTTATAGTTATTTTATGAAGTTTTTAAATTTTTAAGACTTATTCCTAAATAAAGCTTGATCGGCTTGTAAAATTTCAAACAGACTAATTTAAAAATAAAAATTAAAAATAATTATTTAAGTAAAATAATCAGAAATTTAACTTAAAATACTTAAATAGCGTAAATTTATCCTTTAAGAAAACTTCTTAAAATTACTATATTTTTTTGATAAATATTATTAAACAAAAGAAAATAGTTATCTATCTTTTAAGCTTTCTTGTCCTATACTTTTAAACTCCATATCAAAAATAATCAGAAAAAGAGCGAGCGATGCGTGAATACTAAAAACGAGATGGTACAAGGCAAG